>Ga0182743_1000019_pt1 | contig 370962 bp, 345 predicted proteins | sample eDN3rd30CKraftOP_FD_128522 | JGI IMG/M metagenome (GOLD analysis project Ga0182743, IMG submission 128522) | Enriched Organic Plus compost microbial communities from Emeryville, California, USA - eDNA 3rd pass 30_C Kraft OP (version 2) (version 2) ... | reverse complement strand
CCTCGCGCTGGTCGGCATTGCCGACCCAGATGGCGCGCGCGCGGCGCAGGTGGCGCAGGAGGCCGGCACCACGGTCCTGCCGCTGGGGGAGCTGATCGCCGCGGTCGATGCGGTGATCGTCGCCGCTCCCGCCGCGTGGCACTACGACATCGCCGTGGGCGCACTGGCAGCGGGCCGGCACGTGTTCGTGGAAAAGCCGATCGCCGCCACGGTGGACCAGGCCGAGGCGCTGATCGCGCTGGCACAGGAACGGAAACGCGTCCTGCAAGTCGGTCATCTTGAAAGATTTTCCGCCGCGACCGGGGCGCTGTCCGGCCGTCTTGGCGCGCCGCTGTTCATCGAGGCGACGCGGATCGCGCCGTTCAAGCCGCGCGGTACCGATGTGTCGGTGGTGATGGATGTGATGATCCATGACCTCGATCTGGTCGTCCATCTGATGGGCGGACTGCCGGAACGGGTGGAAGCGGTGGGCGCCCCGGTGGTCTCGGCGCTGCCGGACATGTGCGACGCGCGGCTCACCTTCCCGGACGGGCGAGTGGCGGTGGTGCGCGGCAGCCGTATCTCGCCCGTGACCGAGCGGCGCATGCGGCTCTGGGCCGCCGATGGCTATGCCAGCCTGGACATGGCGGCGCGCGCGCTGACCGTGGTCCGCAAGGGTGAGGGGCGGCGGGGCGCGCCAGGCTTCGGGGCCGAGACCATCTCCTGGCAGGACCGCGATGCGATCGAGGCGGAGCAGATGGCCTTCGCCGCGTCCTGCCTCGACGGCGCGCCGGTCGTTGTGGACGGCGCGGCCGGGCGGGACGCGCTGGCCTGCGCGCTGATGGTCGAGGCGGCGATGGCGTCCAGTCGCGCCCGGCTGCTCGCGTCAGGGCTGATCGAATAGGGCCAGCACCTCCGCGGCGGCGGCCTCGCTCGGCGCGCCGTGAGGGGGGCGGAGCCGGGCGCGGATTTCCGCGAAAGCCGCGCGCTGGACGGCCCCGCCATCGGCCAGGAGCCGCATCAACCCGTCCGCCATCCGGTCCGGGGTGCAGGCTTCCTGGATCAGCTCCGGCACCACTTCCCGCCCGGCCAGGATATTGACGAGGCTGGCATGCTTCACCGAGGCCATGGTCCGCACCAGGGCAATGGTGATCGGGTTGGCGCGATAGGCGATCAGGTGCGGCACGTCCGCGACCGCCAGTTCCAGCGAGGAGGTTCCGGACTTGGCGAGCGCGGCCGAGGCGGCAGCGAAGGCATCGTGCTTTTCCGCCTCGCCTTCGACCAGGATCGGCCGCACGGGCCAGGGGTAGCTCCGCACTGTCTCCGCCACGCCGGGCGCGACCGGCACCACGGGGGTGACGCCGGACAGGCGCGCGATGGCGTCCGCGAACCGGGGCAGCAGGCGCTGGACCTCGCCGGGGCGGGAGCCGGGCATCACGATCACCACCTGCGCCGCTTCATCCAGCCCGTGCCGGGCACGAAAGCGGGCTGCGTCACCGGCGTCCGCGCCGCTTTCCAGCACTGGGTGGCCGACGAAGCTCGCCGGCAGGTTGTGGCGGGCGAAGAATGCGGGTTCGAAGGGCAGCAGGCAGAGCAGCCGGTCCCACAGGCCCGGATATCTGCGCACGCGACCCTGCCGCCACGCCCAGACCTGCGGGGCCACATACTGCACGCGCCGGATGCCGAGCGGCGCGATCCGCCGCAGCACGCGCAGCCCGAAACCCGGCGAATCGATGGTCACCACCACGCCGGGACGCCGTGCGGCGATGTCAGCTACCGTCTGGTCGAGCCTGCGGGCGACCTGCCGCAGCTTCGGCAGCACCTCCAGCAGCCCCATCAGCGCCAGTTCGCCGTGCGGGAACAGGCTGGGCATGCCTGCTTCCGCCATGCGCGGACCGCCGACGCCTGCGAAGGCCAGGTCCGGCCGCTGGCGGCGCAGCGCCTGGATCAGCCGCGCGCCAAGGATGTCGCCGGACGCCTCACCGGCGACGAGATAGACCAGCGTCATGCGGGCACGGGGCGATGCATGGTCCGTGCATATGGGGCCAGGCGGGGCCGGGCAATGTCAGCGTTGGCACGGACCGTCAGTACTCACTCCATGCGATGGACGTCGTGGGCGACAAGGCCGCCGTCCTCCGGTGGCATGACCAGCCATTCCCGCCGGTTCAGTGTGCGCCTGGTGTCCTCGTAGCCGCTCTCCCAATGCTCCTGCATCGAGATCGCGCTGAACTCGTAGTCCTTGGCGTGGCTCTCATAGGCCTTCTGCTGGTAGATGAGCTGAAGGATCAGGATTTCCGGCAGGTCGCGCAGCTTTTCCCGCTGTACGCGCTGTTCGTCCGACAGCAGCTCATCCGGCACCTTCATGAGCGCCTGCTTGAGATGCAGCTTCCAATTGTGCAGCCGCTTGTAGAGGTCGGTATTGGCGCGGGTGCGGGAGCTGAATCGGATATCCTTCTCGCGCCCGATCACGTCCTCCATGTCGCGCGGCATCGGCCCGCGCGCCGAGAACAGATCGACCTGGAACACCAGCGTGTTGATCGGATCGTCCTGGTCGAGCAGGTGCTGCAGGGGGGTGTTGGAAACGATGCCGCCGTCCCAATAGTAATCAGTGCCGATGCGGATCGCCGGCAGGGCGGGGGGCAGCGCTCCCGAGGCCATGACATGCTCGGGCAGGATCTCGTGATCGCGGTTGTCGAAGTAGATGAAGTTGCCGGTCAGCACGTTCACCGCGCCCACCGAGAAACGACACAGGTCCGGGCGGTTCAGCAGTTCGAAATCGATCAGTTCCAACAGCGTCTCGCGCAGCGGCGCGGTGTCGTAGAACGCGGTCGCCCCCTTCGCCCCCCTGGGCGCGAGCCATGGGTTCAGCGGGTTGGGCTTGAAGAAGCCCGGCTGGCCGAACAGCACCGCGTTCAGGCAGGCGTGCAGGTTCCGCATGCGCCGGAAATCGTCGCCGTCGGGGGTGAACAGCCAGACATGCCGATCTGTGATGCGGCCCCAGAAGCTGCGCAGCCGATCCAGCCGGTGTTCCGGGCGGTTGCCGGCGATGATCGCGCTGTTGATGGCGCCGATCGACACGCCGGAGACCCAGTCCGGGCGGATATCGGCTTCCTCAAGCGCCTGATAGACGCCCGCCTGATAGGCGCCGAGCGCGCCGCCGCCCTGCAGCACAAGGGCCACCCGATCGCATCGATCGGGCCGCCATCCGCGCGACCGGGGGAGGGGCTGCGTCCATCGCCGGATCTCCTGCCTGCGCGGGCAGCCTAGCGCCGTCTGGCGGCGGCGGAAGCCGGGACGCTCAATTCCGGGCCAGCTTTCATCCGGGCGTCATGGCGTCCGATCCGGTGCGCCCGTATGGTAGGCGCATCGTGCGGGGCGGTGCCGTGTCGTCGTTGGCTCACGGCCGGTCCCGGATCGCGGCAGCCACGGTTTCTCACGGAACAGAGAGCGGAGCGGAAAGCGGCATGAGCCTTCAGGGAAAGGTAGCGCTGGTCACGGGATCGACCTCGGGCATCGGCCTGGGGATCGCCCATAAGCTGGCGGCGGAAGGTGCCTCGATCGCGATCAACGGGTTCGGCGATCCGGCGGAGATCGAGAAGATCCGCGCGGAGACCGAGAAAACCTACGGCGTGCGCGCGGTCTATGTCGCGGCGGACATCAGCAAGCCCGACCAGTGCGCGAAGATGATCGCAGACGCGACCGAGGCGCTCGGGGCGGTGGACATCCTGGTCAACAATGCCGGCATCCAGTTCACCGCCAATATCGAGGAATTCCCCATCGAGAAGTGGGACCAGATCATCGCGATCAACCTCTCCGGCGCGTTCTATGCGATGCATGCCGCATTGCCCGCGATGAAGGCGAAGGGCTGGGGGCGGGTGATCAACATCGCCTCGGCGCATGGCCTGGTCGCATCGGCCCAGAAGGCGGCCTACGTGGCGGCCAAGCACGGCATCCTGGGGCTGACCAAGGTCGCTGCGCTGGAATGCGCCAATGCGGGCGTGACGGTGAACGCGATCTGCCCCGGCTGGGTGCTGACGCCGCTGGTCGAGAAGCAGATCAAGGACCGTGCCGCGCACAACAACACCAGCGTGCAGCAGGAGGAGCATGCCCTGCTGGCAGAGAAGCAGCCGATGCTGAAGTTCAGCACGCCGGAGCATATCGGGGCGGCGGCAGTCTATCTCTGCTCGGACGGCGCCGCGACCGTCACGGGCATCCATCTTTCTGTGGATGGGGGGTGGGTGGCGCAGTAGCGCCACCCGCGTCACGTCTCAGTCGCGGAAGGACGGATCGACCGAATCCATCAGCGCGACCAGCGACGGCCAGGCATTGTTGCCAAGCCGCAGCGAGAAGTCCTTGTTGGCCACCAGATCGCTGAAGTAGCTGGCGCCCTTGTCGGAGACCGGGTTGATCTCGGACCCTCCGGACAGAGCCGCGATCTGGGCGGCGCAGGCGCGTTCCAGTGTATGCATCAGCCAGAACGTCTCACCCAGCGTGCGCGCGGCGACCAGCAGGCCGTGGTTGCGCATGATCATCGCCCGCTTGTCGCCGAGGTCACGGACCAGCACTTCGCGCATGTCCAAGCCGTCGGCCATGTACTCGACGTCGTGATAGGCGATGTTGTTGTGGAAGAAGCAGGAATGCTGGCTGGCGGAAAGCAGCCCGTGCTTCTGCATCGACACCGCAACCCCGGCGACGGTGTGCGTGTGCATCACGCAGAACGCATCCTCGCGCGCCCGATGGATGGCCGAGTGGATGATGAACCCGGCCGGGTTTGCCTTGTAGGGTGAGTCCATCACCGGGTTGCCGTCGCAGTCGATCTTGACCAGCGACGACGCCGTGACCTGCTCGAACAGCATGCCATGGGGGTTGATGAGGAAGTGCTGGCGGTTGGTGCCCGGTACCTCGACGGAGGTGTGGGTCGCGGTGAAGTCGGACCAGCCATAATGGGCGATCAGCCGATAGGCGGCGGCGAGATCGACACGCATCTGCCATTCCTCTGGCGAGACGCGATCCCGTACGGATGGCACAGGCGCGGCGGAAACGTGATTCATCTTGGGTTCCTCGGGTTCAGGCGCGACGGATGTTCCAGGGCAGCGCGTTGGTGGCGGGGATGCGGTCGACGATTGAGCTGCGGTACGCCGTGATCGGATAATACTGCCCGAGCGGAACGATCGGCGCATTCTCAAGCGAGATGCGCTGGATGCCGTCGAAGGCGGCCTGCTTCTGGGCATCCGTGGTGGCCTGCGACCAGTCGTCGGTCAGCTTCTCGACCTCTGCGTTCTCGTACCAGCCGAACCAGCCATTCTCGCCCTGGCCGCGGATGTAGTAGTTCAGCGCCGGGTTGGTGATCGACACGCTGGTGGTCCAGGTGTGGAAGATGTTCCAGCCGCCCTGTTCGATCGGCGCCTTTGAGGTGCGGCGCTGACCGACCGTGCCCCAGTCCATGGTCTGCAGATCGACATTCATGCCGAGCTGCTTCAGCAGGTCGGCGGTGATTTCGCCGAGCGGGGCGATCGACGGGAAGTCGCCCGGGTTCATGACCACGATCCGCTCGCCGGCGTAGCCCGCGGCCTTCACCGCCTCGCGCGCCTTCGCCAGATCGCGCGGCGTGTTCATGATCGAGGCGCCCACCTCGCTGATGAAGGGCACGCCGCAGGGAAAGAACGAGGCACAGCGCTGCCAGCGCACGTTATCGCCGTTGACCGCGCGCATGTAGTCGGCCTGATCAACCGCGGCGAGCACGGCGTGGCGCAGCTTCGGGTTGTTGAAGGGGGGGATGGCCGCGTTGAAGCGCAGGATCGAGATGAAGCCGAGATCGTCGATCTGCGAAATCGTTACACCGCTGCCGCGCTTGAGCGTGGGGGCGAGGTCCGGCAGCGCGAATTCCCACCAGTCGACCTCGTTGTTCTGCAGCGCGGCCGCAGCGGTCGCGGCGTCCGGCACGATGGTCCATTCGACCCGGTCGAAATGCGCGTGCTTGCCGCCGGCCATGAAGTCCGCCGGTTCCGACCGCGGCTTGTAGCCATCAAAGCGCGCATAAACCACGCGGCTGCCGGAGACAAACTCATCACGCACGAAGCGATAGGGGCCGGAGCCGATCATCTCCGTCACCTGCGTGTTCGCGTCCGTCTTTGCCAGACGCTCCGGCATGATGAAGGCGACGACGGAGGCAGGCTTGGCGATCGCGTCGAGCAGCGGCGCGAACGGCCGCTTCAGCCGGATGCGGATCGTGCGGTCATCCGCCGCTTCCCAGGCGTCGACCACGCGTGCAAGCGTCTGCCCGAAACTGTCGCGCTTGCTCCAGCGGATCAGGCTGGCGACGCAGTCGGAGGCGCGCACCGGCTCATTGTCGTGGAACTTCAGACCTTCGCGCAGCTTGATGGTCCAGGTCAGCTGGTCGTCGGAGACGCTGTGGCCTTCCGCCATCTGCGGCTTGGGCCGCAATTGCTTGTCCAGGCTGTAGAGCGTGTCGAACACATGATAGCCGTGCCCGGTGCTGACCGAAGCGGTGGTCCAGATCGGGTCGAGCGCCGTCAGGTTGGCCTGGGGAATCAGGCGCAAGGTCCGTGCGCGGTCGCCCTGCGCAAGTGCGGGCGCGGCCAGCAGCGCGGCACCCCCGGCAAGCACGCCACGGCGTGTCGGGCGCAGCATGCTCATGCGCGCCCCCGGCGCGTCGATGCGGTGCATTCGGCCGAACCGAAGCGCGGCGCGTGGATCGTCGTATCCATGATGTGGTCCCCCTGATCAGCGTTCCCGGCGTTTTCCTTGACCTGCCGAGACAGCGGCTGGCCAGCGGACTTTTTGGTGCGTCCGCTGGCCTGTCAATCGGAAACGGTCTCTTGGGGACTGGGGCCAGCTAGCCGTGCGTCATGGTGCAACGAAGCATTGGCGAACCGGCGGACCCATAAGTCTGTTCAGGCGGAGACGCCCAATCGGCCGGCGATTTCCTGGATGAATTGCCACGCCACGCGGCCCGAACGCGAGCCGCGCGTCACCGACCATTCCACGGCTTCCCGCCGCAGCTCCTCGGTGGTGATCGGCAGATTCATCGCGTGTGCGTAGCCTTCGATCATCGCGAAGAACGTGTCCTGATCGCAGTTGTGGAAGCCGAGCCACAGTCCGAAGCGATCGGATAGCGAGACCTTCTCCTCCACCGCCTCGGCGGGGTTGATGGCGGTGCTGCGCTCATTCTCGATCATGTCGCGCGGCATCAGGTGACGGCGGTTGGACGTGGCGTAGAACAGCACGTTCGCGGGCCGCCCCTCGATGCCGCCGTCCAGAACCGACTTCAGCGCCTTGTAGTCCGCGTCCTCCTTCTCGAAGGACAGATCGTCGCAGAAGATCAGGCAGCGCCGCTCCTCGCCGCGCAGCACGTTCAGCAGGTCGGGCAGGGTGCGGATATCCTCGCGGTGGATCTCGATCAGCACCAGGCTGCCCGGCATCTCGGCGTTGGCGGCGGCGTGGGCGGCCTTGACCAGGGAGGATTTGCCCATCCCGCGTGCCCCCCACAGCATGGCGTTGTTGGCGGGCAGGCCCCGGGCGAAGCGGCGCGTGTTCTCGACCAGGATATCCTTTTGCCGGTCGATGCCCTGCAGCAGCGCGATTTCCACGCGCGCCACGCGTGGTACGGGGGCGAGGCGGGGCGGGGCGGGATGCCAGACGAAGGCGTCGGCGGCGCCGAGATCGACGCGGCCGGGGGGCGGGGGGGCGAGGCGCTCCAGCGCCTCGGCGATGCGGAGAAGTGTCGTGTCGTCCATCTGCTTGACCCGGAAGGGCGCGGACGCTAGGGCCGCCCCACTTCCAAGACAACCTTCCGCGACAACCTGAGGATAGAGCCATGTGGATCACGCCCGCTTTCGCGCAGGACGCCGGTGCCGCCGGCGCCATGATGCAGATCCTGCCGCTCGTCCTGATCTTCGTGGTGTTCTATTTCCTGCTGATCCGCCCGCAGCAGAAAAAAGCCAAGGAACACAAAACAATGCTGGCCGCGCTGAAGCGTGGGGACCGGATCATCACCTCTGGCGGCATCATTGGCACGGTGGCGCGCGTCAAGGACGGCACCAGCGAGGTCGAGGTGGATATCGCACCGAACGTGCGGGTGATCGTGGTGCGCGAGATGATCAGCACGGTGCTGACGCCCGCGGCTGCCAACGACGCCAAGCAGGTCACGAACGACAAGAAGGCGTCCTGACCCGGCTGGCCCGGCCGCCACGGCCGGGCTTGCGTGCCCGCTTTCTGACCTCCATCTGAGAGGGCGCCGGGACGGCCCGGCGCATTCACATTCTGGTGGGGACGACCCCACCGCTTGATCCACACTTGGGGGCAAGCGATGGCGTGGTTCGTCCTTCTTCTGGCCGGGCTGTTCGAGATCGGCTGGGCCGTGGGCCTGAAATTCACAGACGGCTTCACCCGTCCGGTGCCGACCGTGCTGACGGTTGCCTCGATGGTCGCGAGCGTCGCTCTGCTCGGGCTGGCACTGAAGACGCTGCCGCTCGGCACGGCCTACGCGGTGTGGACCGGCGTGGGGACGGTAGGGACGGTACTGCTGGGTATCGTGCTGTTCGGGGAAAGCACGGCCGCGCTGCGGCTGGCCTGCATCGCCCTGATCGTGGCCGGGATCGTCGGCCTGAAGCTGGTATCGGAGGCGTAGCCGGGGCGCGCCCGCAGGCGCGCCCCGCGCGGGTCAGGCGCTCGCGAGCTGGGCCGCGGCGAATTCGTAGTTGGCGAGCTTGTCGAGCCAGTTCTGCAGGTAGTCCGGCCGGCGGTTCCGGAAGTCGACGTAGTAGGAATGCTCCCACACATCGCAACCGAGCAGCGCCTTGCCCTGGCCTTCGGCCAGCGGGTTGGATCCGTTCGCGGTCTTGGTCACGGCGAGCTTGCCGTCCTTGCCGAGCACGAGCCACGCCCAGCCGGATCCGAACTGGCCGACGCCGGCCTGCTTGAAGGCTTCCTTGAACTGGGCGACGCCGCCGAAATCCTCGGTCAGCTTCTTCTCCAGTGCGCCGGGGATCTTGCCGCCGGCCGGCGACATGGCCTGCCAGAACAGGATGTGATTCCAGTGCTGGCCGGCATTGTTGAACACCGGCCCGCCGGCCTTCGCGGTCGCGAGCACGATGTCGTCCAGGGACTTGCCCTTCAGGGCGTCGTCCTTCTCGACGAACCCGTTCAGCGCCGTCACATAGGCCTGATGATGCTTGCCGTGATGCAGGTCCAGCGTCTCCTCGCTCATCCCGTTCGCGGCGAGCGCGGATTTGGCGTAGGGCAGGGCGGGCAGCTCGAAGGCCATGGGGATTTCCTCGGCTTTGGTGGAGGGAAAACGTCTCGCTCTCGCGGAGGTATGACCACCCCCCGAACGCGTCAAGCCGATCCAGGTTCGCCACCATGCTGAGCGTCTGCGGCGAAATCGTCCGCCGGCACGATCCGGACCGGTTCTTCTGCACCCTGTTCGCGCCACAGGACCGGCGCGAGACGCTGTTCGTGCTCTATGCCTTCGACCATGAGCTGGCCCGGGCGCGCGTGGCGGCCAGCAATCCGATGATCGCGCAGATCCGCCTGCAATGGTGGCGGGAGGTGGTGGAGGGCGCCGATAAGCGCCACGAGGTCGCCACCCCGCTGCGTGCGGAGATCGCAGCAGGCCGGCTGGATCCGGCGGAGCTGCTGGCGATGATCGACGCGCGCGAAGCGGAGACGCAGCCTGCGATCGCCACCCGCGCCGAATGGCACGATTACCTGCGCGGCACAGCCGGCGGGGCGGCCCGCGTTGCAGGGCGCGCACTGGGCGGCGTCGCCGGGCTCGATGCGCTCGGGGCGGCCTGGGGGGCGGCGATGCTGCTGCGCGCGGTGCCGGTGCATGCGCGGCAGGGACGCTGCCTGCTGCCGGCGGACATATTGGCCGCGCACGGCCTGACCCCGGAAGCCGTGGTCGCGGGCGCGGAGCCGGAGGGATTGCTGCGTGCCGTGGCCGACCTGGCCGGAGAGGGAATGAGGTTGCTGGCTGCGGCACCGAGGCCCCCGCGTGCGGCCCACGCGGCGGCTCTGCCCGCCGTGCTCGCCCGTCGCGACCTGCAGCGCCTGTCGCGTAGCCTGCCGCCGCGCCCGCGCGGCACGTTGGACCGTCTCGCCGTCATGCGTGCGGCCTGGACCGGGAGGATCTGATGCGCGTGCTCGTGCTGCTTTCGATTCTGCTGATTTCCCCCTCATCCTGGGGGCAGATGATCGCCGCCCGTAGCGATGCGGAGCACCGCCACGCGGAGACGCTGTTGCGTCTGGCCGATGCGTTGGGGACGGGAGATGCGACCGCCTTCGCGGATGCCTACACGCCGGACGCGACACTGCACGCGACCGGGCGCCGGGGAAAGGCAGGAGCAGCCGCGCTCTTGCGCGACCTGCGCGGACTGGTGCCTGATGCGCGCTGGACGATAGAGATGGTCATCGCGCAGGGGCGCTTCGCCTCGGCACGGGGCTGGATTGAGGGCACGTCGCGAGGGAGGCGCGTGCGATTCGAGGTGATCACGCAGCATCGCTTCGATGCGGGGCGGATCGCCGAGCAATGGGAGCAATATGACAGTGCGCTGTTGCCGCCGTGATCTTAGACTGACACAAGCACTGGTGTGCAGGTTGCAGGTCTGGCTAGGATGAGAATGATTATCATTTACACGATAGGGTCAAAACCCTACGTTCCCAACCGGGAATCAGCGCTCACGTCACTCCTCACGTCGCGGGATACGCATGGCACCACCACTGCTTGAGGTCGAAGATCTCACTGTCCGCTTCGACACCACCGCCGGTGTCGTCAAGGCTGTCACGGGGGTCAGCTACACGCTGGAGGCCGGAGAAACCCTCGCCGTCGTGGGAGAGAGCGGCAGCGGCAAGAGCGTGCACGTCCTCGCCATGGTCGGGCTGATTCCCAAGCCGCCCGGGCGTATCGAACGCGGCACCGCGAAGTTCGAGGGACGCGACCTGCTGACCATGAACGAGCGTGAGCTGCGCGCGCTGCGCGGCGGCAAGATCGGCATGATCTTCCAGGATCCGATGAGCTCGCTGAACCCGGTGCTCACGGTTGGATTCCAGATCGCCGAACCGCTGCGCGAACACCTGAAGCTGTCGCGCAAGGCCGCGATGGCGCGCGCGGTGGAGCTGCTCGACCTGGTCGGTATTCCCGAGCCGCATCGGCGCGTGCACCAGTACCCGCACCAGTTCTCGGGCGGCATGCGCCAGCGTGCGATGATCGCCATCGGCATTTCGTGCGAGCCCAAGCTGCTGATCGCCGACGAGGCGACCACCGCGCTGGACGTGACCGTGCAGGCGCAGATCCTCGATCTGGTCCGCAAGCTGAAGAAGCAGTTCGGCATGGCGATGATCTGGATCACCCATGACATGGGCGTGGTCGCCGGCCTCGCGGACAATGTGCAGGTCATGTATGGCGGCCGCATCATGGAACGCGGCCCCGCGCGGGACGTGTTCCACGACAGCCGAAGCGCCTATACTTGGGGCCTGCTGAACTCGCTGCCTGACCACGACGATCCGGGCGGGCAGGCGGGGGAGCGTGCCAAGCGGCTGACGCAGATTCCTGGGTATCCGCCCAACATGCTCGATCCGCCGGCGGGTGATCCCTTCGCGCCGCGCAATCCCTACGCGACCGAGCGCTGCTTCGTGGAAATGCCGCCCCTGGTCCAGGCCAAGGATGCGGCGCCGGGCCATCTGGTCGCGGCGTGGTATGATCTGCGCGCCGTCCGCGCGCAGGGAGCGACAGCATGAGCGCCACGGTGCAGGCGCAGGAACCGATCCTGCGCGTCGAAGATCTCAGCCGCCACTTCATCACCCGCAATCCACTGGGCAAGGAAGTCCACCGGGTGCGCGCGGTCGATGGTGTTTCCTTCACCATCGCGCCGGGCGAGACGCTGGGGCTGGTGGGCGAATCCGGTTCGGGCAAGAGCACCACGGGCCGGCTGGTGCTGCGCCTCGATGACCCGACGGATGGCAAGATCCATTTCGAGGGGCAGGAGATCAGCACCCTGCACCGCACCGCGCTGCGGCGCATGCGTCAGCGGATGCAGGTGGTGTTCCAGGACCCGTTCTCCTCGCTGAACCCGCGCATGCGTGTGGGTGACGCGGTGGCCGAGCCGTTGCTGGCCCATGGCGTGGTGCGCAGCCGCGCCGAGCGGCGCGAGAAGGTGGCGGAGCTGTTTCGGCGTGTGGGGCTGGAGCCCGGCTTCGCCGAACGCTTCCCGCACCAGTTCTCGGGCGGCCAGCGGCAGCGCATCGGCATCGCGCGGGCCATCGCGCTCAGCCCGCAGCTGATCGTGGCGGATGAGCCGATCACCGCGCTCGACGTCTCCATCCAGGCGCAGATCGTGAACCTGTTCATGGATCTGCAGGAGGAGATGGGTGTCGCCTACCTGTTCATCGCTCACGACCTCGCGATGGTGCGGCATCTGTGCCACCGCGTGGCGGTGATGCTGCGCGGCCGGATCGTGGAGATGGCGCCCACTCGCAAGCTGTTCGCCAATCCGCTGCATCCGTATACGCAGGCGCTGATCTCGGCGATGCCGATCCCGGACCCGGACAAGGAGCAGGCTCGGCAACGCCTGTTCTACGAAGGCGGCGCGCCGCCGGCCGAGGCGCGGCTCAAGGAAGTCGAGCCGGAGCACTGGGTGCTGGGCTGACACGGGAAAGACCGGCCCGGAGGTTTCCGGGCCGGAAGTGCGGTCATGTCTGCGAACGACAGCGAATTCATCGGCACGGCGAGAGGCCGTAATCTCGATTTTGCCAAGGGATGGAATGCCGCCGGCAATGCCAAGCGCGGCGGCATCTCCTCTCCCCAGGAGGTCAAGATCCCCAAGGGGCGGGTCCTGATCCGTATCGGCCATTCGCGCGACGAAAGCGGCGCGAAGATGCCGGACTGGGTCAATCTCACCTCCCCCTGGTGGATGACCGACGCCACCTTCCTGGAGATCGCCGGCCGGTCCGAGGATGCCGGCACGCCGATCGCACAGATGGTGCGCATGAAGCTTGCGCTCACCCCGGATTTCGGGGTGTGCGACACGTTGTTCTGGGTGGTGACCAAGCAGCCGTTGCGGGCCTGGCACGGACGGGGCAATCCGGTGCTGGAAGACCCCGACCCGAAGGTGCGTGCTGCGAAGGGGCGCCCGCTGGGCTGGTGGGGCGGCTACGAGGTCGGCCAGAACTTCATCCCGGGCCTGCGCGACTGGGCGGCGAACCGCCCTTCGGCCGCGGCTATCGACGGGCTGGCGGTGTTGCCGAAGATGCCGCTTTCGGCCTGGGCGACGATCCGGAACGGCGGCTTCGCGCCGATCCCGTTTCCGTTCCCCTGAACCCGCCGGGTCGGCGGTGCCATTCGCCGACCTCTCAGCCGCGTTCCCTCTCCCGCGTGGCGGGAGAGGGAGTCGGTGCGTCCCATGAGGCCAGCCGCCGCCCGTATCAGGCCGTCCGTTTCGTCCGCTTGGGGGCGGCGTCGCGCTGCAGCAGCGGCGCGAGGAAGCGCCCCGTATGGCTCTCCGGTTCCGCCGCCACCTGTTCCGGCGTCCCGGCCGCCACGATCCGCCCACCGCCGTCGCCGCCTTCCGGCCCCAGGTCCAGCACCCAGTCGGCAGTCTTGATGACCTCCAGGTTGTGCTCGATCACCACGACCGTGTTGCCCTGGTCCACAAGGGCATGCAGCACCTCCAGCAGCTTGCGCACGTCCTCGAAATGCAGGCCGGTGGTCGGTTCGTCCAGGATGTACAGCGTCCGCCCCGTGGCCCGCCGGCCCAGTTCCTTCGCCAGCTTGATCCGCTGCGCCTCGCCGCCCGACAGCGTCGTGGCCTGCTGGCCGAGATGGATGTAGCCGAGGCCGACCTGCTGCAGCACCTCCAGCCGCGACCGGATGCGCGGCTGGGCGGAGAAGAACACCAGTGCTTCCTCCACCGTCATCTCCAGCACGTCCGCGATCGACTTGCCGCGGAACAGCACCTCCAGCGTCTCGCGGTTGTAGCGCTTGCCCTTGCACGTGTCGCAGGTGACGTAGACGTCAGGCAGGAAGTGCATCTCGATCTTGATGACGCCGTCGCCCTGGCACGCCTCGCAGCGCCCGCCCTTGACGTTGAAGCTGAAACGGCCGGGCTTGTAGCCGCGCGCGCGGCTTTCCGGCAGTTCGCTGAACCAGTCTCGGATCGGCGCGAAGATGTCTGTGTAGGTGGCCGGGTTGGAGCGTGGCGTGCGGCCGATCGGCGACTGGTCGATGTCGATGATCTTGTCCAGCAGCTCAATGCCTTCGAGCCGCTGGAACGGCGCGGGCGCGACCCCTGATCCCATCAGCCGCCGCGCGGCCGCCTTGTAGAGCGTCTCGATCACCAGGGTGGACTTGCCGCCACCCGATACGCCGGCCACGCAGGTGAAGGTGCCGAGCGGGATCTCGGCGGTGACGTTCTTGAGGTTGTTGCCCGTGGCGCCGACCACGCGCAGCACGCGCTTCTTGTCGAACGGGCGGCGCATCGCCGGCAGGACAATGGATTTGCGGCCGGAGAGATAGTCGCCGGTCAACGATTTGGGATTGGCCGCGATCTCCGCCGGCGTGCCCTGCGCGACCACCAAGCCGCCATGCACGCCCGCCGCCGGCCCCATGTCGATGACATGATCGGCGGTGCGGATCGCATCTTCGTCATGCTCGACCACCAGCACCGTGTTGCCCAGGTCGCGCAGGCGCCGCAGCGTGCCGAGCAGCCGTTCGTTGTCGCGCTGGTGCAGCCCGATCGACGGCTCGTCCAGCACGTACAGCACACCGGTCAGCCCGGAGCCGATCTGGGAGGCGAGGCGGATGCGCTGGCTCTCGCCGCCCGAAAGCGTCGTCGATGACCGCGAGAGGGTCAGGTAGTCCAGCCCCACATCCACCAGGAACTGCAACCGGTCCACGATCTCGCGCAGGATGCGGCGCGCGATCTCCGCCCGTTGCGGCGTCAGCGTCGGCAGAACCTCCTGGAACCAGCCGAGTGCCGCGCGGATCGACACTTCCGACGCCTGGGCGATGTTGCGGCCGGCCACGCGCACGGCCAGCGCTTCCGGCCTCAGCCGCGCGCCCTGGCAGGTGCTGCATGGCTTCTCCGCCTGATAGCGCGACAGCTCCTCCCGCACCCAGGCGCTGTCGGTCTCCTTCATGCGGCGTTCGAGGTTGCGGACCACGCCCTCGAACTGCTTCTTCACCGTGTAGGCGCGCACGCCGTCCTTGTAGGTGAAGGCGATCTCATCCGCGGCGCCGGTCAGGATCGCATCGCGCACCTTCGCGGGCAGCTCGCGCCAGGGCGTCTGCATCGACACCTTGAAGTGCTTGGCGATGCTTTCGAGCGTCTGGATGTAGTAGGGCGACTGCGCCCCGGCCCAGGGCGCGACCGCGCCGCCCGCGAGGCTCAGCCTTTCGTCCGGCACCACCAGCGCGGGGTCGAAAAAACTCTCCGTGCCCAGCCCGTCGCAGGCGGGGCAGGCGCCACGCGGGTTGTTGAAGGAGAACAGCCGCGGCTCGATCTCCTCAATGGTGAAGCCGGAGACCGGGCAGGCGAAGCGGGAGGAGAACACGGTCCGTTCGCCCGTATCCGCGTCCTCGGCATAGGCGACGCCGTCGGCGAGGCCGAGCGCGGTCTCGAAACTGTCGGCGAGGCGGGAGCTGAGGCCCTCCTTCACCACGATGCGGTCCACCACCGCCTCGATGTCGTGCTTGAGCTTCTTGTTGAGCGCGGGGACCTCCGCGATTTCATACAGCGTGCCGTCCACCTTCACGCGGGTGAAGCCGCGACGCTGCAACTCGGCCAGCTCCTTGCGGTACTCGCCCTTGCGGCCGCGGATCACCGGGGCGAGCAGCAGCAGCCGCGTGCCCGGCTTCATGGCCAGCACCCGGTCCACCATCTGGCTGACCGACTGCGCCTCGATCGGCAAGCCGGTCGCGGGGGAATAAGGCACGCCCACGCGCGCCCACAGCAGGCGCATGTAGTCGTGGATCTCGGTGACCGTGCCGACCGTGGAGCGAGGGTTCTTGGAGGTGGTCTTCTGCTCGATGGAGATCGCCGGGCTCAGCCCCTCGATCGAATCCACGTCGGGCTTGCCCATCAGCTCCAGAAACTGCCGCGCATAGGCGGACAGGCTCTCCACGTAGCGGCGCTGGCCCTCGGCGTAGATCGTGTCGAAGGCCAGCGAGGATTTGCCCGACCCGGACAGGCCGGTGATCACGGTCAGGGCGTCACGCGGGATCTCGACATCGACATTGCGCAGGTTGTGCTCGCGGGCGCCGCGGACGCGGATGGCGGAATGGGAAGGTGGGGCCATAGGGCGGGAACGCTCGCATGTTCTTGCTGTGTTCGCAGGAATATGGCACGCCTTGGCCGCTTTGGAAGCGTATTCCCCGCGTGCTGGCCCTGGCCGGGACGCGGGGCTAATCTGTTGGTTTGAAGTCGAAAGCGCGGTGCAATGGCGGGCAGCGTCAACAAGGTGATCCTGGTCGGGAACCTGGGCCGGGATCCGGAAATCCGGAACACCCAGTCCGGCATGAGAATCGTCAATCTACGGATCGCCACATCGGAGACCTGGAACGACAAGACGAGTGGTGAGCGCCAGGAGCGCACCGAATGGCACAACGTGGTGATCATGAACGATCGCCTCGCCGACGTGGCTGAGCGGTTCCTGAAGAAGGGCAGCAAGGTCTACCTGGAAGGCAAGCTCCAGACCCGCAAATGGACCGATAAGGAAGGGCAGGATCGGTATACGACCGAGGTCATGCTCGGCCGTATCGGCGCGGAGATGGTGCTGCTCGACAGCCGCGGCGGCGGGGCGCCGTCCGAGGAAGGCGGCGGCTACGGCGGCGGGGCCCGTTCGGGCGGTGGCTACAACCGCGACCGCGGCGGGATGGGCGGCGGCGACCGGGGCGGCGGGCGTGCTTCGGGCGGACCGTCCTGGGATTCCAAGAAGGGCGGATCGGACCTCGACGACGAGATTCCGTTCTAGGGTCTATTGGAAGGCGCCTGCCGGCCGCGGGGGGCGCTTTACTTCACTTCTTCATGGGAGGCGGGCCCGCGCCATCGTGGCAGGGTCCGCTATGTTCTGAGCCGGGGCAGGAACCAGGCGAGCAGGCCGATGGCCGGCAGGAAAGAACAGATCCGGTAGACCGTCTCGATGCCGACCTGATCCGCGAACCCGCCCAGCGTGGCCGCGGCAAGACCGCCCAGGCCGAAGGACAGGCCGTAGAAGAAGCCCCCCACAAGTCCGATCCGGCCCGGCAGGAGCTCCATCGCGTAGAGCAGGATCGCGGCGAAGGCGCTCGACATGATCAGGTTGATGACGATGGTCAGCACGCCGGTCCAGAACAGGCTGGCGTAGGGCAGTATCAGCGTGAACGGCAGCGCGCCCAGGATCGAGAACCAGATGATCTTGTTGCGGCCGATCCGGTCGCCCAGCATCCCGCCCGCCAGCGCGCCCGCGGCGGATGAGCCCAGGAACAGGAACAGCATCACCTGGGAGGTCTGGACCGAGACGCCGAACTTCCCGATGAGGTAGAATGTGTAGAAGGAAGTGAAGCTGGCCGTGTAGGCGTTCTTCGAGAACAGCAGTACGATCAGTACCGCGACGGCGAAGGCGGTGCCGGCCGGGGACCGGGCTGCCGTGCTCCGGATCGCCGGCGCGCCGCCGGACGCGGCCTTCGCGCCGGGCTTCCGGCGGCTGGCCAGGGCATGCTGCCCCGCCGTCCAGGCCATCAGGATCATGGCGGCCAGAGCCGCCAGGGAGAACCAGGCAAGACTGCCCTGTCCCCGCGGGACGATAATGAAAGCGGCCAGCAGCGGGCCGATCGCCCCGCCTGTCTGCCCCCCGACCTGAAAAATCCCCTGCGCCATGCCCACCCGCCCGCCGGACGCATTGCGCGCCATGCGCGTGGCTTCCGGGTGGAAGATCGAGGAGCCGATGCCGACGCAGGCCGCCGACAGAAGCAGCACCGGATAGCTGCCGGCAAAGGCAAGGCCGATGAGGCCGGTAAGGCTGAACCCCATGCCGGCGACCATCGAGTACGGCATGGGATGCTTGTCGGTGTAGAGGCCGACGAAGGGTTGCAGCAGGGAGGCTGATATCTGGAAGGCCAGCGTGATCATGCCGATCTGCACGAAATCGAGCGCATAGGCCGACTTGATGATCGGGTAGATCGCCGGGATCAGCGACTGGATCATGTCGTTGAGCAGGTGCGTGACGCTCAGCGCGATCAGCACCGGCATGGCGGCCCGGTGGGACAATCCAGCCGGGGCGGTCGCAGTCACGGAAATCGTTCGAATCCAGTCCCGAAGCGGTTCAGCATTCCTTCTTGGTAGCGCGGGCCAGGGGACCGGACAATTTCGGTAGCGCCATGGCGGATGGTCGTGGCGTGCATCACGCGGCCGGCAGCGGAAAGGGCTTGGGGTCGGCGAAGCGGCGGATCGCATTCAGCACCAGCCGCGCGGCGGGGCATTTGTACCCGTCCACCGGCATGGCGCCGATATAGTTCATCGAGCCGACGGACAGCACCGCGCCTCCGTTCGGAGCCTCGAAGAACACGATGTCGCCGCGCGCGACGTCCTCGCGCCGCGCATGCGGCCAGAACGTGTGATCGTAGCGTTCCTCGTTGACCATCGTGTAGGTCTCATCCGGGACGATGCAGGTCGCCAGCACAATCGCATGGTGCGGGGTGCCGAGGCCGATATCGGCCCGGTCCAGCTCGTGCCCGCCTGCGCCGCCGCCCATGAAGCCGCGTTCGCCGAACACGGCGCCGGGCTTGGCCGCGTCCTCCATGCCCTCGCGCAGAAAGGCCACGCGCGGATCGAGGATGCCGGGACCGAACGTGTAGGGAAAACCGGCGTAGTCGCCCTGCGTGCTGAAGCCGACGCCGACGATGGATTGCGGCGGCCGGCCCAGCCGGCGCCACAGCCCGCCATAGGTGCCGTCGAAGGAATGGTAGGATTCGCCCGGTTCCGTCGCCCAGAGCCGGATGCCGCCTTCGGCGCGGCGGACCTCCAGCGCCCAGGGGCCGTCCTGGTGCACCGCGACCTTCCAGTAGAAGCCGTTGCCGCCGAGATACATGAACCTGCCGCCGCCCCCGATGTAGTCGGCGATGGCATCCAGCGTCCGGTCGGAATGGTATTCGGGGTGCTGGCCCGTCATCACCACCGTGTAGGGCGCGAGTGCGGCCACGCCTTCGGCATGCAGGTCGTGGTCGGTGACGACCTCGTAGGCGATGCCTTCCCGGTCCAGCATGTCGGTGATGTAGCTGTCCGCCGCGAGCCAGTATGTGCCGGATCCGTCGGGGGAGGGGTCGGGTGTCTGGATGTGGTTGACGCGCTTATCGACCATCGGCCGCCGCATCGAGGCATAGCAGATGCCGCTGTCGTCATTGTGCCAGTTGTAGGTGGCCTTGCCGTATTCCGGATGCCCGTCCGCGGATTGTGGCAGCGCGCCCCAGGCGATCGACCGCGCGCGCAGCGCGGCCTGCCGGTTGGGCCGGGCGAACTGGCCATAGATCGTGTAGCTGAAGGTCGGTGCGAGGAAGGCGACCTTGGCCTGCGCCCCCGGCACGCGGGCACGGACGTGGAACGGAATGTTGTCGCGGTGCCCGTCGCTTTCCAGATGCAGCGCGTAGACGCCGCTCGGCCAGTCGTCCGGGATGGTCAGGGTGAGGGAGGGCGACCAGCCGGCATCGCCGATATCGTCGTCGTGGAAATGGATCGCGCCCCATTCGTCCGGCGCCTCGGTCCAGCGTTGTGTCGTACGTGCCCAGCGCGATCCGGTCATGGCGCGCGTGGGCAGGTTGATGCAGCGCCCGTGGAAGTGATGCGGCCCGGTATCCGCCACGCTGTCGGTGGTGATGCCGATGGAGAAGTCCCAGGCGGCGATCACCGTGGCGGCGGGCAGCGGTGCGCGTGCGGCCTGCGCATCGGTCAGCGCGGCGGCGTCATCGGCGGCGAGGATGCGCGGCGCTTCGATCTTGCCGTTGAAGTGCGCGGTCGCGATGCCATCCACGCGCCGCGCGGCGATCGCAGCGCTGCCGAGGCCAGCCAGAGCTGCGGAGGCGCCGGCGCTCTCCACGCGCCGTTCGTCGCGGTCCAGCCGCTTCGCCCGGGGGCGCTGCGCGACCGTCAGCCTGCCCGATGCAGGATCGAACACGCAGGCGATATCGTGCCAGGCGCGCGGGGTCAGCGGGACGCCGGCCGAGACCACCGTCTCGCCGGCCGCCGTGACCAGTTGCGCGAAGGCGCCTTGCGGCGCCACGCCGAGGACCAACGCGGCGCCGTTGCCTTCCCACGCCAGCACCGCGTGCTGGCCCGTCACCAGCGTCGGCCAGACCGTGGCAGCGAAGCCGACCGGCTTTGCCGCCCCCAGGTCGAGCACGGGGACATCGACCCAGGACCCCAGCCGGATCGGCTGCTCTACCCCCGTATGCGTGCCCTCGATGGGGCTTGGCACGCGGTCTTCGCGATAGCCCGGTCCCTTCGGGTTCGGATCGCCGCAATGGATGCGGGCGACCCGGGCCGCGTAGGGCCGGTTGCCCTGCACGCTGACCATGAAGCGGATCGTTTCGCCCTGCTTGACGTTCCAGCGGTCGGCGTAGCCGGTGACGTGCAGCATCTCAGGCCAGCTTCAGGTTCCAGAACAGCGGCGCGCCCTCCAGCAGATTGGAGATGCGGTCGCGATAGGCGGTCGGCTGGTAGAACTGGCCCAGCGGGATGTAGGGCACGTTCTCGAAGGCGAGCTTCTGCATCTCGCGCCCGATGCGCTGGTTGGCGTCGGGATCGCTGCTGAACAGCCACTCATCGCGCAGCTCCTCCATCCTGGGGATGTCCGGCCAACCGAAGGTCGCCTTGTCGCCCGACCCGCGCAGGAAGTTGTGCGTGGCCGGGTTCATGTGGGTGACGCCGAGCGAATAGGTGCAGAACAGGTTGTATCCGCCCCGGTCCGGCGGCTCGCGGTTGGCCATGCGCACCAGCATCGATCCCCAGTCCATGGCCGCATACTCCAGGTCGACGCCGATCCGCCGCAGCACATCCGCCGTCACCTCGCTCATGGCGGTGATCGAGGCGAAATCGGTCGGCGCCATCAGCAGCACCTTCTCGCCATTGTATCCGGCTGCTTCCAGCGCCTTGCGTGCGGCGGCGAGGTCGCGCGGGGCGGTGAGCGCTTCCATGCCCACATCGCTGGCCATGGGCGATCCGGGGGCGAAATAGCCCACCCCGTCGCGCCAGAGCTGCTTGTCCGTGCCGGCCACGGCCGTCATCGTGTCCGTCTGGCTGATCGCCGGAAGCAGGGCGCGGCGCATGGCGGCGTTGTTGAACGGGGGCAGCGTGTGGTTCGGCCGCAAGCAGGCGATGGCGCCGAGCTTGTCCAGCACCGCCACCTTCAGTCCGCGCGTGCGGGTGACCACCGGCAGCAGATCCGACGGCGGCTGCTCCCACCAGTCGATCTCACCACGCTGCAAGGCGGCCGCGGCGGTCGAAGCGTCGGGCAGGTTCAGCCACTCGACACGGTCGATGTTCACGATCTTGCCGCCAGACAGCAGGCTGGGTGTGCCCGCGCGGGGTACGTAGCCGTCGAACTTCGCATAGACGGTACGGGAGCCGGGAATGCGTTCATCGGCCACGAAACGGAACGGGCCAGAGCCGACCATGTCGGTCAGCAGTGTGGCGATGTCGGTCTTGGCCAGCCGCTCCGGCATGATCGCCGCGACGGGCGAGGAGGAGTTGCCCAGCACCTCCGGCAGCATCGGGAAAGGACGCTTGAGCCGCCAGACGATGATGCGGTCGGAGGGGGAGGTCAGTTCCTCCACGATCGCGAACATCGCGTTGGCGAAGGTGTTGCGTTCCTTCCAGCGCACCAGGGAGGCGATCACGTCGCGGCCGCGCACCGGCTCCCCGTCATGGAACTTCAGGCCCTCGCGCAGGGTCATGGTCCAGCGCTTGCCGTCGTCCTCGACGGTGTGCCCCTCGACCATCTGCGGCTGCACCTTGAACGACGCATCCACGCCGTAAAGCGTGTCGAACACCAGATAGGCGTGGTTGCGCGTGACCAGGCCGGTGGTGCTGTGCGGGTCAAGCACGGCAATGTCGGCCTGCGGCACGAAGCGCAGGACCTGGCTGCCCTGCGCGCGGGCGAGCCCGGGCGCGGCAAGGCCGATAGCAGGGATGGAACGCAGCAGGGCGCGTCGATGCATTTTTCAATCCCAGACAGTTATTTTGCGGCAGTATTCTTGCCACAACTTTCACGTGTCAATCGGCCCGGAAGCGCGGTTCCGGACATTTGGCCCGGCCCGGCTTGTCGCGTATAAGACCCGCGCCATCTTCCCTGGCGAATCGGTGCGCGCCGCTGGTGCGGCTGCGTTCCGCCGGGGTCCATCACTAGGAACGAGTTTTGAGCGACGCGACCGAAGGCGGTCCGCCCGAGGACCTGCAGCCCGTGACGCTCGAGGAGGAGATGCGCCGCTCCTACCTCGACTACGCGATGAGCGTGATCGTCGCGCGGGCGCTGCCCGACGCGCGCGACGGGCTGAAGCCGGTACACCGACGCATCCTCTACGCGATGCAGGAAGCCGGCTACACACACGACAAGCCGTATCGCAAATCGGCGCGCGTCGTCGGTGACGTGATGGGTAAGTACCATCCGCACGGTGACTCCTCAATCTACGACGCGCTGGTGCGCATGGCGCAGACCTTCTCGATGCGCACGGTGCTGATCGACGGCCAGGGCAATTTCGGCTCGATGGACGGCGATCCGCCCGCGGCCATGCGCTACACGGAAGTGCGGCTGGCCCGCGCTGCGGGTTTCCTGCTGACGGACATCGACAAGGATACGGTCGATTTCCAGCCGAACTACGACGAGAGCGACGACGAGCCGCGCGTACTGCCGGCGCAGTTCCCCAACCTGCTGGTGAATGGTGCGAGCGGGATCGCGGTCGGCATGGCGACCAATATTCCCACGCACAACCCCGGCGAGATCATCGACGCGACGCTGGCGCTGGTGCGGGATGCGGATACCCCGCTCGACGCGCTGATGGAGATCTGTCCCGGCCCGGACTTCCCCACGGGCGGGTCCATCATCGGCCGGTCCGGCATCCGCAGCGCCTTCGAGACCGGGCGCGGATCGATCGTGCTGCGTGCGAAATCCGCGATCGAGACCATCCGCAAGGACCGTGAGGCGATCGTCGTCACCGAGGTTCCCTACCAGGTGAACAAGGCGACGCTGCTGGAGCGCATCGCCGAGCTGGTCCGTGCCAAGGAGATCGAGGGTATCGCCGACCTGCGCGACGAGAGCGACCGAGACGGCGTGCGCATCGTCATCGAACTCAAGCGCGAGGCCACGGCGGAGGTGGTGCTGAACCAGCTCTACCGCATGACCCAGCTCCAGATCGGCTTCGGCGTGAACATGCTGGCGCTGGATGGCGGCCGCCCGCGGCTGCTGGGGCTGAAGGACGCCTTGCTGTCCTTCATCACCTTCCGCGAGGAGGTGATCCTGCGCCGCGCCCGCTTTGACCTGGGCAAGGCGCGCGAGCGCGGCCACCTGCTGATCGGCCTCGCCATCGCGGTGGCGAATATCGATGAGGTGATCCGGCTGATCCGCGAAAGCCCGGATGCCGCGACGGCCCGCGCTGCATTGATGTCGCGCGACTGGCCGGCGGCGGATATCGCGCCCCTGCTGGAGCTGATCGACGACCCGGGCAACGTGATCCAGTCCGGCACCGTGCGCCTGACCGAAGCACAGGCGCGCGGTATCCTGGAGTTGCGCCTGCAGCGCCTGACCGGCTTGGAACGCGAGAAGATCGCCGCTGAACTGCAGGAGGTCGCGGGCCGGATCCGCGAGCTTCTGGAGATCCTCGCCAGCCGCGTCCGCCGCATGGAGGTGATGGAGGCCGAACTCCTCGCCGTGCGTGCCGAGATCGCGGTGCCGCGCCTGACCACGATCGAGGATTCCGAGGCCGATCTGGACGACGAGAGCCTGATCGAGCCGGCGCGCATGGTCGTGACCATCACCCAGGCCGGCTACATCAAGCGCACGGCGCTGGACGTGTTCCGCGCTCAGAATCGTGGCGGCCGGGGCCGTTCGGCCGCGGGCATGCGCGAGGATGACGTGGTCACGCGCAGCTTCAACGCGCACACGCATCAATGGGTGCTGTTCTTCTCCTCCCGCGGCATGGCCTATCGCGAGAAGGTCTGGCGCCTCCCGGAAGCGGGACCTGCCGCGCGCGGCCGGGGCCTGCGCGGCTTCCTGCCGCTGGCGGAAGGCGAGGCCATCACCGCCGTCCTGCCGCTGCCGCAGGACGAGACGCTGTGGGAGAACCTGCACCTCGTCTTCGCGACCGTGTCCGGCAATGTCCGGCGCAACAAGCTGTCGGATTTCCGCAACGTCCGCTCCTCCGGCCTGATCGCGATGAAGCTGGACGAGGGCGATCGGCTCGTGGGCGTGGAGACCTGCCGCGAGGGCGATGACGTGCTGCTGGCGACCCGCCAGGGCAAGTGCATCCGCTTCGTGGCCGAGACGGGCACGCTGCGGGTGTTCGCCGGCCGCGACAGCGCGGGCGTACGCGGCATCCGCCTGGCGAAAGGGGATGAGGTGATCTCACTGTCCGTCCTGCGCCATGTCGAGGCCACGCCGGGCGAGCGGCTCGCCTATCTCAAGGCGGCGGCGCTGAAGCGCCGCAACGCGAGCCCCGAGGAACCGGAAGGCGTGACCGCCGAGGCGGAGGAGGGGGCGGAGGAGACCGCACTGACTTCCGACCGTTTCGATGAGATGGAGGCGGCCGAACAGACATTGCTGACCGTCACCGATCTGGGCTTCGGCAAGCGGACCTCCGCCTACGACTATCGCGTCACGGGGCGGGGCGGGCAGGGGATCGCCAACATCTCGCTGACCGCCCGCACGGGGCGCGAGGTGGTGGCGACTTTCCCGATCCAGCGCGGCGACGACGTGATGCTGGTCACCGATGGCGGCCGGCTGATCCGCCTGCCGGCCGACCAGGTGCGCCGCACCGGCCGCACCGCGCAGGGCGTGATGCTGTTCCGGCTGGACGAGGACGAGCGCGTGACCAGCGTGTTCCGCGTTCTGGACGAAACGGAGCCGACGACGGATGCGTAAGCGGATCGGAGTCTATCCGGGCACGTTCGACCCGGTGACGAACGGCCATCTCGATATCATTGGCCGTGCGGCGCGGCTGCTTGACCATCTGGTCGTGGGCGTGGCGATCAATGTCGGCAAGGAGCCGCTTTTCCCGCTCGATGAGCGGGTGGAGCTTGTCCGGGCCGAAGCGGGACGCGCCATCGCCGACAGCGGTGCCACCGTGGAGGTCATGCCGTTCGAGGGATTGCTGATCGAATTCGCCCGGTCGGTCGGCGCGCAAATGATCGTGCGCGGGCTGCGCGCTGTCTCCGATTTCGACTACGAGTTCCAGATGGCCGGGATGAACCGGCGCCTTGATCCCGCCATCGAGACGGTGTTCCTGATGGCGAGCGAGACGCATCAGTTCATCTCGTCCCGCTTCGTGAAGGAGATCGCGCGGCTTGGCGGCGATGTCGCCAGCTTCGTGCCCAAACTTACGCTGGAACGCACGCTTGCACGCGTGCGTGGCTGACCGATCAGGAGGATGTCCGGCATGCGCCGACGGACCTTGATGACCGCAACCCTTGCTGCCGGAGTGCTCATGGCCGAGATCGAAACCGCAGACGCCCAGGCCGATCCCGAGAACACGCTGTACATGGACCTGAAGGACGGCCGCGTGGTGATCGAACTGCGCCCCGACCTTGCCCCCAAGCATGTCGAGCGGGTGAAGGAGCTGGTGCGCCGCGGCTTCTACAATAACACGCCGTTCCATCGCGTGATCGAAGGCTTCATGGCCCAGGGCGGTGACCCCACGGGCACGGGCACCGGGGGGGCACGCGAGCTGGGCTACGCTGACCTGCCGGCGGAATTCAGCCCGCCCAACCGGGCACGGTTCCTGCGCGGCACGGTGGGGGCGGCGCGCACGTCGAACCCGAATTCCGCGAACAGCCAGTTCTTCATCATGTTCGCGCCCGCGGAATCGCTGGATGGCCAGTACACGATCTGGGGCCGCGTGGTGCGCGGCATGGAGTATGTGGACCGGATCAAGCGCGGATCCGGGCAGTCCGGCATGGTGCAGAACCCCGACCGCATTGTGCGGGTGCAGGTGGCCGCTGACGCCAAGGAATAGACTGGCGCGTTGACAGCTCCGGCGCGCGCACCTACGCCGCGCCGGAGGCGAGCCCGTAGCTCAGCTGGTAGAGCACGTGACTTTTAATCATGGGGTCGTGGGTTCGAGTCCCACCGGGCTCACCAGCATCGGTTGCCGCTCCCAGTGGGATTTCAGGAACTGATTCGACGAGCCAGGCTCGCGCGAACTGATCCCGCGAGGTCGCCATATGGCATCCGACTGGGCCATGCGATCATCATGACTCTTCTGGACTACTTTTATTGTTGCCAGGCGGGAGTGCTTTGATGCTCGGCTCGCTGAGCTCTTCGATAGTATCCTCGATGGCGTCTTTCACCCCTTCGTATTTATAGAGTTCCGTGATCCCGTCGCTCAGGTCGCGAGTGTGGCTGACGAAGGAAAAATAGGTAACCAGCCCGCCGACGAGGATCGACGCAGCGCGTGTTGCCGGAATCAGATGCATGGGACCCATCTTGCTGGCTGCGCGCATACCGATCGCGCGGGAAAGAAAGGTGGTTGTTAATACCGAACAGACAAAACTCCCAGTCACATTGCCAGAAAAATTCAGAATTCCAAGGTCCAAGTTCTCTTTCAACGGCCTTGGGAGAAGAAGATATGTATCAGATATAATTTTTAAGGAATTTGGGGGAAATTTTGATCTTTTATATAAAGAATAGGAACGATCCATAACTTCGGATGTAATCTTTGCACCTTCGTGGGTTTGGCCTTGAACACCCCGAAGTATTGTGCGCGGGTAGCTGCAGATTCCGTGGATCATCCCTCCGAAGAATGCATTGTTAAGCCGCGGGTCGTCTCCAGGCAGATCCGGATTGATCTCCTTGAAATCAGACATGGCTACCCTCCGCGCGCAACTTTATGGATTTCCCGAAGAGGATATTGCTCCTCATAGTTGTAGAATATGACCTGGATCACACGCGCATGCCGCGTTCGTCGCCCGGCATTACTTTTTCAACTGGTAGACCTCGGCCTCGCCCGGGAATGCGCGATCCCTGACGGCCTGGGCGTAGTCCGTGATGGCTTTCTCCGCCAATGCTCCCAAATCGCCGAAGCGGCGCACGAAGCGCGGCACGCGGGGGGACAGGCCCAGCATATCCTCAAGCACCAGGATCTGTCCGTCGCAGCGCGCCGATGCGCCGATACCGATCGTGGGGATCGGCAGGGCGGCCGTGATCTTCTCGGCAAGTGGTGCGACCATGCCTTCCAGCACCACGGCAAAGGCGCCCGCCTGCGCAACGGCGGCGGCATCGGCTTCGATCGCCGGCCAGTCGTCTTCCTGCCGGCCCTGTGTCCTGAACCCCCCGAGCGTCATGACCGACTGCGGCGTGAGGCCGATATGCGCCATGACCGGGATCCCGCGGGAGGTGAGGAAGGCGATCGTTTCCGCCATACCGGCACCACCTTCGAGCTTGATCGCGGTGCAGCCCGTCTCGCCAAGGACGCGCGCCGCGTTTCGGAAAGCCTGCTCGCGGCTTTCCTCGTAGCTGCCGAATGGCAAGTCGATGGTGACCAGCGCCCGTCGCGAACCACGCATGACGCTCCTGCCGTGCAGGATCATCAGATCCAGCGTCGCGGAGAGCGTCGACTCCATCCCATGCTCAACCATGGCAAGGCTGTCGCCCACGAGGATGAGGTCGGCATGCGGATCCACCAGCCGGGCCGTCACGGCGCTGTAGGCGGTAAGGGCCACGATGGGGCTGCCTCCCTTACGCGCCCGGATGTCGGGTACGGAAATTCTCTTGCCTGTGGAGTGGGCGCTCATTCCATCGCTTCCTTGATGTCACCGGATCGCGACGGCGCACGATCCTGCATGGGATGACCCTATAGGATCGCCGCATTGCGCCAACTGTTCGGCTTCCCCCAGTGGGGTCAGCGTCGTTCCAGCCAGGCCCCGACATATGTGTCACGCCCGACCGCGATGCCGACCGCCGTAAGGGGGGCGGCAATGATCAGCCCCAGCAGCCCGAACAGCGTTCCCAGGATCAGCTGCATCAGCAGCAGAAGGGCAGGGGGCATGTCCACCGCACGGGCTTGCAGCACCGGGGTGATGAGATTGCCTTCAACGGCCTGCACCGCGACGTAGAGCAGCGCCACCTGGATCGCGAGAGCGGGCGAATCCGCAAGCGCCAGCAACAGCGCCGGCACGGCCGCCAGTACCGGGCCGAGAACGGGAATGAAGGTCAGCAGTGCCGTGATCAACGCCAGCACGGCGGAGAGCTTTACGCCAAGCAGCATCAGCCCGATCCAGGTCAGCAATCCCACCGACGCCATCGCGGCCAGCTGCGCGCCGAGCCAGGCCGAGAGTGCGTCGGCGGCGGAGGAGACCATGCGGTCCGCATCTTCCCGGATCGATGGGGCGGCCAACGCCACGATGCCCAGCCGGTACGCATGCGGCTCTGCCGCGGCGTAGATCGCAAGCAGCAGGACGGTGACCGCGGTACCGAGCCCGCCGAACACGCCACCGATGACAGCCGTGGCCGTTCCCGCCGCTTCCCGCCCGGCGCTTGCGAAGGACGAGGCGTCGATGCGCCCGACCAGGTCGTTGAGCCAGGGGAATTCGGCGAGTCGCGCCTGGATCGCGGCGACCGCGGCCGGAAGCTGCTCACCGAGCAGACGTGCTTCTTCGGCGATCACCGGGGCGGCGAAAAAGCCAGCGCCGACGACAAGAACTGCCAGGGCCAGGGGAATCGCGGCGAGCGTGATCGCCAGATGCAGCCCGGTGCGCTGGCTGAGCCGGATGGCGGCACGGCGCCATCCGACCGCCAGCATTGCGCCGGCGAAAGCGGCCAGCACTGCCTCCGGCACCAGGACCAGCAGGACGGCGACCAGGATCGCCGAGAACAGGACGGACAGCGCGCTGCGCGACATGGGGCCGTAACGGTTAAGGCCGTGACAAGTTGCCCTTTCGACGTGGCCGTTGCCGGGCACCCCGTTTGGCCATGCCGGTTCACACCCCTCGGCGACGACCCAACATAGCCAAGCGGAGCTCCAGGCAGATGGGTGGGGCGCTGGCATAATCACCAACTCGAAAAATCCAGAAAGCATGCAATTCCGGAGTTTCGATACGACCCGCGCAGAAGATCAGTAATATTCCTGCAATAGAAATCTGAGCGTGATCGAATGTGCGGCCCGCCGGTTATCAGGCGAGCCGGGCATCATCGCCGCCCTGATTGCGCGGGAAGGAAATGTCCAGGCGACCTGTCACCACCACGACGCTCGACCGGCAGGAGAGTGTCGCGCCCGAGGTAGCGGTGGATGAGTCCGCGCCCCATGATCCCACGGATATTCCCCATCCGCGCGGCTTTCTGTTCGCCGCGGCCCTGTCCGCTGTGATCTGGGTGATCGTGCTATGGGCGTTCTTCTGAACGATGGCGTATTGCTGCCCGGTGGTGGCGCGGCCTGGAGGACATGCCGACGACGCGGCGCCATCGCTGCCGCGAAAATGACGGGTCGCATTGCATGATCTCTCATGCCAGCCGTTGCCGCCGGTGGCGGCGCTGAACTCGTCGGGGGCCGCCGGGGAGAACTGAACGCGGAGTCGGGGCTTCCGACCCGGCCGGTGTTGCTATCGGGCGGCGGGAGGGATGCGCGAGGAAGCCCTGCGGCCATACCTTTCCGTAGCCCGCTTCTTTGCTTGCCTCCCATCCCTCCAATGAGTCTAATGCCCGCTGTTACGGGCCGACATCAGATCGGCTGGACAGGGGAAACGTCGCCATGCCGCAAGGCTGCCGGCACTCATGGTGATCTATCTGCTGCGCCGGCTTGGGCTGGCGCTGATCACCTGTGTGTTCATCTCGATCTTCACCTTCGTCATCATCCGGCTGCCTCCGGGTGATTTCGTTGATGCGTACATCGCCAACCTCGCCGCGAGCGGCAGCACGATCTCGGTCGAGCAGGCGGAAGCGATGCGCCATGAATACGGCCTCGATCGCCCGGCCTTCGTTCAGTACTGGCTGTGGATCGGGCGCGTGCTGGACGGCGATTTCGGAGTCTCCATGGTGTGGCGCCGGCCGGTGACGGAAGTCATCGGCGACCGGCTCTGGCTGACCATGGCGGTCTCGGTGGCCGCCTTGTTCCTGACATGGATCCTCGCACTGCCGATCGGCATCTATTCGGCGATGCGGCAATATTCCATCGGTGACTACATCTTCACCACGCTGGGCTTCATCGGCCTCGCCGTGCCGAATTTCCTTCTGGCGCTGATCCTGATGTATCTCGGCTTCCGCTATCTGGGCCTGAATGTCGGCGGGCTGTTTTCGGCCGAGTATGCCCAGGCGCCCTGGAGCCTGGGGCGTGCCTGGGATCTGGCCAAGCATCTGCCGCTGCCTGCGGCCGTACTCGCGCTCGCGGGCACCGCGCAGCTCATCCGCATCATGCGCGCCAATCTGCTGGACGAGCTGCGCAAGCCCTATGTCATCACCGCCCGGGCCAAGGGGCTGACGGAGCGGCGAACGGTGCTGAAATACCCCGTGCGCGCGGCCCTCAATCCCTTTGCCTCGTCGCTTGCCTACCTGTTCCCGTATCTGGTCTCGGGCAGCATCATCGTTTCGCTGGTTCTCGGCCTGCCCACGGTGGGGCCGCTGCTGCTTCAGGCGCTCGTTGCGCAGGACATGTTCCTGGCGGGCGCCATCGTGCTCCTGCTCGGCGTGATGACGGTGATCGGCACGCTGATCTCCGACATGCTGCTGATGTGGATCGACCCGCGCATCCGCCTGGAGGGACGCTGAGCATGAGCGCCGCCATCGAGGCCGGGCCTGTCGATCTCGCCGCGTCTGCCGCGGAGAACCGTTTCGCCCAGGCAACGCAGCTCCAGCTCACCTGGTGGCGTTTCCGCCGGCACAAGCTCGCGGTGATCAGCCTGGTGGTCATCGTGCTGTTCTACGGCGTGGCCATCTTTGCGGACTTCCTGGCCAGCACCGATCCGCATGCCACCGATGCCCGCCGCAGCTTCATCCCGCCGCAGGGCATCCATCTCTTCGACGAGAGCGGCTTCAACCCGCATGTCTATGGGCTGAAGGGCGTGCGCGATACGCGTACCTTCAAGGTCAGCTACCAGCCCGACCCGGCGCGAAAGCTGCCGGTGCGCCTGTTCGCGCGCGGTTACAGCTACAGTTTCCTGGGCCTGTTCGAGACCGACATACATCTGTTCGGAATCGAAGGCGGCAGGCCGGGCGAAAGCATGTTCCTGCTCGGGACCGATCAGCTCGGGCGGGATCTGTATTCGCGCATGATCGTCGCCACGCGCGTTTCGCTCACCATCGGGCTGGCAGGGGTATTGCTCAGCCTGTTCCTCGGCGTGCTGCTCGGCGGGTTGTCCGGTTTGTATGGCGGCTGGGTGGATCTGGTCATCCAGCGCGTAATTGAGGTGCTGCGATCCGTGCCCACCATTCCGCTCTGGATGGGCCTTGCCGCCGCCCTGCCGCGCACCTGGAGCGTGACCGAGGTCTATTTCGCCATCACCGTCATCATCTCCCTGATCGGCTGGACCGATCTGGCGCGCGTGGTCCGCGGCCGTTTCCTTGCGTTGCGTGAGGAGGATTTCGTGGTGGCGGCGGAACTTTCCGGCGCGCGCCAGGGACGGATCATCTTCCGCCACATGCTGCCGTCCTTCGCCAGCCACATCATCGCCGCCACCACGCTGGCGCTGCCAGCCATGATCATCAGCGAGACCTCGCTGAGCTTCCTCGGTCTCGGCCTGCGCCCCCCGGCGGTAAGCTGGGGCATCCTGCTGCAGGACGCGCAGAACATCCAGGTCCTGGCCGGCGCGCCGTGGCTTCTGGCCGCTGCGGTGCCGGTGACGCTGGTGATCCTCGCCTTCAACTTCCTAGGAGACGGATTGCGCGATGCTGCCGACCCCTATGGCTGAGCGTGTCTCGCTGGCGATCCGCGATCTCGCCGTGCAGTTCGAGAGCGAGCAGGGCGTGGTGCGTGCGCTGGATGGCGTCAGCTTCGACCTGCATGCCGGCCGCACGCTCGGCGTGGTCGGCGAAAGCGGCTGCGGCAAGAGCGTCACGGCGCGCTCCATCCTGCGCATCGTGGACCGGCCCGGCCGCATCACCGGCGGGCGCATGCTGCTTGACCCCGGGACGGACGGCGAGGTGGACCTCGCCACCCTCGATCCGGAATCACGGCCGATGCGCGCGATCCGCGGTGGCCGCGTCGGCCTGATCTTCCAGGAGCCGATGACCGCGCTGAGCATGCACTATACGGTCGGCAACCAGATCATCGAGGCGGTTCGCCAGCACAACGACCTGTCCAAGAGCGCGGCCCGGGATCGTGCGGTCGAATTGCTGCGCGAGGTCGGCATCCCGCGTCCGGAGGCGCGCATCGCCTCCTACCCGTTTGAGCTGTCGGGAGGGCTACGCCAGCGCGTCGGCATCGCCATGGCGCTGGCCGGCGATCCGGACATCGTCATCGCAGACGAACCCACCACCGCGCTCGACGTCACCACCCAGGCACAGATCCTGGCCCTGCTGCGGCGGCTTCAGGCGGAGAAGAACATCGCGCTGATGCTCATCACGCACGACATGGGCGTGATCGCGGAAATGGCCGACGAGGTGGCGGTGATGTATCTCGGCCGCGTCGTGGAATTCGCGCCGGTGACGGAACTCTTCGCAGCACCCCGCCACCCCTACACCAGGGCTCTGCTGCGCGCTGTGCCGAGCATCCTCGCCGCGCCGCGCCAGCGCCTGTCCACGATCGGCGGTGCTGTGCCGCATCCGGGCCAGCGTCCATCCGGCTGCGCCTATCACCCGCGCTGCGGCGAGCGTCTTGGCGCCATCTGCATGGAACGCCCGCCCGCGCCGGTGCCGCCGGGTATGACCGGGGCGAGTTGCTTCCGCGACGAACCGCAGGAGCGCGCGGCATGAACGTGCTCGAAGTCGAGAACCTGAAAAAGCACTATCCGATCCATGCGGGGCTGCTCCGGAAGGAGGTTGCCCGCGTACGCGCGGTGGATGGCGTTAGCTTCCATATCGCCAAGGGAGAGACGCTGGCCCTGGTCGGCGAAAGCGGCTGCGGCAAGACCACCGTTTCCCGCTGCATCCTGCGCGCCATGCCGGTGACCTCGGGCGCCATCCGATTCGCGGCGGGAGAGGGGCGGACGGTCGATCTCGCCACCCTGCCCAAGCGGCAGGTGCGCCGGCTGCGCCGGCACATGCAGATGATCTTCCAGGATCCGTATGCCTCGCTCAATCCGCGCATGATGGTCGGTGACATCATCGCGGAGCCGCTGAAGGTGAACGGTGTCCCGGCCGCCGAACGGCGGGAACGCGTGCGCGAACTGCTGGAACTCGTGCAGATGCCGCAAAGCGCGCGCAGCCGTTTTCCGCACGCTTTCTCAGGCGGCCAGCGCCAGCGCATCGGCATCGCCCGCGCGCTTGCGCTGAACCCGCGCCTGGTGGTGGCGGACGAGCCGGTCTCGGCACTCGATGTCTCCGTCCAGGCGCAGATCATCAACCTGCTGCTGGACCTTCAGGACCGGCTCGGCCTGTCCATGCTGTTCGTGGCGCACGACCTCAGCGTGGTGCGCCATGTCAGCGACCGTGTGGCGGTGATGTATGTCGGCCGCATGGTGGAGGTCGCGCCGACCGACGCGCTCTACCGCGCGCCGCTGCATCCCTACACCGAGGCGCTTCTGGCCGCCGTTCCGGCTCCCGATCCTGCCCGCCGCGGGCACCGCCGCGTGGCGCAGGGGGAAGTCGCGGACCCGATCCGGCCGCCGCCGGGCTGCGCCTTCCACCCGCGCTGCCCCTATGCCGTCGATCGCTGCCGTGCGGAGCGGCCGGAGCTGGCGCCGGCTGCTGGGGGACGCTGGGTGAGCTGTCATCGCGCCGGAGAGCTTGGCCTCACCGGCGTCGCCTGAACCAAGAAGAGGGAGGAACACCAATGCGACGGAGGGAATTCTCGCTGCTGGCGCTGGCCGGCCTGGCGGGGACGGCGCGCGCGCAATCATCCGGCGGATTCCAGGAGTCCGGTCTGGTCGGCAAATTGGAATCGCCGGGCATCCTGATAGATGCGCCTCGTCCGGCGCAGCTCAAGGAAGCGCCGATGCTGCAGGAGCTGGTGCGCGCCGGAAAGCTGCCGCCGGTGGATCAGCGCGTGCCGCAGGATGCAATGGTCATCAAGCCGCTCAACAGCATCGGCAAGTATGGCGGCACCTGGCGGCGCGCCTTCATCGGCCCCAGCGACAGCGAGAACGGCAACCGCATCATGTCCGCGGACAAGCCGTTGTTCTTCGACGTGACCGGCACGAAGGTCATGCCCTGCCTCGCCAAGGACCACGAGGTCAGCGCCGACGGCAAGCGCATCACGCTTTCCCTGCGTCGGGGGTTGCGCTGGTCGGATGGCACGCCGCATACGGCGGATGACTGGCTGTTCTGGTTCCAGGATCTCTATACCGACAAGGATCTGGTTCCGGCACCGGCCCCAGAGCTTGCGGCCAGCGGAAAGCCTGGGCGGATGGTGAAGGTGGATGACTATACCGTCGCCTTCGAGTTCGATGAACCGTATTTCCTGTTCCCGTTCCTGCTCGCCGGCGACACGCTGGTCGGTGGTGGCAGCACGCGGTTGCAGTCGGAAGGCAGGACCTATGCGCTCTATGCTCCAGCGCATTACCTGAAACAGTTCCTGCCCAAATACTCGTCGCAGGACGAGCTGACGCGGCAGGCCCGCGCGGCCGGCTTCGGCAACTGGGTCGAACTGTTCAAGTTCAAGTCGGACTGGCGGCTGAACACCGAGCTGCCGGTCCTGTCCGCGTGGCGCATGACGCAGCCGATCAACACCCCGCTCTGGGCGCTGGAGCGCAATCCCTACTACTACGCCGTGGACACGGAAGGGCAGCAGCTTCCCTACATCGACCGCATCCAGATGACGCTGGCCGAGAACCCGGAAGTGGTGAACCTGCGCGCCATCGCGGGTGAGTTCGATCACCAGGAGCGCTTCATCGACCTGGGCAAGCTGCCGGTGATCATCGAGAACCAGGAGCGAAGCAACTACAAGGTCCATCTCGACACCGGATTCAACGGGGCCGATACCGCGCTGTATCCTACCCTGACCTATACCGAGGATGCCGAGATCGGTGAGCTACTGCGCATCGCGAATTTCCGCCGCGCACTCGCACTGGGCATCGACCGCGAGCAGCTCAACGAGGCGTTCTGGCTTGGTCTCGGCACGCCCGGCTCGGTGGTCCCTGACGAAAGCATGCCCGAGAGCCCCGGCCCCGAGTGGCGGAAGAAGTGGTCCGTCCATGATCCGGCGCAGGCCAACAAGCTGCTCGATGAGGTGGGGCTCAACCGCAAGGACCGCGAAGGCTTCCGCCTGCGCCGCGACAACGGAGAACGTCTGCGCATCGAGATCGCGGTGGCTCAGACGCTGATGCCAACCTGGCCGCAGCAGGCGGAGATGATCGTGCAGCAGTGGCGCGACATCGGCATCGCGGGCGACGTGAAGGTGATGGAGCGGGGCTTGTGGTACACGCGCGCTTTCAACGACCAGCACCAGATCGCGATGTGGACCAACAACGGAACGGAGAGCCTGTACCTGTTCCCGCGCTATGTGCTGCCGGTCGATCCGCTCGGCGCGGTCATGAGTGACGTCTATGCCAACTGGTACGCTTCGAATGGGGAGAAAGGATCGCCTCCGACGGATCCGGAGCTCAAGCGCGCCTTCGACCTGATGCGGGCCGCGACCGGCCAGCAGCAGGAACAGCGCAACGAGACGGCCAAGGAGATCTGGCGGATCGTGGTGGAGCAGCAGTTCAGCATCGGCACCGTCGGCATGTCGCCGGCCTTCCAGGGCGTGCGGGTGGTGAGCAACAGGCTGGAGAATGTCGCCGACCGCGCCTGCATCTCCCAGCATTGCCGCACCCCATGGAGCGTGCATCCGGAGCAGTGGTATTATAAGACCTGAAGGCATGGCGGAAGCCGGGGAAGGGACACTCCGGCTTCCGCTATGGGCTGAGATTCACCCGGAATGACATCACACCGGCGCCAGCGGGCGATGGGGTGCGGGCGGCAGCACTACCCGTATCGGATCGCCCGGCCGCACGTCGCCGTCCTGCTGCACGATCCCCATGACGCCGGCCTTGCGGATCAGTTGCCCGTCCGCGCCCCGGTCCAGAACAGCCTTCATCAACCCCGGCTGGAACTGGTCGAGCTGCGCGCAAGGATTGCGTAGCCCGGTCACTTCCACCACCGCCGATTCACCCAGATGAAGTCGCGTGCCGGTGGGTAGGCCGAGCAGGTCGATGCCGCGCGTGGTCACGTTCTCTCCGATATCGCCGGCAGCCACGCGGAAGCCCGCCGCTGACAGTTCGGCGAAAAGTTCCTCATGCAGCAGATGGACCTGACGGAGGTTGGGCTGCGTCGGGTCCTGCCGGACGCGCGAGCGATGCTTCACCGTCTGCCCCATATGCGCATCGCCCGCGACGCCGAACCCGGCGAGGAGGCGGATCGCGAGCTGCGGCTCCTTGCTGAAGCGATGCGCCGCACTGCGGCTGACGGCGGCCACGCATCCGTTCACGGCTCACTCTCCTGCAAATGGTGGGATCTTTTTGCGCGTGCCGCGGGTGGCGCTCAAGACGGATGGCTTCAGCAGAGTATCGGCGGGATCGCGGCCCTGGCACTTCTTGTTGCATACTCAGTACGGCTGCGAATTCGACTCCGGGAAGGAAACGTCATGCTTCTGACACGTCGCGGCACGATCGCCGCAGGCTTAGGCATGCTTGCCGCACGCCATGCCGCCGTGGCGCAACAGGGCGGCTACCCCACCCATCCGATCACGCTGATCGTGCCGTTCGGCCCCGGCGGCGGCACCGACGTCCTGGCGCGGCTTCTGGCGGAACGGCTGGCATCCGCGCTGGGACAGCCCATGCCGGTGGACAACCGGCCCGGTGCCAGCGGCACGATCGGCATGGCGCAGCTCGCGCGTGCCAGGCCGGATGGCTACACGCTCGCGATCGCGCCCAACGGCACGTTCGCCATGGCGCCGCCGCTGTTCCATCTGTCTTATGACAACGACCGCGCCTTTGCGCCGATCAGCCTGCTCGCGACCAATACCATGATGATCTGCGCCCACCCTTCGGCGCCTTGGCGGACGCTGGCGGACCTGATCGCGGCGGCGAAGGCGCAACCCGGCCGGATCACCTATGCCTCGGCCGGGGTGGGTGTCACGAACCATCTCGCGGTGGAACTGCTGCTGGAGATGGCGGGCGCGGAGATGTTGCATGTCCCGTACCGATCCGCCGCGCAGGCCGCGCAGGCGGTCATGACGCGGGAGGCGGCGTTGTCCTTCGCAGATGCTTCCATCGCGCTGCCGTTCATGCGCGCCGGTGAGCTGCGCGCCCTGGCAGTGACCAGCGCGAAGCGCAGCGCACAGGCACCGGAAATCCCGACCGCGGCCGAAAGCGGGCTGACCGGGTACCAGGCCTCGGTCGATCTGGGCTTCTTCGCACCTGCCGGGACGCCGGCATCGATCGTCGTGCGCCTGTCGGAGGAAGCGCGGCGGGCCATGCTGTCCGATGACATGAAGGCGAAGCTGTCCACTCTCGCGCTCGATCCCATCGCCGGCCAGCCAGCCGAATTCGCCGCCTACCAGGCGGCCGAATCACGCAAGTGGAGCGACCTGATCCGCCGCCGCAACATCAAGCTGGAATAGCACCCCGGCTGTCGCGACGTCGCCATGCGGGGCGTCTTCTGCCAACATCGCGGCGAGACGAGGATCTGACAGGAGGAAGGATTACGAGATACCCGGCGTTCGTTGCGCCGGGAGAGGATGCCGGATCCGGGGCACAGGCATGCCGCGGGACGCCGGTGGAGCTGAGACACGAGGGGAGGCTTCGAAACGATGCCGAGGCAGCGTCCGGCGGCAAACGGAGCGCGGCTGAGCATACGGGTCGATCTGGGAACCGGATTGCGGATCGGCCCCGGGAAGGTCGCGTTGCTGGAGGCGATCGGCGCGACGGGGTCGATCTCCGGCGCGGCCCGGTCCCTGGGCATGTCATACAAGCGTGCCTGGGACTTGGTCGAGGAACTCAACAGCGGCTGCCAGCAGCCCGTGGTGTCGGCCTCGCCCGGTGGTCGTGACGGTGGCGGCACACGTCTGACTGAGACCGGCGACCGGCTGATCCATCTGTATCGCGAGATCGAGCGCATGGCGTCGCATGCGTCCCGCCTGCAGATCCGTGCGCTCGACCGGATGACGCCTGCGGGCTGAACCGGGGGGCGGACCGGCTTGCCGCTCGGGAAACGCTATGTTTGAATAAATATAGCGACCTGCGGGAGGAAAGGGTGGACATCCTGAACGCGCATGCTCACCTGAGCGAGGCCGCCGCCAAGTCCAGCAAACCGCCGATCGGCAATGCCTGGATGGAAGCGAAATCCGGCACGCGGCTGCGCCGCGATGATGCCGGGGCGCGGGTCCATTCCGCCTCTGCCGATCCAAAGGAAGCGACACTGCCATGAACATCGTCACGCCACTCGATGCCCGCACCCATTCTTTCCTGAACGGCAAGACCAAGCGCCTGTTCATCGACGGAAAGTGGGTCGAGGCGGCTTCCGGCAAGACATTCGCCACTCATAACCCGGCCACGGGCGAAGTCCTGGCGCAGGTGGCCGAAGGCGACGCGGAGGACATCGACCGCGCCGTCGCCGCCGCGCGCCAAGCCTTCAACGGGCCGTGGAGCAGGTTCACGCCGCAGGAGCGGCAGCGCCTGCTGCTGAAACTTGCCGATCTTGTGGAAGCGCATATCGAGGAACTGGCAGCACTCGACACGCTCGACATGGGCGCGCCGATCAGCCGCACTCTCGGCAACCGCCAGCGCGCGGTGGGAATGCTGCGCTACTATGCGAGTCACGCCGTCACCATCCATGGCGAGACCATCCCGAACTCGCTGCCGGGTGAGATCTTCTCCTATACGCTGAAGGAGCCGGTCGGCGTTGTCGGCGCCATCATCCCGTGGAACGGCCCGCTGACCGCGACGATCTGGAAGATCGGCCCGGCGCTCGCCACCGGCTGCACCGTGGTCCTGAAGCCGGCCGAGGAAGCGCCGCTGACGCCGCTGCGCCTCGCCGAGCTGTGTGAGGAAGCGGGCGTGCCGCCGGGCGTTGTGAACGTGGTTCCGGGTTATGGCGAGACCGCGGGCGCGGCGCTGGCCGGGCATCGTGATGTGGACAAGGTGGCCTTCACCGGGTCGCACTTCACCGGCCAGAAGATCGTCCAGGCGTCGGCCGGGAACCTCAAGCGCGTGTCGCTGGAGCTGGGCGGCAAGTCCCCGGATATCGTGTTCGCCGATGCCGATCTTGATCAGGCGGTGCCCGGCGCCGGCATGGCGGTGTTCGCCAATTCCGGCCAGATCTGCAGCGCGGGCACGCGGCTGTTCGTCGAGAAGAAAATCTACGACGAATTCGCCGGACGCGTCGCCGAGTTCGGCAAGTCCCTGCGCGTGGGCAACGGACTGGACCCCGAAACGCAGGTCGGGCCGCTTGTCTCCCCCGAGCAGCTGGAACGGGTGACGGGCTACCTCGCCATCGGCCGGCAGGAAGGTGCCAAGCCGCTGGTGGGCGGTGAGCGGCTGACCGAAGGCGATTACGCCAAGGGCTTCTTCGTGCCGCCGACCGTCTTCGCCGGCGTGAAGGACGAAATGCGCATCGCCCAGGAGGAAATCTTCGGCCCTGTCATCTCCGCCATCCCGTTCACCGACATCGAGGAGGTGATCGAACGCGGCAACCGCACCAGCTTCGGCCTGGGCAGCGGCGTGTGGACCCGCGACGTGAGCAAGGCGCATCGCCTGGCGGCCGGGCTGCGGGCCGGATCGGTCTGGGTGAACTGCTATCAGGCCATGGACCCGGCAGTGCCGTTCGGCGGCTACAAGATGAGCGGTTATGGCCGGGAGTCGGGACTTCAGCACATCGACGAATACCTCAATGTGAAGTCGGTCTGGATCAAGACGGCCTGATCCGGTCGCGCTCCAGCGCGGGGCGCGCCATGCGATGGCGCGCCCCGTTGCTTTGACAGGCCACGGGGCCGGCTTTCAGATCACGGCGCAGGAGGACACGGCATGAAGTATGTGCGGCTCGGCTCGACAGGGGTGAAGGTCTCGCGCCTGTGCCTGGGATGTATGACCTATGGCGATCCCAACCGGGGCAACCACCCCTGGACGCTGGATGAGGAAGCCAGCCGCCCGCTGATCCGGCAGGCGCTGGAAGCCGGTGTCAACTTCCTCGACACCGCCAATGTCTATTCCGACGGCACGTCCGAGGAGATCGTCGGCCGCGCCATCAAGGATTTCTCGCGGCGCGAGGAGATCGTGCTGGCGACCAAGGTCTGCAACCGCATGCGCCCGGACCCGAACGGGGCAGGCCTGTCGCGCAAGGCCATCTTCCAGGAGATCGACGCGAGCCTGAAGCGGCTCGGCACCGACTATGTCGATCTCTACCAGATCCACCGCTGGGACAACGCCACGCCCATCGAGGAGACGATGGAGGCGCTGCACGACGTGGTGAAGGCAGGGAAGGCGCGCTACATCGGTGCCTCGTCGATGTACGCGTGGCAGTTCGCGAAGGCGCAGTACGTCGCCCGCCTGAATGGCTGGACCCGCTTCGTCACCATGCAGAACCACGTCAGCCTGCTCTACCGCGAGGAGGAGCGGGAGATGCTGCCGCTCTGCGCGGACGAAGGCGTCGGCGTGATCCCGTGGAGCCCGATCGCCCGCGGCCGCCTGGCTCGTCCCTGGGATGCGACCACGCACCGCCAGGACACCGACGATGTCGGCCACCGGATGTATGATCATACGGTGGAGGCGGACCGGGCGGTGATCGATCAGGTTGGCATCATCGCGCAGCAGCGCGGTGTTTCACGTGCTCAGGTGGCGCTGGCCTGGGTGCTGCAGAAGCCCGGTGTTACCGCGCCGATCATCGGCGCCAGCAAGGCGCACCAGTTCGACGAGGCCGTGGCGGCGATGTCATTGGAGCTGACGGCGGAGGAGATCGCGGCGCTGGAGGCGCCCTACGTGCCGCATACGGTCGTGGCGCTGCGGTAGCGCCCCAATCCCAATCCTCTTCCGCCCGGGCGGAAGAGGAGACAGGAGAGGGAGGTTACACTGCCGGCTCGAACTGCATCGCCACGCCATTGATGCAGAAGCGCAGCCCTGTAGGCGGCGGGCCGTCCGGGAACACGTGGCCCAGGTGGCTGCCGCAATTGGCGCAATGCACCTCCGTCCGCACCATGCCGTAGCTGTTGTCCACCGTTGACCCCAGGGCGCCCGGCAATGGGGTGTCGAAGCTCGGCCACCCCGTTCCGCTTTCGAATTTCTTCTCGGATCTGAACAGCTTCTGCCCGCAACCGGCGCAGACGAACGTGCCTTCGCGCTTTTCCATCAACAGGGCGCAACTGCCCGGCCGTTCCGTGCCGTGGCCGCGCATCACGTGATACTGCTCCGGCGTCAGCCTCCGGCGCCATTCCGCATCGCTGAGGTGGAAGGGGAACTCGGTCGTTCTGACATCCATGACTCGGTGCTCCTTCGCCCCATAGCTCAGCTCTGGCGGGGGTGATATCAAGGGGTATCCCGTTCACTACACCGTAGCCGCCGCCTCGCACCATGCCCGCTCCGCTCCGCCGCACGCTTGGATTTCTGATGCTGATCCTGCCAGTGGCGCTCGTGTCCTGTCAGGCTCTGGTCTGGTGAGCGCGCCGGTCCGGTCCTTCTGGCGCCGCGCCATTGCGTGGTGGTCGGGCGCGTGGCTGTGGTTCGTGGCCGCGCCCTTGCTGTTCGACGGGCTGGCCGCGCTGGGGCAGGGGGACAGCCAGATCCTGATCGGCAGCGGTGGCGGCTATGTCCTGCTGGCGCTGGCCGGCTGGCTGGCCATCGGCGACCGCCCCCGCACCGCCGCGGTCGCGGCCGCCGCGGGAACCGGGTTGGCCGCATTCCTGTCGGCGGGCCATCCGCCGTTCACGGCAGCCGTGCTCGCCGCCGTGGCGGGCGTGGGCGGCTGGCTGCTGTGGGGGGAAGGGAAGGTGCTGCCGGAGGCACCCCCGGCCCCGCCGCCCCCGGCCGATCCGCTGATCGTGGACAGCCGCGCCCGGCTGGCCCGCGTCGAGGCGGCGGCGGCGAAGCTCGATTGGGGACTGGCCTCCCGCTTCCGCGCCATCGCGGAGGAGACGAACGGTATCCTCGCCGAGGCGGAGCGCGACCCGTTGGACCTCGCCCGCGCGCGCAGGTTCCTGGTGGTGCATGTCGAGGGGCTGGCACGCATCGCCGAGCGGGCCGCCGCGGGGGCCGCGCCCGCGAATCTGATTTCATTGCTTGACGACATGAAGGTCGCCGCGTCCGATCTGCGCACGCGCCTGCATGAGGTCGACCGCGAAGCCGCCGAGATCCAAGTGGAGGTTCTCGCCCAGCGGCTCAAGGAGGAAGGGCTGGCATGAGCGACGTTACCGTATCGGATCCGGCCAAGGTCGAGGCCTTGGCAAGGCAGGTCGACATCACGGACGCGAACAGCATCGCGACCTTCGGCGCGGCCGCCCAGTCGCGGCTGACCGAGGTCGCGGACCGCATGCTGGACGGGGTCCGCAACCAGGACACCGGCCCGGCCGGCGATGCCCTGTCCTCGATGCTCGCCACGCTGCGCGGCTTCGACGTGACCAAGCTGGGCGAGAAGCCGGGCTGGTTCGACCGGCTGCTGGGCCGGGTCGGCGCAGCGGCCAAGGCATTGCAGAAGTATGAGACCGTGCGCGGTCAGCTTGAAACCGTGGGCGACAGCCTGGAAACCCACAAGACCAAGCTGATGGAGGACGTTGCCTCCCTCGACAGGCTCTACGACGCGACGCTCGAATGGTTCCATGCGCTGGCCGACCATATTGCGGCGGGCGAACAGGTGCTGGCGAAGCTCGACAACGAGACCATCCCGGAAATGGCCAAGACGGCCGAGGGTGCGGACATGCTCGCGGCCCAGAAGCTGCGCGACCTGCGGACGGCACGCGACGACCTGGAGCGGCGCGTCCATGACCTGCGGCTGACCCGGCAGGTGGCGATGCAGGCGCTGCCCCAGATCCGACTGGTGCAGGAGAATGACAAGGCGCTGGTCGGCAAGATCACCTCGGTGCTCGCCAACACCGTGCCGCTGTGGCGCAACCAGCTGGCCCAGGCCGTGGCCGTCGCGCGCATGCGTGAGGCGGGCAAGACCATCAAGGAGGCCAGCGACCTGACCAACGAGCTGCTGACCGCCAATGCCGAGACGCTGCGCACCGGCAATGCCGAGGTGCGGGCCGAGATCGAGCGCGGGACCTTCGACATCGAGGCGGTGAAGAAGGCCAATGACAGCCTGGTCGCGACGATCGAGGACAGTCTGCGGATCGCGGACGAAGGAAAGCGGAAGCGCGTGGAGGCGACCGCCGAACTGGTGCGCTGCGAGGCGGAACTGAAGAAGGTGCTCGCCGCGGCCAAGGCACAGGCGGAAGGACGGCCGGCGGCCGCGGCGCCGCAACGGGCATAGTGCGCCGGCCGGCATCATTCGCCGACCCGGCCCGAAATGTTCCCTCTCTCCTCCGCCCGGAGGAGAGAGGTGTTTACCGTGCTGCGGTCAGGACCGCTTTCATCTTCGTTACAGCCGGGCCGAGGCCGTCGAACACGGCCTGGCAGATCAGGAAGTGCCCGATGCTGACCTCGACGATCTCCGGGATGTGGGCGACCTCGGCCATCGTCGCGTAATCGAGGCCGTGGCCGGCGTGGCAGGCGATGCCATGGGTGCGGGTCGCGGCGGCAGCGTCGCGCAGCCGTGCATATTCGCGATCGCGCCGTTCCGGATGATCGACGTAGGTGCCGGTGTGCAGTTCGACCGCGACGGCGCCGATAGCGGCCGCCGCGGCGACCTGCGCCGGTTCGGGATCGACGAAGATCGAGACTGCCACGCCGGCCTCACGCAGCCGCGCGATCTGTGCGGCCAGGCCGGGGCCCGCGGCGATCACGTCCAGGCCGCCCTCGGTGGTCAGCTCTGCGCGCTTTTCGGGAACCAGGCAGCATTGGGGCGGGCGCAGCGCGCAGGCGATGCCGACCATCTCCTCGGTCGCCGCCATCTCGAAGTTCAGCGGTGCCGGGATCTCCGCGCGGATACGCTGCACGTCCGCGTCGCGGATATGCCGCCGGTCCTCCCGCAGATGCACGGTGATGCCGTCGGCCCCGGCCGCGATGGCGGCGCGGGCGGCCTCCACCGGGTCCGGGAACGTGCCGCCACGTGCGTTGCGCAGCGTGGCGACGTGATCGACGTTGACGGAAAGGCGGATCAAGATCCTCAGCCCGCCGGGAACGGCATCGGCTTGCCGGCCAGTGCTGCGTCGATGTTGTCGAGCGCGCGCGTGCCCATTGCATCGCGCGTGACCGCGTTGGCGCTGCCCAGGTGCGGCAGCAGGACCACGTTCTCCAACCCCAGATAGCCGGGGTTCAGCTTCGGCTCGCCGTCATAGACATCGAGCCCGGCGGCCGCGACATGGCCGGACTTCAGCGCCGCGATCAGGGCCGTGTCGTCGATGGAGGTGCCGCGGCTGGTGTTCACCACCACCGCCCCCTTGGGCAGCTTGGCGATGCGCTCCGCGTTCAGCCACTTGCGCGTGCCTTCGCCGCCGGGGGCGTGCAGCGACAGCACCTCGCTGGCCGCGAGGAAGCTGTCGTCGTTGTCGTGGAAGATGGCGCCCTGGGCCAGCGTGTCGGGCAGCTTCTGCTGGTCGCGATAGTGGATCTCCATGTCGAAGCCGCGCACCAGCTTCATCAGCTCACGGCCGATCCGCCCCAGGCCGAAGATGCCGAGCTTCTTGCCGGCGACATGGGTCCCGATCAGCTGCGTCGGCGCCCAGCCGGTCCACTTCCCGGCGCGCACGACGCGTTCACCTTCGCCCGCGCGGCGCGCGGCAACGAGGATCAGCAGCAGCGCGATCTCCGCGGTGGCGACCGACAGCACCTCCGGCGTGTTTCCTACCGGGATGTTGCGCGCCTTGGCCGCGGCCACGTCCACATGGTCGAAGCCGACGCTGTAGGTCGCGATCGCCTTCACGCTCGCGGGCAGGGCGGCGATGGTGGCCGCATCCAGCTTCTCCGCGGGGCAGCAGATGATGGCGTCAGCTCCTTCCGCGTTGCGCAGGATGTCGGCGGGCGTGACAGGCACGTCCTCCGGATTCTGGCGTACCTGATAGTCACGGTTCGCGCGGGCTTCGACCGCTGCCGGAAGGCGGCGGGTGATGTAGAGCACGGGCTTGGTCATAAGGTCAGCTCCAGAGCGGGTCGATGGGCGGACGGCCGCTCAGGACGGCATCCACGTTGTCGAGCACGCGGAAACCCATCGCATTGCGGGTCTCCTGCGTGGCGCTGCCGGCATGCGGCATCAGGAAGGTGTTGGGCAGGTCACGGAAGCGCAAGTCGTATTCGGGTTCGGAGGCGAACACGTCCAGCCCCGCGGCGAACAGGTGGCCGCTTTTCAGCGCATCGTGCAGCGCGTCCTCATCGACCAGCCCGCCGCGTGCGGCGTTCACGAACACCGATCCCGCCGGCATCGCGGCGAACGCGTCCTTGTCCATCAGCTTGCGCGTGGCATCGGTCAGCGGGGCGTGCAGCGTCACGATATCGGACTGGCGCAACAGGTCCTGCAGCCGCGGCACGAAGGTCGCCCCCTGTTCCAGCTCCCCCGGCAGGCGCGCCAGGTCGGTGTAGAGGACCTTCATGCCGAAGCCACGCGCCCGCTGCGCCACGGCGCGCCCGATGCGGCCCAGGCCCACGATGCCAAGCGTCTTTCCCGAGACTTTCACGCCGAGCCGGTCGCCCAGCGCCTCTCGCCAGCCCTTGCGCATCAGCGCCTCGTATTCTCCGGCGCGGCGGCTGGCGCCCAGGATCAGCAGGAAGGCGAGGTCCGCGGTACAGTCGGTCAGCACGTCGGGCGTGTTGGTGACGATCAGCCCTTTGGCCTTGGCCGCCGCGACGTCGATGTGATCGAATCCCACCCCGAAGGAGGCGACAATCTTCACATGCTTCGGCAGCGCCTCGATGATGTCGGCGGACAGCTTGAGGTTGGTCGCGATCGTGACTGCATCCGCCTTGTGCTCCTTGGCCGCGCCTACCATGGCGAGCGGCGACGGCGGCGGGCCGGCCGGGAACCACGTATCGTAGTCTTCCCGGACCCGTGCTTCGACCTCACGCGGCATGCGCCGTGCAACGACCACCCGTGGCTTTGCCATGCGTCTCCCCCAATCAGGTTGTTGGTCGATCATGGGCCGGGACGACGGGTTGCGGAAGGGGCGGCGGCACGGCAGCGTCCGCGTCCGGAATCGGAGGACGCGACATGGATCTTGGTCTGACAGGCAAACGGGCGCTGGTGATGGGCGCGTCGAAGGGATTGGGGCGTGCGATCGCCGAGGCGCTGGCCGCGGAAGGGGCCGCGCTGGCGGTGACGGCACGGTCCACGGCCTCCCTGGCCGGCGTCAAGGGTCACGCGATTGCCGCCGACGTGTCCGATCCCGCGACGATGGACGCGCTGGCCGACGCCGCGGTCGCGGCACTCGGCGGGGTCGATATCCTCGTGCTCAACCACGGCGGCCCGCCGCCGGGCCTGGCCAGCGAGCTGGATCCCGCGCTGCTGCCGGTGTGGTTCGCGCGCATGGTGGAATCGCCCGTGCGCCTCGCCACGCGGCTGCTGCCTGCGATGCGTGCGCGGAAATGGGGGCGGATCATCACCGTGGGATCGTCGGGAATGGTCCAGCCGCTGCCCGCCATGGTGCTGTCCAACATGTTGCGCGCCTCTATCGTGGGCTGGAACAAGACCCTGTCGGCGGAGGTCGCGGGTGATGGCGTGACCTGCAACATCCTTGCCCCCGGGTCGATCCGCACGGATCGGCTCGTGGAGCTCGCCGCGGCGCGGGCCGCGCGCGCCGGCGTGGCGGCGGATGCGCTGATGGCGGAGCAGGAGGCGGCGATGCCTGCCGGCCGCTTCGGCCGGCCCGAGGAATTCGGCGCGGCTGCGGCGTTCCTCGCCTCGGAGAAAGCCAGCTACATCTCGGGCGTGATCTTCCGGGTGGACGGGGCGAATACCCGGGCACTGTAGGCTGGAACGGGCAAGGCCATGCCGGAAACTTAACGAAACCGGCCTTGCCCCCTTGCCGCGCCGCAGCATGGCGGCTTCATTTCACGGATGCCATCAGCCCGTCTCGCCGTGGACATCGGCGGCACCTTCACCGACGTCGCCCTGGAACGGGGCGGCCACCGGTACACCACCAAGGTCCTGACCACCCCCGCCGCCCCCGAGCAGGGGGTGCTGACCGGAATCGGCCGCATCCTGGCCGAGGCGGGGCTGGCACCGGGCGCGGTGACGATCCTGATCCATGGAACGACGCTCGCCACCAACGCGCTGATCGAGCGCAAGGGTGCGCGCACCGCGCTGGTGACGACGGAGGGGTTCCGGGACGTGCTTCGCCTGGGCAACGAGGCACGGTACGACCAGTACGACCTGAACATCGTCCTGCCCGATCCGCTGGTGCCGCGGTACCTGCGGTTGCCGGTGCCCGAGCGGCTGGACAATGAAGGCCAGGTTCTGAAGCCGCTGGACGAAGCGGCGGTCGCCGCCCTGGTGCCGCTGCTCAAGGCCGAGAAGGTGGAGAGCATCGCGGTCGGCTACCTGCACGCCTTCGTCAACCCGGCGCATGAGCGGCGCACGCGCGACATCCTCGCCGAAGCACTGCCGGACGTGCCGATCACGCTGTCCTCCGAGGTCTCGCCCGAGATGCGGGAGTGGGAGCGGTTCTCCACCGCCGTCGCCAATGCCTATGTGCAGCCTCTGATGGCCAGCTACCTGCGCCGGCTGGAAGCCGCCTTGCGCGAGATGGGCATGGGCTGCCCCGTGTTCCTGATGCTGTCCGGGGGCGGGCTGACCACGATCGACACGGCCTGCCGCTTCCCGATCCGGCTGGTGGAAAGCGGCCCGGCGGGGGGCGCGATCTTCTCCGCCCATATCGCGCGCGAATGCGGGCTGGAGCAGGTGCTGTCCTTTGACATGGGCGGCACCACCGCCAAGGTCTGCCTGATCGACGGGTACCGCCCGCAGGCATCCCGCAGCTTCGAGGTGGCACGCGTGGGCCGGTTCAAGAAGGGCTCCGGCCTGCCGCTGCGCATCCCGGTGATCGAGATGGTGGAGATCGGCGCGGGCGGCGGATCGCTCGCGCAGGTCGATGGGCTGGGCCGCATCCAGGTCGGGCCGGAAAGTGCTGGCGCCGATCCCGGCCCGGCGAGCTACGGGCGCGGCGGAACCAGGCCGGCGGTGACGGACGCGAACCTCGCGCTGGGCCGCTACGACCCGGCGCGCTTCGCGGGCGGGTCGCTGCCGCTGGACCCGGCGCGGGCCAAGGAGGCGCTGGCCGCTGAGGTGGGCGGCAAGCTCGGCCTGTCGGCGGAGATGGCGGCCCTCGGCGTGGTCGAGATGGTTGATGAAAACATGGCCAACGCGGCGCGCGTCCACGCCATCGAGAGCGGCAAGACCTATGACGGCCGCACCATCATCGCCTTCGGCGGCGGCGGGCCGGTGCACGGCACGCGCGTGGCCGAGAAGATCGGCGTGAAGCGGGTGCTGGTGCCGACCGGGGCAGGGGTGGGATCGGCCATCGGCTTCCTGCGCGCACCCGTGGCCTATGAGGTCGTGCGCAGCCTGTACCAGCGCTTCCGCACCTTCGACGTGGCGGCGGTGAACGCATTGCTGGCGGAAATGAGCGCCGAGGCATCGGCCGTCGTGGCCCAGGGCGCGTTCGGTGCCGCGACCGAGGAGCACCGCCTTGCCTACATGCGCTATGTCGGCCAGGGGCACGAGATCGCGGTGGTGCTGCCCCCGCGCGCGCTGACCGAGGCGGATGTGGCCGATATCCGTGCGGCCTACGATGCCGAATATACCCGCTTCTACGACCGGCCGGTGCCCGGGTCGGATGTCGAGATCATGTCCTTCGCCGTCACCGTCTCCACCGTGATCGCCCATGCCGCGGACGGCGTGGGGGAGGCGGCGGCCAGCACGGCGAAAGCGTCCCGCACCCAGCTTGTCCGCGACACTGCGACGGGCGAGGTGACGGAGTGGGCGATCTACGACCGCGCCGCGCTTGCTCCCGGCGCCAGCTTCGCCGGGCCGGCCATCGTGGAGGAGGATGAGACCTCCACCCTGATCGCCCCCGGCTGGACATGTCGCGTCGATCCGCGCGGCTATCTCGAACTCGAACATAAGGACGCCGCATGAGCCGCGAGACCGGCGCGCTGGCCCAGATCCAGCGCCAGATCATGTGGAACCGCCTGATCGCGGTCGTCGAGGAACAGGCGCAGATCATGATCCGCACCGCCTTCTCGACCACGGTGCGGGAGGCGGGCGATCTGTCGGCGGGCGTGTTCGACCTGCAGGGCCGCATGCTCGCCCAGGCCGTGACCGGCACGCCGGGCCACGTCAATTCGATGGCCGAGAGCGTGGGCCACTTCCTCGCGAAATTCCCGGCCGAGACGATGAAGCCGGGCGACCACTACATCACCAACGATCCCTGGCTCGGCACCGGGCATCTGCACGACCTGACCGTGGTCACGCCCGCCTTCCACAACGGCAGGATCGTCGGCCTGTTCGCCAACACCGCGCATGTGATCGACGTGGGCGGGCTCGGGATGGGGCCCGAAGGCCGATCGGTGTTCGAGGAAGGTCTCTACGTCCCCATCGTCAAGTGCTTCGACGAAGGCAAGGCCAACGAGACTTTCTTCGACTTCATCCGCGCCGGATCGCGCCTGCCGGTGGAGCTGGAGGGTGACGTCTACTCGCTGTGCGCCTGCAACGACGCGGGTGCGAAGCGCTTGGCCGAAATGATGGCCGAGTTCGATATGGACAGCCTCGACCCGCTCGCGGCCTGGATCTTCGAGGCGAGCCTGCGCGCGACCGAGGATGCGATCGCCAAGCTGCCCAAGGGCACATACCGCGCCGAGATCAGCTCCGACGGCTACGAGGCGCCGGTCACGCTGAAGGCGGCGATGACCATCCGTGATCGCGAGATAGTGGTGGACTATGCCGGGACCTCCGGCCTGTCCAACCGCGGCATCAACGTGCCGCCCGCCTATTGCCGCGCCTATTCCTGCTTCGGTATCAAGTGCGTGGTCGCGCCCGAGATTCCCAACAACTGGGCCAGCCTGAAGCCGTTCCGCATGGAGATCCCGGAAGGCTCCATCCTGAACGCGCCGCGCCCCTATCCGGTCAGCGTGCGCCATGTCGTGGGCCAGCTTCTGCCCGACCTGATGATGGGCTGCCTGTTCCAGGCGGTGCCGGACCGGGTGAACGCAGAAGGGGCCTCGGCCCTATGGAACCCGCCTCTGCGCGGCGGGTCGCAGGTCTCCGGCCCCGCGGCCGAGGTGCCGGATTTCGAGGTGATCACCTTCAACTCCGGCGGCACCGGCGCGCGGCCCACGATGGACGGGCTGGACGGAACGGCCTTCCCGTCCGGCGTGCGCACCATGCCGGTGGAGGCGACGGAGAACTTCGCCCCGGTGATCTTCTGGCGGAAGGAGTTGCGGCCCGACAGCGGCGGTGCCGGCCGCACGCGCGGCGGCTTCGGCCAGATCATGGAGATCGCCGCGAAGAACGACGCCGAATTCGCCTGCAACGCCATCTTCGACCGCATCGCCAACCCGCCCAAGGGCCGAGACGACGGCGCGCCCGGTGCGGCGGGCTGGGTCGGGCTTTCCGGCGGCGGCAATCGCACCCTGCGCACCAAGGGCTATCAGGTGATCCCCAAGGGCGAGCACCTGCTGCTGCTCCTGCCGGGCGGCGGCGGCTACGGCGATCCGAAGCAGCGCGATCCCGCGCTGGTGGCGCAGGATGTGCGCGACGGGCTGATCAGCCCGGAGGCGGCGCTGCGCGACTACGGGGTGACGGTCACGCAATAGCGAGCGGGATGAGCCGTGCGGCTTGCGGCGGTTGACGCGGCTGTCGGCATCGACACAGAGTGGATGTGTTCCAAGGGGGGCCCCGGGCTCAGGGGCTGAGATACCGCTGAAGGCGGTGACCCTTCGAACCTGATCCGGGTCGTACCGGCGTAGGGAACGGGACAATGCGCGCACGCGAGATGCCAGGGATATGTGCGTCCGCCAGTTCGGCGGCGTTTTCTGCCTGCGGGGATTCGGGTCTTCCACCTCTGGGAAGAAAGGTCGCCCCGCCATGCCCGATACGCTGCCGCCACCGGAACTGAGCGTCACCACCGGCCCGCTGCCGTCCTCGCGCAAGATCCATATGGAAGGCCGGCTGACGCCGGGGTTGCGCGTGCCGATGCGGGAAATCCTGCTCTCGCCCGCGTCGGGCGAACCGCCGGTGCGTGTCTATGACACATCCGGCCCCTACACCGATCCGGCGGCGCGGATCGAGATCCGCACCGGCCTGCCGCCGCTGCGCGCCGACTGGATCGCCGCCCGTGACGTGGAGGTCTATGACGGGCGCGCGGTGCGGCCGGAGGATGACGGGCTGCGGCGGGGGGAGGTGCTGCGCGTGCCGGTGTTCGACCGCGCGGGCCGCCGGCCGCTGCGTGGACGGGGCGCTGTGACACAGCTTGCCCATGCGCGCGCGGGCATCATCACGCCGGAGATGGAATTCGTCGCCATCCGCGAGAATCTGGGCCGCGAGGCAGCACTTGGCGCGATGCGCGACGGTGAGAGCTTCGGTGCGGCGATCCCCGACCACGTCACGCCCGAGTTCGTGCGCGACGAGATCGCGCGCGGCCGCGCCATCATTCCCGCCAACATCAACCACCCGGAGCTGGAGCCGATGATCATCGGCCGCAACTTCCTGGTGAAGATCAACGCGAATATCGGCAACTCCGCCGTCACTTCCTCGGTCGCGGAGGAAGTGGACAAGCTGGTCTGGGCGATCCGTTGGGGTGCGGACACGGTGATGGACCTGTCCACCGGCCGGAACATCCACACCACGCGCGAATGGATCCTGCGCAACGCCCCGGTCCCGATCGGCACGGTGCCGATCTACCAGGCGCTGGAGAAGGTCGGCGGCAAGGCCGAGGAGCTGAACTGGGAAATCTTCCGCGACACGCTGATCGAACAGGCAGAGCAGGGGGTAGACTACTTCACCATCCATGCCGGCGTGCGCCTGGCGCACATCCCGCTGACCGCTCGGCGCGTCACCGGCATCGTCTCGCGTGGCGGGTCGATCATGGCCAAGTGGTGTCTCGCCCATCACCAGGAGAGCTTCCTCTACACGCGCTTCGCCGAGATCTGCGAGATCATGCGAGCCTATGACGTGTCCTTCTCCCTGGGCGACGGGCTGCGGCCGGGGTCCATCGCGGATGCCAACGATGCGGCGCAGTTCGCGGAGTTGGAGACGCTGGGCGAGCTGACGAAGATTGCCTGGGACCAGGACGTACAGGTCATGATCGAAGGCCCCGGCCACGTGCCGATGCACAAGATCAAGGAGAACATGGACCGCCAGCTCGAAAGCTGCGGGGAGGCGCCGTTCTACACCCTGGGTCCGCTCACCACCGACATCGCCCCGGGCTACGACCACATCACCTCCGGCATCGGCGCGGCGATGATCGGGTGGTTCGGCTGCGCGATGCTCTGCTACGTCACGCCCAAGGAGCATCTCGGCCTGCCGGACCGCGACGACGTCAAGACCGGCGTCATCACCTATCGCATCGCGGCGCACGCGGCGGACCTCGCCAAGGGCCACCCGGCGGCGAAGCTGCGCGACGATGCGCTGTCCCGCGCGCGCTTCTCCTTCCGCTGGCGCGACCAGTTCAACCTGTCGCTCGATCCCGACACGGCCGAGCGCTTCCACGACGAGACCCTACCGGCGGAGGGCGCGAAGGTGGCGCATTTCTGCTCCATGTGCGGGCCCAAGTTCTGCTCGATGAAGATCAGCCAGGAGCTTCAGATCGCGGCCCAGGAGGGGATGGCCGCGATGGCCAGCGCGTTCCGCGAGGGCGGCGGTGAGATCTACCGGCCGGCCGACTGATCCGGAGCCCGCCGCACAGGTCAGCCAGGCGCCGCTCCGCACCAGTCGGTGATGAAGGCGGCGATCGACAGCGTCGTCCGCTTCACGCTCTCCAGGTCGACCCGCTCGTCGAAGGCGTGCGAGCCGAAGCCGGCGGCGCCGTAGCAGATGCTCGGGATGCCGAAATCGTTATAATAGAAGCGTGTATCATTGACGCCGGTGCTGAGCCGCACGCGCGGCGGTGCCCCAAAGACCTGTGTATGCGCGGCGGCGAGAACGCGTTCGGCCTCGCTATCCGGTTCGATATAGAGCCCGTCCGCCTGGAAACCGTTCCAGATCACCTCGGGCGGGGAGTTGGCGAGGAACGCATCGGATTTCGCGGCCGCGGCTACGGCGGCCTCCACCTCGGCCCGAGCCTCGGCCAGCGGCGTTCCCGGCAGCAGGCCGATGCGGCAGTCCACCTCACACCATGCGGGGGTGGAGGATGCCCAGTCGCCGCCGCGGATCTTGCCCGGATTGAATTTCACCGGGTTTTCGACTGCCTTGAACACCGGATGCGACCTGGCACGCTCGTTGATGCGCGCTGTCAGCGCCTGGAGTTCCTCGATGATGCGGAAGGCCGACAGGATCGCGTTGGTGCCTTTCTGCGCCTCCATCACATGCACCGGCACCCCGCGCAGCTTCAGGCGGAACCACATCACGCCCACATGGCCGCGCGTGATGGCCTCCCCCGTGGGTTCGGGGATCAGGCAGGCATCGGCGCGGTAGCCGCGGCACAGCGTGGAGAGCGCGCCGTTGCCGGTGCATTCCTCCTCGGTCACCGTCTGCACGTAGATGTCGCCGCGCGGGGTCAGGCCCGCGTCGCGCACTGCGTCCATGGCGAAGATCATGGCGGCCACGCCCGATTTCATGTCGTTGGCGCCCCGGCCGTTCATCCAGCCGTCGCGGATGGCGGGGTCGTAGGCCGGGACCTGCCACATCTCGACCGGGCCTTCCGGCACCACGTCCACATGACCTTGCAGGATCAGGCTGCGGCCGCCCGGCTGCTGCGCGCGTACGGTCGCAACCACCTGCACCGCCTGGGAATAATCCGTGTCCATGACCGGCGACCATTTCGGGTGGGTGCCGTCGAGTTCGGACAGCGTGTAGCGGTCCACGTCCCAGCCGCGGGCGGCGAACTGGCGCGCGATCCAGTCCTGGCACGGGCCCTCCTTGCCGCGCACCGAGGGGAAGCGGACGAGGTCGGCGAGGAAGGCGACCTGCTTCTCCCAGTTCTTCGCAACGGCGGCTTCGAGCTTGGCAAGCGTGGCGGCGTCGGGCATCGGACCCTTCTTTGCGGAAACGCGGGAAGCGTCGCCGCGCGCAGTGGTGCCGGTCAACCCGCCTTGATGTCAGCCATACAGAGCTCTGGGGTCCCGGATCGGGCGCGTGATCTCGGCCGGCGCACCGTCGCGGATCGCGACGAAGAAGCAGGACCGCCGCCCAGTGTGGCAGGCGACCCCGGTCTGGTCCACCAGCAGCAGCACCGCATCCCCGTCGCAGTCGAGCCGCAGATCGACCAGGCGCTGTACCTGGCCGGACGTCTCGCCCTTGCGCCATAGTGCGTTGCGGCTGCGGGAGAAATAGACGGCACGGCCGGTCGCGAGCGTTTCCGCCAGCGCGGCGCGGTCCATCCACGCCATCATCAGCACCTCGCCCGTGTCGTGCTGCTGGGTGATGGCGGGCACCAGCCCGGCCTCGTTGAAACGCACCTGCGCGGACAGGGCCGCGATGGCGGCGGGAGGCGGCGGGGCATAGGTCGCGGTTTCGCTCATCGTTCCCTACATTGGGGTCATACCTGCCCGATGTGGAGCCCCGAATGGCCAGAAGCGAGATCGCCGCCGCCCTCGACCGCGCCGAGGCTGCCTGCGCCGCGCGCGGGGCGAACCTGACCGAGGTGCGCCGGCAGGTGCTCGGCCTGATCCTGGAGGCGAAGCAGCCGGTCGGCGCCTATGCGCTGCTCGACCGACTGAAGGAGGCCCGCGCCGGGGCCGCGCCGCCCACGGTCTACCGCGCGCTGGATTTCCTGCTGGAGCAGGGGCTGGTGCACAAGGTCGAACGGCTGAACGCCTTCGTGGCCTGTGGCACGCATGATCATGACGGGCATGCGCACCCCGCGCAGCTTCTCGTCTGCCGCAACTGCCATGCGGTCACGGAACTGGATGATCACAACGTTGCGCACGCGATCGCCAAGGCGGCCGCCGCGGCCGGCTTCAAGCCGGCACGCGCCACGGTGGAGGTGGAAGGGCTCTGCGCCCGTTGCGCCAGGCGTCAGGTAACGCTCAGCCCCTGATCGCCCCTCAGGGGGACGGAATTCGCCAGTGAACTTCCTGGCCATGGTCGCCAGTGCGCCATTGCCGCCTCTCCATGGCTGCGGCATTTTAGAACGAGTGATGCAAAACACTGCACGCCCGGAGGTGCCATGATCCGCTTCTATTTCCATCCCACGCCCAATCCGGCGAAGGTTGCGCTGTTCCTTGAAGAGGCGGGCCTGCCCTATGAGGTGGTGCCGGTGGACACCAGCAAGGGCGAGCAGCATCTGCCCGCATTCCGTGCCATCAATCCCAACGGCAAGGTGCCTGCCATCGTCGATACCGAAGGTCCGGGCGGGAAGGAGGCGCGGGTTTTCGATTCCAGCGCCATCCTGCTCTATCTGGGCGACAAGACAGGCCGCTTCGTCGGCACGCCCGGGGACCGGCCCGAACTCCTCTCCTGGCTGTTCTTCATCGCCAGCGGCCTCGGCCCCTTTTCGGGCCAGGCGGTGCACTTCCAGTACGCAGCACCTGATGGCCTGGGCTACGCCGTCAACCGCTACCGGCGGGAGGCGGAGCGGCACTACAAGGTGCTCGACGATCACCTTGCCGGCCGCGACTACATCGTCGGCGATGGCTATACGATCGCGGACATGTCCGGCTGGGGATGGATCGACCGTGCCTCGCGGGTGATGAAGGGCGCTGACGATCCGCTCGCGCCGTTTCCGAACATCAAGCGCTGGTTCACGGCGATCGATGCCCGCCCCGCCGCCGCGCGTGCCCGCGCGGTGGGCAAGGACCACGATTTCAAGAAGGTGAACGACGAGGAGACCAAGCGGGCGCTGTTTCCTTCCAACTACCCGCCGGCCGCATAGGAGGTGGCGGCGGGGCTGGTGGGCCCCGCCTTGCCGCTCACGCCTTCCGCAGTTGGCCGAGCGCCTGTTCGATGTCGGCGATCAGGTCGGCCACGTCCTCCAGGCCGATATGCAGCCGAACCGTCGGCCCGCCGAGATCGCCGTTGGTCGCGGTGCGGGTGATGAAGCCCGTGGTCGGCAGGGCGAGGCTTTCATAGCCGCCCCAGGATGCGCCGATGCCGAACAGCGACAGGGCATCGACGAAGGCATGGGTCGATTCCTGCGTGTATTCGGGCTTGAACACCACGCCGAACAGGCTGCACGCGCCGGTGAAGTCGCGCTTCCAAAGTGCGTGCCCCGGTGCGCCGGGCAGGGCGGGGTGCAGCACCTTCAGCACTTCCGGCCGTTTGCTCAGCCAGGTCGCGACCTCGATCCCGGCCGCTTCCTGGGCCTTCAGCCGCACCCCCATCGTGCGCACGCCGCGGAGTGCGAGCCAGCAATCGTCGGGGCTTGCATAGTGGCCGTGGGCGAGGGTGGTGCTGCGGATCGCCTGCCAGTCCTCCGGCGTGTTCACCGTGATGCTGCCCAGCAGCACGTCGCTGTGGCCGACGACGTATTTGGTCAGCGCCTGGATGGAGACATCGACGCCATGCTGGAAGGGCTGGAAATGATGGATGCCCCAGGTGTTGTCCATCAGCACCTTGGCGCCCCGCGCATGCGCCGCACGTGCGATGGCGGGCACGTCCTGCACCTCGAAGCTGTGGGAGCCGGGGCTCTCGGTATAGACGACCTTGGTGTTGGGCTTGATCAGCGCCGCCATGCCGGCTTCGTCCACCAGCGGGTCGTAATAGCTCACGGACACGCCCATGCGGCTGAGCTGGGTGTCCGCGAAATTGCGGCCCGGGCCATAAATGCTGTCGGGCAACAGCGCGTGATCGCCGGCAGTGAGGTAGGCCATCAGTGGCACGATGACGGCGGCGAGGCCGGTGCCGACGATCTGGCAGCGCGTGCCGCCTTCGATCGCGGCGATCACGTTCTCCAGCGCGTGGTGGTTCGGCCCGCCCTGGGTGCCGTAGGTCAGCGCCTGGTCGAAGCGCTTGGCGGCGGAGGCCACGCGGTCCGCGCAGCTCGCATACAGCACGGTGGAACCGCGATGCACCGCCGGGTTGACGAAGCCATGGGCGCGCGTTCCGGCGCGGCCCGCATGGCTCAGCATCGTGCGGAAGCCGGTGCTGCTGCGGGGCTTGGGGCTCGAATCGTCAGGCATGATCCGGCGTTCTCTCCATGGGTCAGGATGTTATGACGGGCGTATCGGGGCGGCCGCCCCATTCGGTCCAGGAACCGTCGTAGACGCGGCCCGCGGGCAGGCCGGCGACGGTCAGGCCGAGCGTCAGGATGCAGGCGGTCACGCCGGTGCCGCAGGAGGTGATGACCGGCTTCGTGCCATCCGCACCCGCCTGCGTGAAGCGGGCACGCAGGGCCGCCAGATCGCGGAAGGTCGCATCCGCGTTCAGCAGGTCGGTGTAGGGGACGTTGGCCGCGCCGGGCATGTGGCCGCTGCGCATGCCGGGGCGGGGTTCCGGCACCGCGCCGGTGAAGCGGCCGGCGGCGCGCGCGTCCAGGATCAGCGCATCGCCCGACGCGACATGGCGCATCATGTCGCCGATGCCGGCAAGGCGTTCGGCACGGAAATCCGGCCGGAAGGTCGCGGCGGTTGGGGCAGGGGGATCGCCCGCCTCCACCGCGCGGCCCTCGCCGCGCCATTTCGGAAGCCCGCCATCCAGGACGGCGGCCCTGTCATGGCCGAACAGCCCCATCATCCACCAGCCGCGCGCGGCTGAGGCGAGGCCCTTCTGGTCGTAGAACACCACGCGGCTGCCGTTCGATACGCCCAGCGCGCCGACCAGCTTCGCGAACCGCCCAGCCGTGGGGACCATGTGCGGCAGGTCCGTGTCCTGGTCCGCGACCAGGTCGATGTCGAAGAAGCGGGCGCCGGGGATATGCGCCTTGCGGTATTCGGTCAGCCCGTCGAGCGGTTCGTTCGGCAGATACTTGGTGCAGTCGAACACCACGAGGTCGGGCGCGCCGAGTTCGGCCGCGAGCCATTCGGTGGAAACGAGCGGTCCCATCACGCGAAGGTCACCACGACGCGGCGGTTGGCACGCCCCTTGTTCTCGATCTTGCTCACGAGCAGGTCTCCGATCAGTCCGGTGCGGGCGACATGCGTGCCGCCGCAGGGTTGCAGGTCCACGGGGGAGGCGGGATCGCCGATCCGCACCAGCCTGATGCGCCCCGCGCCGCGTGGCGGCTTCACCGACAGGGTACGCACGAGACCTGGATTGGCGTCGAGTTCGTCCTCGGTGATCCATTGCGTGCCGACGGGATGGTCGGCGGCGACCAGGGCGTTCAGCCCCTCGGTCAGCGCCTCCTTGGCCGGCGGGTCGGCGAGGTCGAAATCGAGCCGGGAGCGGTCCGCACCGATCTGCCCGCCTGTCACGCCCGCGCCGGGAATCAGGCTGCACAGCAGGTGCAGCGCGGTGTGCATGCGCATGTGCCGCGCGCGGCGATCCCAGTCGAGGATGGTCGTCACCGGCGTCCCGACGGGGGGCAGGGGGGCGCTGTCGGCCGGGACGTGAATCACCGTGTCGCCGTCGCCCTTCACCGCGACCATGACGGGCGTCTCCCCGCCGTCCCAGACAAGCCGGCCGGAATCGCCGGGCTGGCCGCCCGACTGGGCATAGAAAACGGTCCGGTCGAGCACGATCGCCCCCGGCACTGCGGAGACCACGGTGGCCGGGGCCTCGCGCAGCGTGGCGTCGTCACGGAACAGCAATTCGGTCATGTCCACTCCTTCCGCAGCCGGTCGCGGTTGAGGCCGAGCCAGAGCAGCGCCAGCGTGGCCGTGGCGTTGCGAGTCTGCGTGGCCGTCGCGATGGCTGCCTCTGCCTCCAGCACCTTGATGCGGATGTTCTCCTCCTCGGCGGCGAGGCCGAAGACGCCGTTCGCCTCCGGGGCCGCGACCTCGGCCACGAACACGGACATCCGCTCGTCGCATCCGCCCTGCATCAGCAGCATGTCCGTGATCGGTTCCATCCGGCCGGGGGTAAGGCCGGTTTCCTCCGCCGTCTCGCGCCGGGCCGCACTCTCCGCCTCCTCGCCTTCCTCACAAAGCCCGGCGACCACTTCCGTCATCAGCGGATCCACGCCGGCGGCGAGCGCGGGCAGGCGGAATTGTTCGATCAGCACCACGCGGTCGCTGCGCGGGTCATAGGGCAGCACGGCCACGGCCCGGCCGCGCCGCCACAGCTCCCAGGTCAGCACGCCCGACATCGCACCATCGAAGCGGCGATGGCGGAAGCGGACGCGTTGCAACGCAAAACGGCCGTCCCAGACGGTTTCGTCCGAGACCAGGTCGAGATCGGGATGCGGAGGGATAGGCCGCGGCGGCGACATGGGGCCCGGACGCTATCAGCGCCCCCGCGCCTCGGCTAGCCTCGGGGGCGGAATGGAAATGCCCGACACGGCGGAGCTGCGGCGCAACCGCCGCCATGCGATCCTGTGCATCCTTGGCGCCTCGGCCGCCTTCGCCGTGGCTGCCGCCTGCGTCAAGTCCGTGGCATCGCGCATCCCGACGGTGGAGATCGTCTTCTTCCGCAGCCTGTTCGTGCTGCCCGCCCTGCTGCCCCTGATCTGGCATGCGGGCGGATGGCGGGCATTGCGCACATCGCGGCCCCTCGGCCATGTCGCCCGCACTGCATTCGGGCTGATCGGCATGGGTAGCGCCTTCTATGGATACTCGGTGTTGCCGCTCGCCACCGTCACCGCCCTCGGCTTCGCCATGCCGCTGTTCCTGACCATCCTGTCGGCGCCCCTGCTGAAGGAGCAGGTGGGGCCAGAGCGCGGGGCGGCGGTGCTGATCGGGCTGTGCGGGGTGCTGGCGATGATCCGTCCGTGGGAGACGGATGGCGACCTGCCGCTGGGACCGGTCCTGTTCGTGGTGGCTGGCGTGCTGTGCTGGGCGCTGACGATGATCACCATCCGCCGCATGGGGCAGGCGGGGGAGAGCAATGTCACCATCGTCAGCTGGTTTGCCATCGGCGGTGCGGTGGTCTCCGGGCTCGCGATGCTGCCGGTCTGGGTGACGCCGCAGGGTTGGGAATGGCCGTTCCTGATCGCGACCGGGCTGGTCTCGGCGCTGGCGCAGATGCTGATGACGGAAGCCTACCGGACCGGTGAGGCGACGCTGGTCGCGCCTTTCGAATACGGCGCGATTTTTTATACCACGGCCCTTGGCGTGATGATCTGGGAGGAAGTGCCGGATGCCTGGGATGCGGCCGGCATCGCGATCCTGATCGCGTCGGGGTTGTATATCTGGAACCGGGAGGTTGTGCGGCGGCAAGGATAGCCGGCCGCGGCATACCGGAGTTCGGTCCAAGTCCGGATCGACTCGATTCCGGAAAAATTTGCTATCCGTTAAATTTACATTGCCCCTGCGCGGACCAGGAGCGGAGAATTTTATGTGCCGGAATCAATACGATACGAATATGGCATGATGGTTGCTTTCTCGATGACGGCAGTTCCTGCCACCCATATCGAGGAATTCGAGATGACCAATCTCTGGAAGACCCTGGCCGGCGCGGCGCTCGCCATCGGCCTGTCCACCCAGGTCCAGGCCGCGCCGATCACCACGAGCCCGGGTGATCTGATCGCCGCCGGCCCGCTGAAGGCGGTGTTCGTCTACGCGGACGCGAGCGATACGAGCCTGCTGCTGGCGGTCGATATCATGGGCACCATCTTCAACAATCAGACGGACGCGATCGGGACGGTCAAGGACGTCAACGTCCCCGGGCCGTTCCCGACCCAGGTCGTGTTCCAGCTGGATAACGTGACGCAGGGCTACACGTTCTTCACGGGGACGGCGACCGGCGGAATCTACTACGCGACCTACTCGACCGATTTCTCCGATTTCGGTGTCGGTGCCCTGCCGCAGGATGCCGCGGATGCGATCGCGGCCGATCCCGCCCTCTCGGCCGGCCCGCTGATCTTCGTGGCGTTCGAGGACCGCGTCGGCGGCGACTACGACTACAACGATCTGATCTTCGCCTTCGCCCCGCTCGCCGTGAGCGTGCCGGAACCCGCGTCGCTGGCGCTGTTCGGTCTGGGCCTGCTGGGCCTGGGCAGCGTGGCGCGCGGCCGCCGCAAGGCCGCCTGAACAACCACGCCGGAACTGCCTGTCCAAGAAGAAACGGGCCGGCGCCAAAGGGCGCCGGCCGCATTCTTGTGTTCACGCGCACCCCGCGCGGCCGTCATGCGGATCAGCCGAAGCGGCCGAGTGCCGCGACCGCGACGGTCAGCACCCCCAGGGCAAGATTGAGCTGGACCCGGGCCCGGATCCGGTCCACGGCGGATGCGGCCTCCGCCGGGTCGCCCCGGTCCATCGCGGCTCGCAGCGTCCGCCATGGCCCGGCCACGATGGAGATGAACACCGCCGTCATCGTCAGCGCCGTCAGCTGCATCAGATGAACGTGCCACGGACTGCCTGCGAAGCCGCCATACCAGCCGAACAGCAGGGCCCAGCCGGTCAGCAATGCCACCGGCATCGCGTGCCAGATCACCAGGAAGAACCGCCGAAACACTTGCCGGTGCAACGCGAGGCGCTGCGGAGGATCCAGCACTGCGAGGCTCGGGCGCAGCACCGCCACAGCGAACAGCATACCGCCGACCCAGGCGACGGCCGCCAGCACATGGGCCGCGAGCAGGATACCGGGGATCGTCATGCCGTCTCCTTGCCGATTGCATCCAGAAGCGCCCGCAGTTCCGCCGCCGTCAGGCTGCGCGGTGCCGCTTCGGTCACGCCCATGCCACGGGCGAAGGCGGTCGCGAAGGCCGCCCGGTTGCCGAGCGGAGCGGCCAGCAGCGGCAGGCGCCGCGCGCCGATATCCGCCTCCACGTCGCTGCGCAGCCGCGACTGCGCCGGCACGCGGTTGAGCACCAGGCGGGCCGTCCGCCCCTCGCCGGCGGCAAGGTCGAGCGTGCCTTCCGCCGCCCACAGGTCGGGTGGCGAGGGCTGCACGGGCACCAGCACCAGATCCGCCCCCCGGATCGCGAGCTTCGCGTCCGTGTCGATCTGCGGCGGCGAATCCACCACAACGACATCATGTTCGGCACGGAGCCGCTCCAGCTCCCTGTCCAACCGCCAGCCGGACAGGTCGGAGAAGGTCAGCGCGGCCGCCTGCTCCAGATTCGCCTGCCGCAAATCGTGCCAGCGCCGCAGCGTCCGCTGCGGATCGGTGTCCAGCAGGGCCACGCGCCTGCCGGCCGCGAATCCCGCGGCGAGATTGGCGGCGAGCGTGGTCTTCCCCGCTCCGCCTTTCTGCTGCGCCACTGTGATGACGAGGGCCATGCACGCAGCCTATCCGATTCGCGCCGTTCCGGTGGTGTGACCCTTCGTCACCTTCCCGCAAGGCGGTGGATTCATCCGCTTGGCATCTGTCCGCATGAGGCCGGGAGGTCCGGCCAAGGAAGGAAGACCATGAACGCCAAGCATCTCGCCGCCGCCGCTCTCGCCGCCGTGTCCGTGCTGGGGGTCGGCCTGGCCGCCGCCCAGTCCGCGCCGTCGGCACGTCCGGCGCGGCCCATGCTGTTCGAGCGGATCGACGCCGACAAGGACGGACGCGTCACCCAGCAGGAGGTTCAGGCTTGGCTCGCCGCCCGCTTCGCCCAGGTCGATCAGAACAAGGATGGCGCCGTTTCGCTTGAGGAAGCGCAGGCCATGCGCCAGGGGCGCCGCGGTGCCGAGCGGCCGCGCGGCGTGGCGCACGTGGCCGCGCGGTTCCGCGCCGCGGACGCCAACAGCGACGGCCGGGTGACCCTGGCCGAGGTGGAGCCGATGGCCGCCGCCATGTTCCGCGCGATGGACGCCAACAGCGACGGCGTGATCACCAAGGAGGAGGCGCAGGCGGCGCGGCCGCAGCATCCCCGCCGCCACCACCGGGGCTGAACGGGCGGGTGTGGGGCGCGGCCCCACACCCAGCCGGTCACTCGGCGTTCAGGGCCTGCCGAAGCCACTCCGCCTCCGTCCCCACGATCAGACCCTGGCGGATGAACAGGTCGATCAGCACGAGATTGACGTTGAACTTGAACATGTCCGTGTCGCGCACAGCGTCATGGACGCGGGCGAGGGGCCACAGCTCGAAAGCGACCACCTCATGGTCGTTGGGATGCGGCGTGAAATCCTCGGGCAGCCATAGATCGAAGCAGTGCAGCAGGTCGCGGCGCAGCCCTTCCTCGCGCTCCATCGCATAGCCGATCTCGCCCACCTTCTCGGCCCGCACCGCCAGTTCCGCAGGCAGGCCGGCCTCCTCGTCGCCTTCCTTCGCCAGGGTCTCGACGGGCGTCAGCCCGGCGGGAACGCCGCCGGCCACGATGTGGTCGAGCTTGTCGGGGTCGAGCGTCTTGTGGGGCGCGCGACGGCCGACCCAGAGATGCACGCCCTCCGCGCGGCGCACCAGCCCGTTCAGGTGGACGCCTTCGGCCAGGATGCCGAAGGCCGGCAGGGCGCCGCGGTCGATCCGGGCCAGAACCGGCCCGCCCGGGTGCGCCCGCACGTCGAACGCCTCGTCACGCCAGCGGAAATAGCCGCGCTCCGACAGGTCCTGCGCGATGCCCTGCAGTGCCGCCGCGTGCCGCCCGCCGCGGATGGACAGCCCGCCCCCGTCGAAATGGATGTGCTGCGGCCAGAAGGTCAGCGCGCGGGCGAGTTCGGCGGTCACATAGCCGACCACATCCCCGCCGATGCGGAAGGTGAGCCGGCGGCCGGGCAGCCGGGCGTTGTTGCAGGCGAGAACATGGCGGCGAAATCCGTGCATGCCGCGACCCTGCGCCGCGTCCGCGCGCTTTGCCAAGCCGCAGGCGCGATGCCACATGGGGGAGCATGTTCCATCTGAACACGCTGCGAAGCCTGCTTCCTTATCTGTGGCCGCGCGGGGACCGGGGCACGCATGTCCGCGTGATCCTGGCCGTTGGGTTCCTGGTCCTGGCCAAGGTCGCCAGTGTCTATGTGCCGATCGTCTATGCGCGGGCAGTGGATGCGCTTGGCCCTGCCGCCGGGGTTGCGACGGTCCCCGCCGCCCTGATCCTGGCCTATGGCCTGCTGCGCGTCGCCAGCGCGGCCTTCGGTGAATTGCGGGACGCGGTGTTCGCGCGGGTCCAGCAGGCGGTGATCCGCAAGGTGGCGCTGTCCACCTTCCGCCACATGCACGCGCTGTCGCTGCGTTTCCATCTCGACCGGCAGACCGGTGGCCTTTCGCGTGCGATCGAACGCGGCACGGCAGGCATCGACACGGTGCTGCGCTTCGCGATCTTCAACATCATCCCCACGCTGCTGGAGATCGTGCTGGTCACGGTGATTCTGTGGCGGCTGTTCGATTTCGCCTTCGCCGCCGTCACCTTCCTGACGGTCGCGCTGTATGCCGGCTTCACCATCCTGTTCAGCGACTGGCGCATCAAGTTCCGCCGGGCGATGAACGAGACGGACAGCGAGGCGAACACCAAGGCGGTGGACAGCCTGCTGAACTACGAAACGGTTAAATACTTCGGCAACGAGGCGCATGAGGCGAACCGTTTCGACGACGCCCAGGCGCGCTACGAGCGCGCTGCCGTCAAGAGCCAGGTCACGCTGAACGCGCTGAACATCGGCCAGGCCTTCATCATCGCCGCGGGCCTCGCGCTGGTGATGCTGATGGCGGCACGGGGCGTGCAGGCCGGGACCATGACGGTGGGCGGCTTCGTGCTGGTCAACACCTACCTGATGCAGCTCTACCTGCCCTTGAACTTCCTCGGCTTCGTCTATCGCGAGATGAAGCAGGGGCTGGTGGACATGGAGGACATGTTCCGCCTGCTGGCGGTCGGACAGGAGGTTGCGGACGCGCCGGACGCGCCGGCGCTTTCGGTGCAGGCGGGCGAGGTCCGGTTCGAGGATGTCCGTTTCGGCTACCGGCCGGATCGGGAGATCCTGAAGGGCGTCAGCTTCACGGTGCCGCCCGGCCGCACGTTGGCGATCGTCGGCCCGACCGGGGCGGGCAAGTCCACGATCTCCCGCCTGCTGTTCCGTTTCTACGACGTGACCGGCGGCCGCATCCTGATCGACGGCCAGGATATCAGGCAGGTGCGGCAGGCAAGCGTGCGGGCCGCGATCGGCGTGGTGCCGCAGGACACCGTGCTGTTCAACGACACGATCCGCTACAATATCGCCTATGGCCGCCCCGGCGCGACCCAGGCGGAGGTCGAGCACGCCGCGAAACTGGCCCAGGTACACGATTTCGTCATGCGGCTGCCCGACGGCTACGACACCAAGGTGGGCGAGCGCGGGCTGAAACTGTCCGGCGGGGAGAAGCAGCGCGTGGCGATCGCACGCACCATCCTCAAGAATCCGCGTATCCTGATCCTGGACGAGGCGACCAGCGCGCTCGACACGCGCACCGAGCAGGACATCCAGGACGCATTGCGCGGCCTGGCGCGTGACCGTACCACACTGGTCATCGCGCATCGGCTGTCCACCGTGGTGGACGCGGACGAGATCATCGTGCTGCGCGACGGCGAGATCGTGGAGCGCGGCGGCCACGCCGCCCTGCTGGCCCGACAGGGCCTGTACGCGGAAATGTGGGCGCGGCAGGCCGAGGTGGCGGCGCGGGGGGAGGTCCCGGGCAAGGACGGGCTTTCGGCCCGAGAGCAAGAGGAGCATGCCCCAGCATGAGTTGCGAGGAGAGGGAACCCAGCTGGCGTCCGCGCTTTTCTGACGTCATGGCGACACGTCTATTGCCGGGGCTTGCGCTGCTGGCCGGGCTGACCCCGGCGCTGGCGCAGTCTCCGTCCGGTTTCGACGCGGCTGGCTGGATCGCGCAGAACGCGCCGTTTTCCGACATCCGCTCCTGCTTCCGCGACGCGGCCGATGTGCAGGCCGCAGCACTGGCCGCCCCGCGGCGGGTGGTGCTGGCGGTCGATGCGTCGGTGGGGGATGCGCGGGGCGTGGCGGAGACATTCCTTGCGGGCCAACCCCCTGATGTCGTTGCAGGGCTGGTGACCTTTGGGCAGCGCCCAGGTGAAGAGGGCAAGGCGGAATGCGCGTCCGCGAAGGTCGTCGGGGCGGCTTCTTCCCCCGCGGAGCGGGCCGGGATCGCCACATCGGCTCCAGAGCAGGGGACGGGTGGGGCGGTGCCGCTCGCCGGGGCGATCCGCGCGGCAGGTTCCGTACTCGACCGCGCCGGGGCGCGGGGCGAGCAGGTGGTCGAAATCATCGCCGGACGCGCCGAGACCTGCGGCGGCGACCCCCGCCAGGAAGCGCAGTCGCTTCGGAACGGCCCGGCCAAGGCCATCGTGAACGTGATCGGCGTCGATCCGTCACCGGAGGACGTCGCCGGGCTGCGCGAGGTCGCCGAGGCGGGCGGCGGGGTATTTTTCGAGGCACGGACGCCGGCGGAACTGTCCGACTGGGCGGAGCGGACCATTGCCGCGACGCGGGAGGCGGCGCGTGAGGCACGGGCCCGCATCACGCCGGCGCCGTCGGAAACGCCCGGGGCCCAGGCGATCGTCGCGGCGCGAAGCTGCGTGACCCGCGCCGCCACCGATCACCGCGTGCGTGTGGGGCGGGAGGTGTTGCGCCAGCGCTTGCCGCCGGAAGCCGCGTCGGCCGTGCGCAGCCTGTCCAACACGCGCGTGGAAGCGGCGATGCTGCTGGTGGATCGCTACACGACGGCTTTGCAGGCCGACAGCCAAGCTGCTGCGCAGGCGGTGCGCGATGAGGTGGAGAGGGATTTCTCCCCGGCGGCAGCGCCCGCCGGCAACTGAAACGTCCCCCTTTCCGCGTGGCGGCAAGGGGGACGATCGCCTTCCTAGGCCGAAAGCGCCGCCGGTTCGGTTCGTGCCCGCTTCACCATCAGCTTGTTCAGCGCATGGATATAGGCGCGGGCTGAGGCAACCAGCGTGTCGGTGTCGGCTCCCTGGCCGTCCACCATCTTGCCGTTCTCCTCCAGCCGCACCGTGACCTTGGCCTGAGCGTCCGTGCCTTCGGTCACCGCGCCCACGCTGTAGAGCTTCAGCTCCGCCTCGTGCGGGAACAGCTTGCGGATGGCCTTGAAGGTCGCGTCCACCGGGCCGTCGCCGCTGGCCGAGGTCGCCTCGGTCCTGCCGTCGATCTCCAGCTCCAGCAGTGCGCGCTGCGGGCCGCGCGAACCGGCCCAGATCTCCAGTTCCTTGAACCGGATGCGGTCATGGCCGCGCATCACTTCGTCGTCCACCAGGGCAACGATGTCGTCGTCATAGACGACCTTCTTCTTGTCGGCGAGATCCTTGAACCGGCGGAACGCATCGTTGAGCTGGTTGTCGCCGATCTCGCCGTAGCCCAGCGCCTTCAGCTTGTCGCGGAACGCAGCACGGCCGGAATGCTTGCCCATTACGAGGTTGGACTTCGACCAGCCGACGCTTTCCGGCGTCATGATCTCGTAGGTCGCGGCGTTCTTCAGCACGCCGTCCTGATGGATACCGCTTTCATGCGCGAAGGCGTTGCGGCCCACGATCGCCTTGTTCGGCTGCACGTCGAAGCCGGTGATGGTGGACAGCAGCTTGGAGACCTTGAGGATATTCTCCGTCACGATGCCGGTGGCGTAGGGCATGGCATCCTTGCGGACGCGCAGCGCCATCGCCGCTTCTTCCAGGCTGGCGTTGCCGGCGCGTTCGCCGATGCCATTGATGGTGCACTCCACCTGCCGCGCCCCGGCCTTGATCGCCGCCAGGGTGTTGGCCACCGCGAGACCCAGGTCGTTGTGGTTGTGGGTGGAGAAGATCACCTCATCCGCGCCCGGCACGCGTTCGCGGAGCATGGTAAAGATGCGCGCCATATCCTCCGGCACCGCATAGCCGACCGTGTCGGGGATGTTGATCGTGGTCGCGCCCGCCTTGATTGCGGCTTCGACGCAGCGGCAGAGGAAATCGTCCTCGGTGCGGCTGCCGTCTTCGGCCGACCACTCCACATCGTCGGTGAAGTTGCGGGCCAGCGTGACGGAATCGGTGGCGAGCTGCAGCACCGCCTCCGGCTCCATCCGCAGCTTGTACTTCATATGCAACGGTGAGGTGGACAGGAAGGTATGGATGCGCTTGCGGGCGGCGGGCTTGATCGCTTCTGCCGCACGCTGGATATCGGCGGGTGCGGTCCGCGCCAGGCCGCAGACAACAGGGCCGTCGTTGGCGAAGCGTTCCGCGATGGACTTCACGCTTTCGAAATCGCCGGGCGAGGCGATGGGGAAACCCGCCTCCATCACGTCCACGCCGAGTTCGGCCAGCGCCTCGGCCATGCGCAGCTTCTCCGCGAGGTTCATGGAGAAGCCGGGAGACTGCTCGCCGTCGCGCAGCGTGGTATCGAAGATGATGACGCGGTTCGGGTCGATCGCGCCGAAGCTCGGATGATTCATGGTGGCCTTCGAGGTCTGGATCGGATTCAGAAGTCGCCGCAGGGAGTCCCCTGAGCGGTGCCCGCTACGCGCGCGGCGTCACGCCCAGGGGCGGCTAAGTCGAAGGAGAAGGCCGAGGAGGAGCAGGCGCGTGGCACCACGGGCACAGGCCCGGGCCAGACAGCACAGCGAACGCGCCGCGATCAGCATGTGCCAACAGTATCGGAGGCGGACCGCTTCCGTCCACCCCGCCGCGCAGGAAGCAGCCCCGCGCTCCTCGCGCCGGCTGCGCGGGCGCTTGGCCCGGGCGGCTTGCCGCCGCGGGAAACGGCTGGCACGCTGCGATGCAACAAGGGGGACGCACATGATCCGGGTCATCGGCCACGCCGTTGCCGCGAAGGCATCTTCCCACATGCCGGCCTGGCCGGGAGCAAGGACGCCGGGGGCGTTGCGCAGCACTATCGGGTGAATTTCGCCGCGGGCAGGATGCTCGTGGCATGATCGGGCTTTCGCCGGGGCCTTGGGCCGGCTGATCGCATCGAGCCATCTCCGGGGGGAGAGGACATGACGGGAATTCGGCGACGCACTGTGCTGGCCGCGGCCGGGGGAGCGCTCGCGGCGCCTTCCATCCTGGCCGCGCAGGGGCAGCGCGTGCTGAAGTTCGTGCCGCAGTCGAACCTGACGGCGCTCGATCCGATCTGGACCACCGCCTATGTCACCCGCAACCACGCGCTGATGGTCTGGGACACGCTCTACGGTCTCGACGAGCGGTTCGAGCCGCGGCCGCAGATGCTGGAAGGCCACGTCCTTTCCGCCGACCAGCTCCACTGGACCTTCACCCTCCGCGACGGGTTGCGCTGGCACGACGGCGGGCCGGTGCGCGCGGCGGATTGCGTCGCCTCGATCCGCCGCTGGGCGAAGCGGGATGCGATGGGCCAGCGGCTGCTGGCCCTGGCGCGGGATGGGGAGACGCTGAAGGCGCTGGATGATCGCCGCTTCGAGATCAGGCTGGACCGGCCGTTCCCGCTGCTGCCTTTCGCGCTCGGCAAGCCCGCCACACCGGCGCCGTTCATGATGCCGGAGCAGCTCGCCAACACCGACCCGTTCACTCAGATCTCGCCGGACAGCATCGTCGGCAGCGGCCCGTTCCGCTTCAAGCGCGACGAAATGGTTTCCGGCAGTCTCTTCGTCTACGAGCGTTTCGAAGGCTACGTGCCGCGACAGGAAGCGCCGTCGCAGATGGCCGGCGGCAAGGTGGCGCAGTTCGACCGGGTCGAATGGCAGGTGATCCCGGATGCCGCCACCGCCAACGGTGCGCTGATGAACGGGGAGGTGGACTGGTGGGAGCAGCCGCAGGTCGATCTGCTGCCCGGCCTGCGCCGCAACCGTAACGTGGTGGTGGAGCAGGTGGAGCCGCTCGGCAACATCGCCACGATCCGCTTCAACAGCCTGACACCCCCTTTCAATTCGGCGGCGATGCGCCGTGCGCTGCTGCCCGCGATCGACCAGGGTGACTACATGACCGCCGTCATGGGCACCGATGAGAGCCTGTGGCGCAGGGGCGTGGGGGTGTTCACGCCCAGCACCCCGCTGGCCACCGATGCCGGGCTGGAGGCGCTGAGCGGTCCGCGCAGCATTGAGGAGGCCAAACGCCGCCTGGCCGAGGCCGGATACAATGGCGAGAAGGTCGTGCTGCTGGCCGCGACCGATTTCCCGATCCTCAAGCCCATGGCGGAAGTGACCAACGATGTCCTCAAGCGCATGGGCGTCAATGTCGACTACGTCGCGACCGACTGGGGAACGGTGGTGCAACGCCGGGCCAGCAAGGAGAAGGTGGAGAACGGCGGCTGGTCGCTGTTCTGCACGGGCTGGAGCGGGCTCGACATGCTCAACCCTGCCGGCAACCTGCCGCTGCGCGGCAATGGCGAGCAGGCCTGGTTCGGCTGGCCCACCGCGCCGCGGCTGGAGGCCCTGCGCGATGCCTGGTTCGAGGCACCCGACCTTGCGGCACAGAAACAGATTTGCGACGACATCCAGCGTCAGGTGTTCGAGGATGTGCCCTACATCCCGATCGGCCAGTACTTCCAGCCGACCGCCTATCGCCGCAGCCTGAGCGGCATCCTCAAGGGGGCGCCGGTGATGTTCTATAACGTGCGCCGAACCTGAACGGCGCCAATACCGCGGGCACGCCCCGCCAACACGGCTTGCTCAACGCTCTCATCTATCAATGGGAAGGCTTTACGATCATGTGGAATGTGGGACGAGCATGAGACGGCGTCATCTCCTTGCTGCGGCAGGCGCTGCCGCACTTCCGTTGCCGGCCCTGTCGCAGGGGGCTGCCGCGCGCACGCTCCGGGTGATCCCGCAGGCGAATCTGACCAGCCTGGACCCGGTGTGGACCACGGCCGTCGTCACCCGGAACCACTCGCTGATGGTCTATGATCAGCTCGTGGGCCTCGATATCGACCTGAAGCCGCGCCCGCAGATGGTGGAAGGCTGGACAATCGAGGATGACGGCAAGTCCTGGACCTTCACTCTGCGCCAGGGGCTGAAGTTTCACGACAACGAGCCGGTCCGGGCGCAGGATTGCGTCGCTTCGATCAAGCGCTGGATCGTGCGCGACACGATCGGACAGACGCTCGCCCAGCGGTTGGACGAACTGTCCGCCCTCGACGACCGGCGTTTCCGCTTCCGCCTCAAGCGCCCGTTTCCGACCCTGGCTGATACGCTTGCCAAGCCTGACGTCTCACCGCTGTTCATCATGCCCGAACGTCTCGCCGCAACCGATCCCTACACCCAGCTTCGCGAGGCTATCGGTTCCGGCCCGTTCCGCTTTCTCCAGGATGAATGGAATCCCGGCCAGCGTGCGGCCTGGGGAAAGTTCGACGGTTACGTGCCGCGTGATGACGCGCCGTCGGGAACGGCCGGGCGGAAGGCGCCGCTGGTGGACCGCGTCGAGTGGACCATCATCAGCGACAGCTCCACGGCCGCGGCGGCGCTCGCGAACGATGAGCACGACTACTGGGAGTATCCGCTGCACGATCTGCTCCCCGCGCTGCGTCGCAACAGCGGCGTGGTCGTGGGCCAGCGCCTGTCCCAGGGCACCTATGCCTGCTGCCGGTTCAACCAGCTTCATCCTCCCTTCGACAATCAGGCCATCCGTCAGGCCGTTCTCATGGCGGTCGACCAGCGCGACTACATGCGCGCGGTGGTCGGCGATACGCCAGGCTCGTGGGAAGAGTGCCCGGCCTATTTCACATGCGGGACGCCGGTCTCAGTGTCGTCGGGGAGTGAGACTCTGAAGGTCCGCGACATGGATCGCGCCAAGGCAGCGCTACAGGCAGCGGGCTACAAGGGCGAGAAGGTCGTGCTGATGGCCCCGTCCGACTACCCGCAGATCAACGCGGTCTCGATGGTCACGGCGGACCTCCTGAAGCGCATGGGGTTCAATCTGGAGGTGGTGGCGACCGATTGGGGCACGCTGGTTCAGCGCCGCGCCAGCCGCGAGAGCGTGGACAAGGGCGGATGGAGTGTCATTCACACGACATGGACGGGCGGATCGACGATCAATCCCGCGCTCAACCAGTTCGCGCGCACCAATGGCGAGCGGGCTTGGTTCGGATGGCCGTCGGACGCGGAGATCGAGAAGCTGCGCGATGCCTGGTTCGATGCAGATGCCGCTGAGCAGGTGCGCATCACCGAACGCATCCAGGCCCGAGCCTTCGAGGTCGTTCCCTATGTTCCGCTTGGCTTCTACTGGCAGCCTTCCGCGTGGCGGAACAGTCTGACCGGGGTCGAAAAGAACCACGTCACATCCTTCTGGAACATCGGCAAGGCGTGAGCGGATCGCGGGGCAGTTTCTTTCCTCGCGAAGTCTGGACCCGGTCGGGGGAGTTTGTTAGCGGCACGCTGTAATGGGCTGGCGCGCTTTGCCGCGCCAGCCGTATTCGTAAGGGGACGTGCCGTGAGTTTGAAGACCGGGGGCCGAACGATCGGCCGGAGGACCTTTGCCGCCGCGGCGTCCTCCACCACTGTAGCTCTGCTGTCCAGGCGGGCGCGGGCGCAGGGATGGCCTGCCCGGACCCTGCGGATCGTGGTGCCGGTGCCGCCGGGCGGGTCCACCGACATCTATGCCCGCATCATCGCCGCCAATCTGTCCGAGCGCTTCGGCCAGACCGTCGTTGTCGAGAACCGGCCGTCGGCCGGCGGCATCGTCGGCGCCGGAACCGTGGCGCGTGCGGAAGCCGATGGCTACACGCTGCTGGCCTGCGCCAATTCGGTGCTGACCGTCACGCCGAGCATCCAGAAGGTCGACTTCGATCCGCTGCGCGATTTCGCACCAGTCGCGCTGATCTACGAATCGCCGCTTGTGTTCGTGGGCACGAACACGTTTCCGCCGGCCACGATCAAGGAACTGATCGACTTCGCGAAGGCGAAGCCCGGTGAGGTCAACCTGGCCTATCCTGGCAACGGCACGACCAACCATGTCGCCGCGGCCCTGTTCAACCATATGGCGGGTGTCGACATCGTGCCGGTGCCCTATGCCGGCAACGCTGGTGTCGTGAACGCCCTGCTGCGTGGTGACGTGCACATGGCGATCGATTCCATCCCGACCTCGGGGCCGCTGATCCGTGACGGCAAGGTCCGCGCGCTCGCGGTGGCCGGTCCGCGCCGGGTGGCCATGCTGCCGGATGTGCCCACCGTGGCCGAGAGCGGCCTGCCGGGCTACGAGGCGATTTTCTGGAACGGCGTCTTCGCGCCCCCGGGCACGCCGCAGGAGATCATCTCCCGGCTCAACACCGAGATCCAGACGATCCTGCGCCAACCTGGCGTCATCGAGCAGATGCGCGAATCCGGCGCGGAACCGGGGGGCGGAGGTCCGGAAGTGCTCGCGCGCAGGCTGGCGGCGGATTACGAGACCTGGGGGCAGGTGATCCGTACGTCCGGTGTCCGCAACGAGTAGATAGTCCGCGCCGTGCGACCTCTCGCGCCGGGGCGCCGGCGCGAGAGCGCCGCGTTGTGTCGCGGCGCGAATGTGGCCCGGATATCGGCGGTGTCGGCCCCGGGGCAGGGCTGACCGTCGCCAGACATTCCTATCAAACCAGGCTTCTGGAACGCGCGGTTGAAGCCTTCCGGCGCGCCTCGTGCAAAGAGGCGTGACGCGCCGCAGCAAAGCCGTCACACTATGGCGGCGAGCCGGGACCACCCGGCCGAAGTCTGGGGAGACTACACTCTGATGAAGCGACGCTGCTTTCTGAAGGCGTCCGCTGTCGCCGGCATTTCTGCCGGCGCATTGTCGACGCCCGCGCTGGCCCAAGGGATGGGCCGCGTGCTGCGATTCGTGCCGCAGGCCAACCTGGCCAATCTCGATCCGGTCTGGGGAACCCAATACGTGGTCCGCAATGCGTCCCTGCTGATCTGGGACACGTTGTACGGGATCGACAGCAAGCTTGAGATCAAGCCCCAGATGGCCGAGGGGCATGAGCTCAGCTCCGATGGCCTGACCTGGACCTTTAAGCTGCGGAGCGGCCTGAAATTCCACGATGGGGAGCCGGTCCTGACACGCGACGTGATCGCGAGCCTGGACCGCTGGATGGTGCGCGATCCGCTGGGCCAGATGATCAAGGCGCAGATGGACGCGATGGAGGCGGTGGATGACCGCAGCTTCCGCATCCGGCTAAGGGCCCCGTTTCCGAAGATGCTCTATGCGCTGGGCAAGAATCAATCTCCGGTTGCATGCATCATGCCGGAACGGGTCGCCAGGACCGACCCGTTCAAGCAGATCCAGGAATATGTCGGCTCCGGCCCGATGGAATTCGTCCGCGACGAATGGGTGCCGGGGTCGCGTGCGGTCTGGGCCCGCTTCGCCGATTACATCCCGCGCGACGAAACGGCCGACTGGATGGCCGGCGGCAAGCGTATGCATTTCGACAGGATCGAGTGGCATGTGGTGCCAGATCCGGCGACGGCCTCGGCGGCGCTTCAGAACGGTGAGGTCGATTGGTGGGAAACGCCGCTGGCCGATCTGGTGCCGACGCTCAAGCGCAACCGCAACATCGCTCTCGACATCGCCGATCCGTTCGGCAATGTCGGCTCCTTCCGCATGAACCATTTGTATCCGCCCTTCAGCGATGTGCGCGCCAGGCGCGCCATTCAGATCGCGCTGAGCCAGGAGGATTACATGCGCGCCGTCGTCGGCAGCGACGATGCGCTCTGGAAGGCCATGCCATCCTTCTTCACCCCGGGGACGCCGCTTTATGTCGAGGACGGGGGCGATGTCCTGAAGGGGAAGCGGGACTTCGATGCCGCGAAGAAGCTGCTGGCGGAGGCGGGCTACAAGGGCGAGCCGATCACTGTGCTGGTGGGCACGGATCAGCCGCCGCTCAACGCCATGGGGCAGGTGACGGCGGACCTGCTGAAGCAGCTCGGCATGACGGTCGACTACGTGGCCACCGACTGGGGCACGGTCGGCCAGCGCCGCGCGGTGAAGACCCCGCCGGGGGAGGGGGGATGGAATATCTTCCATACTTGGCATGCCGGGGCTGACTGCATTACCCCCGCCGCTTATACGGCGCTGCGGACTACGGGGGACACGGCGTGGTTCGGCTGGCCAAAATCCGATGAGATCGAGACCGCCATCGCCGGCTGGTTCAAGGCGTCCGGCCAGGCGGCGGAGAAGGCCGCGCTTGCCGAGATCAACCGAAAGTCGATGGACTTCGTGACCTTCGTGCCAACAGGGTTCTACATGGGCTATCAGGCGTGGCGGACGAATCTGTCCGGCGTCGTCAAAGGACCGTTTCCGGTCTTCTGGGACGTCAAGAAGGCCTGATTGCCGAGCTGAAGAGGAGAGCGAGCGCGGATGCTAGCTTATGTCGTGAGGCGGATAGTGTCGACGATCCCGGTGATGTTGATCGTCGCCCTGTTCGTCTTCAGCCTGCTCTACATCGCCCCGGGCGATCCCGCGGCGGTGATCGCAGGCGATCAGGCGACGCCGCAGGATGTGGAGCGCATCCGCATCTCGCTCGGCCTCGACCGTCCTTACCTCATCCGCTTCGGCGGGTGGTTGTGGGACGTGGTGAATTTCGACCTCGGTAAGTCGATCTTCACCAACCTGCCGGTCACGCTGATGATCGCTCAGCGGATCGAACCGACCCTCGCGCTGTGCGTGGCGACCCTGCTCCTTGCCGTTTCCGTTGCCGTGCCGCTCGGCGTGATCGCGGCCTGGAAGCAGGGATCCTGGATCGATCGGGCGGTGATGACCTTCGCCGTGTTTAGCTTCTCCGTGCCGGTGTTCGTGGTCGGTTACCTGCTCGCCTACTTCTTCGCGCTCCGGCTCGATTGGCTGCCGGTGCAGGGGTATACGCCCATCGCCCAGGGCTTCTGGCCGTTCCTGCAGAACCTGATCCTTCCCGCCGTCACGCTCGGCAGCGCGTACATGGCCCTGATCGCCCGTATCACCCGCGCGACCATGCTGGAGGTGCTGGCGCAGGATTATGTCCGCACCGCCAAGTCGAAAGGCGTTGGCCAGCGCACGGTTCTGTTCGTGCATGCGCTCAAGAACGCGGCGGTGCCGATCGTGACCGTGGTCGGCATCGGTGTGGCGCTGCTGATCGGCGGCGCGGTGGTGACCGAAAGCGTGTTCGCGATCCCGGGCCTTGGCCGTCTGACCGTCGATGCGATCCTGCGCCGCGACTATCCGGTGATCCAGGGCGTGATCCTGATGTTCAGCTTCGCCTACGTCCTGGTGAATCTCGCCGTGGACCTTCTCTACACTCTCTTCGACCCGAGGATCCGCTATTGAGCGCGACAGCCATTCCGCCCGGCGCGGGCGCCGCGGCGAAGCCGCTTCCCGATGTGCTGCCGGCCCCCAGGCGCCGCAGTCCCGCGATGACCTTCGTCGTCCGCCACCCGACGATCGTGGTCGGCGGCGTCCTGGTCGCCATCATGGTGTTCATCGCGATTTTCGCGCCATATCTGGGCACAGTCGATCCGACGGCGCTCGCGCCCGCCCGGCGCACGCGAGAGCCGTCCGCCATGTACTGGTTCGGCACCGACATGCTGGGCCGCGACGTGTATTCGCGCGTGATCTACGGCACCCGCGTCTCGCTGCTGGTGGGCATCGCGGTGGCGTTCTTCGCTTCGCTGATCGGACTGGCCATCGGCCTGATCTCGGGCTTCGTGCGCTGGACCGATGGCGTGATCATGCGGATCATGGACGGGCTGATGTCGATCCCCGGCATCCTGCTGGCCATCGCGCTGATGGCGCTGACCCGCGGCTCGGTCGGCAACGTGATCCTGGCGATCACCGTCGTTGACATCCCGCGCGTTGCGCGCCTGGTGCGTGGCGTGGTGCTGTCGCTGCGCGAGCAGCCCTACGTGGAGGCTGCGATCGCGGCGGGCACGAGGACGCCCAAGATCATCTGGAAGCACATCCTGCCGAACACGCTGGCGCCGATGACGGTGCAGGCGACGTTCATCTGCGCTTCCGCGATGCTCACCGAGGCCACGCTGTCCTTCATCGGGGCCGGGACACCGCCGATCATCCCGTCCTGGGGCAACATCATGGCCGAGGGGCGTGCGCTGTGGCAGGTGAAGCCCTACATCGTGTTCTTCCCCGCCGTGTTCCTCTCGATCATGGTGCTGGCGGTCAACCTGCTGGGTGACGGGCTGCGCGACGCGCTCGACCCGCGCATGGCGAAGAGGATCTGATGGCGCTTCTCGAAGTCGAGAACCTCCAGACCCACTTCGCCACGCCCGATGGCGTGGTGCGCGCGGTCGAAGGCGTGTCCTTCCACATCGAGGCGGGGGAGACCGTCGCGATCGTCGGCGAGTCGGGGTGCGGCAAGTCCGTCACCTCGATGTCGATCCTGCGCCTGATCCCGGAGCCACCGGGCAAGATGGCGGGGGCCATCCGCTTCCAGGGCCGCAATCTGCTGGAACTCCCGGAAGTGGAGATGCGGAAGATCCGCGGCAACGAGATCAGCATGATCTTCCAGGAGCCGATGACCTCGCTCAACCCGGTGCTCACCGTGGGGCGGCAGATCGGTGAGACGCTGCGGCTGCACCAGGGGCTGGACAAGAGGCAGGCCGAGGCACGGGCGATCGAGATGCTGCGCCTGGTCGGCATCCCGGCCCCGGAACGGCGTGTGAAGGAATACCCCCATCAGCTCTCGGGCGGCATGCGGCAGCGCGTGATGATCGCCATGGCGCTTGCCTGCAATCCGAAACTGCTGATCGCCGACGAACCGACCACTGCGCTCGACGTGACCATCCAGGCCCAGATCCTGGACCTGATGCGAGACCTCAAGACCAAGGTCGGGGCCGCGATCATGCTGATCACCCATGATCTCGGCGTGGTCGCGGAGACGGCCGAGCGCGTGGTGGTGATGTATGCCGGCCGCAAGGTCGAGGAGGCTTCCGTCAAGGACATCTTCCTCAACCCCAAGCATCCTTACACACAGGGGCTGCTCGGCGCGGTGCCCAAGCTCGGTTCCTCCCTGGAGGAAGCCGGCCGCACCAAGCTGGAGGAAATCCCGGGCCTGGTGCCCAGCCTGCGCAAGCCGATCGTCGGCTGCGCCTTTGCCGGCCGCTGCCCGACCGTGACGGATTTCTGCCGTCAGGTCGCGCCTGCGATCGAGGAAAAAGCGACCGGCCACTACGCCGCCTGCCATTATGCCGAACAGAGGATGGCAGCATGAACATGCCACCGCCCGCGAACGACCGCCCGATCCTGGAGGTCAACGCCCTCAAGAAGCACTTCCCGCTCAAGGCCGGCTTCCTGGGCGGCGCCACCGGCCATGTCTATGCCGTGGACGGCGTTACCTTCGACATCCGCAAGGGTGAAACGCTTTCGCTGGTGGGCGAATCGGGCTGCGGCAAGTCCACCGTGGGCAAGGCCATCCTGCGCCTGTTCCCGCCGACCGACGGCGAGGTGTGGCTGCGCGGCGAGCGTATCGACCGGCTGCCCGACGGCCAGCTCCGTAACCTGCGCCGGCACATGCAAGTTGTCTTCCAGGACCCGTTCAGTTCCCTCAACCCGCGCATGCGGGTGCGCGACATCCTGGCCGAGCCGATCCTGAATTTCGGCCTGGCGCGCGGGCGGGCCGAGCTGGATGACCGCGTGGCGGCGCTGATGGACAAGGTGCGGCTGCCGCGCGATGCGATGAACCGCTTCCCGCACGAATTCTCGGGCGGCCAGCGCCAGCGCGTCGGCATCGCCCGCGCGCTCGCCCCCGACGCCGACCTGATCATCTGCGACGAGGCGGTGTCCGCGCTCGACGTCTCGGTCAAGGCGCAGATCGTCAACCTGCTGTCCGACCTGCAGGACGAGCTCGGCCTCGCGTTGCTGTTCATCTCGCACGATCTCGCGATCGTCGAGCATCTGACCCACCGGGTCGCGGTGATGTATCTCGGCAAGATCGTCGAGATCGCGGACCGGCGGACGCTGTTCTCCGCCCCGCGGCATCCCTACACGGCCGCGCTGCTGTCCGCCGTGCCGGTGCCGGACCCCACGGTGAAGCGCCAGCGGGTGATCCTGAAGGGTGACGTGCCGAGCCCGATCAGCCCGCCGAAGGGGTGCCGGTTCCATACCCGCTGCCCCTTCGTCTTCGACCGTTGCCGGACCGAGGAGCCCTTGCTGCGCCGGATCGGACCGGCCCAGCAGGCCGCCTGCCACCTGGACGCGCTGCCGGCTTTCGCCCAGGCGGCCTGATGATCCGCCTGCGGAGGCTCTCCTCCGCAGGCTGTCATGCCGTGATGGCTTGACCATACCGGCATACGGCTCGCACACTTGCGGTAGTGAGGGGTGCGCCGCAACGGCAGACGCGGCCGCCCTGGTCAATTCGGACGGGGGAAGCGATGCCGCAGGTATCCCTGACGGTTAATGGCAAACCGCAGACGGTCGAGGTGGAAGGGCGGACCCTTCTCGTCGAGTTGCTGCGTGAGAAGCTCGGCATGACCGGCACGCATGTGGGCTGCGACACCAGCCAGTGCGGCGCCTGTGTGGTGCATGTGGACGGGCGGTCGGTGAAGTCCTGCACGATGCTGGCCCTGCAGGCCGAGGGCAGGGAGGTCCTGACCATCGAAGGCCTGGCTGCCGCCGATGGCACACTGCACCCGATGCAGGAGATGTTCCGCGAACATCACGCCCTGCAGTGCGGCTTCTGCACGCCGGGCATGGTGATGTCCGCCATCGACCTCGTGCAGACCCATCCCGAGGGATTGACCGAGAAGGAAATCCGCGAAGGGCTGGAGGGCAATCTCTGCCGCTGCACCGGCTACCATAACATCGTGAAAGCGATCGCCGCCGCCTGGCCGCTGATGCACGGCAAGGCCGCGCTGCCGCAGGCCGCCGAGTAGCCCATCACGCACAGCCCAGCGCCGAAGAACGCGCGGGCCCCAAGGGAGAACCATCATGGGCTTCGAAGGCATCGGAGCATCGGTGAAGCGCAAGGAGGACCTGCGCTTCCTGTCCGGCCGCGGCAACTACACCGACGACATCAACCGCCCGGGCCAGTTGCACGCCTTCATCCGCCGCAGCGACCGCCCGCACGCGAAGATCGTGCGCGTGGGCACGGAGGCCGCCGCCGCATCCCCGGGCGTGGTCGCGGTGTTCACTGGCGCTGACATGGAGAAGGACGGGATTGGCGGGCTGCCCTGCGGCTGGCAGATCCACAACAAGGACGGCTCGCCGATGGCGGAGCCGCCGCATCCGGTGCTCGCCGTGGGCAAGGTGCGGCATGTGGGCGACCCGATCGCGGTGGTGATCGCGGACACCCGCCAGCACGCCAAGGACGCGGCGGAGAAGCTCGACATCGTGCTGGAGGATCTGCCGGCCGTCATCGGTCTGGCGGACGCGATCAAGCCGGGTGCCGCCGAGGTGCATGACGGTGTGGCGAACAACATCTGCTATGACTGGCATATCGGCGACAAGGCGGTGATGGAGAGCGCTTTCGCCACCGCGCATCGCGTGGTGAAGCTCGATCTGGTCAACAACCGGTTGATCCCGAATGCGATGGAACCGCGCGTCGCGCTCGGCGACTTCGATGCCGGCACGGGCGACTACACGCTCTACACCACCAGCCAGAACCCGCACGTGATCCGGCTGCTGATGGGTGCATTCGTCCTGCACATCCCGGAATCCAAGCTGCGCGTGGTTGCTCCGGACGTGGGCGGCGGCTTCGGATCGAAGATCTTCCACTACGCGGAAGAGGCGATCGTCACCTGGGCCGCCGGCAAGCTCCGCCGTCCGGTGAAATGGACCGCCGAGCGTACCGAGAGCTTCATGTCCGACGCGCACGGGCGCGACCACGTCAGCACCGCTGAGATGGCGGTGGACAAGGACGGGAAGTTCCTCGCGCTCAAGGTCAGCACGCTGTGCAACATGGGCGCGTATCTCTCGACCTTCGCGCCCGCGGTGCCGACCTATCTGTACGCCACGCTCCTCGCGGGCGTGTACACGACGCCCGCGGTCTATGCCGAGGTGAAGGCGATCTTCACCAACACCGTGCCCGTCGATGCCTATCGCGGCGCGGGCCGGCCGGAGGCGACCTTCCTGCTGGAACGGCTGGTCGATGCGGTTGCCTACGACCTCAAGCTCGACCGGGTGGAGGTGCGGCGGCGCAACTTCATCCCCTCTGACGCCTTCCCGTACCAGACGCCGGTCGCGCTGCAATATGACAGCGGCGACTACGACAAGACGCTGGACGAGGCGATGAAGGGTGCGGACTGGGCGGGATTCGAGACGCGGCGCAAGGAAGCCGCCGCGCGCGGCAAGCTGCGCGGCATCGGGATCTCGACCTATATCGAGGCCTGCGGCATCGCCCCGTCGGCCGTGGTCGGCAGCCTGGGCGCGCGTGCGGGCTTGTACGAGGTCGCGAACATCCGCGTGCATCCCACCGGCAGCGTCAGCGTGTTCACGGGCACCCACAGTCACGGCCAGGGGCATGAGACGACGCTCGCACAGCTCGTCTCCGACCAGCTCGGCGTGCCGCTCGCGCAGGTGGACGTGGTGCATGGCGACACGGCCAAGATCCCGTTCGGTATGGGCACCTATGGCAGCCGCTCGCTCGCCGTGGGGGGCTCCGCCATGGTCAAGGCGATGGACAAGATCGTCGCCAAGGCCAAGCGCATCGCCGCCCACCTGCTCGAAGCCTCGGTGGACGACATCGAGTTCAAGGACGGCAAGTTCACCGTCTCCGGCACCGATCGTTCCAAGACGCTGGGGGAGGTGGCGCTGACCGCCTACGTGCCCCACAACTACCCGATCGAGGAGCTGGAGCCGGGGCTGGAGGAAACCGCCTTCTACGACCCGAAGAACTTCACCTACCCGGCCGGCTGCCACATCTGCGAGGTGGAGATCGATCCGGACACGGGCGTGACCCAGGTGGTCAACTTCGTCGCCGTCGATGACGTGGGCCGCGTGATCAACCCGATGATCGTCGAGGGCCAGGTGCAGGGCGGTGTGGCCCAGGGTATCGGCCAGGCGCTGCTGGAGGGCGCCGTGTACGACAGCAGCGGCCAGCTCCTCACCGGCTCGATGATGGATTACACGATGCCGCGTGCCGACGACCTGCCCGACATCGCGGTCGGCACGGAGGTGACGATGTGCACGCACAACCCGCTCGGCGTGAAAGGCTGCGGGGAGGTGGGCGCGATCGGCTCCCCGCCCGCGATCATCGGCGCTGTGGTCGATGCGTTGCGCGACTATGGCGTGCGGCATATCGAGATGCCCGCGACCCCTCAGAAGATCTGGCAGATCATCAACGCGGACCGTCCGCGCATGGCGGCATAACCGGCGGAAGGCACGACCCATGTACGATTTCACCTACTCCAAGGCCGGCAGCGTGGCCGATGCGGTCAAGGCGCTCGGCGCCGACATGGAAGCGAAGGTCATCGCCGGGGGCATGACCTTCATCCCTGTTCTCAAGCAGCGGCTGAACCGCCCGTCCGCGGTGATCGACCTCGCCGGCGCGAAGGGGCTGGTCGGCATCACGCATGAGGCAGGCAAGATCACCATTGGCGCGATGACCACGCATGCCGCGGTCGCCGCCGATGCGGGCATCGCCAAGTCGTTGCCGGGCCTGTCCTACCTGGCCGCGCATATCGGCGACAATCAGGTGCGCAACCGTGGCACGATCGGCGGGTCGCTCGCGAACAACGACCCGTCCGCCTGCTACCCGTCGGCGGTGCTGGCGCTGAACGCGACCATCGTCACCGACCGCCGCCGCATCGCGGCCGACGACTACTTCCAGGGCATGTTCACGACCGCTCTGGAACCCGACGAGATCATCACCGCCGTCGAGTTCCCGATCGTCGAGAAATCCGCCTATGTGAAGTTTCCCAACCCGGCTTCGCGCTACGCCATGGTCGGCGTGTTCGTGGCCAAGGCCGGCGATACGGTCCGCGTTGCCGTCACCGGCGCGGGGCAGAACGGCGTGTTCCGGCTGACCGAGGCGGAGCAGGCCCTGTCCAAGTCCTTCACGCCGGACGCGGTCGCGGGGATCAAGGTTTCCCCGGATGGCCTCAACAGCGACATCCATGCCAGCGCCGAGTACCGTGCGCACCTGATCACGGTGATGACCAAACGCGCCGTCGCCGCCGCCTGATCGCCCCTGTGGGGGCGCCATTCCGCTGACCTTGCTCGCCCGCGGTGCCGTCGTGGCATCGCGGGCTTTTTCATGTCTCTTGATTTCCTCGCCGGGCGCGACAGCATCGGCCGCATGTCCGACCCAATGGCACCGCCCCCGGCCCCCAGCAGGAACACCGCCCCATGAGCCTGCATGTCGTCGTCATCGGCGCGGGCATCGTCGGGGCGGCCACCGCGCTGCACCTGCTGCGGGACGGGCACAAGGTCACCATCGTCGAACCGGGCGACCCGGGCGGCGAGCAGGCGGCTTCCTACGGCAATGGATGCTGGCTCAGCCCCATGTCGGTCATCCCGGTCAGCACGCCCGGGCTGTGGCGCAAGGTGCCGGGCATGCTGGCCGATCCGCTGGGGCCGCTGACCATCCGCTGGTCCTATCTGCCGCGGCTGGCGCCCTGGCTGCTGCGTTTCCTGCGCGCCGGCGCCACGGAAGCGCGCGTGTCCGCCACCGCGCATGCGTTGCGCCCGCTGATCGTGGACGCCCCCGTCGACCACAAGCACCTGGCGGAGGCTGCCGGCATCGGCCACCTGATCGAACAGCGCGGCGCGATCTACATCTATCCCTCCCGCGCCGATTTCGAGGCCGAGGCCATGTCCTGGCGCGTCCGCAAGGCGGTCGGCGTGAAGTGGATCGAGCTGGACGCGGATGAGCTGCGCCAGCAGGAACCTGAACTCGACCGCCGCTACGGCTTCGGCGTGCTGGTGGAGGAGGCGGGGCACTGCCGCGATCCCGGCGCCTATGTCGCGGGCCTGATCGCCCATGCCGTCGCCCAGGGCGCGACCCTGGTACGTGCGCGCGCCACCGGCTTCCGGGTGCAGTCCCGCCGACTCTACGCGGTGGAGACCGGGCAGGGCGATATCGCCTGCCATAAGGCGGTGATCGCGGCCGGCGCCCATTCCAGGCCGCTCGCGAAGCTGGCGGGCGACGATGTGCCGCTGGAGACGGAGCGCGGCTACCACGCGATGATCGCGGACGCGCCGGTCGGCCCGCGCCGGCCGCTGATGCCCTCGGACGGCAAGATGAGCGTTACCTTCACCGATCGCGGCCTGCGCTGCGCGGGGCAGGTGGAACTCGCGGGATTGGACGCCGCTCCCAACTGGAAGCGCGCCGAGATCCTGCGCGATCACCTGCTGCGCACCTTCCCCAACCTGCCGCGGGACCTGAAGGCGGAGCAGGTGAAGGTCTGGATGGGGCATCGCCCCTCGATCGCCGACGGCAAGCCGGTGATCGGCCCGGCCTCCTCCGTGGATGGCGTGTTCCACGCTTATGGTCACGGGCATATCGGCCTCGTCGCCGGTGCGCGCACGGGGGAGATCGTTGCCGCGCTGGTATCCCAGCGTCCGCCGCCGGTCGACATCGCGCCCTTCGCGGCGACGCGGTTCGCATGACCCGCTGTTGGTGGTGTGGGCAGGACCCCCTCTATTGTGCCTATCACGATCACGAATGGGGCTTTCCCGTCGCCGACGACACGCAGCTGTTCGAGAAGCTGGTGCTGGAAGGCTTCCAGTCCGGCCTGTCCTGGTTGACCATCCTGCGCAAGCGGGAAAATTTCCGCCGCGCCTTTGCGGGCTTCGATATCGGCCGCGTGGCCCGGTTCGGGGAGAAGGACGTGGCGCGGTTGCTGGCGGATGCGGGCATCGTCCGCCATCGCGGCAAGATCGAGGCCGCAATCGCCAATGCGAAGCGTGCCGAGGCGCTGATCGAACGCCACGGTTCGCTTGCGCGCTTCGTCTGGCGGTTCGAGCCGCAGGTCGAGGCCCGGCCTGCGCGCGTGACACGGGAAGTGCTGGGGACGCTCGCGACAACGGCCGAGAGCATTGCCTTGTCGAAGGCGCTGAAAAAGGAAGGTTTCGTCTTCGTCGGCCCGACCACGGCCTATGCGTTCATGCAGGCCATGGGGCTGGTGAATGACCATGTCGAGGGTTGCGAGGCGGGGCTGCGCGCGGCCGCGGCGCGTAAGGCATTCACGCCACCAGGGTGATAGACTTTGGAGAGAATTTGAGTTGCCGGTGACCGGTGCGGATCAGGGGCTGACATCGATGATCAAGGATGCCACCGGGATGCATGCCACGACGGGATGCGATCCTGCCGAATGGAAGCAAACCGCGCAACGGCCGGATGCGCGAGTCGATTGACCGGCGCGGGGGCTGACGGAACCGTGAGCCTGCGTGGCGAACCTTCCGAAAGGCGGGCACGTTCTGCCGCGATGCGCGTGCAGATCGGGACTCTCATCGTCGCCACCAGCCTGGTGCAGTTCGCCAACGGATTCTTCACTACCTTCCTCTCACTGCGGCTCGCGGTGGACAATTTCGGCCCGATCCTGACCGGGCTCGTGCTCAGTAGCTATTTCGCGGGCTTTACGCTGGCAGCACTGCGCTGCGGCCCGATGATCGCGCGGATTGGCCATATCCGGGCCTATGCCGCTTCCGCCGGGCTTGTCGTTGCGGCGACCGCCGCCATGCCGCTACTGGTCGGGCCATGGCCCTGGCTGCTGCTGCGCGCGGCCGTAGGCGTGGGGTGTGCCGGCCTGTTCATCACCACGGAAAGCTGGCTGAACGCCAAAGCCCTGCCAGGCGAACGCGGCCGTGTCTTCTCCATCTACATGGTCGGCACCTTCCTCGCGCTCGCGGCCGGGCAGTTGCTGATCGGGCAGATCGCGATCGGCACGGCCGGCCCGTTCAACGCGATCGTCGCCCTGTTCGCCGTCGCCCTCGTCATGGTCAGCACCACCAGGGCGGAGGCGCCACGCGTCGTGGTCGAGGATACGCTGCCCTATGGCGTGCTGACCCGCGCCGCGCCGGCCGCGGTGATCGGCTGCATGATCAGCGGGATGATCAGCAGCGCCTTCTATGCCCTGCTGCCGGCCTGGATGCAGGGCACTGGCATCTCTCGTGACGTGATCGCGCTGTTCATGCTGGTCGCCGTGCTGGGCGGATTCGCTTTCCAGATCCCCGTCGGACGGCTGTCGGACCGGTTCGACCGCCGCATCGTGCTGGCCGCGCTCGGCATCGGCTTCGCGGCCGCGGCCGTCATGCTGGTGCAGGTGCGCACGCTGGCCGCGGCATTGCCGGTGGCCGGCCTGCTCGGAGGGTTCATGTCCACGCTGTATCCGGTCTGCGTGGCACATGCGCTGGACCGCATGCCCGCGGATCGGGTGGTGGCGGTCAGCGGGCGGATGATCCTGGTCAGCGGGATCGGATCAGCGGTGGGGCCGTTGGCCGGAACCGCCATCATGACCCGGTTCGATATCGACGGCCTGCTGTACTTCATGGCCGCTGCCGCCGTGCTGCTCGCGCTGGCTGCGGCAGGGCGTAGCTGGATGCGGGCAGCGCCGCCGCGTCAGGATCGCCCGTTCGATATTCTCACGCCGCAAGCCACCCCGCTCGCACATGATCCGGCCGGAACGGACGCGGCGCAGGGCGTTGAGGCGGCACGCTCCGCGCCTGCCTGACGGGCCGCGTTGACACGGTCGGGTAGCGTGTCATCATCCATGAAATGTCACTGACCTTTTCATAGCCATGTCGCTGATCCGCGCCGATGACGCGCACGTTTCCAGTCTGACCGAACAGGCCGTGGCGGCGCTGCGGCGGGAGATTGTCACCGCGCGGCTGGCGCCCGGGGAAACGGTGAGCGAGGCGGCGATCTGCGAACGCCTGTCGCTCGGCAAGGCCCCGGTCCGCGCGGCATTGGCGCGGTTGGCGGAGGAAGGGCTGGTCAGTGCCGTACCCCGTCGCGGCTGGGTCGTGGCGCTGGTCACTGTCCGCGACATCCATGAGGTGTTCGACCTGCGGATGATTCTGGAGCCCGAGGCCGCTCGCCGCGCCGCCGGCCGGATCGACCGCGCCGCCATGGACCGGCTGGATGCGGTCTGTCGCGCCGGCTACCGCACCGGGGATGCCGAGAGCACGCTGGCCTATCTGGACGCGAACCGTGCCTTCCACGTCGCCGTCGCAGCACTCGCCGGCAACGGGCGGATGGCGCGGCAGGTCGGCCGGCTGCTCGACGAATCGACGCGGTTGCTGGTGCTCGGCCTGTCTCGCCGCGACCGGACGGGGGAAATGGCACAGGAGCATCGCGACCTGATCGCGGCCATGGCCGAACGCCGCGCCGAGGATGCCGCCGCCATCATGCGCGATCAGGTCGCCGCCAGCCGCGACATGGTGCTTGCCGCCCTGACCGGACCCGACGCCGCAACCGTGGTGACGCCGTGAACGCCATCAGCCCGCGCCCGCTCGCCCGCATGCTCGCCGACATCGCCGATGCCGTGCGCACACCGCTTGAGGATCGGGACCGGCAGGTCGCCGCCGCGATCGCACCCCATGTCTGCGACCTGTCCCTGCTGCGGGACATCGCCTGTCCCTGCAATCCGGATCGCTACATGCGGCACCTGCTGCATGCGGATGTGGAGGGCGGGTACGCAGTGGTCGCGATCGTCTGGCGCCCCGGCCAGATGTCGCCCGTGCACGGGCATCGGACCTGGTGCGGGCTGGGCATCCATCGCGGCGTGCTGACGGAGACATTCTTCCGCCTCGACACGGCGGCGGCCCCGCAGCCTTTCGCCTGCATCCAGCGCCGGCCCGGCGACATCAGCCACGCCCCGGCAGATCCGGGCACGATCCACCGGATCGCCAATCTCGGCGTGGAGGATGCCGTCAGCATCCATTGCTACGGCGTCGCCTACGATTCCTTCGGCGACGGCGTGAACCACGTCTGGGCGGCATAGGTTTCACCGGTCATAGGCGACCAGCGCGTCGAACGGCACGTCCAGCCGGCTGCGGCCTGACAGGAAGGTGAGTTCGATCAGCGTCGCCGCGCCGGGAACCTCCGCCCCGACCTGCCGCAGCAGCTTGATCCCCGCCGCCATCGTCCCGCCGGTGGCCAGGATGTCGTCCACCACGACCACGCGTTGGCCGGGCTGCACCGCGTCCGCCTGGATCTCGACCCGGTCGGAGCCGTATTCCAGCGCATAGTCCAGCCCCACCGTGGCGCCGGGCAGCTTGCCGCGCTTGCGCACCATGATGAAGCCGCAGCCGAGCTTGAGCGCGAGGGGGGCGGCCATCAGGAAACCCCGGCTTTCGATCCCCGCCACCAGGTCCGGCTGGTGGCGGCGGACCGCACGCGCCATCCGTCCCATGGCGACCTGCCACGCATCGGCGTCCCGCAACAGGGTGGAGATGTCGTAGAAGAGGACACCCGGCTTGGGAAAATCCGGGATGCCGCGGATATGGTCCTTGAGGTCCATGCTTACAGGCGCCCGGCTCGGGCGCGCCCTTGTCGTGTGACCGCGGGGCACGCTACCCGGCGGGTTCATGAAGGTTAGTGAGCTGCCCTTGTCCAGCATGCAACGGCAACCTGTCGAGGGCCGCACGGCGCGCGGCATGGCGCGCGCCCTGTTCGCCGCCTTGGTCGGGCTCGTGGGTTTCGTGGCCTATGTCGGCCTCGTCCTGCGCGCGGGCGACTGGGTCAACAACTGGCACTGGCTGGTCCAGTTCGTGTTCTACGCGCTGGCCGGGCTGGTGTGGGTCTGGCCGGTCCGGCGCCTGATGGTCTGGGCCGCACGGCCGGGCTGAACGGTTGGCGGCAGTCGCCAAACCGTCATAAAACGGACCGGCGGATGCAATATACCGCCGCTACGGGCACCAAGACCCAGCCTCTCCAGGGAGTGGAAGTACATGAATCGTCGCAGCCTGCTCGCCGGGGCGACCGCCCTTGTCGGCGCCCCCGCCTTGATCCGCCCCGCCGCCGCGCAGGCGCGGACGGAAGTGCAATTCTGGTACGGGCTCGGCGGCCAGCTGGGGGAGGTGGTCGAGAGCGTCATCAAGGCGTTCAACGACAGCCAGGACCGCTACCGCGTCATCGGCACGTTCAAGGGCAGCTACCCCGAGACGATGCAGGCGGCGATCGCCTCCTGGCGTGCCGGAAACGCGCCGCACATCGTTCAGATGTTCGAGGTCGGCACCGGCACGATGCTGGGTGCGGGCCCCGCGGTGAAGCAGGTCTGGCAGTTGTTCGAGGAAACCGGCGTGTCCGTGGACACGTCGCAGTACCTCGCGGGCGTGCGCGGCTACTACAGCCTGCCGGACGGACGGCTCGCCTCCATGCCGTTCAACAGCTCGACCGCGATCATGTGGTACAATAAGGACGCCTTCGCCAAGGCAGGGCTGGACCCCGACGCGCCGCCGAAGACGTGGGACGAGGTGATCGCGGCCGCGCGCAAGCTGAAGGCCGCGAACGCGACCGCCGTGCCGGTGACCACGAGCTGGCCGACCTGGATCCAGTACGAGCAGTACAGTGCCATCCACGACCTGCCGTTCTCGACCAAGGCCAACGGGTTCGCGGGGCTGGACACGGAGCTGAAGATCAACAGCCCGGCGCACGTGAAGCACACGACGCGGCTGATGGAGATGGCGAAGGAAGGCCTGTTCCGCTACGCCGGCCGCGACAACGCCCCCGACCCGCTGTTTCCGTCGGGCGAGGCCGCCATCGCCTTCGCCAGCGCCGGACTGCGCGGCCGCGTGGCACAGGAGGCGAAGTTCGCCTGGGCGGACGCGGTGCTGCCCTATGATCCGGAGATCAAGGCCGATCCCATCAACGGCGTGATCGGCGGCGCGAGCCTCTGGGTGATGACCGCGCCCTCGCGCAAGCCCGAGGAATACAAGGCGGTGGCCGAGTTCTTCCGCTTCCTCAGCCAGCCGGAGGTAGACGCTTCCTGGCATCAGCGCACCGGCTATGTGCCGATCACCCAGGGCGGCTACGAACTTTCCCGCAAGCAGGGGTACTACGAGAAGAACCCTGGCGCGGACGTGCCCATCATCCAGCTCACCCGCGGCACGATGACCGATAACAGCCGTGGTTTCCGCCTCGGCCGCTTTGTCGAGATCCGCAACATCATCCAGGAGGAGCTGGAGAAGGGCCTGCAGGGCCAGCAGACCGCGCAGCAGGCGATGGACAACGCCGTCACCCGCGGCAATCGCGTGCTGCGCGAGTTCGAACGCGCCCAGCGGACCTGACGGGACCGGGGCCGGCACGCCGTCGGCCCCGACGCCGCGCATGCGCCGCACCATCTTCGACGACAGGCTGCTGCCCTACCTGCTGCTGCTGCCGCAGCTTGTCGTCACCGCCATCTTCTTCCTCTGGCCCGCCGCCCAGGCGCTGCGGGCGAGCGTGGAGCGGCAGGACGCGTTCGGGCTGCGCACCGAATTCGTCTGGTTCGAGAACTTCACCGACCTGTTCGCCGACCCGCTCTATCTCCAGGCCGCCTGGAACACGGTGATCTTCTCCGTCTGCGTCACGCTGATCGCCATGGGGCTGGCGCTGCTGTTCGCGGTACTGGCGGACCGGGAAATCCGGGGCAGGGGCGTGTACCGCACGCTGATGATCTGGCCCTACGCGGTCGCGCCCGCGGTCGCCGCAGTGCTGTGGATCTTCCTGTTCCATCCGCAGATCGGCCTGTTCGGGCGCATGCTGAACGGGGCCGGGGTCGGCTGGGACTACAAGCTGGACGGCTTCCAGGCGATGCTGGTCGTGATCCTCGCCTCTGCCTGGAAGCAGGTTTCCTATAATTTCATCTTCTTCCTTGCCGGACTTCAATCGATTCCGCGCGCGGTGCTGGAAGCCGCGCAGATCGACGGCGCGACGCCCGTCCGCCGCTTCTGGACCGTGGTCTTTCCGCTGCTGTCGCCCACGACCTTCTTCCTGCTCACCGTCAACATCGTCTACGCCTGTTTCGACACGTTCGGCGTGATCCACGCGCTGACCCAGGGCGGGCCGGGCAAGGCGACGGAGACCTTGATCTACAAGGTCTACGTGGACGGCGTGGTGAACCTGAACCTGGGTTCGTCCTCGGCACAGTCCGTGGTGCTGATGGCGGTGGTGATGCTGCTGACGGCGATCCAGTTCCGCTACATCGAGCGTAAGGTGCATTACTGATGGCCTCCGCCACCACGGTGGCTGCCAAGGCTGAGGCGGTGCCGGTGCGCGAGCCGGTGGACTGGGTGGCGCACGGCATCCTGCTGCTGGGCGTAGTGCTGTTCGCCCTGCCGATCTGGATCGTGATCTCGGGTTCCACCTACGACCCCGGCACGATCGGGCGGGGGGAGGTGCCGCTGATCCCGCGCGCGAACCTTTCCGCCTACGCCACCATCCTGGCCGAAGGTGCGGGCACGGCCGGGGCCGCGCCGGTCTGGCGCATGCTGCTGAACTCGGCGCTGATGGCGGTGCTGATCACGGTGGGCAAGATCGCGGTCTCGGTCCTGTCCGCCTATGCCGTGGCGTTCTTCCGCTTCCCGGGGCGGATGATCGCCTTCTGGGCCATCTTCATCACCCTGATGCTGCCCGTGGAGGTGCGCATCATCCCGACCTTCGAGGTGATGGCCGGGCTCGGCCTGATCAACACCATGACAGGGCTGACCCTGCCGCTGATCGCATCCGCGACGGCCACGCTGCTGTTCCGGCAGGTCTTTCTCGCCATCCCGGACGAGCTTGTGGAGGCCGCGCGGATGGACGGGGCGGGGCCGCTGCGCTTCCTGCGCGACATCGTGGTGCCGGTCTCGGCCGCCAATATCGCGGCACTTTCGGTGATCCTGTTCGTCTATGGCTGGAACCAATACCTCTGGCCATTGCTGGTGGCCGCCGACCCGAAGCTCGACACGGTGGTGATCGGCATCGTCAAGATGATCGGCACCGAGGCGAACGTGGACTGGACGCGGGTGATGGCGACCACCGTGCTGGCCCTGATCCCGCCCGTGGCCGTGGTCGTGCTGATGCAGCGCTGGTTCGTGAAGGGCCTGACGGAAGGAGAGAAGTGAATGGCGACGCTTGATCTGGTCAGCGTGCGCAAATCCTTCGGCCAGACCCAGGTCCTGCACGGTGTGGACCTGTCCGTCGCGGACGGGGAGATGGTGGTGATCGTCGGCGCCTCCGGCTGCGGAAAATCCACGCTGCTGCGCATTGTCGCCGGCCTGGAGAAACCGACCGCGGGCAGGGTGCTGATCGGCGGCGAGGATGTGACCGCGCTCGGTCCCGCCGACCGCGATATCGCCATGGTTTTTCAGAATTACGCGCTCTATCCGCACATGAGCGTGTTCGACAACATGGCCTACGGGCTGAAGATCCGCGGGTTGAAGCGGGACGAGATCCGCGTCCGTGTCGAGCAGGCGGCGAAGATGCTGGAGATCGCGGCACTTCTGGACCGTAAGCCACGGCAGCTCTCGGGCGGGCAGCGCCAGCGCGTGGCCATGGGCCGTGCCGTGGTGCGCGAGCCCAAGCTGTTCCTGTTCGATGAGCCGCTGTCCAATCTGGACGCCAAGCTGCGCGTGCAAATGCGCGCGGAAATCAGGCGGTTGCAGAAACGTCTTGGCGTGACGTCGATGTTCGTTACCCATGATCAGGTCGAGGCGATGACACTGGGCGACCGGCTGGTGGTGATGCACCAGGGCCGTGCGGCGCAGATCGCGACACCCATGGAGGTCTGGGCCCAGCCGGCGGATACGTATGTCGCCGGTTTCATCGGCGCGCCGTCGATGAACTTCCTGGAAGGCGAGATGGCGGAGGACGGCGCGTCCGTCCGGCTGAAGGCCGGCCCCGTCCTCACCTTCGCGGATGGCATCCGCCCGGGCGGTGTCCGACCGCTGACGATCGGGGTGCGGCCGGAGCACGTCGCCTGCCACGTGGGGGAGGCCGGCCTGCCCCTGACCGTGGATCTGGTCGAGCCCCTGGGGTCGGAGACGCTGATCCACGGCACGATTCCGGGCGGGGAGGTCCTGACCGTCCGCTTGGCGGGTGCGACTGCCCCCCTGATGGGATCGGTGGTGCGGATCGGCCTGCCGCCGGGCCAGATTCACGTCTTCGATGCCGGCAACGGCAAGCGCCTCGATCCGCCATCGATGCGCCATCGCCCGTCGGCGGTTGCCGCTGCCGCCTTCGCGGGGTAACAATCCTGCGCGATCCTGCGGTTTGATTCGTCGGAGGAGCCCGCCATTTTCGGCCCTGGACGGCACCCAGAGCCTGTGTTTGCCCCCGAAGGCCCCGGTGCCGCGGCGCGGCGTGCTTTCCCCATGGTGCCGGTTACCCCCGAGGAAATGGCCCAGGCCGTTCGCCGCGCAGGGCTTTCGCTGAACCCGGGCCAGTTGGCCGACCTTGTCCTGGCCTGGCAGCAGCTTGCCACCCTGTCGGCCCGCATTCCCCGCGACCGCCCCCTGGTCGATGACATGACGGTCGTGTTCCGCCTGCCGCCGCCCGCGATGCCGGCGCCGCCACCGCAGCCGGTCGGCAAGACCGCGAAAAAGGCCGCCAAGCCCGTTCCCGCCAAGGTTGCCAGGAAGAAGAAGGCTCCGGTGCCGCGCAAGCCTCTCCCACCGGCCAAGGCGAAGAAGAAGGCGCGGCGATGAGCAGGGCGGGGGCGGCGCTGCACCATCTCACCATCGCCGAGGCGGGGGGGCTGATCGCGGCGCGGAAACTGTCCCCCGTCGAATTGACCAAGGCGCTGCTGCAGCGTGTCGAGCAGCTCAATCCGGCGCTTGACGCTTACCTGCATGTCTGCGGCAAGTCCGCCCTGGCCGCGGCGCGGGCGGCGGAAAAGACGGTCGCCGCGCGCGCCCAGGGCCCGCTGACGGGCATTCCTCTCGCCTACAAGGATATCTACGAGACCAGGGGCGTCCCGACCACGGCGCACTCCCGGCTGTTGCAGGACAATGTGCCGAGGGAGGATGCGGAGACGGTGCGCCGCCTTCACGACGCCGGCGCGGTGATGCTGGGCAAGCTTGCGACGCATGAGTTCGCGATCGGCGGTCCTGCCTTCGACCTGCCATGGCCGCCGGCCCGTAACCCCTGGGACCGCGACCGGTTTACGGGGGGATCGTCCTCGGGGTCCGGGGCCGCGCTGGCGGCGGGGCTCGCGCTTGGGAGCCTGGGATCGGACACTGGAGGTTCGATCCGGCTGCCGGCCGCCTATTGCGGCGTGGCCGGCCTCAAGCCGACGGCCGGTCTGGTCTCGCGTCGCGGCGTGATCCCGCTATCCCCCAGCCTCGACACCGCCGGGCCACTGGCCTGGACGGCGGAGGATTGCGCGATCCTGCTCGACGCCATCGCTGGCCATGATCCGCTGGATTCGGCTTCTGTCCCCGTGCCGTCAGGCGGTTACACCAAGGGGCTGACCCAGCCCGTGAAGGGATTGCGGGTCGGCCTGCTGCGGCATTTCCACGAGCGTGACGTCCCTGCGACGGCCGAGGTGCGGCAGATGGTGCTCGCGGCGGCGAAGACGCTGGAGAGCCTTGGCTGCGTGGTCGAGGAGGCGACGCTGCCTCCGGTGCAGGAGTATGACGCCGTCGCCCGGCCGATCATCTGCGCCGAGGCCTATGCGCTGCATGAACAATGGCTACGGACGCGGCTTGAGGACTATTCGCGCGTCTTCCGCTTGCGCGTGATGGGGGGCGCACTGGTCCGCGCTGCGGACTACATCGCGGCGCAGCGCACCCGCGGCGATCTGATCCGGGCGACCGAGGCGGCTTTCCAGCGATTCGACATCCTGATCAGCGCGACAGCGCCGCAGGCCGCACCCCGTCTGGCCGACCAGAAACCGGACGAGGGCCTGACCCGGCCGTTGCTGACCATCCCGGCCAATGTCGCCGCGATCCCGGCGCTATCCGTGTGTGGCGGGTTCTCGGCGGGGGGCCTGCCCCTCGGCCTGCAGATCATGGGACCTGCCTGGAGCGATGCCTTGGTGCTGCGGGTCGGTCACCAGTTCGAGGAAGCAGCCGGCACACGGGCGAGGCGTCCGCCGCTATAGTTCTCCTTCGTCACGCAGCAGAAAGCGCACCATGAACGCGACCGGCCCGACCTACGGCACGTGGCATGCCGACTCCGCACGCGAACCGGCCATGGAAGAAGGGCACCGGCCATACTGGCGGCACTTCATCGCCTCGGTCCCGGAAACCGAGCTGTCGGGTTGCGATGTGCTGGATTTCGGCTGCAATCGCGGCGGGTTCCTGCGGTTGCTGTACGCGCTGCGCCCCTTCCGCAGTGGCGTCGGGGTGGACATCGCGCAGGATTCGGTCGCCGCCGCGCAGCGCCTGGGCGGGGCGGTCCCGGTCGAATACGTCGTCGCCTCCGATCTGTCGGCGTGGCGCGAGCGCTTCGACATCGCCTTCAGCTACGAGGTGATCTACCTGCTGCCCGACCTGGCCGCGCATGCGGCCGGCATCCATGCCGCGCTGCGGCCAGGCGGCGTGTATTACGCGGTGACGGGATGCCACACGGCCAGTCCGCTTTGGCCGGCCTGGCGCACCCTGATCGGGGGCACGACCAACGCGCCGGTCCAGGACCGGTCACCGGAGGAATACGCGGCAGCGTTCCGCGACGCGGGGTTCGCGGTCTCGGTGCGGCGATTCGGCTACGATGGCTTCGTCCCGGCCGTGGACAGCCGCTACTACCCGACGCTGTCGGACGCGCTCGACTACGGGCACACGCACAAGCTGCTGTTCCGCATGGTCAAGGCGCGAAGCTGAGGCAGGTGGCGCCGGCGGGCGGCGCCCGCCGTATTACTTGATCTTCGCTTCGCGGAAGACGACGTGCTTGCGCGCGACGGGGTCGTACTTGCGCAGCTCCATCTTGCCCGTGGTGTTACGGGCATTCTTCTTGGTCACGTAGAAATAGCCGGTGTCCGCCGAGGACACGAGCTTGATCTGGACAGTGTTGCTCTTCGCCATGGTCGCCTACTCCGGAAGGCGCGGGACCATAGCGGCGCGGCGCTGGGAATCAAGCGGCGGTTGCGCGACCGGGGGCGGCGCGGAGCGCGGGTCGGCATCCGCGAGCAGTGCGGTCTGGTAGGCGGCCGGGTTGTCGATCAGGTAACGCGCGGCCGCGAGGTCGCTTTCGCGCGGTTCGGCGGAAGGGCAGGGCGCGCGTAGATCCGCGATCACGGCGGCCGGCAGCGGCGCGCGCGCCGCGCGGTGTTTGGCCACGGCGAGCGCCATCCGCGCGCTCCCATGCGTCAGCGCGGTGAGTTGCAATGCGAGATCGTCCGATCCGCGGCTGGTGCAGACCTGCGGCAACACGCCGAGCCCCTGGATGGGCCAGCCGGCCGGCGCGATCACGCGACTCCAGCTCACCAGCAGTTCGCCATCGTTCGGCAGGGGGGCGATGGACTGGACCAGCCCCTTGCCGAGGGTGGCGCTGCCGACGATCACCGCCCGCCCGCGGTCGGCCAGCGTGGCGGAGAGGATTTCGGCCGAACTGGCCGATGCGCCATCCACCAGGATCACCAGCGGCATGCCGCCCAGCAGGTCCGGCCCGGTCGCGCGCCATTCGCGGTTGCTGGCAGGGTGCCGGCCTTCGGTGCGGCCGATGATGCCGTCCGAGAGAAACAGGTCCGCCGCCTCGACCGCCTGCCGCAGCAATCCGCCGCGGTTGCCGCGCAGATCGAGCACGATGCCGCGCGGCGGCTCATGCGTATTCACGGCATCGCCCAGCACGTGTGCCAGCCGCCGGTCGGTGAAGCTGGAGAAGCCGGTGATGCGGACGACCAGCATCGTGCCGGTCCGTTCGACGAAGACGGTCTCGGGCGGAACCAGGGTGCGGGTCAGCGCGATGTCGCGCGCCGCGCCACGCGGCGGCGCGACCCGCAGCACGACTCGGGTGTCCTCCGGCCCCTCGATCCAGCGCTCCACCTCCGCCGCGCTGTGGCCTGCCGTGCGGCGGCCGTTCACCGCCAGGATGCGGTCGCCGCGCCGCAGCCCGGCGGCTGCGGCCGGGCCTTCGGCGATCACTTCTTCGACGCGGATCGCGCCCGCCCGGCGCACGGTCTGCACGCCGATCCCGCCCGTGCCGGCCCGCCGCTCCCGCGCCGCCGCTGCCGCCTCGGGGCCGGCATAGCGGCTATAGGAGTCCAGATGGGTGAACAGCTCGGCGAAGATGGCGCGGATCACGCCCGCGGAACCCGCGCGGCGCACCGGGGATGAAAGGGTCCAGGCACTGTCCGCGATCCAGGCGGTGGCCTCTCCCCATCCGGCGGGGTCGTCGGCTTGCGGCAGCAGGCGCGCGGCGATGGTCCGTCCCTGCGTTATCAATCTCAGGTTGCCATCGGAGAGTTCGGGGCGCAGCGCAGGATCCAGCGCCGACAGGCCGCGCAGTCCCCACAGCGACATGTCCGACAGGGAGACCGGCTCGATGTAGCGTTCGGCCAGCACCGTGAAGGCCGTTCCAAACACGGCCGCCGCAGTGTCCTTGCCGAACCCTGGCATCTGCGGCTCGGCCCGCGAGGGGGCGACCGCGCACAGCAGGATCAGCACCAGCAGCTTCACCGTTTTGGCCGCACTCCTCTCGGCCTGCCATCGACAATCCGGAACACCAGCCCGCCCGTCACCGGGCTTGCTTCCGCCAGACGCACCGACACCGTGTCGGCCAGCCGGAAGGCACGACGCGTCCGCCGCCCGACCAGAGCCTGGGCGGTTTCGTCGTGCACGTAGAAATCTTCCGGAAGCGTGGACACCGGTACCAGCCCGTTGGCTCCGCTGTCTGCAACCGTGACGAAAAGCCCGAAGCGAGTCACGCCAGAAATGCGTGCATCGAACTGCGCGCCGACCTTGTCTGCCATGTAGAGCGCGAGATACCGGTCGATTGCGTCGCGTTCGGCCAAGGCGGCACGGCGTTCCGTCACGGTGATGTGTTCCCCGGCATCGGGAAAACGCGCCGCCGCCGCGTCGTCGAGTCCGTCCTTTCCGAGTTTCAGCCCGCGGATCAACGCCCGGTGCACCAGCAGGTCGGCATAGCGGCGGATCGGACTGGTGAAATGCGCGTAGCGGGTCAGCGCCAGGCCGAAATGGCCGATATTGTCGGGCGAATAGCGCGCCTGGGCCTGCGATCGCAGCACTACTTCGTTGACCAGGGGCGCCTGCGGCGTGCCCGCGACCTTGCGCAGGATGCGGTCGATGTCGCGCGGGTGGACCTGGTCGCCCGGCGGCAGCGAGATCGACATCGTGTGAAGGAAGTCCCGAAGGCCCAGAAGCTTCTCCGGGCTGGGCCGGTCGTGCACCCGGTACATGCAGGGCTGGACGAGGTGTTCCAGTTCCTCCGCCGCGGCGACGTTGGCGAGGACCATGAACTCCTCGATCAACCGATGCGAATCGAGTCGCGGCCGGGGCACCACGGCCGCCACCCCGCCCTTGCCGTCGAGGATGACCTTGCGTTCCGGCAGGTCGAGATCGAGCGTGCCACGCTTTGTGCGCGCCTCCAGCAGCACCGTGAACGCGCCGTACAGCGCATCGAGCCGGTCGCGCGGGAGCGGGAAGGGGGCGGCGGTATCGGCGCGGGCCGCCTGCACCTGCTCGTAGGTCAGCCGTGCTGCGGAGCGCATCACGCCGCGGCCGAAGCGGTGCGCGGTCTTGCGGCCGTCGCGGCCGACCCGCATCTCGACGAACAGGCAACCCCGGTCCTCGTCCGGCCGCAGGCTGCACCAGCCGTTGGACAGTTCCTCCGGCAGCATGGGAACGACGCGGTCGGGGAAATAGACGGAATTGCCGCGCTCGAAGGCCGCGCGGTCCAGGGGTGAGCCGGGCGGCACGTAATGCGCCACGTCCGCGATGGCCACGACCAGCCGCCAGCCGCGTCCGTCCGGCTCCGCGAAAACCGCATCGTCGAAATCGCGCGCGTCCTCGCCATCGATCGTCACCAGCGGCAGGTCGCGCAGGTCCTCGCGGCCGCGCACGGCGACGCCACGGGCCTTGTCGGCCTGGGCCAGCGCCTCGTCCGGGAAGGCTTCCGGGATGCCGTGGGTGTGGATGCAAAGGAGCGAGACGGAACGCGGCTCGCCCATCTTTCCCAGCCGTTCGATCACCCGCGCCGGACGCAGGCCGAGGCCGGGATGGGGCAAGGGTTCGGCGAGCACCAGCTCCCCGTCCTCGGCTCCGCCGGCTTCACCGGCCGGCACGCGCCATTCGGCCTTCTGACGACGGTCGGTGGGCACGATCCGGCCATTGCGCAGGATGCCCAGCACCCGGCCGCCAGCCCCCTGAATGCGCTTGAGCGTGCGGCCTTCCCACTTGTCCGGCCCGGCCGGGCGGATGCGCGCCAGCACGCGCTCGCCAGGCGCGAGTGCGGGGCGGCCGCGCCGTTCCGGGGCCATGAACACGGTCGGCGGGCGGCCCGGGCCTTCCCAGTCCACGGGCCGCGCGATGGGATCGCCGTCCGGGTCTGTGCCGGTGACCTCGACGATAATCGCCTCCGGCATGCGGCCCGGGGCGGTGAAGCGCTTTTTGCCCGCGGCGGCGACCTCGCCCTTGGATGCAAGCGCGTGCATCAGCCCCTTCAGCGCGCCGCGATGTTCCGGGCCAAGTCCGAAATGCCGCGCGATCTCCCGCTTGCCGACGCGGCCGGGGGCTTCGCGCACGAAGCGGCGCAGCTCGTCCAGTGAGGGCAGGGAAGGCGCAGGCCTGGCAGCCTGCTTGCGGGGTTTCGCCGGGCGCGGCGCGCGGGAAGTGCGGGCCATGTCAGGTGACCGGAACGAAGCCGTTGGCGTCGAGGCGTTCCAGCACGCCCGTCGCGACCGCGAAGCGGAAACCGCACAGTTCCAGCCTGCCGGCCGCGACCTCCTCCGCGATCCAGGGAAAGGTCGCGAGGTTGCGCAGGGTGAGGGCGACGACCTCTGCCTCGCACCGGTCCATGGCCGCTGCCGGCGGCAGGTCCGCGGGAACGCAGCGCAGGGCAGGGCGGGCGATGGTCAGCCAGGGGGCAAGGAAATCCCGCGCCGCTTCCGGCACGCCATGCATCATCGCGATGATGCCGCCGCATTGCGCATGGCCCAGCACGGCGATGCGGGCGACTTTCAGCACGCGCACGGCGAATTCCACGGCTGCGCTGGTGCCGTGATAGCGCGCGTCCGGCTCGTAAGGCGGCACCAGCCCGGCCACGTTGCGGACCACGAACAGCTCGCCGGGGCCCGCGCCGAACACGGTCTGCGGATCGACCCGCGAATCGGAGCAGGAGATGACCAGTGTCTCCGGCCGCTGTCCGCGCCGGGCGAGTTCCTCGTAGCGTGCGCGGGACGCCGGCCAAGTGTCCTGCCGGAACCGGCGATATCCGTCGATCAGGCGATCCATCTAATCTCCATGGAGTCGCAGTCCATCATCGCGACATGGGCATCTGGATGCCAGCTTGGCCGTATCAGACCGCGCGATAGACGACCTTGCGGGCCAGCCAGCAGCCCAACTGGACGGAACCGATGCGCCCGCCCGAATCGCGTTGGAAGATCACGGTCCAGTCGCCGGGGGCCGCGTAATCCAGGGCCCGGGGACAGGGCATCAGCCAGACATCCTGGGCGAAGGGAACCAGCGCCAGCATCTCGCCGTCGCCCAGATCGCCCGAAAACGCGGCATAGGGGACGCCGCCCGCCAGGGTGACGGTGAACGTCGCGCCGAGTTCGTCGCAATGCCAGGCACCTTCGATGTCGATGCGCGACGCGGCTTCGACCGGAAGCAGCCGCGTATCGATGTTCTCGGACGGCCGTTCCATCCGCACCCCATCCGCGTCGCGGGTGATGCGCGATGTGCTGCCGGACCAGGCGCCGGCCCCGTCCGCGGTCAGTGCTTCGGGCGCGCGGGCGAAATGCAGGGCCAGCTTGCCGTTCGCGAGCGGTTCCAGCCTTGTCGCGAGGCCGGACTCCGGATCGATGAACCGCCCCGCCCAGGCGGCCGCGTCGCCGGGCGTCGCGGAAGGGGACGGCGGAAGGTCCAGCGCGGCGCCGAAGACCTCCTCCGCCGCGGCATGGGCATCGGCCATGTGGTTGAACAGCACCACGACGGAGACCCGTTCCGCCGGGGCGTACAGGCGCATGCTGCGCCAGCCGCGCAGCCCGCCGCCGTGCCCGGTGATCTCGCGGCCCAGCATGCGGTCACGCCGCAGGCCGAAGCCGTAGGCGGCGGGCGCGCCGCCCCGGAAGGTCTGCGGCGCGGACAGTCTCCGATACAGCCCGTCCGCTTCGTCGCGTGTTGCGTCGATGAACCGCTCCCAGGCGATCATATCCTCCAGCGACGCGGCAAGGCCGGCATCGCCGGTCCAGACGATGCGGTTGACGGCCGGGAAGAAGCCGCCCTGGGCGGTGCCTTCATAGCCGACCGTGCCGTCCCGGACGGCGGAGGTGTCGGGGTTCAGCGCCGCGTCCGGCATGCCCGCGCGTTCCAGGATGCGGCTGCGCAGCAGCGTGGCGTAGTCCTGTCCGGTGCGGGCCGCGATCAGATCGGCGACCAGCCGGAAGTTCTGGTTGACGTAGGAATACCGCGTGCCGGGCGCGAAATGCAGGGACCTGGTGCCGCCGATCAGACGCCGCGCCTCATCCGGCCCGAAATAGCCTTCGACCGGGGGGCCGCACAGCATGGCCAGCGCCCAGTAATCCCGCAGGCCGGATTGGTTGTGGCAAAGCTCCCGCACCGTGGGGAACGGGCCTTCCAGCTTCGGCATGAACTGCCGCAGGTCCGCGTCCAGCACCGAGGGGTCGGGGAACAGGTCCAGCAGCAGCGCGCAGGTGAACTGCTTGGTGATGGAGCAGACCAGGAAGGGCGTCTTGTCCGTGAACGGCAGGCGCTGCGCCGCATCGGCCCAGCCCCATGCGCGCTTGGCCAGGACATTCCCGTCCTTCAGCACGGCCACCGCCCCGCCAGGGCCGGAATAGCGGGAGGGGAGGGCATCCAGCGTGGCATCGAGGCGCGCGTAGGAGGATCGGGTCATGGGGGGCACTCAAGCAGGTGTGGCGCCGCGCCGGAACCGCCCTGGCGGGCCAGATTGCCGCAGGCCGCCCCGGCCGGTATGAACCCCGCTTCATCACAGGAACTGGCCGTCCCATGTCGCTCGATCCCGCGACCGTCCGTCGCATCGCCAAGCTCGCCCGCATCCGCGTCGATGACGCCGAGGTCGCGAAGCTGCAAGGCGAGCTGAACGGCATCCTGGGCTGGATCGAACAGCTCAACGCCGTGGACGTGGAGGGCGTGGAGCCGCTGACCGGGGCGGCGCAGATGAGCCTGCGCATGCGTGAGGATGTCGTCACCGACGGCGGTATGGCGGATGCGGTGCTCGCCAATGCGCCTGAGCGGGCAGGCGACTTCTTCACCGTGCCCAAGGTGGTCGAATGAGCCTGACCGACCTGACCCTGGCCGAGGCGCGCGCGAAGCTGCGCGCCAGGCAAATCGGCGCGGCCGAGCTGACCGGCGCCTTCCTTTCGGCGATCGAGCGGCTGAACCCGCGGCTGAACGCCTTCATCACCGTCACGCCGGAACAGGCGCTGGCGCAGGCGCGGGAAGCCGACAAGGCGCTGGCCGCGGGCGATGCGCGGCCGCTGACCGGCATCCCGCTCGCGATCAAGGACCTGTTCTGCACCGCGGGCGTGCGCACCACGGCAGGGTCGAAGATCCTCGCCCCCTTCGTGCCGCCCTATGAGAGCACGGTCACGGCGAACCTGCTGCGTGACGGCGCGGTGTTCCTCGGCAAGGCGAATCTTGATGAGTTCGCCATGGGGTCCTCCAACATGACATCCGCCTTTGGCGGCGTGGAGAACCCGTGGAAGCGGCAGCAGGACCCGGATGCGGTGCTGGTGCCGGGCGGCTCCTCGGGCGGGTCGGCGGCGGCGGTGGCCGCGCGGCTGGCGCTGGGGGCGACCGCGACCGACACGGGCGGGTCGATCCGCCAGCCGGCGGCGTTCTGCGGCATCGCGGGCATCAAGCCGACCTACGGCCGTTGTTCGCGCTGGGGCACGGTGGCCTTCGCCTCTTCACTGGATCAGGCCGGGCCGGTGGCGCGGACGGTGGAGGATTGCGCGATCCTGCTCGGATCCATGGCCGGGTTCGATCCGAAGGACAGCACCTCGGCCGACCGGGAAGTGCCTGATTTCGCCGCCGCCTGTGCGCGCGGTGTGAAGGGGATGCGGATCGGCGTGCCGCGCGAATACCGGCTCGACGGGCTGTCGGACGAGATCGAGGCGCTGTGGCGCCAGGGCCTCGACTGGCTGCGCGACGCGGGGGCGGAGGTCGTGGATGTGTCCCTGCCGCACACGAAGCACGCGCTGCCGACCTACTACATCGTCGCCCCGGCCGAGGCGTCGTCCAACCTCGCCCGCTATGACGGCGTGCGGTTCGGATTGCGCGAGGACGGCGAGGACCTGATCGACCTGTATGAGCGTACCCGTGCCGCGGGCTTCGGGGACGAGGTGAAGCGCCGCATCATGATCGGCACCTATGTGCTGTCGGCCGGGTACTACGATGCGTATTACCTGCGCGCGCAGAAGATCCGGGCGCTGATCCTGAAGGATTTCACCGACGCCTTCGGGCAGGTGGACGCAATCGTCACGCCTTCGACCCCCACGGCCGCGTTCGGCCAAGGCGAGAAGATGGACGATCCGGTGGCGATGTACCTGAACGACGTGTTCACCGTGCCCGCGAACCTCGCCGGCATCCCCGGCCTGTCGGTTCCGGCAGGGCTGAGCGCGGACGGGCTGCCGCTGGGCCTGCAGGTGCTGGGGCGGCCGTTCGACGAGGAGAGCGTGTTCGCGGTCGGCGCTGCGCTGGAGCGCGCCGCCGGCTTCGTGGCCAAGCCGGAGCTGGTGGCATGAGCTACACGATCGAAGGCAAGTCCGGCCCCTGGGAGCTGGTGATCGGGCTGGAGGTCCACGCCCAGGTCATCAGCAACGCCAAGCTGTTCTCCGGTGCCGCCACCGCGTTCGGCGCCGAACCGAACAGTCAGGTCAGCTTCGTGGACGCAGGCTTCCCCGGCATGCTGCCAGTGATCAACCGCGAATGCGTGGCCCAGGCCGTGCGCACCGGGTTGGGGCTGAACGCGCAGATCAACCTGTGGTCCCGCTTCGACCGCAAGAACTATTTCTACGCCGACCTGCCGCAGGGCTATCAGATCAGCCAGTACCAGCACCCGATCGTCGGCACCGGCACGATCGACATCGAGCTGGAGGACGGCTCCACCCGCACCATCGGCATCACGCGCCTGCACCTGGAGCAGGATGCCGGCAAGTCGCTGCACGACCAGCATCCGTCGAAGTCCTATATCGACCTCAACCGATCCGGCGTGGCGCTGATGGAGATCGTCTCCGAGCCCGACATGCGCAGCCCGGAGGAAGCCGGTGCCTATCTCGCCAAGCTGCGCCAGATCCTGCGCTACCTCGGCACCTGCGACGGCAACATGGACGAAGGCTCCATGCGCGCGGACGTGAACGTGTCCGTCCGCAAGGCGGGGGAGGGGTTCCGTACCCGCTGCGAGGTTAAGAACGTCAACTCTATCCGCTACGTCATGCAGGCGGTGGAGGCCGAGGCGCGCCGCCAGATCGCGGTGTGGGAGGAAGGTGGCGAGGTCGAGCAGGAGACCCGCCTGTTCGAGCCGGCGCGCGGCATCACCCGGAGCATGCGGTCCAAGGAGGACGCGCACGACTACCGCTATTTCCCCGACCCCGACCTGGTGCCGCTGGTGCTGGATGAGGCCTGGGTCGCAGAGCTTAAGTCGGGGCTGCCGGAACTGCCGGACGCGAAGCGCGCCCGCTTCATGCGCGACTATGGCCTGCCCGCCTATGACGCCGGCGTGCTGGTCGCCGAGAAGGAAACGGCCGCGTTCTACGAGACCGTGGCCAAGGGACGCGACCCGAAGGAAGCGGCCAAGCTGATCATGGGCGATTTCTTCGCGGCCATGAACCGCCTCGGCCGCAGCATCGAGGACCCGCCGGTCTCCGCCGCCGACCTCGGCGCGCTGCTCGATCTGGTCGCGGACGGCACCATCAACGGCCGTATCGCCAAGGAAGTGTTCGAGGCGATGGTCGAGACCGGCCAGAGCCCCGGCGACATCGTCGAGATGAAGGGGCTGAAGCAGGTCACGGACACGGGCGCGATCGAGGCGGCGATCGACGCGGTGCTGGCCGCGAACGCCGACAAGGTGGCCGAGTACAAGTCCGGCAAGGACAAGCTGTTCGGCTTCTTCGTCGGCCAGACCATGAAGGCGATGCAGGGCAAGGGGAACCCGGCCCTGGTCAACGAGGTCCTGAAGCGCAAGCTGGCGTAGCTATCGGGTGCAGGGGCCGGGGAGCGCGGGGCAGGCAGGGCCCCGCGCCGGGCTTACGCCGCCTGTGTCTCCGCACTTGCCTGATCCAGCGCCGCGATATCCTCCGCAGGCAGCGTCAGGCGTGTCGCCTTCACCAGCCCTTCGAGTTGCGCGAGGCTGGTGGCGCTGGCGATCGGCGCCGTCACGCCCTTGCGGGCGATCAGCCATGCCAGCGCGACCTCACCCGGCTGCGCGTTGTTGCGGGCGGCGACTTCCTTCAATGCATCCACGATGCGCATGCCGCGCGGGTTGAGGTACTTGCCCACGCTGCGGCCCCGCTGGCTGTTCGCCAGATCGGCTTCGGAGCGGTATTTCCCCGTCAGGAAGCCTGCGGCGAGGCCATAGTACGGGATCACGCCGATCCCTTCGGCGATGCAAAGGTCGCGCAGCGCGCCGTCGAAACTGTCACGGTCGTACAGGTTGTAGAGCGGCTGCAGGGTCTCGTAGCGCGGCAATCCCTTGGCACGTGCGACGCCGAGCGCGTCGCCCAACTGCGTGGCATCGAAGTTGGAGGCGCCAATGGCGCGGATTTTCCCCGCTTCGATCAGCTTCGCGTAGATGCCCAGCGTTTCCTCGTGCGGCGTGTCCGGGTCGAAGCGGTGCGACTGGTAGAGATCGATGCGGTCGGTCCGCAGCCGGCGCAGCGAGTCCTCGACCGCCTGCGTGATCCAGCGGGCCGACAGGCCCTTGCGATCTTCGCCCAGGTCCATGCCGACCTTGGTGAAGATCAACACCTTGTCGCGCTTGCCGGGGTTCGCGCGCAGCCAATTGCCGATGACCGTCTCGGACTCGCCGCCTTCATGGCCGGGAGCCCAGCGCGAATAGACATCGGCCGTGTCGATGGCGTTCAGCCCGGCATCGACGAAGCCATCTAGAATCCGGAAGCTCGTTGCCTCGTCCGCCGTCCAGCCGAAGACGTTGCCGCCCAGAACCAGCGGCGCGATCTCCAATCCGGTTCCGCCAAGTTTGCGCAATGCCATGTGCCGCTCCGTCCGTGAAAGGGACGGGGAGAGTAGCGCGCGCACCCGTTCGCGCCAGGGTCATGCAACCGCTCCGCGTGAGATGCGTTTCCGTATCGTCATCATCGAGGGAACCGAAGCGATATGCTTTTCCGCGCCATGCTTCCTGTCGCCGCCGTGTCGCTTGGCCTGGTCGCAGCCGCATGTTCGAACCCCCGCCCGAGCAACCCGCCCGGCACAGCGGCTGAGCGTGCCGTAGATCGTGCGGCCGGGACGAACACGTCCGGCGCCTATCCCAGCCAGTCCGACGGCACGCGCAACAACCCCCCGGGGACGGCGGCCGAGCGCGCGTATGATCGGGCGACGGGATCCAATACGTCCGGCGCTTATCCCCGGAACCGCTAACGATCACCTTTCCGGCATTTGCGGCAGGCGGTGAACACAGCGTTCGCCGCCAGCACGCACAACAGCAACTGGGCCGGCCAGAGGGGCATCGCATAGCGCGAGAGTCCGCCTTCCACGGACGCGACGACCGCGAAACTGCCATGGAGCAGCAGCGCGGCAAACAGCATGGCGTCGTGCTGACCAAGAGGCCGGCGGCGTAGCAGGAGAGGAACCGCGATCAGGATTGCCACGACCCCGATCGCGAAGGCCGCCACGCTGACACTGCGCTGGAACCAGACGACGAACGGCCGTTCGGCAGGCGGCGCCATAAAATGCTGAACGTCGGGTTCGGTCAGATCCAGCAGCGGCGGGGGGTGGTTCGCCACGTCCCGCAAGGCGGCCTCGCGCTCCGCTGTGGTGATCCGCAACGGCAGCGCCCACAATGCGATCCAGTCCGAGAGTGCGAGGCGCAGATAGCCGACAGGATCGCGGTGGATGGCCCGCCGCGCCGCAGGCCCTACGATCGCATCGATCCGCATCGGGTCGACGATCCCCGCGGCCTTCAGGTCCGGCCACAGCTTGCCGAAGCGGATCGCATCGTACTGCGCCAGCCTGATGCGCTGACGCAGCAGCCAATCGCTGGCGCGTGGCGCGACCCGCACCTCCTCCGCCAGGGAAGGGGCAGCGTGCAAGGCGGGCGGGAGCCAGGCTTCATCACCCGGACATGTGAGCAGCAGGGCCTTGCCGGCAAGGGAAACGCCGGACCACGCGCCCGGCGTCGCGCGGCCATTCACCTGCCAGTGCACGGCGATACTGAGCGCCAGGGCGAGCAGTGCCGGCAGCGTGGCGGCAGCCAGGGGACGCCACGGGCGCATGCGTTGCCCCCAGGCCACTGCCAACGCCAGAAGCTCCGCCCCCGCAACCAGGGGCATGCCGGCGTTGCGCAACGCCAGGCCCATGGCCGCCCAGACTCCGATCCGGAGCAGGCACGTGACCGGACGCCCCGGATCAAGCCGGAGCGAGGCCGCGAGCATCAGCATCACGGATGCCGCGAACAGCGCGTCCGTCATCGCCAGTCCGCACCAGTAATGCAGATCGGACGGGAGGAAGATCGCGCAGAGCAAGCATAGACCCAGCAGCAGTGACCCGGTGCGGCGGGTGGCGGCGACCGCAAGCGCAAGAGCTGCTCCGACCACGACGGCGGCCTGGAATTGGGGCAGGCCGGACAGGTCGCCGACCAGACGGGTCCAGGCATCGAGCAGCAGCCCGTACGCGGGCGGCCGCGTGGGCAGAAGATCCAGGTAGCTGAGCGTATCCGGATTGAACCGCGGAAGGAGGGGCAGGCGCGATGCGATCAGCACGAAGAGGCCGGCCGCGACCGCCGACAGGAGCGCGGCGGCATGACGCGCGCATGCCGCATCGGCGCAGGACAGCCAGCGCCATGCTGCTGGCATGGCCAGTGGAGGGGCGCTACTGCTCGATGTCATTCCGGTGGAGAAAGGCCACCTGTCTGATTGTCGGATTCTGCACGATCACGCAACTTTTGGTTTCTCCGCGCCAGCCGGCGACCTGTCCGTGCCGTACCCATCCGAAGCGCTATGCCGTCCTTGAGAGGGCCGCGATGCGCCCGGCATCGTCGTGCGTGGCCGGGTTGTAGACCACCAATGTCAGGTCCGTCCGGCCATCGACCGCAAATGCCGAATATTCGAAGGCAATCGGGCCAAGAACCGGATGCCTCATATGCTTGATGGCCTCGCCGTGAGGGCCGCGAACATCATTGTCGCGCCACATCGCCTTGAACTCGGGACTGCGCCGGCACAGCTCCGCGACGAGAGGCAGCACCTCGGTCGCGGCTCCCGCGCGGGTTGCGTCCACCCGGAACGCGCCTACCACGAACCGTGCCACGCTTTCCCAGTCGTACTGCGCGGACCGGGCGCGCGGATCGAGGAAGATAAAGCGCAGGATGTTGCGCTGCTCCGGTGGGAGCGATCCGTAATCAATGAGCATCACGGTCGCCGCCCGGTTCCAGGCAACGACATCCCAGATCGCGGTCCTGATGATGGCAGGGCTTGGGTCCAGGGCATCGAGCACGCGTTGCAAGCGGGGCGTGACACCGCCGTCCTTCCGGTAGCGGACCTCAGGCGGCCGGCCGAGGCCGAGCAGGAAGAGATGCTCGCGCTCCACATCCGTCAGCATGAGGGCACGGGAGATCCGGTCGAGAACATCGGCTGATGGCGCGCCGCCACGGCCCTGTTCGAGCCACGTGTACCAGGTCGGGCTGATATTGGCGCGCTGCGCCACCTCTTCCCGGCGCAGTCCGGGTGTGCGGCGACGTTCGCGGGAAAAGCCGAGGGCCATCGGGTCGAGCTTCGCACGGCGGTCCCGCAAATAGGCGCCGAGCAGGTTCTCGGGGGCAGGGCGTTCGCTCATCCTGTTAGCCATTTTACCCTGATAAGATCACTCATTTACCACGATAATACTCACATGGAGATTTGCTTCCGACAAATCCCGGAGGCTTTCTCATGCGTGTGTTTGTGACCGGTGCGACTGGAAACATCGGTTCGGCTGTGGTCAGGGAGTTAATCGCTGCCGGCCATCAGGTGCTCGGCCTTTGCCGTTCGGAAGCGAAGGCGGCAGGCCTGATAGGCGCTGGCGCGGAGGTCCATGGCGGATCACTTGAAGATCTGGAGAGCATCAGGACCGGCGCCGCGCGGTCGGACGGCGTTATCCATCTGGCCTTCAACCACGATTTCTCGAAATTCATGGCCAATTGCGAGGATGACCGGCGTGTCATCGGGACGCTCGGCTCGGCACTCGCTGGCTCTGACCGGCCGCTGATCGTGACATCAGGCACCCCCATTGCCAACACCGTGCCCGGCGAACCGGCCAGGGAAACCAACGCGATCGTCGGCGCCGACGTGCATCCCCGCGCGGCTTCCGAGGAGGCGGCTGCATCCGTCGCCGCGCGCGGCGTGAATGTGACGGTGGTGCGTCTCCCACAGGTGCATGATCCGATCACGCAGGGTCTCATCACCCCCGCGGTCGGGATGTTTCGGGAGAAGGGGGCGTGCGCGTATGTCGGAGACGGAAGCAACCACTGGCCGGCGGCACACCTCCTCGACGTCGCACGCCTCTACAGGCTGGCGATCGAAAGGGCTGAGCCGAATGCGAAGTATCACGCAGTCGCGGAAGAAGGCGTGGCGATGCGCGATATCGCTGAAACGATTGGCCGGCGCCTGAAGCTGCCTGTCCGATCGGTCACTCCCGAGGAGGCCCGATCCTTCTTTGGCTGGCTTGCGACGTATGCCGGTCTCGACATGCCTGCTTCCAGCGCGCAGACGCGGGAAATACTGGGATGGCGCCCGGCCGGCCCCGGATTGATCGCCGACCTTGAGCAGTTGCAGGTCTCAAGCGACTGACTGCGTGAAAGACCTATGCCAGCTTGACCACCGCATGGCAGCGGTTAGGCGCGACGCGGCCGCCGCCCCGGGATCAGGATCGGGAAAGGCCCAGGGCCGGCGTGCTGGAGTCCGCGTCCTCGACCTGCACCGTGGCGGTGAGACCCACCACAAGCCGCACCTCGGGCGGCACCGCGTCCAGCCGGATGCGCACCGGCACGCGCTGCGCCAGTCGCACCCAGGTGAAGGTGGGGTTCACATCCGCCAGCAGCCCGGCGCCAGCACTGCGCTCGCGATCCTCGATGCCGCCGGCGATGCTCTCGACCGTGCCGTGCAGTAGCCGGGACTGCCCCATCAGCCGGATCGCCACGGGGTCGCCGGGCCGGATGCGCGGCAGCTTCGTCTCCTCGAAATATCCCTCCACGCGCAGCGTGTCGGTATTGATGAGCGCCATCACCGACTTGCCCGTGGGCACGTAGTCGCCGGGCTGAAGGGCCAGGTTCGAGATTATGCCGTTGACCGGCGCCGTCACGTCCGAGCGCGCGAGGTTGAGCCGCGCCAACTCAAGATCCGCCGTGGCCTGGCGATAGGCGGCCTCGGCCTGGCGCAGCGCCGCATCCGCCTGCTCCACGCGCTGCTGCGAAGCGAAGTCCCGCAGGTTCCGGGCGCGCGCCAGCTCGCGCCCCGCCTGGTCGAGCGCCGCCCGGCGCCCGGCCAAGGCGGCCTCCGCCTGCTCCAGCGCGATGCGGAAGCGCCCGCGATCGACCCGGAACAACACATCGCCGCGATGGACGACGCTGTTGTCGTGTACCAGCACCTCGTCCACCAGGCCGGAGACGTCAGGCGCCACCTGGACCACATCGGCGCGGACATGTGCATCCCGCGTCCAGGGCTCACGCATGTAGTAGTCCCATAGGCCGCTGACGACGAAGCCGGCGGCCGCCACGGCGACAAGGGTGAGAAGCACGCGGCCCGTGCTGGCGAACATTGTTTTCATCGTGTCAGAGCTTGAAGGTGAGGAAGAACAGCCCGCCCAGCACGAGCAGATACAGGGCGAGGTCGAACAGCGCGCGGTGCCAGACCAGCGCGTAGAAGCCGAGCCGCCCGGCCACCGCACGGATGAGCAGCGTGGCGAGGTAGGCGGCGAGCATCAGCCCGAAGAAGCCGGGGAGATAGACACCGTGGATGTCGAGGTCGGCCGGCATTGCGCTACTCCGCCGCCATGGGAAGCGCCGGCGCCTCGTCGCGGGGGCCGGGCGCGGCGGGGAACAGGGCGCGCCGCAACCCGACCAGCGCATCGAGCGCGGCGCGGCGGGGCTGGCCCTCCGGGCTGCGGAGCGTGGCGCGGAGGGCGGTATCCATCCCGCCCAGCAGCGCCTCGGGCGCAGGCCCCCTCCGTCCCTCTCCGGCGCAGCGGCGGAAATAGGCGGCGACGCCGGCCAGTGCCTGGTCGATGGCGGCGCGGGCGGGCGGCGGCAGGGCGCGGCGGTCGCGCTGGAGCGCGATGATGTTGTAGCCGGCGCGTAATTCCGCCAGCCCGTCGATGGCACCGAGCGCCGGGGTGGTATCCGCGGCGAGGCGCGGCACGAGCTGGCCGAGCCGGTCCAGAGTGCGGCTGGTGAGTTCCGCATGGTCGAAGGGACGCGTGCCGGCGGCGAGTGCGGCGAGATCGGCCCAGCCCGCGCGCACCAGGCGGCGGGCTGCGACCTCGGCGCCGAATGGCCGCGTCACCAGCGTCCAGACCAGGGCGAAGGCCAGCCCGGCCGCGATGGCGAGGCCGCCTTCGGCATAGGCGGCGAAGTCAGCGCTGTAGCGTTCCTGGAGGTTGAGGTCGCCTGCGAAGTTCGCCGCCAGCAGCAGGGTGACGAGGGAGAACTCCGGCCGCGGGATGAAGGCGCCGATCAGCAGGAAAGGTGGCGCGAGAACGAGGGCGAGAAGCTCGAAATCGCTGATCTGCGGCAAGATGGCGAAGAGGTAGAAACCGGTGGCGAGATAGACCACGCAGCACCAGACCAGCATTGTGCGGATCATAGGCGCGGGCCGGTCCAGGCTGCCGAAGAAGCAACAGGCGATGGCGACAAAGGCGACGCCCATCGCACCCCCGGTCCAGCCGCTTCCGATCCAGAGCAGCCCGGCGAGGAAGGTCGCCAGCACCGTAGAGCCCACGGTGAAGAGCATCAGCCCGTGGTCGTGGTGCCGCCCCCGCCCGATGACGGGGCGGTGGCGCAGCATCGGCCGCCAACGCGGCAAGGCGGTGGTGAGGGCGATGCGTTGCTGGAGGGTGAGGCAATCCTCCCAGAGATCGACGAGCTCTCCGAGCCGCGCAGCGAGGCTCCCCTGCATGAGCCTGTCCCACAGGGGGGCGGGCTGCGGCAGCGCGCCGAGCAGGGCGCGGAGCCGTTCCGGCGCCGCCGCATCAGCCTGCGCTGCCGGTGCTTCCATCCAGGCTGCGATCTCCGTCGTGGCGGTCGCAACTCCGGGCGGGAATTCCTTCGCCTCCAGCGAGACCGCGTACATGCGGTCAGCGATGGAGGAGAGCAGCGGCAGGAGCAGCAGCAGGCGCCCGCGCAGTTCCTCGACGTCGCGCCTGAGGTCGCGCGTGCCGGCATCGTGCGGCAGTTGGCTGAGCAGCGTGGTGAGCGGGGCGATATCGGCGGCGAGGCGCTGGCGGGCGAGCGGGGTGGCGGGCTCGGCACCATGGGCGAGCAGGATCTCGCGCGCCCAGGCCCCGGCATCCTCCAGCCAGCGCGCGATGCGCCCGGCCAACGCCGGGCGGAGGCTCATCGGCAGAATGATGGTGCCGATCACCGCGGCGGCGAGAATGCCGACGAGGATCTCCTCGGTCCGCGAGAGCGCGATGTCGAATATCTGGCCCGGCGCTGCGGCATTCGGCAGCACGATCAGCGGCAGGGTGTAGCCGGCAAGCAGGAAGACATAGTTGCGCGGCGTGCGGCCATGCATCGCGATGTAGAGCAGCGTACCGGCCCACAGCGCGATGGCGAGCATCAGCATTTCCGGCGCGTCGGCGAGAAGCGCTACCAGCACCACCGCGCCTGCGCCGCCCAGGATAGTGCCGAAGGTCCGGTCCAGCGCCTTCGCCACGGTGGCGCCGGAAAGGGGGTTGGCGACGACGTACACCGCAGTCATCGCCCAGTAAGGGCGCGGCAGGCCGAAGGACAGGGCGACGTAGAGCGCCAGGATCGCGGCGGTGAAGGTCTTAGCGGAGAAGATCCAGTCCCGCCTGGAAGGCCACGTCATACACGTGCGTCCAGGGGCGCCAGCGGTGCGCGGGAACCAGCGGCCGCGCGGTCAATAGCGGCAAGGACGCGCAGCGCGGCTTCCACATCCTCCTCGCTCACCTCGCGCAGCACCTGGGTACGAAGCTTGGTCAGCGCACGCTCAATGCGGTCGGCCAGACGCTCGCCGGCCTCGGTCAGCCAGATGGCGTTGGCGCGCCGGTCCTCCGGGTCGGGCCGCCGCTCCAGCAGGCCGAGCGCGGCGAGCTGATCGAGCAGGCGCACGATCGAGGTGCCCTCGATGCCGACATAGGCGGCAAGCGTTACCTGCCGCACACCGCCGCCGAGGCGCCGCACCCAGAGCAAGGCCGCGGCACGGGCTTCGGAGATGTCATGCTCGGCCAGGACATTCTGCGCGAGACGGCGCCACTGGCGGCCCGCCTGCAATAGGGTGGCCGTCAGAAGAAAACGCGGGTTGGAGCGCTGCTTCATATCCGGATTATATGGATGAGGATAATACGCATGCAAGCTATCGTGCGGCAGAAGCATGCCTGCTACCGGGGCCGGTAGGGGTCTGCCCGGACGATGCCCCATTGTCCCGCGCCGCCCGGCCGCGTCCTGGCGCGGCGCGAAAGCGGCGCAAGCCTGTGGCCCTTCAGCGGGACACAGGCTTGATCCGGCCAGCCCGATCCGGAGATCGCTGCGTATTTCCGATAGCGGCGGAGCGGGGCGGCCATCCCGCCGCCGCTCGCCGCCGGCACCTCACTCGTGCACGGAGAGATGCTTGATCGCGAAGACCGCCAGCACGGTCAGCGCGCAGCAGACCATCAGGTAAAGCGCGACATAGGTCGGCCGTCCATCGGCCCAGGCGACGAGCGCCGAGGCGATCAGCGGCGTCGGTCCGGCAACCAGAACGCCATTCAGTTCGCGCGCCACGGCGATGCCGGAGAAGCGGTAGCGCGTGGGGAACAGGTTCGCCAGGAAGGCGCCCTGCGCGCCCGACGTCCCGCCGAAGCCCAGTCCCATGCCGAGCGAGAGGGCGAGCGTCGCCAGGAAGACGTTCTTCGTGTCCAGCAGCATGAACAGCGGGAAGGCGAACAGCCCGATAAAGATCGCCGCGCCCACGAAGACCTTGGCGCTGCCGATCCGGTCGGAAAGCACGCCCAGCAGCGGCGTGCCGACGATGCCGCAGCAGGCCGAGATCACCGAAGCCGCCAAGCCCGCCTGCTTGGACATGCCGAGCGTATTGATCATGTAGCTGATGGCAAAGGCGCTCAGGATGTAGACGTTGGCGTTGTGCCCGGTCACCGTCAGGAAGCCGAAGAACACCTCACGGGGGCTATTGCGCAGCAGCTGGCCAACGGGAACCTTGTTCTCCTCGCGTCGTCGCGCCGCCTGCGCCAGCGCGGCGACGTATTCCGGCGTCTCGTCCAGCCTGCTGCGGATGTAGAGCGCGACGACGAACAGCAGCGCCGAGACGAGGAACGGAATGCGCCAGACCCAACCGAGCAGCGTCTCCTCCGGCACGGAAGAGATGAGAAGGAAGGAAAGCGAGGCCAGCATGATGCCGACCATGGTCGCGGCGTTGGGGATGGACGTATAATAGGCGCGCCGCCCGGGCGGGGCGTATTCCGCCACCAGCGTGATCGCGCCGGCCAGCTCGGCGCCGGCGCCGAAGCCCTGCAGCATGCGCATCAGCACGAGCAGCACGGGCGCGAGAACGCCGACCTGGGCATAGGTGGGCAGCAGGCCCATTGCCACGGTCGCGGCCCCCATCAGCACCACCGCGAAAATCAGCGCCGGCTTGCGGCCGAACTTGTCGCCGATATGCGAGATGACCAGGCCGCCGAGCGGGCGGATGAAGTATCCGACCGCGAAAGTGGCGAAGGACGCGAGAATGCCGTTCACCGGCGAGAGGCTGGGGAAGAACAGCTTGTTGATGATCAGGCCCGAGGCCGCGCCGTAGAGCGCATAGTCGTACCATTCGATCACCGTGCCGATCGCTGCAGCCGTCACTGCACGGCGGATGTTCTGCGCGCGGTGCGCGTCAGGCGCTGCGGCGGCCGCCACCGCGGGTGCTCCCGCCGCCCCGATCTCTGTCATGGTCGTAACCTCCGGATTTCGTTCGGTTTCGGGCAGCCGGATCACATGATCCCGGTCCTGGCGAAGATCTCCACCGTGGTCTCGCCCGAGAGAATCATGTGACGGACGTCCTCCTCGCCCTTCACCTTGGCGAGGGCGGCTTCGATCACCGCCTTCTCGTCCTTGCGCGGCACGGCCAGCACACCGTCGATGTCGCCGACGATCAGGTCCCCCGGTTCGACGCGGCAGCCATTGGCGAACTCGATCGGGCAGCGATAGTCGATGACGCGGCCGCGCACCCGCTGGTCCTGCGCGTAGGCGCCTGCGGAGAAGACCGGGAAGCCCAGCTTGAGGATCTCACGTGTGTCGCGGTGATAGCCGTCGAGGACGGCGCCGTGTGCGCCCAGTGACCGGGCCCGGGTGCTCATCAGCCCGCCCCATAGCGCGTAGCGCGGCGTGCCCCCGGTGCAAATGTAGATCTCGCCCGGCTTGAGATCGTCGAGCGCCTGGAACATCAATCCGAAGGACTGCACGCCGCCACCTGTGGTGCTGACGTCACCGGTGCAGTCAGCTTCCAGCACCGTCATGGCGCGGCCGACGATCACCGTATCCGGCACCAGCGCGCGGATTTGCGCCGGAAGGAACTGATGCGTCAGTCCCATCACGTCCATCACATCGCCGAGCACGGCCGTGAACAGATGCTTGCGGACGGTTTCGAAGAGAGTGCTGTCGGCCGGATCGAGCTTTGCCGTCATGTCCTTCGGGTCTCCTGTTCCCTGTTGATCTCGGCTTCCCGCTCGAAGCGGCGCTGCGCCGAGTCGAAATGTGCCTGCATTGCCTGTCGCGCGCGCTCGGGATCGGCGTCCTTCACCGCTGCCACCACATGTTCGTGCACGGCGAGGATCTCGTCCCATTCGACCGGCGTACGGACATAGCTCAAGCCGACGCGGCTCGACTCCAGCACCACACCGGCCATGCCGGCCATGATGCTGGAGAGCAGCAGGTTGCCGGTTGCGCGCGCCATCGCGCGATGGAAGGCGATGTCGGGCTTGGTGAAGGCTTCGATGTCACCGACGGCGCGGCGAAGTCCGGCGAGGATACGCTCCAGCGCGGCGACATCCGTGTCCGTACGGTTGCGTGCCGCGAGCGCGGCGGCGTTCTCCTCGATGCCGCGGCGGACTTCCATCACCTGCAGCGTGGTGATTTGTCCGGTGGTGAGCGCGTGGCCGACCAGCACCGAGAAGGGCTGCTCCGACAGCGAGAGAACGGTGGGCGACTTGCCGGTCGCGATCTGGATCAGCCCGCGTCCGGCGAGCGTGTTGGTCGCCTCGCGCACGGAGGGCCTGCTGACGCCGAGCATCCGCGCCCATTCGTTTTCGCTCGGAAGAGGATCGCCGACCGAGAGACCGCTCTCTGCGATGTAGCGCACGATCCGGTCTGCGATCTGATCGGAGATGCGCACCTGCCTGAGCGGCAGGGCACCGGGAGCATCCGGAGCCATGAGTGCGAGCTAGACATCGCCCATCTTCCTGTCAACCTGTCATACAAGTTTTGCGAATGCGGGCGCGGGCTGCGGAGGTCACTACCGGGGGGGGCGGGCACGGGAAACGTGCCGGTTTTGGGGTGGGGCGGAACCGTCCGGAAGTGCGGCGCGGCCTTCAAACCCTGACGCCCGCCGAGTTCGCCCTCAAACCCTTGCTGGAAAAGCAGGCTGCCTGGGGTCAGAAATGGCCCCACAGTCGTCGGCGAGGGACTGGAGAATGGTCTCGATAGCGCAGGAACAGCGCGAGTCCGCCCGGATAGTCCGGGAATCTCGTTGCGAGCGTTTAGTAGGTGAAGATGATTTCATCTTGTTCTCGCTGAGCATAAATGTACTTGGTCTAGAATAACCGCGCGGAAACTCATGAATCTTTGGTTCGCTCCAACGTCGCCATTCGCTCGCAAGGTGCGGATAGCAGCGGATGAGCTTGGTCTAACAGAACAAATAAAATTGCTGCACACGGACCCGTGGACTGACGATCGCCTGCGGGCGATCAATCCTCTTTCAAAGGTGCCGACGCTGGAACTGGATGACGGAAGCATCCTTTTCGAATCCGCCCTTATCTGTGACTATCTCGATGCTCAGAGCGGGAAGCGGCGGCTTATTCCCGACCAGGGCGCGCTTCGTTGGCGAACGCTCCTGCTTCAAGGGCTTGCGGATGGCGCGATGACCGCAATGGGTCGTCTGTTCTCCGATGAACGCAAGTCACCGGAGCAACGCTCGAAGGTCATGCTCGCGCGGTTTGTCGCGGCGCGAGACGCTGCCCTTGATATGCTAGAACAAGAGCCGTTGCGAGACGAACCGATGATTGGCGAGATCGCGGTGGCGTCCTTTCTGGGTTATCTCGACTTTCGCTGGAGTGACCGCGATTGGCGCAGTGGCAGGCCAGAGCTCACCAGATGGTTTGGCCGTTTTTGTGCCCGCCCCTCGATGATGAACACGGGTCATTACCTTCCGGATTGATGCGGGGGATGGCCTGCCATCCGATATCAGTCTGATCAAGGCATTGCCTTCTCGCCATCATTGCCGGGCCGAGTTGTCAGGATGGCGCTCATAATCAGATGAACGAGATGATCCGCCTGTGACGCGAAAGAGGGTTGGTCAACCGCCCAACCGAGCGCCGTCATCAGGGCGAACAGGTTGTCTCCATCCATGTCAGGGCGCGCAGCACCTTCGGTCTGGGCACGGAGCAGTAGTCGCGCGCTCGCTGAGTGCACGGCTGCGCATGAAGCATAAAGAGCGGAGTCCGGGTTCGTGTGAGCGGCCGCCATCATCGCGACAACGCCCCGGTGGCTTTGGGCGAAGGCCACCCACTCGCGAACCCAGGACACCAGCGCTTCGTCAGACGCACTTGACGTTCCGAGTTCGTCGGCCCTCCGCGTCAGCGCGTCCAGGTCGGTGCACAGCAATGCTTCGAACAGGGCTTCTCGCGTCGGGAAATGACGAAGCACCGTGGCCAATCCGACGTCGGCTCGACGGGCGATATCGCGCATCGACGCATCCACCCCATGCTCGGCGATGACCGAGCGCGCGACGGTGAGGATATGGCCATAATTTTTTCTGGCGTCGGCGCGCATGGGTTCCCTTGATAATCGGATCACTGATCCATATATTCGGATCAGTGATCCATAAAGTATGGGGTGCGTATGCCAATGGAAATAGAGACGCCAAATACAAGTACTATCAGCATCATCGGATCAGGGAGCATGGCCGCTGCCATTGCAGGCCGTGTCGCCAGGGCGGGGCACGTTGTCGAGGTCATCGGCCGCGACACAACCAAGGCGGAGGCGCTGGCCGACAAGCTCGCATTCGGAGCGATCACGGGGGTATACGGTGCCGTGCCGACGGGCGATATCGTCATCCTCGCTGTGCCGTACTCTGGCGCGGCCACGGTAGTGGCCGACTACGGGGAGGCGCTCGACCGCAAAGTGATCATCGACATCACCAACCCGGTCGCTCCCGACCTCTCGGGTCTGGTCACCCCTCGCGGCAGTTCCGGTGCGCAGGAGACTGCCAAGCGCCTTCCCGCAGGCGCGCATGTCGTGAAGGCGTTCAACACCATCTTCGGTCACGTACTTGCCAAGGGTAGACGCCTGGATGCGTTCTTCGCGGCCGACGACGTGAAGGTGAAGGAGCGTGTCTCAACCTTTCTGGAAAGTCTCGGCCTGCGTCCACTGGATGTCGGTGGTCTGCAGATGGCGCAATCGCTTGAGGCGGTTGGCTTGATGATGATCGGCTTGGCAAAAAACGGCGCTGGTACCTGGGACTTCGCCATCAAAATCGATATCGGCTGAACGCGGTGTCGCGTGACACCACCCATCCATGTCAGGCGCGCGGTGTCGCGTTTCGGGAACTTGCGCCGAAGTTCGACAAGACCATCAACAGCGTTCGAACCAGCTTCTACAACCCGGCGCTTGCGGCGAACGCTTCGCCGTGCGTTCAGATTTAGCGAACCCAAGTGCCCTTGAGTACGTTGACCCGTCCGGCATCGCCGCGGGACGATTCTTGAAAATCCGAAGCAGCGATAATCATGCTTGCCTGTATAGGCTCGAATTCACGCCAGATATGGGGTGCGCCCAAATGACCTCATCCGGCAAGTCGGTCTCGATAAATTCGCCGGGCACTCCGGCATTGTCTGTCACCGCTACGCGATAGCCGTCTATCGGCTCGTACGGTCCCAAGATCACCGCATGATTTTCAATCGCCCGCGCGAGGCTGCTGACCTTGTACGCCATGTGCGGCGTGGCTTTTAGCAGGGGATGAAGGGGTATAAGTAAATTATCTCGCTTTATTGTGTTCCCTGCTTTCTCTCCCCTGATCAATAGTATTTTTATTGTGATACTCATGTAAATCAAACACGAAAATTGTTCATAATTTTCTAATTATTAACATTTTGGCGGAAGGGGGGGGATTCGAACCCCCGGAGCCTCGCGGCTCGCCCGTTTTCAAGACGGGTGCAATCGACCACTCTGCCACCCTTCCGAGGCGCAGCGCCGTATGGGCGCGCATGTAGCATGTCCGCCACAATTTGCGACGCCGTGCGGAAGGGACACGCCCCCCATCCGGCTGCCGGACAGGCCCCAGACCTGCTCCCAGCATTGGCCTGACGCCCGAACCCATCCCTTGCCGGTCGGGGCCACGCGGCTAGGGTGCGGCGCATGGCGGCCAAGTTCATCACACTCGAAGGCGGCGACGGTGCCGGCAAGACGGTGCAGGCGCGGCTGCTCGCCGAAGCGCTCGCCGCGCAGGGCCGTCCCGTCCTGCTGACCCGCGAACCCGGCGGCGCTCCCGGCGCCGAGGATATTCGCACCCTGCTCGTCCAGGGCGATCCCCAGCGCTGGGTGCCGCTCGCCGAAACCATGCTGGTTTTCGCCGCCCGCGCCGAACACGTCGCGCGCACCATCCGGCCTGCGCTCGCCGCCGGCATGTGGGTGGTCTGCGACCGCTACATGGACAGCACCGCCGCCTACCAGGGCAGCGGCCAGGGTGTGGGAGAGGCGACGGTACATGCCCTGCGCGATCTCGTGGGCCTGGACCCCGACGCCACGCTGATCCTGGATGCCGACGAGGCGACAGGGCTTGCCCGGTCCGCGGCACGGGGCGGCGGCGACCGCTACGAGCGTATGGGCGCCTCCTTCCACACGCGCGTGCGCCAGGCCTTCCGCCGCATCGCCGCCGAGGAGCCGGGGCGCTGCGTGCTGCTGGATGCAGGCGGCGACGTCGCCTCCGTGCACGCACGGATCATGGCGGAGCTGGCCATGCGGTGCATGACGTGACCATGCCCGACCCGGCGGCGAACCCGGACCTGACCGGCCACCGCGCGGCCGAGGACGCCTTCGCCGAAGCCGCCCGCGCCCGCCGCCTGCACCATGCCTGGCTGATCACCGGCCCCGCGGGCATCGGCAAGGAGACCTTCGCCTTCCGCGCCGCGCGCTGGCTGTTCGCCGGCATGCCGGAGGGGGAGGGGCTGTTTGTTTCCCCCGAACACCGGATGTTCCATCTCGTCGCGGCCGGCAGCCACCCGGACCTGTTGCGGCTGGAGCGGACGGTGAATGAGCGGACCGGCCGCATCATGGGCGAAATCTCGGCCGAGACCGCGCGGACCGTGCCCGGCTTCCTCCGCCTGACCCCGGCCGAAGGCGCCTGGCGCCTGGTCGTGGTGCCGGAGGCGGAGCGGCTCAACCTCCAGTCCTCCAACGCGTTGCTGAAGGCGATCGAGGAGCCGCCGCCGCGTGCGGTGATCCTGCTCTGCGCCACCAGCCGCGGCGCGGTACTGCCGACCATCCGGTCCCGCTGCCGCCATCTGCCGCTCGCACCGCTGGCCGATGCGGATGTCGCCGCCCTGCTGGCCCGTTACGCACCGGATGTCGCGGCCGAGGAACGCGGTGCGCTCGCGGCTGCCGCCCAGGGCAGTATCGGCCGCGCGCTGGCGCTCGCGGACGGTGACGGGGCCAAGCTGGCAGCACTCGCCGCCGCCGTGATCGCGGATGCGCCGCGCGTGGATCGCGCGCGCGGCTACGCGGTCGCGGACCGGCTCGGCAGGGGGGAGGACGCGTTTTCCTCCTTCATGACACTGCTCCAGGACGGGCTCGGCCGGACCGTCGGGGCGGCCGCGCGCGGGCAGGGGGGGGCTGTCGGGCAGAAGCTGCTCGCACACGCGCCGCTTGCCGCCTGGGCGCGCGTGTGGCACCGCCTCGGCGCGCTCAGGGACGAGACCGAGGCGCTGAACCTGGACAAGCGCGCCGCGGTGGTGACGGGGGTGGCCCTGTTCGCCGCGCCGCAGGACGAGTGATGACGAAGCGCTTCTATGTAACGACGCCGATCTACTACGTGAACGACAAGCCGCATGTCGGGCACGCCTACACCTCGCTCGCCGCCGATGTGCTCGCGCGGTGGAAGCGGCTGGACGGTCATGAGGTGTTCTTCCTGACCGGCACCGACGAGCACGGGCAGAAGGTGGAGAAAGCCGCGCGCGACAAGGGCATGGCCCCGCTCGCCTTCACCGATCAGGTCTCGCAGAACTTCCGTGACCTCGCAGCGGCACTCGGCCTCAGCAACGACGATTTCATCCGCACCACGGAACCGCGCCACATCGCCACCTGCCAGGCGCTCTGGAAGCTGCTGGTGGATGCGGGGGACATTTATCTCGGTCACTACGAAGGCTGGTACGCGGTCCGCGACGAGGCCTTCTACGGCGAGGACGAGCTGACGCAGAAGCCGGACGGCACCCGCGTCGCACCCACCGGCGCACCGGTCGAATGGGTGCGGGAGCCGTCCTATTTCTTCCGCCTTTCCGCGTGGCAGGACCGGCTTCTGGCCTTCTACGAGGCCAATCCGGACTTCATCGCCCCCGCCAGCCGCCGCAATGAGGTGATGTCCTTCGTGCGCGGCGGGCTGACGGACCTGTCCGTCTCACGCACCTCGTTCAACTGGGGCGTGCCGGTGCCGGGCGATCCGGCGCATGTGATGTATGTCTGGCTGGATGCTCTGACCAACTACCTGACGGCCACGGGCTGGCCGGACGCGTCGGCCCCGCGCGCCGGGTTCTGGCCGGCGGACCTGCATCTGGTCGGCAAGGACATCGTGCGGTTCCACGCGGTCTACTGGCCAGCCTTCCTGATGGCCGCGGGTCTGCCCACGCCGCGCCGCGTCTTCGCCCATGGCTGGTGGACGGTCGAGGGCGAGAAGATGAGCAAGTCGCTCGGCAACGTCATCGACCCGATCGCGACCATCGCCCGCTACGGGCTCGACCCCGTGCGCTATTTCCTGCTGCGCGAAGTGCCCTTTGGCAATGACGGCGATTTCAGCCATCGCGCGCTGGTCACCCGGATGAATGTCGAGCTGGCGAACGACCTGGGCAACCTCGCCCAGCGCAGTCTCAGCCTGATCGCGCGCAACTGCGACGGCGTATTGCCCGCCACGGGCGATGCCACCGCCGAGGATGCGGAGATGCTGGCCATGGCGGCCGCCTTGCCAGCGCGGCTGGGAACCATTCTCGATCGCCAGGCGTTCCACGAGGCGCTGGAGGAGATCTGGAAGGTCGTGCGCGCGGCCAACGCCTATATCGACCGGCAGGCGCCCTGGGCCCTCCGGAAGACCGATCCGGTGCGGATGGCGTCGGTGCTGCGCGTGCTGGCGGACGTGCTGCGGTATATCGCGACCGTGCTCCAGCCCTTCATGCCCGACAGCATGGCGAAGCTGCTCGACCAACTCGGTGTGCAGCCGGACCAGCGCGATTTCGCGGCCCTGGTCGCGCCGTTGCCGGCGGGCACGAAGCTGCCCGCGCCGAGCGGCGTGTTCCCACGCTTCGTCGAGGACGCGGCATAGGCCAATGGCACATGCCGGCCGCCAGGCGGGGAGGGGACGGCTCGCGCGGCGCGCGCTGCTCGGGCTCTGCCTGCTCGGCGGAACCGCGGCGGCGCAGGAGCGGCGGCTGGAACGGGCGTTGACCGACCAGTTGCTGGGCGGATCGGCGCGCAGCCTGAACCTGCTCGACGATCCGCGCGTGTCGCGCCAGTTCCTGCCGCCCGACCAGTGGACGCGGACGCTGATGAACCTGCGTGGGCTGCGCCCCTATCGCGCGGGCCGCCGGCGCTATCTTGTCGCGGCCTTGCCGCCGCCCGACCCGGCGGTGGAAGCGGCGATCCGGCAGAGCGCGCCCGGCGCGGCGGCGCGGGAGCGGATCCGGCCGGAAGCGCTGGTGGCGATCGCCCGCGCGGAATCCGGTTTTCGCAATATCCCGACCGCGGTCCGCCGGCTGGATGGGCAGCCGGCCTCCTCGGCCTTCGGGCCGTTCCAGTTCCTGCGCGGCACCTGGGCGGAGGTCGCCTCCGGACGCCCCGAACTCGGGTTGAACGAGGCAGACCGGCGCCTGCCGGTGCGGCAGACGGTGGGGGCCGCAGTCTACGCCTCGGACCTCGAGACACGTCTGGCCACCGGGTTGCGCCGTGCGCCCTCGGTGCTGGATGTGTACGGCGCCTGGGTGTTCGGACCCGACTCCGGCCTGCGCATCGCCCGGGCGAGGCCCCAGACGCCGATGGAGCGGCTGGTGGATGCTGAGGCGCTCGCCAACAACCGCGCCTGGGGGCTGTCGGTAAAGGCGTGGCGGGACGCGTCGGCCGCGCGGCTGGGCGCGGCGGCATCGGTGACGGTCCGCATGCCGCAGCAGGCCCCCCTACTTGCCGAGGCTGCGGACGAGCCGTAACCCGCGCGCATGCTGGTCGATTCCCACTGCCATCTCGACTACTACGCCGACACCGAGATCGAGGACGTGATCGCGCGCGCCCAGGCAGCGGATGTGCGGCTGATGGTCACGATCGGGACGCGGATGCAGCAGGCCGCGACCACGCGGGCATTGATCGAACGCTTCCCCAGCGTCTGGGGCACGGTGGGGGTCCATCCGCAGAACGTGGGTGAGGCGGCGTTGCCCACGGTGGAGGAGATCGCCGCTGCGGCCGACCATCCGCGCATCGTGGGGATTGGCGAGTCCGGCCTCGACTATTTCTACGACAAGGCGCCGCGCGAGGTGCAGCAGGAGGGCTTTCGCCGGCATATCCGCGCGGCGCGGATGACGGGCCTACCGCTGATCATCCACGCACGCGACGCGGATGCCGACATCGCACGGATCCTTCAGGAAGAACGTGACGAAGGCGGGGATTTCGCCTTCCTTCTGCATTGCTTCTCATCGGGCCGGGCGTTGGCCGAGACAGCGGTCGCGACAGGGGGATATGTCTCCTTCTCGGGCATTCTGACTTTCCCGAAATCGAATGAAATCCGTGAGATCGCGCGCGATCTGCCGATCGAATGCCTGCTTGTCGAAACCGATTCGCCATATCTCGCCCCAGTGCCGTATCGCGGAAAGCGCAACGAACCGGCCTGGACGGCGGAGACAGCCAAGGTCCTCGCTGCGGTGCGCGGCATGGACCCGGCTGCGATTGCCGAGGTGACGACCGCGAACTTCCGGCGGCTATTCACGAAGGTGGCGTAGCCTCTTGATTCACGTGACGATCCTGGGCTGCGGCGGATCCGCGGGCGTGCCGATGATCGGCGGCCCTGACGGTGCGGGCGACTGGGGCGCCTGCGATCCCGCCGAGCCGCGCAACCGGCGCACCCGGGCCAGCATCGTGATCGAACGGGACGGCAAGCGGCTGCTGGTCGATTGCGCGCCCGAAATGCGGCTGCAGCTCCTGGCCTGCCGCGTGCGTGCGATCGACGCGATCCTGTTCACGCATGCGCACGCCGACCACATCCTAGGGCTGGATGATGTGCGCGTCCTCAACCGCATCGCGGACCGGCCACTGGAGGCGTTTGCGACCGCCGAGACGCACCGTGAGATCGGCCGACGCTTCGACTACGCCGTGAAGCCGTGGACCGGGCCGGGCTTCTTCCGGCCGGTGCTGGAGCCCCGGATCGTGGCGCCCGGGGAGACATTCGATGCGGCCGGGATTCCGGTGACAGTCTTCCTGCAGGATCACGGTTTCGGCCCGACGCTGGGCGTGCGGGTCGGGGATTTTGCGTATTCGACGGACGCGGTCGGATTGGACGACGCCGCGTTCGCCGCGCTGTCCGGCGTGCACACCTGGGTGGTCGGCTGTTTCCAGCGTGCGCCGCACCGGACGCATGCGCATGTCGAACTGGCGCTGAGCTGGGCTGCGCGCGTCGCCGCACGGCGCACGGTGCTGACTCATCTTGGGCCGGATCTCGATTGGCGGTGGCTGGCGGAGAACCTGCCGCCGGGCGTTGAAGCCGCGGCGGACGGCCTGCGCCTGACGGTGCCGGCATAACTTTTATTTCCATAATATATCTTATGGAGCAAACATCTCAGCCAGGATGTCAGAACCGGTTCACCCGGAAACCGGACATCCAGCTGCGGAAATGCGGTTCCATATCCTCCGCCCCTTCGTAGCGCGGCGTGCCGTAGTTCAGCACCCAGAGCGTGTTGCCGACGAGCGAGACGAACATCTCGCGCCAGATGGATATGTCGGTTTCCTCCGGCATCAGGCGGCCACCTGCAGTCTCGAACGCATAGCCCCTGACCCGGAAGGCCCCCGCGATATAGCCCTGCCGGTCCAGCCGCATCTCGATGCCACGAACGAATTCCATCGAACCGCTGTCCACGAAGGCACGCCAGATCGCTTCGAACTCCCGCATCGTGGCCGTGACCGCGTCGTCACTGGGCTCCACGGGGAATCGCGTCAGCATGATGAACGGATGAAGTTGCCGGAGAAGCGGATGGCGCCGGTTCCTCGGCGCCTTCTCGAAGTCCACCAGAAGCCGGCCCTGGGCGGTGAAGTACGGTTCGGCAACCAGCGGCGCCTTCTTCACCCAGATATCGATGAACGGTCCGGGGCCTGCGCGGAACATGGCGGTGCGGCGCTGAAACCATAGATCGGCCACCTGCCGCCCTGTCTTGTCCGCCCGTTCGAAGACACTCCTGGCCGGTAAGGTGAACGGTGCGGCGGAGCGCCTGCCATTGCCGGAAGGGATCATGCGCTCGAGAGCGTCGAGGACGTTGCGCACTTCCTGGAGGCTCGGATGCTCGGCCTGGCCGCGGCCGGCGGTCCTGAAGAAGGAGAGCGCCTTGGAGAAAAGGAGCCCCGCCCCTGGCGCAATAGCGCCGCTGACGGCTTCCTTCACGCCCGCCGAGATGAGTTCCCCAGCCGCCTTTTTGAGCAGTTCCCCGGTCAGGTCGTCCGGCTGAGACATTGCCACCCCCGCACGACTCATTCAGGGGCCATTGAACTGGCGTTTCAAGCGCCAATCCGGCGCTAGTCCCCCAAAAGCCGGTCGATATCTTCCTGCCGCGGCGCCGTCAGCGCCGGGCCGTTGAGCAGCGACGCGTTCAGGGAGGAGGCCGTCGGCGGCGCACTTGGCGCGGAGGCCAGTGCATCAATCTCCAGCGCGCCCAGCATCAGGATCAGCCGCTGCTCCATATCCTGGACGAGCCCGGCGACCTTCTTGACCCGCTGCGCGATCAGATCCTGGAAGGCGCAGGCTTCGAAGATCCGCATCGTGCATGCCTTCAGCGCGCCGTCCGGGTCCGCGATTCCGTCGGTAAGCTGGTCGAGCTCCTCACAGGCCGCCAGGATGGACTCCGCGGCGGCGGCTGACTGCTCGACCACGGCGCCGAGTTCATCCCGAGCCGACCCTCCCGACCGCGCGCCCTGCTGCCAGCCCTGCCCCGCCTCGATCAGCTGGCGCTTCGCCAGTTCAATCAGCGAGATCAGTTCACTGAGCGCGGTCTGGAGGTGCTGGATCGACGTCGCCGGGGACGGGGGCGGCATGGTCACGCAAAGACCTTCTGGATCTTGTCCATCAGCGTCTGGGCGTTGAATGGCTTGACGATGTAGTTCGACACACCGGCTTCCTTCGCGGCCAGGACATTCTCCGGCTTGCTTTCGGCCGTGACCATGATGAACGGCGTGGCCTTCAGCTTCTCATCCGCGCGCAGCTTCCGGAGCAGTTCCAGCCCGGTCATCGGCTCCATGTTCCAGTCGCTGATCACCAGCCCGAAATCGCCGGCCGCGAGCTTGCTCAGCGCCTCCTCCCCGTTGCTGGCTTCATCGGTATTGATGAAATCGTTCTGTTTCAGGAGATTGCGGATGATCCGTGTCATCGTGCGCTGGTCGTCAACGACGAGGATCGGCATGTTCTTGTCGAGCGGCATGTGGCGGCGTCCGAAGGAAGTTGGGTAAGATCAAGCCTCGGCCGCGCCTTCCTGCGACGGCGCGATCAGGGAGGTTTCGATACGGGCGGCGAGCGCGGCCGCGCGCCGGCCGACCTGGGCGATGAAAAGACGCCGTCCGCCGCATCGCAGCTCCACCGCACCGGCGGAAGCGCCGGTCAGCATGACCGTCTGACCTGCCTGGAGGGCGAGCAGTTCGGACAGGCGCATCGATTGCTCGTGCAATACCGCCTCCAGCTCGACTTCGGTCTGAAGAAGCTCGCTGGCCAGATGGGTTTCCCAGATGCTGTCGCGGCCGAAGCGTTCGCCCATGAAGTGCTGCAGCAGCACCTCGCGCACCGGCTCCAGCATGGCGTAGGTGAACAGCAGCTCCACCATGCCGCCGCGGCCGTTGATATCCATGCGCATCCGTGCCGCCACACACGCATTGGCCTTGCGGGATATGCCGGCGAAGTTCGGGTTGGTCTCCAGCCGCTCCAGTTCGAACGTGACCTGGGCCACGGGGTCGAAGGCGGTCGAGACATCGGCCAGGATGATGCGGCTGACTCGTTCGACCAGCATGCGCTCGATGCTGGTATAGGCCCTGCCCTCGATCCGCATCGGCTGGGCCGCCCGGCCGCCGAGCATGACGTCCACCAGCGTATAGATCGCCGATCCGTCCACCATCAGCAGGCCGGGATTGTCCCATTCCTGCGCCTTGAAGACGGCGAGCATGGACGGCAGCGGCAGGCTGTTCATGTATTCGCCGAAGCGCAGCGAGCGGATCTGCTCGAAGCTGACCTCCACATTCTCCCCGGTCAGCCGGCGCAGGCTGGTGGACAGGATGCGCACGAGGCGGTCCAGCACCACCTCCAGCATCGGGAGACGCTCGTAGGAGACGAGGCCGGAGTGGATCAGTCTCTCCAGGCCGGTGAAGCGGTCCGCGCCACCGCCGCCGCCGACATCGCCGAGCAGGGAGTTGATCTCATCCTGGTTCAGCGCGCGCCCTGCCCCGCTGTCACCGGCCAGGGCGGATTCCCAGGCGGAGGCGAGGTCGTCGTCTTCGTCGTCGGGTGATTCTGCCGGCATGCGTGCGATCCAGGTTGCGGACACGGCGCGGGGCGCGCGGCGCCTAAGTCGCGACGCATCCTGCCCGCGAGCGGTTAAGCGTTTGCTTCCAATGGATCGGGGAGAGGACGCGGCCGGGCCGACCGTCGCGGGAACCAGGGAAATTCCCTGGTGGGCGCGAGAGGGATCGAACCTCTGACCCCCACCGTGTCAAGGTGGTGCTCTCCCGCTGAGCTACGCGCCCGTGGCCGCCCCGATAGCGGCTGCCCCGTCCCAGCGCAAGCCAATGGGATGACAAGGCCTGCCTTGCGCGGCTTGAATGCCCAGATGGATCTGCCGCTGACGGATGCCGACCCGCCGACCCTGCCCCCCGTGCTGGTCCACCAGCCACAGGGGACGGCGGGGCCGGTCGTCTTCGCCTCCCCGCATAGCGGCCGCGCCTATCCCGATGCCTTGCTGGAAGCGGCACGCCTGACCCCGCCGGCGCTCCGGCGCAGCGAGGACGTGTTCGTGGATGAACTGTTCGTGGCCGCGCCCGACCATGGCGCGCCCCTGATCGCAGCCACTTTCCCGCGCGCCTGGTGCGATGCGAATCGGGAGCCCTGGGAACTCGATCCCGCCATGTTCGATGGCGAACTGCCGGACTGGGTGAACACGACCAGCCCGCGGGTTGGCGCGGGGCTTGGCACCGTGCCGCGGGTAGTGGCCAGCGGCGAGGCGATCTACCGCCGCAAGCTGAGCTTTGATGAGGCGAAGGCCCGGGTGGCGGCCTGCTGGAATCCCTTCCATGCCACGCTGCGGGCCGCGGTGGATGCGGCCGTGGCAACCCATGGGGGCTGCCTCCTCATCGACTGCCACTCCATGCCCTCGCCCGGCGCCGGCCCGAAGGGGCCCGATTTCGTGCTGGGCGATGCGCACGGGACCGCCTGCGCGCCGGGGCTGACCCGGACCGTGGAAGAGGTGCTGGCCGGTCTCGGCTATCAGGTCCGGCGCAACGACCCGTATGCCGGCGGGTACATCACGCGCCATTACGGCCGTCCGCGGGACGGCGTGCATGCGCTGCAGATCGAGATCGCGCGCGGCCTGTATATCGACGAGGCGCGGTTCCAGAAGCTGCCCGGCTTTGCCAGGGTCCAGCGTGACATGGGCACGCTGATCGCGCGGATCGCGGGTCGCGCCCCTTCGCTGCTCGGCACCTGAACCGGAATACGGGCAAACCGGCCGCGCGCAAAAAAATTGGCGGCGCTTGCGCGCCGCCAAGTTTAGGGAGGAAACGTCCAAGAAAGCAGGAAGCGACGAGGTCGCTTGCTGCAGGTGCGAACATATGGATCAGGTCCGGCTCAGGCAAGCGGTTTTTTGCAGTGCAGCAGGAATGCGTTTTCCGCATCCCGCGTCTCGGTCGGCGAACGCTCTGTTAATTATTGCGACATAGAGAGAGGCATGCCTCACCCCGCCCTGAGCATCATGGCCGCAAGCTTATGCCTCGTCTCAACGGTTCTTGCGCAGGGAATCCCTGCTTCTTCCATCTGCCGGATCGCAGCACGGGACGCCGAACGCTCCGCCGGAATTCCCGGACAGTTGCTGTCCGCCATCGCCCGGGTTGAATCCGGCCGCCAGGATCCAGCCACCGGCGCGTTCGGGCCATGGCCGTGGGCCATTAACGTCAATGGCGATGGATTTTTCTTCAATTCCAAAGAAGAAGCGGTCTCTGCTGTCAGGTCACATCAGGCGCGTGGGATCCGCTCGATCGATGTCGGCTGCATGCAGGTGAACCTGATGCATCATCCCGCCGCCTTCCCATCACTCGATCGCGCCTTTGACCCTTTCGCCAACGCTGCCTACGCAGCGCATTTCCTGTCGGAACTGAAATCCCGTACAGGCGACTGGATCCGGGCCGCCGCCCTGTATCATTCCCAGACACCGGAACGTGGCGCAGATTACCAAAGACGCGTCCTGGCTGCGTGGCCCATGGAAATCCGGCTCGCACCGGAGACGACGCGCGTCGCGGCAGTGCAGGCGTGGCGGCTTGGGTCGCCCGGCGGCGTCCCTCCACAGGGATGGAACTGGACCGGCGGTGCGATGCTCTCAAACCGCAGCCGCCGCGCGCGAACCCTCCCTATGCCGGCGGGCGGTGTGGCACGCGATCTTGCCGCCTATCGGGCAACGCCGGTCGCGCCTGCTTCCCACAGGCGCATGCCGCGCCCGCCTATTGCGCGGCGCTTCTGATCTCGGCGAACTCCGACCGGATCGCGGCGCTGTCCGCCCCGATCGCCGGGACCTTGCCGTAGCGTCTTACCTCACCGGCCAGGCGGGCCGCCGGGGCCGCGTAGCTGACGGTGCCGTTCGGTGTGTCGATCTCGACCCGACGCAGCGCCGGATGCGCGGCCAGGGCTGCCAGATCGTTCACGAAGCCAAAGGCGGTGTTCGCATGTTGCAGCCGGCTGGCGGCCTGCTCCCGCGTCATCCGGGCGAAGGTACCTGCGACATGGGCATCGACCACCGGCCGGTGAGCGACGCGTTCGACATTGCTGCGGAAGCCCTCGCGTTGCGGCAGATCGGGTTCTTCCAGGAAGTTCGTGCAGAACTGGACCCATTCGCGCTCGCTCTGGATCGAGATCAGCACCAGCGCGCCGTCCGATGTTGCGAAGGCGCCGTAAGGGCAGATCGACGGATGGGCGAGGCCCATGCGCTGCGGCGCCTTGCCGGTGCCCTCGAAATACATCAGCGGCACGTTCATCCAGTCGGCCATGCCGTCGAACAGGCTGACCGCGATGCCCTTGCCGCGCCCCGTGCGGCCACGTTCGAGCAGCGCCTCCAGCACGGCCGCGTGCGCGTTCATCCCGCAGGCGATATCGCAGACGGACACGCCCACCCTGCCCGGCCCCGCCGGATGCCCGGTGATCGAACACAGCCCGCTTTCCGCCTGAACCAGCAGGTCATAGGCCTTCATCGCGGCGTAATCGCCGCTCTCGCCGTAGCCCGAGATATCGACCGTGATCAGGCGCGGATAGCGGGTGCGCAGGTCATCCGACCCGAACCCGGCGCGTGCGGCCGCGCCGGGGGCGAGATTCTGGATGAACACGTCCGCCCGGGCGAGAATCCGGTGCAGCAGCGCGGCATCGTCCGGGTTCTTGATATCTGCGACGAGGCTCTGCTTGCCGCGGTTCAGCCAGACGAAATAGCTGCTCTGCCCCTTGGCGGCGGCATCGTAGCCGCGCGCGAAATCGCCTTCCGGCCGCTCCAGCTTGATCACCCGCGCGCCCGCGTCCGCGAGCCGGACGGAGCAGGTGGGAGCTGCAACCGCCTGTTCCAGCGACAGGACGAGGATGCCGTCCAGAGGTCCCATGCTCATGGCGCGGTCACCACCCTGCGCGCTGCGATCAGGTCGAGCACTGCATGCACCCGTATGTCGAGATCGCTTCCGGCCCGGTAGTCCGCGGGCACCGCGCAGTGCACGCGGCCGTCCGCGATCAGCCGCTGCGCTGTCGCGGCGCGGGCCGCATCGCCAGGCGGATGCACGGCGATGGCATGGCCCCCCTGTTCCTTGACGAGACGGAAGCAGGGAATGTCGGTCTCCCCGTCCCCGATGAAGATCATGTTGGGAAACGGCACGGCGCGCTCGGATTGGGGCTGGAAGGCGTTGACCGCGGCATGATCGGCCAGGTCCATCGCGTTCTTGTTGATACGGAACAGAAACTGCGTCTTGGTCGTGTAGTTCACCGCCATGGCCGGCCCGACGGCGACGCCCGAAGCGTTGTACAGAAAGCCCGATGCGAAGACGTCATCGAGATGCTGCCGGATGGGTGTCCCGTCGATCATCTCCCTCAATCCAGAGGAGATCACATAGTGGCGGATTTCGTGGCCGCGGGCAGCCCCCGCCGCGCTGATGCGCGCAAACCAGTCCTCGACGCCCGGGAAAAGGGTGATCCCCCGCCCATGGGCCACCCAGTCGTCGCGCCGCATCGACAGATCGGCATGGCGCGCCTCCTCCAGCATGCGGTGCATGTAGGTCAGGATGGGATCGCCCTGCTGATCACGCGCCAACCCGTTGGATTTCTCCCAGAAAGCGCCCGGCTCGATGCCCAGCTTGGGCAGGAAGGCGTGCTCCTGCATGTTGCCGGGCGCGAGCGTGCCGTCGAAGTCATAGGCGATCGCGACAGCGACCATGGGGCGCCTCAGTAGCTCCGCGGCAGGCCGAGCACATGCTCGGCGACATAGGACAGCACCAGGTTCGTGCTGATCGGCGCCACCTGATAAAGCCGCGTTTCCCGGAACTTACGCTCGATGTCGTACTCTTCCGCAAAACCGAAACCGCCATGGGTCTGCACGCAGGTCTCGGCCGCGGCCCAGGCGGCATCGGCCGCCAGCATCTTGGCCATGTTGGCTTCCTCGCCGCAGTTCAGACCGGCCTCGAACTTCTCCAGCCCCGCCTTCACCAGCAGCTCCGCCGCGCGCATCTGCGCGTAGGCGCGCGCGATCGGGAACTGGATGCCCTGGTTCTGGCCGATCGGCCGGCCGAACACGATGCGGCTCTTGGCGTACTCCGTTGCTTTCGCGATGAACCACTTGGCATCGCCGATGGCCTCGGAAGCGATCAGCAGCCGCTCCGCGTTCATCCCGTCGAGGATGACGCGGAACCCCTTCCCTTCAGGCCCGACGAGATTTTCCGCCGGAACCTCCATGTTGTCGAAGAACACTTCGCAGGAATTATGGTTCATCATGGTGCGGATTGGCCGGATGGTCAGGCCGCGCCCCTTGGCCGCCTGCATGTCCACGAGCAGGGTGGACAGCCCGTCCGTCCGCTTCTGCACCTGATCCCGCGGCGTGGTCCGTGCCAGCAATAGCATCAGGTCCGAATGCTCGGCCCGGCTGGTCCAGACCTTCTGGCCGTTGACGATGTAGCGGTCGCCCTCCCTCCGCGCGAAGGTGCGCAGGCTGGTCGTGTCCGTGCCGCTGGTGGGCTCGGTCACGCCAAACGCCTGGAACCGCACTTCGCCGGTCGCGATCCGGGGCAGATAGGCCTGCTTCTGCTCGGCCGAACCGTGCCGCAGGATCGCGCCCATCATGTACATCTGCGCATGGCAGGCCGCGCCGTTGCAGCCTTCGGCGTGGATCGTCTCCAGGATCGCCGCCGCTGCCGACAGGGGCAGGCCGGCGCCGCCGTATTCTTCCGGGATCAGTGCGGCGAGGTAGCCAGCCTCCGTCAGCGCGGCGACGAATTCGCTCGGATAGCCGCGCACCTCGTCCAGCTTGCGCCAATATTCGCCCGGGAACCGGGCACAGAGTTTGGCCACCTCCGCGCGGATTTCCGCGTGCGGGTCGGCCTGGATGAGCGGTTTGTCCATGCGTATCCTTCCGGCGCGAGTGTCGGCGCCTCGCCTGCGCCCGACAATGCCGGTCGCAGGCAGAGGCTTCAACCCAGGGCCGGATGGGGCCATGCTTGTCCCGATGTGGCAGGATGACGTCTTCAACGCGCTGAAATCGGCGCGGATCCGGCAGGTGGGCTACGTGCCCGATGCCGGCCATGCGAGGCTGATCGCGCGCAGCCATGCCGATCCGGACCTCGTTCCCGTCGTGCTCACCACCGAGGAGGAAGGTGTGGCACTCGCCGCCGGCGCCCATCTGGGCGGCGACCGGGCGGTGCTGCTGATGCAATCCTCCGGGGTCGGCAACTGCATCAACATGCTGAGCCTGCTGCAATCCTGCCGCATGCCGCTGCTCGCCCTGGTGACGATGCGGGGCGAATGGGGGGAGTTCAATCCGTGGCAGGTGCCGATGGGATCGGCCACGGAAGCGGCCCTGCGCCTGATGGGCGTGCAGGTCCGCCGCGTGGACCGCGCGGAGGATGCCGCGGAAACAGTGACCTATGCCGCCGCACTCGCCTTCGACAGCGCGATCCCGGTCGCGGTGCTGCTGGGACAGAGGCTGATTGGCGCGAAGGTGTTCGTGAAATGACGCTCGACAGGCGCGAAGCCGTGGCGGCGCTGCTCGCCGATCGCGGCGATCTCCTGCTGGTGACGGGGCTTGGTTCCCCCACCTATGACGCCGCCGCAGCGGGCGACCACGAGGCGAACTTCTATCTCTGGGGCGCGATGGGCGGCGCCGCGATGATCGGGCTCGGCCTGGCCATCGCCCGGCCGGAGCGGCGCGTGCTGGTGCTGACCGGCGATGGCGAGATGCTGATGGGGCTGGGCTCGCTCGCCACCATCGCGGCCAGGCAGCCCGCGAACCTGTCCATCGTGGTGCTGGATAATGGCCGCTATGGGGAGACGGGGGCGCAGCACAGCCACACTGCGCTCGGCACCGACCTGGCCGCGGTGGCGCAGGGATGCGGCTGGAAGGATTGCCGCACGGTCAAGGACATGGCGGGGCTTCGTGCGCTGCGCGATGCCGTTCATGTCGGGCCGGTCTTTGCATCGGTGAAGATCAGCGCGGCCGAGGCACCCCGTGTGCTGCCGCCCCGCGACGGTGCGTTGCTGACGCACCGATTCATCGGCGCCACGGCGAGCTGAACGCCAGCAGCGGCATGTGCTGCGGGGCCGAAGCCCCGCAGGCATATGATCAGAGACGGATCAGGCTGACCGTGTCGCCGCGCGGATCCTCCGGCGGCGCCTCACCCCGACGGCCCATCTTCCGCTTGTTGGTGACATAGGCGAGCCCCGCCTTGCCGTTGATCGCGACGGTGTTCGGATGCGACCCCGTCTCCAGCGTGGCGAGAACCGCGAGGCTGGTGCCGTCCAGGACACTGGTCGTGCCGGCCTGCCGGTTGGCGACCACGATCCGGTTGCGCATGTCGTCGAAGCGCACACCCAGCGCGCCGGCCCCGGTCTCGACCGTCTTGATGACCGCACCGCTGTCCGCATTCAGCACGGCGATGCCGCCGGTCTTCTGATTCGCCACGAACAGTCGGCGCCCGGCCGCGTCCAGCGCCAGGTTGACAGCCCCTTCCCCGCCGGAAGCGAAGCGACGGACGGCCTTGCGCGCGGCAAGGTCGATCTCGACGATCTCATTGGTCATCAGCGCGGTGGCGAACAGCCGGTTGCGGGCAGCATCGAGCGCCACGCCCGTGATGCCGCCTTCCGCCAGCCCTTCACTCAGCAAGTGGTCGAGCTTGCCGGTGGCGCCATCGATGACCCAGATCGCGCTGGGCACAGGGGTCCGCCCGCCCCCGAAGACGGAGGCGTAGGCGAGGTTTTTCGCCTCGTCGACGACGACCTCCCGTACATGCGCCTTCTCCCCGGCCTTGGCCTGACCGACGACACGGCCGGTGCCCAGATCGATGGTCGAGACGCTGCCGTCCCTCGTGTTGGTCGTGAACAGCCGCTGGGTCTTGTCATTCAGCCCCACGCCGAACGGCGCGGATTCCGGCTCGATCACCGACTTGGTGGCCAGCGTCGTGCCGTCCAGCACCACGATCTGTGGCTTGGGCGCGTCCGGCCCGCGCCCGCCGGCCGCGGTGACGTAGACGGTGCCGGTGCTGGCGCTGACCGCGACCTGATAGAGGCCGGTCCCCACTTGGCGCGTGACGCCGAGCGCGGGTTGAGCCGCGGCCGGCCGCAGGGCGGACAGGCTGGCGGCGCCGGCAGCGAGGGCGAGCACGCCGCGTCGCTGGATCAGCAGGGAACGCTTCATGGGATTGTGACCTTCCATCTCGGCGATGCGGTGTCGCCGCATCGGCGGCGTCATCGGCCAAGATAAGAATGATTGTCAATTGCGCGCATGTTTCAGGCACGCAACGCGCGATCCGCCCCATCCCGGCCTGGGCGCTCTCTCCTCACGCAGACGTTACATTAAGTTGCAATATGCCGTGTTGCATTGCAAAATATTAATCGAGAATGAGACTGACTTGCATTTTCATAGGGTAGCACTGCAATGACGCCCCGCGCCTGCCTTCACGCCACCGTTGCCCCTACGGCCTTGATGATAGGGCTTTCTTCGGCCCTTCTTGCGGCGCTGCCCGCGGGCAAAGCCTGGGCGCAGGCGGCGGATGGCGCATCCGCCACAACCCTGCAGGCCGTGGAGGTCACGGCCGAGCAGGAATTGCTCCAGGCCCCGGGCGTATCCACGATCACTCGCGAGCAGATCGAACGGCTTCCTCCGACCAACGATCTCAGCGAGATCATCCGCCGCATGCCGGGCGTGAACCTGTCCGGCAACAGCTCCACCGGCCAGTACGGCAACAACCGCCAGATCGACCTGCGCGGCATGGGGCCCGAGAACACACTGATCCTCATCGATGGCCGGCCGGTCCGGTCCCGCGAATCCATCCGCATGGGCCGCAGCGGCGAACGCAACACGCGTGGCGACTCCAACTGGGTGCCCGCCGATGCGATCGAGCGGATCGAGGTCATCCGCGGACCGGCGGCTGCCCGCTACGGCTCCGGCGCCGCGGGCGGGGTGGTGAACATCATCACCAAGGCCCCCTCCGACCGGACCAGCGGGTCCTTCACCGTCTATGGACAGCAGCCGGAGGACGGCAACGAAGGCAACACGGGCCGTGTGACGGCGACGCTCTCCGGACCGATCATGGAGGGGTGGAGCTACCGGCTCTACGGCAACTTCAACCGCACGGACGCGGATGATCTCGACCTCAACGGCGACCACAGCGCGTCTTCCACAGCCGTCCCGCCCGCCGGGCGTGAAGGCGTGGTCAATCGTGACTTCAATGGCGTGCTGCGTTGGGACCCGCTGAAGGGCCAGGTTATCGAGTTTGGGCTGGGCTACAGTCGGCAGCGCAACATCTACGCCGGCGACCGTGCCGTTTCGACGGAGGGATCGGCTCTCCTCGAACAACTCGCCAATGACGGCAACACCACCAATATCATGACCCGCCGCACCGCGTATCTGACGCATCGCGGGACATGGGGTTTCGGCACATCCCGGCTGACCTTCCAGTATGAGGACACCGACAACGAGCGGCTCAACGAAGGCCTCGCCGGCGGTGGCGAAGGGTCGATCAGCACCGCAACCGGCTGGTCCACCTCCACGCTGCGGAACTACAACGCCAGCGGTGAGGTCAACGTCCCCTTCACCGCCCTGTTCTCCCAGATGCTGACGGTCGGCGCCGAGTACTGGCGGCAGACGCTGGACGATCCGTTCTCCATGACCCAGGGGAATACCGGGGGCGGCGGCGTGCCGGGGCTGGGAACCGGCACGCGTGATTCAAAGAGCAGCGCGGACGTCTGGGCCTTCTTCGTGGAGGACAATATTTATATCGGAGAGCGGCTGACGCTGACGCCCGGCGCCCGCTTCGACCACCATAGCGAATTCGGCTGGAACGTGAGCCCGTCGCTGAACGCCTCGCTGGATCTGGGCGGCGGCTTCACGCTGAAGGGCGGCATCGCGCGCGCCTTCAAGGCGCCGAACCTGTACCAGTCCAATCCGGGCTATCTCTACTATACGATGGGCAATGGCTGCCCGTACGCCTACCCGAGCCTGGGCGGCGGCTGCTACGTGCAGGGCAATGACGACCTGGACCCGGAGACGAGCTGGAACTCCGAGATCGGGCTGCTGTACAGCCAGGGTGGCTGGACGGCGAGCGTGACCTACTTCCACAACAAATACGACAACAAGATCGTCGCGGGTGACGTCCCCGTGGGCAGCACGCTGGCCGGAACCGGCCGTGTCTTCCGGTGGGAGAACTCAGGCCCGGCCACGGTGGAAGGCTTCGAGGGCAACCTGCTCGTTCCGGTCGCCTCGAACCTGTCGTGGAATACGAACTTCACCTACATGATCAAGAACGAGAGTGACGATACTGGCCAGCCGCTCTCCGTCATTCCCGAGTACACGATCAACACGTCCCTGGACTGGCAGGCGACGGAGCGGCTGAGCTTCCTGTTCGGTCTCACCTACTACGGCAAGCAGGAGCCGCGCACGGTCAACACCCGCGGCGGTGCGGTGGCGGGTGACGGGCTGAAGGAGCGTGATCCCTACGCGCTGGTCAATGTCAGCGGCACGTTCGAGGTCAACGCGCATACACGGCTGACCGCCGGTGTGATGAACGTGTTCAATGAACAGCTCAAGCGCGAAGGCAACAGTGCCGATTCGGGTGGCGCGAGCACCTACAACGAGCCCGGTCGCGCCTACTTCATCTCGCTGGCCACCACGTTCTGATCCTGCTTCGGTGGCGGAGCACGCGCGTGATGGAACGTATCTTACGGAAACCCCCTATGTCGGGACGTTCCATCGCGAGATGACGCCCGCATGGCTGGGCGCGGTGGCAATCGCGCTCGGCCATAGGCCGCCGGAACCTTCCGGCGGTCTGCGCTACTGCGATCTCGGTTGCGGCCCCGGCATGGGCACGGTGCTCATGGCAGCCGCCAACCCGGATGCGCGATTCACCGCGATCGACGTCAATCCTCAGCACGTGGCGCAGGCGCGTGCTCTCGCGGCGGCAGGCGGGATCGGCAATGTCCAGGTCGTGGAGGCGGGCTTCGCCGATCTCGCCGCAACCGCCGGGGGCGATTGCGGCCCCTTTGATATCATCGCACTGCACGGCGTGTTCTCCTGGATCCCGGCCGGACTGCGAAGCGATGTCATGGCGCTGATCGACCGATGGCTGGCGCCGGGCGGGCTCGTCTATCTGCACTACATGGCGCATCCGGGCTTGGCCTCGTTCGCGGCGGGACAGATGCTGCTGCGCCGGTTTGCCGCCGGCCGTACAGGCGATGCCGGCACCGGCGCGCGGGCCGGGCTCGATTTCCTGCAACGCCTCGCCGATGCCGGCGCCGGATATTTCGTCGCCCATCCCGAGGAGAGGCGGCGCCTCGCCAACGCGCGTACGCAGGATGCCCGCTACCTGGCGCATGAATTCCTCAATCCGACCTGGCAGCCGCTGCATGTTGCGGAGGTCATGGACGCATTCGGGGGCATCGGCTGCACCTATCTCGGCAGCGCCGACCCATCCGAGAACATCGACAGCCTGTCCCTGCCCGGCGGAACCTCTGCCCTGCTCGCGGAGATCGCCGATCCGGCGCTGCGGGAGACAGTGAAGGATTTCGCCCGCAACCAGTCCTATCGCCGCGACATCTACCAGCGCGACGCCGCGGCACTGGCGCCGCACGCGCATATGGAGGCACTGAGCAGCGCGACGCTGGCGCGGCTGCCGAACGCGCCACGCAAGGGCGGGCTGACCTTCAATACCAGGATCGGCGCGGTCGAAGGATCGGCGGAACTGTTCTCGCCACTGCTCGCTTCCCTGGCGGCCGAGGGGCGGATCGGCTTCGGGAATCTGGTGCGCCGCCCCGAGCTCGCGCGTGTTCCCTCGCTGCTGAATCAAGCCTTCCAGATGTTGAGCTGGTCGGGCTGTGCGCATCCGCTGCTGCCACGGGCGGCGGATGCGGCCCCCGCGCGACGGCTGAACCTCCATCTCGCCCGGCAGGCGCTGGAGGCCGGCGAATCCCAGGCTTGGCTTGCCGCTCCGCCGATCGGCTCAGCTCTTCCGGCCGATCGTGCGCAGCTTGCCGCCTTCCTGGCCCTGGCTGGAACACCATCGCGCGCCGTGGCCGAGGCCGTGCATCCGCATCTGCCGCCGGGGACCGATGCCGCCGCGTGGCTGGCGGTGTTCGGGCGGGAAATCCTGCCGGCCTGGCAGGCCCTGGGAATCGTCCCGGCCAGGGATGGCGGGGCGTTGCCCTAGAATCCGGCAGCCGCCATCAGCTGCTCGAACGCCTCCCCGTCGAGCCGGTCATTGTCAGACAGGCCGGCATGCACCCGCCACGCGCGGATGGCGCGGCGGGTGTTGTCGCCAAGGATGCCGTCCACATCGCCCATCCCCTTGCCGAAGCCGAGATAGGCCAGCGCCGACTGCGCCCTGCGGATGGAGATGTCGCGTTCGACGCCGCCTGCGAACTTTTCGAAGGCGGCACGCAGCTTGCCGGAGTAATCGTGCTCGGCTTGGTTCTTCCCGTTATACGCCTCGGCCACCGCGACCCAGTCATTCGCCTGCAGCTTCGGGCCGAGCTTGTTGCGCTTCACGAAGGCGGCCATGGCCATCAGGTGCTGCTGCTCGTCGTCCAGCATGTCACGGACCATTTCAACCACGGTCGCGTAGCCCACGCTTTCGTGGTTGAAGCCCATCACCTGCCCCAGCCCCCATGACACGCTCTTCAGCGCCGCGTCGCTTGGCTGGCCAGCTGCCTTCAGCAGGGCGATTGCGTGCTGCAGCCGGTCGTATTCGGCCGCAGCGCCTTCGTAGCCGCCCGGCGACTTGTTCGAGATGTCGGGCGCCTTGGCGTTGAATTTGTTGTTCGTCTGCCGGGCGAAGACATGCCGCTCGAACAGGATCTTGGGCCGCCGGTCCGGCAGGAAGCCGAAGCCGCGGCTCTCCACCGTCAGGATTGCCCAGACCCGTGGTATGTCGGCGGCCGGGTCGAGGCCCATCGCGATGGCGGCGCTGCGCAGGCCGGCGCCGGTGAAGGGCCGCCCGAGGCCACGGAACTCGGCCATCCGCAATATCCCATTCGTTGCGGATCAGATTTCATATGAAATCCGCAACGACAGGCAAGGACCAAACGCTAGGGCCGCTCCTCGCGTGTGAGCAGCTTCTCCGCCGCCGCCCGCCACGTGCTCCAGGCAGCATCGGCGGCCGCGCCCGCGCGGTCCGCGGCAACCGAGGCATCATTCAGCCGCCGCCGCGCTTCCTCCTTCTGCGCGCCGGTGCGGTCCTCCACCGCCTGCCGCGCGCGGTCGAGCGCGGCATCCGCCGTGCCGTAGGTGCGGATCGCGGCACGTGCCGCATCCAGCTTCGCGCGCACATCCGTCATGGCTTCGATCACCGAGACCAGGATCGCGCGGCCTTTCGCATCCTCCGGCAGCCGTTCCAGCACCTGCCGCAGCCGCTCCAGCGTGCCCGGTCCGCCCGGCAGGCGGTTGACCGAGGCTTCGAGGTCGAACCCGCGCCACGTATCCAGCGCCGCGAAGGGCCGGAACCCGGGATCCCACAACGGCAATTCCACGCGCATGTCCCGCTCGAACCCGAAGCGGAGCGTGGTCGGGCTGCCATCCAGGGCAGCTTCGTGCCGCAGGCCGAAATCCCCTTCGGCGGCGACGGCGAAATCCGGTCGCGCACCCTGCTGGCGTGGCAGGTCGATGACCAGCTTGCCCCGTGCCCCCTTGGGATCGATCGCAAGCGCGGTTTCGCTGCGGCGAAGCCCCGTGACCACGACCCGGCCGCGGAGCAGTTCGATCGCGGCCGGCCGTTCCGTGGAGGAGGTCGCCCGTGTCATGGTCACGTCGCGGTCGCGGCCGAAGGCCAGGATGCGGGCTTCGTCCGCGGCGATCGCCCGCATCTCGGAATCGCCCAGGAACGCACCCGCCTCCGCACCATCCGTGCCGAACACGGTGACGATGCCATCGGGCAGCGCGCTGCCCGTCCCGTTGGTGATGCGGACGGCGAGCAGCGGGTTGCGGGCCCCCAGGTCCTGCACCCACCAGATCCGTTCGGCCGGGACGCGTGCGTCGAGGAAGGGCACGTTCGCCGTCTCGCCGCTGCGCACGGTCACCGGTGCGGGCAGTGTGAAGGCGACGCGGCCGATGCTGCTCTGCACCTCTGTCTCCGGCTGTGTGGCGACGGCGTCCCGCATCCGTTCGGCCGCCTCTCCTTGCGGCACCATGGCGCGCGGCATCGGCATCGCCGACATGGCCGCCGGGGCGGGCGGCGGTGCCGGGCGCGGGCCGGTATCGGGCCGCACGGTCACGTCTTCCGCCGCGCGTACCGGGATCTGCTGCCGCGGCACGTCGATCGGGGTGTAGAGCGCCTGCCGGTAGGCGGCGGGGTTGCCGGAGACCAGTGCGAGGCGCACGTGCTCCCAATCCGTGCCCGAGCGGTTCTCGATCACCGCCCAGCCGAGCAGCCGTGCTTCCCCCTGCCCTTCCGGCACCAGCAGCCGCCAGGACGGTTTCCACAACGGCGCGCCGGTGACGCTGAGCAGCGAGACGTCGCGTGCGCGGTCGGCTTTCAGCGCGATCTCGATGCGCCGCTGATCCTCGGTCCGCACGGCGGCCAGCGCGTCCGCGGCGCGGCGGATGCGCTGGGCCAGCGCGGCGTCGTGCAGCCGCACCTCCTCGCCCTCGCGCACGATTGCCGTTGCGAGGCCAGTGTCGGTGATGATGGCCAGGCGCACGCCTTCGTCCGTCTCTTCGGCATCGGCCAGCCGGCCGAGGAAGCCGCCCGCCTCCACCTGCTGCCCGCGCAGGGCTTTCAGCAGCGCGACGCGGGTTGCGAAATCGTCCGGCCGCACCGGCAGGCCGCGGAACGCCTCCTCCGCCACGTCCTGGGCGGGCAGCCGGACCCCTTCGACCGTGCCCGCGGGATCGAGCACCACGAGGCTCTTGAGCAGGTCGTCCACATCTTGTGTCGGGGCGCTGAGCACCACGGGTTCGGTTGGCGGTACCGCGCCGCGCCGCTCGATCTGCGCCAGCCCCGCGTTCGACAGCGTGACCGAGACGACCGGCAGTTCCGCCGCCATGGCAGGCAGGGCGACGCAGAGCAGCAACGCAGCGCGCATGGGTTCCTATCCCTTGTTGCGTGTGACGAGGCGGCCGGGCCTTTCCCCCGTCGCGCCTTTCCCTAGCACATAGGTGGGCACACCATTGGCCCAGACCTCCTCGATCCCGGTGCTGATCTGCTTCGGATCCTCGAAGGTTGCGTTGTCGATCACCGTGTGCGGGTCGAACAGCACCAGGTCGGCATAGGCGCCTTCGCGGATCACGCCGCGATCGACCATGCCGAACGCCTCCGCGCAGCGCCCCGTCATCTTGTGGACCGCGCTTTCCATCGTCAGCAGACCGAGTTCGCGGGAATAGTGGCCGAGCACGCGCGGGAACGTGCCCCACAGGCGCGGATGCGGATGCGCGTCGTGCGGGATGCCGTCCGAGCCGATCATGGACTTGGGATGCACCATGATGCGGCGCACGTCCTCCTCATCCATCTGGAAGGTGATCTGGCCGGCGGGCAGCAGGCGGGTGGCGGCGTCGCGGATATCGGTGTTCCAGCCGCGCGCGATCTCCTTCAGGTCCTTGCCCGCCATCTCCGGGTGCGGGATCGACCAGGTGATCATCACCCGCACGTCCTCGCGCAGCCGGTCGGGCATCAGCACGGTGGAACCCGCCGGGTACGGGTACATGTCGAAGTTGAAATGCTGCGACTGGGCGTAGGCGTCGAGCAACGCGAGCGTCTGCACCGAGCGGCCGTAATTCTCTGGCATCGAGCATTTGTGGTGGCTGATATGGACGGTGATACCGGCCTTGCGGCCGATCTGCATCGTCTCCTCGATGGAGGCCAGCACGTGGTCGGCCTCGTCGCGCATATGCGTGGTGTAGAGCCCGTCATAGGGGCGCAGCGCCTCGGCGACCGCGATTACCTCCTCGGTCGTCGCGTTCATGTTGGGCTTGTAATAGAGCCCGGTGGAGAAGCCCGACGCGCCCTCGGCCATCGACTGTTTCACCCGCGCATGCATGTGCGCGATCTCGCCGTCCTTGGCCGGGCGGTAGACATCGCCCTCCATCGCCTCGACGCGGAGCGTCTGGTGGCCGACCAGGGCGTAAGTGTTGACCTCACTGCCCTGCTTGTTCAACGCGTGTGCATAGTCGCCGAAACTGTCGAACCGCCACCAGCCATCCGCGCCGATCAGATCCAGCGGCGGCGGCGGGTCAGCCTTGAACCGCGCGGGCGCGAGGCTGACGCCGCAATTGCCGACCACGACCGTGGTCACGCCCTGGCTGATCTTGCACAGCGTGCATTCGGGGCCGCAGAACACGGCGCGGTCGTCATGGGTATGGGAATCGATGAAGCCCGGCGCCAGCGCCTTGCCGCTGGCGACGATCTCGCGGTCCGCACTGGCGGCGCCCAGGTCGCCCACGGCGACGATCCGCTCCCCGGTCACACCGACATCGGCCACGCGACGCGGCGCGCCTGTTCCATCGAAAACCGTCGCGTCCCGGACAATCAGGTCGCAGCGCAGAGCCATGGTTCAGTCTTCCCCGTTACCGGGGGAGCGTTTTGCCCTGTGGCGGCCCGGGTGTCACGGGCCGCCCCCATCCGCTACGGATTCGGATCGGCCGGCTAACGCTGCGCCGGGATCAGCGGCAGCACCACATGGGAGGCACGGCCCGCATCCACGAACACGGTGTTCACCGCCTTGCGCATCCGCAGCGCGGCGCCGTCCGGCTCGCCCGTGTTCGGATTGGCGTCGTAGTGCGGAAAATTGGCCGAGGCGATGTCGATGCGAATGCGATGCCCGGCCTTGAACAGGTTGGATGTGGGCAGCAGCGCCACCGTGATCTCCTCCGGCACGCCGGGCAGCATCGGGACTGGTTCCCGCCAGTCGGCACGGTAGCGGCAGCGGATGATCCCGTCGGAGATGTTGAGCGCGTAGCCGCGCGGGTAGTCCGCGTTGGGCGGGTAGACGTCCACCAGCTTGACCGTGAAATCCGTATCCGGCCCATCGGTCGCAACCCACAGCTTGGCGAGAATCTCGCCGGTGATCTCGACATCCTCCTTGAGCGGCTCCGTCTGGAACACCAGCACGTCGCGGCGCGCGGCAAGCGGCACGTAGGGCGGCTTGCAGCCATAGATGTCCGGCCCCTCCACCTGATCGAAGCCGCCGCCCACCATGACCGGCTCGCCCGAGGTGATCCCGCCACCGATGCTGGGCGTCGGGTTCGCGGGGTCGTAGTCATAGGAGAGCGGCGCGGCGCCTTCGGGCGGCGGTGCTTCCGCCAGCGCCCCGTCGCCGTGCAGGAAGAACGGCGTGAAGCGCGTGCCCGGCAGCGGCCAGTCCCTTTCCGCCCGCCACACCCCGCCATGATCCATGCGGCCTTCGGCGTTGCGCCGCCCGGTGCCGCCGCCCATCACGAAGATGCGCACGCGCGGATCGTCCGCGACGCCGTTGTCCTTGCCCAGCACGTGATGGTCGAAGAAGCGCCGGCGGAAAGCGCGCCAGTCGCCGCACCAGGAATCGATGGTTGCGGCCGCGCCGAAATCGACATCGCCCGAGAAGGTGACGCTGCGGTCACCATGCGTCCACGGCCCCAGGATCAGGCTTTGCGGGCCACGCCCCGCGTCCCGCAGTCCGGTGTAGTTCTCGACCGCCGTGCGCGGATAGGCGTCGTACCAGGACGATACATGCACCACCGGCACCTTGGCGTATTTGTCGTACCAGCCCTTGGTGTAGATCCCGAGCTGCTGCCAGTAGGGGCCGAACGCCCCTTCCCGCCACTGCTCGAACAGATACGCCTCATAGTCGGGCGCATGGCGCAGCGGTGAATGGCCGGGCTTCCAGGGAAAGCGCGCGAACCAGCCCAGGATGTCCTCGGCCTCCAGTGCTGCCTTGCGCACAGGATCGGCCAAGGTCTCGGGCGCGAGCAGAGCCTGCTTGTAGGCCCAGGTGACCTGCTTCAGGTCGAAGGCGCCGCCGAAGCGGATGCCGCCCTGATAGCTGTCGGAGAACCCGCCGGAATCGACCACCTGGGCGACGAGGCCCGGCGGGTCGAGGCAGGCGAGCGAGGCCTGGGTATGCGCCGAGTAGGACAGGCCCATCGTGGCGATGCGCCCGTCGCACCAGTCCTGGGCATGGATCCAGGCGACCGTGTCGTAGCCGTCATTGCCTTCCGACAGGTATTTGGTGAACACGCCCTCGCTGTCGTAGCGGCCACGGCAATCCTGGTAGACCACGGCATAGCCGCCGGCGACGAAGTATTCCGCGATCTCGGCGCGCGCCGCCGGCGCCGGGCTGGCGGCGGTGCGCTCGGACCGGCTCACCTCGCGCTTGCCGTAGGGCGTGCGCTCCAGCACCACCGGGAAGCGGCCGCTTTCGTCGGGCAGGTAGACATCGGTGGCCAGACCGACGCCGTCGCGCGTGCGGACCGTGAACGTCTTGCGGATCATGTGCGGGAGCAGTCCTCAGCGCGCGGGGTGAAGATTATGGGCGTAGGTGCCCTCCTCGATGCCGCCATCGTAGATGAGCGCGGCACGTGTCGCCCAGATGTTCATTGTGAAATGCAGCGGCAGAACGCCGGCATCCTGTGCGAAACCGATGCGTTGCGCTTCCCGCAGCTTGGCCCCCCGCGCCTCCGGGTCGGCAAGCGGGCGGGCCGCCGCCAGTGCTGCGTCGAAGGCCGGGCTGGAATAGCGGCCGCGATTCAGACCGCCCAGGCCGCGTGCCCGATCATAGGTATGCAGGACCTGCGACAGGCCGGGATAGGCATCGGCGGCGGAGCTGCCGAACCCGATCAGGAAGGCGCTGAATTCCCGGCGGCCGGCGCGGGTGAAGAAGACATTGGATGGCATCACATCGACCCGGGCATCGAGGCCGATGCGCGACCACATCTGCACGACCGCCTGCGCGGTCTTGTCATCCTCCACGTAGCGGTTGTTGGGCGAATGCAGTGTGATGCGGAAGCCGTCCGGGTAGCCCGCCTCGGCCAGGAGGCGACGCGCACGTTCAGGATCGAAGGCCGGCGGCTTGAGGTCGGGATCGTAGCCAATGAACCCTTCCGGCACGAGCTGCCCCGCGGCCAGCGCGCCGCCATGCATGATCCGCTCGACGATCGCCTCCCGGTTGATCGCGATGTTCAGCGCCTGGCGCACCCGCACGTCCTTGAGCGGGTTGCGGTCCAGCTTGCTGCCGTCGCGCGCGGTGACGAAGGGGGAGACGTCATTGTCCTGGTCGAGTCCCAGATAGACCACACGCGACGAACCGTGTGCGCTGATGTGCAGATCCTGCCGGCCGCGCAGGCGTGGCAGCTCCGCCGGCGGGACCGCGGCGATCAGGTCGACATCGTTCGCCAGCAGTGCGGCAAGGCGCGCCGCATCGTTGGCGATGGGCCGGAACGTCGCGCGGGCGAAGGCGGGCTTCTCGCCCCAGTAGGAATCGTTGCGGGCCATGACCAGCCGCTCGCCGGGCACGAATTCCACGAAGCGCCATGGGCCGGAACCGATCGTGGCCTTGCCGCTGTTGAAATCGCTGGTGCTGGCACTGGCCGCCGCACGGGCCGAGACGATGTAGGCCGTCATCGCATGCTGGGGGATCACCGGGTCCGGCGCGCGGCTGCGCAGGCGCAGCGTCCGTGAATCCACCACCTCGATACTCTTGAGAGCGTTGGCGAGGCGGATGAACGGTGCCGGGCTGTTCGGAACCTTCGGCATCCGCTCCAGGCTGAAGCGGATATCCTCGGTCGTGACCTTGCTGCCGTCATGGAAGGCCGCGCCCTCGCGGATCGTGAACTCCCACAGATCCGGTGCGATCTGGCGGAACGTGGTCAGGCCGGGGACCGGATGCAGGTCGGCGTCGCTGCCGACCAGAGGATCGAAGAAATGCCGTGCGATCATCTGGTTAGCCCCGACCAGCGCGTAGTGCGGATCGATCGAGGAGGTCTCGGTCTGGATCGCGATGCGTGCCTCCTGCGCCATGGCGGCGCCGAGCCAGAGGCCGGCCAGCAGGCATGTTCCGATTGCCTTACGCATCGCAGTCTCCCCGCCCTGCACGGGCATTCATGGATATCGCCACGTTTCGTATGCCGCCAGATCGCGAAACCGCTTCAGACTTCCGTGAAAAATCCGCCCTGTCCATGCGCGCGCCAGGGAAGCACTTGGAGCGATGGCGCATGGAGCCGGATGCCTCGATCCGCCGCGCGTGGGGACTCCCTTGCTGCCTCGCCATCCCGCTGGCATGCCGTGGCGGCCGTTTCCCGGAGGTCCGTCCACAATGCCCATCACCCAGGCCCAGAAGGCCGCGCTCGCCGATGTCACCACCGCCACGCTGACCACGGTGCTGCTCAAAAAGGGGATCCGATCCTGCTACATCGCGGGCGCGCGGCCCATCGCGCCGGGGAACTTCACCCGTATCGTGGGGCCGGCTTTCACGCTGCGCTTCACCCCGGCGCGCGAGGACCTCGCCACGGTCGATAGCTGGTCCTCGCCGCGTTCCACCCGCGCGGCCATCGAGGCGATGCCCGAGGGTTGCGTCGCGGTGGCCGATGCGATGGGCGTGACCGCCGCTGGCATCTTCGGCGACATCCTCTGCGCCCGCATGGCGAAGAAGGGCGTGGCCGGGCTCGTCACCGACGGCGTGCTGCGCGACGGCCAGGGCGTGATCGGCACCGGCCTGCCGGTGTTCTGCCAGGGCTATGTCGCCCCCGCCTCGGTCGCCGCGCTGAATTTCGTCGGGTGGGAGGAGACCATCGGCTGCGGCGGCGTGACCGTGGTGCCGGGGGACATCGTGGTGGCCGACGGCGACGGTGCGGTGGTGATTCCGGCCGCGCTGCTCGACACGGTGGTGGACGCCGCCGTGGAGCAGGAGGCGCTGGAAGCCTGGATCATGAAGGAGGTCGGCAAGGGCGAGAAACTGCCCGGCCTCTACCCGCCGAATGCCGAGACCAGGGCACGCTACGACGCCGAGCGGGCCAAGGGATAGACCGGCTACGGGTGCGGCAGCGCCTTCAGCCAGGAGACCACCTGCGCGACCAGTTGCTGCTCACCGCCGAGAAAGCCGTGCGCGGTGCTCGCAGCGCAGGGATCGCCCCTGCCCGCCTGCCTGCCCGGCAGGGTCAGCGCCTCGACCCGCGCCGCCCTGGGCAGCAGGGGGCGGAACCGCTCCAATCCTGCGGGGGGCGTCAGCCGGCATCCGTCAGCCGGATGCGCCACCAGCAGGACAGGCTGGGTCATGCGCTCCAGCCCGGCCACGTTGCGTTCGACCGATGCCTGATCGTGCCCGGTATCCACCAGCAGGCCGGAGACGATGACCAAGCCATCCGGCCGCGCCGGGCCGGTCAGCCGGGAAGCAGCGTTCGCCACGGACAGCGCGCCGCGATCGGCGCCGATCAGGTAGACGGGCGCGGCGAAGGCCCGGAAACGGCGGACCAGCGCGCCGAGATCCTCGGCATGCCGGGCACTCCAGCGATAGCCGCTGGCCATGCCGTGGCCGAGCTTGAGGTCGGGAGCCACATCGGCCACCACCGCGATAAAGCCCACACGCGCGAACATCAGCCGCGCGCGGATCAGAGGGTCGCCTTCCCCTCGGGCGAAGCGGCCGGATGGCGTCAGGCCCAGATTGCCGTGCCCGCCGGGCACCAGGATGACTGCCCCGGCCGGGCGTTCCGCGGGCTGGATCGACAGCACCCGCACAGCCTGCCCCCGCCGGGTCGCCACGTCCTCCACCCGGATGCGCTGCGCGGCCAGGGGACCGGCCAGAAGCGCCGGGAGCAGCAGCAGCGCGGCAACGCGCCGCACGCATCCCGGCCGAGGGGGTTCACGCCCTCCGGTCCCCGGCGCTAGCATCCGCCTTTCGTTTGGGAAGAAGAATATGACCCCGCCCCGCGCAAATTCCGCCGCAGCCCGCGACGCTGCTTACGCACTGCATCCTTACACCGACCTTAAGGTGCAGCAGGAAACCGGATCCCTGGTGATTTCCAGGGGCAAGGGCATCCGCGTCTACGACGAGACCGGCAAGGACTACATCGAGACGGTCGCCGGCCTGTGGTGCGCCGCGCTGGGCTTCGACAATGAGCGGCTGGTCCAGGCCGCGGCGAAGCAGATGCGCGAGTTGCCCTTCTACCACGGCTTCACCGGGCTTTCGCACAACCCGATGATCGACCTGGCCGAGATGATCATCCAGCGCGCGCCCGTGCCGATGAGCAAGGCGTTCTTCGCCAATTCGGGGTCCGAGGCGAACGACACCGCGATCAAGATGATCTGGTACTTCAACAACGCGCTCGACCGGCCGAAGAAGAAAAAGATCATCGGCCGCGTGCGCGGCTACCACGGCATCACCATCGGCTCGGCCTCGGTCACCGGGCAGGTCGCCAACCACAAGGCGTTCGACGTGCCGCTGCCGGGCTTCCTGCACACGATCTGCCCCTCCTTCTACCACGCCGGCCTGCCGGGTGAGACCGAGGAGGCGTTCGCGACCCGCTGCGCCGAGGAGCTTGAGAAGCTTATCCTCGAAAACGACCCGGACACGATCGCTGCCATGTTCGCCGAACCGATCATGGGTGCAGGCGGCGTGGTGCTGCCGCCGAAAGGATATTTCCCGAAGATCCAGGCGGTTCTGAAGAAATACGACATCCTGCTGGTCGCCGATGAGGTGATCTGCGGCTTCGCCCGCACCGGCAACTACTGGGGGTCACAGACCTTCGACATGCAGCCGGACATCCTGACCTGCGCGAAGGCGATCACCTCCTCCTACCTGCCGCTGTCGGCCGTGCTGGTAAATGAACGGGTGTTCGAAGGGCTGGCCGCGAAGTCCCACGAGCTCGGCACGTTCGGCCACGGCTACACCTATTCGGGCCATCCGGTTTCAGCCGCGGTCGCGGTGGAGACGCTGAAGATCTACGACGAGATCAACATCGTCGATCACGTCCGCGAGGTGGGTGCCCATTTCCAGGCGGAGCTGCGCCGCCGCTACGTCGATCACCCACTGGTGGGCGAGGTGCGCGGCGTGGGCCTGATCGCCGGCGTCGAGCTGGTGAAGGACAAGGAGAAGCGGGAAAACTTCGAGCCGTCGGCGAAGGTCGGCCCGAAGCTCGTGAGCATCGCCCGCCAGCAGGGCCTGATCTGCCGCGCCATGGTGATGGACAGCATCGGCTTCTCCCCGCCGCTGATCATCACCAAGGCCGAGGTGGATGAGATGCTGGACCGGTTCGACAAGACACTGTCCGAACTGTCCGCCCAGCTTCGCCGCGAACAGCTCACGGTGGTCTGACCGGGCTGCGGGGCTTCGTGCCCCGCCTGCCTTGCCCGGCTTTTCCCTGAATCGGCGCTATCCCCGCGACACCGGTCGCGGCGATACACGCGTCATCGCGCGCGGCGCACCGTGTAATCCACCACGCCGTCCATCGCGCGCCGTATCGGTGAGTCAGGGAACACCGAAAGGGCCGCCTGCGCGGCGCGCGCGTAGCGCTCCGCCCGCGCGATCGTCGTCGCGATCGCGCCGTGGCGTGCCATCAGCCGCATGGCGAAATCGAGATCGCCCTCGCGCTGGTCCTGGTTCTCGATGGTACGGCGCCAGAAGCCGCGCTCCGATTCATCACCGGCCGCATAGGCGGCGAGCACCGGCAGTGTGACCTTGCCTTCCCGGAAGTCGTCACCGACCGTCTTGCCCAGCTTCGCCTGATCGGCCGCATAGTCGAGTGCATCGTCTACCAGCTGGAAAGCGATGCCGAGGTCGCGGCCGTAGGCGGCCAGCGCCCGCTCCTCCTCCGCCGGCCGGTCCGCGACCACCGCGCCGACCTGGGCGGCGGCCTCGAACAATGCCGCGGTCTTGCCGCTGATCACCTCCAGATAGCGGTCCTCGCTGGTCGAGAGGTCGTTCTGGGTGACGAGCTGCAGCACCTCGCCTTCGGCGATGGTCGCCGCCGCGCGGCTCAGGATCTCCAGCACGCGCAGGCTGCCGTCCTCGACCATGAGCTGGAAGGCGCGGGCGAACAGGAAATCGCCGACCAGCACGGAGGCCTGGTTACCGAACACCGCGTTGGCGGAAGCAGCCCCCCGGCGCAGCGCGCTTTCGTCCACGACGTCGTCATGCAGCAGCGTCGCCGTGTGGATGAACTCCACGCAGGCGGCGAGGCCGACATGGCGCTGGCCCGCGTGGCCGCACAGCCGTGCGGCGGCCAGCGTCAGCACGGGGCGGATACGCTTGCCGCCCGCCGCGACAAGATGCGCGGCGACCTGCGGGATCAGCGCCACCGGGCTGTCCATGCGGGCGATGATGGTCCGGTTGGTGGCGGCGAGATCGTCCGCGACCAGCCCGACGAGCATGGTCAGCGCGTCCTCTCCACCCGGACGGGGATCGGCGGCGGCGGGCAGGGTCTGCTCAGCCAGGCTGGGCTTGGATTGCGGGATGGCCACGCGGTTGATATCGGCGGCTGCGCAAACCCGGTCAAGGCGAAGGATTTCCGCTGTTGCGCGTCGTGGCCCAATCCACCGACCCGATCCGGCTCAACTGGCTTTCGGCCATCCTTGCGGAGGCCGGAATAGCGTCCGTAATGCTCGACGAACACATGAGCATTCTTGAAGGCAGCATCTCCGCGATCCCGCGACGCCTGGCGGTGGCCGAGGCGGACGCCAGCCGCGCCACCGCGATCCTGAAGGCGGCCGAGTCGTGACCGTGACGGCCGGCACTCTGCTCGGCGGCCGGATTTCCTATACCCAGCCGGCAACGGGATTCCGTAGCGGCATCGAGCCGGTGCTGCTGGCCGCCGCGATCCCGGCGCGGCCCGGCGAGACCGTGCTTGAAGCCGGCACCGGGGCCGGAGCCGGCCTCCTCTGCCTTGCCGCGCGCGTGGGTGGCATCGGGGGCGGCGGGGTGGAGAGCGACCCCGGTGCGGCCGAACTCGCGGCACGCAATCTGTCTGCCAACGGATTCGCCCGGCTGACCATCGCGACAGCCGATATCCGCGACTTCACGGCCGCAGCACCCTGCGACCACGCTTTCGCGAACCCGCCCTATCACGCGCCGGAAGGAACCCCTTCCCCCGACGCCATGCGCGATTCCGCCAAACGCGCCGCATCGGACACGCTGGCGACCTGGGTCGCCGCGCTGACGCGCAACACGGTCTCGCGCGGGTCAGTGACGTTGATCCTGCCCGCGGCGGTCCTGCCCGCGGCGCTGTCCACGCTCGCCGGGTCGGGATGCGGCGGGATCCACGTGCTGCCGCTGTGGCCGAAGGCGGCACGCCCGGCGAAGCTCGTGATCGTGCAGGCGCGCAAGGGGGCACGCGGGAAAGCGTCGCTGCTTCCCGGTCTGGTGCTTCACGAAGCGGACGGACGCTTCACCGCAGCGGCAGAGGCGATCCTGCGCGACGGCGCCGCGCTGCCCTTGTCCTAATCGGTCTCCGGGTGGCGCAGGTGCCACAGCCGCTCATGCGCCGCGACGAGGCTTTCCATGTTCTTGCGACGATTGCCGTCCGGGCTGACCGGGCGGCGCGTCAGCATCATCTCAAGCACATGCAGCAGCTGCTCGGCGACCTCGTAATCCCCTTGATCGCAGGCATGATGAAACGCGATCAGTATCTTGTCGGACAGACGGCGGCTGTAGCGCGGTGCCGGCGCACGCGTCGCTTCCGGTACTGTCACTTCCTCGTCGATCTGGTCGGCCATTCCCACCACCCGGTGCCGGCCGGGGCCCCTCACAGAACGATGTCAGACTAATCCGCGGCAACGTATTGTGAAACCGCCGATTTCAGCTTGCGCGCCCCATCCGCGCTTTCAGCGCGGCCACGATGTCCGCAGCGCTGGTCCCGTTGCGGAACAGCGTACTGAAACGGCCGTCGGGCGCCATCAGATACAGGAAAGATGAATGATCCATGAGATAGGTGGTGGACCCCGGCGGCGTGACCTTGGCGTAGTAGACGCGATAGGCACGCGCGATGGCGGCGATCTGCTCCGCCGTGCCGGTCAGGCCAATCAACCTGTCGTCGAACAGCTTCACGTAATCCGCGAGCACCGCCGGCGTGTCGCGCTCCGGATCGATGGTCACGAAGATCGGTGCAACCTGGGATGCCTGATCGCCGAGGTCGTGCAGCGCCTCACTCACCACCTGAAGTTCGGTGGGGCAGACATCGGGGCAATAGGTGAAGCCGAAATAGATCAGCATCCACTTGCCGCGATAGGTCGCGTCGGTGACGCTGGTGCCATCCTGGTTCGTCAGCGTGAACGGGCCGCCCAGCTCGACGCCCGCCGGAAGCACCAGGCCACCGGCATTGGGCACGGCATCCTGCCCGCCGAAGACCAGGGTGAGGTTGCGGGCGAAGGAATCTGCGATGCCCTCCCCCGGCAGCCGCGCGAACCAGGCCGCGCCCCAGACCCCGGCCAGCAAGGCGAGCAGCACAATGGCTGTCCAGCGAACGAACTTCATGGCGGCGCACTATCCTGCGCCCCACGGCGGCACAAGGTCAGTCCGTGCCGGGCGTGTGCGCTTCGGATACCGGGCTGCAGGCCGCGGCCGCTGCGCGGGCGAGCAGAATCATGCGCCGCGCCGCGAGTCCCGCCCCGGCAACCTCACCGCCGACATGCCGCAGGAGGGGATTGCTCAATACCGCGCGAGCAAGCGCATCGGTGGCGAGATCGGCCGCCGCGACGGAGGCGGCCGACAGCGCGGTGCGGCGGACCAGCGTGAGCATCGCAGCGGCGCCGGGCCGCACGCCGTAGAGGGTGGCCACCTCCCGGATCAGGCGCATGCCCCGCCAGGCGACGAGGGCTGCGTCGAGTGCCGCGGACGGACTCGCGGCCGCAGCGGCGAAAGCCTGCACCGCGGCAGCCCGGCCCAGCGCATCAACCCGCCCGGCCAGCACCGCGCCGGGGCCAGCGCGCAGAAGGGCGTTGATCGCGGCGACATCGGGAGACGCGGCGATGGCGCCGTCGAGTGCCCCGCCCTCCTCGATCCGGCCGATCCAGTCCCGTGCGGCGCGCCGGGCCGCCTCCAGATTCGTGCCGGTCAGCGCCGCGCGGAGCCGATCCACTGTCGCGAGGGAGGCGAGTCCCGAAACCTCCCGGGCGATGCCCCGGACAACGAGCCCGAGCCCGGCCAGCCCGACCGCGACACCGCCCCAGCCAAGCCAGGGCGAGCGGTCGAACAGCCCGGCGACCGTGCTGGTCAGGTCGAGCGCGACCAGCCCGCCCACCAGCACCGCAGCGCCGCCGAGCAGCGGGCCGAGGCCCGAGCGCACCGGCGGCATCGCCACCGGCACGGGCAAGGCTTCCGGCTCCAGCCGGGGGGCTGCGAAGGATTCGGCCTCGATGCGCGGGGCCACGCGAACCGGCGGCCTGTCGTCGCTCACAGAACGTCCCCGAGCAGCGCGACCAGCAGCGCGTCCAGGCCGAGTTCCGGGATCGCTCCTCCGGGCAAGGCGCGCATGGGTTCGAACATCGGCACATCAAGGAAGGGATGCGCCCAGAAGGCGGCATCCGGCGAATGGTCGGGCACCTCGCCAGGATAGCTGCGCGTCATGCGGCTTTCCCCCAGCACGCGGCCGCGTACGGCCGAGACGTTGCGGCCGTCCAGCGCCCAGACGAAATCCTCGGTCGCCCGCACCGCGGCGACGGCGAGGCTCGCGGGCTGCGGCGCCTCCGGCGGCAACCGCACCAGGGCGGCCATCAGGGCCGCCAGGTTGCGTCGCTGCCGTGCCGCCACATGGTCGGCCTTGGTCGCGGCGAACACCACCCGGCCAATGCGCGGTGGCAGCAACCTGTCGAGAAGCGGAATCCGCCGCAGCAGCGAAGTATCGTAGCGCAGCGCCTCCGACGCGGCGGAAAGCGCGGCCGCGATATCCGCGAAGGCGGCCGGCCCCGCCGCGAGGGCCGCGAGCACGTCGGCCAGCACCAGCACACGGTCCACGGCGGCGAAACGGCCCTGCACCAGATCGCGGCGGACGGCGTCGCGGTAGGCGTCGTAACGCTCGGCGAGCAGCCGGCAGAGCGGACTCGATCCCGGCAGCGGGAAGAATCCCATCCAGGGCGGCTCCGGACCCGGCGGCGGCATCAGAAAGCGGCCGGGCTGCAACAGGCTCAGCCGCGTCTCATCGCGCAGGCGCAGCAACGCGGCGCGGTAGAGGCGATGACCGGACGCGGCGAGCGCTTCGTCCGCGGGTGCATCGGCGGGCAGGCCGCGGGCAAAGGCCAGGAAGTCACGCGCGAAGGCCGGGCCGCGTTCCAGCCGCGCCAGCGTGGCCTCGGACCAGGTGCGGAAATCCTCGGCGAGCAGCGGCAGGTCGAGCAACCATTCGCCGGGATAGTCGAGCAGCTCCAGCCGAATCCGCTTGGGCGGCAGCAGGTCACCCAGGACCACCTGCCGCGCGATCGTCAGGTCGAAGGCAAGCAGGGAGACGGATTGCGTCCGCTCCGGCCAGCGTGGCGGATCGGCGGCCAGGGCCGCGATATGTGCGGCATGATCGAAGCGCGGCAGGTCGGCAGCACCGGCGGGCGCCATGGTCACCTTCATCCGCCGCCGCGCCAGGTGCTGGGCCAGCAGCGGCAGGACCGGCAGCCCGGCCCCGAAGGCGAGCAGATTGGCCGCGACCGAGGCGAGCAGCGCGGTCTTGCCGGCCCGCGCCAGGCCCGTCACCGCCACGCGTACATGCCGCGTGCCGGGGACAAGCTCGGTCAAGGCAGTGCTGAGGGAGCCGAGGGCGGCGCTCATCGGCGGCGCGTCCGCCGGGGTTTTATCAGGCCCGCTCGATCAGCTCGATCTTGTAGCCGTCCGGATCCTCGACGAAGGCGATCATGGTGGTGCCGAACTTCACCGGCCCCGGCTCCCGTGTGACCTTGCCGCCCGCGGCGCGGACCTTCTCGACCGTCGCCTTGATGTCCGGCACGCCGATGGCAAGATGGCCGAAGGCCGTCCCCATCTCGTAGTGATCGACGCCGTAGTTATAGGTCAGCTCGACGACCGCCGCGCCTGAGGCCTCGTCTGCATAGCCGACGAAGGAGAGCGTGTACTTGCCGTCCGGAACGTCACGCCGGCGCAGTTCCTTCATGCCGAGCGGGCCGGTGTAGAACTTTACCGCGCGCTCAAGGTCGCCGACCCGGATCATCGTATGCAGCATGCGATAATTTTCGCTCATGACATCTCCTTTTCGATCTCATCCGGGCCGAGGCCCAGCAGGAACAGGCCGCGCGCGTCGGCCTCGGCGATCGCAGCGGCGCGCTCGGCAAACAGGCTGCCGCCGGCTTCATAGGCGATCCCCGCGAGCCCCGCATCCGCGGCACCGGTCACGGTAGCGAGGCCGAGGGTCGGCAGGTCGGTACGCCGATCCTGTCCGGGTTTGACCAGCTTGACCAGAATGCCCCCGGGGCCGGGGCGGCGCAGCATGCCGGCACGGGCGAGCATCGCGTCGGTCCCCTCGATCGCCTCGACGGCCAGAACGATTCCCTGCTGCACCACGCAACCCTGCCCCACATCCACACGCCCCAGCGCACGGGCCACGGCAATGCCGCGGGCGATATCGGTCATGGCGGCGGCATCCGGGCCGATGCGGGTCAGCAGCCCCGGCGGTGCCAGCGCCTCCCGCAGCACCTCGTGCGCGCCAATCACGGTGAAGCCTTCGTCGCCCAGCACGCGCACCACGGCCGCGAGCAGACCGTCATCGCCGGCAAAGGCGGCGCGGCCGATCTTGGCCATCAGCCGCGCGCCCTCCGCGTCAGGCCGCAGATCAAAGAACGACGGGCGGCGGATCGGCCCGACCATGACGATGTCCTGCACCTGCGCCTCGCGCAGCAGGGACAGGATTTTCCCCGCCGCGCCGATGCGGGCGAAAGCATGCGGAAACGGGGCCAGAACCGCGGCCTCGGCGAAGCCCTCAAGCCCGAGCAGGAAGACGGGCCGGCCGCTCGCCTGCGCCGCCCGCGCCACCTGCCCGGGCATCGGTCCGCTGCCGGCGATGATGCCAAGGGCGTGCATCGGACGATTCACCCCCTCAGCGCCGGATGAGGAAGGCGGCGGGAAGAATGCTGTGACATTTTCAGAACATCCGGCGGGGAAAGTGGATTGCAATGCCGATTGTCACGAGTAAACAGTCCCTGTCTGACACGTTGCGGGCGAAACGCAGGCCGATCAGGGGGGGAATATGGGCGAGCAGACTGATCGCGATGCGGATCTTCCAAGCGCATGCGGCATCATCGACTGTCTCAGGGCTTTGGCGCGGGAAGCTGCCGAACTTGACCTGTCAGCGACGCAGCTCGCGATCCAGGAAGCCGTAGCCGCCTGCAGCGTCGAAATCGCGGCGACCGAGCCGGCGCGCCGCCGCTCCTTCGTTCACTGATCCGGGCGCCGGGCGCGGCGCTCACTCAGCCTCGTCCTCGTCCTGCCGGCGGACGCGCGCACGGATCAGGCCGCGATGGCTGTCTGCCCGCATGAAGGCGACAATCTCGGCCACCAGGTCGTCGTCGCCCTGCGCGGCCTCCACGCGCGACAGCCGGTCGGCCAGCACGCCTTCGGTGGCGAAAAGGGTGCGGAATGCCGCGCGAAGGCGCTGGATGCGCGCCTTCTCGACGCCGCGCCGCTTGAGACCGACGATGTTGAGGCCGGCGAGGCGCGCACGGTTGCCGAGCACGAGCCCGAACGGAATCACGTCGCCTTCCACCCCCGCCACGCCGCCGACCATGGCAGCACGGCCGATGCGGACGAACTGGTGGATGGCCGCCGATCCGCCGATATAGGCGTTGTCGCCGATGCGGACATGCCCGCCCATCACCACGTTGTTGGCGACGATCACGCCCTGGCCCAGATCGCAGTCGTGGGCGACATGGGAGACCGCGAGCAGGAAGCTGCCCGCACCCACCCGTGTCACGCCGGTTCCCTGCGGGGTGCCGCGATGGACGGTGACATGTTCGCGGAGCTGGACCCGCGGGCCGATCTCGGTCCGCGTCGGCTCGCCGCGATACTTCACGTCCTGGGGCGCCATGCCCACGGTCACGAAGGGATAGAGCACGGCCTCGGCGCCGATGCTGGTATGACCATCCACGACCACGTGGCTGATCAGGCGCGCCCTGTCCCCGATCACGGCATCAGGGCCGATCGTGCAGAAGGGGCCGATCTCCGCCCCCTGCCCGATCTGCGCCCCGGCTGCGACGACCGCGGTCGGGTGGATACGTGTTGCGGACCCGAGTGCTGCGTTCACGCGGGGCGGTCCATGATCATGGCCGCATATGTCGCCTCGGCAACGGTGACACCTTCAACCTTGGCCTCGGCGTTGAATTTCCAGACATTGCCGCGATTGCGCTCCTTCACGACGTGGATGCGAATCTGGTCGCCCGGGACCACGGGGCGGCGGAACTTCGCGTTCTCCACCATCATGAAATAGACCAGCTTGCCCTGCGCATCGGGGCCCAGCGTCTCGACCACCAGCACGGCTGCGGTCTGCGCCATGCTTTCGATGATCAGCACGCCCGGCATCACGGGCTTGGCCGGGAAATGGCCCTGGAAATAATTCTCGTTGATGCTGACATTCTTGATGCCGACAGCGCTCTCGCCCAGCCGGAGATCAACGACACGGTCGATCATCAGGAAAGGGTAGCGGTGCGGAATCGCCTGCATGATGCGGGCGATATCGGCGTGGTCGACGGTCGCGTCGGCCTTCACGGTGGTCTCGTCCATTCGCTTGCTCGGGTCAGGACTTGCTGCCGCGCGGCGCCAATGCGTTGCGGTACAGCCAAGTGTGGGCACGGAAGGCTTCGCGGACCGGGCGCGCGGGTGTGCCGAACATTTCCGCGCCCGCCGGGACGTCGCCGATCACGCCGGCCTGCGCCGCGATCCGGGCGCGGTCGCCGATGTGAACATGTCCGGCGATGCCGCCTTGTCCGCCAATCATGACGAAATCGCCCAGCACAGTGGATCCGGAAATGCCTGTCTGCGCGACGATCACACAGCAGCGGCCGAGAACGACGTTGTGCCCGATCTGCACCAGATTGTCGAGGCGACTGCCCGCGCCGATCACCGTGTCCTGGGAGGAGCCGCGGTCGATCGTGGTGTTCGCTCCGATATCGCAGTCGTCGCCGATCAGCACGCGGCCGAGTTGCGGAACCGGGACGAACCCCTGCGGCCCGGTCGCGAACCCAAACCCCTCCTGGCCGATACGGGCGCCGGGCAGCACCCGCACGCGGGCGCCCAGCAGGGCATGGCTGATGGAGACCTGGGTACCGATCCGCGAGTCGCGTCCGATGGACACGCCCGGGCCGATGACAGCCTGTGCTGCGAGCCGCACGCCGGCACCGATCTCCGCCCCCGCACCGACGATGGCGTAGGGGCCGATCTCGGCGGTCGGATCCACCTGCGCTGCCGGGTCAACCAGCGCGGCGGGATGGATGCCCGGCGCGACCGGGGGTTCCGGGTGGAACAGCGCCGCAACCTGCGCCCAGGCGAGGTACGGATCCTCCACCACGATCGCGTGCGTGCCGGCCGGCACCGCCCCTGCCTGCTCCGCCCGGACCAGCACCGCGCCCGCATGCGTCCGGGCGAGTTCCGGCAGATAGCGCCGGTTGTCGAGGAAGCTGACATCGCCCGCCGCCGCGGTCTGCAACGGCGCGATACCGCTCAGGGTCGCCTCCCCCTGGGCAGTGGCACCGGCGGCCGCAGCAACCGCCTGCAGCGTGTGCGGACCGGTGCGGGCGAAAAAGCGCGGGTCGCCCGCCATCCGACCTAATTGCGCCGCTGTTGCTGGCGCTGCTGCTGCTGCTGGCGCGCGGGCGGCGTGGCGTCGGAAGCGGCCGGGGCCGGCACCTCGGGCGGGATCGAAACCGCGGGCAGGACCTTGTTCAGCTCCTCGGCAACCTGCTGGCTGATATCGAACTCGTTCACATTCAGCGCCACCTGCGCCCGGTGCAGCACCAGATTCATGCCGCGGCTGTCCGCCACCTGACGGATCACGGCGATCAGCATGCGTTCGATCTGCGCCAGGGAGAACTGCGCCGCTTCCTGGATGGCCTGGTTGCGCTCCCGGAAAACGCGCTGCGCATTGGTGATCCGCTCCTGCAATTCGCGCTCGCGGGTACGAAGCTGTTCGGCGGACAGGCCCTGGCGCTGGCTCGCGAGGGTCTGCTGGGCGTCACGCCACGCCGCCTGCTCCCGCGCGGCTTCCTCGTTCAGCTTCTGCCGCCGCGCGCCGATCTCCCGCTCGACCTGCTGGGCGGCCGTTGAGATACGCATGATGTCGGGAACACCGATCACGCCGATCACCGCCGTCGGCGGTGCTTCGCCACGCGGCAACGCCGGCAGCTGCGGAATCTGCTGCTGCTGGCCTGCGCTGTCACCCGGCTGGTTCGGTAACTGAACCTGCGGCTGGGATGGCGCCTGCTGGGCCGGTTGCGGGTTCTGCTGCGCCTGTTGCGGTCGCGCCTGGGCCGGGCGTTGCTGGCGCTGCTGCTGCTGTCCGGGAACGAAGAAACCGGGGTCCCGCTGCTGTGCGAACGCGGGAATCGTCAGTGTGGCGGCCAGCGCCGCCGTGGCGATGAGACGGGAGTGGAGCACCTTAGAACCTCGTGCCGAAACCAAAGCGGAAAATTTGGGTCTCATCGTAGCTCTTCTTCACGACCGCATGGGCGAGGTCGATGTTCACCACGCCGAACGGAGATTTCCAGGATATGCCTACGCCGGCTCCGACCCGCGGGCTCGCTTCGTCGCGCAGGTCAACGCCGTCGGGAACTGAAAGCTGCGACAGCGATCCGACATCCACGAAAGCACGGCCGGTCAGGCCGAGATCGGAGGAGAAGGGCAACGGAAAGCGCAGTTCGGTCGATTGTGTCCACAGCAGCCGGCCGCCGAGACTGTCGCCCGTGGCCACGTCCCGCGGCCCCGCGCCGCCGATCTCGAAGCCGCGCAGATTGTCGCCGCCCAGGAAGAAGCGGTCCACGATCCGCTCGTCCTTCTCGCCGCCCCAGTTCCACAGATAGCCACCGCCTGCGGAGAGTGCGAGGACGTATGCCGGATCGCCCAGGAAACGCTCCAGCGGGAAGTAGTAGGCACCATCGAGCCGCGTGCGCAGGTACTTCACGTCCCCGCCGAGGCCGGCGAAGTCCGTGCCGAGCCTTATGACCCAGCCATCGGTCGGGTCGATGCGGCTGTCGCGGTAGTCGAGGGTCAGCGTCTGGCCGAGCTGCGACAGCAGGGTCGTGCCTTCCTGCTCCCGGATCGCGAGCGAGGCGTCGTCGTCGATATCGTAAACATTGCGGCTGGACAGTGTGTAGTTCCACGACTGCCGGAGGTGGTCGTTGAACGCGTAGCCGACGCGCAGCGCGAAGCCGGTGCGGCGTTCGCTGTAGGAGGAGGTGTCCTGGTTGTCGCGGCGGATGTGGAAGAGGTCCACGCCAGCAACCAGGTTGCGGTCGAGAAAATAGGGATCGGTGACCGAGACGTCGATCTGGCTGCGCCGCTGCGCCAACGTGGTGTTGATCTGTGCATCGACGCCGCTGCCGAGCAGATTGCGCTCACGCAGGCCGACGCTCGCCAGCAGGCCCGCATCGGTGCCATAGCCGCCGCCGATTGTCAGTTCGCCCGTGGCCTTCTCCTCCACCCTGGTGGTCAGGATGGCGCGATCCGCCGCCGAACCCTGCGTCACCGAGATATCGGTGGTGTTGAAGTAGCCGAGATCTTCCAGCCGCTGACGCGTGCGCCGCACCTGTGCCGCGCTGAACGCGTCACCCTCGGCGAGGCTGAACTCGCGACGGATGACCTTGTCCTGGGTTCGCACGTTGCCGGTGATGTCGATGCGCTCGACGAACACGCGCGGCCCCTCGCCCACGTCGAAGCGCAGGTCGATCTTGTGCTCCTCGCGGTTGCGATTCACGCGCGGGCGGACCTCGACGAAGGCGTAGCCGCGGGACTGCACCGCATCCTGGATGCGGGTCGCGCTGCGATCGACAAGCTCGCCATCATACCAATCGCCCTCGCTGAACATCACCTCGGGCAGCAGGTCCGCGCCGTCGAGATTGCGAAGCTGGCTGTCGATCTCGATCTTGCCGATCTGATAACGCTCGCCTTCGTTGATGGTGTAGGTGACGAAGAACGCGCTGCGATCGGGTGCCAGTTCCGCCGTTGAGGAGGTGATCTCCACATCGGCGTAGCCGTTCTTCAGATAGAAGCGGCGCAGAAGTTCGCGGTCGAAGTTCAGCCGGTCGGGATCGAGCGTGTCGGAGCTGGACAGGAAGCGCCACCACGCCTCCTCGCGGGAGGAGATGACCTCCTTCAGCCGGCTGTCGGAGAAGGCGTGGTTGCCGACGAAGTTCACCCGGCTGATCAGGGTCGCATCGCCTTCGGTGATCTCGAAGACCACGTCCACCCGGTTCTGGTCGAGCTTGATGATCTTGGGCTCGACCCGCGCGGCATAGCGGCCGCGGCGGGCATAGAGGTCAAGCAGGCGCTGGCGGTCGGCCTGGGCCAACTGCGGCGTGAAGACAGCACGCGGGCGAAGCTGCAGCTCGGGGCGCAGCACGTCGTCCGAGAGCTTGCTGTTCCCCTCGAAGGCGATGCGGTTGACGATCGGGTTCTCGACCACGTGCACGGTCAGGGTCGCACCGTCGCGGCGCAGCGAGACATCCTCGAACAGCCCGGTCGCGAACAGCGATTTCAGGCTGCGGTCCAGCCGGTCCTCGCTGAACGGATCTCCGGGGGAGACCAGCATGTAGGAGCGGATCGTGCTTTCATCGATGCGCTGGTTGCCCTCGATGGCGATGCGCTGGATCACGCCCCCCTGCGTGGCCGGGGCGGCCGGGCGCGCACGCTGGGCCGGCGCCTCGACGGGTCCGAGAAAGGACAGCATGGCGGCGGTGGTCAGCAGGACGGCGCGGAAGCGAGTCAAGCGGTTCTACCCCCAAGGAGACCGGCGGCGGAGCATAGGAAGAGCGGCGCCGGGCGTCAGCCCCTTAGCGGATCGGAGGGCGTGCCGCTAGCCGACCAGCCCTGCCACCCAGCGTACGACGCCCAGGCTGGACAGATCGTTGAACGTCGCGAAGACGAACAGCGCGATCAGCAGGGCGAAGCCCGCGCGGAAGCCGAATTCCTGCGCCTTGGGCGACAGCGGCCGCCCACGCAGCGCCTCGGCGGCATAGAACAGCAGATGCCCGCCATCCAGCACCGGGATCGGGAACAGGTTGATCAGCGCAAGGTTGACCGACAGCACCGCCATGAACGTGATCAGAGCGCCAAGCCCCAGTTCCGCCACCTGGCCGGAAAGCTGGGCGATCCGCAGCGGGCCGCCGAGTTCCTCGGTTCCCCGCGCCCCGGTGATCATCTGCCATACGCCCGCCAGGGTCTGGGTCGAGACGTTCCACGTCTGGCCGATGCCTGCGGCAACCGCCGAAACCGGGCCAAGCCGCTCGAAGGACGCCTGCCCGCCCCGCACGCCCAGGATGCCGCTCTGGCTGCCGTCCGGCAGGGTCCGGGCCTCGATCGTCGCCGTCAGAGCCCTGGGCGCATGGTCGCGCTCGACCGTGATCGTGACGGTGGCACCCGGCCGGGAGGAGATCGCCCGCTGCACGTCCTCGAACCGGGCCACGGCGATGCCGTCCACGTCCAGGATACGGTCGCCTGCCTGCATGCCGGCCCGGTCGGCTGCCGAATCGGCCACCACCTCGCCCACGACCGCCGTCGTGGTCGGGCGTCCCATGGTCCCGTAGAGCCCCGCGAACAGCACGGCGGCGAGCAGGAAATTCGCGATCGGGCCGGCCGCGACGATGAAGGCGCGGGCGCCGACGCTCTTCTCATGGAAGGTCTCACCCGCCCGCCAGCGCGCCCGGTCCTCGGGGCTCGCCTCGGCGGGCTGTTCCTGGCCATGCAGCTTCACGTAGCCGCCGAGCGGGATCCAGGCGAGCTTCCAGACCGTGCCGGTGCGTGCGGTCCAGGAGGCGATGGCGCGGCCGAAGCCGATCGAGAACACGTCCACATGCACGCGCATCAGCCGTGCGGCGACGTAGTGGCCAAGCTCATGGATGAAGACGAGCACGCCCAGCACCACCACGAAGGCGAGGCCAGTGCGGAACGGCTCGGGCAGGAACTCCATCGTCGCGATCCTCTCAGGCGGCGCACGCCATCATCTGTTCGGCCGTCTCGCGCGCGGCGGCATCCAGGGCCAGTACCGCGTCGAGGCTGTCCGCCGGCGGGGTCCCCATCTGCATCAGCACGTCCGACACCAGCCGGGCGATATCCAGGAAACCGATCCGCCGCGCCAGGAACGCGCTGACCGCCACCTCATTCGCGGCATTCAAGATGGTGGGCGCGCCGCCGCCCGCCAACAGGGCCTCGCGCGCAAGCGCGAGAGCGGGAAACCGTTGCGGGTCCGGCGTCTCGAAGGTCAGCGCGCCCAGCTCGGCCAGGTCGAGCCGCTTGGTGTCCGTCGGCATCCGGTCGGGCCAGGCGAGCGTGTGCGCGATGGGCACCCGCATGTCGGGCGGGCCGAGATGCGCCAGCATGCTGCCGTCGCGGTACTGGACCAGGCCATGCACCACCGACTGCGGATGCACCAGCACGCGGAACTGGTCCGGCCGCAGCGGGAACAGCCGCGCGGCCTCGATCAACTCCAGGCCCTTGTTCATCAGCGTGGCCGAATCGATGCTGATCTTCGCACCCATGGCCCAGACCGGGTGTTTCAGCGCCTGCTCCGGCGTCACATGCGCCATCTGGGCGCGCGAGAGGGTCCGGAACGGGCCGCCCGAGGCGGTGATGACGATATGGTCCACCGCGTCGATGTTGCGCCGCTCCAGCACCTGGAAGATGGCGCTGTGCTCCGAATCCGCGGGCAGCAGCGTGGCGCCGGCGCGGGTCACCGCATCCAGCATCACTTCACCCGCGCAGACGAGGCTTTCCTTGTTGGCGAGCGCGATGGTTCCGCCCCGGCGGATCGCGGCAAGGGTGGGCATCAGCCCGGCCGCCCCGGTGATGGCGGCCATGGTCCAGTCCGCCGGCAGCGCGGCCGCGGCCACCACCGCGTCGCTTCCCGCCTCCGCGCGGATGCCGCTGCCGGCGAGCGCATCGCGCAGGGCCGGCCACGCGGCGGGATCGGCGATCACCGCGACCTCCGCACCCAACTCGTGCGCCGCGCGCGCCAGCGCCTCCGCCTTGCGGCCGCCGACCAGGGCGCGGACGGCGAACCGGTCCCGCCCTGCCCGCAGCAGGGCGAGCGTGTGTGCGCCGACGCTGCCGGTCGCGCCCAGAACGGTGACGGTCTTCACCGCCACAGCGGCGTGTCCTGTCCATGGGCCAGCGCGACCAGTGCTGCGACCGGCGCTGCCGCCATCAACCCGTCGAGCCGGTCGAGCAGCCCGCCGTGGCCGGGGATCAGCGCGCCTGAATCCTTGACCCCGACGCGGCGCTTGAGCGCCGATTCCAGAAGATCCCCGATCTGCGTTGCAACGCCGAGCAAGGCGGCCAACAACGCCGCCGCCGCCATCACACCCGGCGCCAGCCACGCCGCGGCGGCCGTGCCGGCGGCCACCGCCGCGACCAGCCCGCCCACGGCACCCGCCACAGTCTTGGACGGGGACAGCTCCGGCGCGAGCTTCGGTCCGCCCAGAAGGCGCCCGGCCAGATAGGCACCGATATCGGATGCCCAGACCACCACGAACAGGAATACCACGTTCGCCCGCCCGGCATCCGCGCTGCCGCGCAGCCAGATCAGCGCCAGCCCGGCAATCCCGATCGCCAGCACGCCCAGGGCCAGCAGCACCGCCGGCAGCAGCCGCGGGATGCGGCCGCGCAGTGCGATGGCCAGGGCCCAGGTCATGATGAATCCGGCGAGCAGCGCGAAGATCGCGCCAAGATACTCGCCCGCCACGGCCGCACCCGCGGCGAGGAACACGGCGGCCGGCACGGCCAGTCCCGGCAGGCTGCGTGCCCGCAACCCGCACAGATGCACCCACTCGTAGGTCAGCACGGCGATCGCGGCGGCGATCAGCAGCGTCCAGGGCAGTTCGCCCAGCCAGATGCAGAGCATCGCCCCCGGCGCGAGGATCGCGGCGGACAGCGCCCGCTTGCGCAGGTCGCGCCAGCGGAACAGCACCGCCTGGTCAGCGACGGCCATAGCGCCGCTCCCGCTTGGCGTAGGCGGCGAGCGCCTCCTGCAGATGCGCCTCGGTGAAATCGGGCCACAGCACGTCGGGAAAGACGAACTCCGCGTAGGCCGCCTGCCAGAGCAGGAAGTTGGAGATCCGCTGTTCCCCCGAGGTGCGGATCACGAGGTCCGGATCGGGCGTGCCGGCCGTGTCGAGCCGGGCGGAGAAAGCGGCCTCATCCAGCGATGCCGGGTCGATGCGCCCGGCCGCCGCATCCCGCATCAGGGTGCGCGCGGCGCGCACAATCTCATCCCGCCCGCCATAGGAGAGCGCGACGGTCAGGTTGAGCCGCGTATTGCCGGCCGTGGTGGCCACGGCCCGGTCGAGTTCCGCGCGCAGGTCGGGCGCGAAGCGGTCGAGCGCGCCGATGGTGCGGATGCGCACGCCCTGCTTGTGCAGATCGGCCAGCTCGTTGCGCAGATAAAAGCGCAGCAGGCCCATCAGATCGACGACCTCGTCCTCCGGCCGGCCCCAGTTCTCGCTGCTGAAGGCATACAGCGTCAGCCAGCGCACGCCCTGCCGCACCGCGGCTTCCAGGATGCGGCGCACGGCCTGCGCGCCGGCGCGATGGCCGGCGATGCGCGGCAATCCACGCGCGGCGGCCCAGCGGCCGTTGCCGTCCATGATGATCGCCACGTGTTCGGGCAGGGCAACGCCGCCCGCGGGCGCGGACGCCGGCCCCGTCTCCATCGCGGGTGCCGCGCGCTGGGACATCAGACGGTCCGGATGTCCTTTTCCTTCTCGGCCAGCGCCTCGTCGATGCGCTTCACGTACTGGTCGGTGAGCTTCTGCACCTCGGCCGAGGCGCGGTCGTGCTCGTCCTTGCTGATCTCGCTCTTCTTTTCCAGCGCCTTGAGCTGCTCCATCCCGTCACGGCGGACGCCGCGGACGGCGACGCGGGCGCCCTCGGCATACTTGCCGGCCGTCTTGGCGAGCTCGTTGCGGCGTTCGGCGGTAAGCTGCGGCAGCGGCACGCGGATCACCTGCCCCTCGGTCTGCGGGTTGAGGCCGAGATTGGCGTCGCGGATCGCGACCTCCACCTGCTTGACCACGCTCTTGTCCCAGACCTGCACCGACAGCAGCGACGGGCCGGCCACCGAGACATTCGCCACCTGATTGAGCGGCTGCATGGTGCCGTAGGCTTCCACCCGCACCGGTTCCAGCAGCGCGGGGTTGGCGCGGCCGGTGCGCAGGCCGGCGAAATCCTTCTTCAGCGATTCAAGGGCGCCGTCCATGCGGCGGGTCAGGTCTTGCTTGATCGAATTCAGATCGGCGGGCACCGCCATCCTCCCTTGTTCAGCGCGTCAGGCGTGTTCGACGATGGTGGTGAAGGTGCCGGAACCCTGCAGCACACGGGCGAAATTGCCTGGCTCATGGATGTTGAACACCACGATCGGCAGCCCGTTCTCCCGCGCCAGACTGATGGCCGCGGCATCCATCACCGCGAGATCCTTGGCCAGCACGTCGAGATAGGTCAGCTCGTCGAACCGTATGGCGTCCTTGTTCTTGCGCGGGTCGGCCGTATAGACGCCGTCCACCTGCGTGCCCTTGAGCAGCGCATCGCAGCCCATCTCGGCGGCGCGGAGCGCGGCCGCGGTGTCCGTGGTGAAGAACGGGTTGCCGGTGCCAGCGGCGAAGATCACCACCCTGCCCTTCTCCATGTGCCGCTCCGCACGGCGGCGGATATAGGGTTCGCAGATCGAGGCCATGGGAATCGCGCTCTGCACCCGTGTGGGCACCTCGATCCGTTCGAGCGCGCTCTGCATCGCAAGCGCGTTCATCACGGTGGCGAGCATACCCATGTAGTCCGCCTGGGCGCGCTCCATGCCGGAAGCCGCCCCCTGCATGCCGCGGAAGATGTTGCCGCCGCCGATGACGAGGCAGACCTCGACCCCGAGTCCCACGACCTGACTGATGTCGCCGGCAATGCGGCCGACCACATCCGTGTCGATTCCATAGTCGCGCCGGCCCATCAGGGCCTCGCCCGACACCTTAAGCAGCACGCGCCTGTAGGCGGGCTCGGACATCCTCGCTCCGGTCATGAAAAGGGCGGCCGGACCCTAGTCGGCCCGGCCGCCCGAAACAAGGAAGGCGCGATCAGGACGCCGAGGCGACCGCCGCGACCTCGGCCGCGAAGTCGGGGCCCTGCGGCTTGTCCACACCCTCGCCAAGCTGGAAGCGGGCGAAGCCGGCAAGCGTGACGCCCGCCTTCTTCACCACCGCCTTGACCCGGCTTTCGCCGTCGTGGACCCACACCTGCTCCAGCAGCACCACTTCCTCGTAGTACTTGCGGATGCGGCCCTCGACCATCTTCTCGATGATGGCGTCGGGCTTGCCGGAAGCGCGCGCCTGCTCGGTCAGCACGTCCTTCTCGCGCTGCAGCGCGGAAGGATCCACCGAGGTGATGTCGAGCGACTCGGGGCGGGTTGCGGCGACATGCATGCCGATCTGCCGGCCCAGCGTCTCCAGCGCGTCGAGCTCCGACCCGTTTTCGATCGCCACCAGCACGCCGATCTTGCCGAGACCCGGCTTGATCGCGTTGTGCACATAGGTCGCGACCGTTCCGGACTCGACCCGCAGCACCTTGGCGCGGCGGATGGTCATGTTCTCGCCGATCGTGGCGATCAGCCGCGTCAGCTCCTCGGCGACCGAGTGCTGCTTGCCGGGATAGGGGGAGGTCTTCAGCGCCTCGATGTCGTCGCCGACCGCGAGTGCCAGGCCCGCCACCTCGGCCACGAAGGCCTGGAACAACTCGTTGCGGGCGACGAAGTCTGTCTCGGCGTTCACCTCGACCATCGCGCCGGACTGCGGGCCGGTGGCGACGCCGATCAGTCCCTCGGCCGCCACGCGGCCTGATTTCTTGGCCGCGGCCGCCAGCCCCTTCTTGCGAAGCCAGTCGACCGCCGCCTCCATGTCGCCACCGGTCTCGGTCAGCGCGCGCTTGCTGTCCATCATGCCGGCGCCGGTCTTGTCGCGCAGCTCCTTCACCAGGGCGGCGGTGATCTCAGCCATGGAAAAACTCCTTCACGATCAGGAAGAGCGCGCGGTCAGGCGGCGGGTTGGGATTCCGTGGAAACCGGGGCCTGCTCCGGCAGGTCTTCCTGCGGCAGGTCCTCGGATGCGCCGAGATCGACGCCGGCCGCGGCCATCTCGGCCGAGATGCCGTCCAGCACCGCGCCCGCGACCAGGTCGCAGTACATGGTGATGGCCCGGATGGCGTCGTCGTTGCCGGGGATCGGGTAGGCCACGCCCTTCGGGTCGGAGTTGCTGTCAACCACCGCGACCACGGGGATGCCGAGCTTGTTGGCCTCCTCGATCGCCAGCTTCTCCTTGTTCGTGTCGATGATGAACAGGATGTCCGGCAGACCGCCCATCTCCTTGATGCCGCCCAGCGCGCGCTCCAGCTTGTCCTTGTCGCGCGTGATGCCCAGGATTTCCTTCTTGGTCAGGCCCTGGGTATCGCCGGCAAGCAGCTCGTCGATCTGGCGCAGGCGCTTGATCGAGCCGGTGATGGTCTTCCAGTTGGTCAGCATGCCACCGAGCCAGCGGTGGTTCACGTAGTACTGGCCGCAGCGCTTGGCCGCATCCGCCACATGGTCGGCGGCGGCGCGCTTGGTGCCAACGAACAGCACGCGGCCGCCCGCGGCGACCACATCGCGGATCGCGCGCAGCGACCGGTCCAGCATCGGGACGGTCTGCTGCAGGTCGATGATGTGGACCTGGTTGCGGACGCCGAACAGGTAGGGCGCCATCTTCGGGTTCCACCGGCGGGTGTGGTGGCCGAAATGAACGCCGGCTTCGAGCAGGCCGCGCAGGGTGAATTCGGGCATCGCCATCGGCGTGTCCTTTCCTTAGTCCGGTTGTACCTCCGCGGAGCCTGGGCTTGCGCCACCGGACCCGGCCGACCGGGAAAGGCGCTCCGCGTGCGAATTACCGGCGGGCAAGCCCGCGCGGCACGGGCGATATGGCGGATAGGCGGGGTGGGCGCAAGCGCAGGCGTGTGACGGCTGGGCTGCGTCAGCCGCCCGCTGCGTCATCCCACAGGGCGGGCAGCCGCCCGGGGCCGTCAGCCACGGGGTCCTGCCGGGGAAGAGGGACACCGGCCATGGCGGCCCGGACGGAGGCGGCCTCCGCCGGATCGCCCCGGCGCAGATCCCAGTCCCGCCCCCGGTCATAGGCCCCGGCCACCAGAAGATCGGCAGCCGCCCCCATGTTCCGATGCGCCACCCCGGCCGGCAGCGCGATCACGTCCCCTGCGGCCAGCCGGAGCGTGGGCCCCGCGCCGGCACCAAGCGACACCTCGACCCATCCGGATGCAATTCCAAGCACTTCATGGGCGATACTATGAAAATGATCGAAGTCGTAGATGCCGTTCGTCCAGCCGTTCGTCCAGCCCTGCGCGGCAAATCGGCGCAGCATCGCCACGGGGTCGGCGGGCAGCGCCTTCCGGTAGATCACGACCGGAAGGCTGCTGCCCGGGAAGTCACCTCTTCCCGGAATCAGAAGAGATATGGGGGCGTTCATGTGAGGCCGCCTCCAGCACCATTTGTCCGGTGGCCTTATAGATGGGCGAACGGGCCCCGGGTCCTAGAACCTCCACACGAAGCTCCCGCGAACGCTCTGATCCGTGGAGCCGTCGCCCACCTGGCCTCTGTAGGCAACGTTGAGGCTGACCGACCGGTTCAATGCCACGTCCATGCCGACATCGACCAGCAGCGAGTCCTCGGCGATCGGCACGCCGGCGACGGTGAAAGGCGAGGATCCGGCGGCGAACCGGTAGGTGGAGGTCGGATCGATGTCGCCAAAGGCATGCCGCCAGCCCAGCATGCCCCGCAGCGTCGCCTTGGCTGGACCAAGGTCGAAACCGGTCGAACCGCGCAGACCGACCGTGGCGTAGCCCACGCCGGTCGTATCGCCGGAGTCCGAAAGCGCGGCCGCCCCGCCGGTCTCGGTGAAGCCGTCGGTGTGCAGATTGACGTAGGCAAGGCCGGCAAACGGCTCGAAATCAAAGATACCGGCGCGCACGCCATAGCCAATCTCGCCGAATGCCTGCGTGGTGAACGCATCGTAATCGGCCTTCAGCGTTTGCGGTCCGGACAGGAACGCCGACCGCGTGGTGGAAACGCTGTGCCAGCTCAAGGCTGCGCCGGCGCGGAAATTCACCGGCCCCCAGTTCGTGCCGGCATAGGCGCCGGCATGAACGTTGTCGCTGTCTCCCGATGAGGCGCGGGCATCGACATCGAAGTTGGTCTGGCTGTAGCCGCCCAGCACGCCGATCCGCCAACCGTCGAGCAGGGTGTCGGCTCCGATGAAGAATCCCCCCGTGTCACGGTCGAGGCGCGCCGCGTTGCCGTTGCCGTCGGTCGAGCCCCAGGAGCCGAACGCCTGCATCCACACCGCCCTCTCCGGCGCTTCCGCCACTGGCCCGGAAGCCGGGGACGGACGGCCCTGCGGCGCGACCACGATGCCGTTCGCCCCGCCGGGTTGGCCGGCGCTCGCCAGCCGGGCGAACACGGCGCTGCGCAGGAAGTCGCTGTCACCGATCAGCACGCCCTTGGCCGAGGCGTTGATCTCGCCCGAGAGCAGATCGAAGGTCTGATCGAGCTGCGGGGCGTCGAGATAGACAGCGGCCTCGTAGAGAGGATTGCCGAGACCGAGGGACTGCACCGCATTCGCGGCAGCGCCCTGGTTCCGCGTCGCCACTTTCTCCGCCCAGGGGGTGGAGATGCCGTCGAACGTCACCGTGACCGCCGTATCGGAGTAGCCCACCATCCCCGTGAGCAGGGGCTTGTTCAGGGTGTCGTTCACGGTGAAGCCGTCGCCCGGGACGACGATCGCGCCGCTCGATCCGTCCGCCACCTGCAGAATGGGATAAGGGGTGCCGAGCGACACGGTGGACAGGAGCCGGATATCGAGGATGGCGCCATCGTTGATGGTTGCACTGCCGTTCTGCAGCACCACCAGATCATGCGCTGCGCCATCAAATTCCGCCTCGTAGGTGGAACCGGCATCGAAGGCGACATCGTTGAGGACCGTCAGCGTCCCGGGCGAATGGCCCGGCGCCAGCGTGGAACTGCCGGTCAGCGTGACCGAATGCACCGTGCCCGTGCCGCCAAGCGTGCCGCCCGGGCGCACGGTAATGGGCGAATTGGGCACCGTGCCATCGACGACCAGCCTGCCGGAATCGATCAAGGTCGGGCCGGTATAGGGATTGATCCCGGTAAGGGTGAGCTGGCCGGTGCCCGACTTGGTGATGCCCCCTTCCCCGGAAATGCTGCCGCTGAACACCGAGTTGCCGCCCAGATCCGCGATGTTCAGCGCGGCCCCCGCGCCGAGCTGGACGCTGCCGTCGCCGTCGAGCTGGGTGACGGTCTGCCGTACCCCCAGGAGCCGGAAGGAGGCGCCGGTCGCCACGTTGAGCGCCGAGGCATCCGACAGCGCACCCGCATTGGCGATGGTAAGGGTGCCCTGGGTCACGCGGGTCGGGCCGGTATAGATATTGTCCGTCCCGCTGAGCACGAGTTCGCCGAGGCCAAGCTTGGCGAGGCCACCTGCGCCGGAAATCTGTCCGCTCAGCGTGCTGACATTCCCGGCAGCGACATCGAAACGGCCGATAGCGCCGCTGCCGAGCGTTACGTCATTGGCCAGCGTATAGCCGCCGGCGAACGCGAACGTGCCGGTGCCGCCGAAAGAGAGCGGGCCGCCGCCGAGCACGCCCGCGCCCGCGCGGAGTGTCCCGCCCAGCAGCAGGGTTCCGCCGGAATAGGAATGGGCGGTGCTGGTCAGCGTCAGCGTGCCCGCGCCCGCCTTGGCCAGGGTGCCCGCGCCGGAGAATACGCCGTTCCAGGTCGCATCGCGGCCATTCGTGTCGATGGTGGAAATCGTTCCGCCGGTCAGGGTGGCATTCACCGCTGTGGTGAGATTGGTACCTGTCACCCGGATCGTGCCGCCGCCCAGGTTGAAGGCGTAACCGGATCCCCCGGCATAGGAGCCGCGCAGGCTGTCGCCGCCGACTTCCAGCGCGCCGCCGTTCAGGTTGAAGGTGCCGCTGCCATAGCCGCCAAGATAGAGATTGGTGCCCGCGCCGATGCGGAAGATGCCGCCGGTCTGGGTTATCGTGCCCGAGGCTTCCGACACGCCGCCGCTGCTGCGGTCGCCAATGATGATCGAGCCGGGTCCATATGCTCCATCCGCCCGCCGCAATTCGACGAGGCCGCCGCTGATGTTCAGCGTGCCGGAACCGCCGTCCTGGCCGCTGGTATTGCGGCCGACCGAATGCAGACCACCCACGAGGATGAGCGAGCCGCCATCGATGTTGTACGCGCCGCTGCCGCCTTGGTTGCCGATGTTGAATGAGGCGCAATGCGCGGCATCGCCGCATGTGGCGCTGACGGTGACGATGCCGCCGGTCTGGTTGACGGTTCCCGCGCCGCCCCAGTCGCCGACCTGCAGGGCCTCGCCGATGTTCAGCAGCCCGCCGGAGATGTTCAGCGTCGCATTGTTGCCAGGGACCGCGGCGCTGCCGCTGCCCACGGCAAGATAGGCGATGCCGGTCGCCCGCGCCGACTGTTCGAGAGTGCCTTCCCGGACATAGAGGCTCCCGGTCTGGGCGGACATGCCGTTGATCACCAGCGTCCCGGCACCCGCCTTGATCAGGCTGCTCTCGGCGCCATCGCTCTCGTAGCTGTGCTTCGCGGCGAGGAAGGTGCCGCCGAAGGCCGAAGCGCTGCCCGCGCCGATGTTGACGACCAGGGAGTTGTTGCCGACATCGACCGTCCCGCCGCCTGACAGCATGCCGATATCAACGCTGGCGGTGGAGCTGCCGGCGGCGGCGGAGATGTCGAAGACCGCCCCGCTGCCCACGGCGACGCCATTGGTCGCCCCCAACCCGTTCACATTGGTCAGCGCCAGCGTGCCGTTCCGTACCGCCACATCGCCGGTGAAGGTATTGGCGGCGGAGAGCGTCAGCGTGCCCTCCCCCGCCTTGGCGAGGTTGCCCTCACCCGACAGCACACCGTTCCACGTGGCGTTGAGGCCGTTGGTGTCGATGGTCGAGGTGGTGCCGGAGACAAGCGTGGCGTCGACCGACGTGATTAGATCGCTGCCAATGACACGGATCGTGCCGCCGCCCAGCATGAAGGCGTAGGTCCCGGTGGTATTGGAACTGCCATAAAGGCCAAGCAGGCTGCTGCCGCCAATCTCAAGCGCGCCGCCATCGAGGTTGTATGTGCCGTCGCCGTAGCCGCCGAGATAGAACCGCGACGCGCCGACGATGCGCAGCGTTCCACCCGTCTGCTTGATCACGCCGGTGCTGTTGGGTTTCGTGCCCTCATCGCGGTCGCCGATCGCCAGGAAGCCGCCGCCGCTCAATTGCACCAGGGCATTGCCGCTGATGTTGAGCGTGCCTTCGCTGGCCGGATTGCTCCCCTCATTACGGCCGATCGAATGGCTGCCGTTCTGCAGCAGGAGCGACCCGCCGCTGATATTGTAGACGCCGGACCCGCCCTGGTTGCCGATGTTCAGCGACGGGCAGCGCTTAGGCGTGCCGCAGGTCTGTTCCAGCGTCACGGTACCGCCGGTCTGGTTCACCGTACCGTCGCCGCCGAAGTCGCCCACCCGCAGGCCGACATTCAGCGTCAGGCTGCCGCCGCTGATATTCAGCGCGCCGGTGCTGCCGTTACCGCTGCCGACATTGATGTTCGTCCAGGCCGTCGTGCCGTCGCTCTGCGTCATCGACCCGGCGATGATGAAGCTCTCGCCCCGGTCCATCGTCGAACCGTTGATCACCAGGTTGCCGTCCCCGGCCTTGGTGAAGGTCCCGGCGTTTGCCTCATATCCCCAGGCATCGGAGGTGATGGTGCCGGAAAACGCCGCGCTCTGCCCGGCGCCGATGATCGATACCAGGTGGCTGTCGCCCAGCTTCACCTGCCCTGCGCCGGACAGCGGACCGATGACAACGATATCCGTCGAGCCCAGCCCCGTCAGGTCCAGCGTGGTGCCGGAAGACGTGGCAATGGCGCCACCGTTCAGGCCCTGCGCATTGCCCAGTGCCAGCGTGCCGCCCCGCAGCGACACGTCGCCGGTGAAGCTGTTCGCGACCGCCAGGGTCAGCGTGCCCGTGCCGGTCTTGCCAAGGGTACCGTCACCGCTGATCGGGCTGTTCCAGGTCAGGGTGTCGGTGCCGTTGACCTGGATGGTGGATGCGGCGTTGAAATTGGTGACGAAGCCGCCTGCCGTGGCGAAGCTGCCGGAAGCGACCAGCGTTCCGCCACCGAAGTTGAAGAAGGAACGGGAAGCGTTCCCGCCGCCGATGGCGCCGACCGTCAGCGTGCCGCCGTTGAGATTGTAGGTTCCGTTGCCGGATTTGAACGCAAGTCCCGAGCCGCCCACCGAAACGTCACCGCCGGCTTGAGTCACGGTGCCGGATGCGCTGGAGCCGTTCGCGAGAGTCAGCCCCCCGTTCATGGCCGACGTTCCACCAGACACGTCGTAGGTGCCCGCACCGCTGCCGCCGATGGTGACGATTCCCTCGGCCGTGAAAACGCCGCCGCTCTGGATGAAATCGCCCGAGCCGCCAGTGTCCTTGCCGAAGGTTACGCCCTTCTCGCCGCGCAATTCGAAGGTACCCGAGCGCAGTTCATAGGAACCCTGACCGCCCGCGGCACCTCCGTCGTTCCCCGTCCAACCGAAGTAGATATCGTGCTCCGAGTCCGCAGGGTCCCCGGGGCCAGTATTAATGGACACAAGCGATGCGGCGCCATCCTGTACAATGCGGCCAGCACCCTGCCCGATACCGATGAAAGCCTGTCCCTGAAACGTGAATTGAGCGTCGCCGGTGACAAGGAGCGTGCCGTCGCTGCCTTCCCCTCGGCCCAAATAGATCGTCGAGGCAGAATTCAGATCAACGCTGCCCCCGCTCAAATCATACAGGCCTGTGCCTCCGAAGGCGCCGATCTGAAAGGCGCTGTTGTCGAGGACAACGGAACCCGACGCCTGCGTGAAGGTGCCAATCCCTCCCTCACCGATATTGAGGTAGGAGGCCCGGCTCGGACTGACCTGATCCAGATGGATCGTGCCGCCGTCCAGCAACACGGAACCGCGCTCGCCATCACCAAGGCCGACGTTGAACCGGCTGCTGTCGTCGAAATCGATAGACACGCCGCTGCCGATTTCGAGCACCGCATCGTTGTTGACGGTGAACTGCGCTGTCTCCCGATCCGAGCCCGGATCGTTGCTGAAATTCAGCCGCAACCCATCGGCCCCACCCGGCAAGCTCATGTCGGACCGGACTTCCACGCCCCCTGACGCCTCGCCAAGCGTGATGTTGACCGTGTCGTTGGCGCCGGGTTGGGTGGCTTGCGGGACAAGGGTGTCAAATCCCGCCTGCCCTGCGCCGTTCCGTATTTCGGCCGAAGCTGGCGACACGCCCACCGCGGAGGCGAGAAGAACGGCGGCCAGGACTTCCGGAAGTGCCTTCGCGCGGGCGCGTGTCGCCGGTGCAACACCCGTCAGCGCGGTCGAGCTGCACAACGTATTGATCAGGCGCGGTTTTCCGAAACCGCCGCGCGCTTCGCCGGACATTCCCAAGCTTCCCACTGTCTTCCCCCTGCCCCGCGCACCCGTCCATGGGTTGTGGCGGCGCCAAAGCCCGTCTCGATTGGTGTCGAAACTCCTCCCAAAGCAATTATTGGGATGAGCAGATAACAGAATATCAACTTATTGGTGAGTCGCTATCGCATTAACGAGCGAACCGCGCAATAAGGCGGTCACACCAGAATATACAACTTTTAGTTGCGTTCGGACCCAACCCTCTGGCGGCATGCTGCCCCTTCAGGCAATTTTTCTCACACGCGCGTCAGCCATGGCTGACGCCGGGTCCTGAAAACCGCCGGAACACACCCTTCCGCACGTTCCCGGCCGGGCCGGGGACGTGCCAGAAGGGGCCTTCTCCTACTCCACCTCGTAAAAGCGCATGATCCATTGCGCACGGGCGAAGCGGTAGCCGCTGTGTTCGGCCCGCCACGCCACGGTCTGCACCTGGTTGTTGATCGGGAACCAGTAGGCCCCTTCCATGACGCGCTTCTGGATCTCGGCGTACACGGCGTTGCGCGCATCCGGATCGACCACGGTCGTGCCCTTCTCCAGCAACGCGTCCAGGGCCGGATCACTCACGCGTGCCCAGTTGAACTTGAACAGGTCCGACCGGGGCATGTTCCTGCTGTGGAACATGATCTCCATCAGGCTCGGGTCGGCACTGATCCAGCGCAACGGCTGCGCGTCATACGTGTTGTCCTGGATCATCTGGTTGGCCCGGGCGAAGGTCATGTTCTCGACGCGGACATCGAAGCCGATGCGCTTCAGCTCGGCCTGGATCGCGACTGCCACCTCCGGCTCCATCGGCGGCGGCACCTGGTAGTCGATGCTCAGCGTCTGGCCGTCCTTCACGCGGATGCCGTTGGGGCCCATCTTCCAGCCGGCCTCGTCCAGCAGTTCCGCGGCGCGCTTCGGGTCGTACTGGTTGATCTTCTCGACCCCCGGCCAGTAGCCGAGCGTGGTCGTGGACAGGGTTCCGAAGGCCGGGGCGATCAGGCCGAAGAACAGATCGTCGCTGAGCAGCTTCCGGTCGATCCCCATCGCGAAGGCCTGGCGCACGCGCAGGTCCGCGAACGGGCCACGGTTGGTGTTGAGCAGCAGGCCGAAAGGCAGTCCCGTGGCGTTGCCGATGGCGGTCTTGTAGCGCCGGTCCGAACCCAGGCGGCGCAGGTCCAGCACGGGGACGAGGTCGGCGATGTCGATCTCGCCACGCTCCAGCGCCGCCACGCGCGTCGCCGCGTCGGGGATGAAGCGATGGACCACGCGCTGCACCCGCGACGGCCCCTTGTGCGCCGTGAAGCCCGGCGCCCAGTTGTAGGCGTCGAACCGTTCCAGCACCACGCGCTGGCCGCGATCCCAGGAGGCGAACCGGAACGGCCCCGCTCCTACCGGCGCCATCGCGAAATCGGCGTTGCCCATGCGCTGCACGGCGGACGGGGAGACGATCGAAAGTTCGTTCTGGCTGTAGGAGGCGAGCGCGGGGGCAAACGGGCGACTGTAGCGCACCCGCACCTCATACTCGCTCAGGACATCGCAGCCCGCGTACGGCCCGATGATGTCCACCGCCGCGCGGCTTGCCACCTGCGGATCGACGATCGTGTCGAAGGTGAACTTCACCGCCTGCGCGTTGAACTTCGTGCCATCGTGGAAGGTCACGTCGTCGCGCAGTTGCAGCGTCACCGACATGCCGTCCGGGGCGACTGTCCAGGACTTCGCCAGCCCCGGATACAGCTTGTTGTTCTCATCCGATCCGATCAGCGTGTCGAAGACCTGCACGATAAGCTGGCTTTCGTGCCGGGACTGCGTGACGCGCGGATCGAAGGTGCGCGGGTTGGCGTCGTCCTCACCCCAGGTGATGGTGAGTTGCGCCGATGCCTGGCCGGCGATCAGGCTCGCCGCCAGCAGCCAGTGATGAAGCCTCATTGGTCCCCCAGGGATCTTTGTTTTGCCTCCCGGTCACTATGTTGCATTGCAGCGGCACCGGCCAGATAGTTTGCGGCAAGGAACGCAGGGACACTTCATGCATAAGCTGACCGGCTACGGAGATCGCTGGAGCGCGAAACCGGGGGAGCGCATACGTTTTCACATCAGCAGCGGGGATGATGCGCCCTATTCCCTGCGTTTCGTGCGAATCTCCTGTGCCGACCCCAACCCGAAAGGGCCGGGTTATCGCGAAACCCAGATGCCGACGCCGATCGACGGCACGCATGCGGGCGCGTTCCACCCCTCACGCCAAGGCAGCCGGGTCTGCATCCCGCATCTGGGCGTGCCATCTGGTGGACTGGCGCTGAGCGCGATCATCTGGCCCACCACGCCGGAAAAAGGGCGGCAGGTCGTGCTGGCGCTTGATGCGCCCGGCGTCACGCTGCGGCTTGGCATCGGCCCGTCGGGCGGGGCGATGGCCGAAGCGAACGGCGCACGGTCGGAGGTGGGCATCAAGCTGATCTCCCGGCGCTGGTATCGCATCGAGGCGAAGCTGTCCCCCAACGGAATGCTCTCCATCTCGCAGGTCGCGCTGACACCGGCCGGGCCGGATGCCGAATCGGGTGCGGCCGAGGCCCCCTGTCCCGGTTTCGACGGCGGCGCGGTCGCGGTCTCCATCGCCGCCGCGCCACAGGGCGATGCGTTCGGCGACTTCTTCAACGGCAAGATCGAGGCGCCCGCGATCGCCGCCGCCGACGGCACCCTCGTCGCGCGCTGGGACTTCTCGCGCGACATGGCGAGCCAGCGCGCCTTCGATGTCGGCCCGCAGGGCGCGCATGGCACGATCGTCAACCTGCCGTCCCGCGCGATGACCGGCTCGAACTGGACCGGCGAATTCCATGACTGGCGGCTCGCACCCGACCAGTACGGTGCGATTCATTTCCATGACGACGACCTGGGCAGTTGCGGCTGGCCGGAGGCCTTTGCGCTCGACATCCCCGCCGACTGGCCGTCCGGCCTGTACGCGGCGCATGTGAAGAACGGTGCGGCCGAGGACATGATCCCGTTCTATGTCCGTCCCGCGAAGCCGAAATCCGATGTCGCGGTGCTGATCCCGACTTTCACCTATCAGGTCTATTCCTGCTACGTGCGGCCCGGCCGCGGGGCGGAGATCGCAGAGCGCGCGAAGGCGTGGAACGCGCTGCCCGAGACGCCGGACATGAACCCGCAGTTCGGCCTGTCCATCTACAACTACCACAGCGACAGGTCGGGCGTTTCGATCACCTCCATGCTGCGCCCGCAGCTCGACACGCGGCCGCGCCAGATCAGCCTGATGGACCCGGTGCCGGACGGATCGGGCACCGGCCGCGTCTGCTGCGACAGTTACATCCTCGACTGGCTCGACCATGCGGGCGTCGATTTCGACGTGCTCACCGACCACGACCTGCATGCCGAAGGCGCGGACGCGATCAGCCCCTATCGCGTCGTGATCTGCTGCCAGCATCCCGAATACCACTCGCTGCGGATGATGGAGGCGCTGGAAGCGTTCCTCGGCCGCGGCGGACGGCTGATGTATCTCGGCGGCAACGGCTTCTACTGGCGCGCCGAACCCGTGCCCGGCGCGCCGGACGCGCTGGAGGTGCGCCGCGCCGAAGGCGGCATCCGCGTGTGGGAAGCCGCGCCCGGCGAATACCACCACGCCGATGGCGGGCTGGGCGGGCTGTGGCGGCGCGTGGGCAAGCCCGCGCACAGGCTGGTCGGCAACGGCTTCTCCGCCCAGGGCCGCCATCTCGGCTTCCCCTATCGCTGGACCGAGGCGATCCGCGATCCGCGCGTCGCCTTCATGACCGAGGGCATCGACACCGCGCCGGGCGGCGTGTTCGGCGACAGCGGCTTCATGGGCGGCGGCGCGGCCGGGTTCGAGCTGGACAGCGCCGATGTCATGCGCGGCACGCCGCCGCATGCGCTGGTCGTCGCCAAGGGCGTGGTGATCCATGAGGACTACGGCTGGGTCAACGAGGACATGTTGACCCATCGCCATCCCAAGCCGCGCGAGGACTGGTCCTGCGCCGATCTTACCTTCTTTGAAACCCCGGCGGGCGGTGCGGTGTTCAGCGTCGGCAGCATGACCTGGGCCGGCAGCCTGCCGCCGGAGAACTACACCAACACGCTCGCCAGGCTCTGCACCAACGTGGTGCGGCGCTTCGCGGATCCGACCCCGTTCACATGAGCGGGCCCTGGGTCCTGCGCCGGCTCGCGGGCGTCATCCCGACGCTGCTGCTGACCTGGACCATCGTCTTCTTCGTGCTGCAGGCGATCCCGGGCGATCCGGTGATGCTGATGCTCGCCGGTACGCCCGCCAGCGAGGAATCCATCCAGGCGGAGCGCGTCCGCCTGGGCCTCGACCGGCCGGTGCTGGAGCAATACGCGACCTTCATCGGCCGGATGGCCACCGGCGATCTCGGCACCAGCTTCCGCACGCGTGAGCCGGTGCTGTCGATGATTGCCGACCAGATGGGTTATTCGCTCTCCCTCGCGCTGGGCGGGCTGCTGGTGGGCGTGGTGCTCGGCACGGTGCTCGGCGTCGCCGCGGGGCTGTTCGCCAATACCTGGACCGACACGGGCGCGATGTTCGCGGCGCTGATCGGCCTGTCGCTCCCATCCTTCTGGATCGGGATGCTGTTGATCCACGTATTCGGCGTGATGCTGGAATGGGTACCGATCCTGGGCGAAGGGTTCGACGCGCTGATCCTGCCCTCGATCTCGGTGGGCCTGTTCCTCGCGGGCGGTCAGGCGCGGTTGGTGCGCAGTTCCATCATAGAGGCGATGGGCCAGGACTACATCCGCACCGCGCGCGCCAAGGGCGTGTCGCCGCTCAAGGTCGTCGCGCGGCATGCGATGCGCAACGCGCTGATCCCGCCCATCACCCTGCTCGGCATCCAGTTCGCGGTGCTGATCGGCGGCGCGGTGGTGACCGAACGCGTGTTCGCCCGGCCGGGGCTCGGTGCGATGCTCGTCGAATCCGTGCTGACCAAGGACCTACCGGTGGTCCAGGGCGTCGTCGCCTACACCACGGCCGGCTATATCCTGGTGAACCTCGCGGTCGATCTGCTCTATGGCGTGATCGACCCGCGCATCCGTCAGGCGCGCGCGGCATGAGCGCGACCACGGCGACGGTCCCGCCGCCGCGGGAGCGGCTGTGGACCAGGATGTTCACCGCACCCGGCTCCGCGATCGGGCTGGTGCTGCTGGCGCTGATGATCGCGGGCGCGATCCTCGCACCCTGGATCGCGCCGTTCGACTGGAACGAGACGCGGGTCTGCCCGCGCATCGCCCCACCCTCGGCGGAGCATCTGTTCGGCTGCGACCTGTATGGGCGCGACCTGTTCAGCCGTGTCCTGTACGGCACGCGCTTCTCCCTGTCGGTCGGCGTCGCCACGGTCGCGATCAGCCTGGTCTTCGGGGCGCTGTTCGGCATGGTCATCGGCTTCGCGGGCGGCCGGACGGACGCGCTGGGCACGCGGGCGATCGACGTGATGCTCGGCTTCCCGCCGATCGTGCTGGCGATCCTGATGGTCGCCGTGCTCGGCGTCGGCCTGTGGAACGCCGCCTTCGCGGTCGGCATCGCCGGTATCCCGCGCTTCGCCCGCGTGGTGCGGGCCGCCACGCTGTCCGTGGCCGCGAACGACTTCATGGAAGCGGCGGAGGCCACGGGCGCGTCACATATCCGCATCGTGCTGCGTCACCTGCTGCCGAACCTCGCGCCGACGCTGATCGTGCTCGCCTCGCTCGATCTGGGCACCGCAATCCTGTCCACGGCCACCCTCTCCTTCCTCGGCCTCGGCGCGCAGCCGCCGACGCCGGAATGGGGGGCGATGCTCAACGCGGGGCGGGAGTTCATGCGCTATGCGCCCTGGACCATGATCTTCCCCGGCCTCGCCCTGTTCCTGTCGGTGATGGCGGTGAATCTCGTGGGCGACCGGCTCAGCCTCGTGCTCGACCCGCGCCAGCGCGGCAGGGTCTGACGCCAGATTGAGAAGCATTTGCGTTTGACTTAAGCCTGCCCCAAGGGAGCGCGGCGGTCCGGACACCCGGCCCGCCGCCGCTTCGGTATGAAAGGCTTGTCATGGCATTGCTCCGTTCGCCTCGGACCGGCGCGCCGGTGCCGCCGGCCGCGCCCAGGTGAGCGCGGGCGGAGTGGCCGGGGAGACGGTCGCCGCGCCGCCGCCCCTGTCGGCCTACGGGCGGCTGGTCTGGCGGCGTGTCCTGCTCGGGGTGACGCTGGCGGCGGTGGGCGTGGCCTGCGTGCTCGCCGATCTCGCCCTCGGCTCCGGCACGCTGTCGCTGGGCCAGGTGGTGCTGGCGCTGCTGGACCCGTCCGCGGCCGATCCCATGGCCTCGGTGATCCTGTGGGATGTCCGCATGCCGATCACCTTCACCGCCGTGCTGGCGGGGATCGGCCTGGCCGTTTCCGGCGCGCTGATGCAGACCGTGCTGCGCAACCCGCTGGCCGAACCGCTCACGCTCGGCATCTCGGCCGCCGCCGGGTTCGGGGCCGCGGTCGCCATCGTTTTCGAATCCTCGATCGCCACCGCCCTGCCCTGGCTGGGCGGCGAACTGGTGGTGGCGGGCAACGCCTTCCTGTTCGCGCTCGGCGCGGTCGCGCTGGTCGCGCTGCTGTCGGGCCGCGGCGGGCTCCGGGCCGAGACGGTGACGCTGCTCGGCATCGCCATCCATTTCGTGTTCTCCTCGCTGCTGGCCATGGCCCAGTATCTGGCCACGACCGACCAGCTGCAGGGGCTGGTGTTCTGGATGCTCGGCTCGCTGCTGCGGTCGGGCTGGACCAAGATCGGGCTGAACCTGGGCCTGCTCGCGGTGCTGCTGCCGCTGCTGCTGGCCAATGCCTGGGCCATGACGGCGCTGCGGGCCTTCGGCGACGGGGCGGTGGTGCTGGGCGTGCGGGTCGGCCGGCTGCGCCTGCTGCTGCTGGCCGCCGCCGCCCTGCTCGCGGCCGGGGTCACCGCGACCATCGGCATCGTCGGCTTCGTCGGTCTGGTCGCGCCGCATGTCGCGCGGATGCTGGTGGGTGAGGACCAGCGTTTCGCCCTGCCCGTCACCGCCGCCTGCGGCATGGTCGTGATGACCGCGGCTTCCATCGTCAGCAAGGCCGCGATTCCGGGCGTGGTGCTGCCGATCGGCATGGTCACCTCGCTGCTCGGGGTGCCGTTCTTCATCATGCTGATACTGCGGCGGGACATGCGCGGCCGATGAGCCTGATCCTGAACGATCTGTCCGTGGCGATCGGCCGTCGCGCCATCGTCCGGGGCGTCAGCGTCACGGCGGGCGCGGGCGAATGCCTGGCCCTGCTCGGCCGCAACGGCGCGGGCAAGACCACGCTGGTGCGCGGGCTGGCCGGGTTGTGGCCGGTCACGGGCGAGGCATTGCTGGAAGGCAAGGTGCTGACCGCGCTGTCCGCGGCCGCCCGCAGCCGGCTGATCGGCTACGTGTCGCAGGATTTCGCCTCCGTCACCGCGCGGCTCAGCGTCCTGGAATTGCTGCTTCTTGTGCAGAACAGCGACCGCATGTCCTGGCAGCCGGCTCCCGACAGCCTGGAACGGGCCCACCGCATGCTGGACATGCTGCGCCTGACCCGCTTCGCCGGCCGCATGCCAGGCGAGTTGTCGGGCGGGCAGCGGCAGATGGTGATGCTGGCGCTGGCCCTGGTCCGCCAGCCGCGGCTGCTGCTGCTGGATGAGCCGACCTCGGCGCTGGACCTCGCCAACCAGCTTCACATGCTGGAACTGGTGCGTGACTACACGCGGCGGGAGGGGATCGTGACGGTGATGATCCTGCACGATCTGAGCCTTGCCGCCCGCTTCGCGGATCGCGCGCTGATGCTGGAGGATGGGCGCGTGATCCATGAAGGCCCGGTCGGGGCCGTGATGACGGAAACACGGATCGCCCAGGTCTACGGCGTGTCCTGCCACGTGCTTCCGGTGCCGGGCGGGACCTATCGCGCCGTCTATCCCGTAGCCCCCCTCACGCCGGGAGGAGGCTGACCGGCGCCCTTCCGCGCAACGGAATTGTCAGACCCCATACGTTTCGGGCATTACCGTCCCACAACAAAGAAACGGGGGGATACGCCGATGATCAACAGGCGCACTCTATTGGCTGGGACAGCTCTCGGCCTCGCCGCGGCGGGACGTGTCGCGCTGGCGCAGCCGCGCAAGCCATCCTGGCCGCAGGCACTGAACATGGGCACCGCAGCGCCCGGCGGGACCTATGCGCTCTACGGCCCGGCCTGGGGGCAGCTCGTCCAGGCCGCGACCGGGATCAACATCTCCTACCGGACGACGCAGGGGCCGAACCAGAACATCATCCTGGTCCAGCGCAAGGAGGTGGAGATCGGCATGGTGACCATGGGGGTCGCCCTGCAGGCCTGGAACGGTGAGGGAGACTGGACCCAGGGCAACAAGTTCCGCGACATCCGCGCGCTGTTCCCGATGTACGATACGCCTTTCCACGGCATCGCGCTGAAGCGGAGCGGCATCACGAGCTTCGCGCATCTGGCGGGCAAGAGCATCGGCGTCGGGCCGCGCGGCGGCACGCCGGGAACGTATTTCCCGCTGATCATGGAAACGCTCGGCTACCGGCCGGCGGCGGTGCGCTTCGGGTCCGGGTCCGACATGGCGGGGCAGTTGCAGGACGGTCTGCTGGACTCCTTCCTGTTCGCCTCCGGCGTGCCCATCCCAGCTTTCAGTGAGGCGGAGTCGCAGTCGGAGGTGGTCTTCCTCGACTTCACCGCCGATGAGGTGAAGAAGCTGACCGAAGCCTTCCCCGAACTCTCCCCCGGCACGCTGCCCGCGAACACCTACCGCACGGCGGGGCGGGAGTTGCGCGTGGTAGGCATGTTCAACTTCGCCATCGGCCACAAGTCACTGCCCGAGGACCTTGTTTATGAGATGGTCAAGGCGGTGCTCGGCCAGAATGCGAAGCTCAAGCAGGCCATCGCCGCGGGCGTCGAGACCATTGCGGAGAACGCGGGCAAGAACACCTTCCTGCCCTACCATCCGGGGGCGGCGCGCTATCTGCGCGAGGTCGGGCAGACTATCCCCGACAATCTCGTCCTGGCCTGATATCCGGGAACCCGCGCGCATTCCCTTGCGCGCGGGTATCCTCCGCACGGCAGCGGCATCAGCCAGCCCGCCGGTCCTGCTGGCAGCCGAGCCGATCCATGATCCTCTCCGCGGCGATGCGCGGCGCCTCGGGCCAGGCCGCGCCCATCGCATCGCGGAAGTATTCTTCCTGGATGGCGCGGAATGTCTCGTGCCGCGCGAAGGCTCGTTCCAGTGCCGCGATGGCGCCCGGCACGTCCGTGGCCACCTCGCCCGTTGCCCACATCCGGTAATCCGGATCGCCGTCCGTCGCCGCATGCATGGTGTTGAGGAACACGCAGGGACGCGGCCGGACGAGAAACTCATAGACCTGGCTGCTGACGTCGCCCAGGTAGATGTCCGCCGCGCGCGTGTAGCTCATGTCGTAGCTGCGCGATGATCCCAGATCGACATGCAGGCTGGGTCCGCGACATGCCTCCAGCCGCCGGATATCCGCCGGCGTGAGGAAGCTGCGCAGGCGGACATGGGGTGCGACGATCAGGTTGTAGGCGCCGGTCGCCGCGATGGCCTCGATCAGCGCGAAGCCGATCCTGTGGAAGCTGCTGAGTGCGGGATCGAAATGAGGAACATACAGCACGACCGGGCGGGAGGCGGCGAAAGGTGGCAGGGGCTGAGCCGGCTGGCCCATCGCGAAGGCCAGCTTGATCGACCCGGCACTGACCACCTGCTCCGGCGCCGCCAGGCCTTCGGCAATGAAGCGGCGACGGTCCTTGTCGCCGGAGACGATATGGAAATCATACCGCCGCGCGCGCGGGTCGAAGCCCACGCGCCGGTCGCCCGCGCCATGGGGAATGTGGATCATCATGGCGCGTGCCGGCAGCCAGCGTCGCAGAATGGAAGACGTCCGTTCGGCGACAACCACCGCATCAGCGGCGCGGAGCTGCGGCAGGTTGGCCAGCAGGGTCAGCTTCTTGGATTTGCGCAGGATGCGCAGCGCCTGAAGGCCGCGCTGGACGGCCGAAGGGCGCAACAGGCCGATCCGGAGATCGTCGGCGGAACCTGCGAACTGCGTCGCCGCGAAGGCCTCCACCTCGGGATCGAGGGCAAGGACGCGCACCTGCGCGCCCCGTGCCCGCAGATGCGGCACGACGGGCAGCAGATGCAGGCACTGATGCGCCCCGCCGGTCAGGAGAACCGTGATGTCCATCGGGCCGCCATCAAGCCCATCCGGCAGGCCGCGGCAAATGGCCCCGGCCTTTCGCCGGCAAGCCTCCTCATCCGGGGGCGACAATTCACGCTCGAATTGGGACCGCCGAGTCCTCCCGCGGATAGCGACGCTGCTGCCAGAGGAACAGGCCCACCGCCACCGCCAGCCCCGCCAGGTCGGACCAGGCTTCCGGCACCATCAGCGCCAGCCCGCCCGACGCGGACAACAGCCGCAACGGCACGGGAAGCGGCCCGTTCCGCATCCAGCCTTCCGTCGCGCAGGCCAGCAGCCAGACGCCGATCACGGCGGTGACGAAGGCCTGCAGGATCTCGGGCAGCGGCCCCTGCGCCAGCAGCGCGGGCGAGACCCAGAACATGAAGGGGACGATGAAGGTGGCGAGGCCGAGCTTCACCGCGATCACGCTGGTCCGCCACATATCCGCCCGCGCCATCGACGCCGCGGCGAAGGAGGCGAGCGCGATCGGCGGCGTGATCGCGGACAGGACCGCGAAGTAGAAGATGAACATATGCGCCGAAAGCGGCGGCACGCCGATGCGGATCAGCCCCGGTGCGACCACCGCGCCCGCGATGGCATAGGCCGCCGTGGTCGGCACCCCCATGCCGAGGATGATCGCCACCAGCATGGCGAAGATCATGGCGAGAAACTCCGCGGTGCCCGCGACATCCAGCAGCATGGTGGCGAAGCGCCCGCCCACCCCGGTCAGGCCGATGGCGCCCGCCACGATGCCGGCGGCGGCGCAGACGGCGATGAGCTGCATCATCTCCCGCATCGCGCCGTGCAGCGTCGCGTAGATGGCGGCGGCCGTCTCCCGTGCCGCCCCGATGGCCGCCGCAACCGCGCCTTGCCCCTGGCGCGTGGTGCGGTGCAGCGCCGCGGTGCCGAACATGATGAGCAGCGTCGCACCGATGCCCCACCCCGCGGCCCGGAACGGCGAATACCCCTGCACCAGCATCCAGATCAGCAGCAGGAGCGGCGCGACCATGTAGGCATGGCGCGCGATATGCGCCCAGCGCGGCAGCTCCTCCCGCGCCAGCCCGCGGATGCCGGCCTTGCGGGCGTTCAGGTCGCAGTGGATGTAGTTGGCGACGTAGAAAAGCAGCGCGGGGATCAGTCCGGCCAGCGCGATGTCCGTGTACGGGATGCCCAGCACCTCGGCCATGATGAACGCGCCCGCCCCCATGACCGGGGGCGTGATCTGCCCGCCCGTGGAACTGGTCGCCTCCACCGCCGCCGCCGTGGCGCGGTCGTAGCCGACGCGGCGCATCATCGGGATGGTGAAGGCGCCCGAGGCGACCACATTGGCCACCGCCGAACCCGAGATGGTGCCGAACAGGATGCCGGAGATGACCGTCACCTTGGCCGGCCCGCCGCGCAGCCGCCCGACCAGGGCGAGGGCGAAGTCGTTGAAGTAGTCGCCGGCCTTCGATGTCTGCAGGAAGGTCGCGAAGACCACGAACATGATGATGAACGTGGCGCTGACCTGCACGATCGTGCCCAACACGCCGTTGTTGTTGAACAATTCCACCAGCGCCTGGTCGAGGGACACGCCGCGGTGGAACAGGATGCCGGGCAGCCACGGGCCGATGAAGCAGTAGGCGATGAAGGTCACGGCGATCAGCGGCATGATGATACCTGCCGTGCGGCGGGCGAATTCCAGCACCAGCAGGATCCCGATCCCGGAGGCGAGCAGGTCCTGCGTGTTCGGCCCCATGAAGGTGCGCATCTCGATGCCGTCGGCGTCGAAGATGTAATGCAGTGGAATCAGCAGGCTCACGCCGATCAGCGGCAGGTCGTACCAGGGCACGCCCCGGCCCGGATCGCCCGAGGCGCGCGGGGCGAACAGCGCGAAGCCGAGTGCCGCGCCGAAGAAGACATGGACGGCGCGAGAGACGGTCGGATCGACGGGTGCGACCAGCAGGATCCACAGATGCCAGAATACGAAGACGGCGGCGCAGGCCCGCCACAGCCGTCCCTGCCAGCCGGCCAGGTCGCGCCGTGCGGAGGCGAACTCCATGTCATCCGTGTCGGTATTGACGGCATCGGCCGCCGCATGCGCCTCGCCCACGCCTGCGTTCCCCCCAAATTTTCTTATCCACGGGCTTAGACTGAAACGCCGCGGCGGGGGAAGGAAAACGCGCAGCCGGGGCCGGCCCCGGCATGGGCAGGGTCCGCCGCAACGCGGGGCAGAACCCGGGCGGCGCGGCTACCCCGATCGCCGCGCATGCGTTAGACAGCGCGCCCGATGACAGCCTCCTTCCCCGCGCCGTCCCTGGCCCCGGAGACCGAAGCGCCGCTGATCCTGGCGCTGCCCAAGGGCCGCATCCTGGCCGAGGTCGGCCCGGTGCTGGCGCGCGCCGGCATCGCCCCGGCCGAGGACTACAACGACGAGGACAGCCGCCGGCTGCGCTTTCCCACCTCCGAGCCCGGCCTCGACGTGGTGCGGGTGCGCCCGTTCGACGTGGCGACCTTCGTAGCCTTCGGCGCCGCCCAGCTCGGCATCTGCGGGGCGGACGTGCTGATGGAGTTCGACTACCCGGAGATCTACGCCCCGCTCGACCTGGGCATCGGCCGCTGCCGGGTATCGGTTGCGGAGCCCGCCGCGACGGCCGGGACCGACGATCCCACGCGCTGGTCGCGGGTGCGGGTGGCGAGCAAGTATCCGAACATCGCCCGCCGGCATTTCGCCGCGCGCGGCATCCAGGCCGAGATCGTGGCCCTGAACGGGGCCATGGAACTGGCGCCGGGCCTGGGCCTGTCGCGGCTGATCGTCGATCTGGTGCAGACCGGCTCCACGCTGAAGGCCAACGGGCTGGTGGAGACGGAGACGATCGCGGACGTGACCTCCCGCCTTATCGTCAATCGCACCGCGCTCAAGACCCGGCCCGAGGCGATCGGCGCCTGGATCGCCCGGTTCCGCGCCGCGATGGCGTCCGCGTGAGGCGGCTTTCCACGGCGGAGCCCGACTTCGCCGCACGCTTCGCCGCCCTGCTGGACGAAGCGCGCGAGACCACCGAGCGCGTCGATGGCGTTGTCTCCGCCATCATCGCGGATGTGCGGACACGCGGCGATGCGGCGCTGTGCGAACTGACCACGCGCTTCGACCGTTTTCCCCTGGCGCCGGCGGCGATCCGCATCGCACCCGAGGAGATCGCGGCGGCATCCGCCAGCGTTTCCGCCGAATTGCGCGATGCGCTGGACCTCGCCGCGCGGCGGATCGAGGCGTTCCACCGGCTCCAGCTTCCCCGCGACATCGCGGAGACCGATGCGCAGGGCGTGTCGTTCGGCCTGCGCTGGACGGCCATCGACGCGGTCGGCCTGTACGTGCCGGGCGGCAAGGCGGCCTATCCGTCGAGCGTCCTGATGAACGCGATCCCCGCGCGGGTGGCGGGGGTCGGCCGTGTCGCGCTGTGCGTGCCCACGCCGGACGGGGCGCTGAACCCGCTGGTGCTGGCGGCGGCGCAGCGCGCCGGGGTGACGGAATGCTACCGCATCGGCGGCGCCCAGGCCGTGGCCGCGCTGGCCTACGGCACCGCGTCCGTCCCCGCCGTGGACAAGATCGTGGGGCCGGGCAACGCCTTCGTGGCCGAGGCCAAGCGGCAGGTCTTCGGCCGCGTCGGCATCGATTCGATCGCCGGGCCGAGCGAGGTGGTCGTGCTGGCGGACGCGGACAACGACCCGCGCCACGTCGCGACCGATCTGCTCGCGCAGGCGGAGCACGACGAATCCGCCCAGGCGATCCTGATCAGCGACGATGCCGGCTTCGCCGGCCGCGTGGCCGCGGCGGTGGAGGCCGAACTGACCGCCCTGCCCCGTGCCGCCATCGCCGGCGCGTCCTGGCGGGCGCACGGCGCGGTGATCCTGGTGCGCGATTGGGCGGAAGCGGCGGCGCTGGTCGATCGGCTCGCCCCCGAGCATCTGCAAATCATGGTGAAGGACCCGCAGGCGCTGTTCGCCCGGATCCGTCACGCCGGGGCCGCCTTCCTGGGCCGTTTCTGCCCCGAGGCGATCGGCGACTACATCGCCGGGCCGAACCACGTGCTGCCCACGGGACGCACGGCGCGCTTCGCGTCCGGCCTGTCGGTGTTCGATTTCCTGAAGCGCACGACCTGGGTCGCGGGCGGCCCGGATGCGCTTGCCGCGATCGGTCCGGCCGCGGTGACGCTGGCCGAAGCCGAGGGGCTGACGGCCCATGCACGCAGCATTGCCCTGCGGCTTGGGCAGGGGGCCGCAACTTGACCGGCTTCGGACCGATGATCATGTTCCGCCCGCCCAAGAACTATTGAAAGAACCGGATGCCCAAAGAGGACATGATCGAGTTTTCGGGGACGGTGGTCGAACTCCTCCCCAACGCGATGTTCCGCGTGAAGCTCGACAACGACCACCAGATCCTGGCCCATACCAGCGGCAAGATGCGAAAGAACCGCATCCGCGTGCTGGCGGGCGACCGCGTGAACGTGGAGATGACCCCCTACGACCTGACCAAGGGGCGCATCACCTTCAGATTCAAGTAAGGGCTTGACGTTTCTCGTCCTGGCCTCCGCCTCGCCCCGCCGCGTTGAGCTTCTGGCTCGCATCGGCGTGGCGCCCGACCTGATCTCTCCCGCCGACATCGATGAGACGCCGCGCAAGGCGGAACTGCCGCGCGCGCTGGCCGCACGGCTGGCCGAGGCCAAGGCGCAGGCCGCGGCGCAGGCACATCCCGATGCCTTCGTCCTCGCCGCCGACACCGTGGTTGGCGTGGGCCGGCGAATCCTGGGCAAGCCCGCGGATGCGGATGAGGCGCGACGGATGTTGGCCCTGCTCTCCGGCCGGCGGCATCGGGTGCACACCGGCGTGGTCGTGCGTGCGCCCGGCGGGCGGCGGGCGACGCGGCTGGTCACCAGCGTGGTCGGCTTCGCGCGGCTGACGGAACGACAGGTCGCCGCCTATCTCGAATCCGGCGAATGGCAGGGCAAGGCCGGCGGCTACGCGATCCAGGGGCGGGCCGAGATGCATGTCCGCTTCCTGTCCGGATCCCATTCCAACGTGGTCGGGCTGCCGCTGTTCGAGACGGCGCAATGCCTACGCGGGCTGGGCTGGCCGATCCCGTGACGCGGCTTCTCGCCGCGTGGTCGCCCGGCGAGGCACGGATCGTGGCCGTGGACGCGGACGGCCCGATCGATGCGGCGATCGAACGCCCAGGGGCCACGCATCGCGTGGGCGAGGTCTGGCGGGCACGCATCACCGCCACGCTTCCCGCCATGGCCGGTGCCTTCTGCGACCTGGGCGGGGTATCCGGCTTCCTGCCCGACAGCGCCGGCGCGAAGGGGCGCGGCGTGGGGGATGTGCTGGCCGTGCGCATCGTCCGCGCGGCCCAGCAGGACAAGGGGCCGCGCCTGGCCGGGGCCGATGCCCCGCCCGGTCCCCAGGGGCTGGTGGCACGGGCGCCGCATGCCCTGGCCGGTCTGGCCGCGCTGCATCGGGGGGCGGAGATACTCGTATCCGCCCCTGCCCTGCTGCCGATCGTCCCGGGCGCGCGGCTGGCGCCTTCGGTGGCCGACGAAGTGGATGCCGCCTTTGCCGCGCTGGCCGAACCGGACGTGCCACTGGCCAGCGGCGGGCGGCTGCGTATCCATATCACCCCGGCCCTGACCGCGATCGACATCGACGCGGGGGCCGCAGCGGGTGGCGGCAACTCCAAGAGGGCAGCGCAGAAGTTTTTCAATATCAGCCTTCTGCCGGAACTTGCGCGCGCAATCCGGGTGCGGAACCTGTCCGGGGGCATCGTGGTCGATCTGGCGGGCATGCCGGCGCGGCGACGCGCGGCGCTGGCGGAACCCCTCACGGCGGCGTTGGCGGCCGATCCGCTGCGCCCACGCCTGCTGGGCTTCACCGCGCTGGGCTTCGCGGAGATTCTCCGGCCGCGCGTGGAGCCGCCGTTGGCCGAGTTGCTGTCCGGCCCGCATGCCGCCGCCCTCGCCGGGCTGCGGGCGGGCCTGCGCGCCGGGGCGACACGGTTGCGGGCGGGGCCGGAGGTCGTGACGGCGCTCACGGCGGACACGGCCGCGCGCGCGGACTTCGCCGGCGCAACGGGAGCCCCCATAACATTGGCCAGCGACCCGGGTCTCGGGCCGACCGGATGGAGTCTCGATGGCTGAACCGTCCCGCGCGCGCTGCCCTGTCTGCGGCAAGCCGCCTCTCCGCGCTTTCGCCCCGTTCTGCTCCCGCCGCTGCGCGGATGTGGATCTGGGGCGGTGGTTCACCGGCGCCTATCGCGTGCCGGGGCCGCCCGAGGACGCGGACGACGATCCGCCGTCCAGGGAGCCTTGATCGCGGCGCGCGGGGCCTCTATACGCGCGCCTCTCGCCAACGGTCTGCGACGGCCGCCCAGGTAGCTCAGTTGGTAGAGCATGCGACTGAAAATCGCAGTGTCGGTGGTTCGATTCCGCCCCTGGGCACCATTTTTTCATTGATCTTCAAGCCGACCGATCAGGAATTCGGCCGCCCACCCGCATTGACCATCAAATCCGCATGGACGCGCGGATACGGGGAGCAGGCTCTGTCGGAGCAGGGGCATTTTGTGGAGGCTCCCTGTTCTCATCGCCGTGAGGGCCAGTGTGAAGCTTGGGAAGACTGCCTTCCCGCAACGCCGCCCTGTCACCAGGCATCGACTGATGGTCGCGGTTGGCGAGGGCTTCAACCGCCGCTCGGTCGGCCTCGATCTCGGCCGCCGCCTGCTGCTCCCAATATTGCCGATCGTGACTGGTGGGGCATCCGGCCCGCGCCCAGATAGCATGCGCACGCTCACGGATGCGCTGTTCCCATTCGACCATGTCTCCGCTCCCGGTTTCCTGCGAAATGACGCGCTTGGAGTCTGGAACTGCGACGACGAGGGGAAGTTTTAAGCTTGGCCCAAAATTGGAGGGGCCTTCCACGGAACATTGGAGCCGCAACCCCGTTCTCGGCGCGTGGAGATCGAACGTGGGACGGAGGGATAAGTGAACGCACACCGGGACACATTGCTGGACTGGCTACGCGACGCACATGCGATGGAAGAGCAGGCCGAGACAATGCTCTCCGCCATGGCCAAGCGCATCGAGAACTACCCCGACCTCCGAACGAGGATCGAGGCACATCTGGAGGAGACTCAGCGGCACGCACACCTTCTGCGTGGGTGCATCGAACGTCTCGGCGGTGAGACCTCTGTGGTTAAGGATGTGATGGGAAAGTTCGTGGCCATAGGACAGGGGTTCAGCGGAATATTCGTGGCGGACGAAATCATCAAAGGTTCAATGGCGAGCTACACCTTCGAGCATATGGAGATCGTCGCATACAAGGTGCTCATCTCGGCCGCGGAGTCAGCTGACGACGGGGAGACGCGCGCCGTCTGCCAAAGCATTCTTCGGGAGGAGGAAGCGATGGCTGCGTGGCTTGCCGAGAACATCGGACCTCTCACGCAGAAGTTTCTCATGCGAGAAGAGGCGCCGGAACTGACGGCCAAGCATTGATGACATCACCGCAGTGCGCGCCGGGAACGAAGTCCTCCTAAGCGCTCGCAACACTACTGACGTGAAGGGCCGCTGCAAGCGAGACACCTCTGGCGCAACGCGTTGATGGAAGACGATGCCATTGGCCCGGCATCCGGCGGAAGGTGGCCCCTGCCCCCACGCAACCTCACACGGCGAAATACGCCCCCGCCGCCACCGCGGCCAGGCTCACCACCCCCACCGGCACGCTGACACGCGGTGAGCCGATCACCGCCGCCATCGCGCTCTTGGAAATGGAGTTCACGGCCACCGCGATGACGATGCCGGTAGCAGCCGTCGCCGCGGAGGCGCCTTCATCGACCAGACGCACGAGCGACAACGTCAACGCATCGACATCGGCGATGCCGGAAGCCGCCGACAGCAGGTAAAGCCCGGTATTCCCGAACCGCTCCACCACGATCTTCGCCAGCAGCATCACCACCGCGATGAACGCCGCGAGCTTGAGCGCGACGCCGAGATCGAGCGGGTTGTGCAGCCCCAGTGCGGGCCCCTGGCCGATCACCTTCCGCCCACGCAGCATCAGCAGCCATGCCCCCGCCGCGAACACCGCGACCGCGGCCCCCAGGGGCCACAGCAGCGGCTCCAGCAGCGCATGATTGAGCAGGGAGGCGACGACGAGGACACGTACCACCATCACCACGCCAGCCAGCAGGATGCCGCCCGCCAGGACCGAAGCCCCCGCATCGTTGCCGCGGGAAAGTCGCGATAGCGTCACCGTGACCGCCGTGGAGGACGCGAGGCCCCCGGCCAGCGCCAGCAGGGTGATGCCGGTACGGTCCCCCATGGCGCGGACCGCGACATAGCCCACGAAGGACAGGGCCGCGATGATGATGGCCAGCACCCAGATCGCCGCCGGGTTCAGCGCCCCCCACGGATCGACGGGACGGTCAGGCAGCACCGGCAGCAGCAGGAAGGTCATGGCCAGCAGCACCAGCCCGGCGCGGATCTCCTTCCATTGCAGCCGCCGCAGCCACGCGTGCAGCGGCGCCTTCAGCGCGAGCAGCCCCGCCATCGCCACCGCGGCGGCGATGGCGGTCCGCATGTCGCCCAGCACCGCGTAGGCGCCGAGCGCGTAGGTCGCCAGCCCGGCCACCACGCCCGTCGCGCTGAAATCGCGCGACGTGGCGGCCTCAAGCCAGTGGAAGACGATGAAGACGGCGGCGAAGGCAAGCAGCCCGGCGGCGAGGATGGCCGGCCCCGCCATGGCCACCAGGGCCGCGCAGACGCCGCCGAGCAGCCCGGCGATGGCGAAGGTGCGGAACCCCGCGGCGCGGCCGCCTTCCTCCTCGTCCCGCGCCTGCCATCCGCGCACCAGTCCGATCAGCAGGCCAATGGCCAGCGCGACGGCGAAGCGCGATGCGAGCGTGTCGGGAAACATCGCGCCCCGGGGTCAGTCCCCGCTCAGTGCCCCGCGTGCGCGCCCGAGAAATCGGGCGCGGCGAGGCCGCTTGCCGCGAGCTGTTCCGCCAGCGCGCCCTTCAGCCGCTCCAGCCCGGCCGCGCTGGTCGCCTCGGCGCGGGCCACCAGCACTGCCTGGGTGTTGGAGGCACGGAGCAGCCACCACCCGTCATCCGTCTGCACACGCACGCCGTCGGTGTCCGCCACGCGCGCGCCGTCCGCCTTCAGGCGCGCGGCGACCTCCGTCACCACCTGGAATTTGCGCACATCGTCGCAATCGAAGCGCAGCTCCGGCGTGTTGATCACCTGCGGCAGCGCGGCGCGGACGGAGGAAAGCTTGCCGTCCATCCGCGCGAGGATGCCGAGCAGCCGCACCGCCGAATAAAGCGCGTCGTCGAACCCGTACCACTTGTCGGCGTAGAAGACGTGCCCGGACATCTCGGCGGCCAGGGGCGCGCCGGTCTCCGCCATCTTCGCCTTGATCAGGCTGTGACCGGTCTTCCACATCAGCGGGTTGCCGCCCGCCTTGGCGATCTCGTCGAACAGCACCTGCGATGCCTTCACGTCGCTGATGATGGTCGCACCGGGCTTCGCCTTCAGCACGTCGCGCGCCATCACCACCAGAAGCTGGTCGCCGAACAGCACGTGCCCCTCGTCGTCCACCACGCCGATGCGGTCCGCGTCGCCGTCGAAGGCGATGCCGATATCGGCCTTCTGCTTCGCGACCTCGGCGATCAGTGCTTCCAGGTTCTTGGGCACCGTGGGATCGGGATGGTGGTTCGGGAACGTGCCGTCGATATCCCCGAACAGTACGGTGTGGTTGCCCGGCAGCCCGGCCACCAGCTTGGCGAGGACATCGCCCGCGGCACCGTTGCCGTTGTCCCAGACGATCTTCAGCGCCCGGTCGCCGCCATCCCAGTCCTGCAGAAGACGCGCCACGTATTCATCCGCAATGACGACCGGCTCGGCGCTGCCCTTGGCTTCGGGCACCACGTCGCCGGCTTCGGACATGCGGCCGATATCCTGGATCTGCGGGCCGAAGAAGGGCTTGCCCTTCAGCACCATCTTGAAGCCGTTGTAGTCGGGCGGGTTGTGGCTGCCGGTGACCTGGATGGCACCGTCGCAGGACCGTGCAACGTTCAGGAAATACAGCATCGGCGTCGGCCCCACGCCCATGCGCAGCACGCGCAGGCCGCAGGCGACCAGCCCATCGACCAGCGCCTGCTCCAGCTCCGGCCCGGACAGCCGCCCGTCGCGCCCGACCGCGACGGTCGATCCGCCGCCGCGCACGACGATGCTGCCGAAGCAGCGGCCGATCGCGAAGGCATCCGCCGCGTGCAGGGTGCGGCCGACGATGCCGCGAATGTCGTATTCGCGCAGCGTCGTCGGATCGAATCGGTGCGTGAAATCCATGTGAATCCCTTAGCTCTGCGAAGGCCGGCCGATGGATTGGTAGCGCAACCCCGCCTGCCTGAACGCGACCGGATCCCAGATGTTGCGGAGATCGACCACCACGTTGCCCGACATCAGCGCCTTGAGGCGCGCCGGGGCCAGGGCGCGGAACTCGTTCCACTCGGTCACGACCACCACGGCATCCGCGCCGGTCACGGCGTCGGGCGCATCGGCGCAATAGGTCACGGAGGGCGGCAGCAACGGCTTTGCCGTCTCCATCCCTTCCGGATCGAAGGCGCGGATGCGCGCGCCGTCATCGACCAGCCGCGACACGATGGTCAGCGACGGCGAGTCGCGCATGTCGTCGGTCTCGGGCTTGAAGGTCAGGCCCAGCACCGCGATGGTCTTGCCGCGCACCGATCCGCCGCAGGCCGCGATGATGCGGTGCGCCATGCCGGCCTTGCGGGCGTCGTTGACCGCGACCACGGTCTCCACCAGCCGCAGCGGCGCGCCGGCGTCCTGCGCGGTGCGCATCAGCGCCAGCGTATCCTTCGGGAAGCAGGATCCGCCGAAGCCCGGGCCGGGGTGCAGGAACTTGCGGCCGATGCGCCCGTCCAGGCCGATGCCGCGCGCCACGTCGTGGACGTCCGCGCCGACGTGTTCGCAAAGATCAGCGATTTCGTTGATGAAGCTGACCTTCATCGCGAGGAAGGAGTTGGCCGCGTACTTGATCAGCTCCGCCGTCTCGATGCCGGTGAACACGATCGGCGTCTCGATGAGATAGAGCGGGCGGTACAGCCGGCGCATCACCTCCTGCGCCCGCTCGGTCTCCGCGCCGATGACCACGCGGTCGGGGCGCATGAAGTCCCCGATCGCATTGCCTTCGCGCAGGAACTCTGGATTCGACGCCACGTCGAATTCCAGGTCGGGCCGAGCCGCGCGCACGATCTCGGCCACGCGCCGGCCCGTGCCCACCGGCACGGTCGATTTGGTGACGATCACCCCATAACCGGTCATCGCCTTGGCCACCTGCTCGGCGGCGGCATAGACGTAGGACAGGTCGGCATGCCCGTCGCCGCGCCGTGTCGGCGTGCCCACGGCGATGAACACCGCCTCCGCGTCCTTCACCGCGGCGGCGATGTCGTCGCCGAAGGACAGGCGGCCGGCGGCGACGTTCTCCGCCACCAGCCGGTCAAGGCCGGGCTCGAAGATCGGGATGCGCCCTTCGCGCAGCGCGGCGAGCTTGGCCGGGTCGGCCTCCACCACCGCGACTTCGGTCCCGAACTCGGCGAAGCAGGCGCCGGAGACGAGCCCGACATACCCGCCGCCAATCATCGCAATCCGCATGCGTTCAGCCTGCCGCGTAGGTCTTGAGGAAGTTACGAACGGCGGGACCGAGGTCCGGCCGCGTGAGCGCGAAGGCGATCTGCGCCTCCAGGAAACCGACCTTGTCGCCGCAATCGAAGCGGCGGCCGGTGCAGCGCAGCCCGTGGAAGGGCTGCCGGCCGATCAGCCGCGCCATGGCGTCGGTGAGCTGGATCTCCCCGCCCGCGCCCTTCTCGAACCGGGCGATCTCCGCGATCACCTCGGGCATCAGCACGTAGCGGCCGATGATCGACAGGTTCGAGGGCGCATCCTCGGGCTTCGGCTTCTCGACCAGGCCCTGCACCTCGGCCAGCCGGCCATCGTCCTTGCCGACCTTGAGGATGCCGTATCGCTGGGTCTGCTCGCGCGGCACTTCCTCGACCGCGACGACATTGCCGCCCGTGGTCTCGTAGGCGTCGGCGAGTTGCTTCACCCAGGACGTCTCCGCCAGCACCAGATCGTCCGGCAGCAGGATCGCGAACGGATCGTCGCCCACGAAGGCGCGCGCGCACCAGATCGCATGCCCCAGCCCCAGCGGGACCTGCTGGCGCACCGTCACGATCGAGCCGGGGGTGGCGGATGCGGTTTCCAGCAGCTGCAGCGCGTCGGCCTTGTCGCGCGCCTTCAGCGTGGCCTCCAGCTCGTATGCGATATCGAAATGCTCGACCAGCGCGACCTTGCCACGGCCGGTGACGAAGCAGAATTGTTCAATCCCGGCAGCGCGCGCCTCCTCCACCGCGTACTGGATCAGCGGCTTGTCCACGACAGGCAGCATTTCCTTCGCGACAGCCTTGGTCGCCGGCAGGAACCGCGTGCCGAGACCGGCTACGGGCAAGACAGCCTTGCGCAGTTTCTTCATGCAATCAGGTCCTTCGACGGATCAGGTCAGGCAGGGCGTGGACCCGTGGTGCCATGCGATCATGGCATGGACAAGGCTATGCAGGTGACAAGAATCCTCAACCGAGAAGCACATCGCGCGCCTGGTTGAGACGGGCTGCCAGCCAGTCCGATCCGCCGCGATCCGGGTGGGCGACCGCCATCAGGCGGCGGTGCGCATCCTTGATCTGCTTCGCCGTGGCCCCTTCGGCAAGGCCCAGGACGGCCAGTGCGTCCGCCCGGGTCATGGGACCGGAAGGGTCGGGCGGCGGAACCTCCCGCCAGTCCGGGAAGGCGCGGTCGAGCCATGCTTCGAGCAATGGCACCGATTCCGGATCCTCCCCCGCGCATTCGGCGCGAAGCCGCACGAGCTGGGTCAGGGTCAGGTCGGCGAGGTCCCGCCCGGCATGGACGCCGCGGCGGACGCGGCCCGCCATGCTGCCCGTGTCATGGTCGAGCGTCATGGCCAGTGTCACTGTCTCGACCGTGCTGGCGCCGCCCGGCGCCGCCTGCCCGCCACGGCTGAAGGTGCGCGCCGCGCGCGCGGCCTGCACCCAGCGCCACAGCAGCGGCCCCAGCAGCACGGCCGCCCAGACCGCTTGCGCGCCGCGGCCCGAGACCAGCAGCACGACCGCGATCGTGGCGGCGAGCCCGCCCGCCGTCCAGGCCAGCACGGTCTTCAGCGTCTCGATCCGCGCGTTGGCGAAACCGCGCGCCAGCACGATCAGCAGCAGCAGCGCACCGCCCCCGAGCGCAAGCCAGGTCATCGTGGTGCCGGCAACTGGCCTGCGATGGCGCTCGCCGCCCGTCCGGGCAGCCGCGCCAGCGCCGCGCGTCCTCCCGCGGCGAACACCGCGACGGCGCGCAGCAGGTCCCGCAACTGCCCGGCGCTGCCGGCATCGAACGGCGCATAGGCGCCCCCCGAAACCTTCGCCATCTGCCGGAAGGCGTTGCCCGCGATGCCGCTGCCGCCCTCATGGAAGAAGAAGCCGGGCGTGCCGCGCAGCGCCATCTCCCCCGCCGCGTGGCACAGCGCGTCCACGTCCTCCTCCACCGCGTCGCCCACGAAGACCAGGGCGGCGACGTGTTCCGCCGCGCTCTGCCGTGCTGCGTGGCGCAGCACGCGCAGGATCTGCGTCTGGCCGCCGAGGCAGGTCACGCCGGTCATCCGCCGGACCACGTCCTGCGCATCGGCCAGCCAGGGCGTGGCCGCGAATTCCGCGAAGCCGCGATAATAGGCGAGGCTGAGCGACAGCCCGCCCAGGTCCCGCGTCGCCAGGAACATCTCGCCCATCAGATGGCAGGCGCGATCCCAGCTCGGCTGGCGCGAGGCGGTGGCGTCCATGGCGAAGAGCAGCCGTCCGCGCCGGCCCGGCGCCGGGCGCACGGCGGGCATCGAAGCCACCCGGTCGAGGAAGGCGGCCACGTCGGATCGCAGCGGTCTGTCAGGCACCTGCGCCATGACCCTGACATGGCCCCAGCGCGGCGGATGCGCCAGAGGCGAAGGAAGTGCCGCGAATTCATTCCGTATGTGGATAGATCCGTCGTTCGCCGCCGCTGTGAGGCGGACGCGACAGCAGGGGATGGCAGGCCGCTCGCCATGCCTGCATCATGGCTGGCCGACGGGCAGTTGACCGAAGGCCCGGTTCATGTGGCCTTCCGGACGTTGCTATCGTTCTGGCTGGATATTGGGGGACCAAGAGATGTCGTATGGATTCGGGCGCCGCGCCCTGCTGGCGGCCAGCGCGGTCGCGCCGCTGATCCCGCGCGCCCGCGCGCAAGCCAACATGCTGACGGTGGGGCTGGTGAACTACCCGCCCAACATCCGTCCCTGGGAGAACACCGGCTCCTCCCAGGCCGCCGTCAAGCTGGCGATGCATCGCACATTGCTGTCCTATGACGTGGAAGGACGCCTGCGCCCGGAACTGGCGGAGGAATGGTCGCAGGAAAAGCCCACCACGCTGCACTTCAAGCTGCGTGAGGGGATGCGCTTCCACAACGGCGACCCGGTCACGGCCGAGGATGTGAAATATACGCTGGAGGCGATCCCCGGCGCGCGCTCGACCGCCTATCTCCGCAAGGAATACGGTGTGATCGAGAAGGTGGAGGTGCTCAACGCGCGCGAGCTGCGCGTGACGCTGAAGGAGCCTTCCGCCCCCTTCCCGCACCTGCTCGCCAGCTATCACGCGCCCATCGTCTCGGCGAAGGCCATGGCGGCGAATGCCAATACGCCCGCCGGCGCCGGGCCGTTCATGCTGGAGAACATCGACCGCGGCACCGGCATCACGGTGCGCCGCTTCGACGGCTACTACCGCCCAGGCCTGCCGCGCCTCGAACGCATCCGGTTCCAGGCCTACGCGGACGAGAACCTGCGCGTCGCGGCCCTCGAAGCCGGCGATGTGCAGATCGTCGAAGGCGTGCCGTGGCAGAAGATGGCCGCGCTGGAACAGAACCCGCGCGTGCGCCTCGATTCCGTGGTCGGCCCGTTCATGTATCTGGTGTTCAACACCCGCAGCGGTCCGTTCACCGACCCGCGGCTGCGCCAGGCGGTCGCCTGTGCCATCCGCCGCGAGGACATCGTCCGCGTCGCCCATTTCGGACGCGGTGAGACCCTGGAAGGCCTGCCCTTCAGCGGCCCGCTGGGCCGGTCCGAGGCCAACAAGCTGTGGCCCTACAACCCGGCGAAGGCGAAGGAGCTGATGGCCGCGGCGGGACACCCGGACGGGTTCACGGCCACGCTGCTGTCCACCTCCAGCCCGACGCTGCACACGCAGACGGCCGAGGTGGTGCAGGCGAACCTGAGCGAGGTCGGCATCCAGGTCGATCTGCAGCTGCCGGACTGGCCGACCCGGGTCGGCCTGGGCAATCGCGGGCAGTACCAGTTCGCGATCATGGGCAGCGTCGGCGCCTATAACGATCCGGACTCGCTGCAGACCTTCATCTCCGGCCCGCCTGCCTATCCGCGCTCCTACGGCTTCGAGAGCGAGCGCATCAGCACGCTGCTGGCCGACGGGCGGCGGGAGATCGATCCGGCCAAGCGGACGGCGATCTACGAGAACCTGATGAAGGTGGCGGCCGAGGAGGTTCCGATCGTGGGCCTGTCCTGGCGCGCCCAGGCTTTCGGCCTGCAGCGCAATATCACCGGCTTCCGCAACCTGGACGGTCCGCTGACCTTCTATTCCCCGATCACGCTGGAAGAGACCGCGATCGGCTGACCGCGGGCGCGGGGCGGAGCCCACGGGCTTTCCCCGCGCCGTCCAGGCCCCTATGGTCCCGGCCTTGTGCGCTACCCCCACCGACATCTCCTCGCCATCGAGGGACTGCATCCGCACGAGATCGGCCATCTGCTCGATCTCGCCGAAAGCTATGTGCTGCTGAACCGCCAGGGGAAGACCCAGCGGGACCTGCTGCGCGGCCGCACGCTGATCAACCTGTTCTTCGAGGATTCCACCCGCACCCGCACCTCCTTCGAGATCGCGGGCAAGCGGCTGGGCGCGGACGTGATCAATATGTCCGTCTCCACCTCGTCCGTGAACAAGGGGGAGACGCTGCTGGACACGGCCTGGACCCTGAACGCGATGAACACGGACCTGCTGGTGGTCCGGCACGCGGAGTCGGGCGCACCCAGCCTGCTCGCGCAGAAGGTCGATGCCGCCGTGATCAACGCGGGCGACGGCACGCACGAACACCCCACCCAGGCGCTGCTGGACGCGCTGACCATCCGCCGCCGCAAGGGCCGGCTGGAGGGGCTGACGGTCGCGATCTGCGGCGACATCGCCCATTCGCGGGTCGCGCGCTCCAACATCCACCTGCTGACCACGCTCGGCTCCACCGTGCGCGTTGTCGGCCCGCCCACGCTGATCCCGGCGGATGCCGGCCGGCTGGGGGTCGAGGTCCATCACGACATGGCGAAGGGCCTCGCGGGCGCGGACGTGGTGATGATGCTGCGGCTGCAGAAGGAGCGCATGGCGAAGGGCCTCGTCCCCTCCCCCCGCGAGTTCTTCCGCTTCTACGGCCTCGACCGCGAGAAGCTGGCCCACGCCAAGCCCGACGCGATGGTGATGCATCCCGGCCCGATGAACCGGGGCGTGGAGATCGATTCCGCCGTGGCCGACGACCCCAGCCGCTCGGTGATCGCCGAGCAGGTGGAGATGGGGGTCGCGGTGCGCATGGCAGTGCTGGACACGCTGAACCGCAATTGGCTGCGGAATGACCTCTGACCTTCTGATCACCAATGTCCGCCTGCTCGACCCGGCGGGCGGACTCGACGCGACCGGCGCGCTGCTGGTGCGCGAGGGACGGATCGCCGATCTCGGCGCCAGCCTCGGCAAGCCGGACGGAACCGCAATCCTGGATGGCGGCGGCGCGGTGCTGTGCCCCGGCCTCGTGGACATGCGCGCGAGCCTGGGCGAGCCGGGTGCGGAATACCGCGAGACCATCGCCACGGCGGCCGAGGCCGCGGCGGCGGGCGGCATCACCACCGTCGCCGCCCTGCCGGACAACCAGCCCGCCACGGACGACCCCGCCCTGGTGCGCCTGCTGCGCGCGCGCGGCGAGGAGACGCAGAGCCTCGGCATCGTTCCCTACGGCGCGGTGACGCGCGGCTGCAAAGGCGAGGAACTGGCCGAGCTGGGCCTGCTGCGGGAAGCCGGTGCCGTCGCCTTCACCGACGGTGCCCGCGCCATCGGGTCCGCCCGGACCATGCGGCTCGCCCTGTCCTACGCGCGCGGCTTCGGCGCGATGATCGTCCAGCATCCGGAGGAGCCGAGCCTCGCCCAAGGCGGCGCCGCGACCGAGGGCGAACTGGCCACCCGCCTCGGCCTGCCCGGCATCCCGGCGGCGGCGGAGGCGATGATCATCGCCCGCGACATCCGCCTCGCGGCGCTGACGGGCGGGCATGTCCACTTCGCCCATGTCAGCACGGAGGAGGCGCTGGACCTGATCCGCGCGGCCAAGCAGGCGGGCGTGCAGGTCACCTGCGATACCGCGCCACCTTATTTCGACCTGAACGAGACAGCGATCGGCGATTTCCGGAGCTACGCCAAGCTCTCTCCGCCGCTCCGGACCGAGACGGATCGCCGCGCCGTGGCCGCGGCACTCGCGGACGGCACGATCGATGCCGTCGCCTCCGACCACCAGCCGCGCGATCCGGACGACAAGCGCCTGCCTTTCGCCCAGGCCGCCGCCGGCGGCGCGGGGTTGGCCACGCTGCTGGGCGTCACGCTCGCCCAGGTCCACAACGGGACCATCACGCTCGCGCGCGCCGTCGAACTGCTGACCGCTGCCCCCGCCCGGCTGCTGGGGCTGGAGGTCGGCCGCCTCGCGCGGGGCGCGCCGGCCGATCTGTGCCTGTTCCACCCGGAACGCGCCTGGAAGGTGGAAGCTGGCGAACTGCCCGGCAAGGCGCAGAACACGCCCTTCGACGGACGCGCGCTGGAAGGCCGTGTGCTTGGCACATGGAAAGCCGGGCGGCGCGTGTTCGGGTGAGGCTTTCCATGCGAAGCACCCCTACCCCAACCCTCTGCCGCAGGTGGGAGAGGGAGTAAGCGCATGGTGCCGCTTGCCGTGGAGACGGTCGCCGGCCTGCTCCTGCTCGGCTACGCGCTCGGCTCGATCCCGTTCGGCCTGCTGCTCACCCGCGCGGTGGGGCTGGGCGATATCCGCGCCATCGGCTCCGGCAATATCGGCGCGACAAACGTGCTGCGCACCGGCAACCGCAAGCTGGCGGCGGCGACGCTGCTGCTGGACGCGGCCAAGGGCGCGGTCGCCGTGCTGCTCGCCGCGTATCTGGCGCCGTCGCAGGTGGCGCTCTGGGCCGGGCTCGGCGCGGTGCTGGGGCACATGTTCCCGGTCTGGCTGGGGTTCCGCGGCGGCAAGGGCATGGCGACCACGCTCGGCGCCTATCTGGCGGCTTCCTGGCCGGTCGGGCTGGCCTGCTGCGCGATCTGGCTCGTCGTGGCATGGCTCCGGCGCATTTCCTCGCTCGGCACGCTGATCGCGGCCGCCGCGGCGCCGGCGCTGTTCTGGGCGCTGCACGGCTCGTCCACCGCTGTCATCGCGCTCGTCATCGCCGTGCTCGTCTTCGTCGCGCATCGCAGCAACATCGGCCGCCTCATCGCGGGGGTGGAACCGCGCATCGGCGAAGGCAGGTGAACGAGGCCATCGACCGGCTGCGGCTGGCCCGCGCCGAAGGTGTCGGCCCGGTCACCTGGCAGCGCCTGATCCGCCGCTTCGGTTCGGCAACCGAGGCCGTCCGCGCGTGGCCGGAGATGGCGCGCTCCGCGGGCCGCCCGGTCCCCGCGATCCCCTCACCCGACGCGGCCGGGCGGGAGATCGCAGCACTGGCCGAACTCGGCGGGCGGTTCCTGTTCGCGGGCGATCCGGACTACCCACCCTTGCTCGCGCTGGCTGATCCGCCGCCCCCGGCCCTCGCCGTGCTGGGCGATCCGGCCGCGCTGGCCGGCCGCGCGGTCGCGCTGGTCGGCGCGCGCAACGCCAGCCTGAACGGCCAGCGCATCGCCGAACAGATGGCCGAGGCCCTTGCCGCGGAAGGGTTGATCGTGGTCTCCGGCCTCGCCCGCGGTGTGGACACGGCCGCGCACGAAGGCGCGCTGCGTGCCGGCCGCACCGTCGCCGTGGTCGCCAGCGGGCTGGACATGCCCTACCCGCCGCAGAACGCCGCCCTGCAGGCGCGCATCGCCGAGCAGGGCGCCGTGGTCAGCGAGGCACCGCTGGGCGCCGCACCACAGGACCGGCACTTCCCACGCCGCAACCGCATCATCGCCGGGCTGTCGCTGGGCGTGGTCGTGGTGGAAGCCGCCCCGCGCTCCGGCACGCTGATCACCGCGCGCATGGCGCTCGACCTGGGGCGGGAACTGTTCGCCGTGCCGGGATCGCCGCTCGATCCGCGCTGCCGGGGGTCGAACGCACTGATCCGGGAAGGCGCGCATCTGGTCCAGACGGCGGCGGAAGTGCTCGAGGATCTGCCCGAGGCACCGCGTGAAGCACCCCTCTTCGCCCCCCGCATGACGGTCGAAAAACCGGCCCGGAGCGCCCCGGAATCGCATCCGCCTGACAATATCGGATCCCAGATCATTGAAATAATTGGGGCTTCGCCGGTCGCGGTTGACGATCTGGTGCGTCGCTGCCACCTCTCCCCCGCCGCCGTTGCGGCCGCGCTCCTGGATTTGGAGCTCGCCGGGCGGATCGAAACCCTGCCCGGGAACCGTGTTGCGCTGATCGCACCGTAAGGGCCGCCCTCCACGACCATGTCGGACGTCGTCGTCGTCGAATCCCCCGCCAAGGCCAAGACCATCGAGAAATATCTCGGTGGCGGCTATCGCGTCCTCGCCTCCTACGGCCATGTCCGCGACCTCGTGGAGAAGGACGGGTCGGTGAAGCCCGACGCCGACTTCGAGATGGTCTGGGATTCGGACGGGCGCGGCCAGAAGGCCATGGCCGAGATCGCCCGCGCCCTGAAGGGCGCCAAGACGCTCTACCTCGCCACCGACCCGGATCGCGAGGGCGAGGCGATCTCCTGGCATGTGCGGAACATGCTGGACGCCAAGCACGCGCTGAAGGGCGTGGACGTCCAGCGCATCACCTTCAACGAGATCACCCGCAACGCCATCCGCCACGCCATCGCGCATCCGCGCGACCTCGATCAGCCGCTGATCAACGCCTACCTGGCGCGCCGCGCGCTGGACTACCTGGTCGGCTACACGCTCTCCCCGGTGCTGTGGCGCAAGCTGCCCGGCAGCCGCTCGGCCGGACGCGTGCAGTCCGTGGCACTCAGGCTGGTCTGCGAGCGCGAGGCGGAGATCGAGGCGTTCCGCGCCCGCGAGTACTGGACCGTCGCGGCCGGCTTCACCACGCCGGCCGGGGCGCCCTTCACCGCGCGGCTGACGCATCTGGGCGGCCGCAAGCTCGACCAGTTCGACCTCGCGACCGAAGCCGACGCGATGCGCGCCAAGGCGGCGGTCGAGGCCGGCAGCTTCGTCGTCGATTCGGTCGAGAAGAAGCGCGTCCGCCGCAATCCGCCGCCGCCCTTCACCACCTCCACGCTCCAGCAGGCGGCGTCGAACCGGCTCGGCTTCGCCGCCAAGCGCACCATGCAGGTGGCGCAGCAGCTCTACGAAGGCGTCGATATCGGCGGTGAGACGGTCGGGCTGATCACCTACATGCGGACCGACGGCGTGCAGATGGCGCGGGAGGCCATCGCCGCGATCCGCGACCATGTCCGCGACAGAAACGGCGCGCCCTATCTGCCCCCGGCCCCGCGCGAATACAGCAGCAAGGCCAAGAACGCGCAGGAGGCGCATGAGGCGGTCCGCCCCACGGACGTGACCCGCACGCCGGAACAGGTCGGCCGCATGCTGAGCGATGACCAGCGCCGGCTGTACGAGCTGGTCTGGAAGCGCGCGGTGGCGAGCCAGATGGCTTCCGCCGAACTGGACCAGACCACGGTCGAGATCGCCGACGGCGCCGGCACCGTGCTGCGCGCCACCGGCACGGTCGTCGCCTTCGACGGCTTCCTGGCCCTGTATCGGGACGACGAGGAACCGGCGGACGACAGCGAGGACGGCCGCATCCTGCCGCCCATGGCCGCGCGCGACCCGCTCAAGACCGGCGAGGTGAAGGCCGACCAGCACTTCACCCAGCCCCCGCCCCGCTATTCGGAGGCGACCCTGGTGCGCAAACTGGAGGAACTCGGCATCGGCCGCCCCTCCACCTACGCCTCGATCCTGTCCGTGCTCCAGGACCGCAACTACGTGCGGCTGGAGGCACGGCGTTTCATCCCGGAGGATCGCGGCCGGCTCGTCACCGCCTTCCTGACAGGGTTCTTCGAGCGCTACGTCGATACGGGCTTCACCGCCGACCTGGAGGAAAAGCTCGACCTCATCAGCGACGGCAAGGCCGACTGGCGCGCGGTGATGCGCGCCTTCTGGGACGAGTTCTCGAAGGCGGTCGATCAGACCAAGGACCTCAAGATCTCGGACGTGATCGACGCGCTCGACCGCGATCTCGGCCCGCATTTCTTCCCGGACAAGGGCGACGGCACCGATCCGCGCGCCTGCCCGGCCTGCGGCACCGGGCGGCTGGGCCTGAAGCTGGGCCGGCACGGCGCCTTCGTCGGCTGCTCCAACTACCCGGACTGCCAGTTCACCCGCCGCCTCGCCGTCGATCCGGACGCGGAGCCGGGCGGGCAGCTCAAGGAAGGGATGCGCGTGCTGGGCCACCACCCGGAGACCGGGGAGGAGATCACGGTCCGCCGCGGCCCCTATGGCGTGTACGTCCAGCAGGGCGAGGCGCAGGGCAAGGTCAAACCCAAGCGCGCCAGCCTGCTCAAGGGGATGGACGGCGACACGATCACGCTGGAGCAGGCGCTGGGCCTGCTGTCCCTGCCCCGCCTGGTCGGCATCCATCCGGAGACGGAGGAGCCGATCTACGCCGGGGTCGGCCGGTTCGGCCCGTTCGTGCGCATGGGCGCGGTCTATGGCTCGCTCGATCGCGACGACGATGTGATGGCGGTGGGCATCAACCGCGCCGTGGACGTGCTGGCGAAGAAGCTCGCCTCGGTCCGCCAGCTCGGGGACCATCCCAAGGACAAGCAGCCCGTGCTCCTGCGCAAGGGACGCTTCGGGCCGTATGCGCAGCACGGCCAGACCGTCGCCAACATCCCCCGCGACGCCGAGTTCGACAGCTACACGCTGGACGAGGCGGTCGCGCTGCTGGCCGAGAAGGGCAAGGCGCTGAAACCGCGGGGCGGGTTCAAGCGCGCTGCGAAGAAAGCGTCCGCCGCGGCCCCGCAATCGGAAGCCCCTGCCCGGAAAGCCGCCAAGAAAGCGGCGTCCCGCAAGACGGGCGCGGCCAAGACCGCGCGTAAGACCGCGAAGAAGGCCGCCCCTCGCCGCCGCACATCCGGCTGAGGGCGCCGCCTTTCGTCGCCGGCGCGGCGTCTTGACGCGAAGTCGCAACGGGCTTCGCAATAATGTTCCCGTGCAACGTGTTTCATGCATGCTACTAATCGTTGTGCAGGACATCTGTCCCCGAGTCCGCGTCCCGTGGGGGGCGGGTTCCTGTTCCCCTTCCCGTGTGCGGGACGGGGCCATGCGAAGGGGAGACGAAGGGTGCCGCGGACTGGCTCCCAATGACCCGGCCGGCGCTACCGCCAGCGCCCGAGATGCTGCTGCCGGCCCTTAAGCAGGCCATCGATGCTGTTGTGCTGATCGATCAGGCCAACAGGGTCCTCTTCTTCAACGATGCGGCGGAACGGCTCTGGGGCTACAGCCGCGACGAGGTGCTGGGACAGAATGTCAGCATGCTCGTGCCGCAGGTCTTCCGTGCCGGGCATGACGGGTTCATCGCGGCGAACCGCGAGACCGGGGTCAACCGGATCGTCGGCCGCAACCGCGAGGCGCTGCTCGAACGCAAGGACGAATCCACGACCTGGGTGACGTTCTCGCTGTCCAAGGTGCTGGTCGGCGACGACATCCATTACATGGGCTTCATCCGCGACATCAGCGAGGAGGTCCGGCAGCGCGAGCGGGTCCGGCTGCTGTCACTGGCCGCCAGCCGGACCGACCACGTGGTGCTGATCCTCGACAGCGCACGCCGGATCGTCTTCGCCAACCCCGCGTTCACCGGGATGTTCGGCTATGAGGAAGCGGAGGTGCTGGGCCGCCGGCCGCTGGACTTCCTGCAACGGCCCGACCTCGACGGCGAGACCATTGAAAGTGTGCGCCGCCGCATCCGCGAGGGCAGCAGCTTCCAGATCGAGCTTCCCGTCATGAACAGGCAGGGCGGCACGTTCTGGGTGACCGGCAGCGTGACGCCCGTCGCCGATGAGAGCGGCGAGTTGCGCAACGTCGTCATCGTGCTCGACGACATGACGGAGCGGCAAAAGCTCCAGGACCTGCAACGCGACATGCTCCAGGCGCTGACGAGCGACGTGCCGCTTGCCGATCTCGCCCATTTCCTCTGCCGCCGGGTCGAGGCGATCGCGCCCGAGATCGTCTGCTCGATCCTGCTGGTCGATGAGGAGCGCAAGCTGCGCCCGCTCGCCGCCCCCAATCTGCCCGCCGCCTACAACGCGTCCATCGACGGGATTCCCATCGGCCCCAGGGCCGGAAGCTGCGGCACCGCGGCCTGGCGGGGCGAACCGGTACAGGTGACGGACATCGCCACCGATCCGCTCTGGCCCGAGGACGTGGCGGCCATGGTGCTGGCCGAGGGGTTGCTCGCGTGCTGGTCCTTGCCGATCCGCATGCGCGACGGGCGGGTGGCGGGCACATTCGCGCTCTATTACCGCGAGAAGCGGGGCGCGAGTTCCTGGCATGAACGGATCGTGGGAGCCTGCCTCGATCTGTGCATGCTGGCCATCGAACGCCACGAGGCACGGCAGCGGATCGCGCTGCTGTCGCACTACGACTCGCTGACCGGACTGCCCAACCGGGCAGGCCTGCGCCAGGAGGCCGGCACCCTGCTCGCCAGGGTGGGAGAAACCCCGGTCGCCGCCCTTCTGCTCGACATCGACAACTTCAAGGATGTCAACGAGACGCTGGGACACGACGCGGGCGACCGGCTTCTGATCGAGATCGGCAACCGCCTGCGGCAGGTATCGTCCGCCGCCGATCTCGTTGGCCGCATCGACGGCGATTCCTTCGTCCTGGTGATCCCCGGCTGCGACGCGACGCGCGCCTCGGCCCTGGCGGAGCGCCTGCTGCGCGCCTTCGGCGAACCGGCCGATCTGCTCGGCATCTCCATGAGCGTGTCGGCCAGCATCGGCATCAGCATCCGGCCGGGAAGCGACACGGACGCGGAAACGCTCATCCGTCAGGCGGATAGCGCCATGTCCCGCGCCAAGCACGCCGGGCGCGGGACTTACCGCTTCTTCAGCCATGGAATGAACCAGTTCGCCCAGGACCGTCTGGTGCTCGGCGTGGCCCTGCGCGAAGCCATCTCCCTCGGGCGCCTGCATCTCGAATACCAGCCGCAATTCCGCCCTGTCGGCCGCGCGCTGCACGGGGTCGAGGCACTGATCCGCTGGGACGACCCGGTGTTCGGCCGCGTCACGCCCGCGCGCTTCATCCCGATCGCCGAGGCGACCGGACAGATCGAGGCACTGGGGCAATGGGTGTTGCAGGAGGCCTGCCGGCAAGCGGCGGCATGGCGCGCCGCCGGCATCACGATCCCGGCCGTCTCGGTCAACCTGTCGCCCAGCCATCTCGGCAAGCCCGGCCTGCCCGACAGCATCGCCGCGCTGCTGCGCTGCCATGGTTTGCCGCCCAGCGCGCTGACGATCGAGGTCACCGAGAGCGTGATGATGGACGACCATCCGGAGGCGCTCGGCAACATGCAGGCCCTGCGCGTGCTCGGGGTCGGGCTGTCGATGGACGATTTCGGGACCGGCTATTCCAGCCTGTCGAGCCTCTCGCGCTTGCCCGTCACCGAGCTCAAGATTGACCGCAGCTTCGTGCGCAACCTGATCCTCGACCCGAACGCGCGCGCCATCACCACGGCCGTCATCCGGATCGGCCAGAGCCTCGGCCTCACCGTGGTGGCGGAAGGGGTCGAAACCGACGAGCAGCTTCAAGCCCTGACTGAACTGCATTGCGACGTGGTCCAGGGCTACTTGCTGGGCCGCCCCACCACGGCGCAGGCGCTCGAAGCCCATCTCGCCACCCTGTCCGGTCCCGCGCGCCCGTTCGGCATTCCCCAGCCCGCCCCGGGGTAAGGTAAGGGACCACCCTCTCCCGGCCCGGGCCTTTCGCGGCGTTCAGCGGAACGGCGGCGACCAGAGCAGCCCGCCCTGGCCCGCGAGCCGGTTCGCCCCGCGCGAGACGCCGAGCGGCGCCTGGTTGCGCTGCCATATCTCCCCGTAATTGCCGACCGCCTTGATGGCGTTCAGCGCCCAGGCGTTGTCCAGGCCGAACGCCTTGCCGAAATCGCCGGTGGTGCCCAGCAGGCGCCGCACCTCCGGGTTCTGGTCGTTGCGGCGGGAGTTGGCATTGGCCTGGGTCACGCCCAGCTCCTCCGCGGCGACCAACGCGTTGCCGACCCATTTGACGATGCCGAACCAGCGGAAATCCCCCTGCCGGACCAGCGGCCCGAGCGGTTCGCGGCTGATCGCCTCCGGCAGGATGACGTAGTCCGCGGCGTCAGTCCGGCCGGCGAGGATCGCCGCCAGACCGGACTGGTCGGTCGTGTATACGTCGCAGCGGCCGGAGAAGAATGCCGCCTGCGCCTCGCTGAAGCTCTCGATCACCACCGGCGAGAAGCGGATGTTGTTGGTCCGCGCCCAGTCGGAGAGATTCAGTTCGGTGGTGCTGCCCGGCTGGAGGCAGACCGTCGCCCCGTCCAGTTCCTTGGCCGAGGACACGTTCAAATCCTTGCGCACCAGGAAGCCCTGGCCGTCATGCAGCGTGACCCCGGTGAAGACGAGGCCGATCGCGGCATCGCGGCCGATGGTCCAGCTGGTGCCGCGGGACAGCACATCGACTTCACCGGACTGCAACGCGGTGAAGCGGTTCTGGGTGGTGGTGGGCACGAAGCGCACCTTGTCGCCATCACCGAACACGGCGGCGGCCACGGCGTGGCAGAAATCCACGTCCAGGCCGCGCCATACGCCCTGGCTGTCGGCCTGGGACAATCCGGCCGCACCGGTCGAGACGCCGCAGACCAGTTGGCCGCGCCGCTGCACCGCGGCGAGCGTGTCGGGCGCCTGTGCCATCGCGGCGGAGACGGGAAGCATGGCGGCGAATGCCAGGGCGAGACGGCGAGCGAAGCGGATCATGCGCAACCTCCTGCTGTTCGAGCCATGACACCACAAAGAAGGCTGGAGAATAATCTTCTTTGCATGGCAGTTGCCGGACACTGGCGGAGTAGTTTCAACTCCCATCATTGCCTGGAAGGGGTATCTCATTGCCATGACAGCACAGCGCGAACTCGATCGCATCGACCGGGAGATACTGCGCAAGCTGCAGGCGGACGCGACGGCATCGCTCGCCGAGATCGCCGATGCCGTGGGCCTTACCCCCACCCCCTGCTGGAAACGCATCCGCAGGCTGGAGCGCAATGGCGTGATCACCGGCCGCGTCGCGCTGCTGGACCCGGCCAAGGTCGGGCTGCCGGTCAGCGTGTTCGTCGCGGTGGAAACGGCGGACCATTCCGGCCCATGGCTCGAACGCTTCGCCGCCACGGTGAGCGCCATGCCCGAGGTGATGGAGGTGTGGCGGATGAGCGGCGATGTCGATTACCTGCTGCGTGTCGTGGTGCCCGACATCGCGGCGTATGATGCGTTCTATCGCCGCCTCATCGCCTCGGTCCCTCTGCGCAACGTGACCAGCCGCTTCGCCATGGAGCGGGTGAAAGCCGCGACAGCCCTGCCGATCTGACCGGCGGCAGACAAAAGCTGCCGCCGGGAGCGGCAGTATCGCCCATATCGGGGGCGGGCTGATTGCGAATGCGGCAGCCGCGCCGGCCGGCCGAACCGCACGGAAACCAGCGGTCTTGCCGTGCGGGACGGTGCCCCGTAAGCATCGTCACGTGTTCGTCTTCATCGCCCGCCGCATCGCGTTGGCCGTCCTGGTCATCATCACGGTGCTCACGCTGTCCTTCATGCTCACGCGGCTGGGCGGGGATCTGGCTATCTCCATCGCCGGGCCGAACGCAACCGCGGCGGACGTGCAGGTCATCCGTCAGGCGTACGGGCTCGACCGCCCGCTCGCGATCCAGTTCGTGGACTGGGTCGCCCGGGCTGCTGTCGGCGATTTCGGCGAAAGCTACTTCTTCCGCGCCAAGGTCTGGGACCTGATCGCCGAACGCCTGCCCATCACGCTGACGCTGGGCCTGGTCGGGCTGACCATCGCGCTCGCCGTGGCCATCCCGCTCGGCACGCTGGCCGCGGTGTTCGAGAACAGGCCCGCGGACCGCATCATCATGATGGTCGCGCTGATCGGCCAGGCGATGCCGTCCTTCTGGCTGGCGCTGCTGATGATGGTGATGTTCGGCCTGTACCTGAACTGGCTGCCCATCTCCGGCACCGGTTCGTGGGAGAATTACGTGATGCCGGGCATCGTGCTCGCCTTCAGCGCCATCCCCGCCATCATGCGGCTGACGCGGTCGGGGATGGTCGATGCACTCGCTTCGGACTACATCCGCACCGCCCGGTCCAAAGGCATCTCCTATACCGCCATCGTGATCCGCCACGCGCTGCGCAACGCGGCCATGCCGGTCGTGGCGATCGCGGCGGTGCAGCTCGGCTTCATGCTCGGCGGCTCGGTGGTCATCGAGACCGTCTTCGCGCTGCACGGCGTCGGTTATCTCGCCTGGGAAAGCATCAGCAAGAACGACTTTCCGACCGTGCAGGCGGTGGTGCTGCTGCTGGCGGTAATCTTCACCGTGCTCACGCTCGCGGCCGATCTGCTGAACGCGCTGATCGACCCGAGGCTGCGCAAGCAGTGAGAGGGTTGCGCACTTTCGGCGTCGCGGTCGGCGCCTTCATCGTCGGCGTCGTGCTGATCTGCGCCATCCTCGCACCCTGGATCACGCCGCATGATCCGTTCGCGCAGGACCTGGTCAAGCGGCTGCAGCCGCCGGTCTGGATGGAAGGCGGCACCACCGAGAATCTGTTCGGAACCGACCAGCTCGGCCGCGACTATCTCAGCCGGCTGATCTATGGTGCGCGGATCTCGATGCTGATCGGCATCGCCACCGTCATCGCCTCCGGGCTCATCGGCACGGCACTCGGCGTGGCCGGTGGGTATTTCGGCGGCCGGGTGGATGCGGTGGTGCTGTTCCTGATCACCGTGCGGCTGGCCATTCCGCTGATCCTGGTCGCGCTCGCTGTCGTCTCGCTGGTCGGCTCGTCGCTCACCATCGTGGTGCTGACGCTTGGGCTGCTGCTGTGGGAGCGTTTCGCCGTGGTGGCGCGCACCAGCACGATGCAGGTGCGCAATCTGGATTACGTCACCGCCGCCACGGCCAATGGCTGTTCGACCTGGCGCATCCTGTGGGCGCATGTGCTGCCCAACGTGCTGAGCCCGCTGGCCGTTGTCGCCACGCTGGAGATGGCGCTGGCCATCCTGCTGGAAGCGGCGCTGTCCTTCCTCGGCCTCGGCGTGCCGCCGCCCCTGCCCTCCTGGGGCCTGATGATCGCGGAGGGGAAGGAGTATCTGTTCTTCAGCCCCTGGGTCATCGTGATCCCGGGCGTGGCACTGTTCGTGCTGGTGATGGGCATCAACCTGCTGGGCGACGGGCTACGCGACCTGCTGGGCACGCGCCGCTGAGGCCTGGGGGGGATTCGCCCCAGGCCCCACCAAGGCTCCGCTCTGCCGGAGAGTACAGGGCAGAATGCCCCCGCGCTCTGACTAGACCCAGGTCGCTTCGTAGTAGCGGTGCATCTCGTCCGGATAGGTGTTCATCTTGAGCTGCTTCGACATGGCGTAGGTCGAGACGTAGGTGTGCAGCGGCATCCAGTACGCGTTCTCCGTGATCTTCTTGATCGCGGCCGAATAGAATTCCTTGCGCTTGGCCTCGTCGTTAGTCCTGCCGGCGTCGGCGATGAGCTTCTGCACTTCAGGATCGCGCGAGTAGTCATCGGGCGTGCCGCCGAAATAGACTGGCATGATGGCCGCGACGTCGTTGATCGAGTAGCTGCCCCACGACCCCATGTTGAGCTGCGATTCTCCACGCCACACCCGGTCGATCACCGCCTGGGTCTGAAGCTGGCTGATCTTCGCTCGGATGCCGACCGCGCCTAGATAGCTCTGCACCGCAGCGGAATAGGCCGGTAAGACGTAGGTAAGGATCTCCACGTCGAACCCGTTAGCGTAGCCGGCCTTGGCGAGAAGTTCCTTCGCCTTGGCGGGGTTGTAGTCGTACTCTACAGCGGCGGAGCCGTCACAACCGAACTGGGTCGGGAAGCAGGGCGCAGGGGGTACACGGGACCCGCCTTGCACCAGTCGCTCGGCAATGGCCTTGCGGTCGATCGCGTGGAAGATCGCTTGGCGCACTTCCAGCTTGGTCAGCGGGTTACCTGCGCCGGTACGGCCCGCAGCGTCGATCGACAGGTAGCCGACGCGCATGCTCTCCTGCCGCACCGCGGTGGCGAAGGGCAGGCGCGACACACCGGCGAACTGGTCCGGGCTGAAGTTCCACATGAAGTCGAGGCGCTGGGCCAGGAATTCAGTGGTCATGGTCGCGGCGTCCGGCATGTAGCGGATCAGCACCTTGCCGATGGCCGGCTTCTTCTTGGGGCTGTCAGCGTAGTAGCCCTCGTACCGCTCCATCAGCAATTCCTTGCCGGGCTCGAAGCGGACGATCTTGTAAGGGCCGGCGCCCACGGGCTGGCGCGCGTAGCCGTCGGGGCCTACGCGCTCGCGATACGCCTTCGGATAGATCGGCGTGACGAAGGCGAAGAACTGCAGCGCAGCAGGCGTCGGCTGCTTGAGGCGGACGATCACCTTGTGGTCGTCCACCTTCTCGGCCCTGTCGATCCATGCCTGGTTGGACGGCGTGGCGGTTTTCGCCTCGGGCTTGCTGACGAGGTTGAGCGTATAGACCACATCGTCCGCAGTAAACGGATCGCCGTTGTGGAAGGTCACGCCCTTGCGCAGCTCGAACTCGTAGGTCAGGTCATCGACCAGCTTCCAGGACGTCGCCAGCAGCGGCTTGATCGAGAAGTCGGACGGCTCGCGATAGACCAGCCCGTCCCATGCCTGATGCGCGACGATGAGGCCGGAGCGCAGCGAGTTGTAGTACGGATCGACGTTGGTGACATTGCTCGACTCGCCGACGCGCAGCGTGTCGGTGGCTTTCTCCGCGAATGCAGGCCGCCCCCCAGCGGCAGCGACGACGGCCAAGGATGATGCGGCCAGTAGATCGCGACGACGCATCGTCATTCTCCCAGTTGATTTCCCCACGCGACCGTAGGGGCCGCACGGGGTGGCGGCAAGCAGGCTCAGTCCGGGAACGGATCGTCGATCTCGGCCAGTCGCGGCAGCGCGCGGTCGGCCGCTTCCATGACCGGCACGGCCCCCATCAGCGGCCAGGTGATGCCGAGTGCCGGGTCGTTCCACAGCAGACCCGATCGCGCGGCCGGCACCACCGGCGCAGAGAAGCGCGTCAGCAACAACGTCTTCGGCAGCAACGTCATCGTGCCCACCGCGAAGCCTTCCGGCACGAACAGCGCGGCCGGTGTCTCCGCGTCCAGCAGATGCACGCCCTGCCGGCCGAAACCGCCGCTGCCCCGGCGCAGGTCAACCAGGACCGCCATAGCGCGGCCGGACAGCACGCGCAGCAACCGCGCCTGCGCATGCGGCGGGCGCTGGAAGTGCAGTCCCCGCAATGTGAACGGCGCCTCCGCGCAATCCAGCCGGTCCTCCGTGAACAGTGTCGCGAGGCCGAGCGAGGCGAGAAGCCGGTCGCTCCAGGCCATCTCGGTCCAGCCCAGGTCGTCGCGCTCACGCGCCGTGCGGATCAGTCGCGGCTGCATCGTCATCATGCCGCCCGTATAGGCGCCTTGACGCCCGCGCCCCAGCATCCGATCCCGGACAGGACGGGAAGGAGACGCGCATGACCCTGCCAGCGGACATGACCTATATCGCGCACGGCGCCGGCGGCCGGCCGGACGTGCTGGTTCCCGCACGCGGGCCCCTGCCCGTCCCCGCGGCGGATGAAGTGCTGATCCGCGTGCTCGCCACCGGGGTCAACCGGCCGGACGTGGCGCAGCGGCAGGGCACGTATCCCCCGCCCAAGGGCGCGTCGCCGCTCCTCGGCCTCGAAACCGCAGGCGAGGTGGTGGCCGCGGGGGCCGCGGTGACGCAGTGGCGCGTGGGCGACCGCGTCTGCGCGCTGACCAATGGCGGCGCCTATGCCGAATACTGCGTGGCACCCGAAGCGCAGACCCTGCCCTGGCCCAAGGGCTACGACGCACTGCACGCCGCCGCGTTGCCGGAGACGTATTTCACCGTATGGGCGAACCTGTTCGATCTCGGCCATCTCGCCGCCGGGCAGACCGCGCTGGTGCATGGCGGGTCCAGCGGCATCGGCGTCACCGCTATCCAGCTCGGCGCCGCGTTCGGTGCGCGGATGATCGCGACCGCGGGCAGCGACGAGAAATGCGCGGCCTGCGTGAAGCTCGGCGCGCATGCCGCGATCAACTACCGTACCGCCGACTTCGTGGAGGAAGTGAAGCGCCTGACCGATGGCAAGGGCGTGCAGGTGGTGCTGGACATGGTCGGCGCCCCCTACTTCGCCCGCAACCTGCGCTGCCTCGCGCTCGACGGGCGGTTGGTGATCATCGCCTTTCTGCAGGGATCGAAGCTCGACACCTTCGACCTGACGCCGATCATGACACGACGGCTGACCGTGACCGGCTCCACGATGCGGCCGCGCACCACGGCGCAGAAAGGCGCGATCGCCGCCGCGCTGCGTGCGAAGGTCTGGCCGCTGCTCGATGCTGGCAAGACCGGGCCGGTGATCCACGCGACCTTCCCGCTGGCCCAGGCGGCGGAGGCGCACCGGCTGATGGAGAGCAGCGCGCATATCGGCAAGATCATGCTGAAGGTGGCCGACGCATGAACCTGTTCGCGAAGCTGCGCGCACGGACCGACGATCCGGTCCGCGTGGCGCTGGTCGGCGCGGGCAAGTTCGGCACCATGTTTCTGCATCAGGCCCGCCGCACGCCCGGCCTGCATCTCGCCGCCGTGTGCGACCTCAGCCCCGATCGTGCCCGTGCCGCGCTGAAGCGCACGCACTGGCCGGAGGCGCAGGTGGCGGCCGCGTCGCTGGACGCGGCACTCGCGTCCCGCACCACCTTCGTCACCGACGACACCGCCCGCGTGCTGGCCGATCCGCGCATCGACGTGATGATCGAGGCGACCGGCAATCCCGCCGCCGGCATCGCCCATGCCCGCATGGCCTTCGCGGCCGGCACGCATGCCGTGATGGTCAACGTGGAGGCGGATTGCCTTGCCGGTCCGGCCCTTGCGACGGAGGCGGCGAAGGCGGGCGTGGTCTATTCGCTGGCCTATGGCGACCAGCCCGCCCTGGTCTGCGAGCTGGTGGACACGCTGCGCGCCGCGGGGTTCGAGGTCGTCGCCGCCGGCAAGGGCACCAAGTACCTGCCCGAGTTCCACCGCAGCACGCCCGAAACGGTCTGGGGCCATTACGGGCTGACCGAGGAACAGGCGCGCGCGGGCGGGATGAACAAGCAGATGTTCAACTCCTTCCTCGACGGCACCAAGAGCGCGATCGAGATGGCGGCGATTGCGAATGCGACCGGTCTCGCCCCGCCCGAGGACGGGCTCGCCTTCCCGCCCTGCGGCTGCCACGACCTGCCGCGCATCCTGCGGCCGCGCCAGGAAGGCGGCGTGCTGTCCGGCCGCGGCATGGTGGAGGTGGTGTCGTCCGTGGAGCGCGACGGGCGGCCGGTGTTCAATGACCTGCGCTGGGGCGTGTACGCGGTGTTCGCCGCCGACAGCGACTACGATGCGCGCTGCTTCGCCGAGTACGGCGTCGTCACCGATCCGTCCGGCCGCTACGCCGCGCTATGGCGGCCGTACCATTTCATCGGGCTGGAACTGGGCGTGTCCGTCGCCTCCGTCGCGCTGCGGGGCGAACCCACGGGTGCGCCCACGGCATGGCGCGCGGATGTGGTCGCGGTGGCGAAGCGTGCGCTGAAGGCGGGCGAGGTGCTGGATGGCGAGGGTGGCGCGACGGTGTGGGGCAAATGCGTACCCGCCGCGCGCAGCGCCGCCGAACACGCGCTGCCCATCGGCCTCGCGCACCGCCTGACGCTGCGGCGGGACGTGGCCGAGGGCGCGGTGCTGAGCGAGGCGGATGTCGCCCTGGACCCCACGGCGGACGCGGTGGCGCTGCGCCGGGCGATGGCGCCGGCCTGATGCTGCCAGCACCCTCCCCTACAGCGGCAGCCGTAGAGGGGCGAGCATCAGATTTCTTGACTATTTTCCCATTCTCAGCCATTATCCGGACGGATTCGGCTGCGCATGCATACTGCCTGCGCGGCCCTTTTGCGTTCCCCCTGCGCATCGGACCGCAACCCCGGGGAAACCCGGGTAAGATAGTAAGATCGTAAGATAGTAAGGCGAACGAACCGCGCATCCATCGCCTCGTTCCCGCGTTCCACCGGCAGGCCGCGCCTTCCGCGCGGACCAAACGGGAGAAAGCGCGATGGATGCATCTCAGATCGCCGAGCACATGGAGATCGTCGGTTCCTGCGGGAACCATGTCGGGACCGTCGATCACGTCGAAGGCCAGATGATCAAGCTGACGAAGTCGGACTCACCCGACGGGCGTCACAAATACCTGCCGCTCACCGCCGTCGCCTCGGTCGATGGCGGCAAGGTCAAGACACACATGAACCACATGGCCGCGCTGGAGCTGCTGACCGACCAGCCTCCGGCATGACCGCGCGGCGCTGCCCCGCCATGGGGCAGCGCCGGTCTTGCGTCACTCCACCTTGATTCCGGCCGCCTTCAGGATCGGCTCCCACTTGTCCACCTCGGACTTGAGGAAGGCCGCGGCGGAAGCCGGCGTGCTGTCGGTCATCACGTTGATGGTCAGTTCCTCCAGCCGCTGCTTCACGTTGGGCTGTGCAACCGCCTTGTTCAGCTCGCTGTTCATCGCGGTGACGATCGCATCCGGCGTGCCGGCCGGGGCAAACACCATGTGCCACGTATAGGCCTCGTAGTCGGGCATCCCCGCCTCGGCAAAGGTCGGCACGTCCGGGATCAGCGGCGAACGGGTCTTGCCGCTGATGGCCAACGCCCGCAATTCGCCCTTCTGAACGAACGGCACGGCACTCGCCGCGACATCGCAGATGATGCCGATCGTGCCGTTCAGCACGTCCGGGTAGGCGGCGGCCGAGCCGCGATACGGGACGTGGTTCGCCTTCAGCCCACCGCCCAGCTTCAGGAAAAGCTCCGCCGCCAGATGCAGCGCCGCCCCGTTGCCGGATGAGGCGTAGTCGTACTTGCCCGGATTGGCCTTCAGCAGCGCCACCAGTTCCTGGAGGTTGTTGGCGGGCACGCTCTTGTTGACCATCAGCACCATCGGCACCACCCCGACCAGGGCGACAGGGCTGAAATCGGCGATCGGGTCGAAGGACAGGTTCGGGAACAGCGGCCGCATCACCGCGTGCGCGATGGTCGAATAAAGGAAGACGGACCCGTCCTTCTCCCCCTTGGCCACCACTTCCGAACCGACCACGACACCCGCCCCGGTGCGATTCTCCACGATCACCCGCTGCGGCAGATCCTTCGACATCTGCTCGGCGATCACGCGCGCGGGCACATCGGTTGGACCGCCGGCCGCGAAGGGCACGACGAAGCGGATGGGCTGTCTGGGCCAGGACTGGGCGCGGGCGAGGCCGGGTACGGCAAGCGAGGCGGCCGAGGCGGCGAGGAGCGTGCGACGATGCATGGATAGTCCTCCGACCGGAAATTGCAGATCAGCGCCTACCTTCCCGACCTAAAATGACAGGGTCAACCTTGTGCGCGGTGCGCACGCAATCACGATCGGTCATCGGGAAATCCCGCCATCGCGCGCACTTCCGCCGGGGATCGGCCGGATGTGCGCAGATCACGCAGCGTCGCGGCACGGTCGCGTTTGGCCAGCCGCCGCCCGGCATCGTCCGTCAGCAGGGCGTGATGCGCATAGGCTGGCGCGGGCCAGCCCATCAGCGCCTGCAGCAGCCGATGCAGGTGCGTCGCAGGCTTCAGGTCGATGCCGCGCGTCACGAGCGTCACGCCCTGGGCCGCGTCATCGTGGGTGACACAGAGGTGATAGCTGGCCGGGGCATCCTTGCGCGCGAGCACGACGTCACCGAACTGGGCGGGATCGCAGACGATGCGCCCCTCCCCCAGCTCCTCGAAATCGAGCCCCGGCACGCAGGCGGCCGCGCGCGCCATATCGAGCCGCAGCGCATGCGGTTCCCCGGCCATGATACGGTACTGGCGTTCCTCCGCCGACAAACGGCGGCATGTGCCGGGATAATGCGGGCCGTCCGGGCCGTGCGGCGCAGCGGCGGAGGCGGCGATCTCGCGGGCGATCTCCGCGCGGGTGCAAAAGCACGGATAGAGCAGCCCGCGCGCGGACAGGCTCTCCAGCACCGCGTAGTATTCAGGCAGATGCTCCGACTGCACGCGCACCGGCCCGTCCCAGTCGAGGCCGAGCCAGGCCAGATCCTCCAGGATCGCATCGCGGTATTCGGGCCGGCAGCGTCCGGGGTCGATATCCTCGATGCGCAGCAGGAAACGCCCGCCCGCCGCCCGCGCCCGGCGCCAGCCCGCGAGGGCCGAATGCGCGTGACCCAGATGCAGCAGGCCGGTCGGACTTGGGGCGAAGCGGGTGACGAGCATCGCGCCGGCCGCTATGCCCGGCGAACCGCAAGGAGAGCAAGCCAATGACGCTGGACGGGCCGCGCTGGGGGCCGAAATCGAAGGGCACGCCGAAGCAGCTTGTCGTGCTGTGCCATGGCGTGGGCGCGGATGGGCACGACCTGATCGATCTCGGCCCCTCCTTCTTCGGCCATGCGCTGCCGGATGCGGCCTTCGTCTCCCCGCACGGGCCCTTCCCCTACGATCAGGCCCCGATGGGGCGGCAGTGGTTCAGCCTGTTCGATCGCACGCCCACGGCGATGGAAGCCGGCGTTCGCGCCGCGTCGGACATCCTGCTGCGCTTCGTGGCCGAAGAACTGGCGCGGCTGTCCCTGCCCGGCGATGCTTACGCGCTGGCGGGCTTCAGCCAGGGCGCAATGACGGCGCTTTTCGCGGGCCTGCGTGCCACCCCGGCGCCACGCGCCATTCTCGCCTATTCCGGCGCACTGCTCGCGCCCGAGACGCTGGCGGCGGAGATCAAGGCCAGGCCGCCGGTCCTGCTGGCACATGGCGAGGCCGATCCGGTTGTCCCGGTCGCAGCCAGCCGGCAGGCCGAGCATGTGCTGCGCGGCCTCGGCGTCGAGGTGGAAACCGTCTATGCGCCGCGCCTCCAGCACGGCATCGACGAAAGCGGGCTGTCGGCTGGCGCGCTGCTGCTGCAGCGTGCCTTCGCGCCAGCCGCGTAGTCCTCCCTCACCCTGCCCCTCTCCCGCGAGCGGGAGAGGGTGTGCCGTTCAGCCGGCGGCAGTGGTCTCGATCTTCACGTTGCCCGTGAGCGTGCGATGGACGGGGCACTTGTCCGCGATCTCCATCAGCCGCGCGCGCTGTTCGGCATCCAGGGCGCCCACCAGCGCGATGCGGCGCCCGATGCGTTCCGGCGGCGTGTTCGTTGCCACGCGTTCATGCGTCAGGTCCACGGACACGTCGTCGAGTGGCCAGCCCTTGCGCGCGGCGTACATGCGCAGCGTGATCGCGGTGCAGGCGCCGAGCGCCATCAGCAACAGCTCATGCGGCGTCGGGCCGGTATCGCCGCCGCCGAGCGAGGCCGGCTCGTCCGCGCGCAGTTCGTGCCGCCCGTCGCTCAGGCGCTGGGCGTAGGCGCCGGCCCCGGCGCCCGAGACCACGACATGCGGGGCCGGCTCGCCGCTCATGCGGATGCCTTCCCCGGCGCGCCCGGCTCGCCCACGTCCCACCAGATGCCGGCATAGGCCGCAAGGCCCTCACGCGCCGGGCCGGTCATCAGGTGTTCGTCCGGGCCGTGCTGCTTGCAGCCGTTGTAGCTGTGCGGGATCCAGACCAGCGGCACGCCGAGATGATCGACGAACACATCGCCCGGCAGGCCGCCGGAGGCGTTCGGGATCACCTGCACCTTCTTGCCCAGCGTGCGCGCCATGCTGGCCTGGGCCCAGCGCACCCAGGGATTGTCCGGGTCGGTACGGCTGGCGGGCATGCGGATGCCGGGATTGCGGATCTCGACGCACTGGAACCCGTGCGCGTCCAAGTGCTTGCGCAGCGCGGGCGCGAAGCTGTTGGGATCGGTGTCCACCGTGTAGCGGATCTGGCAGACGGCACGCGCGTTCGGCGCCACCGCGTTCACCGGGTTCTCCGGCCGGCCGGAGACCATGGCCAGCACGATGAAGCTGTTCCAGCCATAGATCTTCTCGGCCGCGGTCAGGCCCGGCTCGCCCCAGTCCGGGTCGATCGTGGCCGCGTCCGCACCCCCCGCCACCTCGCATCCGGCCAGCACCGCGCGCACCGAATTGGGCACCGCGGGCGGCAGCCAGTCGCGCACCAGGATCTTGCCGTTGCGGTCCATGATGCTGGTCAGCGCATGCGCCAGCACGATGGCGGGGTCGGTTGTCAGTCCGCCCCAATGACCGGAATGCACGCCGCCCGGCCGCAGATCGACGGCGAGCTCGAACATCACCGACCCGCGCGTGCCGGTGGCGATGGTCGGCGTTTCCGGCGTCACCCGCGGCCCGTCCGAGGCGATGAGCACATCGGCCGCGAGCGCCTCGCGGTTGGCGGCCACGAAGTCATGCAGGCCAAGCGAGCCGCGTTCCTCCGACGTCTCCAGCACCAGCTTCACGTTCGCCCCGAGCTTGCCACCGCGGGCTTCCAGCACCTGCTCCAGCGCGGTCAGCACGATGGCGTGCTGGCCCTTGTTGTCGGCGGTACCGCGCCCGTACCAGAGATCGCCTTCCTCGGTCAGCTTCCAGGGGTCGAGACCTTCGCGCCACTGGTCCGCAAGGCCGCGCACCGTGTCACCGTGGCCGTAGGTCAGCACGGTCGGCAGGGCGGGGTCCTCGACGCGGACCGCAGTCAGGATCGGGCCGAAGCCGGGCTTGGGGTTCGGGTGCACCACGATGTCGGTGAAACCCATCGTCTGCAGCCAGGGCGCGATGGAGTCGTTCAGGTAGCGGTGCAGGTCCGCCTCGTGGCCGGGATCCTGCGACGTGCTGGGCACGGCGACCAGGTCGGTCAGCCGCGCCTTGAAACGGCCGTCGTCGAAAAAGGCGGTGGCCCGCGCGATGGCGGCGTCTCGGGAAGTGCTTGGAGCGTCCATGTTCACATCACAGCCTGCGAGCGCAGGTCCTCGGGGCATTGGTCACGGTCCCCCCGGTTTAGCACCCACGGCGACGCTGTCATCGTGCCGGAGGGATCAGCCGGCGGTGATCAGTGCCGGGAATGTCGCGGCGGGGTTGGGGACCGCGGCATAGGCGCCGGGCTCGTCCGCCACCGGCACGAACCCGTCGCCCAGGCCGATCACCGTCTCGGCCCCGCCCAGATAGAGCAGCCCGTCCGGGGCGATGACCTGCCGCAGCGCCCCGAGCACCCGCGCCTTGGTGGGAGCGTCGAAGTAGATCAGCACGTTGCGGCAGAAAATGATGTCGAAACAGCCGAGCGGGCGAGGATCGTCGAGCAGGTTGAAGACGCAGAAGGTGACGCGTGCGCGCATGGCGCCGGAGATGCGCCAGTTCAGCCCCTCCCGCCGGAAATGGCGGTCCAGCATCGCGGGCGGCAGGCCCCGCTGCACCTCGAAACCAGTGTAGAGCCCCTCCCGCGCGCGTGCGATCTGCCCCGCGGCGATGTCGCTGCCGAGGATATCGACCCGCCTCTCGCCCAGGATGTGAGCGAGATCGGCAACGACCATCGCGATCGAATAGGCCTCCTGGCCCGAGGATGCGGCCGCAGACCAGATCCGCAGCGCCCGGCCCGGCGGCCGTGCCGCGGCCATGCGCGTGATCGCGCCGGCCAGATGCTCGAAAGGGCGGCGGTCGCGAAAGAAGAGCGATTCGTTGGTGGTCATCGCCTCGATCACGCGATCCGCCAATGTCCCGCCCGGCAGCGCGTGGAGACGGTCGGCCAGCGCGTCCAGCCCGGAAAGCCCGTGCGCCCGGGCCACCGGCTCCAGCCGCGACCGCAGCAGGTAGTCCTTGTCCGCCGAAACCATCAGCCCCGATCGCGCCTTCAGAAGGCCTGCGATCGTCTCGAACGTCGCCTGCTTCATGCCGGGCAGCGTGCGGCGGGCAAGGACGATCCGATCTCGCGCAGTTTCCCCGCCATCGCCGACAGGGGCAGGACGGCATGGCAGAGCCCGGCCCGGGCGACCGCGCCCGGCATGCCCCAGACCACGCTGCTGGCCTCGTCCTGCGCGATCACGCCGCCGCCTGCGGCAACCAATGCCTCCGCGCCCTGCTTCCCGTCATTGCCCATGCCGGTCAGGATCACCGCAAGCGTGCGGTCCCCGGCATGCCGGGCGAGGCTGCGCAGCAGCGGATCGACGGCGGGGCGGCAGAAATGCTCCGGCGGGTCGTCGGTGAGCCGCAGCACAAGGTCTCCCTGCCCGCGTTCCACGACCATGTGCCGGTCGCCGCGCGCGAGATGGACATGGCCGGGCCGCACCACCATGCCGTCCGTGGCTTCCGAGCAGGTCGGTCCCTGCATGCGGCCGATATGGTCAGCCAGCATGGCGGTGAAGGTTGGTGGCATGTGCTGGGTCACCAGGATCGGCAGCGCGAAATCGCGCCCCAGTGCGGGCAGCATCTGGATCAGGGCCGCCGGACCACCAGTCGAGCAGCCGATGGCGATCACGGAGGGCGGGCGCGCCGGCGACGGGCGCAACACAATCGCGACGTCCCGCCCAGGCGGCATGGACGAGGCACCGCCCAGGGCGCGCACCTTGGCCATCAGATCCGCGGCCCAGGCGCCGCCCGTCCCCCAGGCGGCGAGGCTGGATGGTTTGGGGATGTAGTCCGATGCGCCGAGCCGCAGCGCCCGCAACGTGATGTCCGCCCCGCGCGTGGTCAGCGTGGATGACATCAGCACGCGCACACCCGGCTGCGCGGCCAGAACGCGCGGCAGGGCGGTCAGCCCGTCCATCTCCGGCATCTCGATATCGAGGATGACCACATCGGGCCGCGCCCGGCTGAGGCCTTCCAGCAGTTCGCGCCCATTGGACGCGCGCTGCACAACGGTCAGGTCGGGTGCCGCTGCAAGGATACGGCCAACCGCGCCGCGGATCACCGCGGAATCATCGCAGATGGCGACGGCGACGGGAGAAGCCGGTGCGGAGGCGAGCATTATGGGATGAACCGCCGCATCCCTTCTACGCGATATCCCGTTCGTCTGGCCCGTCGTGCTCGACCGCCGTCACGGCCGGGACATCCAGGGTGACCAGCAGACCTTGCGGCAGGCGGAACACGGCCTGGGCAAAAGACCGGAAGCGGAGCGGCAAGGTACTGGGGGGCGCCTCCCGATCCGTGTCGCGCAGGGTCAGCACGTCACCGACCTCATCGACGATCAGGCTGTAGAACTCGCCATGGCGTTCGACGACGACGCTGGTGCACACCGCCTCCCCCGCCGCGGGGGGAAAGCCGAGACGCCTGCGCAGATCGATTGCGGTGACAATCCGGCCGCGCAGGTTGAGACTGCCCGCCACCTCCACCGGCGCCAGAGGGATATGCGCAAGCGCCGGCGAAGTGAGCACGTCGCGCACGCTCAGCACCGGGATACCGCAAAGCTGCTGGGCGACCGTGATGGTCACGAACGTCTCCTCGATCGCGTCATGGCCAGGGACGGCGATCCTTCTTTCCACGACGCTCATGCCGGCTGCTCCTCCCCGACGCGCGCGAGCGATCGGGCGAGTGCGAGGAGCAGCCCCTCGCGATCGACCTTCACCACATGGGCGGTGAGTCCCGCGCTGCGACCGCGGGCGACATGCGCCTCGTCGCTGAAGGAGGTCAGTGCCACCATCGGCAGGGCCTGCCATGGTCCCTCCCGCCGCAACTCGGCTGCCAGGGCGTAGCCATCCATGCCCGGCATCTCGATATCGGTCAGGATCGCATCGAATTCGGCCCCCGTGTCCCGCAGCCGCAGCGCTTCGGCGGCGGAGGCCACGGCCGTCACCTCGTAGCCTTCGGCCGCGAGCAGCGGCACCAGCATCTGGCGGAAGAACAGGCTGTCATCCACGGCGAGGATACGCCGCGCCGGCCTATCGTCGTCGCGCGCGAACCAGCCCTCATCGGCCTGCGCCAGCCAGTAGGCGATATCGACGATGTCGGTGGCCTGCCCGGCCACGACCGCGGAGCCGAGATAGCCGGCGCGCCCCTGCACCTGCTCCATGCGCAGCGTCTCCTCGACGATGTCCACGATCCCGTCCACCAGGAGGCCCATCAGCCGGCCGCGATCCGCGAAGACCAGGATCGGCTGGTTCGGGCTGTCGGTGTTGCTGCCCATGCGCACCAGCGGCAGCAGCCTTCCACGGTATTGCAGCACCTCGCGCCCGTTCGACAGCTCGATGTCGCCGCGCGGCACATCCTCGATGCGGGAGACGAGTTCGAGCGGCACGGCCTTCGGCGCGCCGCCATCGGCGCGAAACAGCAGCAGCTTGGTGTTGAGCGACGCGGAGGAGACCGCTGCCGCTTCCACCTGCACAGCGCCCGCCTCCCGCGCATCAGCGACGCCGACACCGGCCGCGCGTGCGATGCCGGTGGGATCGAGGATCATGATCACCGATCCGTCGCCCAGGATCGTATTGCCGCCGAAGGCCGAGAGATGGCGCAGGATCGGCGCCAGCGGCTTGACCACGATCTCCTCGGTATCGAAGACGCGATCGACGATGATGCCGAAACTGTGGGCACCGACGCGCGTGACCACCACGGTCGCCGACGTATCGGGCGCATCGTCCTCCTCCGCCAGCCCGAGCACCACCGACAGCCGCACCACCGGCAGCAGCCGGTCGCGCAGCCGCAGCACCGGCGTCTTTCCCACCCGCTCCACTGGCGCGCCCGTGCCGGCGCGCACCAGCTCGACGACCGAGATCTGCGGCACCGCGAAGCGCTCGCCGCCCGCCTCCACGATCAGGGCGGAGACGATGGCGAGCGTGATCGGAATGCGGATGGTGAAGGTGCTGCCCTGCCCTTCCACCGAATGCACGTCGATCGTGCCGCCGATGCGCTCCACGTTGGTGCGCACCACATCCATGCCGACACCACGGCCGGAAACGGCGGTGACCGCCTCTGCGGTCGAAAAGCCGGGACGGAAGATGAGGCCGCGCACCTGCGCCTCGGTCATCCGCGCCAGTTCCTCCTCGGTGCAGAGCCGGTTGGCGAGCGCCTTGGCGCGGATGCGGGACAGCGGCAGGCCGCGCCCGTCATCGCCGACCGTGATGATGATGTAGCCGCCCTCGTGATAGGCATTCAGCGTCAGCCTGCCGACTTCCGGCTTGCCGGAGGCGCGGCGGTCTGCAGGCGTCTCGATGCCGTGATCCGCGCTGTTGCGCACCATGTGCGTCAGCGGATCGCGGATCATCTCCAGCACCTGGCGGTCCAGTTCCGTCTCGGCGCCGAGCATCACCAGCGCGATGCGCTTGCCCAGGTCGCGCGACAGGTCGCGAACCAGGCGCGGCAGCTTGTTCCACGCATGGCCGATGGGCTGCATGCGCGCCTTCATCACCCCTTCCTGCAGCTCGGACGTGATGTGCGACAGGCGTTGCAGCGCGGTGTCGAACGGGCTGTCCTCCTGCGCGCGGGCAAGCTGGAGGAGCTGGTTCCGGGCCAGCACCAGCTCGCTGACCAGGGTCATCAGGTTCTCCAGAACCTCGACCCCGACACGGATCGTCTGGCCGGCGGTCTGGGGAGCGGCTGAAGAAGCCGGCGGCGGAGCGGATGGTTCTCCGGCATCGGCCGCGGGAAGCGCCTCCACCTCCACGGCGGAAGCTTCCGCAGCCGCTGGCGGCACCTCGCCGGCCGCCGCCGCGTCCAGGGCCGCGATCAGTTCCGCATCGTCGCCCTCGGGCTCGGCCTTGTCGGCCTCCAACCCGCCCAGAATGGCGCGGATGCGGTCGATCGCGCCCAGGACGACGGTGATGGTTTCCGGTGTCGGGACCAGCACGCCGTCCCGGCAGCGGCCGAGGACATTCTCGGCGGCATGCGCCACCGCTTCCAGGCGGGACAGGCCCAGGAAACCGCACGTTCCCTTGATCGTGTGCATGAGCCGGAAGATCCGTGAAACGGTGTCGCTGTCGCCGGGATCCTGCTCCAGCCGCAGGATGGCATCGTCGAGCGCACCGAGATTCTCGTTCGTCTCGATCAGGAATTCGGTGATCAGATCGTCCATGCCGGCGCTCCGCGGGAACGCCATCTTCCGTGGCAATCCTTGCGCGACCGCTAATGCGCGGTCGTCACCTCAGCGCGGAGACCAGCAGCATCATCGGCCGCTCCATCTCCTCGGCCAGCGCGGGCCGCGTGGCGATCTGCTCGGGCGTGGGGTGCCATTCCCGCACCTGCCGGATGGCGAAGCCGGCGCCGATCAAGGCGTTCAGCGTCGTGCCCAGCATCCGGTGCTGCTTCACCACCCCCTTGGCCAGCCAGTCCGTCCGGCGCACGCCCTCGACCGCGTAGCCATCCACGGGCCAGGTCTTCCCGCCGTCCTCGCGCACCAGCCAGCCGGGCTGGCGGGAGGCCATGTAGATCGGGTGTTCGATGGTGAACACGAGATGCGCGCCGGGCACGAGGGCGCGGAACACCGTGCGGATCAGCCGGTCGAAATCCACGATGTAGTGGAATGCGAGGGAGCTGTAGGCGAAGTCGAACGCGCCCTCCGGCAGGTCCAGCGTCTCCAGGTCGGCCCTGGCATAGACGACGGCCGGATCGGCGGTGTCCGCCTTCGCCCGCGCCAGCATGTTCTCGGACAGGTCCACGCCCAGGACATGGGCCGCCCCCTGCGCCCTCGCCCATCGGGTGAACCAGCCGAAGCCGCAGCCGAGATCGACGATGCGCGTGCCTCGCAGGTCCGGCAGCATCGCCCGGATCGTCGGCCATTCGGGCGCGCCGTCGAGCCCGTGGACCGACCGGCCCAGCCGGCTGTAGCCATCGAAGAAGTCGGGCGTGTCGTAGATGTTCTGTGCCATGTCTTTCTTCATCAGGATGACGGCGGACGAGGCACCGAGAACACGCCTCTTGGAATGCGGATACGCGATCAGGCCGCCGCGAGGTATTCCAGCGCGGCATTCACGCCCCCCGCCCCGTGAGGCACGCGGTTGCGGGCAAGGCTGAGTTCGACCGCCCCCAGCGTGCCGATGACCATGGCCTCGTTCAGGTCACCCATATGGCCGATGCGGAACACCTTGCCATCAAGACCGCCAAGCCCGCCGCCGAGCGAAACGTTGAAGGTGTCGAGCGCGGTGCGGCGCAGCGCATTCGCATCGTATCCCTCGGGCATCAGCACGGCGGTGACGCTGTCCGACAGCCGTGCCGGGGCCTGACAGAAGAGCTGCGGCCCGGCATTGCCGGCCCAGGCGCGCACCGCGCAGCGCACCGCCTCGCCCAGGCGATGATGGCGCGCATACAGGGCCTCCAGCCCCTCCTCCTCGATCAGCCGCAGGGATTCGGCGAGGCCGTAGAACATCTGCGTGGGCACCGTGCCGACGAAGCTGCGGAACGGGCGTTCCATCATCACCGACCAGTCGAAGTAGTTCCGCGGCAGCTTCGCCTGCGGATGCGCCGCCATCCCCTTGGCCGATACCGCGGTGAAGCCAAGGCCCACCGGCAGCATCAGCCCCTTCTGGCTGCCGCCCACCGCGGCATCGATGCCCCACTCGTCCATGCGGAATTCGAGCGAGCCGAGCGAGGAGATCGTGTCCACCAGCAGCAGCGCGCCATGCCCGGCCGCGTCGATCGCGGCGCGGATGTCGGCGAGCGGCAGGGCCACGCCGGTCGAGGTCTCATTGTGCACGGCACAGACCGCCTTGATGCGGCCGGCCCGGTCTTCCCGCAGCGCGGCCGTGACCAGGGCCGGGTCCGCGCCCATGCGGCGATCGGCGGCGACCGTCTCCACCACGAGGCCGAGCTTGCGGCACATCCCCGACCAGCTCTCGCTGAAATGCCCGCTCTCCAGCATCAGCACCGTGTCGCCGGGGCTGAGCAGGTTCACCATCGTCGCTTCCCAGGCCGAATGGCCCGACCCGGTGTAGAGGAACACCTCCCCCGAGGTCCGCACCACCCGCTTGAGGCGGGCGATGCAGTTGCGGACGAGTTCAACGAAATCCGGGTCCTGGAAATCCTGGCTGCCGTGCACCAGGGCACGCATGACGGATTCAGGGATGTTGGTCGGGCCGGGATTTGCGAAGAACAGGCGGCCGGTACGGCGTGACACGGGACAGATCTCCTTACGGACAGGGTCGGCGCGGGGATGGCGGCGTGCGGCATGTTACATGCCCGGGGTCGGCCGCCCGATAGCCTGCTCCCAAACGGGAGGAGGCTTGGCGATGGCGCTCACCTGGGATGCCGTCCAGACGACCGCCAAGAGCAAGGGCTGGCTCGTCTTCGCCATGGATCAGGGCCAGGACGCGACCAACGATCCGGGGCCGTGGGGCGAGGCCTCGGCCGACGGCTACTGCATGGGCCTCGCCTGCCACTGGATGGGGCTGTGTTATCGCGGCACCGAATTCGACTACGACAAGGGAACGCAGACCTTCGAGGCGGTGATCTGGCAGGCCACCCTGGCCCAGAACCTCGACCCGGCCACGGCCGCCGACTGGCGCGACTGGTGGCGGCCGCCACTGCAATACTACGGGATGACGCTCAGCAAGGGCCTGTACGCCACGCGCAGGCACAAGCCGACGGCGCGCTTCGTCCGCTCCGTCATCGGCCAAGCCTACGGATGCTACGCGATCTACATGAAAGGGCCGGATGGCGCGCACGCCATCGCGGCGCGCCACGGTCGCGACGGAAGGTTCCATCTGTTCGACGGCAACGAAGGTCATTTCGCCGTCAAGGGATATGACGCTTTTCGTGACTTCCTCGACTGGTACTTCGACAAGACCGGCTATGAGGACGATTACACGGAAGTCTGCGGGGTCTCCGGCGTCAAGCCGCCGATCGGCGCCGGAGACCCGAAAGGAACCTGACCGGGATCAGGCCGCCTGCGCCACCAGCACGATGCGGCCGTTCACCTTCCCGTCCCGCAGCCGCATCAGCGCGTCGTTGGCCGAGGCCTGCGGCATCGTCTCCACGGGCAGCTTCTCGATGCCCTTGGATTGTGCCAGCGCCACCAGTTCCCGCAGCTCTTTCGGGTTGCCGACATAGCTGCCCTGGACGGTCAGCGCGCGGATCGCCATCAGCGGCAGCGGCAGGCCCAGCTCACCGCCGAACAGGCCGACCTGCACCAGCTTGCCGCCCTTGCCGAGCGCATCGAAGGCCGCGCGCGCCGTGGCCGAGCCGTTGACGAGGTCGATGATCGCCATCGCCGGACCGCCGCAGGCTTCCTGGATGCGCTGGGGCACGCCTTCCCCCGATCCGTCCACGACCTTGGTCGCCCCTGCCTTCAGGGCCCCCTGGCGCTTCGCCTCCGACACGTCCACGACGACGATGTTGCGATGGCCCAGCGCGCGCAGGATCGCGATCGCGTTCATGCCGAGCCCGCCCGCGCCGATCAGCACCACCGGATCGTCGGGCGGCAGCGGCATGACCTTCTGAATGGCCGAATAGACTGTGATGCCGGAACAGGCATAGGTCGCCGCCACGGCCGGATCGAGCCCGTCATAGGCGACGAGGTGGCGCGGATGCGGCGCCAGGACATGTGTCGCGTAGCCGCCGTTCTGGTAGACGCCGAGGCTGCGCGGCGTGAGGCACATATTGTCCTCCTCGGCGCGGCAGCGCGCGCATTCGCCGCAGCCCACCCAGGGGAAGACGATACGCAGGTCGCCCTTGGCCACGCCCTTGGCGTCCGGCCCCCAGGCGACGACGCGGCCGACGATCTCATGCCCCATGGCCAGCGGCAGCACCACGCCCCGGTCCTTGAGCGACATGGTCCCGCGGGAGCCGAGGTCGTAGCCGCCTTCCCAGATATGGATGTCGGAATGGCACACGCCGGCGTGAGTGACTTCGAGCAGGACCTGGGTGCCGGTGGGTTCCGGCGTGGGGAGTTCTATCTCCTCCAGGGGTTTTCCGTTCTCGACGACAGCCCAGGCGCGCATCGTTCCCTCCATCCGTGCTCTAATGGAGAAGACGAACCCGGCATCCGGCCGGGGTCAAGCGGAGGGGTGAGATGAGCGATATCCTCGGCAAGATTGCCGGAGCGGCCCTGCAGAACATGCTGGGCGGGGGTGGCGCGGCCAGTGGCGGCAGCGGAGCCGCCGGCAGCGCGGCGGACAACCCCCTGGGCGCGATCCTGGGCCAGATCCTGGGCGGCGGCGCCGCCGGTGGCATGTCGGGCGCCATTCCGGCGCCGCAGGCCGCGCCCGGCGGCGGCGGCGGGCTGGGTGGGCTGTCGGACCTGCTGCAGCAGTTCCAGCAGGCCGGGCTGGGCGACAAGGCCGATTCGTGGGTTTCCGCCGGAGAGAATCAGGCGGTGCAGGCAGACGACCTGACCCGTGTCTTCTCCCGCGAGCAGATCGAGCAGTGGGCCGCCCAGGCCGGCACCGACCCGCAATCGCTGCTGGCGGTGCTGAGCCAGGCGCTTCCGCACGTGGTGGACCGCCTGACCCCGCACGGAGAGGTGCCGTCGCCGCAGGCCGGGCCGATGAAAAGCCCCTATACGGGCCAGGAAGCGGACGAGAGCGGCGCCGGCCCCGACCTGGGCGCGATCCTCGGCAGCCTGCTCGGCGGCCGGCGCTGAGGCATCCACGGGTCTGGCCTTCGGGCCGGACATCTTGACCCGGCGCGGCCGATCCTTCATAGGCCCTGTTCCGCAAGCCATAGGTCGCGCGGCCGGAAGGTCGCGCGACCGCGTTTTTCGAGGATCGACCATGTCCCGCCGCTGCGACATCACGGGCAAGGGCGTGCTGACCGGCAACAACGTCAGCCACGCGAACAACAAGACTCGCCGCCGCTTCCTGCCCAACCTGCAGGAGACGTCGCTGCTGTCCGATGTGCTCGGCACCCCGGTACGGCTGCGCCTGAGCACCCGCGCGATCCGCACGGTCGAGAAGAATGGCGGCATCGACGCCTTCCTGCTCGGCACGCCCGACCGTAACCTCGCCGACGAGGCGAAGGTGCTGAAGCGGCGCATCGCCCGCGCCAAGGCCAAGAAGGCCGCCTGATCCCGGCAGCCTGCTACGGCTGAAACAGCGCCCCGGACCCGGTCCGTGGGCGCTTTTTCGTTGCCGGGCGCGCGGGCGCCCGCGCCTAGGCCCACTCCCCCTTGCGCATCACCGGTTCGCGTGCGCCGTCCGCGGTCACGCCGTCGATGTCGATCTCGCCCGATCCGATCATCCAGTCGATATGGATCAGGCTGGTGTTCGCGCCATGCGCGGCGAGTTCCTCGGGCGACATCGCGGTGCCGCCCTCCAGGCACATCGCGTAGGACTGGCCCAGCGCGATATGGCAGGCCGCGTTCTCGTCATACAGCGTGTTGAGGAACAGCAGCCCGCTCTGCGAGATCGGCGAGGAGTTCGGCACCAGGGCAAGTTCGCCCAGTCGCCGCGCGCCCTCGTCCGTCTCCAGCACCTTGGCGAGCACGTCCTGCCCGGTCCGGGCACGGCAGTCCACGATCTTCCCGCCCTCAAACCGCACCGCGATGTCCTGGATCAGCGTGCCCTGGTAGGAGAGCGGCTTGGTGCTGCGCACCGTGCCCTCCACGCGATCCTTGTGCGGCGTGGTGAACACTTCCTCCGTCGGCATGTTGGCGTTGCAGACGATGCCGTTTTTCGCGGGCGAGGATCCGCCCTTCCACAGATGACCGTCCGCCAGTCCGATCGTGAGGTCGGTGCCGGGGCCGCTGAAATGCATCGCCGCGTAGCGTTTCGCGTTCAGCCGGTCGGCGTTCGCGTGCAGTGCCGCGTTGTGATCCGCCCAGGCGCGCACGGGGTCGTCCCCGTCGATGCGCGTCGCCTTGAACACCGCATCCGCCAGCCGGCGCACGGCCTCGCGCGGCGGCAGGTCAGGGAACACCGCCTTCGCCCAGGACAAGGTCGGATAGGACACGATGGTCCAGTTGATGTCCGTGTCCGAGATCATCTTGAGCGCAGGCCGGTAGGCAATGGAGCGGGCACGGTTGGCGCGGGCGACCTTGTCCGGGTCCGCCTGCGCGAGCAGCGATGGATCATCGCCCGCGATGGCCAGGCGCGCCGCGCCGCCGCGGAACGCGGCCGCCATGCCTTCGTAGAGCCAGCCGGAGGCGCGGTCGAAGCTTGCATCCGGCGCGTGCTTGAAGCGGGCGAGCGTGGCCACGTCGTCGCTGAACAGCGTCGTCACCAGGGACGCGCCCGCCTTGTAGGCGTGCTCGGTGATCCGGCGTGACAGGTCCAGCGCCTCCAGCGACGCGGTCATCACCAGTTCCTGGCCGGGCGCGAGGTTCAGCCCGACCTTGACCGCGACCTCCGCCAGCCGGTCGAGCAGGATCGGATCCACAGGCCCGGCCGATTCGTTTTCATCCATCCGTACTCTCCGTCACGCGCCGCGCTGGCGGTGGAAATGCGACAGGAAGGCGCGCGTCGCCTCCTGCTGCGGGGCATCGATCATCTGCCGCGCCGGCCCTGCCTCCGCGATCACGCCCTGGTTCAGGAACAGCACCCGGTCGGCGACCTCGCGCGCGAAGGCGATCTCGTGCGTGACGATCACCATGGTCATGCCGTCGGCGGCCAGCGCCTGCATGACAGCCAGCACCTCACCCACCAGTTCGGGGTCGAGCGCGCTGGTCGCCTCGTCGAACAGCATCACCTCGGGTTGCATGGCAAGTGCGCGGGCGATGGCCACGCGCTGCTTCTGGCCACCGGACAGCCGTGCCGGATACTCGCCCGCCTTATCCGCCAACCCGACCTTGGCCAGCAGGCCGCGGGCCAGCGCCTCGGCCTCGGGCCTGCGCATGCGGCGCACCGTCAGCGGGCCTTCCATCACGTTGCCCAGCGCGGTCATGTGCGGGAACAGGTTGAACTGCTGAAACACCATGCCCGTCGCGGCCCGGAACCGCGCCATCTCCGCCGGGCGCGGCAGAGCCGCCCCTTGCCCGAAGGCGAAGCTGCGTGCCCCGATGCGGACCTGCCCGCCATCGGGGACCACCAGCAGGTTCAGGCAGCGCAGTAGCGTTGACTTGCCGGACCCGGACGGGCCGATCAGCGCGATCACCTCCCCCGCCCCGACGCGGACATCCACGCTGCGCAGCACTTCGTGCTGACCGAAGCGCTTGCTGAGGCCGGCCACCTCGATCATCGCCTGTGCGTCCGGCATCAGTCGGCCCGCGCCAGCCGCTGCTCCAGCCGTCCTGCGAGCAGGGTCAGCGGCAGCAGCACCGCGAAATAGATCACCGCGGTCAACGAATAGATCTCCAGCGGCCGGTACGTGTCATGCGCCACCGCCTGCCCCTGGTAGAGCAGGTCCGGCACCGCGAGGACCGAGACCAGCGACGTGTTCTTGAGCTGGATGATCGACTGGTTCATCAGCGGCGGCACCATGCGCTTGAACGCCTGCGGCAGCACGATGCGGCGCATCGCCTGGCCCGGCCGCATGCCCAGCGCGAGTGCTGCCTCGGTCTGGCCGCGCTCGATCGAGACGATGCCGCCGCGGATGATCTCCGCGTAGAACGATCCGCCATAGAGGGACAGGGACAGCACGCCTGCCTCCGTCGCCGTCATCTCGATGCCGGCGAGGATCGGCAGCGCGTAGTAGAACCAGACGAGCTGCACCAGGACCGGAGTGCAGCGGAACACCTCGGTCACCGCCTGGACCAGCCAGCGCAGCGGCGCGAACGGGGACAGCCGGCCCAGCGCGCCCAGCAGCCCGACAATCAGCCCCAGGATCACGATGGCAAGCGTGAAGCCGAGCGTCACGCCCAGGCCATTCACGAACAGCCAGCGGTAGCCCCAGATGAAGGAGAAGTCCCAGTGATACGTCATCGGCGTGGCCGGTAGGCGGGGCGGCGACCGCGGCCGCCCCGCATCCCGTTCAGAGCGTGACGCCCGCGGGGAAGTCGGCCTCGGTCAATCCGACCAGTTCCATGTTCTTCAGGATGATGCTGCGCACCGCACCCAGCCCCCTGTTGAACTCCAGCCAGGTGTTGACGAAATCGCGCCAGGTCTTGTCCGGCTCACGCCGGAACCCGGCGTTGGACGTGGTGGCGAAAACAGGGGTTGGCACGACAACGTCGCCCACACCGGGATTCTTCTTCTTCGCGGTCAGCGCCAGCATCAGCACCAGGCATTGCGCATCCACACGGCCGGTCTGCACCGCGATCGTCGCCTCATCCACCGTCTTGAAGCGGGAGATCGTGGCCTTGGGCAGCAGGCGCGTAGCGACCTGGTCCTGGGATGAGCCGACATCGGTCGAAATCTTCAGCTCGGGCCTGTTCAGCTCGTCCCAGGTCTTGGGCGCGAAGCCCCGCTTGGTGACGAAGCCGAAGGCGTTATTGAAGCAGGGGACGGAAAAATCGATCACCAGCGCCCGCTTGGGTGTCGGGTTGAGGCCGAAGAAGATGTCGATCTTGTTCGACTGGAGATCGAGCACGGCGTTGCCCCAGGTCGTCTCCGTCAGTTCCAGCTCGGCCTCCAGCTCCTCGGCCAGCATCTTGACCAGATCGACATAGAATCCGCGCCACTCTCCGGTGGCGAGGTTCTTCTGATAATAGGGCTCGGCGCCGGCGACGGCCGCGGTGCGCAGCTTCTTGGTGCGGCGGATCCGGTCGAACGTGGATTCGGCATTCCCCTGCGCCAGCGCAGGTGCGGCGGATGCCACGGACGCGGCCGCGAGCGCGGCGCCCAGCGCCGCGGAACGGCCAGCCAGACGGCGAGAAATCATCGATCCCAGTCTCCCCTCATTGTCTTTGCCGGCGGTCCGGACGAAATCGGGCCGCCGCCCTGGGTTATGATAGGACCGTTTGTGTCAGGCTGGACACCCCGCGCTGATGACGCCCCTACGATAGACGCGCCGGACGCCCTGGGGTAGCAACCGCCCCCCGATGGCCTTCGGGCCGTCGCACCGCCTCTGCGGCCGTTCAGTGCCGCCCTCTCTCAGCAAAGGAGGGTCACCGGGATGACCGAGTACCCCGTGCATGCGCGTTTCGACGGTCCGATCGTGATGATCGGCTTCGGCTCCATCGGCAAGGGCAGCCTGCCCCTGATCCTACGGCACATCGCCGCGCCGGTGGAGAAGATGGTGATCATCGCACCGGACGATTCCGATCGCGGCATCGCGGAGTCGCACGGCGTCCGATTCGAGAAGCTCGCCCTCACCCGGGACAACTACCGGGCGGTGCTGACGCCCCTTCTCCAGGGCGGCGGCTTCCTGGTGAACCTGTCGGTGGAGGTGGAGAGCGTCTCCCTGATCACGCTGTGCCGCGAACTGGGCGCGCTGTATCTGGACACCTGCATCGAACCCTGGCCCGGCGGCTATACCGATCCGTCCATGACGATGTCGCAGCGGTCCAATTACGCGCTGCGCGAAAGCGTCCTTGCGCTGCGCCGCGCCGGCACCGATCCCACGGCCGTGGTCGGGCACGGCGCCAATCCCGGCATGGTCAGCCATCTGGTGAAGCGCGCGCTGCTGAATCTCGCCGCCGACCTGGGCCACGCCGCCCAGCCGACCGACCGCGAGGGATGGGCACGGCTCGCGCGCGACATCGGGGTCAAAGGCATCCATATCGCCGAGCGCGACACCCAGGTCTCCGACCGTCACAAGGAGAAGGACGAGTTCGTCAACACCTGGTCGATCGAAGGCTTCCTGTCCGAGGGCATGCAGCCCGCGGAACTCGGCTTCGGCACGCATGAGAAATCCCTGCCGCCGGACGGCGCGCGCCACGATTTCGGATGCGGCGCCGGGATCTACCTCAAGCGCCCCGGCGCGAACACGCGCGTGCGCACCTGGACGCCGAAGGCGGGTGCGATCCAGGGCTATCTGATCACCCACAACGAGGCGATCAGCATCGCCGACTTCCTCACCCTGCGGGAGAACGGCAAGGTCAGCTACCGGCCGACCTGCCACTACGCCTACCACCCCTGCGACGACGCGATCCTGAGCCTGCACGAGTTCCAGGGCACGGCGTTCCAGGAGCAGGCGCGGTTCCGGCTGATGAACGAGGAGATCGTCTCCGGTATCGACGAGCTGGGCGTGCTGCTCTACGGCCACGGCCGCAACGCCTACTGGTACGGCAGCCAGCTTTCGATCGAGGAAGCGCGCCGCCTTGCCCCCTATCAGAACGCGACCGGGCTGCAGGTCACCGCCGCGGTCCTGGCGGGCATGGTCTGGGCGATCGAGAATCCGCGCCGCGGCGTCCTGGAAGCGGACGGGCTGGACTACGCGCGCGTGCTCGACATCATGATGCCTTATCTTGGTCCCGTCGTCGGTGCCTACACGGACTGGACACCGCTCAATCGGCGCCCGGGCCTGTTCCCCGAGGAACTCGACCTCGATGACCCCTGGCAATTCCGCAACGTGATCGTGCGGTAGCGACACGCCCTACACGCACGGCGTGTGGGCAACGGCCTGCTGGATATGCGCATCGGATCCTGCAACGCTCGCAGGCCGTCCGCGCGCTGCATGGGGAAGCGCCCGACTCCGGCATGCATATAACGGTCTCTTCGTGACCGCACGAGCAACGCACGGATCGGGGGAGGATGCCGGACGTATCCTTGAGACATGCCAGCACGGCCGAGCTGGAAGTGGAGCAAAGGCTTGCTTCTCTCCTGCCCGGCTGGACTGTGGTGCCATCATCGCTCCAGCGCGATGCAGTGGGATGCGCCTTCGCCGCGCTGCACCCTGCCAGCGGTGTGGCGTTGTTCGATCCCGCCCCCGCGCGGACGCCTGCCGCCGCCGCGCTGCTGGCGCAGCGGCTGGTGGAGACCGGCTTCGCGGACCGCTTCGGCGCGCTGCCGCCGATCGCGGCGATCCCCGTGCCGCCGGACGATCCCGGTGTGCCGGCGACCATCGCCACCGCGTTCGTGGATCTGCCGCCGATGACGCTCGCCCCTGATTCGGGATGGGTCGCGGCCGTCCGTTCCGCGCTGACCGCACCGGCTTCACCAGTGCCCAAGGCGGCGATGCGCGGCACGGGCGCCCGAGCCCTGATCGCGTTCTGGGCGATCCTTGTGGCGATCCTGGCTGGAGGCGGCGTGCTGCTGACCATCGTGGGACCGCCGGACACGCATCACGCGCCGGCGGTGGCGGCAGGCGAACCAGATAGTCAGGATGTCGCGGCAACGGTTCCGTCAGGGGCGACGGAACCCGCCGCGACGGCGACGGCCGAGACACAGCCTCCTGCGGTCCCCGCCGCGCCAACGGATGCTCCACCAGCCCCCTCCGCCCCGACGCAGGAGGAGCCAGCCCCGCACGCGGCAGGCACGTTGCCGGATGTGACGACGGAGGTGCCGGAACCCGACATCCCGGCGGACCTCCTGCCGACGCCGGATGAGGAGTCCGCGGAAGCGGAGCACCCCGAAGCACCGGCGGAGCCCGCCGGCGCGCTGCCCGACGTCCCGACGGAAGTCCTGGAACCGGAGATCGCGGACGTCCCATCGGCCCCCGGCCCGGCACCGACGACGGACGCGGCGCCCCCGCCCGATCAGCCGATCATCGCCGCACTCCTTCACCGTGGCGCCGATATCCTCGCGACGGGCGACGTGTCCGGGGCGCGGTTGCTTTTCGAACGGGCCGCGGGACTGGGCAGCGGCGCGGCGGCTCTGGCCCTCGGCCGGTCCTACGATCCGGAGGTGCTTTCCGAGCTCGGCACCATTGGCCTGCAGGCCGACGTGGCCGAGGCCGTGCGCTGGTACCGGATCGCCGCGGAACGCGGCGAAGCGGAGGCGGAGGGTGCGCTCGTGCGTCTCGATGCGTCGCGCTGACCCGGACCTGAACCGAGGAAACGGAGATACATGATGCGGCCTGCCACCGCCCTGTCACGACGCGCACTGTTCGGCGGCCTGTCCGCATGCGCCGCCTTCCCCGCCGTATCCGCGGCACAGACCACGTCTTCGTCGGCCATCATGCGACAGAGGCTGAACGCGCTGACCGCGCAAGCCAATGCCGGGACGGTCGGCGTGATCTCGGGCGGTGTGGACGGCACCTATATCCGCATCGCCTCCGACCTTTCGTCCGTCCTTGATGATGGCGATCGGCTGCGCGTGATGCCGATCGTCGGCCGGGGATCGCTGCAGAACCTCGCCGACATCATGCTGCTGCGCGGCGCCGATATCGGCATCGTCCAGTCGGACGTGCTGGCCTACGCGCGGCAGCAGCGGCGGCTGCCGGGACTGGGCTGGCTGGTCCAGTACATTGCCAAGCTCTACGATGAAGAAATCCACGTGCTGGCGCGCAGCGACATCGGCAGCCTCGCCGATCTCGCGGGCCAGCCGGTGAACGTGGACGTGCACGGCAGCGGCACGGCGATAACAGCCTCCGTGACCTTCGAGGCGCTCGGCATCGCGCCCGATTTCCGCAACGACCCGCAGGACGTGGCGCTCGACAAGCTCAAGCGTGGGGAGATCGCGGCGCTGATCTACGTGGCCGGCAAGCCCGCGCGGCTGTTCTCCGACATTCCCGCGGGATCGGGCCTGAAGTTCCTGCCCTTCGAGATGACCCCGGCGCTGATCGAGACCTACCTGCCCGCGCGCCTGACCTCCGCTGAATACCCGAACCTGGTGCCCGGAGATGCGCCGGTGAACACGATCGCGGTCGGTGCGGTGATGGCCGTCTATGGCTGGACGCCGGGCACGGAACGGTACCGAAAGCTCGCGGTCTTCGTAACGGACTTCTTCGCCAAATTCGATGCGTTCCTGCATCCGCCGCGCCATCCCAAGTGGCGGGAGGTCAACCTCGCGGCGCAGGTCCCCGGCTGGACCCGCTTCGAAGTGGCGGAGGCGCAGTTGCGGGCGCGGCAGTAGCACCCCCGCGCCCGCCTCTCTTGCCGCGCCCCGACGCCCGGCGATATGTGAGCCCATGTTTCCGGGAGCCCTGCCATGAACCTCGTCGCCCCGGTCGCGCCCGCGACGGCCGCGCCCAAGTCTTCCAAGCTCCCCCCATTCACATGGGATGACGCGCTGCTGCTCGACGAGCAACTCACCGAGGATGAGCGCGCGATCCGCGACGCGGCCAATGCCTACTGCCAGGAGAAGCTGTTCCCCCGCGTGCTGGAGGCCAACCGGCACGAGGTCTTCCATCGCGAGATCATGAACGAGATGGGGGAGATGGGCTTCCTGGGAGCCACGCTCGACAGCCACGGCTGTGCCGGCGTGTCCTATGTCGCCTACGGGTTGATCGCGCGCGAGGTGGAGCGGGTGGACAGCGGCTACCGTTCCGCCTTCTCCGTCCAGTCCTCGCTGGTGATGTTCCCGATCTGGGCGTTCGGGTCGGACGCGCAGAAGGACAAGTACCTGCCCGGCCTGCGCACCGGCGAACTGGTCGGCTGCTTCGGCCTGACGGAACCCGATGCCGGCTCTGATCCCGGATCGATGCGCACACGCGCGAAGTCGGTGCAGGGCGGCTACCTGCTGAACGGGTCCAAGACCTGGATCACCAATTCCCCGATCGCGGATGTGTTCGTGGTCTGGGCCAAGGACGATGAGGGCGCGATCCGCGGCTTCATCCTCGAAAAGGGCATGAAGGGCCTGACCGCACCCAAGATCGAGGGCAAGTTCAGCCTGCGCGCCTCCACCACCGGCATGATCATGATGCAGGACGTGGAAGTGCCGGAAGCGAACATGCTGCCCGGCGTGAAGGGGCTGAAGGGCCCGTTCTCCTGCCTCAATCGCGCGCGCTACGGCATCGCCTGGGGCAGCCTGGGGGCGGCTGAGTTCTGCTGGCACGCGGCGCGGTCCTACACGCTGGAGCGCAAGATGTTCGGGCGGCCTCTGGCGGCCACGCAGCTCATCCAGAAGAAGCTCGCCGACATGCAGACCGAGATCACGCTCGGCCTGCAATCCGTGCTGCGCCTGGGCCGGCTGTTCGACGAGCATCGCGCCGCGCCGGAGATGATCTCGCTCCTCAAGCGCAACAACTGCGGCAAGGCGCTGGCCATCGCGCGTGAGGCGCGGGACATGCACGGCGGCAACGGGATCGCGGACGAATACCATGTGATCCGCCACGTCATGAACCTGGAGGCGGTGAACACCTACGAGGGCACGCACGACGTGCATGCGCTGATCCTGGGCCGCGCGCAGACGGGCCTGTCCGCCTTCGGCGCCTGATGAGGACTCCCTCTCCCGCCCGCGGGAGAGGGTTGGGGTGAGGGTCCATTCCGCACCCTCACCCGCATGAGCATGATCGACCTCCGCATCGAACGGATGGGCGCCGGCGGCGACGGGATCGCCACCGGCCCCGACGGTGCGCCGGTATACGTACCCTTCGCCCTGCCCGGAGAGCTGGTGCGCGTGACACCGGGCGCGCGCGGCGCCGCGCGGCTGGAGGCGGTGCTGGTGCCGAGCCCCGACCGGGTCGCGCCGTGTTGTCCGCATCACGGGATCTGCGGCAACTGCCTGCTCCAGCACTGGGCGGACGCGCCCTATGCCGCCTGGAAAACCACCCGGCTGGCCGACGCGCTGGCGCAGGCGGGTTTCCAAGCTATCCCCCTGCCCCCGATCGCACGCACGCCGCCCCGCGCGCGGCGGCGGGCGGATTTCGCGCTGGCGCGGCGGGAGGGCCGCGTGGTCGCCGGGTTCCATCCGCGCGGCGGCGGTCCTGCCTACGACCTGACCGACTGCCCCGTGCTCGATCCCCGGCTGGTCGCATTGCTGCCCGGCCTGCGCGCGGTACTGCGGCAGGTTCCTGCCCTGCGGCGGGAGGGGGCAGCGATGGTCAACCTGCTGGACAGCGGCCCGGACCTGCTGGTCCGGGCCGACGCCGAGCCGGACCAGGCCGCGCGCAACCGCCTGATCGGTTTCGCGCGCGCGGCCGGGCTGAGCCGGATCGCCTGGGCCGCCGGGCGTGGCAGGCCGGAGCCGGTGGCCGTGCTGCGGCCTCCGCGCATCACTCTGTCCGGCGTACCCGTCGAACCACCCCCCGGCGCGTTCCTCCAGGCCAGCCCGCAGGGCGAGGCCGGTATCGTCGCGGCCACCGTCGCGGCGCTGGACGACCTCAAGGGCGGCGAAGTCATTGACCTGTTCGCGGGCATCGGCACGCTGAGCTTCGCGCTGGCGCGGCGCTTCCGTGTGCGGGCCGTGGAGGGCGATGCCCCGGCCCTCGCGAGCCTGGATCGTGCGGCCCGCGCCAACGGGCTCGGCCCGCGTGTGCGGACGGAGTGCCGCGATCTCGCCCGAAGGCCGCTGATGGGCGGCGAGCTGGATCGCTGCGCGGCCGTGGTCCTCGACCCACCCTATACCGGGGCCGCGCCACAGGTGGCGGCCATCGCCGCCTCACGCGTCCGGCGCGTGGTCTATGTGTCGTGCAACCCGGCCGCGCTCGCGCGGGATGCCGGCACGTTGCGCAAGGCGGGATTCCGTGCCGTGACCGCGGTGCCGGTGGACCAGTTCCTCTGGTCGCCGCACCTGGAAAGCGTGGGCAGCTTCGTCCGGGATTGACCGGCGATGCCGGTCAGACGTGGAAGCTCTCGCCGCAGCCGCAGCGACCCTTCTCGTTCGGGTTCACGAAGGTGAAGCCCGAGGTCAGGTCCTGCGTCTGGTAGTCCATCGTGGTGCCGATCAGGAACAGGCTGGCCTTGCGGTCCACCAGGACGGTCACCCCCTTTTCGGTGATCACCTCGTCGGTGGGCCCCGCTTCGTCCACCCAGTTCATGTCATAGGACAGGCCGGAGCAGCCGCGCGTGCGCACGCCGATGCGCAGCAGGCGGCCTTCCTGGCCCTTCTCGTACATCTTCCGCAGGCGCTCGGCGGCCGCGTCGGTCAGCGACATCAGCGGCGGCAGGGCACGGGGCTTCTTGGGCGCGCTGGTCGTGGTGCTCATGGCTGTGATCTCGGCATGGGTCAGAACATGTTCAACTGCAGGCGTGCCTCTTCGGTCATGCGGCTCGGATCCCAGGGGGGATCCCACACGACCTCGACATCGCAGTTCGTGACGCCTTCGACGGTCATGCAGGCGTTCTTCACCTGGTCGGGCAGTTCCTGCGCGGCCGGGCAGCCCGGGGCGGTCAGCGTCATCTCCACCTTCACGGCGCCGTCGTCGAAGATCTCCAGGGCGTAGATCAGCCCGAGCTCGTAGATATTCACCGGGATTTCCGGATCATAGACGGTCGCCATGGCCGCGATCAGCGCGTCCTCGCTGGGCTTGGGCGGCACGGCGCCATCCGGGGTCCAGGCGCCATGAGGCTGAGGATCGTTCGGGGCGAGAGATTCATCGTTCACTGGTTGCCTCCCCCTTGCCATCGAGCGCGGCCAGCAGCGCGTGCCAGGGCAGCGTCGCGCACTTCACGCGCGAGGGGTATTCATGCACGCCCGCGAGCGGCGCCAAGGTATCAAGCGACGGATCGGCGTGCTGTCCGGTGCGCACCATCTCCCTGAACCTGTCGGCCAGCGCATGGATTTCACCGGCGCTGCGCCCGCGCACCGCCTCGGTCATCAGCGATCCGCTCGCGACCGAGATGGCACAGCCGCGCGCCTCGAACGTCGCGTCCGCGATGCCGCCTTCGGGCGTGCGCCGGATCCAGACCTGGCAGCGGTCGCCGCACATCGGGTTGTCGCCCTTCGCGGTCGCGTCGAAGGCTTCCAGCCTGCGATGATTCCTGGGACGGCGGCCGTGGTCCAGGATCACCTCCTGATACAGGTCACGCAGCTCGTCGAAGGACATCGCCTCGCTCATGCGAAGAACTGCCTGACACGGACGAGCGCGTCGGCCAGCGCATCCACTTCCGCCTCCGTCGTATAGGCGGCGAAAGAAGCCCGCGCGGTTCCGTCGAGCCCGAAGCGGCGCATCAACGGCTCCGCGCAGTGATGCCCGGCGCGGACGGCGATGCCCTGCCGGTCGAGCAACGTCGCCACGTCATGCGCATGCGCGCGGTCGAGCGTGAAGGAGATGACGCCACCGCGATCCTGGGCGCGACCAAGGATGGAGACGCCTTCGATCGCGGACATCCGCGCGATGGCATGTTCGGTCAGGCGCGCCTCGTGCGCGGCGATGGCGGGGTAGCCGATGCGCTCGACCCATTCGATCGCGGCCTTCAGCCCGATCCCTTCCAGAATCGCGGGGGTGCCGGCCTCGAACTTGTGCGGCACCGCAGCCCATGTCGCGCTCTCGTAGGTGACGGTCGAGATCATGTCGCCGCCGCCGAGGAAGGGCGGCATCGCCTCCAGCAATTCGCGCCGCGCCCACAATACGCCGATACCGGTCGGGCCGTAGAGCTTATGGCCGGTGAAGACGTAGAAATCCGCATCCAGCGCCTGCACGTCCACACGCCGGTGCACCACGGCCTGTGATCCGTCGAACAGGACCTTCGCGCCCGCCGCATGCGCGACGGCCACCACACGCTCCGCCGGCACGTAGGTGCCGAGCACGTTGGACATGTGCGTGATCGCCACCAGCCGCACCTTGCCGTCCGCGAGCAGCGCCTCGAACGCCGGCCAGTCCAGCTCGCCCGCATCGGTCACCGGGGCGATGCGCAGCTCGATCCCATGCGCGTCGCGCAGCATCTGCCAGGGCACCAGGTTGGAATGGTGCTCCATCTGGCTGACCAGGACCGCGTCGCCGCGCTTGAGGATGCCGCGCCCATAGCTGTGCGCGACGAGGTTGATGGCCTCGGTCGAGTTGCGGACGAACACGATCTCGCTGCGGTCGCGCGCGTTCAGCAGGCGTGCTGCGGCGTCACGGCAGGCTTCGTAGGCGTCGGTGGTCCGCTCGCTCATCCAGTGCAGGCCGCGATGGACGTTGGCGTATTGCCTTTCCATGGCGCCCGCCATGGCCTCGATCACAGCGCGCGGCTTTTGCGCCGAAGCGCCGCTGTCCAGAAACACGAAGGGCTTGCCGCGGATGGTCTGCGCCAGGATCGGGAACTCGGCCCGGATCGCGGCCACATCGAGCTTGGGGGCGATGGCCCCGTCCATCACGCCGCCTCCGCCCAACGCGCGGTCAGCGCGTCTTCCAGCACCGCGCGCAGCCTCTGGTCGGCGACGGCGTCCAGCGCCTCGGACAGGAAGGCGCGCACGAGGATGCCGCGCGCCTCCATCTCCGGCACGCCACGGGAACGGAGATAGAAAAGCTGGTTCGCGTCCAACTCCCCCACCGTCGCGCCGTGGCTGCACTTCACGTCGTCGGCGTAGATCTGCAATTGCGGCTTGCTGTCGATCTCCGCATCAGGGCTCAGCAGCAGCGCCTGATTCATCTGGTAGCCATCGGTCTTCTGCGCGACACGCGCGACATCGATCCGGCCCTGGAACACGCCGCGCGCATGGCCGGACAGCACGTTCTTCACCGTCTGGCGCGATGCGCAGGCAGGCGCGTCATGCGCGACCACGGTGGTGATGTCGCCAAGCTGCTGCCCATCCAGCATCTGCGCACCGTTGAGGTACACAATGGCGCCCGTGCCGGACAGCCGCGCCCGCGCTTCGCAGCGCGCCAGCCGTGCGCCGAGATTGAGGGTGAAGAAGTCATACGTACCGTCCTTCGCCACCTCCGCGAACACGGTCGCGAGATGGAAGGCCGCGGCGGATTCCTGTTGCAGGCGGACATGCACCAGCAGCCCGTCCTCCGCCACGTCGATCTCGAACACCGGGTTGTGCAGATAGGCGCCCTGGCCGAGCGAGACTTCGAGGAGCACGAGGCTCGCCCCCGAAGCGACGCGGATGCGATGGCGGGGATGGAACGCGACCGCGCGGCCGGCGACGTCCGTTCCGAGCGAGGCGAGCACCAGCGTGCCCGCCTCCCCCGTCGCCTCGATCATCGCGCCATCCTCGGCCAGCATCGTGTTCAGCGCGCCCATCGGCGCGTCGGCGGGAAGGTCCGCGAGCGTGGGTGCGTCAGCGAAGGCGGAAACACGCAGCCCTTCCGGAACATCGAGCCGCGACAGATCCTGCCGCATCCTGCCATTCACCATCACCAGCCGCGGCGCATCGATCTGCGGCAGGCGGGCGGCCAAGGCCTCCGCTCCATCCACCGGCCCGATCGGCTCGGCGAAGGGCAGGTCGGCCAGCGGACGCAGATTGGTGTAGCGCCACGCCTCCTGCCGCACGCTGGGCAGACCCGCTGCGCGCAACGCTTCCGCCGCGCGGTCGCGCACGGCGGCGTCGCCGGGAAGCTGCGTGCGCAGGCCTTCGTAGCGGGAGAGGAAGCCCTGCGCCGTCGTTTGCAGGGCCGCGCTCATGCCGCCTCGGCCTCCGACAGCACGCCGGCATAGCCGCTCGCCTCCAGCTCGTGCGCGAGTTCCGGCCCGCCGCTGCGCTGGATGCGGCCATCGGCCAGCACATGCACGAAATCCGGCACGATGTGGTCGAGCAGGCGCTGGTAGTGGGTGATGACGATGGCGGAGAATTCCGGCCCGCGCATGGCGTTCACACCTTCCGCCACGATGCGCAGCGCATCGATGTCGAGGCCGCTGTCGGTCTCGTCCAGGATGGCGAGGCTCGGCTTCAGCACTGCCATCTGCAGGATCTCGTTGCGCTTCTTCTCACCGCCCGAGAAGCCCACATTGACGTTGCGCTTGAGCATGTCGTCCGGCATCGCGAGCCGCTTCATCTCCGCGCGCGCGAGTTTCAGGAACTGCACCGCGTCCAGTTCCGGCTCGCCATGCGCGCGGCGGATCGCGTTCAGCGCCGTGCGCAGGAAGTTGGCATTGCCGACACCCGGCAGCTCGACCGGGTACTGGAAGGCCAGGAACAGCCCGGCGGCGGCACGCTCCTCCGGCTCCAGCGCCAGAAGATCAACGCCGTTATACGTCGCGCTGCCGCCCGTGACCTCGTAGCCCTCGCGGCCCGAGAGCACGTGCGCGAGCGTGGATTTGCCCGACCCGTTCGGCCCCATGATCGCGTGGATCTCGCCGGGGGCCACCGAAAGGGTCAGCCCCTTCAGGATCGGCTTCTCCTCGACGCGGGCGGACAGGTTCTCGATCTTCAGCATCTTCCCTTCCTCAACCGACCGAGCCTTCGAGGCTCACGGCCAGCAGCTTCTGCGCTTCAACGGCGAACTCCATGGGCAGCTCCGCCAGCACCTCGCGGCAGAACCCGTTCACGATCAGGCCGACCGATTCCTCCTCGGTCAGCCCGCGTTGTCGGCAGTAGAAAAGCTGGTCTTCCGCGATGCGGCTGGTGGTCGCCTCATGCTCGACCTTGGCAGTCGGATTGCGGCTTTCGATGTAAGGCACGGTGTGCGCGCCGCACTGGTCGCCGATCAGCAGGGAGTCGCACTGGGTGAAGTTCCGCGCGCCCGCCGCCTTGGGCAGGATCTTCACCAGCCCGCGATAGGTGTTGTTGGAATGCCCGGCGCTGATCCCCTTCGACACGATCGTCGAGGAGGTGTTCTTGCCGATATGGATCATCTTGGTCCCGGTATCGGCCTGCTGGTGATTGTTGGTCACCGCCACGCTGTAGAACTCACCCACCGAGCCCTCGCCCTGCAGGATGCAGGACGGATACTTCCAGGTGATGGCGCTGCCGGTCTCGACCTGCGTCCAGGAGATCTTGGATCGCGCGCCACGGCATGCACCGCGCTTGGTGACGAAGTTGTAGATGCCGCCTTTGCCGTCCGCATCGCCCGGATACCAGTTCTGGACGGTGCTGTACTTGATCTTGGCGTCGTCCATCGCGACCAGCTCCACCACCGCGGCGTGCAACTGGTTCTCGTCGCGCATCGGCGCAGTGCAGCCTTCGAGGTAGGAGACGGAAGCGCCTTCCTCCGCGATGATCAGCGTGCGCTCGAACTGGCCGGTGTTGCGCGCATTGATGCGGAAATAGGTGGACAGCTCCATCGGGCAACGCACGCCCTTCGGAATCCAGACGAAGGATCCGTCCGTGAACACCGCCGAGTTGAGCGCGGCGAAGAAATTGTCGGACGCAGGCACCACGGTTCCGAGATACTTGCGCACCAGTTCGGGATGGTCCCGCACCGCCTCGCTGATCGGGCAGAAGATCACGCCGGCCTTGGCCAGCGTCTCCTTGAACGTGGTGGCGACCGAAACACTGTCGAACACAGCGTCCACCGCGACACCGGCCAGCGCCGCGCGTTCGCTCAGCGGAATGCCGAGCTTCTCGTAGGTCTTGAGCAGTTCCGGATCGACCTCATCCAGCGTGCGCGGACCCGCCTTGGGCTTGGGGGCCGCGTAGTAATGCGCATCCTGGTAGTCGATCGGCGGATACCGCACTGCCGCCCAGGTCGGCTCCTCCATCGCGCGCCACGCGGCGAAGGCCTTGAGCCGCCAGTCGAGCAGCCATTCCGGTTCCTTCTTCTTGCGCGAGATGAGACGGACAATGTCCTCGTCCAGCCCCTTGGGCGCGAGGTCCATGTCGATGTCCGTCTCGAAGCCCCATTTGTAGCCGGAGCCGGTGACGGTGCGGACGGTATCGAGCGTTTCCGCGACTGCGGGCATTCGGAATTCCCCTATTCGGCCACGGCGGCGGCCGTGAAGGCCGGTGCACGCCATGCAAGCGGGACATTGGCCTCCATGTCGGCCAGCGTGATGTTGGACAGCGCGCTGCGGATCGCATCGTTCACCGGATCCCAGCGCCCCCGGACCGGGCAGAGCCGTTCCGCCTCGCAGGCGCCCTGAACGCCGTCCACGCAGGCGGTCAGCGCGATCGGGCCTTCCAGCGCCACGATCACGTCGCTGATCGGGATCGCCCCCAGCGGCCGCGCCAGCCGGTAGCCACCGCGCGCGCCGCGCTGGGAGGCCACAAGCCCACCCTGCGCCAGCGCCTTCAGCACCTTGGCCACGGTGGGTTCCGGGATGCCGGTGGCGGCGGCGATGCCAGGCGACGTGGCGATGCCATCCACCTGCGCCAGCCGCGTCAGCACCACCACTGCGTAGTCGGTCAGTTTCGACAGCCGGAGCACGGCAATGCCCTCTAGTTGCGAACGATTCTCAAAGTGGACCCTGTAAGTCCGGATTGATCTGCAGGTGGGGCATTCCGTCCGTTCCGTCAAGCGGTTGGGCAACCCAGGCGGCATGTTCTTCTGACACATCTGCGCCCCTTCCCTGCAGGGGAGGGGGAGGAGCCTGCGGTGCCGTGGGATGCCGTGGTGGGCCACGATTGACACGGCCTTGTTCCCGGCCCCTGCCCTGGAAGGGCCGAAGGTTTTCATCCTACATCCGTGCGCCTAGTTTCCGCGCGACAACGCGGAGGAATACCGGATGCGGCACGGCGGGATCGCCATGGGCGCGGGTAGCCGGACGATACCTGGCGCCATGCAGATCGCCCGCGATCCGGAAACGCTCACCCACGCACTTGCGGCGCTGCGGGCGGAAGGCCGCACGCTTGCGCTCGTCCCCACGATGGGGGCACTGCATGCGGGCCATCTCGCCCTGGTCGCGGAAGCGCGACGGCAGGCCGATGCCGTCGTCACCTCCATCTTCGTCAACCCGCTCCAGTTCGCCCCAAACGAGGACCTGTCGCGCTATCCACGCGACGAGGAAGGCGACCTCGCAGCGCTGTGCGGCGCGGGATGCGACCTCGCCTGGCTGCCGGGGGTGGAGGACATGTATCCGCCGGGCGCTTCCACCACCGTTGAAGTGCAGGGTCCATCCGAAGGCTGGGAAGGCGCTGCGCGTCCCGGCCATTTCCGCGGCGTGGCCACGGTCTGTGCGCGGCTGTTCCTGCAGACCGGCGCGAATGTGGCGATCTTCGGCGAGAAGGACTGGCAGCAATTGCAGGTCGTCCGCCGCATGGTGCGCGATCTTGGCATGCGGCTGCGCATCGTCGGCGTGCCCACCGTGCGGGAAGCGGACGGGCTGGCCCTGTCCTCGCGCAACCGCTTCCTCAGCGCGGCCGAACGGGCAACCGCGCCCCGCCTTGCCGCCATCCTGCATCGCGCGGCGGAGGCATTGGCCGGAGGCGCGCCTGCGCGGCCCACCCTGACGGAGGCCGAGGCCGCGCTGCGTGCCGAAGGCATGGTGCCCGACTATCTGGCACTCGTGGACGGCGAAACGCTGCGCGCGATCGACGCGCCCTTCCCCGACCGGCCATCCCGCCTGATCGCAGCCGCCCGGCTGGGGGCGGTGCGACTGCTCGACAACGTGCCGGTGGCGGCGCTGCGCGTATAGGGCTCAGCCCAGCAGGAACGGCACGCCTGCCCGCTCCGCGATCGCCTTGATCTTCGCCGCCAATCCCGGTCCAACCGGAATGCCCTCGCGTCCCCGCCGTTCCGCCGCGATGCGCTCCGGATCGCCCGGCACCAGCACGGGCCTCGACGGATCGGCGGGGGTGGTCACGCGCAGATCGTCGCAGAACGCCTTCACCACGGCCTGGAACTCCTCCCGCGGCCGGAACGGGTCAGGCGCGATGGCCATGAAGAAATGGCCGACATCCATCGTCCCCGGCCGGCGATCCTTTTCGGGATGGGCCGAGATCATCGCGCCGGACAGGCCGGCGGCGAGGATGTTCACCATCGCACCCAGCCCATAACCCTTGTGCGATGCGCCTTCCGGCGTGCCGCCCAGATGCGCCATGAAGCCACTGCCGCCCGACACTCCGCAGGCGGGATCGGTCGAAGGATTGCCCTGCCCGTCCAGCACCCAGCCCGGCGGGGTGGGAACACCTTCATTCAGCTTGTTACGAACCCGCCCCTGCGCGACGGTCGTGGTCGCCATGTCAAGCACGAACGGTTCGTCGTCGCCGGTCGGCGCGGCGAAGGCCCAGGGATCGGTGCCGAGCTTGCTCTGGATGCCGAAGGTCGGCGGCGCGCAGCGGTTGGAGGTCGTGGTGGTGGAGATGCCGATGACACCCCGCGCGGCGGCCATCCGCACATACCATTGCATCGCGCCATGATGCGCGGAGTTGAACACCGCGACCGCGCCGACGCCGGATTGCTGCGCCTTGCTGATGGCAAGGTCCATCCCGAACACACTGGGCACGTAGCCCAACCCGCCCTGGGCATCGACCAGGGCGGTGACGGGTGTTTCCCTGACGATCCGGGGCTCGGCATCCAGGCGGATGCGGCCTTCCTTCCACCACTCCTCATAGACCGTCAGCATCGAGATGCCGTGGCTGTCGATGGCACGCAGATCGGCATCGGCCATGATCTCGGACGTGGTCGCGGCCTTGTCGGGCGGCATGCCCCAGGCGGCAAGGATGGATTCGATCTGGCGGCGATGGGTGGCGTGGGGTGCTGGCATGGCCCAAGCCTTGCGCGGCGGAGCCGATGCGGCAAGGTGCGGGCATGGCGAATTCGGCGCTCCCACTCCCGTCCGAGGCTTCGGCCGTGTCCGAGGCCCCGGCGGCGGAACCACGCAAACCTGCGGTCAGGCCGCGGCACGCGGCCAGCCTTATCCTGCTTCGGGAAACGGCGGCGGGACCGGAAGTCCTGATGGGCCTGCGCGGCGCCAAGGCGCGGTTCATGCCCAACCGGCTCGTCTTCCCGGGCGGCCGCGTCGATGCGGGCGACACGCGCCTGCCGGCGGCACGCGAACCCGGCGACATCACGCGCGCGCACCTTGAGAAAAACGCGAATCCCGCCCTCGCCCGCGCCCTGCCCCGCACGGCCATACGCGAGCTGACGGAGGAGACCGGGCTGGAATTCGGCACTCCGCCCGACCTGTCCCCGCTCGATTACCTCTGCCGCGCGGTCACGCCGTCCGATCAGCCGATCCGCTTCAATGCCCGCTTCCTCGTCGCCCCCGCCGATGCCGCGCGGGGCACGCTCGGCGGGTCGGGCGAACTGGAGGGGCTGCGCTGGTTCAGGGTGGAGGATGCGCTGGCGCTCGACCTCGCGCGGATCACCCGCAACGTGCTGGAGGAGCTGACGATCTGGCGCGGCCTGCCGGCGGAGGTTCGCGCCGCGCCGCGCCGCACGCCCTGGTACCGCACCTACGGCGGAACCAGGGCGCGGTCATGGGAGTAGCCAGGTCTCCCCGTCGCGCCGCACGCGTCCCGCCTTCTCCAGCATGAGCAGATGCGACAGCGCCGACCGGCCCGCGGCCCTGACCAGCGACGGGTCGAGCGCGGGATAGACCCGCCGCACGACCCCCGCGATGTCGGCCGGGCCGGCTTCGAGCGCGGACAGGATCGCTGCCTCGCGCCGCAGCCGATGTTCCTTCAGGTCTGCGACATAGGCATGCGGGTCGGGCAGCGCCGGACCGTGCCCGGGCAGGTAGAGCGTGTCGCCGCGCGCCAGCAGCCGGTCCAGCGCGGCCAGGTAGGCCGCCATGTCACCATCCGGCGGGGAGACGACCGTGGTTGACCACGCCATCACGTGATCGCCGCTCAGCATCACGCCGTCATCCCGCGCGAAGCACAGATGCGTGCCGCAATGGCCGGGCGTGTGCAGCGCGGTCAGCCCGAAGCGCGTGTCGCCGTCCGCCATCAGCTCATCGGGCACGAAATCCGGATCGCCGCCTTCGCCCCCCTCCCCGAACACCAGATGCGGCCCGAAGCCGATCGTGGGCGCGCCCGTCGCCTGCCGCAGCGCGGGAACGGCGGAGGTATGGTCGCGATGCGTATGGGTCAGCAGGATCGCCGCGACCCGGCCCGCCTCCCGCAGGATCGCCGCGACATGGGCATGGTCGGCAGGGCCGGGATCGACCACCACGGTGCCGCCCTCGACCTCCACCAGCCAGGTATTGGTGCCGCGATAGGTCATCGGTCCGGGATTGGGCGCGACGATGCGGCGGATCCCGGGGGCGATCGCCTCGGCGGCCCCGTGTGGCGGCGGCGGTTCGGTCAGGTGCTTCATGCCTTGATATCCCGCGTCAGCCGCTGCGCGCGGCGCAGGCGCTCCCGATGCAGGATCACGAGGCCGGATGCAACGATCAGCGCCGCCCCGCCGAAGAAACCGAGCGCCGGCACATCGCCCCAGATCAGCCAGCCCAGCAGCGTAGCCCAGAGGATCGAGGCGTAGGAGTACACCCCCAGTGCCGAGGCTTCCGCCGTGGCGTAGGCCTCGGTCAGCAGGAACTGGCCCACGCTGCCGATCAGGCCCACGGCGAGAAGCGGCCAGAAAGCGGCCCATACATTGCCGCTCCAGACGAACGGAACCACGAGCGCGACCAGCAGCGCCATCAGCACCGATTGCCAGAACACGATCGAGGCGGTGTGGTCGGTGGCCGACAGCTGGCGCACCAGCAATTGTGTCAGCCCCGAGAAGATGCCGTGACTCATGCCGGCGATGGTCGCGATGGTGGCCAGCATGCCCGCCGCATGCGCGCCGCCGAACGCGCCCTGGCTGGCTGCGATCCACAGGATGCCGCAGAAGCCTACGATCACGGCCGCCCATCGCCACGGCCCGACCCGTTCACCCAGCAGCGGGATGGACAGCAGGGTCGCGAAGATCGGCGTGCCGTAGAGCAGCGCCGTGGTATCGGCGATCGGCAGCACCGACAAGGCGAAGAAGTTGGTCCCCATCGCGCCCAGCCCGGTCGCGGCCCGCAGCAGGTGGCGTGCCGGATAGGCTGATCGCAGCAGCCCGAACCCGCCCGCGCGCATCACGAACAGCAGCATCGGGAAAACGGCAACGAGGTTGCGGAACAGCATCACCTCGACGAAGTGGACACCCTGTTCGGTCGCCTGCTTCACGAACACCCACATCACGCTGAATGTCAGCGTCGAGCCCAGCATGAAGATGGCGCCGAGCGTGCTGTTGTCGCGGTCGCGTCTCACCGCCGCCGGTCCGTGCGCAGGATGAGAAGGCCGGACGCGGCGATCAGCGCGCCGCCCAGCAGCACGGCCGCCGCGGGCGGATCGCCCCAGAAGATCCAGGCGAAGATGACGCCGAAGACGATGCCGGAATAGCCGTAGGGACCGACGGCGGATGCTTCGGCCCGGGCATAGGCCTGGGTGGTGCAATATTGCGCGGTGCCGCCGCACAGGCCGATGGCGATCAGGCAGAACAGGATCCACGGCGATGGCGTGACCCAGAAGAAGGGCAGCAGCAGCGCGGTCATCGCCGTCATCAGCAACGCCTGCCAGCCGACGATCGTCTGCGGCGAGTCGATCGCGGCCATGCGCCGGACCTGCACCGTGACCAGGGCCGAGAACGCGGCGTTGGCCAGCGCCATGGCGACGCCCAGCAGCGGCATCTCCGCCGTGCCGAACCCGCCGCGCCCGCCCGCGATCACCAGCACACCGGCGAAGCCGAGACCGATCGCGATCCAGCGCCCCATGCCGGGCCGCTCCCCCAGGAACGGCACCGCCAGGATCGCGACGAAGATGGGTGCCGCGTAGTTGACCGCCGTGCTTTCGGCCAGCGGCAGCAGCGCCAGCCCGATGAAACCGGCGCCCATCGAGGCAAGCTGCGTGATGCTGCGCAGCACGTGCCGGTGCGGTTGCGGCGTGCGCAGCACCGGCAGCCCGCCCGCGCGCATCACCACGAAACCCACCGGCAGCAGGGCCCCGAAATTGCGGAAGAACATCAGCATCCCGAACGGCATGTGTTCGGATGCGATCTTGCCGAACACGTTCATCACCGCAAAGAGCGCCGATCCCGCGAGCATGAACAGCAGTCCGGTGCGCAGATCCTGGGCCGGCCTCATGATGTCTGCGCCGCCCTCTCCTCGCGCCGCCGCATGCGTTCGCGGTGAAGGTTGTAGAGGCCCGCCGCCGCGACGACGACAGCGCCCGCGATCGTGTTCCAGGACGGAACCTCGGCGAACACCAGGAAGCCCAGGGCGCCACCCCACAGCATCGTGGTGTATTCGTAGGGCGCCAACGCCCCCACGGGGGCGAGCGCATAGGCGCGCGAGAACAGCCAGTGCGCGACCCCGTTGCAGGCACCCAGCCCGACCAGGGCGACCCAGACAGCGGTCCCGGACGGAAGCGTGCTCGGGAACCAGCACAGGGCCAGCACGCCGACCGGCAGATGCATCAGCAGCAGGAAGAAGGAGATGCATTCCGGCGTTTCGGTGCGTGCGAGCACCCGCATCGTGATGCGGCTGATCGCGAGCAGAACCACGCCCGCCAGCAGCGGCAGCACGGCCGGCGTCCACAGATCGCCCTCGGGGCGCAGCATGATGAGCACGCCGGCGAAGCCGACCGTGGTGGACAGGATGCGGCGCCAGCGGATGCGTTCGCCCAATATCGGGATGGCCAGCAGTGTCATCAGCAGCGGCGCGACGAAGCCCACGGCGTAGGTATCGACAAGGCTCATCGACAGCCACGCGACGTACCAGGCCAGCGAGACCAGCGTGTGCAGGAACGACCGCAGCAGGACCAGGCCCACGCGCACCGGCCGCAGCGTGGCCCGCCGCCCGGCCAGCGCGACCACGGTGCCGGCGCCGAAGACGCCGCGCCAGATCATCGCCCCCGCAACACCCACGGCCGGCAATGTCCATTTCGCCGCGACATCGCCGAGGGTGATGATCAGGTAGCCCAGTGCGACCAGGCCGATGCCGCGGATCGCGTCCGCGGCAGTATCCGTCAGATCGCGCAATCAGGCCCCCGCATCGTGCCCGCCAGCTTCGGACAAGGCCTCACTGCTCACGCACGTAGATGCGGTAGCTGTCCACTGCCGCGACCTCCCGGTATTTCTTCCATAGTTCGCTGAACAGTGGATGACGACTGAAATACTCGATGTAGTCGAATTCCCTGCCGCACCAGGGGATGCCCGGGTTGCGGCTCACCAGGATCACCGAAGGCGGCGCCTTGGCCGCATCCTCGGCCACCGTGCGGTACATGAAGAACTCGGCCCGCGACATCTCCCAGACCTCGCGGTAGCGGCGGCCATCCGGCAGGCAGGTGGCATTGGTGCTCTGGGTCAGCCACAGATTCATGGTCCGCAGCGTGGAGCGCGCGTCGGCGTCGTTGATGGCCGGAAACACCGGATAGATGTCGGGTGTCAGCACCAGCACGCGCGCGCCATAGGCGTGCTCGCGCAGGGCGGCGGCGAGCCTGCCCGCGGTGGAGGACGGATAGACGATCTCCCGCCACGGCGCCTCACCCACGGCCACGGCATGGCCGGCGAAGACCGCGGACAGGACCGTGGCCGCCGCCAGGCTGCGCGGGAAGGCGGCGGCGTCCAGCGCGCGCGCGGCGAGCAGCAACGCGGCGGCCGCGGAGAACATCTCCACCGGCACGACGTGATAGGACCAGCCCTTGTGCTGCACCATGGCGGAGACGAGCACGCCGATCCCGGCCAGCAGCATCATGCGCGGCGATCCGGGCCTGCGCAGCGCGAACCAGGCGACCGGCACCAACACCGTCCAGACCGCCGCGCCGAGCCGGTCCGTGAACAGCACCCAGAACGCGTTGAGCTGACCAAGATCGACGTAATATTCGTAGACCAGCGGCAGGACGCTGTTGAGGTAGCGCGGGAACAGCAGCGGCAGGGATGCGAGATAGACGGCGAAGACCGCCGCCATGGTCCAGGGGGCCGGGTCGCGGAAGGCCGCACGGCCGCGCGCCAGCAGAATCGCCAGTTCGATCAGTCCCGGCACGGCCAGGAAATAGGGCTTCAGGGCGAAGCCGACCGCGGCCAGCAGGGCCGTCGCGATCAGGTGACGCGGCCGCTCCCCGCGCGCCCGACGAACCGAGGCCAGCACATAGGGCAGCGCGCACAGCGTCATCAGATGCTCGCGCTGTCCGAAATCATACCCCGCCGTCAGCAGGAACAGCGGCGGCAGCACATCGGTCAGCGTCCGCTCCACCCGCCCTTCCGCATCCCGGTCGCGGCCCCCCTGCGCCAGGAACCAGACCAGCGCCCCGAGCGTGATCATGCAGAGCTGGAAGGATTGCGGCCCGTCCAGCGGCGTCCATGCCGCGATCGTCGCCGGCAGCAGGTTGAGCACGAAGATCAGCGGCGGGTTGACGTCGATCAGGTCGGCATAGAGCCGCTCGCCCGCGAGCCAGCGCTGGGAGAAATGCAGCACCGCCGCCACGTCGTGGTTGAAGGGCGGCGCCAGCACGACCGGCAGGAACAGCAGCGCCGGCAGCAGCGGCAGCCAGCGTGACAGGGCGCGCTGGCGGATGGCCGGGACGGCCGTGTGCGGGGCAATCAGGGTCTGGTCCGATGGCATCGTGGCGTGTGACCGGCGCGCGTCATCCTCCGTCCGCCCGCGCCGCGCAAGAGACATGACATTGCCGGAACAGGTCCTGCGTGTCACAGGCGCGGGCATGGAACCGGCCGAATACAAGCTGATGGACGCGGCCGAAGATCGGATGTGGTGGTACCGCGCGCTGCACGCACGGCTGCTGCGCGCCATCGAGGGGGCCGCCGGACCGCTGCTGGACGCCGGTTGCGGCACGGGCGGCTTCCTCGCCCGCGTGCCGCCCGCCTTCACCCCGGTCGGGATGGACTATCACGCCCCCGCCGCCGCGCGTGCCGCCCGCAAGGCGGGGGCGCCGGCCATGGCGGGGTCGATCAACGCGCTGCCCTTCGCCGATGAAAGCTTCGGCGTGGCGGTGTCGGCGGACGTGCTCAGCCACGCCGCGGCCGAGCCGGCGGCGGCGGTGGCCGAACTGTTCCGCGTGCTGCGGCCGGGCGGGCGGCTGGTGCTGAACCTGCCGGCCTTCCGCTGGCTGCTGTCGGCCCACGACCTGCGCGTGCACAACACCCGCCGGTTCACATCCGGTGAGGTGCAGGCCCTGCTCGCCGGGGCCGGGTTCACGGAGATTCGTGCGGGATACTGGAACGGCATACTGCTGCCGCTGATGCTGCTGCAGCGCAAAGTGCTGGCGCGCGGGGCGGAATCCCGCTCCGATGTCGCCACCTTTCCGCCGTGGCAGGATCGGATGTTCTTCGCTGCGACCCGGTTCGAGCACGCCCTGCCCTTCGCCCTTCCGGCGGGCGGATCGGTGCTCGCGGTCGCGCACAAACCCAAAAGGCTCTGAGGCCATGGATACTCTCGCGCCGGGTGGTCCCGGCCTTTCGATCGTCGTTCCCGTCTATCGCGGGGCGTCCACCGTCGGCCGCCTCGTGGCGGCGCTGTCCGCGCTGCGGCCGGAGGGCGGGATCGAGATCGTGCTGGTGAACGACGGCAGCCCGGACAATTCCGGCGATGTGTGCCGCGCGCTGGTGGAAACCGCGATCGTGCCGGTCACCTATGTCGAGCACGCGCGCAATTTCGGTGAGCACAACGCGGTCATGACCGGGCTGCGACATGCGCGCGGCGCCTACGTCATCACCATGGACGACGATCTTCAGAACCCGCCCGAGGAGGTGCTGAAGCTCTACGATCACGCCCGCCTGCATGGATGGGACGTGGTCTATACGCGCTACGCGGTGAAGCAGCACGAAGGCTGGCGCAACCTCGGGTCCCGCTTCGCCAACAGGGTGGCGGACCACCTGCTCGACAAGCCGAAGGGCCTGTACCTGTCCTCCTTCCGGTGCATGTCGGCGCTCGTGGTGGATGCGATCATCCGTTACGCGGGCCCGTATCCGTATGTGGACGGGCTGATCATGCAGGTGACGCAGCGGATCGACAGCATCGAGGTCCGGCACCTGCCGCGCGTCGAGGGCCGGTCCAACTACAACCTGCGGCGGCTGGTGCGGCTGTGGCTGAACCTTGCCACCAACTTCTCCATCCTGCCGCTACGGCTCGCCGTGATGGCGGGGGCCGTCATGGGCGTGCTCGGCGTCGTGGCCGCGGCGTTCGTGGTGCTGGAGGCGATGACGGGGGAGACACCCTCCGGCTGGGCCTCCATGATGACGGTGACCCTGCTGCTGTCGGGCATCCAGTTCATCATCCTGGGCATCCTCGGCGAATACGCCGGCCGCACCTTCATGAGCGCGAACGGAAAACCGCAGGGCATCGTGCGCGAGGTCCGGCACAGCGCGTCCCCGGCGCGGCGCGAAGCCGCGTGACGCCGTTCTGGATCGCGCTTACCGCCGCCATCGTCACCAGCATGGCCGGCCAGACACTGCTGAAGGCCGGCGCGGGCGCTGCCGACTTCGTGAGCCAGTTGTTCGACTGGCGGACCATCGTCGGGCTCGGCCTGTATGGCGGGGCGGCGATCCTCTACATCGTCGCGCTGCGGCGCATCCCGATGTCCGTCGCCCTGCCCTGCACCGCCGCGTCCTATGTCGCGGCCGCGCTGATCGGGCATTTCGCGTTCGGAGAGGCACTGGGGGCGGTCAAGCTGCTCGCGCTGGCGCTGATCGCGGGCGGCGTGGTGCTGCTTGCGGCAGCCTGATCCCCGATCCCATATCGTGACTGGCGGTTGCCGGGCAGCGGCGATATCTCCCGTTGGAGATATAGCACGATCCGACGCAATTGCGTATCATTTTCACTAAAGCGTCGCCCCCCGATAAGGAGTAGGAAATGACGGCACATCCCCTGCAGTTCTATATCGACGGCGCCTGGGTGGACCCGCTCACGCCGCATCCGTTCGACGTGATCAACCCCGCCACCGAGGAAGCCTACGCCCAGATCTCCCTGGGCACGCCGGCCGATGTGGATCGTGCCGTCGGCGCCGCGCGCCGCGCCTTCGAGACTTTCGCCTTCACCACGCCCAAGGAGCGGCAGGACCTGCTGCGCCGCGTCCTGGCCGTGTTCGAGCGTCGCGTTGGCGAGCTCTCCCAGGCCATCACGCAGGAGATGGGCGCCCCCGCCACGCTCGCGCGCAACGCCCAGGCCCAGGCCGGCATCACGCACCTCAAGACCTTCATCGAGGTGCTGGAGACCTACAAATTCGAGGAAGTGCGCGGCACCACGCTGCTCGCCAAGGAGCCGATCGGCGTGTGCGGGCTGATCACGCCATGGAACTGGCCGGTCAACCAGGTGGTGCTGAAGGTCGGTGCCGCCCTCGCCGCCGGCTGCACCGTCGTGCTGAAGCCGAGCGAGATCGCACCCTTCGATGCGATGCTGTTCGCCGAATTCCTCGACGAGGCCGGCGTGCCCAAGGGTGTGTTCAACCTCGTCAACGGTGACGGGCCGACCGTGGGGGCCGCGCTGTCCGCGCATCCGGACATCGACATGATGTCCTTCACCGGCTCCACCCGCGCGGGCATCGCCGTGGCCAAGGCGGCGGCCGACACGGTCAAGCGCGTCAGCCAGGAGCTGGGCGGCAAGTCGGCCAACATCCTGCTGCCGGATGTCGATCTGGCGACGGCCGTCACCAAGGGCGTGGCGGGCTGCTTCCTGAATTCCGGCCAGTCCTGCAACGCGCCCACGCGCATGTTCGTCCCGCTCGACCGCATGGACGAGGCGAAGGTCGTGGCCAAGGCCGCCGCCGAGAAGTTCAAGGTCGGCGACCCCACGCTGGAGACGACTCAGCTCGGCCCCGTGGTCAGCCAGGTCCAGTTCGACAAGATCCAGGGCCTGATCCAGTCCGGTATCGATGAGGGCGCGGAGCTGGTCACCGGCGGCACGGGCCGGCCGGAGGGCCTGAACCGCGGCTACTACGTGCGCCCGACCGTGTTCGCGAACGTGCGGCCGGAGATGCGCATCTCCCGGGAGGAGATCTTCGGCCCGGTGCTCTCCATCCTCGGCTACCGCGACGAGGAGGAAGTGGTGAAGATGGCCAACGACACCGTCTATGGCCTCGCCGCCTATGTGCAGTCCGGCGACCTTGCCCATGCGCGCAAGATCGCGGCCAGGATGCGCGCCGGCAACGTGCACGTGAACTATCCCGGCGCGGACCCGTATTCCCCCTTCGGCGGCTACAAGCAGTCCGGCAACGGGCGTGAGCGCGGCGTATTCGGGCTCGAGGAATTCCTCGAGACCAAGGCAGTGCTCGGCTACGAGGCTGCCTGATGCTTCCGGACGCGCGGGGCCTTGCTCCGCGCGTCTATCCTTCCGGCGGCAGCAGGCGCGACAGCACCGTCAGCCGCTCCGTCCGGTCCTCCAGCTCGGTCGAGGTCGGCACCGCGTAGCGGGCCAGTTCCACGACCGCCCCCTGCCCCGGCGCATAGGCCCGGCCAGGATCCGCGATCCACACCTCCGCCGTCCGCGCGCAGTCCCGCAGCCAGGGCAGGATATGGGCGGCGAGCGGCGCGGCGTAGCAGACATCCCCGCACAGGATCAGGTCCCAGCGGCAGGCCGTGCCCACGAGATCGCCCAGCCGCGTCGCGACCGTGACCCCGTTCAGGGCCGCGTTCGCCTCGGTGGCAGCCACGGCGAGGGCATCGATCTCGCAGGCTTCCACCATCGCCGCGCCAGCCATGGCGCAGGCGATCGCGGCGATGCCGCAGCCGGTGGCGAAATCCAGCACGCGGCGGCCACGCACCGCCTCGGGATGGTCCAGCACGTGCCGGGCCAGCACCTGGCTGCCGGGCCAGGCAAAGGCCCAGAAGGGCGGTTCGATCCCCTCGCGCTCCAGCCACGCCTCGCTCGCCTGCCAGATCGGTGTGATCTCGGTGGCGAGATGCAGCGCGATCTCGGGCACCAGCGGTGCCCGGGCGGTGGTCGTCTGGGCGCGGATGAACGCGCCCGGGTCGGTCACAGCCACCCGGCGAGGATGGCGAGCGCCACGAGCAGTCCCGCCTCGCGGTTCGCCCTGAACAGGCGCAGGCAGAGCGCGGGATCGTGGATGTCCAGGCTGCGCACCTGCCAGGCCAGCACCAAGGCCGCCGGCATCAGCAGCGCATAGAACGGCCAGGACAGCCCGGCGAGCCATCCCGCCAGGACCAGCAGCGCCACGGTCGCCGCGTAGCACACGCCCACGAACGCGGCCGACCGCGCCCCGAACAGCCGCGCGGTGGAACGCACGCCGACCAGCGCATCGTCCTCCCGGTCCTGATGCGCATAGATCGTGTCGTAACCGAGGATCCACGCGATGGCGGCGGCGTACAGCACCCCGGCCGCGGCATCGAGCCGGCCCGCGGCCGCCGCGTAGCCCATATGGGCGCCCCAGCCGAAGGTCAGGCCCAGCATCGCCTGCGGCCAGAAGGTGAAGCGCTTGAACAGCGGATAGACCACGACCGGCAGCAACGACAGCACGCCCAGCGCGATCGCCAGCCCATTGAGCTGCACCAGGATCAGCAGCCCGACCACCAGCAGCCCGGCCAGGAACAGCAGCGCGTCGAACGGCCGCAGCGCCCCGGACGCGAGCGGCCGTCCCGCCGTGCGCGCCACGCGCCGGTCCAGGTCGCGGTCCCACAGGTCGTTCACCACGCAGCCCGCGCCGCGCATCACCACCGATCCCACTGCGAACAGCGCGACCAGCCAGGCGTCCGGGTGGCCCAGCAGGATGCCCCACAGCCCGGGCAGGAACAGCAGCCAGGCGCCGATCGGCCGGTCCAGCCGGGTCAGCAGCGCGTAGGGCCGCCAGGATTCCGGCAGGCGCGCGACCCAGCCGCCCGCGACGATGTCAGTGTGCGTCATCGGTGCTACCCAATGCCGATGATCCGCCTCCACGTCGAGACCACGCTGCACGAAGGCGCCATGCCCGCCGGCACCGCGCGGCACGCCCACTACCTGGGCACCGTGATGCGGCGCGGGCCGGGCGATGCCGTGGCGCTGTTCAACGCCGGCGACGGCGAGTTCCAGGCCGAGATCGCCACGCTGCGCAAGGACCGCATCACCTTCCGGGTCGGCGCGCGGCTGCGCACCCCTGCCCCCGAATCCGGTCCGTGGCTGGTCTTCGCCGCGGTGAAGCGGGAGGCGATGGACCTGATCGCCGAGAAGGCGACGGAGCTGGGTGCCGCCGTCCTGCAACCGGTGCTGGCCGCGCGCAGCAACGTCACCCGCGTCGGCACCGAACGTCTGCGCGCCATCGCGATCGAGGCGGCCGAGCAATGCGGGCGGCTGAGCGTGCCGGATCTGCGGGAGCCGGTGCCTCTCCCCGTCCTGATCGGTGGCTGGGATGCGGCACGATCTCTTGTCGTCGCCGACGAATCGGGCACGGCCCCGCCGCTTGCACGCGTCCTGGCCGATGCCGGCTCCCGGCCGCTTGCGCTGCTGATCGGACCCGAGGGCGGGTTCGATCCGTTAGAACTTGACGGGTTGCGTCGGCGCCCCTTTGTTCTGGCTGCCGGCCTCGGACCCCGTATCCTGCGGGCAGAGACGGCGGCCATCGCGGGACTGGCGCTGATCCAGGCGTTGACCGGCGACTGGCGCGGCTGACCTCCCGGGCCACGCGCCCCCAACGACGGAAGACGCATGTCCAATCCCGGCGAAGCCAACCTCACGCCGATCACCTCCGTTCGCCAGTTGGTCGAGTACGTGGCCGAAGGCTGCAAGCCTGAAGCGCGCTTCCGGATCGGCACGGAACACGAGAAGTTCGGCTTTCGCCGCGCCGACAATCTGCCCCCGCCCTATGAACCGGACGGGATCAAGGCGGTTCTGGAAGCGCACGCCGCGCGGGGCTGGGAGCCGATCCGCGACCGCGGCAACATCATCGGCGCGGAGCGCGACGGTGCCAGCCTGTCGCTGGAGCCGGGTGGCCAGTTTGAATTGTCCGGCGGGCTGATGCCCGACCTGCACGCGGCGAAGCGCGAGCTGGATGCACATCTGGAGGAAGCGCGCGCCGTCGGCGATGCGCTCGGCATCGGCTGGGCGCCGCTTGGCTTCCACCCGACCGCCCTGCGCGATGCCATGCCGTGGATGCCCAAAAGCCGCTATGCGATCATGCGGCGCTACATGCCCACGAAGGGCGGGCTCGGCCTCGACATGATGCTGCGCACCTGCACGGTGCAGGTGAATCTCGACTTCAGTTCCGAGGCGGACATGGTCGAGAAGCTGCGCGTTTCGCTCGCGCTGCAGCCCGTGGCCACCGCGCTGTTTGCCAACTCCCCCTTCACCGAAGGCAAGCCGAACGGGTTCCAGAGCTATCGCGCCCATGTCTGGACGGACACCGACCCGGACCGCACCGGCATCCCTGCCGTGGCGTTCGATCTCGGCTTCGGGTTCGAGCGCTACGTGGAATGGCTGCTGGACGTGCCGATGTATTTCGTGCTGCGCGATGGCCACTATCACGACGTGGCGGGTGCGAGTTTCCGTGACTTCATGGCCGGCAAGCTGAGCCATGAGACGGGTGGCGCGACCCCGACGCTGGGCGATTTCGCCGACCACATGACCACGGTGTTCACTGAGGTGCGGCTGAAGCGTTTCCTGGAAATGCGCGGCGCTGATGCGGGCAGCCCCGCAATGCTCCAGGCCTTGCCCGCGTTCTGGGTCGGGCTGCTGTATGATCGGGCGGCGCTGGCCGCGGCATCCGCCCTGGTACGCGGCAGCGAATGCCAGGACTACCAGGGCCTGCGGCAGACCGTGCCCCGGCAGGGACTGAACGCGCCATGGTGCGAGGGTACGGTCCGCGACCTCGCGCGCGAGGTCCTCGCGATCGCGCGGGACGGGCTGATCGCGCGCGACAAGGGCGAGGAAGCCTATCTGGTACCGCTGGAGGAGATCGTGGCCGGTGGCCCGACCCAGGCCGAAGCCTGGCTCGCGCGCTTCCATCACGAATGGCAGGGCGATGTGACGCGCATCTTCCACGAGGCGGAAATCTGAGGGGGCCACTCCCCGATCACGGCAGGCGGCGGACCATCGCCACGCGCGCCGCCACGCCGCCCCAGCGCTCACGTTCGGCCGCGAGCTGCGCGGCGAGTTCGGGCTGGTCCGTGCCCGGCTCCAGGATCGTGAAGCCGCGTCGCGCATAGAAGGGCGCGTTGAACGGGACGTCGCGGAACGTGCTCAGCGCCAGCACACCCCAGGGGCGCGCCCATGATGCCGCCCGTTCCAGCAGTGCGCTGCCATGCCCCCGACGATGGTGGGCCGTGAGGACAGACAGTTCGACCACGAAGGGACGCCCGTCGAGCAGGCCGCAGGCCACGAAGCCGATCGGGCGGTCCTCCGGATCGGCGGCGACCCAGGCCTGCCCTGCGGCGACTGAGGGTGCGAAGGCATCTTCGGGAAGCCGCCCGAAGCGCGCGGCCCGGGCACGGATGGATGCATCGAAGGCCTGGGTCGCCTCATGTTCGATCCAGGCGAGCGCTGCGATGTCGGACGCGCGCGCCGGGCGGATCACCCGCCGGTGACGCTCATGTGCCGCGCGACGGAGGGCGCAGCGCGGCGCCGGTCGATGACGAAGTCGTGCCCCTTGGGCTTGCGCGCGATCGCGGCCCGGATCGCGGCGTCGAGATCGCCCCCGGTCCGCAGCGGCACGCGCAGATCGGCCGCGTCGTCCTGACCCAGGCACATGTACAGCGTGCCCGTGCAGGTCAGCCGCACGCGGTTGCAGCTCTCACAGAAATTATGGGTCATGGGCGTGATGAAGCCGAGCCGGCCTCCGGTCTCGCCCACCGTCATGTAGCGCGCGGGTCCCCCGGTCCGGTAGTCGGTCTCCGTCAGCGTCCAGCGCCGCGCCAGCCGCGCGCGGACGAGGCTGAGCGGCAGGTACTGGTCGGCGCGGTGCTCCACCTCGCCCATCGGCATGGTCTCGATCAGGCAGAGGTCGAAGCCATGCTCGCCGCACCAGGCGATCATGGCATCCAGCTCGTCCTCGTTGGTACCCTTGAGCGCGACGGCGTTGATCTTGATCGCCAGCCCCGCCGCCTTCGCGGCGAAGATGCCGTCCAGCGTGCGTTCCAGCTTCCCCCAACGGGTGATGGCGGTGAATTTCGCGGGGTCAAGCGTGTCGAGGCTGACATTGATCCGCCGCACACCGGCACGGGCCAGGCCTTCCGCGTGGCGGGTCAGCAGCGTGCCGTTGGTGGTCAGCGTCAGTTCATCCAGCCCGTTTCCGATCCGGGCACCGAGTGCATCCACCAGTGACATCACGTTGCGGCGGACCAGGGGCTCGCCGCCGGTAAGCCGGATCTTGCGCACGCCGCTGCGGATGAAGGCCGCGCAAAGCGCGTCCAGTTCCTCCAGCGTCAGGATGTCCGCCTTGGGCAGGAAGGTCATGTCCTCCGCCATGCAGTACACACAGCGAAGGTCGCACCGGTCCGTCACCGACACCCGCAGGTAGGTGATGTCCCGGCCGAACGGATCCTGAACGGGCTTCCCCACGCTGGAGATATCCCCCGCCCGGGGTCGGGTTTCAAGACCCCGGGCGGAGGCGGCTAGTGCCGGTCGTTCAGGTGGCAGGCGCTGCGATGGCCCGGGGCGATCTCCCGCAGGACGGGTCGCTCGTTCCTGCACCGGTCGAAGGCGTGCGGGCAGCGGGGGTGGAAATGGCACCCCGGCGGCGGATGCAGCGGGGACGGCAACTCGCCCTTGATCGCGGCAAAGCTGCGCTTGCGCGTCTCGATCCGCGGCACCTCGGCCAGCAGCGCCTGGGTGTAGGGATGGTTGGCGCGGGTGAAGACCTCCTCGGTCGGCGCCTCCTCCACCACGCGGCCCAGATACATGATCACGACGCGGTCCGAGAGATGCTCGACCACGCCGAGGTCATGGCTGATGAACAGGTAGGTCAGGTTCAGCTCCTCACGGAGCTGCATGAACAGGTTCAGGATCTGCGCCTGGATCGACACGTCGAGCGCGGCCACCGCCTCATCGCAGACCAGGAATTCCGGCTGCACGGCCAGCGCGCGGGCGATGCCGATGCGCTGGCGCTGGCCGCCGGAGAACTGGTGCGGGTAGCGGCGCTTGTAGGAAGGATCGAGGCCCGCGCGACGCATCTGCGCATCGACATAGTCATCGAAACCGCGCCGGTCGGTCAGGCCATGGCGCAACGGCGCCTCGCCCACGATATCGGCCACGCGCAGCCGCGGGTTCAGGCTGGCATACGGATCCTGGAAGATCATCTGCACGGCGAGCTTGGCCCGCCGCGCCGCCGGCCCCGGCAGGGTCGCCCGGTCGCCCCCCCTCCACAGCATCCTGCCTTCGGTCGGCGGCATGATGCCCGCGACCATGCGGCCGAACGTGGACTTGCCGCAGCCCGATTCGCCGACCAGCCCGACCACCTCGCCCTGGTGCACGGTCAGATCCACGCCATCGACGGCGTGCACGGTCTGTTCGGAGATATCCGCACCGAACTTGCGCGCGAGCTTGGCCGCGAGGTCGAGCGGCCGGGAGAAGCGCTTGGCGATCCCCCGCGCCTCGATCATCGGCGCCGCCTCGGTGGCGGCGGTGGCGAGGGCGGCGCTCATGCCGCGAGCGCCTGGGGCATCGGACGGAAACAGCGGAGTTCGCGGCCGGGTGAAGGTGCGGTGATCTCAGGCTCCATGGTGCAGACATCCCCGGCGTTCGAACAGCGCGCCCGGAAGGCACACCCCGGCGGCAGGCTGAGCAGAGATGGCGTCATGCCCGGAATCTGGCGCAGGGGCGTCCCGCGGCGGTTGCGGCTGGGGACGGAGCCGATCAGCCCGTTGGTATATGGGTGCAGCGGCCGGTCGAGCACATCGACCACGTTCCCCTTCTCGACGATCCGGCCGGCATACATGACCGCGATCTCGTCGGCGAGACCGGCGATGACCGACAGGTCATGGGTGATCCAGATCAGCGCCGTGCCCTGCTCGCGGCACAGCTTCTGCGCCTCGGCCAGGATCTGCGCCTGGATGGTGACGTCCAGCGCGGTGGTCGGTTCGTCTGCCACGATCAGGTCGGGCCGGTGCAGCAGCGCGATCGCGATCGCCACGCGCTGGCGCATGCCGCCCGAGAACTGATGCGGATAGGCAGACAGCCGCTCCTCCGGGCTCGGGATGCCGACCATGCCCAATGCATCACGCGAACGGGCACGGGCCTCCTGCCGGCTGACCTTGGTGTGCGCGAGCACGGTCTCGATCATCTGCGTATCGATGCGCAGGACCGGGTTCAGCGTCATCATCGGGTCCTGGAAGATCATCGCGATGCGGTTGCCCCGCAGGTCGCGCATTTCTTCTTCCGACAAGGCGGCCAGATCCCGCCCTTTGAACAGGATCTGTCCCCCCGCCACGCGGCCGGGCGGATCGACCAGACCGATGATCGAGAAGCCGGTAACGGACTTGCCGGACCCGGATTCGCCCACGAGCCCAAGCACCTGGCCTTTGCGAACAGTGAACGACACGTCGTCCACGGCCTTCACCACGCCGGCGCGGGTATGGAAGTGCGTCCGCAGGTTGCGGACGTCGATGGTGATGTCGCTCATTTCCTCAGCCGCGGATTCATCACGTCGCGCAGATGATCGCCGACCAGATTGATCGACACGATGGTGATCAGCAGCGCGATGCCTGGATAGAAGCTGATCCAGTATTTGCCGGACAGCATGTACTCATAGCCGTTCGCGATCAGCAGGCCGAGCGAAGGCTCGGTGATCGGCACGCCGAGACCGAGGAAGGACAGCGTCGCCTCCAGCGCGATCGCGCGCGCGACCTGGATCGTGCCGATGACGATCAGCGGCGGCAGGCAGTTGGGCAGCAGGTGGCGGAACAGGATGACCCGCGACGGCAGCGCGAGGCATTCCGCCGCCTCGATATACTCACGCCGGCTCTCCACCATGGCGGTGCCGCGGGAGACGCGGGCATAGGTTGCCCACTCCACGATCACCAGCGCGAGCACCACGTTGAGGATACCCTTGCCCAGGAAGGCGAGGATCATCAGCGCGACCAGGATGGACGGGAAGGAAAGCTGCAGGTCCACCAGACGCATGATCACGGTATCGGTCCGCTTGCCGGCATAGGCGGCGAGCAGGCCAAGCGAGGTGCCGACCAGGAAGGCGATGAACGCCGATCCCGCGCCGACACTGAGGGAGATGCGCAGCCCGTACAGGATGCCGGACAGCATGTCCCGCCCCTGGTCGTCCGTGCCGAGCAGGTAGGTGTACCCCGCCGCCGCTTCCGAACCGGGCGGCAGGCGCCCGTCCATGATGTCGAGCTGGGACAGGTCGTAGGGGTCCTGCGGCGCGATCCAGGGTGCGAAGATCGCGCACAGCGCGATCAGCACGACGACCGCCAGGGCCCCCAGCGCGAGTTTGGATTCGGCGAACTCGGAGACGAAGCGCCGAAACGGCGTCTCCTCGCGCTTCGCCGGTTGCGGCGTGGTCTCCGCCGGAAGCGCGGTCGCGCTCATGCCTTGGTCTCCAGCCGCACGCGAGGATCAAGCACGGTGTAGAGCAGGTCCACGATCAGGTTGATGGTGATGAACAGGAACACGATGATCATCAGGTAGGCGACGATCACCGGCCGATCGAGCACGTTGATGCTGTCGATGATCAGCTTGCCCATGCCGGGCCACGCGAAGATGCTCTCCGTCACCACCGAGAAGGCGATGGTGGAGCCGAACTCCAGCCCGACCACGGTCACGACCGGGATCATGATGTTCTTGAGCACGTGAACACCGATCACGCGCGTCGGCGTCAGCCCCTTGGCGCGGGCGAATTTCACGAAGTCGAGCTGCATCGTCTCCCGCACGCCCGACCGGGCCAGGCGGATGATCAGGGATATCTTGAACAGCGACAGGTTGATCGCCGGCAGGATCAGATGTGCGAGCCCGTCGCGCGTCAGGAACGACCAGTTCAACCCGAACAGTTCCGCCGTCTCGCCCCGGCCGGTCGAGGGCAGCCAGCCGAGCTGCACGGCGAAGACCATGATCAGCATCAGCCCCACCCAGAAGGACGGCAGGCTGAAGCCCAGGATCGATCCGGCCATGATGGTCTTGGACACCGGCGAGTTGGGCCAGAGCCCCGCATACAGGCCAAGCGGGATGCCGATGCAGACGCCGAACACGACGGAAGCCATCGCCAGCTCCATCGTCGCCGGCATGCGCTGCAGGATGAGCTGCAAGGCGGGTTCGTTGAACACGAAGGACCGCCCCAGATCGCCATGCAAGGCATTGATAACGAAAGAAAGATACTGCTCCCACAGCGGCTTGTCGAGCCCGAGCGCCGCGATGGCGCGCTCCCGCTCCAGCTGGTCCGCATCGGGCGCGATCAGGATCTCCACCGGGTCGCCGATCGCATAGACGCCGATGAACACGATCACGCTCATCGCGGCGACCACAAGCGCGGCCTGCAGCAGCCGCCGGATGAGGTAGGTTGTCATTGTGCGGGCCGCGTATCCTGCGCGCGAGTTAATTCATCCGCCCGCGCTTCATGAACGAAGCCCTTCCGGGAAGCCCAGATATTGGTCTGGATATGAAGTGGGATCATCGCAACGTCGTCCAGTGCCATCTTGGAGGCCTGACGCAGCAGTGCCTCGCGCTTTTCGTCATCAAGTTCCCGGATCGCCTTTTCGATCAGGGCATCGACCTCGGGGTTGGAGTACCTGCCGCGGTTCGATGCGCCCAGTCCGCGATCGCGGTCGGGAGTATGGATCAGGTTGCGCAGCGGGTTCGACGCCTCGCCGCCCGAGGAACCCCAGCCGATCAGGAAGGCGGAGAGTTCCCCCTTGCCGGCGCGGCCGACGAAGGTGGACCAGGTCTGCGCCTCGACCTGCGTGCGCACGCCGATGCGCGTCCACATCTGACCGATCGCCTGGATGATGCGCGCATCGTTGATGTAGCGGTCATTCGGACCGTGCAGCGTGATGCGGAAGCCCTGGGGGAATCCGGCCTCGGCCAGAAGCTTCTTCGCGGCCTCCGGGTCATATCCCGGTGCCGGATAGTCGGGCATGGCGCCGAAGCTCGTGGTCGGCAGGAACTGGCCGGACGGAATCGCCGCCCCCTCCATCACCCGGGAGACAATCGCGTCGCGGTCGATGCCGATGTTCAGCGCGCGGCGGACGCGTACATCCTTCAGCGGGTTGTGGGCGATGGGCTGGCCGTTGTTGTCCACCACGAAGGGCGACGGGTCGGTGTGCTCATGATCGAGCCACAGATAGACGATGCGCAGGCCCACCCGCTCGCTCAGCGTCACGCGCGAATCGGCGCGCAGCTTGGCGAGATCCGCGGTCGGCACCTGGTCGATCACGTCCACATCGCCCGCGAGCAGGGAGGCCGTACGCGTCGCGTCGTTGGTGATCATACGATAGGTAACGTTCGCGAAGGCCGGCTTCGGCCCCCAGTAGTCGTCGTTGCGGACGAGTTCGAGCCGGTCGCCGTTCCTGTAGCTCACGACCTTCCAGGGGCCGGTGCCAATCGCCAGCTCGCCGCTGTTGAAGCGCTCGGTCGTCGCCCCTTCGTGCGTCTCCCGGTCAAGGATACGCAGGTTGGTCATGTCGATCGGCATCAGCGGATACGGACCGTCCGTCGTGATGCGCAGCGTCAGAGGATCGACAACCTCCACGTTGCGGAACGGGCGTGTGTAGACCGCGAAGGACGACGGGCTGTTCGGCACGGTGGGAATGCGCTCGAACGTGAAGGCGACATCGTCGGCCGTCAGCGGGTTGCCGTTGTGGAAGCGCACCCCCGGCCGCAGCTTGAATTCCCAGACATTCTCGGCGACCGGCCGGTAGCTTTCAGCCAGCCCCGGCTCAAGGCGCGAGGCCGCGTCCACCTGCGTCAGCTTGTCGAAGATCATGTCCGCGACAGCGTTGTTCGGCGACAGCTGGTGGTAATGTGGGTCCAGGGACGTGACCGGCGCGCCCACCGCCATGGTCAGGTGCTGCGCGGAGGCGGCACCTGCCATCAAAACAGCCGTTGATGCGGCGCCGAGCCACGCCGCCCTCAAGGTACGTGCCATTTATGTCTCCCCATCCCTATCGCGGTCCTGGGCAGGGCCCGTCGGCCGCGTGTCATCCGATGCTTATAGCGATGGGCAGCAGCCCAAGCTAGGGTTGAGGCGGGAGACATAAAATTAGGGAGTTCCAGGCCTATGCGCCGTATTCTGTTCGCTTCGGTTCTGTTCGCGCCGGCCATCCTCGCACCGCTGCCGCTGGCCGCGCAGACGCTGACGATCGGCATCGGGGGTTCGATCACCTCCGTCGACCCGCATTTCTACAACGCCGCGCCGAACGGGGCGCTGGCCGCCCATATCTTCGACCGGCTGATGGAGCGGGACTCCCATGCCCGGGTGAAGCCGGGCCTCGCTGAGAGCCTCCGTCCAATTTCCGAGACGCTGTGGGAGGTCAAGCTCCGCCCCGGCGTGAAATGGCATGACGGGAAGGACTTCACCGCCGATGACGTGGCCTTCACCATCGCGCGGGTGCCCAACGTCCCGAACAGCCCCGGCGGCTACGGCGGCTTCGTCCGGACCATCACGAAGGTCGAGGTGGTCGATCCGCTGACCCTGCGGCTCCACACTTCCCAGCCCAACCCGCTGCTGCCGACCGAACTCGGCGCCGTCGCGGTCATTTCCCGCCATGCGGGCGAAGGCGCGACGACCGATGACTACAATTCCGGCAAGGCCGCGATCGGCACCGGGCCGTACCGGTTCGTCTCTCACATGGCCGGCAACCGCACCGAACTTGCCCGCAACGATGCGTGGTTCGGGCCGAAGCAGGAATGGGAGCACGTGTCCTACCGCTTCATCGGCAATGACGGCGCACGCACCGCGGCCCTTCTGGCCGGCGACGTGGACATGATCGATCAGGTTCCGTCGGGGGACATCGAACGGCTCAGGCACGACCAGCGCGTGACGCTCGCGAGCATCCAGGGCCTGCGGATGATCTACATCTCCTTCGATCGGTCGCGGACGGACAACCCGGTCCACGTCTTCGACAACGACGGCAAGCCGCTGCCGCGTAACCCGTTCTCTGACATCCGCGTCCGCCGCGCCCTGTCGATCGCGATCAACCGGCAGGCGCTCGCGGACCGGGTGATGGAAGGATCCGCGGTCCCGTCCGGGCAATGGCTGCCGCCCGGCGTGTATTCCTACAACCCGGACGTGCCGCCGCCCGAGCAGGATGTGGACGCCGCACGCAAACTGCTCGCGGAAGCCGGGTTCCCGCAGGGCTTCCGGATGACGCTGCACACGCCCAACGACCGCTATCCGAACGATGCCAAGACCGCACAGGCGGTCGCGCAGATGTGGACCCGCGCGGGCGTCCGCACCGAGGTCGAGGCCGTGCCCTGGACCACCTTCTCCCCCCGCGCCGCGCGCCAGGAATTCGGTGCCCGGCTGGCCGGCTGGGGTAGTTCCACCGGCGAGGCGTCCTACGCGCTGGTGAACATCATGGGCACCTATGACCGCGCCAAGCGGTACGGCTCCTCCAACGCCGGCCGCTACAGCAACCCCGCGCTGGATGCCCTGACCGCGCGCGCCACTGCGACCATCGACGACGAGGAGCGCGAAGCCCTGCTGAAGGACGCGGTGAAGATGGCGATGGACGACGTCGCGCTGATCCCGCTGTTCCATATCGTCAATGTCTGGGCGTTGAGGAAGGGCCTCGCCTACGAGGCGCGCATGGATGAGAGCACCCGGGCGATGGGTGTGCACAGCGTCCAATGACCGATCAGGCCGCGGGGCGCCGCCCCGCGGCCGCTCAGCTCGGCCCGAAGCCCTGCACGAGACTGCCGGCGGCGAGCTGCCACCCGTCCACCAGGACGAAGAAGATCAGCTTGAAGGGCAGCGACACTACCGAGGGTGGCAGCATCATCATGCCCATGCCCATCAGCACGCTGGCGACGACCATGTCGATCACCAGGAACGGCAGGTAGAGCAGGAAGCCGATCTCAAAGGCACGGCGCAGCTCGCCGACCACGAAGGCCGGCACCAGGGCGCGCCAGGGCGTGGCTTGCGGATCGGGCACGGCCGGAAGATCGGCAAGGTCGAGGAACAGCGCGATGTCCGCCCCGCGCGCATGCGCCGCCATGAAGCGGCGGAACGGCTCGGCCGCGGCGGCCAGCCCCTCCATCTCCCCCACCCGCCCCTCGCTCATCGGCAGCAGCCCGTCGGTCCAGGCCTGCTGCATCACCGGTTCCATGACGAAGAAGGTCAGGAACAGGGCGATGCCGATCAGCACGGGGTTGGGCGGGACGCCCTGCGCGCCGATCGCCGTGCGCAATACCGACAGCACGATGACAATGCGCGTGAAGGCCGTGACCATCACCAGGATCGACGGTGCGATCGAAAGCACCCCGATCGCGACAGTGAGCTGCACCAGCCGTGCCGTCATGCCCGCCCCCTCCGCGCCGAGGTCGAGCGAGACCGATTGCGCCAGCGCCGCACCGGGGACCAACAGCAGCAGACTCGCGAGCAGGCGCGTCATCGCGGGGCCTCCAGCAGCAGGTCGCCCGCGGGGCCGGTCAGCACCAGCGCCTCCCGCCCGTCGCAGCGCAGCAGCACCAGCCGCCGCTTCGGATCGATCGCGACCGCCTCGATCACCGCCAGCCGCCGGCCGGCCGCGCCAGCGCCGGCCAGTCCCGCGGCGCGGATGGCGCGGCCGAGCCCCGCCACCAGCCCCACGACCAGCAGCAGGGATGCGGCGGCGATGCCGAGGGAGGCGGGGTCGGACAGCATGTCGGCGGCCTTTTGCCGGAGGAACGATTGGGGGACGGCTCGCGGCTAGTCCGGCGGGCGGTTGCGCAGCATCGCATCGCGCACCGTCTCCACGCGGCCGAGCAGCGCGGTCAGCGCCGGCAGGCAGGCCTGCGCCTGATCCTTGGGCAACGCGAGCGTCCGCGCGCAGACGAGGCCCACCTCGGCATCCAGGCCGGCGAGGTTCACGGGGCGCGCCCCGGCCCCCAACGCCTCCGCCAGTGCCGCGGCGATGCGGCCGATGGCGATGACGACTCCGTCGCCGGGATCGCGGGACTGCATGGGACATTTCTTGCCCACCAGTCGTTGACGCTCCGTAAGCGGCGATCACGCCGCGTTTAACGGAGGATTCAGCCCGCCCCCGTAGGAACGTCCGTGATCGACGGAGGCCAAAATGGATCCTTCCCGCATCGGCATGTTCGCGCTCGCGGAGCGTCGCCTCGTCTGGCTCGACAGGCGGCAGGCCGTGCTGGCGCAGAACATCGCCAACGCCGACAGCCCCGGCTACGCCGCGCGGGACATCACACCCTTCGCCGCGCATCTGGACCGCAGCCTTGCCCCCGCGCGGACCAGCGGCGCGCATCTCACGGCATTCGGTCCGCCCGACCGCGTCCGGAAGGAGCGTGTGGCCACCGAACGCGCGCCGGACGGCAACGCCGTGCAGCTTGAGGACCAGTTGCTGAAGGTCGCCGACACGGACACCGCGCAGCGTCTCGTCACCGGACTCGTGCGCAAATACGCGGACCTGTTCCGCACCGCCCTCGGCAGGAGCTGACCGTGGCCAGGACCGTAACCGACCTCGGCAAGGCGCTCGCCATGTCCGCGAGGGGCATGGCGGTGCAGGGCACGCGGCTGCGCGTGGTGGCGGAGAACCTCGCCAACCGCGACACGACCGGCTCGACCCCCGGCGCCGATGCCTATCGGCGCAAGACCATCACCTTCGAAAGCCGGCTCGACCGGGCCCTGGGGGCCGAGGTGGTCCGCGTCCGGCGCATCGGCCGGGCCGAGGGCGAATTGCCCCAGCGCTACGACCCCGCGCATCCCGCCGCCGACGCGGACGGGTATGTGCGCACCCCAAACGTGAACTCCCTGGTGGAGATGATGGACATGCGGGAAGCACAGCGGTCCTGGAACGCGAACATGTCGGTGCTGGAAACCACGCGGGGCATGCTGGTCCGCGCCATCGAGTTGCTGCGCGCATGAGCGCCCTGCCCGCCGCCGCGGCCTATCGCGCGGCCCAAGCCACCGCCCTGCCCCAGCCGCTCGGCGGCCTTGCCTCCGCCGGCGAACCGCCCAGTTTCGCGGATGCGGTCGCACGCGCCATGCAGTCGGCCGTCTCGGCGGGCCGCACCGCCGACCGCAAATCGGCCGAGGCGATCGCGGGCGAAGGCGACGTGACCGAACTCGCGCTCGCCATCACCAAGGCGGAACTCGCGCTGCAGACGACCGTGGCCGTCCGCGACCGGCTGGTCTCCGCCTATCAGGAGATCATGCGCATGGCGATCTAGGCGCCGATGGAGGCCGACATCGCGCTGGCGGCCCGGGAAGCGCTGACATTGACGCTTTCCATCGCCGCCCCGCCGCTGCTCGCCGCCCTCGCCCTCGGCCTGCTGATCTCCCTGATCCAGGCGCTGACGCAGATCAACGAGAGCAGCCTGGTGTTCATCCCCAAGCTCGCGGCGGTGGGGGGCGCGCTGTTTCTGGCCGGGGGGTGGATGGCCGGACGGCTGAGCGACTTCGCCCGCGCCCTGTTCGATCAGGCCATGAGCGTGGGCCTGTCGTGACCGGGATTCTGGCCGACCTGCCGGCGCAGGCCTTCGGGGCCATGCTGGTGTTCGCGCGCATCGGGACGGCGCTGATGCTGCTGCCGGCGATCGGCGAGGCCGAGGTGCCTGTCCCGGTCCGCCTCGCCTTCGCGATGGTGCTGACCGCCCTGCTCTTCCCTGTCCTCACCGGGTTCCTGCCCGCCCCGCCCGGCGATCCGGTACGGATGCTCATGCTGGTCGGATCCGAGGCGGCGGTCGGGTTGTGGATCGGTTTCCTGGCCCGCTTCGCCCTGTTCGCGCTGGTGATGGCCGGGCAGCTGACCGCGCTGCTGCTGGGCTTCGCCTCGGTGCTGACCGCCGATGCGGTGATCGGGCCGCAGGGCACCGCATTATCGCGGCTGTTCGCGCTGATGGGGGTGACGCTGATCCTCGTCACGGGCCTGCACGAAGCGGCGTTCGGCGCGCTCAAGGCATCTTATACCCTCATCCCGCCCGGCCGGGGCTTCGCGGCCGCCGACGCGACAGGGGTCGCGGTCCGCGCCGTCGCGCGCAGCTTCGGCCTCGCGCTGCAACTGGCTGCCCCGTTCCTCGTCGCGGCGGTGATGGTGCAGGCCTCGCTCGGGCTGCTGTCGCGGCTGGTGCCGCAGATCCAGGTCTATTTCCTCGCCTTGCCCGCCCAGGTCCTGGCAGGGATCGGGCTTCTCGCCGCCCTGATCACGGCGGTGCTGGCGGCATGGCGCGAGCAGGCGGTTCCGCTGATCGCGGTGCTGCCCGGAAGCGTCTGATGGCCGGGGAGGAAGCCGAATCCGGCGAGGACAAGACCGAAAACCCGACTCCGCGCCGGCTGGAACGCGCCCGCGAATCCGGTCAGGTGGCGCATTCGCGAGAGGTTACGACCTTCGCCAGCCTGTCCGCGGCCGCGCTGGCGATCGGATTGATTGGCCCCGCCGCGACCGGTCATGTGGCGGCGCGCCTCGCCGCTCTGATCGCTCACGCGCAACCCGGCGATCCGGCGGGCGCGCTGCAGGCCGCTGCCGGCGCGGCTGCGATCCTGGTCCTGTCGCTGCTGGCCCCGCCCCTCGTGCTGGGGGTCGCCGCGACCGTGCTGCAAACGCGGTTCCTGGTCAGCGCCAAGCCGCTCGTCCCCGATCCGCGCCGCATTTCCCCGGTCGCGGGCGCGAAGCGCGTGTTCGGCCCCGACAACCTCATCGAGGTGCTGAAGGCGCTGGCCAAGATCGCGCTGCTCTCCTGCGTCGCCTGGCATGTGCTCAGCGGATCGGTGGCGACCCTCAGCGGGCTGCTCGACCTCGCCCCGACCCTGCTCGGCCCGCACGTCGGGGAAGGACTGCTGCGGCTGATCGGGGCGGTGCTGTGCGGCGTGGCGATTCTGGCGGGACTCGACCTGCTCTGGGTGCAGCTGCGCCACACGCGCCGGCTCGGCATGACGCGGCAGGACGTCCGCCAGGAATTGAAGGAGACGGAAGGCGATCCGCATCTCAAGGCACGGCTCAGGCAGATCCGTCAGACCCGATCGCGGCGGCGGATGATGGCGGCGGTGCCCAAGGCGCAGGTGGTGATCACCAACCCGACCCGCTACGCGGTCGCGCTCTCCTACAAGCGCGGTAGCGACCATGCGCCGGTCCTGGTCGCCAAGGGCACCGATCTGGTCGCCGCCCGCATCCGCACCGCCGCGGAGAAGGCCGGGGTGCCGCTGGTGGCGAATCCGCCCCTGGCCCGCGCGCTGCACAAGCTGCCGCTCGATACCGCGATCCCGCCCGAGCATTATCGGGCGGTGGCGGAGATCATCGCCTTCGTCTGGGGCCTGTCGCGCGAACGGCCGCCACCCTCTTCTGGAATCGCGAACAAATCGGGTACAGTTGGCTGATGACGGCGCCCCTTGGGGCACCGTGGCACGGGACTATGCAGTCATAGGGCGAATTTTCGCCAGGACGTACAACCTGAAGGTGGTACGTTTCGCCGCGGATACAGGAGCGTGGGATGGAAAAGAACAAGGCGCTGGACGCGGCGCTGGCCCAGATCGAGCGGGCTTTCGGCAAGGGCTCGATCATGCGGATGGGCAGCCGCGGCGGGAACGAGGCGATCGAGGTCATCCCCTCGGGATCGCTCGGCCTCGACCTCGCGCTGGGCATCGGCGGGCTGCCGCGCGGCCGCATCGTCGAGATCTACGGCCCGGAAAGCTCCGGCAAGACCACGCTGGCGCTGCACGCGATCGCGGAAGCGCAGAAGCGCGGCGGCACCTGCGCCTTCGTGGACGCGGAGCATGCGCTCGACCCGGTCTATGCCCGCAAGCTGGGCGTGGACGTGGACAACCTGCTGATCAGCCAGCCCGACGCCGGCGAGCAGGCGCTGGAGATCTGCGACACGCTGGTCCGTTCCGGCGCGATCGACGTGCTGGTGATCGATTCGGTCGCCGCCCTGGTGCCGCGCGCCGAACTCGAAGGCGAGATGGGCGACAGCCATGTCGGCCTGCACGCCCGGCTGATGAGCCAGGCGCTGCGCAAGCTGACCGGATCGATCTCCCGCAGCCGGACCATGGTGATCTTCCTGAACCAGATCCGGCTCAAGATCGGCGTGATGTTCGGAAACCCGGAGACAACAACGGGCGGCAACGCGTTGAAATTCTATGCTTCCGTCCGCATGGAAATCCGCCGCATCGGCCAGATCAAGGACCGCGACGAGGTGGTGGGCAACCAGACGCGGGTGAAGGTGGTGAAGAACAAGCTCGCGCCGCCGTTCCGGCAGGTCGAGTTCGACATCATGTACGGTGAAGGGGTGTCGAAGGTCGGTGAGCTGATCGACCTCGGCGTCAAGGCCGGCGTGGTCGAGAAGTCGGGTGCGTGGTTCAGCTACGACAGCCAACGCATCGGCCAGGGACGCGAGAACGCCAAGCAGTTCCTGCGCGACCATCCCGATATCGCCGACGCGATCGAAGGCAAGGTCCGCGCCCAGTCCGGCCAGGTGGCCAACGCCATGGTCGCCCCACCCACCGACGAGGAAGCGGCCGAAGCGGCCGAGTAGCCGAAGCTTCCCGGATCGGGCGCTTTACCGCGCCCGGTCCGCTCCGCAGGATGGGGCGCCATGATCCGGATGAACGCCCCTGCCTGCTGATGCCCTCCTGACCGAAGCCGATCTGGAACTGATCGAAGCCGCGCGCGAGGCCGTGCGGACGCATTACCGCCCGTTCTGGCACACGGTTGGTGCGGCGATCCGTTCCCATGACGGCCGCATCTGGACCGGCCTGCATCTCGGCGCCGTCGTGGGGCGGCTGCAGATCTGTGCCGAGCCCATCGCGCTTGGCCGCGCCATCCTTGAAGGCGACGGCACCGTGGCGACCGCCGTCGCCGTCCGCCATCCCAAGCCGGACGAGCCCGACCGCACCATCGCCATCGTCGCGCCCTGTGGTGCATGCCGGGAATTGCTGATCGACTTCGCGCCGGACGCCCGCGTGATCCTGCCCGGCCCGCGCGTGGTCCCGGTCCGCAGCCTGCTGCCCGATCCGTACCGGCGCTGAAGCCGATAATTACGCCGCCCGGGCCAGGGCGAAGTTCAGGCCGGCCTTCAGCAGCGTCGCCAGCAGGAACGGCGCGAGACCCGCAGCCACGGCCTGCTGCCATCCGGCGAAGGTCGCGAGCCAGGCGATACCCGGCACGAATAGCACCGCATGCGCGGCCATGACGATGACGGCGGATGCAAGCAGCCCGCGCCCGCGCGCGAGACCCGCGACACCGGCCGCGATCAGGAACCCGACCAGGAACCCTCCGGTCGGGCCCGCCATGTAGGCGAGGCCGATGCCGCGCTCGGGCGTGCCAGCGAAGACCGGCAGGCCGATCGCGCCCTCGGCCAGATAGAGCGCGACGGCGGCCATGCCGAGCCGTGGCCCCAGCAGCGTGCCGAGCGCGACCACGACGAAGGTCTGCATCGTCATCGGCACGGGCCAGAACGGCACCTGCACCCGCGCCGAAACCCACAGCGCGAGGCTGCCGGCGCAGACCGCGAACAGGGCAGCGGCGGGACGGGTGCGGACAAGGGAAAGCGACATGAGGAACCTCAGCCGAAGCGGTTGTTGGAAGGGAAGCCACGCGGAGGAAGCCGGCCGGCCTGCGCACGCTCGCCCAGCCAGTCGTCCAGCGCGGTCTCGGTGCGCGTGCGTTCGCCCAGCGTCCAGGTCAGGCCTTCGGCGCGCACGAACACGCGCACATCCGACAGCCCGCCATCCTTGTATTTCTGCAGCATCACACCCTGCCCGCGCGCCATCTCCGGCACCTGGTCGAGCGGGAAGACCAGCAGCTTGCGGTTGTCGCCGACCACCGCGACCGTATCGCCGGTGGCCGGCACGCAGACCGCGGCTTCCGCACCCGGCCTGGGATTAAGCACCTGCTTGCCGGCGCGGGTCTGCGCCAGCAGGTCCTCGCTCTTCACCACGAAGCCGCGCCCGTCCGAGGAGGCGACGAGGTAGCGCCGCCCCTCCCCCCACACGAACAGCGCGATCACGTCGTCCTCGTTGCCCAGGTCGAGCATCAGCCGCACCGGCTGCCCGTCGCCGCGGCCGCGCGGCAGGTCGGCGGCCTTCAATGTGTAGGACTTGCCGTTGGTGGCGAAGACGACGATGCGGTCCGTGGTCTCGCAGGGCACCAGCGCCTTGAGCCGATCGCCCTCCTTGAACTTGAGGTCACCGCCATCGGCCAGATGCCCCTTCACAGCGCGCAGCCAGCCCTTCTCGGACAGGATGGCGGTGATCGGCTCGCGTTCCACTACGGCTTCGACCGCGATCTCCGCCGCGGCGGGCGCCGTGCCGAGCGTGGTGCGGCGGGGATCACCGAAGCGCTTGGCCGCGTCCTCGATCTCGCCGGCGATGCGATCCCAGCGCGCGGCCTCGTCCTTCAGCAGCGCGAGCAGTTCCTTGCGCTCCTTCGTCAGTCCCTTGTGCTCCTTGCGGATCTCCATCTCCTCAAGGCGGCGCAGGCTGCGCAGGCGCATGTTCAGGATCGCCTCGGCCTGGATCTCCGACAGTTCGAAGCGTTCCATCAGGCGCGGCTTGGGCTCGTCCTCCTCGCGGATGATGCGGATCACCTCGTCGAGGTTGAGATAGACGGCAAGGTAGCCGTCCAGCACCTCGATACGCCGCTCCACGGCGGCGAGGCGGTGGCGGGAGCGGCGGACCAGCACCTCATGCCGATGATCCAGCCACGCGCGCAGCACGCCCTTCACGCCCATCACGCGCGGCGTGCGATCGGCGTCCAGCACGTTCATGTTGAGGGGGAAGCGCGTCTCGAGCTGCGTGGCGCGGAACAGCGTCTCCATCAGCACGCCGGGATCGACGGTGCGGGATTTCGGCTCCAGCACCAGCCGCACGATATCGGTGCTCTCGTCGCGCACATCGCCGAGCAGCGGCAGCTTCCGCTCCTCCATCAGTTGCGCGATCTGCTCGATCAGCCGTGACTTGGCGACCTGGTACGGAATCTCCGTGACCACGATCTGCCATGTGCCGTTCTTCAGCTTCTCCTGCTCCCAGCGCGCGCGCAGGCGGAAACCGCCGCGCCCGGTCTCGTAGGCTTCCGCGATCGAGGCCGGCTCCTCGACCAGGATGCCGCCGGTGGGAAAGTCGGGCGCGGGCAGATGGCGCAGCAGGTCGGCGGTGGTCGCATCCGGATGGCGGATCAGATGCGCGGCCGCCGCGCAGATCTCGGCGAGGTTGTGCGGCGGGATGGAGGTCGCCATGCCGACGGCGATACCGGCGGCACCATTGGCGAGCAGGTTGGGCACGGCGGCGGGCAGCACCACCGGCTCCTTCTCCTCGCCGTCATAGGTCGGACGGAAATCGACCGCGTCCTCGTCGATGCCCTGAAGCATCGCCTGGGCGTATTCGGTCAGCTTCGCCTCGGTGTAGCGCATCGCGGCGGGGTTATCGCCGTCGATGTTGCCGAAATTCCCCTGCCCCGCGACCAGCGGGTAGCGCGCGGCGAAATCCTGCGCGAGGCGGACCATCGCGTCGTAGATCGCCGCGTCGCCATGCGGGTGGAACTTGCCCATCACGTCCCCGACGATACGGGCGCATTTCTTGAACCCGCCCGCCGGGTCGAGGCGGAGCTGGTGCATGGCGTAGATCAGCCGCCGATGCACGGGCTTCATCCCGTCGCGCACATCGGGCAGCGAGCGGGACATGATGGTGGAGAGCGCGTAGGCGAGGTAGCGCTCGGACAGCGCCTGGGCGAGCGGCGCGTCCTGGATCAGACCGTCGGGCATGGACAGGTGGTTAGCGCGGTTCGCCGCGCCGTGTTGAGTCCTCCCATGCGCCCGCGCCTCTCGCCGACTGTGTTTTAGATATATCTTGAATTTCGATATATCTTGCTCTATATCGGCGCCATGAGACACGAACACATGGGCGGCTACGGCCGCCATTGGAGCCCACCGGACGACCCGCGCGGCCACCACCCCCTTCATGGCCGCCATCGCGGGCACGGACGTGGCGGCCGCCACGGTGGCCGGCTGTTCGACTACGGCGAGTTGCGCCTGCTGCTGCTGGCCATGATCGCGGAGCACCCGCGCCACGGCTACGAACTCATCAAGGCGATCGAGGAGCGGTTCGGCGGCAGCTACAGCCCGAGCCCCGGCGTGATCTACCCGACGCTCTCCTGGCTCGATGACATGGGCTACGCGGCGATCGAACCCGAAACCTCGGGGCGGAAGCTCTACCGCATCACCGCGGAGGGCGAGGCGTTTCTGGCTGCCAATCGCGCCGCAGTGGACGACCTGCTCGCCCGCGTCGGCCCGGCCGGAGCCGATGGGGTGGAGGCCGTGCCGGCATCGGTGATGCGGGCGATGGGCAACCTCAAGCTCGCCATGCGCCTGCGGCTCCGGCGCGGACCGCTCGACCAAGAGGCCGCGGACCGCATCGCCGCTGCCCTCGACGCCGCCGCACGGGACGTGGAGCGAAGCTGATGGACGCCCTCATGCACAGCAATGCCGCGGTCACGACACCGCTGGCTGGCCGGTACTTGCAACAGCTCTGCAAGCACTTCGCGCACAAACTGGACGTGACCTTCGACGAACGGTCTGGGCAGGTCGTATTCCCCACCGGCACCTGCCGGCTCGACGCGCGGGAGGGGAGCTTGCTCCTCTCCCTCAGCGCACCGGACGATGCACGGATGACGCAGTTGCAGGACGTGGTCGCCCGCCATCTCGTCCGCTTCGCCTTCCGGGAAGAACTGCGCATCGACTGGCACCCCGGTCCCGGAGCGTCAGACGGCGGCAAGGCATAAGACACCGACGAAGGGGCGCGCGACGTCGCGAGCGTTTCGGACCCGCCGATGCGGAAAGTGCTGACCGCGCCCCGGCTTCAGCGCTGCCGGGCCGCCGCCACCGAGGCTTCCAGTTCCTCGATATTCACCGCGCCGGGGATCAGCGCGTCCCCGATCACGAGAGCCGGCGTGCCCTGGATGCCGAGCGCCCGGGCAAGCGTCAGATGTCCCTCGATCCGCTTCGTCACCGCGGGGTCGCTCATATCCCGCCGCAACCGGGCCCAGTCGAGCCCGACCTTCTCCGCCTCGGTCTGCAACACCGCCTCGGTCGGTTCGATGCGCAGGGCCATCAGCGCATCGAAAAGCGGGCCGTATTTGCCCTGGGCCTGCGCGGCCAGCAGCGCATGCGAGGCGAGGACCGAATTCGGCCCCAGGATCGGAATGTCCTTCACCACCAGCCGCACCTTCGGATCGCGGCGCAGCAGCTCCTTCATCGCCGGATGCAGCTGCTTGCAGTAGCCGCAGCGGGGATCCATGAACTCGACCACGGTCACATCGCCAGCCGGGTTGCCCAGCACCGGGTCGGCCGGGTCGCGTTCCAGCGCCTCGCGATGCGCGGCGACTGCGTCGCGGGTCTCAGCCGCGGCCTTGGCTTCGTCATCCGCCTGCATCGCCGTGACCGCATCGCGCAGGATGCTGGGGTCGCGGACCAGCGCCTCGCGCAGGATGCGGACGACCTCCTCCCGCTGTTCCGCCGTGAAGGGTTGCGCAGCAGCCGGCAATGCCAGCAGAAGCGTCACAAGAAAGATTCGGATCATCTCTGCCGGTTCTCCCGCCGTAAGGCGTTCTGGATATCCTGCGCCCGCAGCCGTGACGGGCCGGGCGGCAAGGTCGCGAGCGCACGGGTCGCCTGGGCGTGCGCCTGCCGCAGGTCGCCCTTGAGCATGGCTTCCTCGGCCAAGGCAAGATTCGCCAGCCCCTGATTGCCCAGCCTGCCCTGCGCGCTGCCGAGCTGGCGCCAGGCGAACGGGTTCTCATCATCGGATCGCAGGCTGGTCTCGATCTCATCCACAGCCGCCCGCAGCATGGCGGGATCCCCCGATTCGATCAGCACGCGGCCCAGTTCCATGCGCAACTGCGGCTCATCGGGCTGCAGCCGCACGGCCTGGCGATACGGGGCGATGGCTTCCCGCGGCCGCTGACCGTCGAACAGCACCTGCCCCTTCAGCTCGTACAGCCAGGGATTCTGCGGCTGGGCGCGCAGCAATCCGTCGATGAGATCGACCGCCGGCTGGATATGCCCGCCGCGGTACAGCGCGATCGCCCGCGCATAACGGGCTGGCGCCGCAGTGTCCGAAGCCGGATACCGGCGCAGCACGGTCTGCGGCGAATCGAGGAAGCCGTCGAGCTTCGCCTTGACCATGACCAGCGCGGTGTTGAACGCCTCCGGCAAGGGCGCATCCGCATGGCGTGACCGGGCGATGTGCGTCTCCACCGCCTCGATCCGCTCGCGCGTCAGCGGATGGGTCTGCACATACGGGTCCTGCCGGTCGGTGATCAGTGCCTCCTGGTCGCGCAGCCGCTCGAACAGGCGCAGCAGGCCGCGCGAGGACCAGCCGTTGCGGTCAAGGAAGGACATGCCCGCCTGGTCCGCCGCGTTCTCCTGCGCGCGGCTGAACGCATACAGGCCGCGTTCCGCCAGCGCCTGCCCGCCCATCACCACGCCCATGCCGGCGTTCGACCCGCCGCCGGCGATCCCGGCCGCGGCCCCCAGCAGCATCGAGGCGATCGAGGTGATCAGCGCCTCGCGCATCTGGTCGGGCATCATCGCGAGGTGCCCACCGGCGATGTGTCCGCTCTCATGCGCCATCACCCCGATCAATTCGGATGGGTCATCAACCTCTTGGATCAAGCCCGTGTGGATGAACATGCGGTTGCCGGTGGCCACGAACGCGTTTATGGCCCGGTCGTTCAGCAGCGTGATCCGCACGAGGCCAGGGTCGATCCCGGCGACGCGGAACAAGGGGGCAGCGTAGGTGCGGATGAGGCCTTCGGTTTCTCCATCGCGGATGGTCACGATGGGGCGCGGTGCGCGTTGTGCAGACGCGCGCCCGGCCCAGCCACCGCACAGCGTGCAGAGGCAGGCCGGCATCGCGGCGAGCATTCCCCGGCGCGTGATCGCCCTCATGCGCCGTTACATAGGACGCCCGGCGGGCTTCGTCCTCCCCGCGCTGACCCTCGCGGGCTGCGGGATGTTCGACAACATGGTGGATAGCGGCCCGGCCGAGGGGAATGTCGGCTATGTCAGCGGCTTCCTCGGCGGCGTGGCGGCGGACGAGCCGCATGCCGCCCTCGCCGCGCGCGACGTGCTCTCCGCCGGCGGAACGGCCGCGGATGCGGCCGTCGCTGCGGCGTTCATGATGTCGGTGACGCTTCCCTCACGAGTCGGGCTGATGGGCGGCGGCGCCTGCCTTGCCTACGGCGCGGGCCATGCGGAGGCTGACGCGATCGTGTTCCCGGCCGGCCGGCCGGTCGGCACTGGCGGCGGCGACCGCCCAGCCGCCGTGCCGCTGCTGGCGCGCGGGCTGTTCGCGCTGCACGCGCGCCATGGACGCCGCCCCTTCGAATCGCTGCTGGCCCCGGCCGAGCAGGCGGCCCGCTTCGGTACGCGGGTTTCCCGGGCCCTGGCCCGCGACCTGGCTCCCGTGGCCACGCCACTGTTCGCCGACCCGCAGATCCGCGCGGTGTTTGCGGGTTCCAACGGCGCGCCGCTGACCGAAGGGGCGATGCTGACCCAGGTGCTGCTCAGCACCACGCTGGCGCAGCTTCGCGTCGCGGGGGTGGGCGACATGTACAACGGAACGCTCGCGCAGCGGATCGCCTCCGCAGCGCCCCAGGCCGGGGCGTCGCTGACCGTGCCTGAACTGCGCGCCGCCCTGCCGCGCGTCGTGCAGGCGGTGACGGTACCGGCCGGCAACGATATCGCGGCCTTCCTGCCGCCCCCCGCCGACCCGGCTGGCGCGACCGCCGCCGCGTTCCAGGGCGGCAACGTCGGATCTGTTGGCGGCGCGCTGCCAGCAAGCGCCACGGTCGTGACGCTGGACAGGGACGGCAACAGCGTCGCCTGTGCGTTCAGCATGAACAATCTGTGGGGCACCGGCCGGATGCTGCCGGGGACCGGCATGATCGCCGCCGCAGCCCCGGACACCGGTGCGGTCCGTGCTCCGGTGCTGGCCGCGGGCCTGGCCTTCAATGCCAACCGCCGCGCATTCCGCGCCGTGGCGGCGGGCAGCGGCCAGGGCGGTGCCCCGGCTGCCGCCGCGGCCGCCCTGCGGGCCGCGATCGCCGGCCAGGCGCCCACCGTCGCCGATCCGGGCCGCTTCAATGCGATCGGCTGCCCCGGCCTCGTGCCAGGCCGGGAAGCGACCTGCCGCTGGTTCACCGATCCGCGCGGCAGCGGCCTCGCGGCGGGCGCGGACTGATACCGTGCTGAAGGTCGGGCGCGGGGCGCACGCGCCGCCCTTCATCGTCATGGACGTGATCTCGGCCGCCAACGCGCAGGACGCGCGGCGCGCGTCCGCCGATCCGCGGGTGCTGCGCATGGAGGTCGGCCAGCCGTCCACCCCTGCCCCGGCCGGCGCGATCGCCGCAGCCCAGGCCGCACTGCGGTCAGGCGCGCCACTCGGCTACACGGAAGCCTTCGGCCTGCCGTCGCTGCGCGCACGCATCGCGCGGCATTATCGCGACCGCTACGGGCTGGAGGTGCCGGTTTCACGCATCGCCGTCACGGTGGGTGCGTCAGGCGCCTTTCCCCTCGCCTTCCTGTCCGCTTTCGATCCGGGCGATCGCGTGGCCATGGCCGCGCCGTTCTATCCGCCCTACGTCAACATCCTCGAAGCCCTGGGCTTCGTGCCGCAGATCATCGAGGCCGGGGCGGAAACGCGCTTCCAGCCGACCGTGGCGATGCTGGAACGCCTCGATCCCAGGCCGGCGGGGCTGATCGTGGCGAGCCCGTGCAACCCTGCCGGGACCATGCTGCACGCGGACGAGCTCGCCGCCATCGCGGCCTGGTGCCATGCGAACGGCGTGCGGCTGATCAGCGACGAGATCTATCACGGCCTGACCTACGGGCCGGAGCAGGCAACCGCCGCCGCGTCCAGCGACAGCGCGATCGTGGTCAACTCCTTCTCCAAATACTGGTCGATGACCGGCTGGCGCATCGGCTGGCTACTGCTGCCCGAGGACCTGACGCGGCCGGTGGAGCGCCTGGCGCAGAACCTGTTCATCAGCGCCCCGCACATCGCGCAGGTGACGGCCGAGGCGGCGATGGATTGCGACGGCGAATTGCAGGCGAACATCGCCCGCTACCGCCGCAACCGCGCGCTGCTGCTGGAACGGCTGCCGCGCGCGGGATTCGACCGGCTGAGCCCGGCCGAAGGCGCCTTCTACCTCTATGCCGATGTCGGCCACATGACCAACGACAGCACAGCCTTCTGCGCCGCGATGCTGGCGGAGACAGGCATCGCGGCCACACCCGGCGTGGATTTCGACCGCACGCGCGGATCACGCTTCGTCCGCTTCTCCTATTGCGGGTCGGAGGCGGACATGGCGGAGGCGGCCGACCGCCTCGCGCACTGGCGGCGGTAGCTTCCCGCGCACCCGAAGGATCGGGATGAGGGCGGGTCCGCCAGGAGACTGACCGTGCGGAAGCCCGGCCCCCTCACCCAGTCCCTCCCCCGCGACGCGGGAGAGAGACCATGGCGGAAAGGTCAGCGGACGACGCCACCCGTAGCATTCGCGCTCAGGCGCTCTGCGCCTCCGTCACCGCGAGGGCGGCCACGTTGACGATGCCGCGCGCGGTCACGCCCGGCGTCAGCACGTGAATCGGCCGGGCCATGCCCAGCAGGACCGGCCCCACCTGCAATCCGTCCGCCGCCGCGCGCACGAGGTTCACGGCGATGTTCGCCGCATCCAGGCCCGGCATCACCAGCAGGTTCGCGGTGCCGGACAGGCCGCTGTCGGGCACCGCACGCTCACGGATCGCGGGGATCAACGCCGCGTCGGCATGCATCTCGCCATCCACCTCCAGCTCCGGATCGCGTCTGCGGATCAGTTCTAGCGCATCCCGCATCTTCTTGGCGCTCGGCGCATTCGACGACCCGAAAGAGGAATGCGACAGCAACGCCGCCTTGGGCGTGATGCCGAAGCGGTGCAGTTCTCGCGCGGCAAGGCAGGTCATCTCCGCGATCTGCTGCGCGGTGGGATCGACCAGCAAATGCGTATCGACGAAGAACAACGGCCCCCCGGCCAGGATCACGCCGGTCATCGCATAGACGCGGCTGGTATCCTCGCTGCGGCCGATCACGTCATAGGCCTGGTGCCAATGCCGCATCCAGTCGCCCGTACCCCCCACCAGCGCGGCATCCACCCGGTGCGCCGCGAGCAGGAGCGCGGCCGCGGTGGAGTTGCGCACACGCACCGCCCGCTCCGCCGCCTCGGGCGGCGTGCCACGGCGGCCGACACGCTTCTGGAACAGCGCGATCAGCGGTGCGAACGCTTCGTGATCCGACGTGGGGTCGAGGATCGTCACGTTCGTCGCGCAATCCATGCGCAGGGCCATGTCCTTCACCCGCTGCTCGATCACGGCGCGCCGGCCGAGCAGCACCGGATGCGCCAGCCCGTCATCCACCATGACCTGGGCCGCGCGCAGCACGCGCTCATCCTCGCCGTCGCTGAAGGCGACGCGCTTGGGATCCTTCTTCGCCGCCTCGAACACCGGACGCATGAGCTGCCCGGAGCGGAACACGAAGCGCTCGAGGTCGCGGCGGTACTGGGCGAAGTCCGCGATCGGCCGGCGGGCCACGCCCGAATCCATGGCCGCGCGCGCGACCGCAGGCGCGATCTCAAGGATCAGGCGCGGATCAAAGGGCTTGGGGATGATGTAGTCGCGGCCGAAGACCGGTGCCACGCCGCCATAGGCGGCCGCAACGACATCGCTTGCCTCGACGCGGGCGAGGCTCGCGATCGCCTCCACCGCGGCGATCTTCATTTCCTCATTGATCGTGGTCGCACCCACATCCAGCGCGCCGCGGAAGATGAAGGGGAAGCAGAGGACGTTGTTGACCTGGTTCGGATAATCGCTCCGCCCCGTGGCCACGATCGCGTCCGGACGCTCCGCCCGCACCAGCTCGGGCAGGATTTCCGGTTCGGGATTGGCCAGTGCAAGGATCAGCGGCTTCTCGGCGAAATGCTTCAGCCATTCGGGCTTGAGCACGCGCGGCGCGGACACGCCGAGGAACACGTCGGCACCGGGCAGCGCCTGTTCCAGCGTCCGCGCATCGGTCTCGCGCGCATAGCGGGCCTTGTTGGGGTCCATCAGTTCGGTGCGGCCGGCGTAGACCACCCCCACGATGTCGGTCAGCGTGACGTTCTCTTTCCGCACGCCCATCGCGACAAGCAGATCGACGCAGGCGAGCGCGGCCGCCCCGGCGCCGGACGTGACCAGCTTGATCTCGCTCAGCGACTTGCCCTGGACCAGCAGCCCATTGCGGACCGCCGCCGCCACGATGATGGCGGTGCCGTGCTGGTCGTCATGGAAGACCGGGATCTTCATCTTCGCGCGCAGCGTGCGCTCGATCTCGAAGCACTCCGGCGCCTTGATGTCCTCAAGGTTGATGCCGCCGAAGGTCGGCTCCAGCGCCGCCACCACATCGATGAACCGGGCCGGGTCGGCGGTATCGACCTCGATGTCGAACACGTCGATGCCGGCGAATTTCTTGAAGAGGACGGCCTTGCCCTCCATCACCGGCTTGCCGGCAAGCGCGCCGATGTTGCCGAGGCCGAGCACCGCGCTGCCGTTCGAGATCACGGCCACGAGATTGGCCCGCGCCGTGTAGGCATCTGCCGTGTCCGGATCGGCCTTGATCGCCTCGCACGCCGCCGCCACTCCTGGCGAATAGGCCAGCGCGAGGTCGCGTTGGGTCGCCATGCGCTTGGTCGGCTCGACGCTCAGCTTCCCGGGCCTGGGAAACCGGTGATAATCGAGCGCAGCCTTGCGGAAATCCTCGTCCATCTTCCCCTCCGAATGGCCCGACCTTGGCGGCAGGACCGTGCGCTGTAAATCAGACGGCGGAGAGGAAAGATGGTGCGGTCGAGAAGAGTCGAACTTCCACGGGGTTTCCCCCACCAGCACCTCAAGCTGGCGCGTCTACCATTCCGCCACGACCGCGAAGACGGGGGCCTATAGCGGATGGATGTGACGGCTTCAACGGGCCTCGCCATGCCGGAATGGCGTATCGCACCCGGCCTGACCCCCTACCCCGAGGCACTGGCCTTCATGCGGGCGCGGGTGGAGGCGCTGCGGGCCGGGACGGCGGACGAACTTGTCTGGCTGGTGGAGCATCCGCCGCTCTACACTTCCGGCACCTCGGCGCAGCGTGCCGATCTGGCCGACCCCGACCGTTTCCCCACCTTCGACGCAGGCCGCGGCGGCCAGTGGACCTATCACGGCCCCGGCCAGCGGGTGGCCTACGTGATGCTGGACCTGACGCGCCGCGGGCGCGACGTGCGCCGATATGTCCACGCGCTGGAGGAATGGGTGATCCGCGCGCTCGCCCGATTCGGCGTGCGGGGGGAGCGGCGGGACGGACGGGTCGGCATCTGGGTGGCTGATCCGGCGACCGGGGGCGAGGCAAAGATCGGCGCGATCGGCGTGCGCGTGACGCGCTGGGTGACGTGGCACGGGATCAGCCTGAACGTCTCCCCCGACCTGTCCCATTTCGGCGGCATCGTCCCCTGCGGCATCCGCGACGCGGGCGTGACCAGCCTGCACGCGCTTGGCGTGGCGGCGACGCTTCAGGATGTTGATTCTGCATTGAAATCCGCGTGGACAGAGGCGTTCGGCACCGATCTGCCCGCCTGATGCGCCGCTGCGATTATTACAGCGAGGTATGTTGAGAACCGCTCGCAATGGCAGTAGTCCCGCTGCGTGCCCCGTTCCGTGCCCCTGCGCTAGCCGGTCATGATCGCCTCCTTCCTCATTCTTCTCCGGGAAGGCGTCGAAGCATCCCTGCTTGTGGGCATCATCGCCGCCTATCTGCGCCAGACCGGCCGCGGCGCCTTCATGCCACTGGTGTGGATCGGCATGGCCTGCGGCGTGCTGGTCTGCCTGGGAGCCGGCATCCTGCTCGACGTGCTCGGCGCCGAATTCCCGCAGCGGCAGCAGGAGATGTTCGAGGCGGGCGTGGGGCTGGTCGCAGTCGTGGTGCTGACCTCGATGGTCTTCTGGATGCGCCGCGCGGGCCGGTCGATCCGCGCCACGCTGCATGACCGGATCGACTCGGCCCTGGGCAGCGGCGGCGCGGTCGCGCTGGCCCTCATGGTGTTCTTCGCGGTCGCGCGGGAGGGGCTGGAGACGGTCGCCTTCCTGCTCGCCGTGCTCCAGCACGAAGGCGGCGGCCCGGTGGCCGTGGGGGCGGTGCTCGGCCTCGTCGCGGCGGTCGCGATCGGCGTTGCCATCGCCTGGGGTGGCGTGCGCCTGCCCCTGGCCCGGTTCTTCCGCTGGAGCGGCATGTTCCTGCTGATCGTCGCGGCCGGACTGCTCGCGGGCGCGCTGCGGTCGCTGCACGAGGCCGGATTGTGGAACCTGTGGCTGACCCCGGCCTTCGATATGAGCACGACGCTGCCGCAGGACGGGCCGGCGGGCGCGCTGCTGTCCGGCATCTTCGGCTACGCGGACCGGCCGAGCGTGGGCGAGGTCGGGGCCTATCTTTTGTTCCTGGCGATCACCCTGCCCCTGTTCCTGCGGCCGGCGCCGCGGCCGGTCCCCGCGATGGAGGCTGTCACCCGTGCATGACGCGGCGCTGCGACGGACCATCCGCATCGGCGCCGGGCTGACCGTCGCCCTGGCGGTCGCCGTCGGCGGGCTCGCCGCCTATGTGTACCTGCTGCGCGAACCGCCGCAGCCGCAGGCATCCGGCCCGGCCGTCACCACCGTCACCGTCACCGCATCCGGCTGCGAACCCGCCGAGCTGTCCGTCGAGGCCGGTCGCGTCACCTTCGAGATCCGCAACAGCAGCCAGCGCGTGCTGGAATGGGAGATCCTCGACGGCGTGATGGTGGTGGACGAGCGGGAGAACATCGCTCCCGGTCTCAGCCAGCGCCTGACCACACGGCTGGAGCCCGGGAATTTCGCCATCACCTGCGGCCTGCTGAGCAATCCGCGCGGGCGGCTGGTCGTCACCCCGTCCTCCGCGCCGGATACCGGCTCACGCGCCCCCGCGCCTGTCGCCCTGATCGGGCCGGCGGCGGAATACAAGGTGCAGCTCGTCCTGGCTTCGGACGCGCTCGCCAAGGCGCTGAAGGATGTCGCCGTCCAGGTCGCCACCGGCGATCCCGGCGCGGCGAAGGCGCTGGCCGACGCCCATGTCGCCTATGCGCGCATCCGGCCCGTGGTGAAGCTCGTTTTCGTCGATCTCGACACGGCCATGGACGCCCGGGCGGAGGATTTCGCCGCCGGCAGCGCCGACCCGAACTTCACCGGCTTTCGGCGGCTGGCGGCGGGGCTTGCCGCGGGCGGCCCCTCCCCTGCTCTGGCCTCGACGGCCGCCAAGCTGGCGGAGGACGCTGCGGCACTGCGGGAACGCCTGGGCGCCGTCAGCATCCCGCCCGCGCGTATCGTGACCGGCGCGGCGCTGATGCTGGCGGATGCGGCGGGGCAGCTGCGCAGCGCGGCACGACCGGCACCGCCCCTCGTCGCCGGCTATCTCGACGCGGCCGGCAGCATCAACACCCTGCTCCAGCCGCTGGCACGCAAGGCGGCGCCCGACCTGGCGCAGCGACTCGACACCCACCTCGCCACCGCCCGCAGCGCGCACAACGCCGCGCTCGCGGACACGCTGCAGGCGCTGTCCGATGATTTCATCGCCCTGCGTGAGGCGCTGGGGCTGGGATGAGGACGCGTGGTCCCATAGGCGGGCGGCGCGGATTGCTGCTTGCAGGCGGCGTGCTGGCGGGGGCGTCCGGCGCGGGCGCGCAGTTGATGCAGGAACCGCCCGGCCGCGACGAAGCGGCCGCGCGGCACGCCGAAACCTTCTACAGCCCGCACCAGCCCGGCATCGTCACACCGCCGCCCGCCGCCGGGCTGGTCGCCGCCTTCGACGTGCTGGCCCCGTCCCGCGCCGAACTCGAACGCCTGTTCCGCGTACTGACCAGCCGCATCGCCTTCCTGATGGCGGGCGGCACGCCGCCCGAGACGGACCCGCGCTTCCCGCCCCCGGATTCGGGAATATTGGGGCCGAAGATCGTGCCGGACGGGCTGACCATCACGGTCGGCGTCGGCGCGTCGCTGTTCGATGAGCGCTTCGGACTTGCCGCCCGGCGCCCTGCCGAACTGGAGACGATGCGCCGCTTCCCCAACGACGCGCTCGACCGCGCCTGGGTACATGGCGATCTGCTGGTGCAGATCTGCGCCAATGTGCCGATGGCGGCGCTGCACGCGCTGCGCGACCTGATCAAGCATACGCCCGATCTGCTGCGGCTGCGCTGGAAGCTGGACGGATTCCTGCCCCCTCACGCCGCGGGCGCGAAGCCGGAGACGCCGCGCAACCTGCTCGGCTTCAAGGACGGCACCGCCAACATCGATCCGAAGGATGAACGCCTGCTGGACCAGCTCATCTGGGTCCAGCCGGGCGGTGCGGAACCGGCCTGGACCGCGGGCGGCACCTACATGGCCGTGCGCATCATCCGCAATCTGGTCGAACGCTGGGACCGCACGCCCCTGCAGGAGCAGGAAGCGATCATGGGCCGCGCCAAGGCCAGCGGCGCGCCGCTGGGCCGGGCGAAGGAGCATGACGACCCCGACTACGCCTCCGACCCCGACGGCAAGCGCATCCCGCACGATGCCCACATCCGCCTCGCCAACCCCCACACGCCCGAGGCGATGCGCACGCGCATCCTGCGCCGCCCGTACAACTACAGCCGCGGCGTGACGCGCGCAGGGCAGCTCGACATGGGCCTGATCTTCATCTGCTTCCAGCGCAGCCTGCGCGAGGGCTTCATCGCCATCCAGGAGCGGCTGAACGGCGAGCCGCTGGAGGAATACATCAAGCCCGTCGGCGGCGGATATTTCTTCGTCCTGCCCGGCGTGACCGGACCCGACCGCTTCCTCGGCCAGGAGTTGCTGGCCGCATGAACCACCACCGCACCACAAGGGAACAGCCCATGCGACGCAGGATGCTGATCGGCGCCACCCTGGCCATGCTGTCGGGCAGTGGGGGGCTGGCCTTGGCCGCCCCCGCACCGCAGGATCTCGTCGAACCGCTGGCCTACTACAAGCTCTATGTGCTGCAGGAAGCCGAGCAGCTCATCACGCACACGCGCACCTTCGTCGAAGCGGTGAAGAAAGGCGATCTCGCCACCGCGCGGCAATTGTATGCCCCATCGCGCGTGTTCTACGAACGCATCGAGCCGATCGCGGAGCTGTTCTCCGACCTCGACACGACCATCGACTCCCGCGCCGACGATCATGAGAAGGCGGAGGAGGATCCCGAGTTCGTCGGCTTCCACCGCCTCGAATACGCGCTGTTCAAGCTGAACACGACGGAGGGAGCGGGGCCTGTCGCCGATCGGCTGCTCGCGGACGTGACCGAACTGCGCACCCGCATCACCAGCCTCGTCTTCCCGCCCGAGAAGGTCGTGGGTGGTGCCGCCGCCCTGATCGAGGAAGTGGCGCAGAGCAAGATCAGCGGCGAGGAAGACCGCTACAGCCACACCGATCTGTCCGACTTCCGTGCCAACGTGGACGGCGCGAAGAAGATCGTCGATCTGTTCCGGCCGCTGATCCAGCGTGCCGACGCAGCACTGCTCGCCAAGGTGGACGGGAATTTCGCCAGCGTGGACACGGTGCTGAACCGCTACCAGCGCCCCGACGGGACCTTCGAGACCTACGACAAGCTGACCGAGGCCGATCGCAACCGGCTACAGGGCCCGATCACGGCGCTGGCGGAGGATCTGTCGAAGCTGCGCGGCACGCTGGGCCTGGACTGACCGTCGATCGCATACCGGCGCGGCAATGTTGACGCGTCGGCGGTGACCTGCTCGCCTCGCGCCAGTTGAGGAGAGTGCTCTTGCTTCAGCTCACCGCTGACGATCAGGCCAAGGCGTGGCTCGCCCGCTTCACCGCAGCACTGGGCGCGCCGCAGGCCGCCGCCGTCACCGACCTGTTCCAGGAACAGTGCTACTGGCGCGACCTGCTGTGCTTTTCCTGGTCGGTCGCCACGTTCGAGGGCAAGGCCGAGATCGCGGCGATGCTCGATGCCTGCCGCGACGGCACGGCATTCAGCAGTGTCGCGCTGGAACCCGGCAGCGGCCGGGAGATCGACGGCACGATCGAAGCCTGGTTCCGCTTCGAGACGGCCTGCCTGCGCGGCCGCGGCCAGGTCCGGCTGCGCGACGGGCTGTGCCACACGCTGTTCACCGCGGCCGAAGAGATCAAGGGCCACGAGGAGCAGACCGGCAAGCGGCGCGAACGCGGTGTTGAGCACGGTGCGGAGCGCGGCCGCGCCTCCTGGACGGAACGGCGGGCAGCACGCGAGGCGGCACTGGGCACCACCGAGCAGCCCTATTGCCTGATCATCGGCGGCGGCCAGGGTGGGCTGACGCTGGCCGCGCGGCTGAACCGGCTGAACGTGCCCACGCTGGTGGTCGATAGCCACGAACGGCCAGGCGACACGTGGCGGCGGCGCTACCGCTCGCTGCACCTGCATGACCCGATCTGGGCCTGCCACCTGCCCTACCTGCCCTACCCGCCGCACTGGCCGTTCTATATCGCCAAGGACCGGATGGGCGATTGGCTGGAGGCCTATGCCGATCTGATGGAGATCGCGATCTGGTGCTCCACCACCGCGCGGAGCGCGCGCTACGATGCGGCGACGCAAAGCTGGACCGTGGAGGTGGTGCGTGACGGAAAGCCGGTCACGCTGCGGCCCCGGCAGCTCGTCATCGCCACCGGCCTGTCCGGCGCGCCGGCGATGCCGCGCTTCGACGGCATGGACAGTTTCCGCGGCGCGCAATGCCATTCAAGCGCGTACGAGAGCGGTGCGGCCTACGCCGGGCGCAAGGCCGTGATCATCGGCTCCAACAACTCGGCGCACGATATCTGCGCCGATCTGTGGGAACACGGCGCCTCGGTGACCATGGTGCAGCGTTCCTCGACGCTGGTGGTGCGCGCGGACACGCAGTTCAAGCTGGTCACCAGCAAGCTGTATTCCGAGGAAGCGCTGGAAGCGGGCATCACCACCGAACAGGCCGACTACATCGCCGCCTCCCGCCCCCATGCGCTCGCCACCGAGATGCACAAGGCATCGTGCCGCGCCGTGCGCGCGCATGACGCGGCGTTCTATGCCCGGCTGGAAAAGGCCGGCTTCATGCTGAATTTCGGCGAGGACGAGACCGGCCTGTCGATGAAGTACCTGCGCCGCGCGTCGGGCTACTACATCGATGTCGGCGCCTCGGAGCTGATTGCCAGCGGCGAGATCGCGCTGCGCAGCCATACCAGCGTCGCGCGCATCCGTCCGGAGGGCGTGGAGCTTGCCGACGGCTCCGTGCTGGAGGCCGACCTGATCGTCTATGCCACCGGCTACCTGCCGATGGAGACCTGGATCGCGCGGCTGATCTCCCCCGAGGTGGCGGAGCGGGTCGGCCATGTCTGGGGCCTGGGCTCCGGCACAGCACTCGACCCCGGCCCGTGGGTTGGCGAGCTGCGCAATGTCTGGAAACCGACGCGACAGGAAGGGCTGTGGCTGCAGGCCGGCAACCTGGCGCAGATCCGCTTCTACTCCCGTATCCTGGCGTTGCAGATACAGGCGCGGATGCTTGGGCTCGCGACGCCGGTTTTCGACCCGAAGGGGCTGGGAGCCGCCTGAGCCTTACACCACCACGACGCCGACGTGCTTCGCCTTGCCTTCCGGTTCAACATGGATGGTGACGCGAAGCCCGTCGTCCTCGGCACGCAACGCGGCCTCGATCCTGTCGCAGATGTCATGCGCATCGGCAACCGTCATGGCCGCGGGCACAACGAGGTGGAACTCCAGGAAGGTATAGCGCCCGGCGCGGCGGGTGCGCAGGTCGTGCGCCTCCAGCGCCCCGGTCGCCTCCTGGGAGACGATGGCGCGGATGCGGGCGATCAGGTCCGGCTCCGCCGCCTCATCCATCAGCCCGCCGATGCTGCCGCGCAGCAGCCGCCAGCCCGACCAGAGGATGTTGACCGCCGTCAGCGCGGCGGCGAGCGGGTCCAGCCAGGGCAGCCCGGTTCCATAGGCCAGCGCCAGCCCCGCCATCGCGCCCAGTGAGGTGACGACGTCCGACCACAGATGCGTGGCGTCGGCCGCGAGCGCGGGGGATCGCAGCGCCCGCGCGCGCCGACCCAGATGCGCGGCCCAGCCGCCGTTCAGCACCGTCGCCACGCCGGCGACCGCGAGGCCAAGCGGGGCGGCCTGCGCCAGCCGCGCCTCGCGCCAGGCAAAATAGGATTCGTAAAGGATCGTCACCGCAGCCGCGACGATCAGCGCGCCCACCAGCACCGCGGCGAGGAATTCCGCCTTGCCGTGGCCGTAGGGATGGTTGGCGTCGGCCGGTTCGGCCGCCAGCCGCACGGCCGCGAGCGCCGCGGAGGAGGCGACAACGTTGACCACGCTCTCCGCCGCGTCCGCATACAGCGCGGCGCTGTCCGTCACCCACCACGCCGCCGCCTTCAGGGCGAGCACCACCACCGCCACGGCCACGCTGCCGACGGCAAGCTTCTCGGAGACGGAGACGGCGCGGGCCATGCGCCGCCTCTACCACATGCGAGGAGCCTACCCCAGCGAGCGTCGGCCGCTGCGCGGATCCACCCAGTCGCGAAGCGCGTCGCAGAGCAGATTCATCGCCAGGATGGTGATGGTCAGCGCCGCACAGGGCCACAGCAGCAGCAGCGGCGCCTGATCCATCGTCGCCCGCGCGCCCCGGATCATCAGGCCCCAGGACGGATCCGGCGGCACCACTCCGAGCCCCAGGAAGGACAGGCCGCTTTCGATCACCACCGCCGAGGCCACGGCCAGGCTGAGCTGCACTAGGATCGGCCCCGCGACATTGGGCAGGATCGTCCGGAAGATGATGTTCAGCGGATGGATGCCGAGCGCGCGCACCGCTTCCACGTATTCCTGCGCACGCACGGACAGCACCTCCGCGTAGGTCACGCGGACGAAACCCGGCACGTACAGGATGGACAGCACCAGGATCAGCGTCCCCGCCCCCGGGCCGAGCAGCGTGACCACGAGCAGCGCCAGCAGCACCGGCGGGAAGCACAGGATCACGTCCATGCTGCGGACCGACAGGAATTCCGCGATGCCCCGGAGATAGCCGCCGAGCAGGCCGAGCGTCACGCCCACGGCACAGGCAATGGCCGCCGAACTGAACGCGACAGTAAGCGAGACCCGCGCGCCCCAGATCAGGCGGGAGAGCACGTCACGGCCGAACTCGTCCCGGCCCAGCAGGCTACCCGCCATTGGGCCGGCGAGGCGGTTGGCCACGTCCTGTCGCACGGGATCCGGCAGATGGAGGATGGGAGCGGCGAGCGCGACGAGGATGATCGCGCCGACGATGCCGCCGAACAGCGTCAGCCGGTTCATGCCGTGCGGATCCGCGGATCGAGGACACCGTATAACAGGTCCATGATCAGGTTGATCATCAGGAACAGGCCCGAGATCGTCAGCACGATGCCCACGACCATCGGATAGTCGCGCGCTTCCACCGCGCGCAGCAGCGGCGTGGACATCCCGGGCCAGTTGAACACGTATTCCACCAGCACCGTGCCGCCGAGCAGCGTGCCCATGTGCAGGCCGAGCACAGTCAGCACCGGCAGCAGCGCGTTGCGCACGACATGCAGCGTCATCACGTGCCCCGGCGCCAGCCCCTTGGAACGCGCCGTGCGGACATGATCGCGATGCAGCACGTCGAGCACCGAGGCACGGGTCATGCGGAACAGCACCGCCGCCAGCCCTTTGGCGATGGCAAGCGCGGGCAACGCCAGCAATGTCAGATGCTGTATCGGGTTCTGTGCGAAGGGCACGTAGCCGCCGGCCGGCATCACCCGCAGCATCTGCGCCAGCAGCAGGATCAGCAACGTGCCGACGACGAAGACCGGGATCGCGAGCAGCAATGCCGTCACGGCGGAAGCCGCCCGGTCAAACGCGCCGTCGCGATGCACCGCGGCATAGGTGCCCGCCGGCAAGGCCACCACGATGGCGAGCAGTGACGCGACCCCGATCAGTTCCAACGTGCGCGGCAGGCGGAGCGCGATCTCATCCAGAACCGGGTATTCGTCGATCAGCGACACCCCGAGATCCCCGCGAAGCAGGCCCATGAGGAAGGCGCCGTACTGGGTCATAAGCGGCTGGTTCAGACCCAGCCTTTCTCGCAACTCCTCCACTGCGGCTGGATCGGGCGCGACACCGCCCGTGGACATCAGAAGCTCGGCCGGGTCGCCCGGCACGATGTGCAATGTCATGAACACGATCGTCGCCACCAGCCATGCGAGCAGCAGCGAAACCGCGATACGCCGAAGAAACCAGAGCATCAGCCGAATGAAACCTCAGGAAGCAGACCGGCGGAGTTCAGACTGAGCGCCCCCGGCATCACCGCGAATCCCTGGACTCGGCTGTCCATGCCGAAAGCCTGGCTGCGCCAGGCGAGGCCGACCAGCGGCACTTCCTCCAGCGCCGCACGCTGCATCTCCTTGTAGATCTCCACACGTTTCGCCTGATCGAACTCGCCACGGCCGCGGTTCAGCGCATCCGTCGTGCGCGGCGCCTTAAGGCCGAAGGAGCGGCTGTAGGTTGGCGACAGGGACGTATCCATGATGACGGCAAGACCGTCCGGATCGTTGCTGTCGGCGGCCACGCCGTGGATCGCGATCTCGTACTGGCCGCGTGATCCCAGGCTGACGCGGGTGGACCAGTCCGGCAGGCGCAGCTCGCACTGGATACCGATTTCGGCCAGGTGCTGCTGCACGATCTCGGCGGTATCCTTGTGCATGCCGAACTGGGCGCTGCTCAGCATCACGGTGGAAAAGCCGTTGGGCACGCCGGCCTCCGCCAGCAGCGCCTTGGCGCGCGCCGGATCGTAGCGCCAGCCACGCGACAGTTCCTCATCGAACCAGGGCGTCCCGGGCGCGATCGGCACGCCCTCCAGCACGGACCCACGGCCGAAGAAGGCGGCCTTGACGATCTCCTCCCGCCGGATCGCATGCGCGACCGCGCGGCGCACCCGCGCATCCGTGAACGGGCCGCGTTCACCGTTGAAGAGGATATCCATGAACGGGCCGTCCGCGGACAGGACCTTGAGCCGCGGATCGGCCTCCGCCGAATCCATCGACTGCCAGGGCAGGTATTCGATGATGTCCACATCACCGGCCTGCAAGGCGGCGAACCGCAGGTTCTCGTCCGGATAGGCGATGAAGCGGATGGTCTTCAGCCTGGGCTGGCCGGGCTTGTAGTAGCGGTCGAAGGCCTGCACCTCGATCGCGGTGCCGCGTTCCTGCGCGGTAATTCGGTATGGCCCGCAACCGATGGGCGCGTTCGGCTTCGACCCGCGCCAGACCACATGCATGTTGTAGTTCGGCCACCAGGTCGGCAGTACCGCGAGCGGCTGCTTGGTGACGATGCGCACGGTCCGCGGGTCGGGGATCTCGACCCGCGCGATCGCCTGGAACTGGGTACGCATGTAGGCAGTCGAGCGGTCCGAGGCGACCTGCTCGATCGTCCACTTCACATCGTCCGCGGTGACCTTCTCGCCATTGTGGAAATACGCATCGTCGCGCAGGCGGAACACCCAGGCGCCTTCGCCGTCCAGCGACCAGGATTCAGCCAGTTCCGGCCGCAACTCTCCCTTCGGTCCCCAGGACAGGAGGGAGCGGTTGGTCATGATCTTCACGGTGCCGGCCGATGCCCCTGTGCTGACCCAGGGCTGCAGGTTCGGTGGGTAGGCCGAAAGGCCATAGCGCAGCACGTCCGCCGGCGCCTGGGCGTGAGCATTGCGGAGCGCGAAGGGAAACGCGGCTCCGGCAGCGACGAAACCGCGCCGAGTCAATGTCGAGATCACGTGGCGTCCCCGATCGAGGTCTGCTCCAGCGACAGCCCGGAGAAATAGGTCAGGGCGCCGGGAAGATTGACGAAGCCATCGACCGCCTTGGTCATGGCATAGGCTTGGCTGCGCCAGGCGAGGCTGGCCATCGGCACGATGTCGAGCACCGCCTGTTCCATCTCGCGATAGATCGCCTTGCGCTTGGCGAAGTCGAACTCGGCCCGGCCGGCTGCCAGCAATTCCGCGATACGTGGCGTCGGTAGGCCAAAGGAGCGGTTGTAGGACGGTTGCAACGACCCGTTGATATAGCTGGATAGCCCGTCCGGATCGTTGCTGTCAGCGGCGCTGCCCATGATGCCCATGTCGTACTGGCCACGCGTGCCCTGGGCGATGCGCGTGGCCCAGTCGGGCAGCACGAGGTTGGCGCGGATGCCCACGGCAGCAAGGCTGGCCTGCACCACCTCCGCCGTGTCCTTGTGCATGCCGTATTGGGCGGTGGACAGCAGCGCGCACTCGAAGCCTTCCGGCACACCGGCTTCGGCCAGCAGCGCCTTGGCGCGCGCCGGATCGTAGTTCCAGCCATGCGCGAGATCGGCGTTGTAGAACTCGCTGGCCGGCGAGATCGGCGTGCCTTCCAGGGGCGAGCCTCGGCCGAAAAAGGCGGCCTTGACGATGTCGTCCCGCTTCACCGCGTGCGCCACGGCGCGGCGCACCCGGGCATCGGAGAAAGGCCCCTTTGAGGCGTTGAAGGTCAGGTACATGAATGGACCGTCGGTCGCGTCCATCTTCAGCCTCGGGTCGGCCTGGATGGCGTCGAAGGACTGCCAGGGCACGTATTCGATCAGGTCCACGTCGCCCGCCTGGAGCGCGGCCACACGCAGGTTCTCGTCGGAATAGACGACGATGCGCAGGCCTTTCAGCTTGGGCAGGCCCGGCCGGTAGAACCGGTCGAACGGAACAAGGTCGATGGAAGTGCCGCGTTCCTGCGCCGTGATCCGGAACGGCCCGGCGCCGATGGGTCCGGACCGTGGCGAATCACGATAGATGACCGGCATGTGGTAGTTGGCCAGCCATTGCGGCAGCGTCGCCGTGGGCTGCTCCATCACGATGGTGACGGTGCGCGCGTCCGGCGTCTCGATCCGCTGGATGCCCTGGAGTTCGGCGCGCAGGAACGCGGTAGAGCGTTCGTCGATCACCTGCTCCAGGGTCCACTTCACATCGGCCGAAGTCACCTTCTCGCCGTTATGGAACAGGGCGTTGTCGCGCAGCTTGAAGGTCCAGCCGGTCTCGCCGCTGCGCTCCCAGCTTTCGGCCAGTTCCGGCCGCAGCGCGCCCTTCGTGTCGTAGGAAACGAGGCCGCGAAAGATCATCAGCTTAACGGTCGCCGCCGCCGTGCCTGCGCTCTGCCAGGGCTGGAGCGAGGGTGGAAAAGACGACAGGCCGAAACGCAGCACGCCCGGCTGGCGCTGCGCGCGCACGCCGCGTGTGAGCAGCGGAACAGCCCCGAGGCCAAGAGCAACCTGACGGCGGTTCAGCAGCATGACGGCATGTCCCCCTCCCCCAAGGCCAGCCCGCAGATCACGTGGCGTCCCCGATCGAGACGTCCTCGAACGTCAGGCCGGAGAAGAAGCTGAGGCTGCCCGGCAGGTTGTGGAAGCCGTCCACCTGCTTGGACATGGCATATGCCTGGCTGCGCCAGGCGAGGCCCACGATGGGCGCGGTCTCAAGCGCGACCTGCTCCATCTCGCCATAGATTGCCTTGCGCTTGGCAAGGTCGAATTCGGCACGGCCGGCGGCCAGCAGTTCCTCGATCTTCGGCACGCGCAGCCCGAAGGAACGGACATAGGATGGCGCGAGCGAACCGTTCAGCAGGCTCGACAACCCGTCCGGGTCGTTGCTGTCAGCCGCCGTGCCGCCGACCGAGACCTCATACTGGCCACGATTGCCCTGGGAGACGCGCGTGGCCCAATCGGGCAGCGACAGGGTGGCACGGATGCCGACCGCAGCGAAGCCCTGCTGCACCACCTCGGCCGTGTCCTTGTGCATGCCGTATTGCGCGGTCGCCAGCAGCGTGCAGTCGAACCCGTTGGCGAGCCCGGCCTCTGCCAGAAGGGCCTTCGCCTTGGCCGGGTCATAGTTCCAGCCCTTGGAGCGCGTGGCATCGAAGAATTCGCTGCTCGGCGCGATGGGGATGCCCTCCAGCGGCGAACCGCGGCCGAAGAAGGCGGCCTTGACGATGTCCTCGCGCTTCACCGCATGGGCGGCCGCGCGACGGACGCGGGCATCGGCGAAAGGCCTCTTGGAGGCGTTGAAGGTCAGGTACATGAACGGACCGTCGGTCGCGTCCATCTTCAGCTTCGGATCGGCCGAGATCGTATCGAAGGACTGCCAGGGCACATATTCGATCAGATCCACGTCGCCAGCCTGCAGGGCCGCGACACGCAGGTTCTCGTCCTGGTAGGCAACGGCGCGCAGCCCCTTCAGCTTGGGCAGGCCCGGCCGATAATACTTGTCGAACGCCTCAAGATCGAGCGACGTGCCGCGTTCCTGGGCGGTGATCCGGAACGGCCCCGCCCCCACCGGCGCGTTCGCCGGCGAGTTACGGGCAATGATCGGCATGTGATAGCTCGCCATCCAGATCGGCAGCGTCGCGGTCGGCCGCTTCATCACGATGGTGACGGTGCGCGGATCGGGCGTCTCGATCCGCTCGACGCCCTGGAACTCGGTGCGCAGATAGGCAGTGGAGCGTTCGGAGGCGACCTGCTCGATGGTCCACTTCACATCGGCGGACGTGACCTTCTCGCCGTTCTGGAACACCGCGTCACGGAGCTTGAAAGTCCAGCCGGCCTCGCCGCTGCGCTCCCAGCTCTCCGCCAGTTCCGGCCGCAGCGCGCCCTTCGTGTCGTAGGACAGCAGGCCGCGGTAGATCATCAGCTTCACCGTCGCCGCCGCAGTGCCGGTATTGGCCCAGGGCTGGATCGACGGCGGAAATGACGACAGGCCGAAGCGCAACACGCCCGGCTTTCGTTGCGCGAATGCGGTGCGCGCCAGCAGCGGCACCGCGCCAAGACCGAGGGAGACGTGACGGCGGCTCAGCAACGTCATGGCGTATCTCCTTCAAATCCGAACACATCGCGCAACGTGGCAGCGTCGTAGCGGCCCTCGCGCGCATCCTTGGCCACCAGCGCAGGGTCGCGCTGGCGGGGATCGCCATGGCCGCCCGCACCGGGGGTGTAGATCTCGACGATGTCGCCCTTACGCAGCGTGTAGGCGCCCGGAGCCGTTTGCTCCGCGGTGGGGCTGACGACGAACCGGCAGGTTCCGCCTTCCATTCCCCCTTCCAGGCCCCAGGGCGCGAACTTCATCCGCGATCCGTCCACCCGCACGCGGCATTCCGCCTCGGCGCGATAGACGCGCTTGAGGCCCATGCCGCCACGGTACTTCCCCGGCCCGCCGGAATTGTCGATCAGCTCGTAAGCGACCAGGGTCAGGGGATACTCGCCCTCCATCGCCTCGGCCGGGAGGTTCGAGGTGTTGGTGACATGGACATGCACGCCGTCCAGCCCGTCCTTGGTCGGGCGCGCGCCGAAACCGCCGCCGATCGTCTCCAGATACACCCAGGGCTCACCCGTGCCGGGCTGCGTGCCGATGAAGGACGCGACCGTCAGCGCACCGTTATGCGCGGCGGTGATCTTCCCGGGGATGGCGGGCGCGAGCGCGCCGTGGATCAGGTCGGCGACGCGCTGGCAGGTCTGCGCGCGGCCGTTGATCGCCGCGGGCGGGCCGCAATGGATCACGCTGTTCTCGGTCGCGGTGACGGTCAGCGGCCGCGCGAGCCCCGAATTCGGCAGGATGGTCGGATCCAGCGCCGCCTTGACCGCGTAGTAGACGCTGGTCAGCAGCGCCGTGCGGGTCATGTTGATGCCAGCGCGCACCTGCGGCGGGGCGGTGAAGTGCAGGCGCATGGAATCGCCTTCCACGGCGATTTCCACCGTGAAGGGCACGCCATCCGGCATCTCCGGATTGTCGAAGACATCCGCGAAGCGATAGGTGCCGTCGGGGATCGCCGCGATGGCCGCGCGCATCTTGCGTTCGGCGTAGTCCTGCAGCGCGGCGCCGGCGGCGAGCACCGTGTCCGCGCCATAGCGCGCGCACAGCGCCTGCATGCGCAGGACGCCGGTACGGTTCGCCGCCATCTGCGCACGCAGGTCCGACAGGCGCTCCCGCGGCACCTGGCAGTTCAGCAGGATCATGTCCTGCACGTCCTTCTGCAGGACGCCTGCCTTGTAGAGCCGGATCGGCGGGATGCGGATGCCCTCCTGGAAGATATGGGCGTGGCCGCGATCGGCGAAGTCGGAATGGTGCGCGGTGTTGATCGCCCAGGCGACGATGCGGCCTTCAGCGAAGATGGGTTCGGCCAGCACGATATCAGGCAGATGCGTGCCGCCGCCCTCATAGGCGTCGTTGCCGACGAACACGTCGCCCGGCTGCATCTGCTCGACCGGATGCCGCTTCATGATGTGCGGCAGCATCTCCAGGAAGGAGCCGAGATGCATCGGGATGTGTTCGGCCTGGCAGAGCGTGTTGCCCGCCGTGTCGAACAGCGCGGTGGAGCAGTCGCGCCGCTCCTTGATGTTGGTCGAGTAGGAGGCGCGGACCAGCGCCTCACCCATCTCGTCGGTGATCGAGGTCAGTGCGGAGCCGATCACCTCGATGGTGATCGGATCAAGCGCGGGACGCGCCACGTCGAGCGCTGCGCTCATGCCGCCTCCAGGATCAGGTTGAGATAAGGTTCGACCCGACCGACCTGGCCGGGCAGGATCACCGTGGTCGCGTCCATCTGTTCGACGATGGCCGGCCCCACGATGCGGTTGCCCGCATGCAGCCGCTCACGGTCATAGACCGGGACCGTGACGCGGCCATTGGCCTCGGGCAGCCACAACGCACGCTCCCCGATCAGGGCGCCGGAAGCGTCCGGCCCCTGTTCCTTCTCGGGCTGGAAGCTCGCCTTGCGCACCACGCCGGTCGCCTCGATGCGGAAGGTCACGAGTTCCACCACTTCCTCCTCCGCGACGAAGCCGTATTCGCGGCGATGCGCCTCGGCGAAGCCTTCGGCCAGGGCATCAAGCGCGGCCGCACTGATGGGGCCGTCCGGAAGCGCGATCGGAAGTTCGTAGTTCTGGCCGAGATAGCGCACGTCCACGGTGCGGCGCAGACGCCGCGCCTCGGGCGCGATGCCTTCGGCCGCGAACCACGCCTCGGCGCGGGTTTCGAGGCCGGCGAAGGCATCCTGCATCACCTCCACCGCGGCGGCGCCCAGCCGGGTCAGCTTCGTGGTCGCGAAATCGGCGCGCAGGTCGGTCAGCAGCAGACCCATGGCGCAGAGGATGCCGGGCGTGCGCGGCACCAGAACCCGCTTCATGTCGAGTTCCTGCGCCAGGCGCGAGGCATGCAGCGGGCCAGCGCCACCGAAGGCGATCAGCGTGTAGTCGCGCGGATCGTGGCCGCGCTGGACGCTGATGACCCGGATCGCCTTGGCCATGTTGGCCGTGACCACGGAGATGATGCCCTGCGCGGTCGCCATCGTGTCCATGCCGAGCTTCTCGGCCAGCCTGGCGATGGCCGCCTCCGACAGGTCGCGCCGGATCGGCATGCGGCCGCCGAGCAGATGCGTGGGATGCAGCGTGCCGAGCAGCACGTTGGCATCCGTCACCGTCGGCTCATCGTTGCCGCGGCCGTAGCAGACCGGCCCCGGATCGGCGCCCGCGCTGCGCGGCCCGACCTTGAGCAGCCCGCCGCTGTCCACATAGGCGATGGAGCCGCCGCCCGCGCCCACGGTGTGGATGTCGAGCATCGGCGCCTTGATCGGGTAACCGTGGACGATCGCCTCGCCGGTCAGCCGGCACTCGCCGTTGCGGAGCAGGGCGACGTCGCTGCTGGTGCCGCCCATGTCGAAGGTGATCAGGTCCTCATAGCCGGCAAGCTTGCCGACCGCCTGCGCGCCGACCACGCCGGTCGAGGGACCGGACAGCACCGTGCGCACCGGCAGTTCCGCCGCCGCCTCAAAGCCGATCACACCGCCGTTGGACTGGGTGAGTTGCGGCGTGGCAGTGAGGCCGAGCGCGGTCAGCCGGTCCGCAAGGCGCGCGATGTAGCCGCGCATCACCGGGCCGAGATAGGCGTTCACCACCGCGGTCGAAAGCCGTTCGTATTCGCGGAATTCCGGCGCCACGGCATGGCTCGCGGTCGCGAAGGTGTCGGGCAGTTCCTCGCGCAGGATCTCAAGCGCGCGCGCCTCGTGCTCCGGCCGGACGAAGGCATAGAGGAAACAGACAGCAACCGCGGCCACACCCGCCTTCTTCAGCGCCCGCGCCGCCTCACGCACGGCGGTTTCATCGAGTGCGATCTCGATGCTGCCATCGTGGCGCACGCGCTCCGGCACCGCGAAGCGCAGGTCGCGCGTTACCAGTTCCGGCGGCTTGTCCACGAACAGGTCGTAGAGATCGGGGCGCTTCTGGCGCGCGATCTCCAGCAGGTCGCGGAAGCCACCGGTGGTGATCAGGCCGGTGGGGGCGCCGCGATGCTGGATCAGCGCATTGGTCGCGACCGTGGTGCCGTGGCCGAAAAAGGCGATATCGGCCGGCGTGGAGCCGACCCGGGAAATGCCGGATTCGACGCCTTCGGCGATGCCGCGGGAGGGATCATCCGGAGTGGAAGGAACCTTCCATACGGCGACGCGACCGCTGGATTCCTCGAACAGGCAGACATCGGTGAACGTCCCACCGGAATCCACGCCGACACGCCAAGCCATACCGTCCCCCTTGTTGGACCGATGATCGACGGCGATGCTCCTGCGCGTCAACCAAACGGATGTCCATATGTCCCGCGCGCGGGTTATCGCTGAAGGGCTGTTTTTTCCAGAGGGCCCGGTCTGGTTTCCCGATGGGTCGATCGCCCTTGTCGAGATCGGCCGCGGCCGCATCACCCGCGTCGCGCCGGATGGCGGATTATCCATAATCGCCGAGCCGGGCGGCGGCCCGAACGGCCTGGCCGTGGGACCGGACGGTGCGCTCTATGTCTGTAACAACGGCGGTTTCCGCTGGGCCGACCGCGGCGGGATGATGCTGCCCGTGGCGCAGGCGGACGATTACAGCGGCGGCCGGATCGAGCGCGTGGACCCCAAGACGGGTGCCGTCACCGTATTGTATCGCGATTGCGGCGGGCATCCGCTGCGCGGCCCGAACGACATCGTGTTCTCGGCCGACGGTTCGTTCTGGTTCACCGATCTCGGCAAGGTCCGGGCGCGCGACCGCGACCATGGTGGCCTATACTGGGCCAAGCCCGACGGGTCCGAAATCCGCGAGGTGGCGCATCCGGTGCTGAGCCCGAACGGGATCGGCCTGTCGCCCGACGGACGCACGCTGTACGTCGCGGAGACCGAGACGTCGCGGCTGTGGGCCTTCGACGTCACCGGGCCGGGCAGCGTGGCGAAGGCTCCCTTCCCGTCCCCGAATGGCGGAAGACTGGTCTGCGGGCTACCCGGCTACCAGCGCTTCGACAGCCTGAAGGTCGATGCGGCCGGCAATATCTGCGTCGCGACGCTGATCTCGGGGCACATCACGGTGATCTCGCCGGACGGGCAGGTGCTGCGGCAGGTGAAGATGCCCGAGATGTATCCCACCAATCTGTGCTTCGGCGGCCCCGACCTGCGCACCGCCTTCGTGACATTATCAGGCACCGGGAAACTCGCGGCGGTGGACTGGCCGGAGCCAGGGTTGCGTCTCGCCTTCGGCGCATGACCCCCGGCCCCGCCTGGCTCGCCGGCGCGATCCTTTTCGAGGTGTCGGCGACCATCGCGCTGAAGGCGTCGGACGGCCTCACGCGGCTCACCCCGGCGCTGGCCGTGGTCGCGGGCTACGCGGTTTCTTTCTATTGCCTGTCGCAGGCGCTGCGGACCATTCCAATGGGGGTCGCCTACGCGATCTGGTCTGGCGTGGGGATCGTGGCGATCTCGATCGCGGGATGGCGCCTCTACGGGCAGGTCCTGGATGCCGCTGCGCTGGCGGGCATCGCGCTTATTCTCGCAGGCGTGCTGGTGATCCAGCTCCTGTCGCGAAGTGCTGCGTAGCCTCAGCGGCCGCGCGTCGTGGTGGTCGAGGTTGTCGAGCCACTTAACAGTGAGGCGGCGGCCACACCGGCGATAGCCGTCGCCGTCGCGCCCAGGCCAAGCAGCGACCCGGCGCCTCCAGCGGCAGCCGCCGCGGTCGAAGGCGGCAGGAACAAGGGCGCGGCGGCATTTTGTGCCGGAGCGGGTGCCACGGCGACGCTGCCTGCGGGCGGGACGACGACGCGCATCGGGATGGTGGCGCCCGATGGCACCACGACCATCGGCTGGGTGCCGCCCACGGCCCAGCCCGGGCTTTGCGCCAGCGCGGGCACAGAGAGTGCCGACAACGCGAACATCAATCTCACCATGCACGCATAAGTATCAATCTCCCGCAGGGCACACCAGTCTGGATCCGTCTCACCGCGAAGCAGAACCAGGTAGTGAGGAAGCAGGCGCTCAGAACAAAAGGCTGAAAGTTCCCTGGAGGCCCTGTTGGGTGGTGCCGGCGCCGAACTCGCCCTGGTAGGCAAGGCTGAACACTGCGTTTGGCGCGAGGCGGAGGTCGATGCCGGCGTTTGCCAGCGCGAGGTCGCGCGCGATGGGGATGCCCTGGACGCCGAAGGGTGTGCTGCCCGTGAAGGACAAGGTGGCGTCCGGGGTCACGTCGCCGAAGGCATGGCGCCATCCTGCCGTCACACGCGCCACGATACCGACAGGGCCGATCGCGAACGCCGTTGCGGCGCGCACGCCCAGCGTGGTGAAGGTCGCGTCCGTGTCGCCGTCGCGGCCCGCCAGCACAGAGGCGCCGCCCCGCTCGGCGAAGCCGTCCGTATGCAGCGTGACGTAGGCCAGCGCGGCGAATGGCTCGAAGGCTGCCATGCCGGCATCGATCCGGTAGCCGACATCCCCGAAGACCTGCGCGGTCTGCGCCCGATAGTCCGCATTGGCGCTTTCGGTCGCGCCAAGCCCGTTGGGCGAGCGTTTCGTGCTGATGTCATGCCACGTGTAGGCGGCGCCGGCACGAACCCCGAGCGCTCCCTGCTGCGTGCCACCGTACAGTCCGACATGCGTGTCGTTGCTTGACCCGGAGGAGCTGCGCCCCTTCACGTTGAAGGTGCTGCGGCTGTAGCCGGTGAGTGCGCCGGCCCGCCAGGTTCCGGATACCGGCGCATCGGCCCCGAGGACGAAGCCACCGATCGTCCGCTCCAGCCTGGAGGTGTTGGCGTTGCCGTCCGCGTGCCCCCACGACCCGAAAGCCTGCGCCCATGCGCTCAAGCCGTCGGATTGGCCGGCACAGTTTGCCGGGGCAGGACGGTTGCCGCCCTGCCTGTCCGCCGTTCCCTCCGGGCAGACGGTTCCGCGGATGCGGTCCACGGCTGCGTCGCGCACGAACCGGCTGTTCTCCAGCAGCAGGCTTCTGACCGAGGCATGAACCTCGCCGGAGAGCTGATCGAGCACGCCGCGCGCGGCGTCCTCGGAGGGGAGATTCAGCAGCGGCGCCGTCAGCGGATCGGTCGGGGAAAGACTGTCCAGGCCGCCGGCCGTCGCCGCCTGGTTGGGTGTTTCGGCCACGGATGCCAGGTCGCGCGTCTGCCGCACCTCGAGATAGGCGTTGCCGGCATCGTAGACCCCGATCAGATCGAGGAACGGTGAGACGCTGGTCTCGCCGGTGAGGTCGAACACGCCGGTCAGGCCGCCGTTCGATGTCAGCACGGTGTATCTGGTGCCGGGGACATAGGCGGCGGCGCTTGTCCTGACCGCATCGAGCACCGCGCCGGACTGCACGGTGGCGGTGCCGGTGACGGCGATCCGGTCGGAAGCGCCCGAGGCGGGATCAAGCTCGACCCGGTAGACGGCGCCCGCGGACTGGACATAGTCGCCGCTGACGTTGAGCGTGCCGATCGAATTGCCCGGCGCGATCGTGCCGCCCGACTGCACGGAGGTCGCACCCACCGTTCCGTTCCCTGCCAGGGTCGCACCGCTGCCGACGCTGACGGCGGAACGCGCGATCGCGCCATTGACCCGCAGCGTGCCGGCGGCCAGCTCGGTGGCGCCGGTATAGGAACTGTTCCCGGCCAGGACCGTCGTGCCGGCGCCGATCAGCCTCACGCTGCCGGTGCCGGAGATCGCACCATCCAGGGTCAGCGTGCCGGAGCGATCGATGACCAGCGTGCCGTTGTTCGCCACATCGCCCACGACGCTGCCGGACGTGCCGCCATCACCGAGTTGCAGGGTGGCGGCATCGTCGATGCTTGTGCCGCCCGTGTAGCTGTTCTCACCGGTCAGGATCAGCGTGCCGGCGCCGGTGACGGCCAACCCGCCCTGGCCGGCCAGGTCATGGACGATGGTCGTGGTGAAGCCGTTCGTGTCGATCCCGGCACCGGCCGCCGTGATTTCGATCGTGCGTGTCGCGTCCAGATCGAACTCCGCATCGAAGCGAAGCATGCCACCGTTGAAGACAAGGCCGCCGGAGGGATCGCCCAGGCTGCCGTCACTCGCGATCCCCAGCACGCCGCCGCTCAGGGTCCAGGGCGTGACGGTGGCGGTTGTGCCCGTCACCGTCCATGCGGCCGTGCCAACCACCTCGTACAGCCCGAAGCCTTGATACTGACCACCGGTGTCGATAGCGGACACATCGAAGGCAGCATCGATGTCGCCGCCCAGCCGGAAAGTATCAGCCGCGCTGAAAGCGGTGACGGTGCCACCGATTACCGAGCCGGCCCGGATCTCCAGCGAATTCACCCCACCGGTGAACAGAATCGCCCGACCGTCAACAGGGGTCCAGCCGGAGCCTGTACCACCGGCGCCGCCGGTGATCGTGCCGGCATTGATGACCGCGATATTGGCGCCCTTGATACCCGCACCACCCTCGCCAGGTGCCGTGGGCAGCGCCACGGTGGTAACCACCCGCCCCACGCCGCCAGCCCCGCCCGTGATCACGCCGCCGGACGCGTTGATGACGGTGCCGCCCGCGAGCAACTGCACGCCGGCGCCCCCATCCCCGCCGGCGGCAATCATGGTGCCCCCGCCCGCGCCGCCAGTCAGGGTGCCGCTGTTTGCGATAACGCCATCCGTGGTCAGCACGATGGCGGCCGCACCTCCCCCTCCGCCGCCGGCGCCGAAAAGATAGCCACCGCCGGAGCCTCCGGTGACGACGCCGCCGGCCTCAACGGTGACATTGGCCGACGAGAACACACCCACGCCGCCGCCACCGCCACCGGTGTTGCGCGCGGTGTAGCCATCCCCGCCTGCCACCGCGCCCGTGCCGGTGATCGTGAGGGTGGCCGTGGCACTGACGCCCACGCCACCACCGCCACCACCACCGGCGGTACGTACGTTGAGACTGGAAGAGTCACCCTCCCCACCGATGCCGCCACCGATCGCTGTGGTGATGGTTGTCGGTGTCGTGACAACGAGTCCCGTTGCGCCGGTTGCACCTGCCGCGCCCCTGACGACCCCGGTTCCGTACAGGCCCCTCGCGCCCCCTGGCGCGCCGTTGCCCGTCGTCAGGTCCACCGCTCCGCCGCCGCCAATGCCGGCGGCGCCCTCGGTCCCGCCGGGGGCGATGGATGCACCATCCTGCCCTGTGGCCTCCGCGAGCGTGCCATCCACGCCGCCGGCACCGCCGGGACCGCCCGCAATAGAGAGGCCCGCGCCGCCATCAGCCGCCAACACAGGACGGCCCGGGCCAACCCCTGTCGTCAGCGCCAGAAGCGCGACAGCCGAGACGCCGGCACGCAGCCCCTGCTTGAAGCGTCTGCGGGAGTACGTATGAACAACAAGCATCAGGTCAGCTCTCTTTCTGAGGTCGGGCGGTGGCAGTCGCGAAGCGGGTCTCGGCGGAGAGCCTCTGTTCGGCTGAGGACTCTGCGCAGCGGCATCACCAGTCGTTCAGAATGCAGCGGATGGCGCCGCCGCCTTGGCCGGACGACGTGGACATGGCGAGCCATTCCCGGCCTCACGCACCGGGGCGGATCGACCTGGGCTTACGTTGCTGTTCACACGCATCCGGGACGCGGTGCATCCAGGCGCCAGCAGATGCCCGCATTGCGCTGACCGCTCTCGGCCGCGCCAATCGGGACAGTACCGTTACCAGCCTTCATGAGCCGCCTTGGGGGGAGGATCGGGGAGGTCAGTTATCAGCGTTAATACAAGCTTAAGCTAAGCAGGTATCAGCCGCGGCCGTGAAGTATAAAATTCCAAGACATGCACTTCCCCGCTGCCGATGACGGGCGCGAGCCGCCCCAACCTTGTCATCCTCATCCGGCAGGCTGCACAACGCGGCAACGCTCGCGGGAGGAAATCGCAGCATGATCACCAGCATCGGCGCGCCACGGCTGATGGAAATCGGCGGAGGATCGGTCGCACGGCTGCCTGCCGTGCTCGCCGCCCTCGACATCCGCCGGCCGCTGGTGGTGAGCGATCCGTTCCTGGTGAAGAGCGGGATGATCGACCGCGGCCTGAACCCGCTGCGGGAAGCCGGCATTCCCGTGCACGTCTTTTCCGACACCGTATCCGACCCCACGGACACGGTTGTCGAAGCCGGTGTCACGGTCCTGCGTCAGGGCGACTTCGACGGTCTGATCGGCTTCGGCGGAGGCTCGCCGATGGATACCGCCAAGGCCATCGCGATCCTGGCCGCCGGTGGCGGCAAGATGCGGGATTGGAAGGTGCCGGCCCGCGCGGACATGCGCGCCCTGCCCCTGGTCTGCGTGCCGACCACCGCCGGCACCGGCAGCGAGGCGACGCGCTTCACCGTGATCACCGATACCGAGCGCGACGAGAAAATGCTGATCGCCGGCCTCGCGGCCCTGCCGACGGCGGCCATCGTGGATTGGGAGCTGACCGTCGGCGTGCCCCCCCGCACCACGGCGGACACCGGCATCGACAGCCTGACGCATGCGCTTGAGGCGCTGGTGTCGCGGCGCGCCAATCCGTTCTCGGATGCGCAGGCCAGGGCGGCGATGGCGCTGATCGCGCCCAACCTGCGCGCCGTCTACGCCGACGGCACGAACGCGGCGGCGCGCGAGGCGATGATGCTGGGCGCGACGCTGGCGGGGCTCGCCTTCTCCAACGCCTCGGTGGCGCTGGTGCATGGGATGAGCCGGCCGGTCGGGGCGCATTTCCACGTGCCGCACGGACTGTCCAACGCGATGTTGCTGCCCGCGGTCACGCGGTTCTCGCTGCCCGCCGCACTGCCGCGCTACGCGGACGCGGCACGGGCCATGGGCATCGCCTCCGAGGCGGAAGGCGACCAGTCCGCGGCCGCACGGCTGGTGGCGGAGCTGGAGGCGCTGAACCGCGAACTCGCCGTGCCCACCCCCGAAGCCTACGGGATCGACAAGGCGAAATGGGACGCCCTGCTGCCCACCATGGCGGAGCAGGCGCTGGCATCCGGATCGCCGGGGAACAATCCGCGCGTGCCCACAGCGGACGAGATCGTCGGGCTGTACCGGCAGGCGTGGGCTGGCTGAAGTCCCACTCGCTCCCTCTCCCGAGCGACACTTCGCCCCGAACCGAAGCCACCTCTCACAAAACCGGCGTAGTCTGCGCCGTCATGGTCACCACCTCCGCCCTCGCCGGCATCGCCGCCCTGCTCGCCGACTCGGCGCGCGCGGCGATGCTCCAGGCCCTGATGGGCGGCGAAGCGCTGACGGCGGGCGAACTCGCCCGCGTTGCCGGCGTCACCGCACCCACCGCCAGCGCGCATCTCGCCCGGCTCGCCGATGGCGGCCTGATCGCGGTGCATGCCCAGGGCCGGCACCGCTACCACCGCGTCGCCTCCGACGATGTGGCCCGTGCGATCGAAGGCATGATGGGTCTCGCCGCCGTCGTCTCCCCGCGCGCGCCGTGGCGCGGAGGCACTGCGCTGCGGGAGGCGCGGACCTGCTGGGATCACCTTGCCGGAAGGCTTGGGGTCGCGCTGTACGCGGCGCTGCGGCCGCATCTCGTCCCGGCCCCGGATGGCTGGAGCCTGTCCGAGGAAGGGGCCGCGCGCCTCACAGCGGCCGGGATCGATCTGGACCGCGCCCACCGGGCCGCACATTTCTGCCGCGACTGCATGGACTGGAGCGAACGGCGGCCGCATCTCGGCGGCGGGCTGGCGCGCGGCATCGCGGAAACCTGCTTCGCCCGCGGCTGGGTCCGCCGCGCGCAGGGCGACGGGCTGGTGCGGCGCTGCGTGACCGTGACGCCCGAGGGCGCGCGGGCATTGCGGGAGACGCTGCGGGTCGCGCTGTGACGCTGTGGGCGCCCTGCCGGCCGGGAAAAACAAGCGGGCATGTTCGTGATTCCCGTCGGAAGACTTTACGTCATTTAACTGTAATATCAATAAATTGTTGATGAATATGAATAAGCCGTAGTGGCTTGGCGTTTGCATCCTGTCCCGGCGCGACCTGCTTTCAAAAAAGGGACACCATGAACCTGCTCCAGCTCGCCATCGCCGGCGCCGCAGCCCTCTTCCTCCCTGCCGCGGCCGAGGCGGCCGCCATCACCATCAACACGCCCGCCTCGATCGGCGGCGTGTCCGGCCAGGGCTTCGTGGTCGGCTATTCCTTCACCGCCTCGCAGGACATCCGCGTCACCGCGCTCGGCGCCTATGACGCGGGCATGGATGGCATCGTGGCCGATGTCGGCCTGTTCGATGCGTCCGGCACGCTGCTGGCCAGCACCAGCATCAGCGCCTCATCCACGCTGGATGGGTATTTCCGGTTCGAGGGTATCGAGTCCGTCCTGCTGACCGCCGGCGCCACCTACGTCATGGGCAGCTATTCCAACGACCCGAAGGCGTTCGTGAACGCGAACTACGGCGGGCTGAGCTACACTGTGGACCCGGTGATCACCCTGATCCGCAACCGCGACCTGCCCTATTCCAGCAGCCTCGTCTATCCGTCGCGCGAGCCTTCCAACACCCACGCCGGCTCGTTCGGTCCGAACTTCCAGTTCGAGATCGCCACCGCCGCCGTCCCCGAGCCGGCGAGCGCCGCCCTGCTCGGTGCCGGCCTGCTCTGCTTCGGCCTCGCGAAGCGCCGCCGTCGGTCGTAACCTTTCCTGCCATGGCTGGCTGGCGCACCCGCCGGCCAGCCATTCCCGAGGAGAAGGTCCCGCGATGCCGCTCGTGCTGTATGGCCACCCGTTCTCCTCGTACACGCAGAAGGCGCTTATCGCGCTGTATGAGAACGGTACGCCGTTCGAGTTCCGCTGCATCGGGCCGGATACACCGGAGCACGCGGCGGAATGGCTGCGGCGCTGGCCGCTGCGGAAGTTCCCGATGCTGGTGGACGGCGACCGCAGTATCGTCGAGACCAGCATCATCATCGAGTATCTGCACCTCACGCATCCCGGCCCGGTACCCCTGCTGCCCGCGGACCCGATGGCCGCGCTTGAGGTCCGCTTCCTCGATCGCTTCTTCGACCTGCACGTGATGGACGCGATGCAGTCCGCGGTGGAAAGCGCGCTGGGCCAGCTGCCGATGAAACCCGAGGACGGGCTGACCATCGCCAGCGAGAAGCTGGAGCGCGCCTATGCCTGGCTTGAAAGGCATCTTGCCGACCGGACCTGGGCGGCCGGCGAGGTTTTCACGCTGGCGGATTGCGCGGCCGCGCCCTCGCTATTCTACGCGGATTGGACGTATCGGATACCCGACGCGTTTCCCGTGCTGCGGGCCTACCGGGCACGGCTGCTGGCACGCCCATCCTTCGCCCGGGCGGTGGAGGAGGCGCGCCCATTCCGCAAGCTGTTTCCGCTCGGCGCGCCGGACCGGGACTGAATGCCATGCCCGCCGGCTCCAAGACCGGCGGGCATGCGCACCCCGAGGTCAGCCGCGGCGGCGGCGAACCGCGGTGAGGCCGACCAGCGCCGACAGCATCACCGGCAGCGCGGCGGGGGCCGGCACGGACACCGCGTCGTCCACCACGAGGTCGAGGCGCGCGAGGCCGATCGAGCCGGTGCCGCCGAACAGGTATTCCTCACCGACGCCGGCAAGCGAAGTGATGGCACCGCCGAGCGCGAAGGTCTGGCCGAACTGGATGGCGGCCAGCGCGGCGGCGTTGAGGTCGATGCCGACCAGATCGAAGCTGAAGCCGACGGGCGCGATATCGACGCTGCCGAACGACACCCCACCGCCAAGATCGGCGAAGGCGTCCGTGCCCGCCGTGCCGGCGATCAGGCTGGCGAGGTCGGTGGAGACATCAAACAGCGTGAAGGTCTCGGTGCCCGTATCGGACGCGCCGGAGCCGAGCCGCAGCGTCAGGGCCGCGCTGACGATCGTGCCGGACAGCGTCGTCGGGATGTCGAAGAGGAAGAAGCTCCGCTCTTCAAGGATCTGGCTCGGAGCACCTTCGACCGCGCTCATGACGCGACCGGTCGTGTAGAACGTGCTGGACGGATTGCTCACACCGCCCTGCGAGTAGAAGCCGCGATCGGCGGCCGTGATGGAGACGGTCTGAAGAGCGGCCTTGGCCTCAGGCGCGAGGAGCGCGATGAGGCCGAGCGCGGCGAGTCCCAGCTTGGGCATGTATTTTCCCTTGGTTGCGAGCGAGCAGCCATCGCGGTGCCCCCCACCGCATGCGCTTTGCTCAAGCTCGGACCACACCATGCCCGGCTATGCCGGATCATCATCCCGTGATGATGCTTCCATGACGATATCGTCACGGCTCGCGTGGCGCCGGGAAGCGACCACGGCACGCCTCGCCACGCGGGCGTGACCCTCTCCCCCTTTCGGGGGAGAGGGTTCTGTCTCAGGCCCCGATGCCGCCGAGAGCGAGGTACTTGATCTCGAGGTAGTCCTCGATCCCGTACTTCGATCCCTCACGGCCGAGACCGCTCTGCTTCACACCCCCGAAGGGCGCGACCTCGGTCGAGATGATGCCCTCATTGATGCCGATGATGCCGCTCTCCAGCGCCTCCGCGACACGGAAGATGCGGCCCACGTCGCGTGCGTAGAAATACGCGGCGAGGCCGAACTCGCTGTCGTTGGCCAGCGCGATCGCCTCTTCCTCGGTCTTGAAGCGGAACAGCGGCGCGAGCGGGCCGAACGTCTCCTCGCGGAAGGCCAGCGCATCCTTGGGCACGTCCACCAGGATGGTGGGCTCGAAGAAGTTGCCGCCCTTGGCGTGGCGATGGCCGCCCGTCAGCACCTTCGCCCCCTTGCCGGTGGCATCCGCGATGTGCTCCTCGACCTTCTCCACCGCCGCCTTGTTGATCAGCGGTCCCTGCGTCACGCCCGGCTCGACGCCGTTGCCGACCTTCAGCGCCTCGACCGCCGCCTTCAGCTTCGCGGCGAAGGCATCATAGACACCGTCCTGGACCAGGATGCGGTTGGCGCAGACGCAGGTCTGCCCGGTATTGCGGTACTTGGATGCCATCGCCCCCTGCACCGCGGCATCCAGGTCCGCGTCGTCGAACACGATGAAAGGCGCGTTGCCGCCCAGCTCCATGCTGGTCTTCTTGATGGTGCTCGCGCACTGGGCCAGCAGCAGCCGCCCGACCTCGGTCGAGCCGGTGAAGCTGAACTTGCGCACCAGCGGGTTGGTCGTCAGTTCCTTGCCGGTCTCGCCGGCCGGGCCGGTGATGACGTTGCACACGCCCGCCGGCATGCCCGCGCGTTCCGCCAGCACGGCGATGGCGAGCGCGGAGAACGGGGTCTGGCTCGCCGGACGCACCACGCCGGTGCAGCCCGCGGCCCAGCCGGGCCCGGCCTTGCGGGTGATCATGGCCGAAGGGAAGTTCCACGGCGTCACGGCCGCGAACACCCCGATCGGCTCCTTCAGCGCCAGGATGCGCCGGCCCGCGGCGTTCTGCGGTATGGTATCGCCATAGACACGCTTGCCTTCCTCGGCGAACCACTCGATGAAGGATGCGGCATAGGCGATCTCGCCCTTGGCCTCGGCGAGCGGCTTGCCCTGCTCGGCCGTCATGATCAGCGCGAGGTCGTCCGCATTGGCCAGCATCAGATCGTTCAGCTTGCGCAGGATCGCCGCACGCTCCTTGGCAAGCAGTGCGCGCCAGGCCGGCTGCGCCCGATTCGCCGCCTCGATGGCGCGCCGCGTCTCGGCCGCGCCCATGGCCGGCACCTTGCCGAGCACGTCGCCCGTGGCCGGGTTCACCACATCGAAGGTCTTGCCGCCGTCGGCTTCGACCCACTTGCCATCGATGAAATTGGCCTGCCGGAACAGGCTGGGGTCTTTGAGCTCCAGGGGAGCTGCTGGGTTGAGCATCGGCGCGTTCTCCTTCCTCTCGGCCGGATACGGATATGGCGTTATGATCCCCAACGCAAAAACGTGACCTCGTTTCGCCGCAAGATTGCCACGGCCTGCGCCTTTCTGTGCCCGATGCCGTGCCGCTCCGCCCGCCTTTCCTGGCCCGCCCTGTTCCTCGCGGGCTCGGTGGGGGCGGCCGACCTGCAGCCCTATCAGCTCCAGATCCGGCCGACCGGCGATGACGCGCGCGACCAGATGCTGCGCGATGCCTCGATCCTGGCGCAGCTGCAGGACTCCGATCCCGTCTCGCCCGCCTCCGTTATCGCCCGCGCACGGCTGGACCTGGACCGCATGCAGGCCGTGCTGCGCAGCCAGGGCTACTACGATGGCCAGGTCACGCTGCGCGCGGACGGCCACGATATCACCCAGCCGGACGTCGTGACGGCCCTGGAAACGCGTCCGGCCGACCCGCCGCTGAACATCGAAGCCAGCGTCGAACTGGGACCGGCCTATACGATCGACCGGGTCGAGGCGGGTGGGACGGACGGAGCACCCCTGCCCGACAAGGCACGGGAGGCGCTGGACCTCGCATCCGGCGTCCCCGCGCGCGGTGCCGACATCCTCGCGGCCGAGGCGCGGGTGGTGGCAGCACTGGCCGAGGACGGCCACGCCTTCGCCAAGACCGCCGACCGCACGCTGACGGTCGATCACGCGCGCCGGACCATGCAGGTCCAGCTCCGCTTCGATCCTGGTCCGCGCGTGAACCTGGGCGCCGTCTCGGTCGAGGGGCTCGACCGAGTCGATCCCGGATTCGCCCATGCCCGGGTCGCGGCACGCGAGGGCAAGCCATACAGCCCCGGCGAGGTCGAAGGCGCGCGGCGCGACCTGCTCGACCTCGGCGTGTTCAGCGCCGTGCGCGCCCGGCTGGCCACCCAGGCCACGGGCGGAGCAGTGCCGGTGACGCTGGAGGCGGTCGAACGCCCCCCGCGCCGCCTGGAGTTCGGCGGTGCCTATGCGACTTCGGAAGGCGCCTCGCTGCGGGCGAGCTGGACGCATCGCAACCTGTTCGGTGAGGCCGAGCGGCTGACCCTGTCGGCCGAGATCAGCAACCTGCTGGACAAGGGCACGCAGGACTATGGCTACCGGGTCTCCGCCGGGTTCGCGAAGCCGGATTTCCTCCAGCGCAGCCAGACCTTGCGCATCGACACCAGCGCGCTGCGCGAGTCCACCGACGCCTATGACCGCACCGCCGTGCTGGCGAGCGCGGCGGTGGAACGGCCGCTGATCGAGCATCTGACCGGCAGTCTCGGCCTGTCGTTCGAGCGGAGCCGGATCGAAGAAGCCGGGGAGACCAACAACTATACGTTGATCGGCATCCCCATGGCGCTCGTGTGGGAGGACGCGGACAACCCGCTCGACTCCACGCGCGGCACACGCGGCCGGCTGGAAGTTACCCCCTACTCCTCCCTGCTCGGCAGTTCCGTATCCTTCACCACCGTGCGCGCCATAGGGTCGGCCTATTACGACCTCGCGGGCGGCGGACGGTCCGTGCTGGCGGGTCGCGTGATCGCCCAGGCCGCGGTTGGCGCGGACCGGGCCAGCCTGCCGGCCGACCGGCGCGTGTTCGCGGGCGGCGGCGGCACGATCCGCGGCTTCGCCTATCAGCATGTGGGGCCGCAGCGGGACGGCACGCCGCTTGGCGGCACGACGCTGTTCGCGGCCAATCTGGAATACCGGCAGCGCTTCGGGGAAAGCTGGGGTGCTGTGGCCTTCGTCGATGCGGGCGGCATCGGCGCCGGCCGCGCGCCGGACTGGCCGGAGACGCTATCGATCGGCGCCGGTCTCGGCGTACGCTATTATTCTCCGATCGGGCCGATCCGTGCCGACGTGGCGGTGCCGCTGACCGAACGACCCGACGGCGACACGGCGTGGCAGCTCTATATCGGCATCGGGCAGGCGTTCTGATGCGGCGTATCCTCCTCATCGCCCTGGGCGTCATCCTGGCACTGCCGGTCGTGCTGGTCGCAGCCGTCATCGGCCTGCTGGAAACGAAGATGGGCCAGTCCACGCTGCGGGATGTGGCCGAACGCGCCTCCGGCATCCGCATCGCCTCCATCGAAGGATCGCCGCTGCATGCGACCACGATCAGCGGCATCGAGATGCAGGATGCGGAGGGCACGTGGCTGCGGGTCGGCCGGGTGGAGCTGGCCTGGTCGCCGTGGCGGTTGCTCTCGCGGCATGTGGAGATCACGCATCTGCACTTCGCGGACGTCGATCTGCAGCGGCTTCCCGCTTCGGACAGCGAGGCCGCGCCGGCGGCAGAGGATGGCGGCGGGGCCGGCCTGTCCGAGCTTCCGGTCGCGATCACCGTGCGGGACCTGTCGCTCGACGGGGCCCATATCGCGGCCGCCATCGCCGGGACGGAGGTGGTGCTGGGCGCGAAGGGGCAGGCGGCGCTGGGCCGTGACCTGCACGGCACCGCGGAGCTGGTCGCGGAGGCCGAAGGCGGCGGCCGCTACGCCCTCACCCTCAACCGCACCGGCGTTGTCGCACTCAAGGCCGAGATCCGCGAACCGGAGAACGGCATCATCGCCCGCGTGGCCGGCCTGCCCGCGCTGGGGGCGCTGAGCCTGGACGCCACGGCCGAAGGCGATCCGCAGCGCGCGGAGACACGCGCCGAACTCGGTTTCGCCGGCGGCGTACATGCGACCGCGCAAGGCACGCTGGCGCTGGAAGGCGACGGCAACGATCTCGCCGTCACCGCGCAGGTGACGCAGGGCGCGCTCGCCGCCGTCCTGCCGCCCGATATCGCGCTGCGGCAGATCGCGGCCCAGTTGCGCCTGCGCGGCGCGCTGGCGCTGCCGCAGGTCGAGGGCACCGTCACGGCCGAGGATCTGGCCGCCGCCGGCGCGGCGGTGGCAGAGACGCGGCTGAACCTCACGACCCGGCCCGAAGGCACGGCGATGCGCGTGAACGCCGATGTCGCCGCGACCGGCGTGCAGGCCCCGCCCGATCTGCCCGTGCCGCCGCTTGGCGATGGCCCGCTGACCCTGTCCGTGACGGCCCTGCGCGCGGAGGACGGGACGATAACGCTCGACCGCGCCGCCCTCGCCCACGCCCTGCTGAACGCGGAGGCACGCGGCCGCATCACCGCCGCTTCCACCGCCCTGGACGTCAGCGCCAATGTGCCGGACCTGCGCCCCTTCGCCGCTGCCTCCGGGGTCGAGGCCGGCGGCGCGCTGGCGCTGACCGGGCACGTGACGCAGGAAGGCACCAAGCTCGGCGGCGATGCCTCGCTGCGCCTGACCGATGCAGTGCTGCCCGCACCGATGGGTGACGTGCTCGGCGCCACGCCCACGGTCGAGGCGCGCGCGGAAATGGACGAGGGCACGATCCGCCTGGAACGGCTCACCGTCTCCGGCCAGGCCATCACGGCCGAGGCATCCGGCACGGCGGGCGACCAGTTGGACCTGACGGCGGAGGTCGATCTGCCGGTCCTCACGGCCCTTGCCCAGGGGGTGAGCGGGCAGGCCCATCTCTCCCTGCGCGCGACGGGAACCATGGCGGACCCGAACGCGCATGTGGTGCTGGCCGCGCCCGTGCTGGCGGTGGACGGCGTGGGCGAAGGCAAGCTCGACCTTACGGCGGATGGGCAGCACCTGCTCTCCGCCCCGACGCTCAACGTCCAGGGCAATGGCGCGATCGGGGACCGGCCCATCGTGGTGGACGTGCAGGCAGCACCCCGCCCGGACGGATCGATCGACGTGCCCAAGCTGCTCGCGCGCTACGGCACGGCGGAAGTCACGGGCAGCGGCAGCGTCACCGCTGACCAGCGCCCCGACCTGTCGCTTTCGGCCAAGGCGCCCGACCTCGCCGCCCTCGCCCCCGGCCTCGCCGGCCGGATCGAGGCCGCGTTGCGCCTGACCCCGGACCAGACCGGCGGCGTGGCCGCGAAGCTGGACGCGACCGGCCGCGACATCGCCGCCAGCGGCAATCGCGTGGGCGCGCTTTCCGTGGCGGCGACGGTCGCGGACGCACTGCGCGCGCCGCAGATCGCGGCCGAGGCGAAGGCGAACGGGCTGAACGCGGGCGGGATCACCGGCGACCTGACGGCGCGCGCCGAAGGGACGCCGGAGTCGCTCGCGCTGCGCGTCGGCCTGACCGGACCGCTCCTGACGGCCAACCTGACGGGCGGCTTCGCCACCCCCGGCACGGTGCGGCTGGAAACGTTCGAGGCAAGGATGAAGGGCGAGCCGGTGCGGCTGCTGGCGCCGACCACGATCACGCTCGGCCCGCCCATCGACATAGCGCCGGTCGCGATCGGCCTGCGCGGCGGGCGCATCGACGTGTCCGGCAAGGTCGGTGACTCGCTGGCCCTGAAGCTGGGCATCAGGCGGCTGCCCCTCGCACTCGCATCCATCGCAGCGCCCGACCTCGCGCTCGCCGGCACGCTGGACGCGGATGCCGACATCACCGGCACGCCGGCCGCCCCGTCCGGCACTGCGCGCGTGGCGGTGCGCGGGGCGAAGATGACCTCCGGCCCGGCCGCGACGCTGCCGGCCGCCTCCCTCGATGCGAACCTGCGGCTGGAGGCGGCCAAGGCCAGCGTCCAGGCGAACCTGAACGCCGGCAGCGCGCTCCGCCTGCGCGCGACGGCCGAGGGCAGGACGGACATGACGGGGCCGGTGCGGGCCACGGTGGACGGGCCGGTGGACCTGACCCTGCTCGACCCCATCCTCTCCCCGGCCGGGCGCCGGGCGCGGGGCACGCTGACGCTGGCGCTGCGGGCGGATGGCCCCCTGCCCCTGCCTGCCCTGTCCGGCACGGTGCGCCTGTCCGGCGCAAGCGTCGAGGATTCGGTGATGGGTGTGCGGCTGACCGGCATGAACGGCACGATCCGCGCCCATGACGACGTGCTGGAGATCGCGGACCTGACCGCGCGTGCGGGCAACGGCACGCTGTCCGTCCAGGGCACGCTGCGGCCGACGACTCCGAACCTGCCGCTGGACATGGCCATCACGGCACGCAACGCCACGCTGTCCATGGGCGAGATGGTCACGACCCGGCTGGGCGCGGACCTGAAGATCGCGGGCGAGGCCATGGCCGACATGAGCGTGACGGGCCGTGTCGCCATATCCCATGCCGACGTGCGGCTGCCGGACCGGCTGCCCGCGAGCGTGGTCGATCTGCCGGTGCGCGAGGTCAACGGCAGCCGGCCGCAGACGGCGCCGGCCCCCGCCGCCGCCCCCGCCGCCGCCGCCGCGATGCGGATCGGATTGGATATCGCCGTGGATGCACCGCGCGCGGTGTTCATCCGCGGCATGGGCGTGGACGCAGAGATGGGCGGACAGCTTCGCATCGCGGGCACGGCGGATGCGCCCGATATCCAGGGAGAACTGACGCTGCGGCGCGGCACCATCGCCGCCCTGTCGCAGAGCTTCACCTTCCGCGAGGGCAAGATCGACTTCAACGGCAGCCAGGGGATCGACCCCGCGCTGAACATGGTGGCCGCGACCCAGGCGGCCGACGTGACCGCGCTGATCAACCTGGGCGGCACCGCCAGCGCACCCAAGATCACCCTCGGCTCCGAACCGGACATGCCGCAGGATGAGGTGCTTGCGCGCATCCTGTTCGGGCGCAGCCAGAGCACGCTGACGCCGTTCCAGATCCTCAGCCTCGCCCAGGCCGCGGCGGAACTGGCGGGAGTCACCTCACCGGGCGGCGGCGCGCTCGACCGCGTGCGCAGCGGCCTCGGCCTCGACCGGCTGAATGTCGGATCCGACGAGAACACCGGCGAGACCAATGTCGAGGCGGGGCGCTATCTGGCGGATGGCGTCTATCTCGGCGCGCGCCAGGGCACGGACGGCACGCCGCAGGCCACGGTGCAGATCGAGGTGCTGCCGAACGTGAAGATCGAAGCGGATGTCGGCGGCGAAGGCACCGGCCGGGCGGGTGTATCCTGGGGCTTCGACTACTGACGCGACCGACCGCGGCGCGTAGGATTCTTCCGCAGGATCAATCACCTCGGCGTCGCAGCGAAGCGAGTATGGCGTCCCACTCCGCGATCACCGCCTCCGGCGCCGCAACGTCGGACGCCTCCAGGCGCAGTTCGAGCGCGGGTTCGGCGCCCGAGTTGGGCATCCCGACGAAACGCCACATCAGCAGCATGTCCTGGTTCCGGCTGCGCGGGCGGCTCAGCACCAGTTCGTCACCGGCCTGTCCACCGGCATTGCGCGGGCCGGCGCGGAGGACGCTCACATCCGGCGGGGCGGTACCGGGACCGCCGTCGGACAGGCGCGGGCCCACCTCCCCGCCATTGCTGCGCGTGGTCGCGAACAGACGCTGATCGCGGCCGATATCAAGGACGGCACCAGCGAACTCCTCCCCCGCGAAACCGCGATTGATGACGGCACGGTCGATGCAGAATCCGCCGGCGGGCACCTCGGCCTCCGGGCGCGGGACGGCTGCCTGCACGAGGGCCAGGGCGGTGTCGCGCTGGGCGGCCAGGTTGGTGGTGCCTTCGCCGCGGCCATGGGCTGCGATCAGCACGCCCGGCAGCATGCGCACCACCTCGGTATCCACGATCGCGGCGTCGCGGTTGGTGGCGCGCCAGGTCAGCAGCAGCGTGTCGGGCGCGAGCTGGGTCGTCGTGAGGCCGGTGCGCGTGTTGAGGTCGGCGGCGGTCAGCCACGGGGCATGGTTCGGCAGATCATCGCGCGTGGTGCCGGGCGGCAGATCGCGGACCCGCAGGCCAAGACGGGCCATGCTCTGATCCCGCCCGACCACCCGCGCGCGGGCCGGCACGCGCAAGGCATACCGGCCGAGGCACAGTTCCGGGCCCGGGGCGGCGCCACGGGGCGCGGCCGTGGCCGGCATCTGCCCGGCGGGCGGGGTCTTCTGAGCGCACCCTGCCGCGATCAGGGCGGCCGCCATCCCCGCGCCCAGCCAGCACCGCTTCATCCGTTCCATCGTCGCGTTCATGAAGGGACTCTGCCCGGCCGGAGGCGCCGCTTCCAGCCGTCTGCGAACCCATCCTTCTTCGCGGACCGCCCATGCGACCGGCGTCTGCGGCGGGGCTTGCGTCACCCGAGGCGGATCGCTACGAACCGCGCTCCGGACGCGATGGGCGCGTAGCTCAGCGGGAGAGCATCGCCTTCACACGGCGGGGGTCGTAGGTTCAATCCCTACCGCGCCCACCATCGCAAGCCTCGGAAATCATCAATTTTGGCTCCAGCCTGTGAAGGTGCGGGGCCCGGTCCTGCATCCACCACAGCCATTTCCCGGCGTTCCACGGGGACGGGGTGCAGGGAAATCGCATTCGGACAATGCGACAGAAGATCTGTCCTTTTGGCATGGATGAAATTCCGCAGTCGCACTGTTTTGCTGCAACGCAGCATGTCAATTGGCGGCGGACAGAGGATGCCCCCAATGTTCGACGCCTATCGGCATGGACTCCTGGCAACGTCCTGGTACCGCATCAAGCAGGCCATTCTTCGCATCGGCAGTGCCTTCGCCACGCTACCCGGGTAACGGCCATCCGACGGGCTTGATTCACCGCGAGCATCGCTCGCCCGTTGGCGGTCAGTCCGTTCCGGCATCAAGGCAACCTTCGCTCATCTCTTGCATTGCGGCGCAACAATGTAAGGCTGCCGCCCAGAAAGGCGCGCGACATCCCGGCGCGCCGGGGGGCAGAGATCAGATGAAGCGTCGCGATTTCCTGGCCGGCACGGCCGCAGCGCTGGCCGCGCCGAGGATCGTCCCACGGGGGTTTCCACGCATATGCGCCCGGCCCATATCCCCGTCCGGAGGTACGTCATGCGCATGGCCCGATCCCTGCTGATCGCCGGCGCCGCACTGGTGGGGGGCGCTGCCGCCACCCGCGCGGATGTCCACGTCTCCTTCAATCAACCGGAGCGTTTCAGCGACGCCAGTCCCTCTGGCCAGCGCGGCCCGGCGCGCGAGCGGACGCTGCGGGAGATCGCGGCGCATCTGGAGCGCCTTGGAACGCGCTACCTGAAGCCCGGACAGACGCTGATGGTCGAGATCAGCGACGTCGATCTGGCGGGCCGCATCGACCCATGGCGCATGGGCGCCGACCACCTGCGCATCCTGAGCGGAAGCACCTGGCCGCGCATCGTCCTGCGTTACACGCTGACACAGGATGGCGCCCCGCCCCGCACTGCGGAGGAGACAGTCGCCGACCTCGACTACCAGAGCCGGCCGGAAGGACGGATGTCCAGTGATCCGCTGCGCTACGAGAAAGCGATGCTGGACGAGTGGTTCCGCACGCGCTTCGGGGCCTGACCGGGCGACGGCGTGCTCGCGACAATGTTGCGTGCGCGATCGCCGCGCGCCGCCGCACAGTCCCGCCATGTTCCGCGCCGCCGCAGCACTGGCCCTGCTCACACTGCCCGCGGCGGCGCAGAGCCCCGTGCGCGCCTCCTACGCGGCTTACGCCAGCGGGCTGAACATCCTGACGCTGGAGGCCGGCTATCATCTCGGCCGCGACGGCTACCGGGTGGAGATCGCGCTCCGCACCGCAGGCCTGCTCTCCGCCTTCCTGCGGGGCGAACAGACCAGTCTCGCCGAAGGGCGCATCGCCGGCGGCGATGTTCTGCGCCCGCAGCGCTACGTCATGGACGGCGTCTGGCGCGGCACTCCGCGCCGCGTGGCGATCGACTATGACGGCGCCACGCCGCAGGTCCGCGCCGTGGTGCCGCCCAACGATGCCGAACGCGACGAGGTGCCGGAAGCGATGCGCGCGGGCACCGTGGACACGCTGACCGCACTCGCGATCCTCGCCCGGCGGATCGACGAGACGGGCCGCTGCGACGGAAGTGTGGCCACGTTCGACGGGCGCCGCCGAGTCGACTTCACCGCAACCACGGTCGGCACGGAAACCCTCGTTTCGACCGGCACGGCACCTTTCGGGGGCACGGCCCTGCGCTGCGCCTTCGAAGGCGTCCAGACCGCCGGTTTCTGGCGCGACCAGAACCGCGAGGACGCGGCCCGCCCCCAGCGCGGCACGGCCTGGTTCGCGCGTGTTGTGCCCGATGCCGCGCCCATTCCGGTGCGTATCGCGGCGGAAACGCGGTGGTTCGGCACCGCCTTCCTGTACCTGCTGTCGGCCGAATCCGGAGAATTGCCGCGCCGCGCCACCACCGCCGGTAATTGAGCGAAAACGAGTTTGACGCCACGCGTAGTTGCCGGCTGACCGGGCCGGGCGCTACTTCATTCGCCGTGACAACGACCGCCGTCATCCTTGCCGCTGGACTGGGCACCCGTATGCGATCGGCGCGGCCCAAGGCGCTGTTCCCCCTCGCCGGGCGGCCGATGCTCGGCCATCTCATCGCATCCTGCGCCAAGGCATTCGACCGGATCGTCGTGGTCGCGGGCCCGGGAATGGACGATGTCGCCCGCGCGGCCGCCCCGCATCCGACCGTGACCCAGGTCGAGCGGCGCGGCACCGCGCACGCCGCGCTGCAGGCCGCGCCCGAATTCAGCGACGGGCTGGTCGCCGTACTCTACGCGGACAATCCGCTGATCCGGCCAGAGACGATGACGCGGCTGCTCGCCCGCGCCGGTGCCGGGGACGCGGCGATCTCGCTGCTCGCCATGCGCCCCGCCGACCCGACCGGCTACGGGCGGGTGATCGAGGACGGCGGCTATGTCGCCCGCGTGGTCGAACATGCCGACGCGACCGAGGCCGAGCGCGCGGTCGGCCTGTGCAACGCGGGCGTTGTCTGCGGGCGCGGGCCGGACATGGCGCGCTGGCTGGCGGCGGTGCGGGACGACAACGCCAAGCGTGAATTCTACCTGGGCGACGTGATCGGCATCGCCGCGTCCGAAGGCGCGCGCGCGGCGGCCGTGGAAGCGACCGAGGCGGAGTGCCGCGGCGTCAACAGCCGCCGCGAGCTGGCGGCGGCCGAAGCCGCGGTCCAGTGGTCGCTGCGCGAGACGGCGATGGGGAACGGCGCGGGCCTCATCGCGCCCGAGACCGTGTTCCTGTCCTGGGACACGAAGCTCGAACCCGATTGCACCGTCGGCCCGCATGTCGTCTTCGGCCCCGGCGTGACGGTGGAAGCCGGCGCCGAGATCCGCTCCTTCAGCCACCTGGAGGCCTGCACCGTGGGGGCCGGCGCCATCATCGGCCCCTTCGCGCGGCTGCGGCCGGGCACGGTGGTGGAGGCGGAGGCGCATGTCGGCAACTTCGTGGAACTCAAGGCCACACGGCTGGGTGCCGGGGCCAAGGCGAACCACCTGACCTATCTCGGCGATGCGGAGATCGGCGCGCGTGCCAACATCGGCGCGGGCACCATCACCTGCAACTACGACGGCGTGAACAAGCACCGCACCGCCATCGGCCCCGATGCGTTCATCGGGTCCGACACGGCCCTTGTCGCCCCCGTCACGGTCGGCACGCGTGCCGCCACCGGGGCGGGCAGCGTGATCACCGAGGACGTGCCGGACGATGCGCTGGCCATCGCGCGCGGCCGTCAGGTCGTGAAACCTGGACGCGGCGTCAAACCCAAGGAGCGCAACTAGGAATGTGCGGAATCGTCGGCGTGATCGGCAAGGCGGATGCCGCGCCGCTGCTCCTGGATGCGCTGCGCCGCCTGGAATATCGCGGCTACGACAGCGCGGGCATCGCCACGCTGGTCAACGGCCACATCGACCGCCGCAGGGCGGAGGGCAAGCTCGGCAACCTCGCCGCCGTCCTGAGCACACGGCCGCTGTCGGGCATCACCGGTATCGGCCATACGCGCTGGGCCACGCATGGCGCGCCGACCGAGCACAACGCGCATCCGCATGGCACGGAGCGCGTGTCGGTGGTCCATAACGGCATCATCGAGAACCATGCCGAGCTGCGCGCGGAGCTGGAGGCGAAGGGCCAGACCTTCTCCACCGAGACCGACACCGAGACGGTGGCTCAGCTCGTCGATCTGCACCTGAAAGAAGGCATGACGCCGGTCGAGGCGGCGGGCGCGGCCTTCAAGCGGCTGGAGGGTGCCTATGCGCTGGCCATGGTCTTCGCCGGACATCCGGAGCTGATCGTCGGCGCCCAGCGCGGCGCGCCGCTCGCCGTGGGCTTCGGCGACGACGAGATGTTCGTGGGATCGGATGCGCTGGCGCTGGCCCCCCTCACCCGCCGTATCGCGTATCTGCATGACGGCGACTGGACCGTCGTCACCCGCACCGGCGCGCAGTTCTACGATGCCGACAACGCCGAGGTGCAGCGGGAGGTGAAGCTGACCGCGCTGACCGGGGCGGCGATCGGCAAGGGCAATTTCCGCCACTTCATGGAGAAGGAGCTGCACGAGCACCCGGCGGTGATCGGTGACACGCTCCGCCAGATGGTCAATCCCGGCACGCGCGCGGTGGCGATGCCGGAACTGCCCTTCGCGCTGTCGGACATCAACCGCGTGACCATCAGCGCCTGCGGCAGCGCCTTCTATGCCGGGCTCACGGCGCGGACCTGGATCGAGACCATCGCCCGCGTGCCGGTCGATGCGGACGTGGCCAGCGAGCTGCGCTACCGCACCCCGCCGATGGAGAAAGGCGGCCTCGGGCTGCTCGTCTCCCAGTCCGGGGAGACCGCCGACACGCTCGCCGCGCTCCGCTACATGCGCGGCACCGGGCAGCATGTGCTGTCCGTGCTCAACGTGCCCGAGAGCACCATGGCGCGGGAGAGCGATGCGGTGCTGCAAACGGTGGCAGGGCCCGAGATCGGCGTTGCCTCGACCAAGGCGTTCACTGCGCAGCTCACCGTGCTGGCCTGCCTGACGCTGGCGCTGGGGCGCGCACGCGGGAGCATCACCGCGGAGCAGGAAGCGGCGATGACCTCCGCCCTGCTGGAAGTACCCGGCCGCGCGGGTGAGATCCTGGAGAAGCACGACGAGATCAAGCGCATCGCCGACCGCGTCTCGAAGGCGCGGGACGTGCTGTATCTCGGCCGCGGCACCGGCCACGCCATCGCCATGGAAGGTGCGCTGAAGCTGAAGGAGATCAGCTACATCCACGCCGAGGGCTATGCGGCCGGTGAGATGAAGCACGGCCCGATCGCGCTGATCGACCCCGCCGTACCGGTGGTGGCGATCGCTCCGTCAGGTCCGCTGTTCGAGAAGACCGCCTCCAACCTCCAGGAAGCGGCCGCGCGCGGCGGGCAGGTGATCGTGTTCAGCGATGCCGAGGGGGCGGCGAGCCTGCGCAGGATCGCGGCGGAGACCGTGGTGCTGCCGAAAGTCGATCCCTTCGTGGCCCCGATCCTCTACGCGATCCCGGTGCAGTTGCTGGCCTACCACGTCGCCGTGCTGAAGGGCACGGACGTGGATCAGCCGCGCAACCTCGCCAAGAGCGTCACGGTCGAATAGCCCGCGCCTCACGGGCTCAGCGGGCTGAGGCTTTCGGCCACGGAGTCCGCGATGTGCTCCTTGGCGATGATGCCGACGACCTGCCCTGCCCGCGGCCGGCCGCCGCCCTTGGCGACGATGACCATGGACGTCCGGTGCCGCGCCATGCGGTCGACGATGTTGAACAGCACATCGCCGCTGCGCGCGATCGTGTAGTTCTTCACCGCGATGTCGCCGAGGGTAATGCCGGTGTAGGAATCCTCCAGGCCGTGGCGAAGCTCGGTGTTGATGCGCAGCACGCCGGCGATGCGGTCGCCCCGTGTCACCACGATGTGCTTCATGCCGTTCTTCGCGGTCTGCCGCAGGAAGGCATCGAAACCCGTCTCCGCCGGCAGGACGACGAAATCCTTGTCCATCACCTGCGTCGCGTGGCGGACCAGGAACATGTTGGCGTGCATGGCCTTGGGGATGGCGTGCCCGCGGCCGACCAGCTTGATCGTGTAGATGCTCTCGCTGGACAGCAGGCGCCGCACGCCGATGGCGACCGCGACGGCGACGATGATGGGCATGATGACGCCGTAGTCGCGGGTCATCTCGAAGATCATGACCACGGCGGTCATGGCAGCACCAGTGCCGCCGCCCACCATGGCGGCCATGCCGATCATGGCGCAGTTCACCACGTCGATCCCCGGCACCGTCACGAAGGCCTGGACCGCAGCACCGAACGCACCGCCAAGCGTCGCACCCATGAACAGTGAGGGCGAGAATATGCCGCCCGAGGCCCCGGACCCCAGGCTGACCGAGGTCGCGAACAGCTTGGCGAAGAACAGGATCGCCAGCAGGCCGACGGAGGTGAGGTTCGTCTGCAGGATCGCCTGGATCGTGGCGTAGCCGACGCCATCGACAAAATACTGGCCCCGCGCGACAAACAGCCCGTACATCAGCCCGCCGACCATCAGCATGCCGATGATGTTGCGCAGGTAGCTGTTCCGGATGGCCTCGAACACTTCCTCGGCGAAGTGCAGCCCGCGGATGAAGACCGTGGCCGCGACGCCGATGATGGCGCCCAGCAGCGCGAACAGCAGCAGCGCGACCAGCGTGGCCGGCTTGTCGGCCATCTGCGCCACCGGCACGTCGAACGCCGGCATCAGCCCGAGGAACAGGTGGCCGATGAAGGTCGCCGTGCCGGTCGCCAGCGCCACCGGCAGGAATGTGCGCACGCTCACTTCCGGCAGCATTAGCTCGATGGCGAACATCACGCCGCCTATGGGCGTGTTGAAGGTGGCGGCGATGCCTGCCCCGGCCCCGGCCGCGACCAGGGTGATGCGCTGCCACGGCATCATCGGGATGATCTGGCCGACCGAGGAGCCGAGCGTCGCGCCGATCTGGATGATGGGCCCCTCGCGGCCGACCGCGGCACCGCTGCCGATCGAGAAGGCCGAGGCGAGCGACTTCACCGCGGCGACCACGGGCCGGATCTTCCCTTCTTTATAGTAGATCGCGTCGAGCACTTCCGGCACGCCGTGCCCGCGTGCCTCCGGCGCGAAATTGGTGACGAGGAAGACGACGATCAGCCCGCCGATGACCGGAACGAGGATGACGAACGCGCCCCACGGACTCGCCGGGGTAAAGAGATTGGCGTCGTAGACCGTCGAGAACGTGCCGAGGAAGAACACGTTATGGATGAGCGCGATCAGCATGCGGAACAGGATCGCGCCGAAGCCGGTGATGACACCGACGGCGACGGAGAGCAGTGACAGGGTCAGAAGGCCGAGATTGCGCGTTTTGAGAGCCATTGGGCCAGTTCTTCGATGAGGGTCACGGGCTGAAAAAGCCCGTGAACAGGCTTGTCCGGAACGCTATCGGGAAATTTTCCTCGTTACGCCCTTTCCCCGGGGCGCAAGCCTGTGGGCTCCCTCGGGCACGGTACATGCGGACCAGAACCGTGTTGCCCAACGCCTCAGCCCCGGCCGCGATAGGAGGGCACGCCCTGGTCGGGGATCCAAGCGCCCTCCGGCGGTGCGCCAGTCTGCCAGAACACATCGATCGGCATGCCGCCGCGCGGATACCAGTAGCCGCCGATCCGCAACCAGTGCGGCGCGAGCAGGTCGCGCACGCGCTTGGCCACGTCCAGCGTGCAGGCCTCGTGGAAGGCGCCGTGATTGCGGAAGGCGGCGAGATAGAGCTTGAGCGACTTGCTCTCCACCAGCCACGCATCGGGGATGTAGTCGATGACCAGATGCGCGAAATCGGGCTGGCCGGTCATCGGGCACAGGCTGGTGAACTCGGGGCAGACGAAGCGCACCACGTAGCGGGCATCGGGGTGCGGATTGGGCACGCGCTCCAGCACCGCCTGGTCCGGCGTGGCCGGGATCCGGGAGGCGTGGCCGAGTTGGGTGAGTCCCGAATAATCCTCCGTCATGTCATATCGCCTTCCGCCCAGCCTGCGCGGATGGAGGCTGCCTCCGCTTCCGCATGGCCCGCAAGGATCGCGCCGCGCATGCGACGCATGAGGTCCTGATAATAGGTCAGGTTGTGCCAGGTCAGCAGCATCGGCCCCAGCATCTCCTCCGCCTTGAACAGATGATGCAGGTAGGCCCGGCTATGGCGGGTACAGGCCGGGCAGGTGCAGGCCGGGTCCAGCGGAGCGCCATCATCGGCGAAGCGGGCGTTGCGCAGGTTGAGGATGCCGCGCGAGGTGAAGGCACGCGCGGTACGCCCGGCACGGGTGGGCATCACGCAATCGAACATGTCCACGCCGCGGAGGATGGCGCCGAGCAGGTCGTCCGGCGTGCCCACACCCATCAGGTAGCGCGGCCGGTCCTGCGGCAAGGGCGGGACGCAGTGTTCGAGCGTGGCGAACATCGCCGCCTGCCCCTCCCCCACCGCGAGCCCGCCGATGGCGTAGCCGTCGAAGCCGATTTCCAGCAGCGCGTCCGTGGACCGCGCGCGCAGCTCGGGGAAAGTGCTGCCCTGCTGGATACCGAACAGGCCGTAGCCGGGGCGTTCGGCAAAGGCGGCGCGGCTGCGCGCGGCCCAGCGCATGGAGAGTTCCATGGCGCGGCGGGCTTCGTCCTCCCTGGCGGGGAAGTGGATGCATTCGTCCAGCGCCATGGTGATGGTCGCGTCCAGGAGGTGCTGGATCTCCATGGAGCGTTCGGGCGTCAGCCGGTGCTTGGACCCGTCGATATGGCTGCGGAAGGTCACGCCCTGCTCATCCATCTCGCGCAGCGTGGCAAGCGACATGACCTGGAAGCCGCCACTGTCGGTCAGGATCGGGCCGGGCCAGTCCATCATCCGGTGCAGGCCGCCCAGGCGGGCCACGCGTTCCGCGCCGGGACGCAGCATCAGGTGGTAGGTGTTGCCGAGCACGATGCGCGCACCGGTCGCGCGCACGGCGTCGGCGGTCATGGCTTTCACCGTGCCGGCGGTGCCCACGGGCATGAAGATGGGCGTGTCGAAATCGCCATGCGCGGTGCGGACGGTACCGGCGCGGGCGCGGCCATCGGTGGCAGCGAGGGTGAAGGAAAGACCCTCACCCTGCCCTGCTCCCTCTCCCGCTTGGGGGAGAGCGCTGGGGTGAGGGTTCATTGCGCCCGCTCCAGCAGCGAGGAATCGCCGTAGCTGTAGAATCTGTAGCCGGACGCGATGGCATGCCCGTAGGCCGCCTTCATCCGCGCCGGGCCCGCGAAGGCGCAGACCAGCATGAACAGGGTCGAGCGCGGCAGGTGGAAATTGGTCATCAGCAGGTCGGCCGTGCGGAAACGGTGGCCGGGCAGCAGGAACAGATCGGTCTCGCCCGACCATGGCTGCACGCTGCCCGTCTCGTCCGCCGCGGTCTCCAGCAGGCGCAGCGCCGTGGTGCCGACCGCGACGATGCGCCCACCCGCGTCGCGTGCCGCCGCGATGGCCTGCGCCGCCGCCTCGCCCACCTCGCCGCGTTCGGCATGCAGCCGGTGGTCGGTCACGGTCTCGGTGCGCACGGGCAGGAAGGTTCCGGCGCCGACATGCAGCGTCACCGTCGCGCGGCCGACGCCGCGCGCATCCAATGCCTCGGCCAGCGCGGGCGTGAAGTGCAGCGAGGCCGTGGGCGCGGCCACCGCGCCGGGCCGCTCCGCGAACATGGTCTGGTAGTCGCTCTCATCCGAAGCGGTGGGTCCCTCGGGCCGCGCGATATAGGGGGGCAGCGCCAGCACACCGGCCGCGGTCGGATCGCCGTCGAAGGCGAGCACACCGGCCCCGCCCGGCTCCTTCGCGCGCAACGTCGCCGTCACGCCGGCGGGAAAGGCGATCGCGTCGCCGGGCGCCACGCGGCGCGCATTCCGCAGAAGCACATGCCATGTGCCGTCCGGCAGGGGCCGGTCCAGCGTCACACCGATCCGCGCGCCGCCGCGCATCCCCTCAAGCTGCGCGGGGATCACCTTGGTATCGTTGACCACCAGCAGGTCACCCGGCCGCAGCAGCGCGGGCAGGTCACGCACCACGCGGTCATGTAGCCCGTCGGCGGCGACATGCAGCAGCCGCGCCGCATCGCGTGGCCGGGCCGGAAACTGGGCGATGCGGTCGGCGGGCAGGTCGAAGTCGAATTCGGCCAGTCTCACGCGGGGACGGGAGCCACCCTGCGCACGAGGCGGATCGCCGGCAACGCGACCAGCATGCCCCAGATCTTGCCCACCACCTGCCCGGCCAGGAAGTCGAGGCTGCCGAAGGCCAGGTGCAGGAACACCACGCTGTCCACGACCAGCCCGGCCAGGGTGCTGGCGATCACGGCGAGCAGCAGGCCCCGCCGCTGCAACGGCGTGTAGACGGAGAAATCGGCCAGTTCGCTGAGCAGGAAGGCCGCGGCCGAGGCCACGACCAGCGGACCCGGCGCGATGAAGGCCGACAGCGCCGCGCCGATCGCGATGGCGAGCAGGCTGAACCCGGCCCCCAGCGTCCGCTGCACCACGTCCCGCAGCACCAGCGCGAGCCCGACCATGACCACGCCCGAGGGCGCCATCAGCCCCGGCGCGACCGGGATCAGACACGGGCCCTGCGGCACGCAGACCGTGCCCACATTGCCGATCAGCCAGTTGGCGACCGGGATGCAGAGCAGGAACAGGGCGAAGGCAAGCAGGCCGATACGGCGGGCCATGTGTCAGAGTCTCTCCAGATACGACGCAACCTCGATCAGGTTGCCTTCCGGGTCGCGGCAATAGACCGAGGTGATGGGGCCGAGCGCGCCGACCTTGGCGGCCGGTCCCTCCTCGACCGTCACGCCGCATTCCCGCAGGTGTTCCACGACATGCTCCGGCGTGACGGCGACGACGAAGCACAGATCGGCGCTGCCCGGTGCGGCCGCCCGGCCGGTGGACCAGTCCTCCGGCGCGGCCACGGGGCGCAGGTTGATCTTCTGCCCGCCGAAGCGCAGCGCGGTGCGGTTCTCGGGGCCGAACTCCTCCCGCTCCATGCCCAGCACGCGCTGGTACCAGGAGGCCATCGTCTCCACGTCACGGCAGTGCAGGACGATGTGGTCGAGGCGGTCCACGGTGAGGCGCATCGGGGGCGTTTAGCGTGGCGGGGCACGCTTGTCTCCGCCCCGGAGCCGTTTGCCTTACTATCTTACGATCTTACCATCTTATCCGGGCTTTCCGGGGCTCCGCTCCCCTCACCCTGTCCCTCTCCAGCCTGCGGGAAAGGGTTGGGTGACGATGTTTCATCTGACAGATGACAGGAATATAGTCAAGAAATCCTACTCCAGCCCCTCGTAGAAATCGTTCCCCTTGTCATCGACGACGATGAAGGCCGGGAAGTCCTCGACCTCGATCCGCCAGACCGCTTCCATGCCGAGTTCCGGATATTCCAGCACCTCGACCTTGCGGATGCAGTCCTGCGCCAGCCGTGCGGCCGGGCCGCCGACCGAGCCCAGGTAGAACCCGCCATTGGCCTTGCAGGCCTCGCGCACCGCGCGCGAGCGGTTGCCCTTGGCAAGCATCACCAGCGACCCGCCGGCGGCCTGGAATTCCGCCACGTAGCTGTCCATCCGCCCGGCCGTGGTCGGGCCGAAGCTGCCGGTCGCCATGCCGCGCGGGGTCTTGGCCGGACCCGCGTAATAGACCGGATGGTCCTTGATGTAGGAGGGCAGCCCCTCTCCCCGGTCCAGTCGCTCCTTGAGCTTGGCGTGGGCGATGTCGCGCGCCACGACCATCGTGCCGGTCAGCGACACCCGGGTCTTGACCGGATATTTCGACAGCTCCTTGCGGATCTCGTCCATCGGCCGGGACAGATCGATGCGCACCACCTCGCCGCCCAGACTGTCGTCGGTCGTCTCCGGCAGATACTTCGCCGGATCGGTCTCAAGCTGTTCCAGGAAGATGCCGTCCGGCGTGATCTTGGCCTTGATCTGCCGGTCCGCCGAGCAGGACACGCCGATCCCCACCGGCAGGCTCGCGCCGTGGCGCGGCAGGCGGATCACGCGGACGTCGTGGCAGAAATACTTGCCCCCGAACTGCGCGCCGATGCCGATCCGGCGCGTCATCTCCAGCACCTCCTGCTCCATCTCCAGGTCGCGGAAGGCGTGGCCGGCGCGGGAGCCGACGGACGGCAGCGCGTCCAGCCAGCGGCAGGAGGCGAGCTTCACGGTCTTGAGCGTCGTCTCCGCACTCGTGCCGCCGATGACGATGGCGAGGTGGTACGGCGGGCACGCCGACGTGCCGAGCGTCTTCACCTTCGCCTCGATGAACGGCAACAGCTTGGCCGGATTCAGGATCGCGCGGGTTTCCTGCAACAAGAAGGACTTGTTGGCCGATCCTCCGCCCTTGACCACGAACATCATATGCATCTCGTCATCGGCGTGGCCGCCGGGCGTGGCCATGATGTCAAACTGCACGGGCAGGTTGTTGCCGGTGTTCACCTCCTCGAACATCGACAGCGGCGCCATCTGCGAATAGCGGAGGTTCGTCTCCGTATAGGTGCGGTGCACGCCCCAGGAGATCGCCTCCTCCTCGTCGCCGTCGATCCAGACGCGCTGGCCCTTCTTGCCGAACACGATGGCGGTGCCGGTATCCTGGCACATCGGCAGTACGAAACCTGCCGAGATATTGGCGTTCTTCAGCAGGTCCAGCGCCACGAACCGGTCGTTCGCCGATGCCTCCGGATCGTCGAGGATCCTGCGGAGCTGCGCGAGGTGTCCCGGCCGCAGCAGGTGGGAGACGTCGTGGACGGCCTGGAAGGCCAGTTCCGACAGCGCCTCGGGCGCGACCTTCAGCACGGTGCGGCCGTCGCAGACCATCGTGGAGACGCCGCCGATATCCAGCTTGCGATAGGGCGTCTGGTCCGGACCAAGCGGGAACATGGTCGAGAACGCGAAGCTGCTGGGGCGCGGCATGGGCGCGTTCATGGGCGGCTACTCCTTCGGCGTGGTGCGGCGGCGGAACGCATCCAGGCTCACCACCTGCGGCATGGTATCGGGCTTGGCGTCCGGCGTCTCGGTTGGGGCGGGCTCGGCCTCAGCCTCAGCAGGCGCGTCCGATGCTTCCGCGTCGAGGTCGGGCATCTTGGCCTGGAAGCGCAGTCCGAAGCGCACATGCGGGTCGGCGAAAGCGGTGATCGCGTCGAACGGGACGGCGAGCGTGGCTGGCACGCCGCCGAAGGACAGGCCCACGCTGAACAGCCCCGCCTCCCGGTCCACCTTCAGGTCCCAGAACTGGTGCTGCAGGACAATGGTCATCTCCTGCGGATACTGCGCGCGCAAACGCGGCGGCACCACCACGCCCGGGTGATCGGTGCGGAAGGTCAGGTAGTAATGGTGCTCCCCGGGAAGGCCTTCATCCGCCGCGTACAACAGGGCGCTGGCGACGACGTGGCGCAGCGCGTCCTCGGTCCAGGCGTCATAGGGCAGCAGGCTCTCCGGCGGCGGGGGAGGATCCTCGGCCATCGTCTCTCCGGGTGGTGAAACCCCAGAGATAGCCCGACTGCCCGGTCCTAGGAAGCGGGGGGCTTCTGTTGCCCGGCGCCCCCCAAGCCGCGCTTACCTAGTTTTGTTAGGCAGCGAGCGCCACAGCCTCGCGGCTGTTGTCATTGGCACTTGTGAATCGGCCCGATAACGGCGGAACCATGCCGGGCAAAAGATCCGTCTTTACCGCGCACGTCGAGCCTGTTTCGCCCCCGCGCGGCCCCGATGACCGCGGGGCCGGATGGTGGAGGCGCCGGGTACTGCCCCCGGGTCCGAAACGCTTATTCCACGAACCGTTTATCGCCATAGTCACCGAGGTGACGCCGTTCATATAGGCGAGACGGGCCCGGATTTCGAGAGGGATCGACGCCGCCTCAGCGGGTCAGCCCGCGCTCAACCACGCGTGCATACAGCGCGGCGCCGTACGGGATCGCCTCGTCATTGAACGCATAGCGGGGGTTGTGCGGCATCGCCCCATCCCCGTTGCCGACATGGATGTAGGCTCCCGGCACCTTCTCCATCATGAAGGAGAAATCCTCCGACCCCATGCCCGGCGGGTTGTCGCGGGCGACCTGGTCGGCGCCGACCAGCTCGGCGGCGGCATCCGCATAGGCCTCGGTCTGCGCCGGGTCGTTGATGGTGGGGGCGAAGATCAGGCGCCAGTCCACCTGGGCGGTGGCACCGAAGCCCGCGGCCACGCCTTCGGCCACGCGGCGCAGCCCCTGCTCGATCTGCTCGCCGACCGTGCGGGCGAAGAAGCGCGCGGTGCCGGAGATCGTCGCGGTCTCGGGGATGACGTTGTAGGCTTCACCACCCACCACCTTGGTCACGCTGACCACCGCCGGCTCGCGCGGGGAGATGTTGCGGGAGACCAGGGATTGCAGCGCCGCGGTGATGTGGCAGGAGGCGAGAACGGGATCGATGCTGGCCTCCGGCCGCGCGCCGTGGGCCCCCTTGCCGGTGACCTCGATGTCGAAGAACGCGCCGCCAGCCGCGGTCGCGCCCGCGCGGATGCCGTAGCGGCCGACCGGCATGCCCGGCCGGTTGTGCATGCCGAACACGGCGTCGCAGGGGAAACGCTCGAACAGCCCGTCCTCCAGCATGGCCAGCGCGCCGCCGCAGCCTTCCTCGCCGGGCTGGAAGATGAAATGGACGATGCCGTCGAACTTCCGCGTCTGGGCCAGGTACCTGGCCGCGCCGAGCAGCATGGTGGTGTGCCCGTCATGGCCGCAGGCGTGCATCACGCCCTTGGTCGTGCTGGCGAAGGGCAGGCCGGTCGCCTCCTCGATCGGCAGCGCGTCCATGTCGGCGCGCAGGCCGATGGCGCGGTTGCCGGACCCGTTGCGCAGCACACCGACGACACCGGTGCCGCCCACGCCGCGATGGGTCTCGATCCCCCAGGATTCGAGCAGGGTGGCCACCCGCTCGGCGGTGCGGTGCTCCTGCATGCCGAGCTCGGGATGGGCGTGGAGGTCCTGGCGGATCGCCGTCAGTTCGGGGTGGAAGGCGCGGATGGCATCAAGGACGTTTGTCATGCGCGCATCCTGCCCCGCCCGGCGGCGGCCGCAAGGGGCGCATGCTTGACCCTGGGGGACCCCAGCCGCTACCGCCGGGGTCCCCGGCCGCCCCCGGCCGGGCGGCAAGGGACGAGTCGGACATGGCGCTGACCAGCGAACAGCAGCAGGAAATCGCGGCCGCGCGGGCCGCCGAGAGCCGCACCCACCGCCCCACCGTGCCGGCGCTGGAGGCGATGCTGTTCGAGGCGATTCCCGTGCTCGACCACGGCTTCGTCCGGGTGATCGACTACATGGGCGATGACGGCGCGGTGGTGCAGGCCGCCCGCGTCTCCTACGGCCGCGGCACGCGCAAGGCGAACGAGGATGCCGGGCTGATCCGCTACCTGATGCGGCACCGCCATTCCACGCCGTTCGAGATGTGCGAGATCAAGTACCACGTGAAGCTGCCGATCTTCGTGGCGCGGCAGTGGATCCGCCACCGCACGGCGAACGTGAACGAGTATTCGGCCCGGTATTCGGTGCTGGACCGCGAATTCTACCTGCCGGCACCCGAACACCTTGCCGCCCAGTCCACGATCAACCGCCAGGGCCGGGGCGAGGTGCTGGAGGGCGATCAGGCCGCACGCGTGCTGGACCTGCTGCGCGAGGACGCGACTCGCAGCTACGACCACTACCTCGACATGCTGAACGAGGACGAGGACGGCGCGGCACGCGACCCTTCCCGCCCCGGGCTGGCGCGCGAGCTGGCGCGGATGAACCTGACGCTCAACACCTACACGCAGTGGTACTGGAAGATCGACCTGCACAATCTGCTGCACTTCCTGTCGCTGCGGGCGGACGCGCATGCCCAGTACGAGATCCGCGCCTACGCCGAGGCCATGCTGCGCACGGTGGAAGCCTGGGTGCCGGTCAGCTTCGCGGCGTTCCGCGACTACCGCATGGGGGCCGCGCTGCTGTCGGCGCAGATGCTGGCGGTGCTGCGCCGGATGCTGGCGGGCGAGAGCGTGGGGCAGCCGGACAGCGGCCTGTCCAAGCGCGAGTGGAGTGAATTCATGGCCGTGCTGGGGCGCTGAGCGATGATCTGGGTGCTGCTCTTCCTCGGCCTCGCCTTCATCTTCGGCCCCGTCTTCCTGCTGTTCGCGGGCGTCGCGTTCGGTTTCTGGATGCTCGGCCTGATCGTCGCCGGCATCTGGGGCGTGCTGACCTTCATCTTCGGCGACAGCGGGCTGGCGGCCGTGCTGGCCGCCGTGGCGGGGATCGCCATCGGCTGGTGGTGGCGGGGGAAGACCCCCTCGTGATCGTCTGCTTCGGGTCGATCAACCTCGACCTGATCGTCCCCGTCGCGCGCCTGCCCGGACCGGGCGAGACCGTGCTGGGCGGGGACTGCCGGATGGAGCCGGGCGGCAAGGGCGCCAACCAGGCGGTCGCGGCCGCGCGGGACGGGGCGGGCGTCGTCATGGCGGGCGCGGTCGGCCGCGACGCGCTTGCCGCCCCTGCCCTGTCGGGCCTGGAAGCCAGCGGGGCCGATCTCGGCCGGGTCGCGCGCGCGGACGGCGCGACGGGCTGCGCGCTGATCGCCGTGGATGGCGGCGGCCGCAACCAGATCGTGGTCGCCCCCGGCGCCAACGCCGCCGTCCGCGCGGCGCAGGTGGAGGACGCACTGCTCGGACCGGCCACGACGCTGCTGTTGCAGATGGAGTTGCCCGAGCCGGAGACGGCGGCGCTGATCCGGCGCGCGCGGCGGGCGGGCGCGCGGATCGTGCTCAACCTCGCCCCCGCCCTGCCGCTCGCGGTGGATGCGCTGCGCATGGTGGACGTGCTGGTGGCGAACGAGACCGAGGCGGCCTGGCTCGCCGACCGGCTCGGCGCGGGGGAGGATGCCGCGGCGCTGTCCGCAGCATCCGGGACGACCGTGATCCGGACGCTGGGGGCGGCGGGGGCGGAGGCAGCCGGCCTGATCGTCCCCGCCCCCGCCGTGACGGCGACCGATACCACCGCCGCGGGCGACTGCTTCACCGGCGTGTTGGCGGCAGCCCTCGATCGCGGCGAGGCGCTGGAGGCGGCGATGCGCCGCGCGGTCGTGGCGGCAAGCCTCGCCTGCACGCGGGCCGGATCGCAGCGCAGCCTGCCCACGCGCGCGGAGACCGACGCGGCGCTCGCGCATTAACGCACGGGCAACCCGCCTGCGGCATCGTGCGTCTCGCGCCGGAGAACGGTTCCCGGCGAAGTTGGGAAAATCCCGGGTTGCCGCGATGGTCGCGGCCGCCGCCCTCCCCCGAAAAACACCTTCGGGGATTCAGGCTCATGGCCTTCTCGATCAACACCAATGTCAACGCGATGGCTGCCGTCCGGTCGCTGAGCACCATCTCCAACCAGATGCAGACCACGCAGGCGCGCGTGGAAAGCGGCCTGAAGATCAACGCCGCCAAGGACGATCCGGCAGTGTTCTCCATCGCGCAGACCATGCGCGCGGACATGAAGGGCCTGACCGCGGTCAAGGACAGCCTGGGCTTCGGCAAGGCCACGCTCGCCGTCGCCAACTCCGCCATCAAGAAGATCAGCGATGAGCTGGGCGCGCTGAAGCAGACCGTGCTCCAGGGCCAGCAGCAGGGCATCGACGCGGCCACGATCCAGGCGCAGATCGACAACGCGCTGGCGAATGTCGAGGCCTATGCCACCACGGCGACCTTCAACGGCGTCAACCTGCTCGCCGCCGCCGCGGGCGGGACGATCGACTTCGTAAACCTCGACATCATCCGCGACATGGCGGGCAGCACGCTGCAGGTGGGTAACCAGGACTCCACCGTCGCGGGCGCCGGCCTCGCCGGCCTGGACGTGTCCAACGGCGCCTACACGATCACCTTCGACAGCGCGATGGCGTTCGGCAACGGCGACACGGTCTCGCTGGTCCGCAACGACGGCAGCACGGTGGTGTTCGAGTTCAACGATGGCACCGCCGCGCTGACCAGCACGCCGGTGGCCGACGACCCCGCGACCGTGGACGTCAGCGAGCGCGTCGAGGTGGTGGACGTGCAGTACGACGCCACGGCCCAGGCGCCGCTGGAGGGCCTGGACGCGCTGGTCGGCCGGATGAAGGAGTTCGGCTTCGCCGCCTCCGTCCGCAACAACGTGCTGGTGGTGGCGGGCGTCGATACCGCGGCGACATCCAGCACCATCGCCGCCGGTGCGACCGACGGCACGCTGAACGGCACCGACACGGCCATCGCGGCGATCGACGCGGCGATCGACAATATCGGCGCGAAGATGGCCACGCTCGGCGCGGCGACCCGGCAGGTCGAGGGCCTTCAGGACTTCACCTCCTCGCTCTATGACTCGGTGAAGGAGGGTCTCGGCGCGCTGGTCGATGCCGACCTCGCGGAGGAAAGCGCCATGCTGACCACGCTGCAGACCAAGCAGCAGCTCGCGGTGCAGTCGCTGTCCATCGCCAACCAAAGTTCCTCGGTCCTGCTCAGCCTGTTCCGGTAAACTTCGACCGGCCCGGCGCGGCGCGGCGCGTCGTTCCCGGCAATTCCTGCCGGGGGCGGCGCCCGTTCCGCGCATCCATCGCTGGCACGGTTCCTGCCTCCATCTCCGCCGAGCCGCGCGGCGCCCCTGCCGGGCGGCGCGTGGTGACCCAGTCGGCAGGAGCCGGGCGATGCCCTTCTCGATCAATACCAACGTCAATGCCATGGCCGCCGTGCGGTCGCTCAACACCATCTCCACGCAGATGGAGAAGACGCAGGCCCGCGTGGAAAGCGGCCTGAAGATCAACAACGCCAAGGACGACCCGGCGGTGTTCGCGATCAGCCAGACCATGCGCGCCGACATCAAGGCGCTGGAAGCGGTCAAGGACAGCCTCGGCTTCGGCAAGGCCACGCTCGCGGTCGCCAACAACGCCGTCAGGAAGATCAGCGACGAGCTCGCCGCGCTGAAGCAGACCGTGCTCCAGGGCCAGCAGCAGGGCATCGACAAGGCGAAGATCAACCAGCAGATCGACAACGCGCTGGCCAACATCCAGACCTATGCCGATTCCGCGACCTTCAACGGCGTCAACCTGCTGACCGATGCCGCCAATGCGCCGGCCGGCGCGACCGACTTCAACCTCGACATCATCAAGGACCTGACCGGCAGCACGCTGTCCATCACCAACCAGGACGTGACTGTCCAGGGTGTCGGCCTGGCCGGCCTGACCGTCGAGCAGGGCGCGCTGACCGTCACCTTCGACAGCGCCATCGCCTTCGCCAACGGCGATTCGGTGACGCTGGTGCGCACCGACGGGTCGCGCGTGATCTTCGAGTTCAACGACGGCACGGCCGCGCTGACGAGCACGCCGGTCGCGGACGATCCTTCGACCACCGGCGTCAACGAACGGGTGGAGGTGCTGGATGTCCAGTACGACAGCGCCAGCCAGTCGGTCCTGGAAGGCCTGAACGCGCTGGTCACGCGGATCCGGGGCGCGGGCTTCGGCGCGACGGTCGATGGCGGGGAGCTGACCGTCTCGGGCGGCATCGACGTGGTCGCTTCCACCGTGGCCAACGGCAACACCGTCAACGGCGACGCGGATGCCGATCCGGCGACCTACGAGATCGCGGGCCTGACCACCGACGCCGCCGCGGCCGCCATGGGCGTCACCGGCTACCAGGTCGTCGCGGGCACGCCGACCATCGCGGCCGGCGCCGCCTTCGGCATCGCCAACGGCGCCCAGGCCGCGATCGCGGCGATCGACAGCGCCATCGCCGATGTCGGCACCAAGCTCGCCACGCTGGGGGCCGCGAGCCGGCAGGTCGAAGGCCTCCAGGAATTCGCCGCGACACTCTACGACAGCGTCAAGGAAGGCCTGGGCGCCCTGGTCGATGCCGATCTCGCCGCCGAAAGCGCCCAGCTTACCGCGTTGCAGACCAAGCAGCAGCTCGCGGTGCAGTCGCTCTCCATCGCCAACCAGACGCCGCAAAGCCTGCTGACGCTGTTCCAGTGATCGGCGGGGCCGGAGAATGTCGATCCGCCGATACCAGTCGGCACAAAGCCTCGCCGAGACGCCGCAGGAGATCGAGCTGCGCGTCTTCGGCGCGGTCACAAGCGGCCTTGAGGCGGCGGGGGATGACGCCGTGCGCCGCGCGGACGCGCTGTATCGCAACCTCAAACTATGGTCGATGTTGCAGGCCGACCTTGCCGCGCCGGGCAACGCGCTGCCCGAACCGCTCAAGCGCTCCCTGCTCGCGCTCGCGCGGTTCGCGCAGAAATACTCCTATCAGGCGATCGGCACGTCGGCGCCGCTGCTGCCGCTGATCGCGATCAACCGGCAGATGATGGAGGCGCTGTCCGCACAGCTCGCCGCGCGGCGGCTGGCGGGCTGACCGGCCTTACCGGGAACGCCGCAGGAACCGCAGCGTGCCCAGGCCGAGGGCGGCAGCGTAGATCAGGTTCATCGCGGCCATCGAGACCGGCAGGAACGGCAGCAGGTAGGCCGCCTCGTCGCACGGCTTCGCCGGCGCGGGGCGGAGCCGCGCCATCAGATCGTCCACGCTCTGCGCCCCGCCCAGCGCGGGGTCGGAACAGCCCGGCAGGGGCGAGGGCCACCAGCCCTGCTCCACCCCCACATGCACGAAGGCGAACACCCCGCCCGCCGCGATCACCAGCCCCGTCGCGATCAGCGCCAGCCGTCCCCAGCGGGCGGGCAGCAGCGCCGCCAGCACACCAAGGCCGATCGCGATGCGATAGGGCCAGCGTTGCCACAGACACAGCAGGCAGGGATTGAGACCGCCATACCGTTCGCTGGCCAGCGCCGCGGCCAGTGCCGCGGCCGCGGCAGCCGCGAGGATGAGACCGGCCTTGCGATGGGACATCACGGGCATGGCCGCGCATATCGCCGGACTGGCGCGATGTCGCAACCGCACGCTAGCCTCACGTTTACAGGAAGAAGGGGACAGTCATGCGTATCCTGTGGGGCCGCGCCAACTCGTCGAACGTGATGAAGGTGATCTGGCTGCTCGAAGAACTGGGCCTGGACTACGATCGCCGCGACGTGGGCGGCCCTTTCGGCAAGACCGATACGCCCGAATACCTGCATATGAACCCGATGGGCCTGGTCCCCACGCTGGAGGAGGACGGGTTCACGCTGTTCGAGAGCAACGCCATCCTGCGCTACCTGTGCGCGGCGCACGCCCCGTCCTCACCGCTCTGGCCCGCGGACCTCAAGGCGCGCGCGCGGGTGGACCAGTGGATGGACTGGCAGCAGACCGCGCTCAACGCACCGCATTCGACGGTCTTCCTCGGCCTTGTACGCACGCCGCCGGAGCGGCGCGACAACGCGGCGATCGACGCCGCCAAGGCGAACATCACCCGCTTCTGGGGCATGCTGGACGCCCGGCTCGCCCGATCGGCCTTCGTCGCGGGGGACGCCTTCACGCTCTCCGACATCTGCCTGGGCGTGCATGTGCATCGCTGGTTCAGCTTCGATTTCGAGCGGCCGGAACAGCCCAATCTCGCGAAATGGTATGAGCGGCTGAAGACCCGCCCCGCCTATGCGCGGCATGTCGCCCTGCCGATGACGTAGGCCGCGGCAGCGCCCCGCCCCGACTTCTCCCGCCTGTGGGGCGGCCGGATGGGGCGCTTTGCCTGCGCCGCGCACCCGGCTAGCCTTCCACAACCCGCGCCGCAGCGCGGTTCACGTCAAAGGGAGACGGATATGATCAGACGGACTCTCGTCGCGGCGGCGGCGCTGGCGGCTTTCGCCTTCACCGCCGATGCGCAGGCCCAGCTCCGCATCGCGGTGGCCGGGCCGATGACCGGCCAGTACGCCGCCTTCGGCGCCCAGATGAAGGCCGGGGCCGAGGCCGCCGTGGCGGACATCAACAAGGCCGGTGGCGTGCTCGGCCAGCAGCTCGCGCTGGAGGTCGGCGACGATGCCTGCGATCCGCGTCAGGCGGTGTCGGTGGCGAACCAGTTCGCCGGTCGCGGCGTGAAGTTCGTGGCCGGGCATTTCTGCTCCGGCTCCTCGATCCCCGCCTCCAAGGTCTATGCCGAGGAAGGCATCCTGCAGATCAGTCCGGCCTCGACCAACCCAGCCTTTACCGACAGCGGCTCATGGAACACGCTGCGCACCTGCGGCCGCGACGACCAGCAGGGCCAGGTCGCCGGCGCCTATATCGCCAGGGAATTCAAGGGCCGGCGCCTCGCGATCCTCCACGACAACACCGCCTATGGGAAAGGCCTCGCGGACGAGACCAAGAAGTCGGCCAACGCCGCCGGCTTCCGCGAAGTGATCTACGCCGCCTACACGCCCGGCGAGCGCGACTACTCGGCGCTGGTGTCCCGGCTGAAGCAGGCGAATATCAACCTGATCTATATCGGCGGCTACCACACCGAGAGCGGGCTGATCCTGCGCCAGGCCAAGGAACAGGGGATGCAGGTCACCCTGATCGGCGGCGACGCGCTGGTGACGAACGAATTCTGGCAGATCACCGGCCCGGCCGGGAACGGCACCCTGATGACCTTCGCCTCCGACCCGCGGCTGCGCCCGGCGGCGCGCGAGGTGGTGGCGGCGTTCAAGGCGCAGGGCTTCGATCCGGAGGGCTACACGCTCTACACCTACGCCGCGATCCAGATCTGGGCCCAGGCCGTCGCCAAGGCCGGGTCCGCCGATCCCAGGAAGGTGGCCGACGCGCTGAAGGCGTCCGGCAATGCCTGGGATTCGGTTCTGGGCAACATCAGCTTCGACGCGAAGGGCGATGTGACGGTGCCCGACTACGTCTTCTATCTCTGGGCCAACGGCGCCTACGCGCAGATGTGATGTTCGGTCCCGCGCGGGGCTGACGGGCGGGCCGGGGGGCGACCTCCGGCCCGTTTTGTCTCTGTCGGGCGCGCGGCGGCCCCGCCAGCCCCCGCGCAGGGCGCCTGCTATCAGGCGCCGATCGGGTGATAGGTGCGGCGGAAATACATCAGCGCGCCACCGGGCGGGCCCTCGCGGACCGCGACCACATGGCCGAACACCACGCTGTGGGTGCCCACCTCCACCACCTGCGCGATGCGGCAATCGAAGGCGGCGACCGCGCCTTCGAGCACCGGTGCGCCCGTCTCCGCCTCCGACCATTCGGCGGCGGCGAAGCGCTCCTCCATCGTTTCTCCGCTGAATCCGGCGAAGAGCGGGGAAAGCGCCTGCTGGGCGGCGGACAGGGTGTTCACGCACAGCACGCCATTCGCCTTGAATTCCGCGTTCAGGTCGCTGTCGCGGCGCATACAGACAAGCAGCGTGGGCGGATCGTCCGTGACGCTACAGACCGCCGAGGCGGTGAAGCCGATCCGGCGATGCGGCCCCACGCTGGTGACGATGTTCACGGCGGCCCCCAATCGGGCCATGGTGTCGCGATAGGCCTCACGCGTAACGGTCATGCGACGGGCGGCTTTCGGATGCTGGACACGGTCGTCCGGTGTAATCTCTGCCTTGCGGCAGGGGAACCGTCGACCTTGCCGCGATCATGGGAGAATGTGTCTTCAGCAGGTTCCCGCCCCCGTCCGGCCTCCCCGCGCTGCCTTCGCTGCTCGGCTTTCTGGCCCTGCCGCTACTGGCCGCGGCGGCGGGCGCGTTCGCCGCGGCCCCCGGTGCTGCCGCGCTGCCGGTGCCCTTCCCCACCCTGGCGATGGGCTGCGCCAGCGCGCTGCTCCCGGCCGGGCTGGCTGCGTGGCGGGTCTGGCGCCGGACCGGCGGCGGCCGGGCATTGCGGATGTGGGGCTGGCAGGTGCTGCCGCACGCCGTCTGGCCACCGCTGCTGTTCACCCTTGGCGCGCCCGCCCTGGCCGCGCTGGCCGCGCTTGTCATGGGCGGGCTCGCCGCCACCGTCGCGCGCGACTTCTTCCGGCTGGACCGGGTTTCAGCCTGGCTGATGCTGCCCGCCGCCGTCTGGGCCGCCGCCGTCCTGGCTTTCACACTCGGCTTCAGGTGACCGCGCCGACCCTGTAGAGTTGCGCCATGCGCTTCCATTTCCTTCTGCTGCCCGCCCTTCTCCTGCCCGGCCTCGCCGCGGCCCAGGTCGGCCCGCGCGCCGCGCCGGCCCCGCAGCAGCCTCGCCCGGCCGAACCGCTGCCGTCGGCGGTGCCGGGATCGCGCGCCCAGCCTGGCGCGGCGGAGCGGACACAGCAGAATCTCGGCCCGAACGAGGCGCTGTTCGACGCCATCAACCGCGGCGACCTGCGTGACGCGCGCGATGCCATGTCCCGCGGCGCCGACCTCAACGCACGCAACGTGCTGGGCCTGACGCCGCTGGAGCTGTCGGTCGATCTGGGCCGGAACGACATCTCCTTCATGCTGCTCAGCTACCGCGGGGGCGGCGGAGGAGGAGCGATCAGCAGCCGGGGCCAGGAGACAGGGATCGGCGGAACACCGCCGCGCATCGCCCCGTCCCCCCGCCGTTCCACGCGCAATGTCGCCGCCCCGGCCGCGCCGCCTTCCCTGCCACGGCTCTGGGCGAATGACGGCGGCGCGCCGCAGCCGGAGATCGGCTTCCTGGGATTCGACGCAGGCCGGCCCGCAGGCGCGCGGCCGGGGTCGCGCCCGCGCGGATAGCGGGCACGCCGCCCGCCACGCAGGCCGCAGACGCGCAAGCCTCTTGCCGTCACCACGGCATGCATGCGATGCCGTAAGGAGGGAAGTTTCAAACGAGACGGGAGACTGCGTGGCCTACGCGCTACAGCAGCTGATCAACGGTGTCACGCTCGGCATGATCTATGGGCTGATCGCCACCGGCTACACGATGGTCTACGGCATCATCGGCATGATCAATTTCGCACATGGCGATATTTTCATGATCGGTGCCTTCCTCTCCCTCATCTCCCTCGTGCTGCTTTCGGCGTTCGGGATCACCTCCGTCCCGCTGGCGCTCGCGCTGACCCTCGTCTTCGCCGCCGCGCTCGCCGCCGTCTATGGCTGGACGGTCGAGCGCGTGGCCTATCGCCCGCTCCGCGGCTCCTTCCGCCTCGCGCCGCTGATCTCGGCCATCGGCATGTCGATCGTGCTGCAGAACTACGTGCAGCTTGCCCAGGGTGCACGCGTGAAGCCGATGGAGCCGATGCTGCCCGGCGGCATGCGGTTGTTCGAGCAGGACGGGTTCGTCGTTCAGCTTTCCTGGATGCAGGTGCTGATCGTCTGCACCACGCTCGCCGTGCTGGCGGTGTTCACCTGGATCGTCACGCGCACGCCGCTGGGGCGGTCGATGCGCGCGGTGGAGCAGGATTCGAAGATGGCCCGGCTGCTGGGCATCGACACGGACCGCACCATCAGCCTGACCTTCGTGATCGGTGCCGCCCTCGCCGCCGTCGCCGGGCTGATGTACCTGCTCTACTATGGCGTGATCGATTTCTACATCGGCTTCGTGGCCGGGGTGAAGGCGTTCACCGCCGCGGTGCTCGGCGGCATCGGCTCGCTGCCCGGCGCGGTGCTGGGCGGGCTTCTGATCGGCATGATCGAGGTGTTCTGGTCGGCCTATTTCTCCGTCCAGTACAAGGATGTGGCGGCGTTCTCGATCCTCGCCATCGTGCTGATCTTCATGCCCACCGGCCTGCTCGGCCGCGCGGACGTCGAGAAGGTATGACCCGGGCGCTGAAAGACGCGCTGCTCTCCGCGCTCGTCGCGGCCGCCCTGTTCATCCCCATCGTCGGTCTGCGCACCGAACCGGGGCCGGATGGCCTGACCATCGTGCCCCAATGGCGCGCCGCACTCGGGCTCATCGCCGCGATCTTCGTGCTGCGATTGCTGGCGCTGTGGGCCCGCGGGCGGCGTGTTCCGGGCCTTGCGGCGTTCGGGAACAATCCCGCGCTGGCCCGCGCGGGGACGGCACTGGCGCCGTTCTTCACCGCCGTCGCGCTGACGCTGCCGCTGCTGGTCTGGGGCGACCGTTACTTCCTCGACCTCGGCATCCTTGTCCTGACCTATGTGATGCTGGGCTGGGGGCTGAACATCGTGGTCGGGCTCGCCGGGCTGCTCGACCTCGGCTACGTCGCCTTCTACGCGGTGGGCGCCTACTCCTATGCGCTTCTCGCGACGACGTTCGACCTCTCCTTCTGGGTCTGCCTGCCGCTCGCCGGCATCCTGGCCGCGCTCTGGGGCGTGATCCTCGGCTTTCCCGTGCTGCGCCTGCGTGGCGACTACCTCGCCATCGTCACGCTCGCCTTCGGCGAGATCATCCGCATCGTCCTGCTCAACTGGACCAGCCTGACCGGCGGGCCGAACGGCATCGCGGGCATTCCGCGCCCGACCTTCTTCGGCCTGTCCTTCAGCATGTCGGGCGGCCCCGACACCTTCGCGGGCTTCTTCGGGCTGGAACCGACACCCACGCATCGCGTGGTGTTCCTCTACTACGTGATCCTGCTGCTGGCGCTGCTGACCGCCTGGGTCGCGATGCGCATCCGCCGCCTGCCCATGGGCCGCGCGTGGGAGGCGCTGCGCGAGGACGAGATCGCCTGCCGCTCGCTCGGCATCAACGTCCGCAACACCAAGCTGACCGCCTTCGCGCTGGGCGCGATGTTCGGCGGCTTCGCAGGCGCCTTCTTCGCCACGCGGCAGGCCTTCATCAGCCCGGAGAGTTTCACCTTCATCGAAAGCGCCATCATCCTGGCCATCGTGGTGATGGGCGGCATGGGCAGCTTGCTGGGCACCGCGCTGGCCGCCCTGGTGATGATCGGCGGGTTCGAGGTGTTCCGCGACCTCGCCGAATATCGGATGCTGCTGTTCGGCGGCGCACTGGTCGCGATCATGGTGCTGCGGCCGCGCGGGCTGATCGCAAGCCGCGAGCCTTCGATCGTGCTGCAGCGGCGCCGCGCGATCTCCGCCTCCCTCGTCTCGCAGGGCCGCGGATGAGCCTGCTTCAGGTCGATCACCTGACCATGCGCTTCGGCGGGCTGACCGCCGTCAGCGACCTGTCCTTCACGACGGAGGCGAACGCCATCACCGCGGTGATCGGCCCGAACGGTGCCGGCAAGACCACGGTGTTCAACTGCATCACGGGCTTCTATCGCCCGACCTCCGGCACGATCCGGCTGGGCGACCTTGCCCTGGAACGGCTGCCCGGCCACCGCATCGCGCGCGAGGGCCGCGTGGCGCGCACCTTCCAGAACATCCGCCTGTTCGGCGGCATGACGGTGCTGGAGAACCTGCTGGTCGCGCAGCACGTGAAGCTTCAGGCGGCGACCGGCTTCACCATCGGCGCGCTGCTGGGCATCTCCGGCTACCGCGCGGCGGAACGGGCGGCGATCGAGACCGCGAAACTGTGGCTGGACGCGACCGGCCTGACCGACCGCGCGGACGATGCCGCCTCCGCCCTGCCCTACGGCGCGCAGCGGCGGCTGGAGATCGCCCGGTCCATGTGCACCGACCCGCTGCTGCTGTGCCTGGACGAACCTGCGGCCGGGCTGAACCCGCGCGAGAGCGAGGAGCTGAACGCCCTGCTGCTGCGCATCCGCAAGGAGTTCGGCGTCTCCATCCTGCTGATCGAGCATGACATGGGCGTGGTGATGAAGATCTCCGACCATGTCGTTGTGCTCGACCACGGCAAGAAGATTTCCGACGGCCCGCCCGCTTCCGTCCGCGCCGATCCCAAGGTGATCGCCGCCTATCTCGGCGAAGGGGACGAGGACGAGGAGCCGGCAGGGGACGTCGCGGCAGCATGAGCCGGCCGATCCTCACGCTGCGCGGCGTCACTGCCTATTACGGCGCGATCCAGGCGCTGCGCGGCGTGGACCTGGACGTGGACGAAGGCGAGATCGTCGCGCTGATCGGCTCCAACGGCGCCGGCAAGTCCACACTGATGATGACGATCTGCGGCGAGCCGCGCCCGCGCGGCGGCAGCATCGTGCATGAGGGCGAGGACATCACCGGATGGCCGACCTATCGCATCATGCGCCGTGCCATCGCCCAGGCACCCGAAGGCCGCCGCGTGTTCGCGCGCATGAGCGTGCGCGAGAACCTGCTGATGGGCGCCGAGAGCATCGGCGGGGAACACTATGACGAGGATCTGGAGACGGTCTGCACGCTGTTCCCGCGCCTGAAGGAGCGGCTGGACCAGCGTGGCGGCACGCTCTCAGGCGGTGAGCAGCAGATGCTCGCCATCGCGCGCGCGCTGATGACGCGGCCGCGGCTGCTGCTGCTGGATGAGCCTTCGCTCGGCCTCGCCCCCCTTGTGGTGCGGCAGATCTTTGGGGCGATCCGCGACCTGAACGTGCGCACCGGGCTGACCGTGCTGCTGGTGGAGCAGAACGCCAACCTCGCGCTGCGCATCGCGCACCGGGCCTATGTGCTGGTGAACGGTGCGATCACCATGGCCGGGACGGGGCGCGAGCTGCTGGCGCGGCCGGAGATCCGCGCGGCCTACCTCGAAGGCGGGCACGAATAGGGCGTGCCCTTGCCGTGCCATCCCCTCTCCCGCTCGCGGGAGAGGGAGGCCCGGCCTGCCTACATCCCGCCCGGATAGTTCGGCCCGCCGCCGCCTTCCGGCGTGACCCAGTTGATGTTCTGCGTCGGGTCCTTGATGTCGCAGGTCTTGCAGTGGACGCAGTTCTGCGCGTTGATCTGAAGGCGCGGCTTGCCTTCCTCCGCGCCCACGATCTCGTACACCCCAGCCGGGCAGTAGCGCGTCTCCGGACTGCGGTAGCGGTTCCAGTTCACGTCGATGGCGACCGAGGGGTCCAGCAGCTTCAGATGCGCGGGCTGGTCCTCCTCGTGATTGGTGTTGCTGATGAACACGCTCGACAGCCGGTCGAAGGTCAGCTTGCCGTCGGGCTTCGGGTAGTCGGGCTTGGGCGCGGTCGCCGCGTCCTTCAGCGTCACGTTGTCGGCGTGGTGGTGCATGGTCCACGGCGCGCGGCCGCGCAGCACATAGGTGTCGATCGCGCTGTAGGCCAGCGCACCATACAGGCCGAACTTGGCGAAGGACGGGCGGATGTTGCGGACCTGGTACAGTTCATCCCACAGCCAGCTCTGCCGCAGCGCCGCCGGATAGGCTTCGAGCGTGTCGGGCCTTTCGCCCGCCAGCGCATCCGCGACCGCATCGGCCGCGACCATGCCCGATTTCATCGCCAGATGCGTGCCCTTGATCTTGGGCACGTTGAGGAAGCCCGCGTCGCAGCCGATCAGCGCGCCGCCGGGGAAGACCAGCGTCGGGATCGACTGGAACCCGCCTTCGTTCAGCGCGCGCGCGCCATAGCTGATCCGCCGCCCGCCTTCGAAGAACGGCCTTATCGCCGGATGCAGCTTCAGCCGTTGCATCTCCTCGAACGGGTTGAGCCACGGATTGCTGTAGTCGAGCCCGACGACGAAGCCGAAGGCGATCCGGTTCTCGCCGAAATGATACAGGAACGACCCGCCGTAGGTGTCCGCTTTCAGCGGCCATCCGGTGGAATGCACGATCAGGCCGGGCTTGTGCTGGGACGCGGGGACCTCCCAAAGCTCCTTCACGCCGATCCCGTAGGTCTGCGGATCGCTGTCCTTCCGCAGGTCGAAGCGCGCCATCAGCTTCTTGCCGAGATTGCCGCGGCAGCCTTCGGCGAACAGCGTGTAGGTCGCGCGCAGTTCCATGCCGGGCTGGTAGTTGGGACCGGGCTCGCCTTCCCGGGTGATGCCCATGTCGCCGGTGACGACCCCCTGGATGCGCCCGTCCTCCTCGATGATGTCGGCGGCGGCGAAGCCCGGGTAGATCTCGACGCCCAGCGCCTCCGCCTCGCGTCCCAGCCAGCGGCACACATCGCCCAGCGAGACGATGTAGTTGCCTTCGTTGTGCATCTGCGGCGGCGTCGGCAGGCGGAAGCCGCGCGTTCTGGTCAGGAACAGGAACCGGTCCTCGGCCGCTTGCGTGTCGAGCGGCGCGCCGCGTTCCTTCCAGTCCGGCAGCAATTCGTTCAGCGCGCGCGGTTCGATCACCGCGCCGGACAGGATATGCGCCCCGACCTCGCTGCCCTTCTCGACCACGCAAACGCCAAGGTCGGGCGCGCGTTGCTTGAGGCGAATCGCAGCAGCCAGGCCCGAAGGCCCCGCCCCCACGATCACCACATCGAATTCCATCGCCTCGCGATCTGACATGCCGCTCGCTCTGCCGCTTCCCGGAACCGTCATACGCAGGCTGACCGCTTGCGCAAGCCGCCCCGCGCGCGCAGGACTTGCAGGATGAGCGATCTGGCATGGCTGCGGTTGCAGATCGACTGGGGCGTGGACGAGGCGCTCCAGGACACGCCGCGCGACCACCGCCAGACGCGGGAGGCGCCGCCGCGGCCGGCGGCCTCCGCCGCCGCTCCCCGTCCCGCCGCCGCCCCGGCCGCCACGCTCGTGCCGCCCGTGCAGGCGCGCGCGGAAGCCGCCGCGGCCGCGGCCACGACGCTGGAGGAGCTGCGCGCCGCCATCGCCGCCTTCGACGGCATCGCCCAGCGCGAGACCGCGATGAACCTCGTGTTCAGCGACGGCACGTACGACACAGGCCTGATGCTGGTCGGCGAAGGCCCGGGTGACGAGGAAGACCGCCAGGGAAAGCCGTTTGTCGGCAGATCCGGCCAGTTGCTGGACCGCATGCTCGCCTCGATCGGGCTCGACCGCACGCGGCTGGTGATCACCAACCTTGTCAACTGGCGCCCGCTCGGCAACCAGACGCCTGACGACCGGCTGGTGGCGCTGTCGCTGCCGTTCCTGCAACGACACATCGCACTTGCGCGGCCGAAACGGCTTCTGCTGCTGGGCAAAACGCCATTCGCCGCCCTGACCGGGTCGCGCGAGGGCATCACCCGTGCCCGCGGCAAATGGTACGATGTGCGTATCCCCGGCCTGGATGCGCCCGTACCGGCGCTCGCCACGCTGCATCCCGCCTATCTGCTGCGGACCGCCAGCGCGAAGCGCCTCGCCTGGTCGGATTTGTTGCAGCTCCGGCGCGCGCTGGAAGATGACGGATTCGAATTTCGTGGCAACGGCACAGGCCAAGCCATTGACCATGCGTGAACCGGGCATCAGCCGCCGGTGACGCGAGCGGGATAAGGGTTGATCAACCGTTATCTCGTCGTGTAGCCCCGCCCGGCCATGTCGGGGACCGGTCCCTTTCCGGCCCGCCTGATGCGCTTCCGTGCCGTTGTGGCAGGGGCGGCGCTTCTCGCGGCGACCGTCCACCACGATGCCCGCGCGCAGGCCGGTGACGACACCGCGCTGGCCGTGCCGCGAATGGGGGCACGTGGTGCAGCCACCAACCTGCCGCAGCCTCTCGCACCGTCCGAGGCCGTGCGCATCAAACGCGTCTTCAGCTTGCAGGCCCAAGGAAGGCTGGAGGAAGCCGCCGCCGAGCAGGCGCTGCTGACGGACCAGACGCTGACCGGCCACATCCTCGCGGAACGCTATCTCGGTCGCTACCATCGCGTGCAACCGGATGAAATCCTCGCGTGGCTTCAACGTTACGCGGATCATCCACAGGCGCCGCAGCTCTACCGCATCCTCAAGAAGCGCGCGTCACCCGGTACCGTACTGCCCGAGGCGCCATCGGCGGACATGCTGGACGACGGCCCGCCCGAAGCCGAGCCGGAGGAAATCGAGCCCGCCCGCGTGACGTTCACGCGCAACCCTGCGCTGGACCGCACGGTTCGCGAGCGCGGACGCGAAGGCAAGGTGAACGCCGCGTTGCAGGCGATCGACCGATCGCGTGCGACCGCCCCTTATGCCGCGGCCCTCAAGGGCGAACTCGCGCAGGCGCTGTTCCTCACCAACCACGACGCGGAAGCGTTGCGCGTCGGCACCAATGCCGCACGCCGATACGGGGCGAATGCACATCTGGCGGCCTACATGGCCGGGCTTGCCGCCTGGCGCATGGAGCGGCCGGATCTGGCGCGGCCGCTGTTCGAACAGGCCGCCCGCAGCGAGGTCGCCCCCGCGGCGCAGCAGGCCGGCGCGGCCTTCTGGGCGGCGCGCGCGCATCTGCGCACGCGGCATCCCCAGGGTTACGTGCCCTGGCTGATGCAGGCCGGGCAGCAGCCCCGCACGTTCTACGGCCTGCTGGCCCGCCGGGCGCTGGGCTTGCCACCCGGCTTCGGATGGGAACGCGAACTGCTCGGTGAGGCCGATGCCGCCGCGCTCGCGGAAACCGCGCAGGGGTTGCGCGCGCTCGCCGCGATCCAGATCGGCCGGACCGATATCGCGGAACGCGAATTGCGGCGGCTCTGGCCCTATGCCGCCGGAAATCCATCCCTGGGCCGCGCGATGCTGATCACCGCGGCCAATGCCAAACTCTTCGACCTCTCCGCGCGTCTCGCAACGCTGGTGCAGACCAAGGACGGACGGCCGCGCGACTTCGCGCGCTTCCCGGTCCCGAAACTGCGTCCGCAGGACGGATTCCGCATCGACCCGGCGCTGGTCTATGCGCTGACGCGGCTGGAATCGAATTTCAACCCGCAGGCGGTCTCTCCCGTCGGCGCACGCGGGCTGATGCAGATCATGCCCACGACCGCCAGCTATGTGGCGGGCGATCCGAGCCTTGCGGGCAGCGCGCGGGACCGGCTGCACGAGCCGGCCTTCAACCTGGAGATCGGGCAGCGCTATGTCGCCTATCTCGCGCAGCATCAGGATGTCGGGCCCGACCTGATCCGCATGCTCGCGGCATATAACGGCGGTCCCGGCAATCTCGCGCGCTGGAGCGCCAGCATGGTCTACAGGGACGATCCGTTGCTGTTCATCGAAAGCATTCCGAATGATGAAACACGCACCTTCGTTCCGCGCGTGCTGACCTACACGTGGATCTATGCCTCGCGGCTGCGGCTGCCGGCGCCGTCGCTTGATGAACTCGCAGCCGGGGCGTTCCCGCGCTTTCGCCAGCCGGGCACCGCTGTGGTGAACGCGTCCGCACGCGTGGTGAACTGAAAACATGCCGATCGACGAAAGCCGCCGCTTCGTTCCGGTCAACATCGCGGTCCTGACCGTTTCCGACACGCGCACGCTGGAGACTGACACGTCCGGCGCGACGCTTGCCGAACGCATTGCCGCGTCCGGCCATCGCTGCGTGTCCCGCCACGTGGTGAAGGACGATGCGGACGCGATCGAGCAGGTGTTGCGCGGCTGGGTCGCCGATCCGCAGGTCGATGTCGGCATCACCACGGGGGGCACCGGCATCACCGGCCGCGATGTCACGCCCGAGGCGTTCGGCCGTGTGCTGGAAAAGACGATCGAAGGCTTCGGCGAACTGTTCCGGATGCTGAGCTACGCGAAGATCGGCACCTCCACCATGCAGTCGCGCGCGCTGGGTGGCGTGGCCCGGGGCACCTATCTGTTCGCGTTGCCCGGCAGCACCGGCGCGGTGAAGGATGCCTGGGACGACATCCTGAAATTCCAGCTCGATGCCCGCTTCCGTCCCTGCAACCTCGTCGAACTGATGCCACGGCTGCAGGAACACCTGCGCTGAGCGGCGGGGGCCGCTCCTCCCCCCCGCGCACCGGCCTTCCCCTTCCGCCCCCTAGATGAGCTCCCCCGGAGCGCAGCACCGGTGCGACTCCTTTTTCGCGCGGTCGGTCCGGGCTGTGTTAGCCTTCGCCTCAAGAAGGAAACAAAGCCGGTCACGTCTTGGGAACAGGGGGTCGCATGTCCATCAGCCGCCGTACTGCCTTGACGCTCGTCGCCGCGGGAAGCCTGGCCGCACCGAGACTCGCCAGGGCGCAGGACGCCAATGTCCTGCGCTTCATTCCGCAGATCGATCTCGCCTTCCTCGATCCGCATTTCACCACCGCCTATGTCACGCGCGGACATGGGCATATGGTGTTCGACACGCTCTATGGCTCGGATTCCACCTTCACGCCTTCGCCGCAGATGGTCGAAGGGCACACGGTCGGGAATGACGGCAGGCTTTGGAACCTCAAGCTGCGCTCCGGCCTGCTCTGGCATGACGGAGAGCCTGTGCTGGCGCGTGACTGCGTCGCCAGCATCCGGCGCTGGGCGAAGCGCGACGCGCTGGGCGGCGCGCTCATGGAACGGACCGAGGAGCTTTCGGCCCCCGACGACCGCACCATCCGCTTCCGCCTGAAGCGGCCCTTCCCGCTGCTGCCCGCGGCCCTCGGCAAGGTCACCTCCCCCATGCCGGCGATGATGCCGGAGCGGCTGGCCAACACCGATCCCTTCAAGCAGATCACCGAGATCATCGGCAGCGGCCCGTTCCGCTTCGTCGCCGATGAGCGCGTGCCCGGCTCACGCAACGTCTATGCGAAATTCGACCGCTACGTCCCGCGCGCGGACGGGCCGATGGAATGGAATGCCGGCCCCAAGCGCGTGCATCTCGACCGCGTCGTCTGGACCACCATCCCCGATGCCGCGACCAAGGTGGCCGCCCTGCAACAGGGCGAGCAGGACTGGTGGGAGAACCCGACGCATGACCTGCTGCCGCTGCTGCGCCGCGACACGAACATCCGGATCGTGGTGAACAACCCGACCGGAAGCGTGGACATGATGCGGCCGAACCACCTGCAGCCGCCCTTCAACAATCCTGCCATCCGCCGGGCCATGCTGCATGCCTTCAGCCAGGCGGACTTCATGCAGTCCATCGTCGGTGACGATCCCGGCATGTATCACGTGCCGCATGGCGTCTTCTGCCCGAACACGCCGATGGCGAGCGAAGCTGGCCTCGAACCCCTGACAGGTCCGCGCGATCTTCCCAAGGTGAAGGAGATGCTGAAGCAGGCGGGCTACGCCAACGAGAAGGTCACGATCCTCGCCGCCACGGACTATGCGCAGTTCAAGGCGATCGGCGAGGTGATGGCCGATGTGATGGGCCGCATCGGCATGAACGTGGACTATGTCGCGACCGACTGGGGCACCATGCTGTCACGCCGCAACAACCGCGGCCCGGTGGATCAGGGCGGCTGGTCCTGCTTCAACAGCGGCTGGGAGGGTGTGGACCACATGGATCCCTCCAACCACTACGCGATCCGCGGCAACGGTGACCAGCCCTCCTCCTGGCCTGGCTGGTGCGTCAGCCCGAAGCTCGAAGAACTGCGCGAGGCGTGGTTCGAAGCACCTGATCTGGCTGCCCAGCAGGAGATCTGCCGCCGGATGCAGGTCCAGTGCATGACGGACGTGCCGAGCATCCCGCTCGGCCAGTATCTTCAGCCCACGGCCTTCCATAACAGGGTAACGGGTGTGCAGAAGGGTTTTCCGACCTTCTGGAACGTCAGGAAAGCATAAGGCCGGGAACCGATCAGCCGCGCTCCCTCTCCCGCTGGGCGGGAGAGGGAATCCGAGCCGCCCGCGTCAGAACGCGAGCGGCGTGGCCTGCATCACCAGCGGCAGCGCGCGCACTCGCTCCAGCACCCCGTCCTCGACCGGCTGGTCGAGCGAGACGAGGCAGATCGCGTCTCCCCCCGGCGCGTTCCGCCCCAGGTGGAAGGTCGCGATGTTGACGCCCGCATCGGCGAGCGTGGAACCGAAGCGGCCGATGAAGCCCGGCTTGTCCTGGTTCGTCACGTACAGCATGTACCGCGCGAAATCGGCTTCCACCGGAATGCCCTTGATGCCGACAAGCCGCGGCTTGGCGCCGGCGAACAATGTGCCGGCCACCGCACGCGTATCGCGCTGGGTGGTGACGGAGACGCGGACCAGCGTCTGGTACTCGCTGGCGCGGTCATGAACCGTCTCCGACACGTCGATGCCCTTGTCGCGCGCAGCGACGGGGGCGTTGACCATGTTCACGCCTTCCATCATCGGCCCCAGCAGCCCGGCCAGCACGGCGGCGGTCAGCGGCTTCTGGTTGAGCGATGCGGCCGCGCCCTCGTACTCGATCGCGACCTTCTGGAAGCCGCCGTCGCGCGCGAGGCTGAGCTGCCCGGCGAAGGCCCCGAGCAGCCGGCACAGCTCCATGTACGGCTTGAGCCGCGGCGCATCCTCGGCGCTGACCGAGGGCATGTTGATCGCGTTGGATACCGCGCCGGTCAGCAGGAAGTCGCTCATCTGCTCCGCGACCTGAAGCGCGACGTTCTCCTGCGCCTCGGCCGTGGCCGCGCCCAGATGCGGGGTGCAGACCACATTCTCCAGATCGAACAGCGGCGAGGACGTGGCGGGTTCGGTCTCGAACACGTCCAGCGCCGCCCCCGCGACATGACCGGACTTCAGCGCCTCGGCCAGCGCGGCCTCGTCCAGCAGGCCGCCGCGGGCGCAGTTGATGATGCGCACGCCGGGCTTGAGCTTCGCGATCGCCTCGACCGACAGGATGTTGCGGGTGGCATCGGTCAGCGGCGTATGCAGGGTGATGATGTCGGCGCGGGGGAACAGTTCCTCCAGCTCCACCTTCTCCACGCCCAGTTCCAGCGCGCGCTTGTCGGACAGGAACGGGTCGTAGGCGATGACCTTCATCTTCAGCCCCACCGCGCGGTCAGCGACGATGGAACCGATATTGCCGCAACCGATCAGGCCGAGGGTCTTGCCGCTCAGCTCCACGCCCATGAAGCGGTTCTTCTCCCACTTCCCTGCCTTGGTGGAGGCGGAGGCTTCCGGGATCTGCCGCGCGAGCGCGAACATCATCGCGATCGCATGTTCGGCCGTGGTGATGGCGTTGCCGTAGGGCGTGTTCATCACCACCACGCCGCGCGCGGTGGCCGACTTCACGTCCACGTTGTCCACACCGATGCCGGCGCGGCCGACCACCTTCAGGTTGGTGGCAACGTCCAGCAGTTCCTTCGTCACCTTGGTGGCGCTGCGGATGGCCAGCCCGTCATATGCGCCGATGATCGCGCGCAGGTCGGCGGGCGACAGGCCGGGCTTCACGTCCACCTCGATGCCGCGGTCGCGGAAGATGGCAACGGCCGCCGGGGAGAGCTTGTCGGAGATCAGGACCTTGGGCATCGGGATCACTCCGCCGCCGCTTTGGGGGACAGTTCGGCGCCGACGACGTCGGCCGCCCAGTCGAGCCAGGGCAGCAGCGCGGCGATGTCCGCGGTTTCCACCGTGGCCCCGCCCCAGATGCGCAGGCCGGGCGGGGCATCGCGATAGCCGCCCGCATCCAGCGCCACGCCCTCCTTCTCCAGCAGCGACGCGATGCGCTTGGCGGCGTCGGCCTGGGCCGGCTTGTCGAGCGGGGCGAACCACGGGGCGGTGACGGACAGGCAGATCGAGGTGCAGGACCGGATTGCCGGGTCGGCGGCGAGGAAGGCGTAGTTGGGCGTCCGCGCGATCCAGTCAGCGACGGCGGCGAGGTTCGCCTCGCTGCGGCCGGTCAGCCCCTTGAGACCGCCGGCCGATTCGGCCCAGCGCAGACCATCCAGCGCGTCCTCGACGCAGAGCATCGACGGCGTGTTGATTGTCTCGCCCGCGAAGATGCCTTCGATCAGCTTGCCGCCGCTGGTCAGGCGGAAGATCTTCGGCAGCGGCCAGGCGGGCTTGTAGGTCAGCAGCCGCTCCACCGCGCGCGGGGAGAGCGCCAGCATGCCGTGCGCCGCCTCCCCTCCCAGCACCTTCTGCCAGGACCAGGTGACGACATCGAGCCGGTCCCAGGTGACGTCCATGGCGAAGGCGGCAGAGGTCGCATCGCAGATCGCGAGTCCCTGCCGGTCCGCCGCGATCCAGTCACCATCCGGCACGCGCACGCCGGAGGTCGTGCCGTTCCAGGGGAACACCACGTCATGCGCCCAGTCCACGGCCGCGAGGTCGGGCAGTTCGCCGTAGGGAGCGGCGAGCACGCGGTGTTCGACCTTGAGCTGCTTGGCGACATCCGTCGCCCAGCCCTGGCCGAAGGATTCGAAGGCGACGACATCGACCGGGCGCGGGCCGAGCAGCGACCACAGCGCCATCTCGACCGCGCCGGTGTCCGACGCCGGCACGATGCCGAGCCGCCAGTCGGCGGGGATGCCGAGGATGGCGCGGGAACGGGTGATGACCTCGTTCAGCGCCGCCTTGGGCGCCTTCGCGCGGTGGCTGCGGCCGAGCAGAGCGCCGGACAGGGCATCCAGCGTCCAGCCGGGACGCTTGGCGCAGGGGCCAGAGGAAAAACGGGGATTCGCCGGACGCAGGTCCGGTTTCGTGGCGATCGCCATGCGGGCTCCCTTTCAGAAGCAATGCGCCCCGGTGGGGGGGCGTGACCCGCGGCGGGGATTAGCGGAGCGGACGGCGCAGGCGCAAGCGCGACTTCAGCGCGGCAGGGCTGCGAGCCGCAGCATGGCGTCGGCCAGGAGCTGGAGCTGGATCGTGGTCAGGGCACCCGCACGCCGCCCGGCCCCCAGGGCCAGCAGGACCTGCGGCCGGATGCCGGCGGCATCGGCCAGATCCCGTAGTTCCTGCGCGGCCCGCGCCGTGCCCAGGACGGATTCGAGATGCGCACGCGCGACCACGGCTTCCGCCATGGCGCGCCGCGCCGCCCGTCGTTCCTCCGCCGTCGCGCCGTTCGATCGGGGCATCGGCATGACCTCCATGCGGGAATCCTAGCCCGCGCAGGTGAACCCGATGTTACGGGGGTTGAGGGGGCCACCGGCAAGACAAAGTGCGGGATGGGGACAGACGGCGTTCCCCCGCCCGTCCCGGCAGGGCACCTTGCCGCTGCGGGGCACCGATGCGATGGTCCGGCACGTGATCAACTGGCCCGCGGAGCCCCGCGGCCCGGATACGCCTGAGGAGCGCGGATGCCCAAAATCAAGGTCAAGACCCCCGTCGTCGAACTCGACGGTGACGAGATGACACGCATCATCTGGGGGTTCATCAAGGACAAGCTGATCCTCCCCTATCTGGATGTGGATCTGAAATATTACGACCTGGGCATCGAGTACCGCGACCAGACCGACGATCAGGTGACGGTCGATGCCGCCAACGCCATCAAGCAGTACGGCGTGGGCGTGAAGTGCGCGACCATCACCCCCGACGAGGCGCGGGTGAAGGAGTTCGGCCTGAAGAAGATGTGGCGGTCGCCCAACGGGACGATCCGCAACATCCTGGACGGCACGATCTTCCGCGAGCCGATCATCTGCAAGAACGTCCCGCGCCTGGTGCCGCACTGGTCCAAGCCGATCGTGGTGGGCCGCCACGCCTATGGCGACATCTACCGGGCGGTCGAGATGAAGGTGCCCGGCCCGGGCAAGGTGACGATGCTGTACACGCCCGAGGGCGGCCAGCCGCAGGAGATCGGGGACTTCGCCTTCAAGGGCCCTGGCGCCGCGATGATGCAGCACAACCTCAACAGCTCGATCGAGGGCTTCGCGCGCGCATCCTTCAACTACGGGCTTGCGCGCAACTACTCGGTCTACTTCAGCCACAAGAACACGATCCTCAAGGCCTATGACGGCAACTTCAAGGACATCTTCCGCTCCATCTACGATGCCGAGTTCAAGGCGGAGTACGAGAAGCGCGGCCTGACCTACGAGGACCGGCTGATCGACGACATGGTCGCCTCCGCGCTCAAGTGGGAAGGCGGCTACATCTGGGCGTGCAAGAACTACGACGGCGACGTGCAGTCCGACATCGTCGCGCAGGGCTTCGGCTCGCTGGGGCTGATGACCTCGGTGCTGCTGTCGCCGGACGGCAGCACGGTGGAGTCCGAAGCCGCGCACGGCACGGTGACGCGCCACTACCGCGAGCACCAGAAGGGCCGGGAGACCAGCACCAACCCGATCGCCTCGATCTTCGCCTGGACCCGCGGGCTGGCCTATCGCGGCAAGTTCGACGGCACGCCGGACGTGACCGGCTTCGCCGAGGCGTTGGAGAAGGTCTGCGTCGACACGGTGGAGAGCGGGTTCATGACCAAGGACCTGGCGGTGCTGATCGGCAAGGACCAGCCCTTCCTGACCACGCAGCAGTTCCTGTCCAAGCTGGACGAGAACCTGAAGAAGGCGATGGCCTAGGCTGGACGCAGGCGGGGCATGCATCGCAACGCTTGCCCCGCCCCCGCTTCCGCCGGTAGGAAGCGCCCTTGGACGGAGAGATGGCCGAGTGGCTTAAGGCGCACGCTTGGAAAGCGTGTGTACGTGCAAGCGTACCGAGGGTTCGAATCCCTCTCTCTCCGCCAGTT